>Ga0082335_1000013_pt1 | contig 722178 bp, 913 predicted proteins | sample Subgrocontami58m_FD_72375 | JGI IMG/M metagenome (GOLD analysis project Ga0082335, IMG submission 72375) | Subsurface groundwater microbial communities from S. Glens Falls, New York, USA - GMW37 contaminated, 5.8 m (SPADES assembly) (version 2) ... | reverse complement strand
ACACCGAGTGATTCGCTTTTGAACTATTTTACATACACCTCAAATGCAAATTGCGAGCAGAATCGAACGTTCGATTCGACAAATACAAACGCCCACACCGAGTGATTCGCTTTTGAACTATTTTACATACACCTCAAATGCAAATTGCGAGCAGAATCGAACGTTCGATTCGACAAATACAAACGCCCACACCCCGAATCGAACGGGGATGCCCGTGAAGGCCCGGTTTTCTAGACCGGTGCAATACCATTATGCGATGTGGGCATAATAAGAATAAAGGAAGAAAATTAGTTTTTAAATTAATTGTTTGAGTAACTTTTATAAATAACCCCACCATAAGCAATTAATGAAAAAGAGGGCAATTTTAGTATCTTTTCTACTGTTATTTTTAGCTGTAGGTATAGTTCTAAATCACGTATCGGCAAAAGAAGTTGAAGATAGTGAAGATAGTTCAGATTCAGGAAGCAATGAAGATTCTGATGATTCAGATGACGACGATTCTAATGATAATTCCAAAGAAGATGTAGATGATTCAGAAGACGAAGAAGATGAAAATGAAGTAGAGACAGAAACCGAAACGGAAGAAACCTCTTTTGATGAATTTGGAAATAAGATAATAATCAAGACCGAAACAAAAACAAAAGATGGTGAAACAGAAACCACAATAAAAAGAAAAATAATTGATTCACAGGGTAACGAAATAACCATTAAAATCAAAACCAAAACAGAGAATGGCAAAGAAGAAACTGTTAATTCAATTGTAGTTGAAGGAGCAGAAGTTGAAACAAAATTAACTGTCAAGGAAAAAACTGAAGAAGGAGTTACAAAATTTAAAGTACAACTTTCAACAGGTGCTGAACAAAATATTATCGTTTTGCCAGATGAAGCACTTCAGATAGCTTTTGAAGAACTCCAAGCAAGCAATAATTTTAGCCTTGAAATAACCGAAGAGACAAATGAAGAGGGAGAACTAAAAGCAGTATTTTCTGCAAAGGGAATTCAAAAGGGCAGATTCCTTGGAATATTTAACACTAATGTGGACTTGGAAACTTTAATCGATACTGAAACTGGAGAAATAATAAAAACTAATAGGCCTTGGTGGGCAGGATTTGTGATCGTGGCGAATGAATCAACAATTTGTCACCTTCCTAGCGACGATCCAAACAAAAGAGTAACCTTAACCCTCGGTATTCCTGCAGTTAAAGCACATTTACAGCATGGAGACAGTTTAGGTGAATGCATACCAGAATGCGGAGATGGAATATTAGTCGAAGGAAAAGAAGCCTGTGATGATTCTAACACTCTCGAGGGTGATGGATGTTCAAGTACCTGTCAAATTGAAATAACAGAAAACCCGACAGCAACAATTCTTGAGAATACAACAATTCCTGAAAATACTACAGACATCGCAGTAATATAATCATGATTATTTTCTAAGGGACATATAACAAACAGTATAAATCCTTAAATATTCAACAAACAAAATAAAAACATGGTTAGACCAATAGTGCCTTTTAGAGTAATGACTGAAGAAGAAAGAGATGAGATTCGCGATTACTTTAGAAAAGACCCTAAAAGTAACAATAGAGAATTTTGGAAACAACCTAGAGAGGAAGCTAGAAAAGTAGTGAAGGCTATAAAACACGGCGGTTTCGTCGTTGGAGGCGAAATTAATGTAGGATCTCCCGAAAGCGAAGGAGCCTTAACCCACGTTTACTCAAAAAGATATTCGCAAGGAAGTTTAACAGACTCTTGTGATTATAAGAGAGTAATAGGAAGTGTCAGCATGTGGGAAGCCTGGGGATTTGTTTTTAATCCAGTAAGCGTATGGTATCAAAATCCAACACTGTTGACAGATTCTATAGAACTTAGAAAATATTTAATTGATTCAGGAATATCTTTTAGGGATAATGTGGATGTTAAACACTTAAGAGATGAAATATCAAGATTAGAAGGTGAAAGAGATAATAAATCAAAAATTCTTGAAGTAGTAATGGGTCTTGATTTAAGAAAGTAAAATGTTTCAAAATATATTTTAAAATATAATCTTATTTATATAACTTAGAAGAAGTATAAACACATGACACGCCCATTAGTATCCAATAAATGTATTTATGGTGCATTAAATTTTAAGGATGTCTTAGATGCTATAGACTTTGAAAGATTAGCCCAGACTAGCAAGCCCCTATATGCAAGAGCTGTTCTTTATTGTGCCGACAAAAGTCCTGGAACAAGAAGATATAGAGAATTTTTTGAAGGAGAAATAAGAGAAGAAGCAGGATGCTTAATTTTACCTAGGTCTCGCTTATCTGTTAGAGGACAAGTAGGCAATCAACCAACAGAATTAGATCTTGGCCAGACTAAAACTACACTTGGATTACTTATAAGCCCAAATACTCCAAAAGAATATGAATTTAGTATAGATGGTATTCCCAGTGATAACTATAAGAGTATTGAACTATTTTCTAGCACAGTTTTACGAGCCCTTGCAGAAAAAGACGCTCTTAATTACAACCCTAATCATGCATCACATGGAGGGTTTTATCTATCTGATGATAAAGCAAAACCTTACCAAGTCCCAATATTAATGATTTCTGGTTCTGGACTTGAAGTTCTTGCTGATTCTGTTGGGGGCATAAAAGTCTTCACTCAAAAAGATTTAGAAAGATTTGCAGACCTCGGATGAAATTAAAAATAGAAAAACCAAAAACTATATAAAGTATGAATTTCTTACTTTCTTACTATGGAAATAACTAAAGTTAGTTCAAAGGGGCAAGTGGTAATTCCCTCAAAAATAAGAGAAAGGTTAGGAATAACTGAAGGTTCAACTATCGCTCTGGAAGTAGTAAATAATATGGCAGTAATAAAAAAGATAGAAGAGATAGACTTTGAATTAGTAAAACAATTCAAGGATAGTCTAGAAGCTCTCAAAGAAGGAAGAATTAGAAAAGTGGCTTAAGCCCCGGAACCAATTCGTTTCTTTAGATATTCTTTATACTCGTCAAAACTGTTGATTATATAATTGATGGTTGCTTGCTGGTTTTTCTTTCCACTAACAGCAATAAATAACACTGCCCTCAAATCATCATAAACAAGAAAATAAACTCTTTTTTCCTTTAATCTTTTCTCTCTCAAATTTTTATATTGTAATTGATCTCCAACATAAGGATTTTCTGTCAACTTGGGATATAACTTATCCAATCTTACCCTTTCAGATTTTTCAAGTTTTTCAACCCCATCATCAAATGGCTCCGTAGTATAAACATCATAAGTCATAACAATCAAAAGAACCTTAATTTTTAATTCTTTTTGGTGTTATCTAATCCGCTATCTCGAGCACAACGGGGCAATGATCACTGCCCATAGTTTTATCTAAAATTAAAGCGTTTTTTATTCTTCTCTTGAGTTCAGGACTCACCAAAAAATAATCTATTCTCCAACCAATATCTCTTGCTCTAGCATTTGCCATATGAGACCACCAAGAATATTGAATCTTATTAGGATGCAAATATCTAAAAGTGTCAACAAATCCCACCTGCAAAAGTTCTCCAAATCTTTCTCTCTCCTTATCAGTAAATCCTGCATTTCCTGGTCGTGTCGCCGTAGTCTTGTTTGAATCCGGTCTAGCAATATCATCTTCGGTATAAGCACAATTCAAATCTCCACAAACAACCACCGGTTTATCTTTCTCCAAAGTCTTCAAATATTTTCTAAATTCGACATCCCATTCCTTATATCTAAAATCTACCCTAGACAAATCTCGTTTTGAATTGGGAGTATAAACATTTACTAAATAAAACCCTTCAAATTCCAAAGTCAGAACTCTTCCTTCTTCATCAAGTAATCCTATCCCATTTGTAACATTTATTGGTTTTATTTTACTAAAAACCGCAGTTCCAGAGTATCCGGGTCGTTTCGCAGGATTCCAAAAGTGATGTTCAAAATCTTCCATTAACTTAATATTAACCTGCGCTGGATGAGCTTTTATTTCCTGCAAACACAAAATGTCAGGGTCTTCTTTTTTAACAAAATCAAAAAAACCCTTTTTTATAACTGCCCGTATCCCATTCACATTCCAAGAAATAAGTTTCATAATCTATCATGGAATGTTTAGATTAAAAATCTTGTTGCTAGAAGTCATTTAAAAATCTAAGACATTACCTTTTCTTCGTCTAAACGAGTGCCTTGGACTTGTCCAGGCACGGGTGCAGTTTCCCCCAAAATCTTCGCTACCAAATCTCCTTCAACAGGTAATATTGTTCTTCCAGTACCAATAACACTCAAAAATTCTCTAGAATCTTGATTAACCAGCTTAAACCCACTTGAACTAATCTTTTGTTTGACTCTTTCAACGAATTCCATAGCCCCGCTATATTTCTCAAAAGAAAATCCTAAAAAACTTTTATCTAAAAAAGAATAATCTTCTTCTATAACATACTTCCCATCAGAAGTTTTATAGATAAAAAGAGGCATTTTTTCTTCAGTCATAATTCATTTTAAAAGAATGCATTTTAATAGTTATCTACAAACTATTTAGTAGCTTCGCCAAACTCCAAACACATCTCTTCAAGTGCTTCAATTTCATCATAAAGGGGATGTACTTCCACTTCTTCTCTTTCTTCAGACCATCTGCCGTCTTTTTTCTTGTTAGTAAATTCTATAACTTTAATTTTAAATAAGGGATTTCTTGGAGCGACCAAACCAAGTTGCATGAAAACCGTATTTGGGTCCCTGTCAGAATAATCTCCTTCCCCAAAATATTTTATAAAAGCAGGTCTAGCCCCAAATTTTGCCTGCACTTCAGATATTCTTCTATTAGCAAAATCTATAAGCACTTTTGAAGGAACTCGTAAGGTATATTCTTTCTTCTCCCTTTTTTTCTTATATCCTAGCATATACTCTAATTGTTCGGCAGTAAAACCGCCTTCAGTAATATAAAATCTAGGAGCCTCGTCTTGTATGTATTCGTTATTTCTGTCAATTGCATGTCTAATAACAATTCATGATATAAAAATCTTACTAAAGGCTTTTTATGAAATAAAAGTAATAAATCCCGAGTATTTACTCAACCATCTCAATCTTAATCTTTACTGTTCGGGGAATTGAAATCCTCATAATGCTATGAAGAATTTTATCGTTAGAAGGAAGGTCTAATATTCTTTTATGAATTCTCATTTCGAATCTGTCAAATGTCGCTGTTCCGTTCCCACATGGAGATTTTCTTGTTGTAACCTTTAATCGCTTTGTTGGAAGAGGAATAGGCCCGCTTATTGGCATGCCTGCACTGCTAGCAATATCTTTTATTCGACCAATTACATTATTTAATTGATCAATTTCCACGCTTTGTAGCTTTATTCTAACTGTTGACATTTTTTACTCCTAGACATCTGACAAAAATTACACTTTTAAACCTTACTATCTATATTCAAAGATGAAAAAGAAAAAATTTCTTTTAATTTTCATTATACTCCTAACCGGAATTTTTTATTATAACCTAACAGAAGAAGAAATTACCCTAAAAACTGCCAAAGTTATTAGTGTAACAGATGGAGACACACTAGAAACAAGTGATCAAATAATAATTAGGCTAAAGGGAATAAACACCCCAGAAAGAGAAGAGAAATATTACCAAGAGGCAAAAGAATTCTTGGAAAGTTTAGCCCTGAATAAAACAATAGAGTTTGAAGATTATGGACCCGATAAATATGGCAGAACTTTAGCTCATATTTACATTGGAAAAACCCTTGTGAACGCCGAAATTGTAAAAGCAGGACTTGCATACTCATATTATTACGAACCAGATTCCCATTTGGAAGAAATACTGGCATCAGAAAAAATTGCAAGAAACCAAGAAATAAACTTATGGAAAAAATCACCAGACCAAAACTGTCTTGAACTAATTAATTTAAGATATAAAGAGCCAAAACAAGGGTGCACTAATGGAGAATTGCTTGAAATAAGAAATTTGTGTGACAAAGAGCTCGCTGTTACAATAAAAGACGACGCAACTCACGTATTTCAAGAAAAAATCTTGCCAAACCAGATTTTTTCTAAATCTTTCTCCTGCATTTGGAACGACGAAGGAGATTCTTTGTATGTCCGTGATGACAAAGGTTTATTAATTTTCTATAGGTATTAAAAATTTTGCTCTTATGACTCAGATTACATAATTTAATAAGAGTAAAAGTTTTACTAGATCAAATGGAACAAATCCCGAGCTGTGTACAAGATATTGTTAGACGCAGACTTTATGATACATTTTATGCAGAAAATGGAAACAGAGAATTATTTAGGAGAGATATACAACTTTATTGGCAAGAGTTTAATCAATATATGGAGCGTAATTATAGGGAGGCTCTTGAGACAGAGGCCCTAAAGTTAGGGTATTTAAGACCCTCACAAAAAAAGGCTCCCAAAAAGAAACATTGGTGGAGACGTTCTTAATATATTTAAATAGAACAATCTATTTCTTATCTAATGATAAACTTATTCGACTTTTCGGTTTTTGTGGGATCCCTTTTTGACATAATTCCAATGATAATACTAGGGATAGTCGTCTCCCTTTATTTGTTTGTTAAGCGTTCAAAAAAAGAAGCATACTTCTTTGCTTCCCTTTTAATTTCCGCTGGAATTTTAATAAAATTGCTTAAAGAGTTAATAGTAAAAGCCAGACCCTTAGGAATGCTAATTCAAGAATCTGGTTATGCATTTCCAAGCGGACATGCTACAATTGCAGTAGTTTTCTTCTGCGGTCTTGCCTACATCTTATCACGAAAAAGGTCCAAAGAAATAAAAATTTTATCATTTATTCTTGCAGCATTAATTTCAATAATAATTGGGTTCACAAGAGTTTATCTAAGAGTCCACGACGTTTATGATATTTTAGGGGGGTTTGTGCTTGGCACAATAATCTTATTTTCCGGAATATATTTTTTCAAAAAACTTTAATACACCTTCCCAATAACCCTATATCCTAAAATTTTTCCAACATCAAATGAGACAGAATGGTCCGTAATTATCGTTCCATCTTTAAAAGAAACTAACTCACTTCCCTCCAAATCTCTTCCATCAACAATCGCAACTGCATAAAAAGCTTTTTTTAAAATTTCTTCACTACCACCCTTAGACACCTTAATGGTAACTTCTCCTATATGGGATGCTCTTCTAGAATATTTTTTATCGCACCATTCTTCCAAACTAACTAAGGGAAGCCCATAAGTCAAAAGAGTTCCAAGGTTCATTAAAGAACTCCTTTTTTTAGTTTTTAAAAATTTGTATACTAAAAAGTAAAATTTTCGCTTTTCGATTGTATCTACTATTTTAGAGAAATGCAAAAATTTTAGTGGACCGCCAGCGCCGCGAGCCGGCGGTCCTGTCAATGCAGCCTTTTAGATGCGTTGACTATGAAATCGGTGATATGTGATAATTGGGTGATAGTGATTAGAAAAGAAAAAAGTCTTGCATACTTAAACTTTTTGCTCTTGACAAATAAAGATGATCACTAGAGTAAAAAGTTTACCAAATCTTGTTATTAACTCGCTAGTTACTTATAAGTCCATAAACGAGTTATTACTTTCCAAAATGAACCCTATAAGGAAGAGGATAACTTTCAGCTCTTCCAAGAATAACATCTAATTTCCCATCCCCATTTAAATCTTGGGCAACTATCGAAGGAGATTCTCTTTTTAGTCCGCCTTCAACATGAATTTTTTCAGGTTTTGAAAATTCTTGTTCTCTTAATGCTTTCATAATCCAAATAGTTTCATGGCCGTCAAATTCCTCGCCTTCGGGAACAGAATTTTCTGTCTTTTCTCCAGCATCTATTAAAACCAAGTCTTTTCTATCTTTTCTTGAAATGTACGAAGCATCAATTCCCTCAACATTTTTCATATCTGGATTATCTTTTTGAATCCACGAGAATTCCATAGATGGATTATTTCTTGGATTAGATCTTAAAAGAGCTACATCATTTTGTGAAGCAATAACAATTTCTTCAAGCCCGTCATTATTCAAATCTCCAATTTTTGTAGCCATCGGACTATTTAGTGCAAAGTCCATTTTTCCTAATTCAAAACTTTTATACCCGACATTTTTTTGTCCCTCTTCTCTTTGAGAGAGAAATAAAGCTACTTCATATTCTGTATGTTTTTTTCTTCCATGCCCAAAAGTTATGACGTCATCTATACCATCTTTATTTAAGTCCCCCGGACTAATAACCAAACTGCAGTCTTCACTATTTGGCAATGTTCCAATCTGGTAGGGTTCTCCAAAAAAACGTTCACCACTAGGTTTGTAAGGTATTCTAAAAATCTTTATGTCATCTCTACCTTTATAGGTTGGCTCTCCTGAAACAAAGAGATCTTTACTTGGAGAAATAGTGCAAAAATCTGCTTCTGTAGAATTTACATGCAATTTAACGGGTTTTGAAAATGGGACGGATTTATCATTCCCTCGTTGAGTAATTAAATAGGCAACGAAGTTTTCTTCTGTACCTGCAATTAAGTCTAAAATTCCATCACCATTTATATCTCCAAGTTCAACTGAATCGTATCCATGCTGATAGTCTCTAGCATTTGGACTATTTTCTGCAATTTTTACCGCTTCTCCAAAATAACTTGGGTTATTTTTATCTCCTTGAAAATAAAAAAGTCCGCCAGTTGCTGGGTTTCCTTTAACATCTCCTAATTCGGGAGTTACCATATCTAAGTCTCCATCTCCATCAAAATCATAAAGTCTAGGTCTACCTTCACTTTCTCCCCCGGAAGGTGTAGAAGTTAAAATTGCAGGACCAAAGCCGTCATAACTAAGAGCTCGTCTGTTAGATTCTTCTTTTCCGCATCCAGCTAAACCTGCAACCAATGCTGTTCCAAATATCAAACTTTTTAACGATTTCATTTCTATATTTTTATCTAATCTTATTTATAAAACCTTCTATTGTTATTACTTTATAGTTAATATATTTGATTTAATCGCGTTTACCCAACTATATTAAAAGTCAATTTATCCTCAAAATAACTTGCTCCGTCTTTGGTAACTTTAAAATTATAAATAGCTCTGCATAAAACATTCTCGGGAAATGTAAAATAAACACTCATTTTGTCAACCCAGCCACCAGTAATTTTTCCAAAGCTTTTTTGGCCCGTAACGATCCAAGAAGAAGCTTGCACCTTTGTAACATTGCAATTTATCAAGGTAGAATTATCTGGCTCAAAAGAATATTCAAAATAATTTTTCCCACTTTCAATTACATTTTGAATTGCAAAAACAACACCAAATGAATCACCAGAAGTTACATTAATATAACCCGTCGAAGGTAAATAAAAAACGGCCCTCTTGTCCCCAATCAATTTATCTAAAGTTCCCAAAACCGACCCCCCTGCAAATTGATAATTATACTTTTGAAAATCAATTACTTCATTCAAACCACTATCGATTTTAACGTCCACCTTCTCTTCAACCTTGTCATCATCACCAGTCAGAAAAATAAATGCAAGAATTGCTAATAACACCCCAATAAAATTAATTATCTTAGAATAATTTGGTTTCATTTTCACTTAAATTTTTTATACGCAAAATAAACAATTACAACTAAAGCCACTCCAAGCACAACGGTTCTCAAAATGTTGGACAAGTTTCCCCAGTATCTTATAACTCCATAAATAAGCATCATCGCTCCACCAGCCATAAATCCGCTAGATACAACTTCAACACTTAGGAAGAAAGATATAATTAATACAATCAAACCAATTAATAAATTAGCTATGAACAAATTTCGCTCATATGGTTTTCTGGCTTCTTCATAAGCTTGAGCGCATTTGAAATACAAATCACAATAGCCGCCCTTAGGTTCATTATTCTCATACCAAACCCCATCCATCGTCTCACATTCGGCCTTATTATCAATCATCTTGAATGTTCTAATATCATCGCAATAATCGTTATATTCTGGAGCAGGATAAACTGATTGAATTGCATAAGCTAAAAAGAAAACGGAGATGAATGCTATTACAATTGCAACTATAACTTGCTTTGATTTAGACTTAGGATGATTCACCTGTTTCATACATTCCAAAAGGATATTGAACTTATAAACTTAACCGGAACAAGCCACAATAGCACCAATAAGGCCCTTTACTCTCGCCCTATGCTTTAAACTTCCACTATAAATATTCTTAACAGTTAAACACATTGTGTCCAAAGCAGCCGAGCTAGTTAAAACGATCCTATTCTTATGCACACTATCTTCTCCCGGCCCCCATCTTTCACAAACTGTTACTTCATTTCCCCTTAATGATTCTTCATCATAAACAAAACTATAAGAAGTATTTTCCCCGGCAAATTTTTGCATATAAGGTAAAAGATCTCTCATAGACCAACTTCTTCCATCCCTATTTCTCACAAAAAATTCATATCCTTCCTGATTCTTTGAAGGTTTTCTCTCCCTAAGTATCTCAAAGCTCATTTTTAATCTGACAAATTTAGATTATTAAATATTTATGTTCAGCAGAAACTATATAAATTAATGAACTATCGAAATAAAGAGGTGGTTAGCCACCAGACTATTTCTGGCAAATATTGTGATGGATGAATTAGAAACAGAAGAAAAAATTAAGTTATTAGTTCCGTATATAGAATCTCCGATATATACAAACAAAGAAAGAGGATTTGACTTCGGTTGGGGTGGTTCAAGAACTTTAGAAGATCCATCAAAACTTGGTCAAGCTATATTCGACAGAGGGAGAGCGTGGATCAGTCTTCTAGATTTTGTTAATAATCCACAAACCAAAGGATGGATTATGGCAATGTTTAGCGGAACGTGTTATTATTATATGGGTCCTGAAGAAACAACTTCGATGGTTATCGCTGATAGAAAAAGTTTAGATAGAGCTGTTAGGAAAGAAGATTATTCTAATGTCCCTTCAATTGCATTAGACATGAGGCTTACAAGCCCATATGAAGAAAGCTCCCCTCTTCAAAGACCCCTAATCGTTATTCCAGAGCAGCCATTCTTCCCGATAAGAACTGGGTGGGGCCGTAGAAGAGCAAAAGAGATAATGGACGTGGTAAATTCATGGATTAACCAAGAGGGGACAAGAATTTATGAAAATGAAATTGTTACAGCTACAGAGCTTAGAAGAATTCCGCATATTCCTGTCCGCTTATACCTTCTAAAAAAAGAAGTCGAAGATAAATCAATTCAGGAAATAACCTCGCCAGAAAGTCCATCGCAAAGCCCCCCGCCAGAACCTGCACCCCAATAAAATACTTAGGTATACCACCCCAAAACCCTCAACTAAAAGATGTATTACTAAGCTTTTCCGTCGCCAGTCCAACACACAATATTTGATAACCATGTTATCAATTAATATCTGTCTTAATTCTAAAGTTACAACTTTTCGTAAAGTTTATAAAGACCATAATCATGAAATTATTATGACAAAGAGCACAAGCCAAGTTGAAAAAAACGTTGCAGCAAGTTTTGGATATGTAAAGAAAGATATGATGATGCTTAACGATGCATTTTCAGATCTTCATGAAAAAATACAACACCTAAGCTTAAATCACGCAGGTCTTTTAGAAGAACTAGGAAGAATTAGAAATGAAATTGCAAAAATTAGCGGAAAAAAGAAAAATGTTTCCTCTAAAAAAGCAAAATCTTCTAACAAGAAAGGCAAAAACGTTGTTTCAAAAAAAGTGACTACAGTAAAAACAGTGGTTGAAACAAAAGGGAAAGTAGGTAAAGAAGCTAAAAAGGCTTAATGTTAACCTCCTCGGGAATTAAGGTATAAAGGGAGGTGATAAGGGGTTTTATCTTTTAATAATTTTTAACAAAAAATCTTATAAACTTCATTCTTCTATTCTCTAATATGTCATCAAAACTTTGGGGTGAGTTCAAAGATTTTCTTAAAGAATACAAAGTAATCCCATTAGTTGTTGCATTCATTATTGGTCTAGCTGCAACAGCATTAATCCAATCAGTAGTCAATAATCTAATCATGCCCGTAATCACTCCATTCGTCCCCGGCGGTGCTTGGCAAACAGCCACATTTTCAATTGGCCCAATAGTGATAGGCTGGGGAGCCTTGTTGGGCGCAATAATTAATTTCATAATAATTGCATTAGTAGTATTTATGATTGCGAAGGCATTCTTCAAAGAACAAAAAGTCACAAAGAAATAATCACATTTTTATACCCACATTTCAACAATTCCAACATGACACCCCAAACAACAACTGCAACACCAACTGCAACCGCAAGCCAACCACGTTATTCAATAAGAAGCGAAGATTACTTAGATTCGAAAGGCGAGCCCATTCAAAGAGGAACATTATATTTAACAGTTTCGCAAAAACCCGTTTCTTGTTATAGGTCCTTATTTATACAACCTGATGAAAGAGGTCTAGGTTGGTTTGCATTAGATATTGTCGAAGGTCATTCAGAATTTTTAACGCCAGAGAGTTCCAGAAATCTAGTACCAATATCAAGAGCAGAATTTTATCAAGCATTAAAAGAACAGCAAGGAAGAAAATAAATTAGTTAGGCTTTTATAGTATAATTAGTAAGATTTTTTATGACACTAAAAGACATTATAGAAGCAGGAAAAAAGGTAGCAAGATTTCCTAGAGACGTCGCTCTTTTCCTTTACGCTCTTCCAACACTACGAAGAATGTATCGCGAAAGAGATAATCTAGGAGAATATGATTTTTATAACTTAGATAATGCCTCAGGAGATATGGAGATGAGTTTTCTTGTTGGTTCTTTTATAGGTCTTATGGGACACATGACTCTTCTTAGCTTAGCGGGATCAAATCAGTTTATAAATGATTCAACAATATGGGCATACCTCCCCCTTCCCCCCATTACAAACGCTATTTCAACATTTTATGAAGCGGGAAGATTAGATAAAAATAGAAGAATAATAGAGCGAGGAAGAAAGGACTGGGAGAGAATGGTGAAGGAAGGCGGAGAACCTCTTCAAAAACTTGCAGAAGAACTGGAAGCAAAAGAAAGAGAAGAAGATTAAATTATTATAACAATCCTTAAAAACCCCGGTCTGGATGATTTTATATGAAAACAGAGTATAGAGTAGGTAAGGGAATTATTGAAGTTGTAGAAGGAAGTATCACAAGATATGATGCGGATGCTATTGTTGTTCTTGCAAATCCAGATTTAGAATTTGCTGGTATGGGCGTTCAAAGTTTTGTAGCTAGAGATGGTGGAATTGAAATTTTTGAAGAAGCATCAAAAGTTGCAGACGAATATGTAAAAAGTCATGGAAGTGTTAAAATTCATGACATGCAAGGAAAAGTACCATTACATTCGGCTCATTTAACAACTGGCGGAAGATTACCTGCAAAACATGTTATTCATTCTGTTGCATTAGGTTATGACCCTAAATCAGGATTATATTGTAATAAAGATATAATTGCAGGAAGCACAAGAAATGTTTTGGAACTAGGACGAGAACACAAATTAAAATCAATTGGTTTTCCAGCATTAGGAACAGGATTATATGCCGTCCCATTAGAAGAAGCAGTTGAAGTAATGACGCCAGAATTTGAAAAACATTTGAGAGAGAAAACAAGTCTTAAAAGATTAGGGCTTGTTTTGTTCGGAAGAGATTCTTATTTATTGGGAAGTTCATACCTACGAGTTAAAAAAGCATTTGGCCATTAAAAGCAGACCTATTATAATTTATTATTCTACACACCACAGCTATTCGGTTGATTTAGAAAAAGACCCTTTGATAAAGATAAAGAGTTAAACTTAAAAACTAAAAATAACAAAAGTTTTTAGATGTTGTTAACAACTACCCATAGCACTATGGAAAGTTAACAATTTACTGCCTCAATAGTATAGTGGTTAGTACGCGGCCCTGTCGCGGCCGAGATCCGGGTTCAATCCCCGGTTGGGGCGTATCTAACTTAGTATAACGCTCTATAATAAAATAGTTAAGGATTGCTTCTATATAAAACTTATGAATCCAAGAGAAGAAAAGCTCAATTTCACCGATGAACAAAAAAAGGCACTTATAGAACTAAAAGAAATAAATGAAAAGAAAATTAAGGAAATAGGTAAAGAATTGGAAGAATACAAAAAGAAGATTAGTAACTTCGATAATGACTTCAAAAAATTTTGGGATGTCATGAAGTCTCTAGAGAAAGCAAACTCACATTATCCAGTAGGACATTTTTCTAACTATTATTATAAAGATTTCAAGGAACCAATTGAAGAGTCTTTTCTTTCCGAATTCGGAGATAAAAACCCTAATTTCCACCAAATAACTGAAGGAGAAATAAAAGATATTGAAAGTAAAATTCCCAACTATGAATCTTATAACAAAATAGTTTCAGAAACTATTGATAACGCAAAAGACCGAGTAAAGGACAGTTTAGCAGAGAATATCATCATTAGAAGGGTTGTTGGTCTTCCTGAGAAATATCTAGAATTGCAAGAACTGAATAATAATTGGTGGTATCCTAAAGAACTTTCACAAAACACTTATAGACTGGGAAGTTTTGTTAGCTATGATATGCATTTACAGAGGGTAATACCCTATCACAGGCAAAAGATGATACACTATGATTCTTTATTTAACACAACCTTAATTGTAAAAGATAAAATAAAAGAATTTATTTCTATATTAAAAGCAATTAACTCTTATCTACCATTTGCCGAGCCAATCCCTATTGAAAAAATGCCTCAAACATATATCAATGTAGAAACAAATTCTATTGGTGATTCAAATAAATTTAATAAGGATGCTGTTATAGGAAAAAATGGACAAATCGATAAATAAAAATTCATCAATTAATATTGGGAATAAGAATCTCTTTGGAGGAGACACGGCAATAGGGGAAAATGCAAGAATTGAAAAACATATACATGATAACTCCATTAATTACTCTGGAAATAAATTAGACATTACTTCTATAGAGAGTATATCGAAATATATAACAAATAATTACAACGAACGCAAAGTTAGTATATGGTCAGGAATTATAGCAATAATAGGTTTAATTGGAGATGCAATTTCTATTAATTCACTTTTTTCAGGAAGTTTCAAGGTAATTGGTTTCATTCCAAAGTTTAATTTAACCTTAGGGTGGATAATCTTTTCTATCTGTTTTCTATTATTCGTTGGGGGTCTGTATGTTTTGGCTGCTATATTCTATAAATATAACAGTACTTGTCCAAAATGCAAGAAGCATTATGCAATAAAGGAAAAAAGAAATCCACATATCAGAGAAGTTAAAGCTCATGAGGGGATAAAGAGAACTGTAACCCGTCATTATTATTGTGAGAACTGTGATTACGAGAAAACAAGCACCAACACAGAAACGATCCCCTATGAAGATGGCTAAATAGAATATTTAGTGTGAGACATTCCTGTTGCCTGGATACCTACTGTTGTTTCATGTAATGCATGTATTTTACCCCCGATGTCTAAAAAGAATATTTTGGCTTTAAAAGGAGTTTCTATTTCCTTGATATTTATCCCCAAAGGGGTTATTTCTTCCACACCTTCAAACTTCTGAGGTACATTTTTTCTCAAATTGATTATTCCGCTTAATTGATAAGTCTCCGTTGAACCAATCTTCAAGATCAATTCTCCAACTAAGTCTCTTCCTGTATTCAAAACATCAATACTATATTCCAAAGGCAATAGATCTTGATCATATTTATTTTTCTTTTTATTATCTATCCAAAGATTGCTTATTCTCAATTTAATATTTGGTGGCTCAGATAATCTTTTTAATTTAGTGACTCCCAATATAATAGCTATTAATGAACCGATGGAATAAAAGATTCTTTCAATTATTGAATAATCAGTCATTTATTATAAAATATTAGACATTATTAAAATTATATATACTAAACTTCGGATCTTGGTTAAACTTTTAAACATATAACCTTTATAGAAACATGGCTAACTACCACAAATTCTCGACAATTTTATTATTAGTAATTATCGGAGTGGCGATAGGATACTTCATATTTGCATTTGATTACGACAAGAAAGATTCCAATATACCAGACACAAATATTACTGAAGACAAAGAAGTTGCTCCTATTGAGAGCGATGTAGACTTTAGACAATATATAACCCCCTCAGAAGTAAAATTTTACTTGGAAAAGATAAATTCTAGTGAAAGTTATAATCTTACAGATGATACCCAAGAGAATATAAAAAGTTTGAGATATCATGTTGAAGATATTTATCTCTTTTTTCTCTTAAGTTCAATATAGTCAGATAGCTTCATTAAAAATAGAGAAGCAGGCGCCGCAACAAGTCCTATAAAAATTCCTATTTGTAAACCTAAAAATAGAGCCTTTCCTAATCCCGAAAATTCTGGAAGCCAATTATGAATATAGAGAGCTAAATTAAAATATTTAAACAAAATGAATAAGGTTATAGCAAAAAGAAGATTGTATAAATAAAATCCCCTTAACCTCATTTTGAACTTATTTTCTAGTTTTTCAAAAATCCAATAAACAAGACCTATGCCCGAAAATAAAGAAACAGTTAGAAAGACTATATAGGCCCCGGAGAAGAGATTTGTCTTAATGTTACTCTCAAGAATTTCATATAATAAAAGGGGTAAAGCAAGTAAAACTAATCCAAAAACCCTCACAATTATATTCTTGGATTTTGCTCCCTCTAGAGATAAAAAAATAGCCATTATCATAATTAATCCAAATACCAAAGCCAAAACAATACCGTGCCCCTCTTTTTCTATATTCAGATGATCAGAATTTATTACTTCAAAAAAAAGAAAGAGAAATATAGAAAAAGCTGTTAAAACGGATCCGTTTTTTTCGAAGAACTTTCCAAAGCCCATAAGCTTTGAAACAAGAGAACATATAAAAATCTACGCACCACAGCTATTCGGTTGGGGCGTAATAATTATTTAGTAATAACAAGATAGAAATATTTAAATAACCTATATTTCTATATTTTCCATGGTAGAAACAGATTCACCAACACAAGAAAAACCTGCAAAAACAAAACAAGAAGTAGTTCTATATCACACTGTACACAGAGAGTTTGAGTGGGACAATATTTATGCAATGGGTGGAGCAAGACCTAACGCAAAACATATTGCAGGACAATATGGTGTTGAATTAGAATTTAGATTATCAAGATACAGACCACCTGTAAATACCATGGTTTTTCCAAATTACTTAGAAAGATGGGGAATTTTTAATGGGAACTGTTTAACTGCAGTTTTAGTTGGTGAAGATAGAGAACAATTGCTTAAAGCAAAAAGAGATATCCATCAAACATTTGGTGTCAGTTCTCTTAAATTAGGATCTATAGATGTTGGAACAGAAAAACCACTTTTTTAATTATCTGGGATATCTTTTTAAAGTTAAACGCACCACAGCTACCCAGTTAGAACATAATCATAATCCTAAACGTTCCGATTCAAACATTTATAACCTAATTTAACCCCTTATAATCCTCCTTACAACATGAAAACAAAAGCCTCCGCAATAATCTCAACAATCTTAATCCTGATTTTATTAGGTGCCCTTGCTTATGTGCTATACAACAGACTGCCAGGCGAATTAATACAATTCAAAGATTACAATGCTCAAATCTCAAAAGATTTTCCAACAACCAGTAACCAGTTTTATGAAAACATGAGATATCCGGACAGAAAAATAGCCTATTCTATTTCAAGTTCATGTACGAAAGCCAAAGAAGAAAGTTTCAAACAAGCTACAGAGATTCTAGAAAAAGAAACTATTCTTCAATTTTTTGAAGTAGATGATGGAGAGATAAAAATTAGTTGTTCTAACATAGCTCCGACATCTGAAGAAAAAGGGCATTTTATTCTTGGTGAAGGGGGCCCTAGCAAAATATTTGATCTTTCAACATATTCAGTTATAACTGAAGGCAAAATAGCCTTATATCGTGAGGAAAAATGTGAAAAACCCATCGTTGCCCTTCATGAGCTTCTTCATGCTCTAGGTTTTGACCATAATTCTAACCAAGAAAGTATTCTTTATCCCCTTGCTGATTGTGATCAAGAGTTAGATACAGAAATAATAGAAACGATAAATGAACTTTACAAACAAGATTCTTTAGGGGACTTAAGCATAGAAAAAATTTCAGCAACAAAATCAGGCCCATACTTAGATTTTGAAATAACAATATCAAATGAGGGCTTAAGGAAAACAGATAAATTCACTTTAAAGGTCACAACAGAATCAAAAGAGATAAAAGAATTTGAAATGGATGAATTAGATATTGGTGATAAGATAATTTCAACAGTTACAAACCTAAATATTCCTAGATCCGCAGAATCTATAACTTTTGAAGTTTATACTTCAGGAGAAGAAATATCCAAAGATAATAATGTGGCGACGGTGGGGTTGGGGGGGTAGATTGTCTCGGAGTTAAATATATAAACATCCTTGAGTTTTCACCCTTAACAAAAAGATGGTAGATATTATTTCTATTTAACATGCCCACCGACTTCTTCACAACCCTTACATTACCTTTGCTGTTGGGCGCTCTCGGCGGTCTGACTCGAGGCGTCATCGGTCTCCTTAAGGCTATGAGCCTAAGGCGAAAGATTCTTTGGGGATATTATGTGCTTACTGTGATTGTCGCTGCAATAATCGGAGGATTTACTGGGCTTATATTCAATTTTGATTACAGACTTTCCCTTCTTGCAGGTTATGCGGGTACCGACATTCTTGAAGGAATATACAAAAGTTTTGCAGTGCAAAAAGTTTATGTTAGTTCAGAAAAGGGGGGGAAGAAAAAATAATTTGCTTTTCGATAAATTATACTATCTGAGAGAAATGCAAATTATTTTGGGAAATAGTGGTAACGAAAAATACTAGTAACGAACTTAATCTAACATTAAAAACTAGCTTTTGGATAATGATTTGTTCCTGGATTGTTTTTTTAATAATCATGAAAAACTTTGCAATATTTTTTAATGAATTTTTTATTGTACTACTTATATTATCAGTAGTGTCAGTTAAGATATCTACAATTATTTCTTTATTATTCTCAATTTTAATCATCCGTAAGAAAAAAGCTACACCTTTTTCAAATATGGCCCTAATTATTTCTATTATATCAGCCATAGCCTTCGTTATTCTTTGGTATTTCGTTCAATTAATCACAGGACCTTAAAAAATGAACCCCGAACTAGTTTCATTTATCATTAAAGCCCGAAGAGCCGGATATTCTGATGCATTAATAACGAAACTTCTTATTTCAAATAATTGGCCAAAAGACCTAGTCAAAGAAGGCTTCTTAGATATTGACAAACAATCAAACAAGATTAAAACGAAACAGGCTGTTGGTGGCAAAGTTAAAACATTCGCCTATTTGGACAAAAATGTTATCAAAAGTTTAGAAGCTAGAGCTAAGAAAAATCTTTTCACATTAAATGAACAAATAGAAGATATTTTACGAAGAAGTGTTGTTGGTCAAAAGAAAGGTAGCAACTTTTATGATAAAGTTGACGACCCATTCATAGGCATTTTTAGTAGAAAGGCTACAAAGAAATAAAATTATTTATTATTTTTAAGTTCTCTGAAGACTAAAAAGTAAACTCTCTTAACAGTTTCATTTCTTCTTCAATTTTTTCTTAAACTTTCCCGTCGACAAATCCAATTGTATTATAAAAACATACAAAAGGGGCAAAATAAATTTTCGAAACTAGGTAATGACAATTAACTTTTGTATATTTTTATACCGCGCCGGTATATATAACAAAATTACTTGGGTTTTTTATGACCGAATTCAATTGCATGTACTGCGGGGAAGCGTTAAATGATCCATTATGTGCCGATTGTGTATACAATTGGTTTTGCACTTGGCTAAAAGAACAGAATATAGATAGGGTTTCAAAAAAAGAGATAACAAGAGCAATGAGAAATTTTGACCCCGATGTAGATTCTGGGGAAATATGCATCATTTGTTCTAAAACTATGAGCAGTGTCTGCAATAACTGTCTAATGCAAGAAACCGTTATAATATTACATAGATACGGTCTTCAGGAAAAGAAAGAATCTGTGGGTAGTCAGTTTAACAATCTTAAATTTATCCAGCTAAGAGAAAATTATGAATAAAGAAGAACCTAGCTGCATAAACTGCCAAATATCTCTAGATAACCCTGTTTGCAGCAGCTGCTGGACTAAAGAGGCAGGAGTTTTTCTAATGAATTATGACTTAGACTCCTATGACGTTTCTTGCGCAATTAAAGACATGGAAAAGAAATTAGAATCCATGAAGCCTAATAATGACGGCCCTGCTTGTGTAGTATGCGAAGAAGAATTAGTTTCTTTATGTCCTGATTGTTATCTTATGCTAACAAAGAACATTCTTTCCTCCTATTTCCCAAATGATGCGATAAAAAAATTAAATCTTATTTATTCTCCTTAGATTTTAGAAGCCTAACAATTATTCAATACGATGCCCAATTTTCAAATTTTTTCCAGGCTAGGTCTACCGCTTCCTTCTGAGAAACCCCCCTGTGACCAACTAAAAAATTATAGTAATAAACTTCCCCAAACACCTTTTCTATTGGGAATCCCGTTATCTTAACAATAGTTTCTACCATATCGTAAGTCCTCACAGAAAGCGTTTCTGTTTCAAGAGTTAATTTAGAAACGAAATTTGCAGGGGGCCTTACCCTCTCTACCTTGCCTCGGTCTACAAAAAGATCTACTATCCTTCTAACCTCTTTTTCTTTTGACGTCAAGCTATAAGCCACTATTGATGTATCATGTTCTTTTCTTCCCTGTGCAACTGTTATATCCAAAGGCGTACCTAATGAAAAAGCTGCAAGAAAATCTCTTTCTTCTTTCACTTCTACTTTAGCAAATTCTAGGCCCGGAAAAATGCACGTTTTCTCCAATAGACTCAAAGGCAAATTCCCCCTACCGGTCACACTCATAACATAAAGTCCTTTGTATCTCCATTCAACAAAATCGTCATGTTCTGTACAAATTAATTCGTCCATAAAATTCTGATTTATAATTGATTTATAATACTTGTCATCCTACTAAAAACATTCACGCCGCAACTCGGACCCTATCAATATCCCCAACACAAAACCAAGCAGACCCATAACCTCTTCGACTTATTTGGAATGGCTCAACACTCCTTGCATCTTCTAAGACAACTAAGACACAATATTTTTTGTTCATATAATAAGGATCAGATGGATTCATATTTCTTAAGTTAATTCCACCTCTTCCACCATATTTTTCAATAATTTCTTTTATCATATCAGGATTCAATTCAAATTGGATTACTTCTCGAACCCTCGCAACTGCAGTAATTTCCTTATTGGTGCTATACTTAAAATAAACTCGATCTCCCACTTGGACTTTATCATATGGAAGAATTTTTCGCTTACTCCATCGAGATTCAACCCCTTTAACCCCTGAAAGTATATCTTCAATGCTTCCAACACCCTTCTTCATTATTGCTATATGGTCCATTCATTAACATAATCACATTTATTAATAAATACTGCTAATATCTTAAGACAAAAAGACATGATATGATTAAAAAAATAATTTTATTTGTAGCAATAGGGCTTGTTGCAGCATTCATAATTTTATTTGTGACGCACGATAGAAATAGAGAAACAGGCAATAGCTACAATCCTAACGATATCAACCAAAACAATCAAAGATTTTCAAACGCCCCAGAAAAACTTGAATTTTTTCCAGTAAAACAAGAAGACTTTTTGGTTCCTCCAAAGGCGTATGGCCTTTGGCCCTATGGCGTAAGAGGAAATGACAAATTTGGCCATAACGAAGGCCATCCAGGCTGGGATTTTGAATTAAAAAAAGGCTCTAAATTATATGCCGTTTCAGATATAAGCATAGCTCAAATTCACGACGGAGATAAGCTTCTCCCAGATGGTTCAGTTGTAAAAGTAATTGAAGCGGGTACGATATTAAAAGGGGGACAAATCGGCATAGTTTATCATTCAGTTATAAATATAGAAAAAAATGTTGTGGAGGGGGCAATAATTAAGGCCGGTTCAGTCTTAGCAGAAGTAGGTTATCCAATATCAGACGGATCCTCAATGATTCACTTTGGAATTTTTGCCCCAAAAGACCGAGTCGGTTCTTGCCCCACAGATTATTTTGCAGATAATAATAAAGAAATAATCGATTTCATGGTTTCAAATTCAGTCGACCAATATACAGGCAAACCCTATGCCTCTGCATGTATCGGCAAAATAAGTAAAGAAATTTATTATGAAAATTTCCCCGATAGAATTCAATATCTTGAAGGTAATGAGCCATTCGAATAACCCCAAATGGTTAGTCTTTTAAACCTGTAAAACTTAATAACTACGAGGGTTAGGGATGAAAAGCCCTTAAGTTATTTAATTAGAATGGAGGTGACAAAATGAACAAAACACACGCATGGTTGTTTACTTTGATTGGAGTTCTTGCTGTACTTCCATTATTAGGGATGAGTACTGGAATGTGGGGACCTTGGTTAACAGCTTTATCATTCTTAGTAATCGGTATTACTCAGTTAATGAAAGCACATTAATGTAACTAGTTACATCAAAGTAGCCAAAACATACACTTTTTATTTTTTATTTTTATTATCATCAACTTTTTAAATCATTTTTTCTATTATTAATTATGAACAAGAAATATCTAACATATTACATCTTGATAACACTCGGGATGTTTATGGTAGCCGGAACGTTCCTAAAACTCATCGGAGTTTGGGATATCTCTTCGGATTGGTTTTGGTTTTTAGCGGGCGTGGGTGTTGTGGTTGAAAGCATAATATCTTTATCTAAGCAAAAAAGATTTGACAACAAATACAAAATAATTGAGATAAAGAAAGGAGTAAATAACCTAGTTAACAATTTTAAGAAGGGTTTAAAAAATTTTAAAGCTAAAAAATAATAATATTAATTATTATTTCCTTTCTAAATGCTTGTCAAGGAGAACCAAAGTAACCAAATCAAGGACATTATGGTGAAGAACGCTTTCCACCCCTTCAGTTTGCCCACTAGTCAAAAAAGATCTCCATGTTTCTGGAATTTTATATCCTGAAATATCTCCCATTCCCTCAATGCCATGCCTATTAATTGAAAGCTGCGACCTTTCAAAAGTTTGTAATGTGGCACTACTCTTGCCCTCCATACCCCTAACCCTTCTCCATTCAGGATACAAATCATCATGCCCCTGTTCCTGACTGCCGGGTCTAACTAAATTTGCCGCCAATCTTTCTTTCAAAAATGGAATATCAAAAGAAGATCCATTAAATGTAACAACGCGTTTGAACTCTTCCAATCTTTCAACAGTTTCTTCCAAATTTTCCTTTTCTTCCAAGGGGTCTCTTGAAAAAAATTGTTCAGCAACCATTTCCCCTCTTTCATTATCATAATAGGCAAGACCTATGAGAAATGCCGGAGAGCCCGTATTTCTAAAACCTGCAGTCTCCAAATCTAAAAAAACTGAATTTTTTGAAAGTCTTCCTTCGACTCTTGGACCATAAATTCTTGATAAGGAACTAAAAGGCACAACTTTTCTTCGAGGAGGAAGACTCCTTGGCTCATCAAACAAATCTGAATCTTCCAAAGCAAGAAGATTATCATAAAGCATTCTTGAAAGCCATTCTCTCAAAAATCTGTTTCCTCTTCTTTGAAGAACAGATAATCTATGGCCTACCGTTTCCTGTATCTCCCTTAAATTTTTTGGATTTGCTACATGAACTGGAGCTTTTAAGAAAAAATCTTTGTCCTCTCTTAAAAGAATATCTAATGATTTTTTGTAAAATTTCTCAAAGTCTTCTTCCCGCATCACTCTCCAACCATCCCCCTCTAGTTGAGAAATAGCTAATTCTGATTTTTTCTTTTTAGAATCTTTCAACCCATTACTCGGGGTAATCAATACCCTCCCATTTATTCTATGCGGAGATGACGTCCATTCGGAAATTCCCCCATAATCCTTTAAAGTATTTCTTCCATTTTCGGCAAGAGCCATAGGTGTTAAAGTTTTAACTTCGACTAAGCAATGACCAACTGACCCATCATCAGGTTTAACACGAATATCTGTTTCCTTTTTTTTGCATCCTTCAATAGACCTCTCTCTTTCAGTAGTTAATACTTCTCGAACCCCACCAGGAAAATATTTTCCAAATGATTCGGGCATTTCGGTTGCCTTTGGATCATATTTTGCAAGAACTCGTAGCATCAATTCAACTAATCTTTGACCAATTATTCCTGTAACTATTGGCGCGGCAACTCCCCCTTCTCGATCCTCTCTTCTAACATGCATTCTTCCAAATCTTTCCCTATCTGGCCCATAAGGTTCTAAATCTGTAAATGGGTTAAATCCTAAAAGGCCAATAACTGTTTTCCTATAATCCCTCCTCCCTCTTTTTTTCGCTCCCCCCATAAAAGGCATCATAGAATCATCAGAGGGTAGTCGAGTAATCTGCCGGACCAATCCCCTATGGCCCTCGGCCATTAAAGAATCTCTGGAAAGATCTAAACCCTTATACAATAAAAATTCCAACTCTTTTTTTATTTCCTCGTCACTTCTTCTTCTCCCGCTTCCATGAAACGCATCCCATAATGTGCAACCATACTCTTCCATAAGCTTTGGATAAAGAGAATTAACAACTCTGCTTAAACCCTCTTTAGAATGATCGTTTCTTCTTTTATTTTGAATAGCAAAATAAGCATGAATTCCTTCCGGGCCCAATGCTCCAAACAACTCTTTTATGCTTCTTCTTTCTTCGGCCCCATATACTGCTCTTGCGGTAGATTCAGGAATTGCTCTTTTACAAACCTCTAAAATCTCATCAGTGTTCATTACCCCATTAATTGGCAGTTCCATTTCCCGCAAGATCCTTCCAGGACTATAAACTCCAAATCGTTTTCTTGCTAATTCTCCCAGGCGATGAAAAAGAGCCCCATTCGGCCTAATATCTTTAAGTCTTATTTGCCCCCCTAACTTCAAAGTAGAAATATATTCAACAACTTCTTTTCTCAAGCCTCCGTAATCTTCTTCTGTCATTTTTAATTAATAAGCGGAAATAATTCTGCTGACAAGGTTACCCATCGGCTCTCCTGACATTTGCCTTCTTTCCAACTCATCAAAATCTCTCCTCCTTTTTTCTTCTTCTAATGTTCCTATCAGAGTCTTATAAGCTCTTTCTATTCCAGGAGTTTCTGGGCGAGACAATCTAGCTACAACTTCGCAAGGCATTGTTAGACCTTCCCTTGTCAATACAGCATCTAAATGTGATAAAGCATCCCTTATCTGACCACCAGAAAATAAATTTGGTTCACTACCTACTTCCATAATTGGGTTTTGAACTGGAATCATCCTTTCATCTTCATACTCTTTAACTAAAGCATCAAAAATTTTGCCTAAATCTTCTGGAATTGCCTTGTCTCTTCTATCAATAGTGCGCATTAGTGGCATGGCTGTTTTAGCGCTTTCAGCTAATGAGGCAACCAAAAAATCAGTAAATGCCATTCTAACCTCATCTACCAAAACAGGCCCATGACTTTTTTGGCATAATGAATAAAATCGCTCGGCCGCTGCCTGTGGTGAAACCCCTAACCTTTTTGAGAAATCTTCTAAATAAATAATGCTCCTTGGAAAATCTCCACCAGGTCCTAAAGAGCTCATTACTTTCCGTAGTAAAGAATCTTTTTCCATAGGAGTTTCGTGAGGCTCCAATAAATGAATTGATGAAAAATTATGTTCCGTCGATTCTTGAACTTCTTTCAAAAATTGCTCTTCACCACTCTCCGTAACAATGTCATCCGGGTCTTTTCCCCCAGATAATATTCTTCCAGCAAATTCCAGTCCATTTCTTATTACTATTCCTGCAGACTTTTGAGCCGCTTCAATTCCAGCTCGATCTCCGTCGAGCAAAGCTATAACTTTGCCTCTTCGCTCCCCCATAATTCTTTTAAGAGATTCTAATTGTTTGTCCGTTAATGCTGTTCCTCCAATCGCAACAAGATTTGGAATAACTCTTGATGTGCTTATTTTATCAGTATACCCTTCTACAACATAAACCTCCCCACTTTTTCTTATCGAATCTATTGCTTTGTGCAGCCCATATAGCAATGTGCCTTTCTTGAATCCCGTAAAACCAAATTCTGTTTTTTCCGGACTGTTTCTGTATTTATCCGGTACGTCACCACTTAAATCTCTACCTGCAAATCCAACTATTCTTCCCAACTGGTCAAATAATGGAAAAATAAGTCTATCCCTAAAGAAATCATAATAATCCTGCGAGTCTGTAGATTTTTCTCTCGCACCATTTTTTCTTTTTACCAATCCTGCAGCAGCGATTACATCTATTGGAATGCCTCTATCCAATAAATATTCTTTTAAAGAATGCCAACTAGGAGGAGCATAACCTAAACGCCATTCAGATATATCCTCTGGGGACATAGCCCTCTCCCCCCTTAAATAATTTATTCCTTTTTTATCGTCACCAAATAAATTTTCTTGAAAACGATTTGCAGCTTCTTCCAATGCATGAGTCAATGTTTGTTGCGACTCTCCAGATTCGTCTCTTCTAAATTTCAAAAGGTATTCTAACCCTTCTCTTCTTGCTACTTCTCTTACAGCATCCCGGCCACTAAGGCCCGTTAATTTCATGAGCCCTATAGGTCCGGCAGACCTCTCACATTGGAAACACCTTACATGGTCAGAATATACATGCATCGATGGTGTCTTATCTTCGTGCTCTCCAAAAAAACACCGAATAGTCTTTCTCCCCATAAGACTTTCACCAGTAACTGTCTCAACATACGGATTTATCGAAACTCCCCTGATTGCTTCTAAAAACCTTACCCAAGATTCATCACGACTTTTATATTCTACCATAAATTTTTTGGTATTTTAATTGTTATTTTGAATGAAATAAATCTATTTAAAGAAATAGGGTATGAAGAATATATGTTAGGAATAAGCAATGAGCAAAGAGTATGGTTCTTTTATTCATTCCCCAAAAAAATAAGAAAAAAATTCATTGATAGTTTAGGAGAAAGGGCCCCTTTCAGACCAGGGGCTTTAAGAGAGGCAGTAGACATTGCATTAGTAGTTTCTGGGGAGGATTTTCCTAGAAGAAATAGGGTCGTTGCGGATATAGTTCTTCGAACTTTTATGAATCCTAATCTCTCCCCCCTTTTCCCATTTCCAAAATCAGAAGACCTAACCCCAAGTTATCTTGAAAAAAGATTGGAGTCTTATGTCGGGTATTTGTATGGGCTTGTTCAACCAACTAGGGCGGAATTGATTCTATTCGGAGAACGGGCGAGAATGCCTTATTTTGGTTGAAGTTTGGTAAACATTTATTCGCATAAAATTAAATGAAAGACTTTATAAAAATAAGAATATATTTTTATTTAAACCTGTCCTGTTTGAGTAAACTTTCTCATTGCTTGTTCAAGAACTACTTGTGGAGCAAATCCTTTTCTGCTGCAAGCTTTATTGAACTCATCAAACGTAGTTTGATCGACCATGTATTCAAGTTTTCTCTTCCTTGGGCCTGGTGCTGTTGATGCCATTAAACAATATAAGAAAATAGGCATTATAAATGTTAAGGAAAATGCTTACTTGCCAGAATACCTTCTTCAACCAAGACACCCTCAAACTTTCTAAAATAACACTGCTGACAAATAGAAATTTTTGATTCAGCACAAAAAGAACAAAGTTTTTCATGGCATAGTGGTTCGGGGGCTTTAATCGAGGAAAGTTTCAGTATAACTTTTTCTCTAGATGGGGTCCCAACTTTTTTGTGTATCAAAAAATCTTCCGATGTTTGAATTAAACAATCTTCACATACAAAAATATTCAAAATAGAAGAACAATAACTGCACCCTAATTCCCCAAAAGGCTCGCCTTTTAATTGAGATGCACCTTTTTTTGAAATCATAGGGAAGCCATAGTTTTCATTTTGAAAGTCTGGCGACTCTTCTTCTATTTCACCTCTTTTTATCATAAATCAGCAGACAAAGCAAATTATAAAAAGAAGAGTAGTCAAATAATTACAACAAGAACCTTCGTAGAACCTAACAAGAGCTGATCCATCAAAATATATATAAGGTATGATGAGTTATGAATAAATAATAAACTTTTAAATTTCTAATAAATGGGAAAAGATTTTTTAAGTAATAATGAAGACATCTCAAAGATACTCGGAAGAATAGGAATGAGTGATGGTGAAAAAATAATTTATATTGAATTATTAAAAATGGGGGAATCAACTGCACTAGAAATAGCAAAAAATACGACAATTCATAGAACTAATGTCTACGACCTACTAAGAAAATTAATAGCGAGAGGATTTGTAAAAGAAAGTCTCGGAGAAGAGAAAAAGAAGTTTATGGCTTTAGAGCCAAATAAAATAAAAAATTATATTGAAGATATGGGTAGAAGACTGGAAACCGTATTACCTCAGTTAAATGAATTAGCTTCTAAAAAGAGCGAGGATCATATCAACAAAGTATCAATTACAAAGGGAACTTTTGCTGCAAGAGAAGCGTTAACTAGCCTGTTAGAAAAGGGGGAGACAATTTATGCCTTTGGAGCATCAGATGCCGCGATAAGAGGATTTGGAGAAGGATTTTTGGAAGAGTTTCATAAAAAGAGAATAGCAAAAAAGATAATGATGAAACATATTTACAGTCCCCACGCCGAGGAGAGAATAAAAAAACTTCGAAAGATGAAATATACACAAGCAAAAAAATCTCAAATCGAAAATGATTCTCTTGCAGCAACATGTATCTGCAAAGACACGCTCGTAATTTTTGTATGGTCCAACCCCATATTAGTTCTCTCTATAACCAATAAAGAAGTTGCCGACTCTTATCTAGATCAATTCGAAGTTCTTTGGAAATTAAATATCCCAAAAAATAAACAAAAGTTGTAAAGAATTTACAACACAACCTTAAATTATACTTACTCTTTCTTTTTGAATGAATAAAAAAAATCCAATAGTAACAATTGGTGAAGAAGAATCAAAGACAAAAGAAAAAGATGAGTTTTTCGTTGGCGTAGCAGTAAAACACCTAATAGAAACGCAAGAAGAATCAATTACCATTTTAGAAATTGCCTTTGGATATTTTGATAAAGAAGATATAGTAAGACTAGAAGATAAATATAATCAGCAGAAATTTCGCTCCTTTTAGTCAAAATGAAACAACAGAAAAAGAGAAAACAAAGAGAAGAGAAAAAGAAAGTTTCGGATGAAACAGCAGAAGAGGAAGATAAATCTAGAGAAGAAATCTTGATACATACTTGACGCTTAAGTCTCAAAAAATTAAATTTTAATTATTATTGCACTTTTGGTCTGACTTGTCTTAGAATAGAATATATTTTTTCCCGCCCAATCAAATCAATCATTTTTTCATCAGGGACAAATGTGCCCTCTTTCGGATCATATATCGCAGGCACAGCTGCGAATCCAATTTCGGGGTCTTCATGATAACAATATACGTTGTAACGGGGAGACCTATTATAATTTGCTAAATCTTCCATAAAAAACCTTGAAGCCCATACAGATTCGGATGCAGAAGTTCTTAATTTTCCTTCCACGAGACACCCATCTCCCCCTGCTGCTGCTTGAGATCTATAACCAACTCTTCTAGCCCCATCTTGAGCAATAGCAATTATAGCTGGAGGAACCTTGTCAGTTACTAGCCTGGGAATTCCATGATGTCCTACGATTCCACGCTCGATTATATCTATTGTATCTGTATCATAATGTTCGGGTAGGGGTAGACAACCCATCAGTCTTCGCACATCAACAGCAAAACTAGAAGTTCCTCGTCTTGGATTCATATTAGTGGTTCTTAATAAATCTAAACGGTTACCTATAGGGTTACCGTAATCCATAACTATGCCCTCAAAAACTGCTTCACTTATTCTTTGCCAGTAACCCTCAATTTTATCTTTCTCATAAGGAAATAAATCTGATCTATCCGGATTTCTAGCGATTCTTACACATTCTTCTTTTGAAAGAGAAGAAGAGCACATTACAAGAACTTGTGAAAATGATGCTAATTCTTCTAAAGAGCTCACAACAATAAAATTCTTATCTGTAGATTCTAAGACGTCAAGTACTCTATGCGCAGGAGCATGTTCGCTCCATACGATAATAGTATCTACATAAGGTTCATGATCTAATAATTTAACCAAATCCATCCCAAAAGTTCCTAAGCCTACAACACCTACAGATAAAGGTTTATAGCAAAGACCCCTTACTAGTTTAGTAATATCCCTATCTTCCCCTTCATCTTCGACTACCAACTCATCAATACCTCTCTTATTACCAAAAGATAGAGGGGTAGGATCTTGTGTCCTTAACATTACTTGATTAGCAAGCTCCTCAAAATTGGTTCTAACGAGAGTTTTCACATGAGATAATTTTCTGTTCCCCCTTATATGACCTGCCCTGGTCACACTCCTAGGAAGCGACTTATAGTCGAGGATAACCATATTAGGCTCCGAATCCATTATTTTTTCATCTACTTCATCTCGAGGTAGAGAAACGTCAACGGAGGTTAAAGGATCGTCTGACGGTATTTCACTTGAAACACTGGAAGTAGGTATTAAAGTTAATGAAAAATCAATATCCGAAAGATCACTAGATCTTGAAAATGCACGGGACATTTTCACGTAGTTTTCTCTTTCTCCAACATAGGTTATTCTAACTTGTCGATTATTTTGATTTGCCATGTCTGGTTGGTAAGAGATTTTTACAGAACATCTATTCACCAAACCCCCCAGACACTTATAAATATGATTATGATAAATAAGTTATATCAAAGAATCTAAGTATTGGCCACTAAGCCCCTAGGCCTCTTAATAATTCAAAAACCAAAAATGCCGGCCAAACCAAAGATTTCAATAGCCCCAAAACCCCCATCCAAAACCCACTCGCAGTAGAAATATAATAAATTGCCGAACCGATAAATCCTAAGCCATAAAAAGCCCCACCACAAGAACTCATTCCATTCCCACAATTACTAGACTCCTTTCTTTCAACACCGGTAGCCTTCTTCATAATATTATATATCAAAGGTGTTAATAAATCTTTACAAGATAAAATAAAAAAATAAAAATAGCTCCCTTTCGAGAGCTAAAAATTGCAAATTTTCCCTAAAATTTTAATCAACTAATTAAAATCTTCTTGGGGCTTTTTTTGCGTAGCATTCTCTGCAGTAAACTGGTTTGCCAGATGTAGGTTTGAATGGCACTTCGCATTCTTTCTTGCATTCGTCGCAAACAGCTTTATGCATTTCTCTAGGTTCGCTGCTAAAGTTGTCGTTTCTTCTGAAATTTCTTTCCATATTTTTCTCCTTCCATATTTAGTTAGTGTTAGTCCCGCAAGCAGTGCATTTGTAATATGACACGCATCTAGCTGCAGATTTTACTCCAAAAGGATAATTCATTCTAGTCCTGCTCTTCATCATTTTTCCGCAAGAGCATTTTACTGAATGAGCTTTTTTTACCTGATTAGGTTTTCTTCTTTTGTTATTCATTTATTAGCCGATTAATAGAAAATAACTCGCTCTAGGCTAATTTATGTTCGTATAACCAAAAGTAGTCAATTTCATCACTTTATATAGCTGTTGGTAGGGAATTTTAAGAAAATGGTAGGGTTAATTTTATAAAATCAAAAGACTAAATTTGTTTACGGGGGATAAATGAAGACCATATTATTTAAAAAAAGACGTCAAAAGACAGATTATACTTGTGGAATTGCATCACTGAGCATAGCTTTTTCAGCTTTTGGAGAAGATTATGAAGAAAAAGAGCTTCTAAGAGTAACAAAAGTAAGTGAGGAATATGGCAGCGAAGAAAAAGACATGGTTAAAGCTGCTAGACTGCTAGGTTTCAAAGTCTGTTCAAAAAAGAATAGTAACATGAAAGAGATTAAAGAAGCACTAAATTATGAAAAACCAGTCATTGTACTTTATCTCGCCTGGGGAGACGCACATTATTCTGTAATTGTAGGCATGACAAGAACCCATCTTCTTTTAGCAGACCCTTATAAAAAGGGATGTGTTAGGCAAATAAGAAAAGACATATTCTTAAAAAGATGGAAGCCAGAGAAACTGCCGCATGTTCAAAAATGGATGATGACTGTTAGTAAAGAATAATTTCAACCATTATCTTTATAAAATCCCCAATCTTAATTCACCTGAAGGTGATGTTATGATTTATGAAAATTGGTTATTCACTGGTTCTTTAGCTATAGAAACTAAGCCTTGCCCACCTTTAAATAAAAAAATAAAAACTGATTGCCTTGTCATCGGCGGAGGATTCGCCGGCCTTCATGCGGCACTCAGACTTATCGACGCGGGTAAGGACGTGGTCCTTCTTGAAAAAGGAGTTTGTGGTAGCAGTTCTTCGGGCCAAAGCGGGGGGTTTTTGACTCCTGAAAGCGAGGAGGATATAAAACAAATTATAACTAAGTATGGAGAAGAAAAAGCAAAGGTTATTTATCAAATTCCAAAAAAAGGTGTAGACCTTATTCTTGAAACCGCAAAAAAATACAAGTTTAATTGCGATCTTAGAAAACAAGATTCCTTGTACCTCTCAATAAAAAAAGGACACGACAAACACATAGAAGAAGAAAAAGAAGTCAGGGATGAAATGGGACTTAGTTATCAACTTCTTGATCAAAAAGATTTAAAGAAATTTCATCCTGGAACGGGGTACACTCTTGGACTAAAATATCCTGGCTCATACGGAATAAATTCTTTTGCTTATTGCCAAGAAATAAAAAATCTCCTCATAAAAAAAGGTGTTAAGATATTTGAAGGTAGTGAAGTAAACAAAATAGAAGGAAACATTGCAATAACACACCTGGGGGAGGTACAAGCAAAAAATATTATAGTTTGTATTGACAAGATGAAAAAAGAATTCGATAAAGATATATCAAAAGAATATCACCACATGCAAACATATCTTACAGTTAGTGAACCTTTAACTAAAGAAGAAGTGAACTCAATTTTCCCGAAGGAAGAATTAATGTGCTGGGATACGAGATTAATCTATGGGCACTATAGGTTGGTTGAACATAACAGACTATTGATTGGTTTTGGTAAGCCCTCGCTAGTTTATTCATTTAATGTAGACCATACCCCTCTTGCAGTAAATCAGATAATAAAAGAACTAAGACAAAGATTTCCAACACTTAACGATGTAAAATTTCCGTATTATTGGTCGGGTTTAATTGATGTAACAAAAGATTTAGTTCCAATAGCAGATTATGACCCTTTAAATAAGTCTATTCAATATGCAATGGGTTGTGCAGGTCTTCCTTGGGCAGCTTACTGTGGAGATTATTTAGCAAGAAGAATAATAAATGAAAAAGAAACTGAAGACCTATCAGAATTTCTTGGAATAAAGAGAAAGTATTTCCTAGGAAGATTCTTTCAAAAGGTATTCGGCAAAAAAATAACCTTCGCCCTTAATCATATCAAACAAATGCTTTCTTAAAAACAATTCTAAACTCTAAAATATAGTCGTAAAAAATTTACAACATAGACTTAAATCTTAATTATTCCTTCCTAATGCATGACAAAAAGAACAAGAGGCACGAGAATGGCAGCTGCAATTCGTCGGGCTGCAAAACGAAAAGGTGGAAGGGGGCCTGTAAGAAGTAGACGGGCTGGTAAAGTAATAATGTCCACCTAAAATTTTTATTATTTTTTCTTTTTTATAAAAAACTAAAAAATCATTTTAATATTTCAAATAATCAATATCTTAAATTCAAGTTGTTATCACAAACTCTCTGCGTTCTATACTTTGTAACGACTCTCGACATCGAAGCGGCGTCAGACTCATAAGTATAACTCCATCGAACATCCTCATCGAAATCTACAGAATATCTATATTCAAAAGTTTCTATTTCATCAGGCCTAATAAAATGCCTAACTTCCCTGCTTCTTCGACCGTCATCTAAGGTTTCAAAAACAAAAGTAACAGTAAACCACCCCGATTCCATATCTACATTTCGTAAACTCACCTTGGCCTCAATGTAAGATTTACTGCTTGAATTTCTAACTTCAGTATCTTCAACATCGGTAACTTCAGCATCTAAAAAGTCTGAAGTTATTTCTCGTTCTTCATAGGGGAAAACAATATCTCTACAATCCCCCGTAAAAACAGAATCCCCTGTAAAAATAAATCGACCACTTAGCAAGAAAAACAAGGCAGCACCTACAAGGACCATTAAAAAGATAATTAAAAATATTACTCCGGTTTGACCTCTATTATTATTCATTCGAATCAAACGTTGCCCTTATATATAAAAATTTAGTTTTTTATTTACTCTGTTAACAAAATACAAAGAATTAAATTCTCATTTTACCGGATTTTTAGTAAAATGAACGAAAAATTAAAAATATCTTTTCAGGTTGTTTTAATAGTCATTCTCTTTCTTTTAGTTTCTTATTTCGTTCAGACAAATCTTGATTACTTCAAAGAACCAATTGCAAAAAATAAGGTTTGGGGCGCAATAATCTATATTCTTCTAATAATTGCCGCGACAGTTATAGCCCCCCTTACAACAATTCCTCTTATCCCTCTCGCTTCTTCAATATACGGCTGGTTTCTTGCCGGAGTAATAACTTATATCGGCTGGCTCATCGCATCAATGATTGTTTTCTACATTTCAAGAAAATGGGGAAAGCCTTTTGTTAAGAAATTTGTCTCTTTGGATAAAATAAAATCTGTAGAAAAATCAATTTCTAGAAAAAATAGAATGGGTGCTTTAATATTTCTTAGAATGACTCTACCCGTCGACATTTTAAGCTATGCTCTCGGGCTTTTTTCTAGCATTTCTTGGAGAACCTATATTATTTCAGCCGCCATCGGATTCATTCCCTTCACATTTTTATTAACTTACTTAGGAAGTCTTCCCTTCCTTTACCAAGTTATAGGCTCTCTTATAATTGGAATAATAGTAACAATTTCTATAATAGTTGAATTATCTATCAAAAATGAAAGTGATGACCCTAAAAGTTCATCTTAATATTTTGCAATTCTTCTTCAAAAATCTTTGATTTTTCTTCACCTAAAATTGCTTTGTGAAAATCGGTTGAGGATGTTACAGCCAATCCTCTTGCACCAGATTCTCGAATTATCATTGCTATATCTTGTTCGGGTAGTGATGTTCTAGATAAAATTCTCCAACCATAAGCTTTTCTGCTCCTCATCGCTTCATTAAAGTCTAAAGCTTTCAAAATGCTTTCTCGATTCAATAGCTCATCAAAAGGAATAGATTCCAAGGTCATCTTTGATTTTTTCAAATCTATCTCGGTATAATCTTTAATTATCAAATCTGTTTCTTTCTCGACATCTGCAGTAATCTCATTTAATCTAGACCTAATTAACCCCCCATCGTTTCCTAGTTCAACAATTGAATTCTTCAAATCTTGTGCAATTCTCTTTATCATTTCACCTCTCTGAATTGATTTGGCAGCGGTCTCTATTCCCACATAATTTCGTAGTTCCAACAAATTCAATTTCTGAATCAAGTCATCAAAAAGTTCTCGCTGTTTTTCAAGCATCTGAATATTTTCATTTGCTTTTCTAAGTAATTCTTGAGTATCTGGTAGACTATATTTAAAATTTTTATAATAAACAGTTATTTCTCTTCTACGCTCACTTACTGCTATAACCAAAGTTCCTGCCTGTTTTGCAACTCGCTCAGCGGCTTTATGTCTCGTTCCGGTCTCTTTTGTAGAAACTTTAGGGTTTGGAGTCAAAAGGGTATTTGCAAAAAGAATTTTTTTCAAATCTCCTGACAAAATAATTCCCCCATCCATTTTAGCTAGTTCTGTTAATTTCTGGGGTGTAAATTTAGTATAAACTCTAAAACCTCCGTCTATAAGTGGAGCAATATTGCCATTGTCAATTACAATTAAAGCTCCCATTTCTGCATGAAGTATTCTATTAATTCCTGTTCGTAGGTTTGTTCCGGGAGAAACAGTTTTAAGAATTTCATAAATTTCTTCATCACTAGCCCTTTCATTCTCGACGAGTTCCTCAATCAAATGACTTTGAACCTCTTTAATTTCGCTCTCTTCTTCTTCCATGCCTAAATTATAAGTAATCTATATATAAATATTTGTTGGAATTAAATTAAACTAAACAAGACTTTATTCTTCTAATCTCTTTAAAGTTTTCAATAACCTCTTTCTCATAGTGCCTAAAACTTTTTACTAATCTGACTTCTATCCCTTTAATTGAAAGTCTGTTCCTTAAACCAAATTTACCCATTTGATGATCATCTCCACATATCATTAAACCATCTCCTCTGGAAAGAGTTTTCTCAACCCACGCAGCCTCCCTTTCAGATTGCAGATCATGATAACTTTCTGCACCATAGCTATTCCCAAGAAGAAGATGGTAAACCGGACTGTTTTCATCCAATGCAACAACCCTTTTTCCCCTAGAAAGTGCAATTCTGTCAAGAGGAAAAGCCATATCTCCCTCTATCAATGCGGTTTTATACTGTCTCTGAGCTAAAAGATAGGCTTCCTCTCCCCAGATGTTTCTAACAATTTCTAACTGCCTTATCATTAAATCAGATAGTTCTCTAGAATCTCTTCCGCCAAGAACTGACGGAACAACCAAAATCTCGTGTCCTTCTCTCCTATCACCTTGACTCTTGCTTCTAACAAGGTTATATAAAGAATTCCAGAACTCATCATTTGTAACAAAAAAAGGAGAAACCCTGCTATTTGGTCTAAAATAACTAATAACTCTTTCGTCAACTTCACTCCCCAAATGGCTTCGACTAAATAATCCCAATACTATATTCGTTGGATGTACTTCTCCCACTATATCTAATTTCATAAAAGTCGTGAGAAATAATCATATATAAACCTTATTGAATGAAGTTCGAACCAGAACACAAACCTTAAATCTCCCCTTCATTATTTACCCAATGAAAAAAGATAAAACGACCACATCTTTTGGAAAAAATTTCACTAGTCCGGATAATAAAAATAAGAATAATGACGGACTTATAAAATTTTTTGGTATTTTTTTCATCCTTTTAGGCATAGTCGCATTAGTAAACACGCTCTACCAATCAAAACCTGAATCCATTCTTTGGTTTTGTTACCTTGGGATTTTTTTAATTGGTCTAGGGATGTTATGGAAAAATCCAATTTTGGTTACAAGCCAGCTAAATATCCTTACAATCCCCCTTTTAATATGGACTGTAGACTTTATTCATTTCATTGTAACGGGAACTAGCCTATTAGGGATTGTAGATTATTTTTTCAATCCAGATTTTCCGCTGTTTTCAAGGCTAATCAGCATGCAGCACATTTTTACTATTCCGGTTTCATTATTTGTTCTTCAAAGAATGAAATCGAGAAAGATGAAGAACTCCTGGAAGTTTAGTCTTCTTCAATTAACTTTAATTTTTGCTATAACCATTTTCCTAACAAATCAAGAAGATAACATAAACTGCGTGTATCATTCATGCGGAAACCTTTATTCTGGCCCATCAGTTCTTTACCCCTTAGTCTGGTTTGGATCAGGTCTTGTACTTGTGGTTCTAACAAACTTTTTAATTTTAAAATTAATCAATATAAAAGAGAGTAAAAATTAAAATTATTTCTTAGACCTTTCAATTTCTTTAATTAATTTAGAATAAGCATCAAATTCTGGTGTATCGACTACATCCGAAGTATAAGCGAAAACTAATTTTCTCGGTTCTTTCCCCCGAACCATTTCTTCTGTAAGAAGGGACATCTTTCCAGCAATAGCATCAGAAAAAAATCCTGGATGAGGATCTCTTGTCTTCACGACATAATGAGCTATTCTAAAAGAGAGAACATTTAAGTCATATCCTTCCCCTCTTAATACTCCTAAAGCTGATCCTCCAAAAGTTTTAAGGGCTCTTCCCCCCAGCATTAAACCTTCTACACCCCCATGAAAACCGGGAAAATCTATTTCTAATTCCTCTAATTTTCCACCTCTAGCCACAGATCCCAAATCTCTTGTTGAATACCTAACATCTTCCACTACCAAATAACCATCCCCAATAATTATTTTTCCAGAACTTTTTGGTATTGCATTTACTTGGGTATTTAACTGGAACTTAAAAAAAGTAGGACTCCCACTTAATGGAGCTTTGTACACTAAAGTCGCAAGATCTGATGAGTCAATATCTCCAACTTCAAATCTCTGGGTATTTAACTTGTCAACATACTCAAGACTCCTTGTCTCTTCAACCATAAACTAACCTAATATTCTCCCTTTTAATAGATTATTAGATAAAAATATATACAATCAAACATACAACTTAAATGGACCTAGCAACAATTCTTCTTTTAATAATTATTTTATTTTTGGTTTACATTGCCTACAAAATTGGCCATAACAACGGTTCAAATAAAACGGAAAAGATATGGCAAGAGCAAATCCCCTTGGAGCGTAAAGATGCTATTGAACGCTCAAGATCTGTCTTGTCCGGAAACTTTTCAGAGCAGCTCGCCCCGTACCTGCCAGATTTTAAATATTCTCCAACTGAATGCAGATTTATTGGAAAACCCATTGACTTAATTGTCTTCAAGGGGGGAGACCAAAAACAAATAGAAGAAGTAATTTTTGTAGAAGTAAAAAGCGGAGATAGCCAGCTATCAGGCCAGGAAAAAAATCTAAAAGAAGTCATACAAAATAAGAGAGTTCGATGGGAAGAATATAAAATTAATAAAAAAATAACAGAAAAGGGAATAAAACAGGACAAGAATAAATTCCTGTGAAGGATAAACAAAATAAGATTAAAAGACTTTATAATTATTCAAAATTATCGTCGTCTTCTGCAGCTTCTTCTGTTTCGTCCTCAAAGTCTTCTTCAACTTCAACTGGTTTTTGAGCAGCTTTGATTGGTTTAGCCATTTCTTGAAACCTCCTGTCCTTCTTTTAATATTAGAGGTTTTAAACCTTTTGATTGACAAAAATTACAAAAAACTACGTAAAAATGAAAAGAAGAATTTATAAACTAATTCTAAAATTGCGCACAAAATATCTTCAGAAACGCAAAAATCTCAAAAGATAAAACCCGTAAAAGAAAAGCAATTTTAATTTGTCGTCGACAAATTAAAAGAAGAAAAATTTTCAACTTAAAAATTCTTGAAAAAAAGAATATGTTTAAAAAGAATAATGACTAAGTAATGAAAGGTAATTTAATATTTTTTATGATTTATATTCTAAAGTAAAAGGAGGTAAAAAAAGATGGCTGCTAAAAAAAGGAAAAAGACTTCTAGAAAAAAGTCTGCGAGAAGAACTAAAACTGCTGGAAGAAAGAAAAAGAAAAGATAATTTTTCAATTTTACCTAACATTATTTTTATTTAATAATTGCCTTGATTTTCAAATTTGGATTTCAAGGCTTTAATCATTTTCTTTAAGAAATTATTTCATCAAAGGCTAACATCTATCTTGAATTTGCCGCCAACATTAACACCCTCTGCAACACCATCTAAAATCAATCCTTGTTTCTTTATTCCAAATCTGCCAACAAGACCACTTTCTAACTTCCCAGAAAACTTTTGAATAGAAAAATTTTCTTGATTTAGATTAAAACTGACCTTATCATCATTAATTATAACCTTGCCAACTTCTCCAACCGAATCATACTTTTTAATGCTGACAGAATCAAGCTCTAAAGAATTATAATTCAATTCGTTGCTTATACTAATCTTCATTTCCGAATTTGGTGATGATGTTGAAATCTCATTTACACTTAATTTGAAAACATTTCCATTTAAATTATAAATTTTATCCTTATCAAACACTATTATTCCGTTAAATCCTTCAATTTCAATATTTGTTTTATCTAACCCTGACAAATTTAAAGCCCCATCCTTCCCAAAATATATGCTTGCATCACTTTTTCCTAATTCAATGGAAATTTTGCCTATTTTTTGATTAATTTCTAAATAACGATTAAGTTCATTAAGTTCTGCTCTTATATCAAAAATTTGGCTGTTATTGGTTTCATTTTCATCAGACCTACCAAAATTAATAACATTTCCAGTTATATTTGGAATCTTATCATAAAAAGCATAAACTAGAAGAGAAAGAATCAATAAAATGAAAGTTAGCACAACTAATTTCTTAAGAGAGAACCCTTTCTTGATTCCCCTTTCGTCTACCCTCACCACCTCTTGTTCTCTAACCATTTTAGCTATTCATCCTGATCTCTTCCAACGCCCCTCCCGCCGCTTCGGTTTATCATATCAGAGACCCTGCTCATAAACTCTCTTGGTTTATTAATGTTTTTTATTTCAGTTCTAAGAGTTTCGGAAAATTGGGCCACTTCTATTGTTCCTATATCTAGCAATTTATCCCAAAGACTTTGGGTAAGATGAAGATTACTAATTGAATAATAGTGCATTCTTTTTGTTCTTCTAATAAAAAGACCCTCAACTTTTTCAAGAGCTGTGGGAGTAATATCATAGTGGTGCAAAAGCCTATGAAGTTCTGTAAACTTTAAGGTGAATATAATAAACAAAGCCGCAAAAATAAAAAGGGGCTCGCTCAATGGTAAACCTTCTTTTTTTATATAAATGATTAATGCAATCAAAACGACGGCCATTGAATACAATGGAATAAAGCTCTTTCTTGAAATTCTTATAACTTCTTTATTATCTGAGCCAAACATACCAAAAAAGGCCCAAATAAATATATAAACATGATTATAAAAAATAGGATAGAACAAAAGAACCAAGTGATTACACCACAAGAGCTTTTCGATAAATATTTATATTTGATGCCCATTAATTATCTGTGAAACAAAAAACAAGAGAACCAGATTTTGTAAGAGAGGCTAGAATAAGAAGAGAACAAGAGATAAAAGATTTGGAATCACGTGCAAAGAGTGCATGTGAATTGGTAGTCGAAGAGGGTTTCATTGTAAATGATGTTTTGGCAGGTTCTAGCTCTACACACTTCACCCCCCAGTCAGAGATAAGATATGGTGGCACATCTCCCAGTTATTCTGGTGGTTTTATTTCAAGACTGGTTCTACAAGTTTCCCCAAATAATAAAAAAGTGCCAATACAAACTCTTTATTTTGACGGCTTTTCCATAGTTCGTGCAGGAGAGCAAATCCTAGCACGAATTCCAAAATATGAGGTAAGGAGAGTAGAACAAGGATTCTTCAACGATTCTCCTTCTGACAGGGCAAGAGTATTCTATGTTGAAAGAGATTTTAAGCCACAAGAATCAGCAATTGAAATTTCTATTCTTGATTCAAGCGGAAAACCAGTAAGAATCGAAAGATCTACAGACTATGCAAGAATGTTGAATCCCTAACGAGTTTAAACTATCGTCCTATTCAAAGCTTCCAACGCTATTTCATTAATTGTTTCTATTACATACTTGCTTTCCAAAGCAAGCCCTAGACTTTCCCCTTCAACTTTAAAATTATTTATCCCTATAACCTCCCCATTGACATCAATCAAAGGTCCACCAGAATTACCGGGATTTAACGAGGCGTCAGTTTGAATGTACCTTCCAGGATAACCACTTATTTGCCTGCTTACTGCCGAGATTATACCTTCAGTTACTGAAAATGAAAGTCCCAACGGATTTCCGATTGCGATAACTTTTTCTCCAACTCGAACACTATTAGAACTTCCAAATGAAAGTTCATCAAAACTGCCCTCCATCTTTAGAAGGGCGACATCCATATCAGTATCATATCCAATTAAAGAAAGTGATTTAGACGTCTGATCAGATAAAATTGCATTTGCATAACTTCCCCCATTAATCACATGAGCATTAGTCACCACAAAACCTTCACTAGAAATTATGAATCCACTCCCTTGCGCAACATTAGTTTTAATTGAAACAACAGATTTTACAACATCCTCAATTATATTTGAAAAATCAGAAGACGTAGAAGCTTTTATTTTGCTTAAATCTGATTGAGTCCTTAATAAGCTGGCCTGAGTTGAACTTAGAGAATTTGTAAGACTAATAACCTTATCAGCAATCTGCGCATCAGCAACTCCTAATTCACTAACAGACTCTTCGACTGATTTTAATTTTTTGTTCACATCATAATTATGATCCAATGAATATCCAATAAAAACAATCTGAACTGCCAAGATTAAAAAAACTGCATAATACAGCAATTTGGGGGATTCAATTATTACTCGGGCCATAATTTAACGAGGGATTTTAGTTTTTTAAATGCTACGAACATAAAATATTTATACTAAGTTACATTTCAACAAAAATGGTAAAAAAGATAGTTGAAGAAAAGATAATAGAAGAAGATGAAAGAGAAGTAAAAAAATTTAAAGATTACGTCCCGAAGAAAATAATCCGAAGAAGAGTAGTTTCTTATAATCGGTCTTTATTTCCTTTAGGGTTAATTTTAGCATTTGTTTTTCTGATCTTATCATTCATATATTACACCTCTCATAAAGTATTCATATCAGGGGGATTATGGAGCTATGTTGTATTTTCTCCCTCCTTCAGTATAATCTCCTGGTTCTATTGGGTATTAGTCATATTAATCGCAATAATAATTTGGCAAATGTTAGATTAAATAGATTACAATAATTCTTATAAATAGCTATTTCATAACCAATAAATGCCAAATCAAGATTCTTATGAAACTTTAGTAGATGAATTTCACAAAGTTATGTCTGATCCAATTTCTCTTGCAACAGAAGAAGATTTTTCAATGGCTGGCCAACTTCCCGATGTAAGCAGAGAAGCTCATGAAGATAGAACTAGAAGACGTTTAGATTTGGCTAGTAGATTTGAAGCTTTATCAGTTGATAAGTTGTCTAATGATCAACGAAGGGATGTTACTCTAGGAAAGAATTGGCTTAGGGCTGTTACTCTTGAGAATGATGCCCCAATGCAAGAAGACGGAGTTCCCACTTATAATGTAAAACCAATCGCATTAAGAAGATTTGGAGAATCAGTTTTATATTCTCTTTCAAGAGACCCAAGAACTCCCAGGGAGGTTATTGCAGGATTAACAAGCCAGCTTTCTAAACTTGGAGGCTACCTACTTCAGGAATGTGATAGGCTTCGCGGGAATAGTCCTGTAAGTGCTTGGGTTGATGAAGCATTAGATGATACAACAGGTTTTCCAAGTCTAATAAAAGCGGTCAAAAATTTTGCAGATGAAAGAGAATGTGGAAATTTCCCAGGTTTAGAATCAGCTTTAAGGAGTGCAGAATGGGCTGTCAGAAATTATGATACCCTTCTAAGAGAAATGCCAAAAAGAGACGATATGTCTATTGGGGAAGCAAATACTTCATTGCTATTTGATCTTAGAGGAATTACTCCAAGTTTAAGACAAATGCATGCTTACGCTAGTTCAACTCTTGAGTCAATGATGGCTACACTTGAAGAAATGAAACCAGAAATTGCAAGAAAATATAATATCCCTGCAGAGGCCCCAGTTCTTAAAGTTGCAGAAGAATTAAAAAAACTTTTTGCATGTGAAAAGGGAAAAGTTGTTGAAACTGCAAAACATTTTCTTTCAAGAGCAGAACAAGCTTCTTATGACTTGGGATTAGTTTCAAGAATGGAAAATGAATCTGCGACGATAGAATCTGTTCCCCCTTATCTTGCCTCAATGGTAACTATTGCCGCAATGTTTACCCCGGGAGCTTTTACAAAAGGAGAAAGAAAAAGTGTTTTCTACATAAATGAATTTGATGGAATTGAAAGAGCACTTAACAGACTAAATCTCCCAACAATTACAGCACATGAATTAAAACCGGGACACCACTATCAGTTCTCGAGAGCAAGATCTCACCCTTCAAGAATCCGATCATGGATTACTCCGATGGATTTAGCTGAAGGATGGACAACATTCTTTGCTGAAGAACTTCTTCCAGAATTAGGATACGTAGGAACCCCCGGACTAGAAAAAGAAGAAAAATTCATGTCAATTGTAGACAGATTAAGACTAGCGGCAAGAGTAAGATTTGTTCTAGGCTGTATGACCGGAGACCGAAGATTCTTCAACCATACTTTTGACGAAGAAGCACCAGAAGGAAACTTAATAGATTTATCTGTAAAAAGTTATAGGGGTATTACAGGATTTGCAGAAGCAAGAGCAGTAGGGGATGTGAAAGGATTTTCTGCAAAAACAACTTATGGAGCTTTATATCTAGAAGGAAATAGATTAATGAGACAATTTTTAGATTCAGCAAGAAGAAAATCTTCAAATGATGGGCAACCTTTTGTGCTAAAAGATTTTACAGGCGCAATTTTAAGAGAAGGAAATATGCCCCTTAGCTACATTGAGGATGCTTTAAGGGAAAAAGAAGTTATATGATTTCTTAAATCATCCCCTTCTTTTTTGCATCATTAAAATAAGGACAAATTTTTTGATATCCGCAATAGTAGCATAATTTGCTCACATTTGCAGGAAATTCTCGCGCATTTTCAATTTTTGCAATTTTTATCATCATCTCTTCTAAAAGTTTATTCAGTTCATCATCACTTCGTTCACTAATAACTGCAGAATTAAACGCTAGCATATTCCAAACCAATTTTACAGACTTGACATCATCAAAATTTCTCTTTACCCAAATAGAATACATAGCCAATTGCTGATCTATGTCTGCTTCCCACTGCTCTTTCATTCGAGAACTTGTTTTATAATCACAAACAAAATAATTTCCATCATTATCTCTAGCAAACCTGTCAATCCTGACATACCATTCACTTCCGTCGGGAAGAGTCATCATATCATCAGTTTCTAGCCCCAAAATTTCTAGTTGGTCAAAAGGATAATACTCGTTAAAATAATCTCTAATAAACCGCTCTCCCACAGATTTATAGTCACCAACAGATTTGAAGCCATTATTAAGCAAGAGATCATCTCTATATTCTTTATCCCACATAGTTCCATAAACTTTAATTAAATCGTCAATTAAAATTTCTTCATCCAATGCTTTCTTTTTATAAAGTTCCTCTAATGCTTTATGAACCATTCTACCCATAAAACTTTCTATACTTTCAGGAGTATCTGGAGGAAGTTTATCAATATATTTCAACTTATACTGGTAAGGACATTGCTCGAAAGAGTTTATCTTCGAATATGAATAACGGGCCATGGGAAATGAGAATAACTGATCATATAAAAAGATTTAGATAAAACCCCAAAACTAGATTAGATACTAAAAATTTCGCTTTTCGAATGTATCTCAACAATCTTAGAGAAATGCAAAATTTCAAAAAAATAAAAAGTTTATAAAAAATAAAAATTAGTTTTCTTATTTGTAATGACCATGCATCTCACAGTGAGAACATGCTCTGTGCTTGCTGAATTTGCCCAAGGCAAGGAGCAAGAAACCAATTAAGTAATAAAGCATTGCCCACCAATTCCAAAAGAATTGAATCGACGCATTGCTAATTTGCATAAGGAAACCCATTACAATGAAATAAAATCCTACAGCCAGAAGTATCAGACCAAATAGTCCTGCGGCTGGATTACATTGACACTTCGTAACTTTTTTAACAACCATATACACCTCCGAAAATAGGACAATAATTAACTTTAAATATATTCTGGTTTCTAAGAAACATATAGGCGTGATTAGTTTAGTGGTAGAACATATCGTTGCCAACGATAGAACGCGAGTTCGATTCTCGCATCGCGCATTCTAGCAAATCGAAGCAAAGCGAGATTTGCTTTATTCGATGTAAGAGAATCGAAGGAGCAGAGTTCGATTCTAGGCACTCGCGCATATAGCAGAGTTCGATTCTTAAAAATTATTCATGTTCATGAAAGCCCTCAATCATCCCAGAAGAGTTACCAATCTTCTTTGCGGCAATAACATCATCAATTCTTAAAATCATAATTGCCGCTTCCGTTGCATAAGATAAAGCCAAAAGTTTAACCTTCAAAGGTTCAATTATTCCAAAGTTTAAAGTATCTTCAATATTTTCATTAAAAAGATTAAGCCCGAAGTTTTTATTTCCCATATCATGTAAGGCTCTTAATTCTGTCAAGATATCTATTGGATCCAGCCCCGCATTTTCAGCCAGAGTTATAGGAATAAACTCTAAAGCGCTAGCAAATTCTAGAACCGCCAAGCTTTCTCTTCCAGTCAGAGTCTTGGAAAACTGAATTAACCGACGAGAAAGTTCCATTTCAACAGCACCACCACCAGCAACAACCTTAGAATCAAATAACGTTGCAGCAACATCGCCCAGAGCATCTCTAATCGCCCGTTCCGTTTCATCGATTACATGGTCTGTCCCACCCCTAATTAAAATTGTCAAAGCTTTTGGGTTTTTTGCCCCCCTAATATAAGTCATGCTTGAATCTCCTTCCTTTATCTCCTCAACAAATCCTGCAAATCCCAAATCTTCATTTGTCAAATCAGATACCCTTGAAATGATTTTAGCGCCAGTAGCTTTTGAAATACTTTTAATATCTTCTTTCAAAACTCTAGAAACAGTATAAATCCCATAGCTCGCAAGAATCTCGCAAACAAAATCATCAACCCCATTTTGAGTAATTAAAACATTAGCACCAATTTCTTTTATATGCTCAACCTTAGATTTTAAAATTAAATCTTCTTGATCTAAAAAATTTTGTAAAGCTGAATAATCAGTAGGAGTCATATTAGAATCTCCTTGAATGTTACGCGCCTCCAAAGGCTCTTCAACAATAGCAATTCTTGCATTCTCTACTAATGTAGGCATTTCCATATTCATCTTTTCCTTATCCAAAACAATTCCTTTAATGAGTGCCGTATCTTCAAGAGACCCGCCCTTTTTCTTTTCAATTTTTATATTATCCAAATCAATTTTTCCGTCTTTAGATAAGATTTTAACTGCTTCAACAATTATTTCACTAAATTTTTCTCTCAAATGCTCTGCCCCTTTTCCAGTCATAGCAGTCATTGCAACCCTGAGTAACTCATCTTCAGAATTTATTTCGACAGAAATTTCTTTTAAAATATTTTTTGATTTTTCAAGTGCATAGCGATATCCTCTTGTAATAACACTTGGATGAACCTTTTGATTCAATAACTTTTCAGCATTTTCAAGTAGTTTTCCTGCAATCATAACAGCAGTCGTTGTCCCATCGCCAACCTCTGCTTCTTGAGTTTTTGCAACTTCAACAAGCATTTTTGCAACGGGATGCTCAACTTCCATTTCCTTCAAAATTGTTGCCCCGTCATTTGTAATCACAATATTTCCAACGCGGTCCACAAGCATCTTATCCATCCCTTTGGGCCCCAGTGTAGTCTTAAGCATTTCAGAGATAACTCGTGCGGCAAGAATATTATTCCTAGCAGCATCAAAACCTTTGACTCTCTTTGAATCACCCTCATTAAAATCATCCATAACCAAACAACACCAAATTTCTTTATAAGAATTATTGTGATTTACTTACCCTATTAGCATAATAAATTTAATAAGCAGAACAAATCCCCAAGAACTTAATCATTCACAAATAAAGGGCCCGAATTTAATAATATATATAAAGAAGATTAGCCCACTAAAAAGGTGGAATCCAGACTACGAGTTGGCGATATGATGACCAGAAACTATGTCTACGTTTCTCCAGAAACTGATCTTTTAACCTCTGCCAAAACCATGATAAAAAAGAAGGTTGGTAGTTTAATAGTCCAAGAAGAGGACGGAAAACTAAAAGGAATAATAACAGAAAAAGATATCATTTGGGCCATAGTCAAAAAATCAAAAAAAGACCTAAAAAACATTCTAACCAAAGATATCATGAAGAAAAAAGTCATAACTATCAGACCATCAGCAAGTCTGGAAGAAGCTTTTGAGAAACTAAAAAAGAAAAACCTGCGTAGACTCCCAGTCACAGAAAATGATAAAGTTATTGGAATGCTAACAAGAAAGGACATATTAAAAATCGACCCAAGCATGTACGAAATGGTCTCACAAACATTCAAAATTAAGGAAGAAACAGAGAAACTACGAAGAAAGGCTGAAGCATTTTCCAGAGCTACTGGTATTTGTGAATCCTGCGGAAACGAAGGGCTTTTATTCAATATAGATGGTGAAAACATCTGCGAAGAATGCTATGGGTAAAGCCTTTTTTCAACAACATTTATATATACTTTTTTCGTCTAAGAACCAAAGATGGCACAAGAGAATACAGTTCTAAAACAAAAGCTAACACATAAAGGCTTTTGGAATTTTAAAGAGTTTTATGAATTTTGTTTTGATTGGCTTCAAAACGAGGGGTGGTATTTAGCAGAAAAGGAATATAAGGAAAAAATATCTGCCATTGGTAAGAACGTAGAAATAAAATGGGAAGCTACAAAAGAAATAACAGACTATTTCAAGTATAAACTAAAATTAAATTGGCAGGTTTTAGGGTTAGTAGATGCAGAGGTAGAAGAAGAAGGGAAAAAGATTAAAACAAATAAAGGGGAAGTAAAAATAACTTTTGAGGCAATTCTAATGAAAGATTACGAATCTAAATGGGAAGATAAACCAATATGGAAATTTCTTCGTGGAACCTATGATAAATATATAATAAAGACAACCGCAGAAGAACAGGCAGCAAAGTTAATAGGAGATACTAATGAATTAATAGGCCAAGTCAAAGCTTTCTTGAATTTAGGCAAATAAAACCACCACAACAATCTTTAAATAATTCTTAAATGACTGAAAAGTATGAAAAAGATTTCAATATTCCTCCTAGTACTCCTAATTTCTCTAAGCCTAGTTTCATCTCTTGATTTTACAGCTCAAACTGATACAAATACTACTGTAAAAGAAATGAGAAGCCCAATAAAACTAACATTAAACATAACAAATGCTAGCCCTGGAAAATATAATCTATACACCCTAGCAGATCTTTACATAACTCCTTCTGAGACTTTTCAAATTCCAGATGGTTACCTTGAAAAAGAATTTTTGATAACCCCAAACGATAACTTGAACGTTAATGGCTACTACACATTTACTTATACATTAAATCACCGAGGCGTAGAAAAATTAGACAAAGCTTTAACAATAAAAGTTTTGAATTTAAAGGATACCATAGAAATAAGCAGTGAAAGCATAAACTATGACTCTAAAGAAATTTCATTTTATATTCAAAATAAAGAAAATGTTTGGTTAAATGATCTTTCAGCTAAATTTGAATCAATACTTTTCCAGGTCCAAGAAGATTTTGATATAGGCCCATTTGAAAAGCACATAATAACAATTGCAGTAGATGAAAACAAATTGAAAAAAACTGGTGCAGGGGTTTACGTAATAAAAAGCATTTTTGATACACCTTCAGGGAAGGTTCCAATCAATGGAAATCTATACTTGGGAGAGAAAAAGGGGATAACAATCAATGAAGAATCTTCAGGATTCCTTATCATCACAAAAAGAATCGATAAAAAAAATGTAGGAAATGTCCTTGAATCTGTTGAAACGAGAATAGAAAAAAACATTTTCTCTAGGCTGTTTACAACATTTAACATTGAGCCAACATTAATCGAGCGAGATGGTTCCAAGATAACTTATATTTTCAAAAAAGAAAAGTTGTCACCATCAGAAGTATTTTCAGTTGGTGCTAAAACCAATTACCTATTGCCATTATCCATTTTAATTGTTATAATCTTAGCCGTCTTTGGAGTAAAAAGATACGTCCAAGAAAAGGTTTCTTTCAATAAGTCAGTTCATAGTGTTAGAACCAAGGGGGGAGAATTCGCATTAAAAATAACTTTGCGCCTTAAAGCCTTAAAATCAGTTGAAACTGTTTCTATATCGGACCGAATTCCTCATACAGTAAAATTATACAAACAATTTATGATAAAGCCAGATAAAATTGATCCTGAAACGAGAAGGATTCATTGGAACATTGGAAATTTGAATGCCGGTGAAGAAAGAATAATTAGCTATATAATTTATTCAAGAGTAGGTTTTGTAGGAAAATTCATTCTTCCTCGAGGCCTCGTAACATTCAAAAAAGAAGATAAAACCTTCCAGGTTAATTCCAACAGGGTCTTCTTCATGAGCGAGCAAGTTGATTCTTGATTGTATCTTGCTAATTTAAAAGAAGCAAATTGTGAGCAGAACAAGTTGAAAGTGATTAAAATAACAACCGCAAAAAATAATTAAAAAAATAAAAGTAAAGCCCCGCTCCCTTCTTCGGGGACTTTAAGAATTTTATAAATAAAAAATAAAGATAACTTTATCTTCCCATTCTCATCCAAACTAAATAGTTAGATGCAGCAACCAAATGAAGCAACAGCGTCGATATATTACTTAGATACATCGTCAAACCAGCAACAACCATTATGATTGCAGGTGGAATAGTTGTCAAATGAAGCTTCCATCTAGCCAAAATAGCTAGACCAAATAGAATTTCTGATAAAATTAAAACCCAAGCCCAAAATGCAGGAGCCCAAGCAAATAGCCCTATTCCCGACATCATCCCTACGATAACATTAGGACCAACAACGAACAGCTTCATAAGTCCTGGAATCAAGACAAGCAGTCCAAGCATAATTCTATTCAGCAATAAATAACTTCCTTCTTTCATATTTCCTCCTTTCAATGTAATATTAAAACTAAACTACTAAAAAAACAAATCAACTAAACTTTATAAAGGTTTTTGGTGTCCGACCTACATGCAAGAAAAAGTTTATGCCAAAATAAAGCAAAAAGTTGAAGATTTTGTTGTAGAAGAAATCACCCCTTTAGGAAAATGTGTTATTAGCCCCGAAATTTTCCAGAAAACAGATTTGGGCAATCTCGAGTTAAAAGATCCGAAAGATTTGAAAGAATTTTTATGGGCTGACATGGAAAAGATAGACATAGATCACCTCCATGCAATAAAAGAGGTTTCCATTCTTTTAAATAAAGGGCCAGAAGACATAGGCTACGCAGGCAGTAAGGATAAAAGAGCTCACACCTATCAACGAATATCCATATTTAACCCGGATTTAGAAAAAATAAAAAGTTTTAGCCACCCAAATATTCATTTAAAAAATTTCAAATGGGAGAGGCGAAAAATAAAAATTGGATATTTAGAAGGTAATCACTTCAAGATTGTTATTAGAGACATTGACAAAAAGGATGCAAGCAAAATTTCAAACAAAATTAGAAAATCAAATTTCTTCCCAAACTATTTTGGCTCACAGCGATTTGGTAGGGACGGTAAAAACCCCGAGGTAGGAAAAATGCTTCTAAAAAAAGAGTTTGAAAAAGCAGTTATCCAATTAATAAAAGATTCTCCTCCAAGAGTTGCAGAGCGAGCAAACTATCACTTATCAAAAAATCCAAATAATTTTCTGGGCGCTTTAAAATTATTTCCTAGAAAAAATCTTTTAATAATTGTCAATTCAGTTCAATCAAAAATATTTAATGAAATTTTAAAAAGAGCTCTTGATGAAGGTTTAGACTTCACAAAAGAAGGCCAGCAAAACTGCATCTTGCCAGGATATAAAACCAGATTTTATGATGGTAAACTAGGGATAATCGAGCAAGGAATCTTGAAGCAAAATGGTCTTGAACTAGAAGATTTTAATCTTGCAGAGATTCCGTTTCTTCGAATGAAGGGTTCCTACCGAAAAGCCTTAACAGAAGTAAAAGACTTAGACATAACAATAGAAGATGATGAAGAGTTCTCTGGCAGTAAAAAAATAATCTTGGAATTCTCTCTTCCTAGCGGAGTTTACGCCACAACATATCTAGAAAATTTCTTCACTTTTAACAATACCAACTAAAAATCTTAAGTGAATAAATTTTAAATTTTTTTGAATTGGAAAATCAGAGCCAGTAGTAACCTTTAAAAAAGACAAATATTTTCAAGGGGGCTATGAATCATTATTTAGAATTTCCAAAAGAATCTAGAGAAGGAAGAATGGGTTTAGATATACTCCACAGCATAGGGGGATATTTGCCTTTCCCTAGATCATTAGATGAATTAGAAAAAGAAAAAGTAGCTTTCTTAAGGTCACATCCAGATGCTAAACCTGGAGAAATTGCAGTCCAATTTTATGGCACTATTACCTACATTGGTCCTAGTAACAAAAACTACCCCGTTTTAGAAAGATTATTTGAATCTAATTCTTCTTAATTCACCTCCCTATTTCCCTAGTTAATATAACAAGACTTATAAAGAAAAACAATTAACCAAAAAGATGTTACAAGAAGAAAAAAGGCCAATCGAAGAATTGATTGCAAAAGCTTTGACTCTTGCAGAACAAGGAACCTTGTCAAGAGGAAGAAGATTAACATTTAGAATTGATAATGTAAGTTTTTATCCTGAAGAAGAAAGAAGAGCTTTAGCAGAAGCATTAGAACATTCTCTCCCAGGTTCTTCACAAATGTGGAGTCATTTAAATGTGCGGGGAACTGCACAGCTATTAAAAACTGGTAGAACTTATCCAGACTATAGAGTAGATTTAGATATTACCAGTCTAATTCCAAGACTAGGAAAATCAGAAGATTACGAACGTTCCAACCTAAGACCAAGAAGTCTGTCTCCAAGATCTTTAGAAATTGCGAGAGTAGTCTCGGGAGCTACTAACCTTGGGGGAAAAATGCTTCCACAACCATCAATTAGTTTCTATACGCAAGGTAGAAATGGTGAAAGATGGTCAATTGATTGTTATAGAGCAAGTCAAGAAGAATGATTATTTCTAATCAGCCATATAAAAGTATTTATACAAATTAAGACTATTCTTATTATGGCCGAGGAAACAAGTGTGTATGATTCGAGAGGTGTACGCACCCGCCTAAGAGATTTTACAAAATCACTTTTCAAAGTTCTCGAAGTGGAAACTAATGAATCAGATTCTGCTGGTCCAGACTTAGCAGGCCCAGACGGAATATATAGAGGATTTAGAATTAGCCTTATTGGCACAAGAGAAAAGGGGAGAGGATTGGAATTACGAGTTGATGTTGGTTGCACTGGGGATGGTTACACAGAAGACCCAAAAAAGGCCAATAGCGATGCTGAAGAATTGTTAAGCTATACCAAATGGTTTGATGGTTGGGGCATATTCTCTCAAACAGGAAACCGTTCGGGTATTAAATTGCCTACAGCAAACCGCCCAGATTTAGAAAGGTTGAAGGAGTGTCTCCAGTTTGTAGAATCAGAAAAATCTCCAAGCATGCCTTTAGTCAAGATATACTATTCTTTTGGAAGGCCATTCCTAGAAAAAGGGACAATGGGTAAAGGGAGTATTGCAAGACTGGCCTTTCGAGTTTTAGTTGCAGGTCCTTTAATTTATTGGATAGACAAAAAATCCTCATAATAACTTAAATAAGAAATTATTTCACGTCGCAACAGTCCTTAACGCTTCATCCATATAAGCAAGAGCCCAATTTCGTAGCATCACTGCTCCCGGAATACAATCAACATTATGGGGGGCATAAACATAAACTCTAAAGGTCTCGCCATCTTTGCATGATCCAAAAGAAAATTCTTTTGCTTTTTCTACATCAAAAATTTGAAGAGGACTTCTCCCCCTCCTAGTAAAAATATAATATTGACAATTATTTTGTTCCAAATCAAATCCTAATGAACCCCCACCATTTCTACTTATTGATAAATTATTCATAAAACCATTATCCTGCAAATCATGATTATTTTCCCACGAACTTGAATTTCCATATCTCATAACTTGTCTTCCATGATACATTTCTACTCTAGGTCTTTTATCAGCCAAAAAAACTTCTTTCCACCATTGAACCTGTTTAGGAGAATAATTTCCACTTTGAGCCAACGCTTCCAAATCATCATACCATTCAACCGCTGCTCTCTCAAATGCCTGATTTGGAATCTCTGGATCAATTTTTGTTTCAGGAAGAATTAACTTTGGATGAATTGGAACATACAAACAAACATCAGATTCTCCAACCCGACTTACCAAAACTTCTTCTTTTGTAAGACGAAGACGTTCATATTCCATAGAAAACAATCAATCCGCAGATTTTTAAGAATTGTCGTGATGAAAAATCTTGGGCTTTAACCAGAAGAATAATCTCTTTCTAAAAGATCATATTTTCTCATTTTATCAAAAAGAGCAGACCTACTAATTCCAAGAGAAGAAGCTGTCTTTTCCCTTGATCCATGATATTTAGCAAGCTCTCTATCAATTATTGCTCTTTCAATCGGAGCTAATCTTCCCTTTAAATTTCCGCTGAGTGGAACGGGAACGTTTTGAGACGCCAAAGTTCTTTCTCTAACTACTTCTCTAATCGTTTCTTGCCCAAAACTTGCTTCAAGATCATTTCCCATTTTCTAAAAATCATTAAAAATCCTTCTTTATAAACTCTGCGATAAACATCCCCAAGGCCAGTAAAAGTTTTGCTCTTTGATAGTATTAGACTATTTAGAAAAAAGCGAAACTTTTATCATCGAACTGCAGTTCGATTCTAAAAAAATCCCCCGGGCCAGAATCGAACTGGCACGTATCGGGCTACAGCCGAATGTTCTACCATTGAACTACCGAGGGCTTCCCTCATACGAGATAGTTCCTACGAAACGGCTTTGCCGTTACTTTGAACTACCGAGGGTTCAAAATAATTATCTCGCTTCGTTTTTAAAGGTTTAGAATGATATATTATTAAACCGTTCTGACATTTATCAAACATGAGACCACGATTTAGTTTTGGTTCGCACCATACCGGAAACCTAAGTAACATACTCAAACAAAGAGTAAAATATCCTAACATAATGAGGGAAGTAATTGAAATTTCAGATATAATTCTTGAAATTTTAGATGCTCGATTCATAAAAGAGACAAGAAACGAAGAAATTGAACAATTAATCAAAAAAAAGGGCAAAAAATTAATCTTTGCAATAAATAAGTCTGATTTAGGTGGCAACAAAGATATAGATAAAAACATGTTCAAAGATTTAGGGCCTTACGTGTTTATTTCTGCAAAAGATGGACAGGGTTTTAGTAATCTTAGAAGCCTTATTAAAATGGAAGCAAAAAGAGTTGAGCTTTCAGAGACCCATAAAAGAGTTCATGTTGGAATAATCGGTTACCCTAATACTGGAAAAAGTTCAGTAATAAATAAAATAATTAGAAGAGGTGTCGCAAGCATAAGTAAGCAAGCGGGACACACGAAGGGAATCCAAAAGATCAGAATGACTAAAGAAATTTTGATTTTAGATACTCCTGGGGTAATTCCCGATACTAAGTATTCTACAATGGAGCAAAGAGCACATTCCTTAGACACAAAACTGGGAGCCAGAACGTATAGTGATGTAAAATATCCTGACGAAGTAGTTCATTATCTCATGCAATCCCATGCAAAAGAAATTGAAAAATTTTATGAAATAGATGCAGCAGGAGATTCAGAAGTTTTAATTGAAAAGCTAGGGAAGAAAAAGAACTTGCTCCTAAAGGGTGCTCAGGTTGACATGGACAGAGCAGCTCGAATAATTTTAAGGGACTGGCAAGAGGGGAAAATAAAATCTAGTTAATCAGAACGAGGATTTGACAATCTTTCAATATATGATTCATCTACGGGAATTCTAATTAATTTTGGTATAGGATTATCCCTAAGAAATCTAAACGGTTTTCCATCACCGAAATCATAAACTGCTGGTGGCTCAAGAAATCCCCTAACCTGCCCAAGATCAGTTTTCATATTATCAAAAAAATAATAAGCAGTAACTTCTTTTCCTTCTTTTTCGTCCCTAAATTTACTAACCGTTACTTTATCTTTTGGAACTTCCATTCCATTTGACAAAACATAATTATTCCTGTTACTTCTATCCCCACACCCGGCTAAAGCTACAGATAATGCAAGCCCCCCCACTAAACTTCTTAATGTTTTATTCATAAAAAACCAAGATTAAATTTACTTATAAACCTTCTCAAAAATAAATACCACCAATAAGTAGAAGGAAAAATTGATGTTAGTTACATACCTAAAACTATCTTGAAGGAACATAAAAATTTTTAAAATTTCTATCTCCTGATTATTTTGTTAAATTTAGATTACAAGAGACGGAAATTTTGAGAAAATAAAAATCAATTAGATGCGGCTGTTTCGTGCGGCGTTATCTTTGTGCAATCCAGCCTTCACCATCTGACATCCAGTCTGCTCCGCCCATAGCGTTGTTGACAGCACGGATTACTTTATCTCTCTTTCGTCCGCTCGAGTCAATATCGTCATATAGAATCTTAAGCTCAACTATCATCACCTCACCTCCTCTTAACAAAATCACATCATTTTTATTTATATACAAATAAGATCTTTAGAAATATATTTACAACAATAATTTTATTTATATACTCATGAACTTTAAAGTGAATACAAGTAATTCTCAAATAGATACAAGTAATTATAGAGTGGTTAGATCTATTTTTTAGTGGTGATGGCGAAAAATTTATTCTTCGACAGTTAATAAAATCTAAAGAATAAGTTACGAGCATGATTTCAGATTTAATTGAATAAAGAGGGGGAATTTAGACATATTTAAATAGAATCTTTATTTTTTTATAGGCATGATTAAAAGAGGTAAGGTAATTCTTATTATTGCAATATTTGCTTGTGTTGTTATCTTTTCAATAATGTCCTTTTACAAAGCCGCGCCTGATGAAAAAGAAGAGCAGCAAGATATTTCTCAAAATGCCAAAGAAGTTCAAACAAATAATATAGAAAAATCACAAGATCAAGCTAACGGTGATGTTATTCAAGGTCATCCAGTTAATTGCTATCCCCGGTTGGGATTCGATAATCACAGAACAGAACAAACATTTGTAATAAACCCAAAAAACAATCAAGAGCTGTATATCAATGTAGAGTACAAAGGAATATACAAAAGCATAGATGGGGGAAATACTTGGAGCTTTTCAGGAAAGGGGCTCAAAGGACTTCCTCGCAATGACGATCCTTCAAAACCTTGTCATGATCTTCGTTTTCATTTATACATAGATCCATCAAACCAGAAGCGCCTTCTAGCACCCGGTGGCAGTGCACCCGGTAAAGTAGGTGAAGGGTTAGGAGGACTCTCTGAGAGTTTGGATAGTGGTGCGACATGGCATCAATTATTTACTAGCGAAATGAGTGCTTATACAGAGAGTGTAGCTATTGATCCAACAAATAACAAAATAGTTTACGTTACCACATCAGCCCTTCCGCAGGGTATGGACGGGCCAGATAAAGGAAAAGTTTTTGTTACAAAAGGAATTGTATACAAGACAATAGACGCAGGCAAGACTTGGGAAGAACTTCCTACAGGATTTTTTGAGGATCTAAGAGTTCCTGGAATTTTCATAGATTCACAAAATCCAAATAAATTGCGACTTGCTACTTTTGGACTGCCATCAGGTGTTAACACGGACAAAAGCGCTACAAATGAACAGTGGGGATTTTTAGAAACAAACGATGCTGGCAAGACCTGGACAAAGCTTGACTCTACAAAAGGAATTGGAATAAGGCATCTTGACGTTTCATCAACTAATTTAAATCGCTTTTATATGCAAGCAAGCAAAGATAACATCGATAAAATATATTACTCTACCGACGGTCCTCTTAATGAACTAATCAACACAATGGTAAATTTTGCAAGATATGATCCTCACGATAAATCTGGCATGAGACTAATTGGAATTAATTTGTATACTCAACCTAATGATATCTTTGAAAGTCTTGATGGTGGAAAGACATGGAATCCAGTAGGAAAACTTCCAAGTGGGGTTACTAACACTAACAGAATTTCTAATATTGTCTTTGACCCAATAGATGCAAATACAATATACCTTAATGCTGATATGGCTCGAGTATGGAAATCTTCAGATAAAGGCAAAACATGGGAAGTTGTTCTTAGTTTGGATAAATTAAATTTATGAGTCGTTTAACATTTATCACATAATTTAATACAGTGTAAACCAACTTTCCGTTACTTTTATAAAATCCAATTTCTAACAAATCACATGAATGACAAGATAAAAATTACTTTAATAATTGCCGCAGCGGCAATTGTAATTGCCCTGATACTTAGTAGCGGCCTATCACCAAGCTCTTCAACAGAAAACACTGTTCAGGTTAATGGAGTATCAGAAATAGACGTTGCTCCTGATGTAATAAGCATTTATTTCACTATCGAAACAAAAGCAGCCACAAGCAGTGAAGCAAAAGACGCTAACGCTCTCGTAACTGAAGATGTAATAAATTCTTTGATGAATTCTGGTTTTAGTCGAGATGAAATCCAAACGACTGGTTTTAACATATGGGAAAACAGGGGAGATTATTACTACGGAGCTCCTGCCCCAACCGTAAAAGCAAATGAAAAGTTCATAGCAAGTCACACTTTAATTGTAAAGATTAAAACGGGAGATAGGGATAAAATCGGAGAAGCGATAGATGCTGGAGTTGACGCTGGAGCAACATTAAATTATGTAAATTTTGAATTAAGCCAAGATAAAGAGAGCGAATACAAAATATTAGCAATAAAAGAAGCAACGCAAGACGCAAAGGAAAAGGCAGAGGCTCTAGCTGAGGGCCTTGGAAAAAGAGTAGGTAAAGTTGTTTCAGTTACAAATTCTGACTTCCAATATTACCCATGGTTAGCTTATGAGAAATCTTCAGCTGACGTTTCAGTTAGTGGTTCAGAAGTTCAAACAAATATCGTCCCTAGTGATCAAACAGTAAGAAGTTCTGTAACTGTTATTTACAAGTTAATATAATGAAAAAAGATAAATATCTTAGAGAACGAGGTGGAACTGCTAAAATAATTAATGTTTCTTGCATATCTTGTGGAAAACTAATTTTTGTTTATCAAAAAGATGGCCCTCGTGGATGGCTCAAAAGATGTTATCTTAATAGAATTATTGAACCGAGAGAATATTCTCAAATGCATAAAAATAAAGACATAAAAGAACCATCTGATTTTAAGAATCTTATTTGCCCTTGTGGTGAAATTTTAGGTTCTCCGATGAAACATAAAGATGGCAGATTAGCTTTTCATTTAATTAGGGGAAAATTTAAGCGAACAAATCATAAATAAAATAAAAAATTATCTTTATTAAATTAAAGGTTGAATCAGACAACTAAGAGCTTAAAACATTACTAAATATCTATCAAAAGTTCTCGGAGATATATTTATAAGCAAAATACGACGCCGTGACCCCTTCAGCAACCCCTGTTATTGCTTGCTTAAATTCCGTATCAACAACGTCCCCTGCTGCAAAAAGGCCCGCAATGTTAGTCTGTGCGTTTCGGTTCACAATAACTTCGCCTTTTTTATTCAAATTAGCACCCAGACTCTTTGCCAAATCACTCAATGGGATATGACCTATTTCCACAAAAACCCCGTCAAGTTTCAACTCCTTTTCACCTTCAAAGGATTTGTCCAAAACAACGTGAGTAACTTTGTTGGTCCCAACAATTTCCAAAATATTTGTATTCAAAATAACTTCAATCTTTTTATTATTCGCTATCTTCTCTCCATTTATCGGTTCTGGTTTTATTTTTTCTCCTCTTGCAATCATATAAACTTTTTTTGCGTGTTGTGCAAGCAATAATGCTTCTTTAGCTGCAGAGTCGCTCCCTCCAACAACAGCCACAACCTTATTTTTGTAAAATGGGGCATCACAAAGAGCACAGGTATGAACTCCCTTTCCAGTAAACTTTTCCTCTCCAGAAACTCCTAACTTCTTATTTTTGGTTCCCGTTGCCAAAACAACCGTTTTCGCTTCAAAAACGGAATCAGAAGATTTTGCAACATATAGTTTCCCTTTCTTTTCAATTCGCTCGATAAAATCATTTAAAATTTCAACCCCGTAATCCAAAGCATGATCTCGAACCTTATCTGCTAACTCTATTCCTGTCAATTTCTTAAAACCAGGATAATTAGAAACATCATCGGTTAAAGTAATTACGCCGCCAGGAGTATCTCCAACAACAATCGGTTTTAAATTGAACCTTGCAGAATACATCGCAGTAGCTAAACCAGTTACCCCACTTCCGATAATCAAAACATCACAAGAATATTTCTTCCCGGCCATAGAGGATAAGTGATAAAAATACTATAAAAGTTTTCGCTTTTCGAATATACCTAAACAATTGTAAAGAAATGCAAAAACTTTTACTAAAAGTTAATGTTATGTAAATACCAGAAAACTTAAAAGGACCACATTTTTCAAGAATCTATGGAGACAGAAGGTCTAGAAGGAAGATTAGTATTAGGATTTATTCCTATAAATGGCGTCATGGTAATTGATACATGTGGGATTACAGATAGTAGAAAAAGAGAAGACACGATAGATGTTAAATACGAAAAAATTGAAGACTTAAAGAGGAGATATCTAGGCTTAAAAGAAAGAGGACAAGTTCTAACCACCCCTAGTTGCCTAGAGGAGTTAAATCGAGGGATAGTAGGACTTAGAAGAATAAAAAAAAGAGGAGAAAAAGACCTAAGATCAAAGATCAGACAATTTGGACGTAGCCTCAGACTCCCCCAGTCTTATCAAAATGCTGAAAGGTTCCAATTATTAGATGAATCTCTACAGACAAGAAAGAGAATTTATGATTGGTTAATTAACGCCACAAAGGAATATGAAAATGCAAGGACCCAAATTGATCCCTCTTGGGCTTTCTTATTTGCTAAAAAAAATTCGGAGCTTTCTCCATCAAACGTCGAAGTAGTTTCAAGGGCATTATCTCTTGGAGACGGGGTTGGAATTCTTTCATCAGATAGGCTTTTACTATACGCTTATCACTCGGGAGTCCGATATTTTGGATTAAATGATTGTTTTTCTTGCAATAGTCTTACAAGAGAGACTAAAAGAATTACCTAAGATATCTTTTATTAATTTTCATTATTCCCTACAACACAAATCCTTATAATACAAAAATTCCTTTAAAAAAATGCGATGCTTAAATTATCAAAAGAGATGGAATTCAAAACAATTGATTTATCACACATGCCCCTTCGAGAGGATTGCCTAAAAAAGGTAAAAAGATACATTCACGAAGTAACTGATGTTATGTTTTATCGTAGCGACCTCTTTATGCATGGTAATCGAGTCAAAGGACACTTGGAAAGCATGTATGAAAAAATTCTAGGGGTCTACCCAAATTTTGACATTGAACTAGCAAGAACCCTTGCACTTGTCCACGACGACGCAGAAATCATAAATGGAGATGTAAAACTTTATGACAAAGAGAAAATGACAAGGGAAGAACTCAAGGTCTTAGAGCATAATGAATCTCTTTCAATTCCAAAGATAGTTGAAATGTTTGGGAAAACTGTAAATGGTTACGACTATGAAAAATTGTTAAGACTTGCAAAAGAAAAGAATACGATTGAAGCACAATTTGTTTCTTTTTGCGATAAATTAGATGGTGGTGGAGAAGCATGGCATGAAGTTTTTGCAGGAAATTATTATTTTATTAGACCGGCAAAAGAATATATCAGAAGGTTAAATGCTTTTTCAGAAAAACACCCAGCAACAAAAGTTTTCTTCGAAAAATTCCCGCAGTTTCTCCCAAAACCTCTTGATTTTCTTTTTACTGTCCTAAACAGAAGACCCCACACTAAAGAATCCTTAACCCAAGATACTGGTTATTCTGTATATGAATTCTGGAAACAAAGTGTCATAAAATCTGAAGGCATAAACAAATTAATTGAACAAGTTGAATTTCTAAATCAATAAACTTATAAATTAAAAACCATTAACCAAAATATGTTAATAGAGGTAAAAAAGAGATACTTAATAAATTTAGTAATTATAACATCATTAGTCTTAGGATTGATATTAGTTTATGCATATGGCACAAGCAGTCCCTCGACATTTGGACATAGTGGTGGTGAATTAGACATTTCGGTATCTCCGACAGTTGGTGGAACTCCTGAAACAAAAACCATCCAAGATGCAGTAGACAACGGATACTTAGGAGACAGAATGACAATCTTTAAAGTTCAAAACCAACCTTTAATTGATGCTACTTATATGAATGTTCCAAACCAATGGTATATTCCAGCAACTCTTCCAGGACCAATTCCATTAAACGCAAAATTTGCAATACTCTATTATCAAATCGAGGTATCTGGCCTTGTTGCTGGAGTAGCTGGAAAGACAACCTGCCCTTCTCTAGTTTTATCTTGGTCAAAAAGTCCTCCACAATCGGCGCTTGGAGGAGATGCTCAAGCATATCTTTATGATAATGGGGTTGGCCCAGCGACAGGCGGCCATCTCACAGGAAAAGGAGAACAAATAATTGTTCCTTTAATACCTGGCACAGGGACATATAGTTTCAAATGGGCTCCTACTGGGCCAGCAAATCCAGATTATAAATGCGATTATATGATTCACTTAGAAGGATATATAATATAAACAGAATTTATTAATTAAAATAAAGTTTTAGAATATTTTATATATTAGTTCTAACTTTATTTCATATGCCTCAAAAATATAGATACATTCCAGATTGGGCAATGTCTCCCCCAGTAAATGCAAATAGTTCAAATAATCCTTCTAGTATTTTTATACCAAGAGGAGCTCCTGTCCTATCTTTAAGACATGAAGAGCTTAGAGATGCTTACGAGTCTAAAAATTGGAGTCTACTTGATAAATTAGCATCAAAGTTTTATCCTAATCTTACAAATGGTTCTGTTATTTATATAGATACAACAACATCCAAAGATGATTCAATAAAAGAAGATTTTCTTAGAGCTAGAGAACTTGAAAGATTAGTTTCTGGTTGTTCTGTAGATGCAAGAGATTAATTAAAATCTTCTAGACCTTCCAAAACCACCACTTCGTCCTCTAGAATTTCCTCTTGAACCAAAACTTCTTCCACGACCACCAAATCTGCTTCCACCTCGACTACCGCCACGACCACCAAACCTCGCTCGACCGCCAAAACTTCTTCCACCCCGGTGACCCCTATCAGGACCTCTGCTTTCTCCCTCGGAATCGCCTCCTTCACTACTTCCCTCTCCACTAAAACTTCTACTTCTTCCACCAAATCCGCCACTACTTCTTCCAAAGCTTCTTCCTTGACCGCCACCAAATCCTCCACGACCGCCACCACCACGATGACCCCCAAAACCCCCGCCTCGACCACTACCACTTCGACCCCTAAAACCATGACTTCTCCCGCCCATGTCTCGTTCTCCCCTATCAACCTTAACAAGAACTTTTTCAAATACCGGAGCTTCAACTCTTTCTATTTTTAATTCACTATTTTTCTTTTGAACCTGTGAAAAATTATCATAATCCCTGCTAGCAACAATATTTATTGCAATTCCTTCTTTTCCTGCTCTTGCAGTTCTTCCAATTCGATGAACATAATCTTTTGGATCCATCGGAGTGTCATAATTGTAAACATGAGAAACCCCACTAATATCTAAACCCCTAGCAGCAACGTCAGTGCAAACCAAAACATTAACATTTGAACTATCAAACCCTTTCAAAACTCTAATTCTTTTATTTTGCTCCATTCCCCCATGAATTACTTGCGTATCAATTCCATTTTTATTCAAATTTTTTGCAACAAAATCAGCATTACGTCGAGTATTACAAAAAATCATTACCAGATGAGATTTTTCATTTTTTAGCAAATGAACTAAAAGTGAAAACTTTTCATTATCAGCAACATCATAAAATATCTGTTTTAATTTTGTTGGATCAACATTTGGTGTAGCAGAAACTATAACAGGAGAATGCATATACTGTTTGGAAAAACTTTCAAGTTCGTGTGTTATCGTCGCAGAAAAAAGCAAGGTCTGTCTTTTATCTGGACACTCGGAAACTATCTCTGAAACATCTTTTTGAAAACCCATGTCCCACATTCGATCTGCTTCATCTAATACTAAATAATGAACTCTATCCAAACTTACTGAATTCTTATCCATATGATCAAGAAGTCTACCTGGTGTTGCAACAACAACATCAGCAGTAGCTAATCTCTTTATTTGATTAACAATTGAAACTCCCCCATAGACTGCAACTACTTCTAATTTTTTAAATCGAGAAAATTCGGCTATGGAACCTGCAACCTGTTCAGCTAATTCTCTAGTTGGAGTCAAAACCAATGCCTGAACCCCTCTGCCCCTCTCAACCTTTTTTACAATCCCTGCAGCAAATGCAAGTGTTTTTCCAGAACCCGTCGCTGATTCAGCAATAACATCTTTTCCTTGTAAAACTAAAGGTATGGATTTTTCCTGAATTTCACTAGGCTCGTGAAATCCTTTTTCACTAAGTGCTTTAAGTAAATGCTCATCTATTCCTAATTTACTAAATTTTTCCATTTTTATATTATTAATAACTTAAGAGCTCTTTACGAACCTCCTAAGTCCCAAGAACTCAAAACTGACTAATGTATTAGAGACAAAAAAGCTATTTATAAGGCTTTGGTATATTATAATTATGAAAAAATGTCCGGTTTGTAACTCAAGCAAGTTTGAAAAAGTCAATGGAAATCTTGCATGTGCTCGTTGCGGTTACATAAATAAATCAACCAAAAACATTAATGAAGACTTAAATAATAATTCAGAAATTAAAGGTTAGACTTATGTTCTTCTAATTCGTCTCGAGCATCTTCAACAACCTTTTTTTGCTCTTGAATTTCTCTATTCGTTACATCTCCACCCATCAACTTTCTTAATTCTTTCTCTTCTTGAGCTAATTTTTGCTTGGCAGCCTCGATCTTCGCCCTGATTTCCCTTTTTTCTCGGACGCCCTTTAACTCACTTTCCACTTCTTCCATTCTTCGCTGCGTACTCCTTAGTTCTCTTTCATCTTCATCCATCAATTGAGTGGAGCCATTTCTTCCCCTATGCAAAAACATAAACACTCCACCAATAACCAAAACCAAAAGAACCCCAAATAAACTCATTCCAAACCAATTAGTAGACCCATCACCCTTAGTAAATACGGACCATCCAGCAAAAATACTTTCATCTTCATCAGCCTTATCAACTTTTGCTGCTGTTTCTTCCTCAACAACAGGAGCCTCTTCTTCAACGGACCCCTCAGTTGCCACCTCGCCTTCAGTTCCAGCAACTACTTGATTTTCTTCGCCAGCATTTTCTGTTACAGCCACGCTAGTCTCTTCAGAAGGTGCAACCCACTTATCATCAACGCTCATTACACATTCTTCAAATATGCAATCAACAGCTAAAGCATTTTGCGTTCCGAAATTCTCAAAAGTATCATCCCTAAGAGGAATAAGACCACTCAAAACTCTTACCTGATATTTAACAGTATCATCAACTAATGAAAAGAATGTTGCAGAATAAATCCCAGACTCATCAGCAACTCCCTCTTTTAATTCATATAAAGACTGACTTTCACCACTTGGAATCCACGCATAAATCTTAACTCTGTTTCCCGGTTCAGTATAAACAGTTATTGGACCCTTCATCGCTGATACAAATGAAAACATTAAAACTAAAGCAAAAAATAATGCAATAACGCTCTTTTTCATTCCTATATTAAATCTATTTTGTTTAAAAAGTTTGCTCTTTTACTATTTGAGTCTTTTATTATTCTAAATGAGTAAACTTTTTACTAAAAAGTTTGCTCTTTTACTATTTTGTCATATACTCATCATATGATAAGTAAAAAGTCTAATTAAAATATTTCAAACAATCTTTAGTTTCTGTATGATGGCCTAAGTGTTCTTTCCATGAGGCTGTATCCTGCCCTGCAGGAGTCCTACATTCTTGAGGAATTCCGTCAGAGTCAAAGCTATTTTGAATTACGTTTCCATTGACATTTACATTTCCATTACTATTAATATTCCCTAAATGTGCAATCCCGAAACTTGCTAAGGCTAATAAAAAGATAGAAACTGTAAGCATACCATAAAAAAATGATTTCCAATCCATTTAGTATTCACCTCTTTTCAAAAAATTTGTTTTCATTTTTCTCTTATGATTAACAAGAACCAAAATCCCAAAAATATTTGCTACAATTCCTATCGCAAAAAACCATTTCTGATAAATCATTAAAAATGCCGCTAACCCCGAGAGACCAAAAATAGGAATTGCATTTAAAATAAAATGAGTACAACAAGCTATCATTGAACCACCAGAAATTGTCCCAGAGGCGGCAATTTCTGCATTTAGTTTTGATGTATGAATTATTGATGTATAAAGACCAATTTGCGTCCCAAATCCCGCTGCTAAAGGAACAAGCCAATACCATAAAATTCTAAATTGGGAGATTGCAAAATCAAAACCAGAAAATATTGTTAAAATCGAAATATAAAAAAATAAAATTCCTGCTCCGGCTAAAACACCATAAAAAATACTATTATCTTTTTTTATCATTACATCCTCTTGCAACATCCAATTATTTTATTTACTAATTTTCCCATACCATCGCTATTCTTAAAAGAATAAAAAATAAAGAAAATTACCCATAAGATTGATAAAAATAAAACTGAATTAATTATACTTGAAAAATTTAGATTTATTAACAAATATGCCAGGGTTATCAAGGTTAATAGAAAAGGAAGCTTAAACAAATGAAATTCTTTTTTTACCCTACTCTCAAGAAAGTAAAAAATTCCAAGGATACTTGTCCCCATTAAAATTCCAAGAATCGTTGAATCATTAAAGAGCCCCTTCCAATATAAAACCAATAATATTATCCAGCTTAAAATAACGCAAGCACATATTACACAAAATTTTTCTTTTTTAGTTCCCCTTAATAATCCCTTAAAAATTAAAAGGACAAAAAACAAGGAAGTTACTGTTATCAGGATATAAGATAGTTCCATATTTATTTTAATAAACAGTTTCGCTGCTTATTGTTTGCGTTGAATATTTTTCCTCCAGCTTTAATTTTACTTCATCCTTATTTTTCCCTTCAGAGTACAATTTTTTAGCAAACAGTGCATCCTCATAGCATAAACCACAAGAAGATGCATGAATATCCCACTGTCCCCCACCATTTACATCTCCTTGCATAAAACAATCTGCTAAACCATTTTCGTGAATTCTGCTCCCATGAGCTGCTGCCCCTTCAGCGGTCCCACATCCGCAGTTGCAAGGCAGTCCAACCAAGTCGGCATAATTAGTTTTAGAAAAAGTATAGGCTTCTTTTATTTCGGGTTTTGTAAATGCATAGTCTGGGAGATTCAAGGGATTTGCATAGGCAGCATCAAATAAATAAAAAAATCCTACGATGGAGATAGTTAATATTCCCACCCAAATAAAATTATGATGATTTTCTTTCATTAAAACACCGCCCAAAATATCAAAGCATTTAGTACTAGTCCAGCAAAAGTAAATATCATTGATTGAAAATTAAACAAAGTCTTTCCATTATTTCTCTTTTTTATTTTATTACTTACAAAAAAAGCTGCAAATGAAACAACGCTTCCAGAAATCGATCCAAATAATATTTTTTCTATTCCAAAAATTCGGTAAGTATTTGCCGGACCAAATATCCCCGCGTAATAAAATCCTAAGAAAGTAAGAACAAAAGTAGCCACCGCTATACTAGTTACTCTTAAAAAAGCGCTGCCCCCTATATTTTTTCTTTTAAAAATATTGTTTGCCCATAGAGCTGTAGAAACAATCATTGCTCCAACAAAAATTCCAACGATAGAATCATCTAACCCAAAAGACCTTGTTATTCCTACTCCGACAATTGAACCGGCCGTGCAAAGAGGGCACATGGCCACGACTGTCGGCAAAAAACCAATAAAAGATATTATTACAAATATAACTAAAGTAAAAACTTTCCCTGTTTTTTTCTTTTCTTGTCTGTTTTCCATTTTTTTCTCTTACCACCCTCCTTCCCTTTCTCTTCTCCTACCCACCTTTCTTTCCCCCCACCAATTTTTGAAAATTAAAAAATTAAAAAACAAAATTTTATTTTAAAGTCTAACAGCCCCCAACCATTTGTGAACCGCTACTTGAACTTGCAGGGCTTACCTTTCCTTGCAATCTTGCAGGAACCGTTCCATGCATATCATAGTTCATCTTTTCGTTCTCGCTCCATCCAGTAGTATCCAACTTTCCATTTTCAGCGATAGCGTTTCCGGTCGAAGATTTATATGTCAAAAAAATTACAACCAAAAATAATATGGCTATTCCAATCCAAACCAATGTACTATTTTTTATTTCCATTTTAACATCCCCCAACCATTGCACCACCATTACCTGCTTGTCCCTTTTCAGCACCCCTATATAGGTTGCTTGCTAAGTTAACATAGTCAGTAGAATCAATTCCTTGAGCTTCTAATGCTTGAGCTTTCTGTTCATGAACTCCCGGAAAGAATAAAACTTTCCATTTTCCGAGCTCACTTAAAATTTCCAAATCGGTCATGTCTGGATGATTGATAAGTAAATATTTTGCTAATCCCCTCATAGCATAACTATGAGCACATCCGCAAGCTCGCTGCCCATTACTGAAAACTAAAGATTTAGCACCACAGCAGTATTCACAAGCAATTGAACTTCCAATTTTAATGTACCTATCCATTAACTCTGGACTTAGTTCTTTATCCTCATAAGCCGATAACTTTTGAATTGTTTGATCGGCTAACGTAGGATCACTCACTGAAACATCGTCGTATTTAACACCAAGTTCACTGCCATATACTTCTGGAATTCCGCTAGGCATAACCTCTGAAGCCGAAACAGTTCCAACACCAGTTGCGATTGCATTTCCAGTATTAGACCCTTTACCAAAAGCAAAAATAAGCACAAGAGCTAATATTACTATTAACCCTACTTGTACCATCAATTCATAGTTTGGCTTTTTATTTTCATCATCTGAATCTCTTGAATCCATCTTGTTTGATTTATTCGATCCACAACAGTCCATCTTAACAGCCACCAACCATTGCACCAGAAGCAGAACTAACTAATTGCCCAGTCGAGCCCCCAAATCCTGATTTAAAGGCTAAGAACAAAGTAACTATTAAGAGAACAATTATAAATCCCCACAATAGCGTTCTTTTATCTATTTGCATTTTGACCCCCTTTCAGAAAATTTCGCTTTTCGAATTTTATATTACTACTTTGAGGAAATTGGGATTTTTTCACTTTTGTTATAAATTTTTTTAGAATATTTTTGCTGCATTTATCTTTGCAAAAACATTCCAATGCACTAGAATCTTTTTCTCTTTTGACATATTCTGGTGATTGACATTCTGATGAACATCCTGCAATACAAGTATTGCATCCCAGGTTTTCTCCCGTGATTTTCATAAATTATTTAGGAACATAAATTATATATGCGCTTTTGCGAAACTAGTTCCGCAATACGGTTTAAAAGAAAATAAAAGAAGAAATAAAAAATAAAATTAATATTTTAGTTATTGATTTTTATTGTTTATTCTAAATGAATCATGTAACCAGCAGTATCCCGTAAAGCTTTCTATTAGAGCAATCCACCCGATGATGACGATTACCCAATTTAACCAGCCCGTATTTGTTCGTAAAGCCCATGGACCTAACCACCAAAAAGCCAATAAAAATCTCAAAATCCGATCTACAACTCCTAAATTTTGTTTCATTTTCTATTCGCTGTCTTGATAAGCCAATAAATTCCGGCAATCATGAGAGTAATTGTCAACAAGTAGGTTATCCAGCTAAGCAATACTGTTCCGCCATTATAACTCCCATATCCCCCACTCATCATCTGCATCATTCCCATCATACCACCCATGCCGCCATTATTTACTGCCGTAAACTGCCCATTATCTCCCATCATTCCATACTGCACCGCAGAAACAGCACTTATAGTAAACAAAAAAATTAAACTAACAGCTATCAAATTTTTATTATTCATATCTAACCTCCTTTCATCTCTCTTTTAATTATATTAATTAATTATTGATACTAGTTTATTAATCCTCTTTTAAAACCACAACGTTTGTCATTCCTCTTCTTTTTCGCTCAACTAGGCCCGCACCTTCTAACTTATCAACAATTCTAGTCATTCTAGCCTTGCTAAATCCTGTTTTCTCAATTAAGTCTGCTTGAAAGATTGCACCAGCTCCTTTAACAAAGTTGTAAACTTTTTTCTCTTCTGGTCTAAACGATGAAAGATCCACATTTTTAATAATCTTCTTTTCTTTAACCTTTCTTATGATTATTCTTTCTTGAGGTTTTAAAAATATCAAAAATAAACTGCCAATTAATAGAAAACCAGCAATAGCAAGCGCAAAATAGGTCTGTTTTGTAACACTATCAAACATTTCGCAAGATTCTACATCTCCGTGCTGTAAAAAACAGCTTGCTCTAACCGCCTCATCTAAAGCATTATTATAAAAAAAAGCAAAAATTATCATCAAAATGGAAATCGAAAACATAAACCACCCAAGGTTTCTAACTTCCATCAAATTCTTTTCCTCCGTAGCAAATTAGCATTCGTAACAACAGTAATACTCGAAGCAGCCATCGCTATTTCTGCAATTATTGGGTGCAAGAATCCCGCGACGGCCAAAGGAATGGCCACGACATTATAAGCAAAGGCCCAAAATAAATTCTGTTTTATCTTCTTAAATGTCATTTTTGAAAGTTGAATTGCCTGAACAACTCCTATCAATGAGCCCTTTGCTAAAACTAAATCTCCGGCTTCAATTGCAATATCTGTACCTGTCCCCATCGCAATTCCAACATTAGATTGTTTTAATGCAGGGGCATCATTTATCCCATCACCAACAAATGCAACCATTCCATGTTTTTGCAATTCTTCAACTTTCTTTGCTTTATCTTCGGGTAAAACATTTGCTATAACTTTATCAATTCCAACCTGTGCCGCAATTGCCTTGGCAGTATTTTCATTGTCTCCTGTTAACATAACAGTCCTAAAGCCCCTTCGCTGTAAAATTCCTATCGCAATTTTAGAATCTTCTTTAACTGCATCAGCAACAGCAATTACACCAATAACCTTTCGGTTTTCACAAATTATCATTGTTGTTTTCCCAGCATTTTCATAACTACTAATCTTATCTTCAAAACCGCTAATAGAAACTTTATTTTCACCCATCAAAGTTCGGTTGCCAATTAGATATGATTTGCTACCAACTTTTCCTTCCAAACCTCTTCCACGTAAAATTTTAAACTTGCTCACCTTTTTGTAATTCTTAAGGCCAGCTTTTGCAACAATTGCCCTTGCTATTGGATGCTCACTTAAATTTTCAAGTGATGCCGCAATTTCTAAAAGGCTAGATTCTTTCATCTTAGAATAAATATCTGTAACTTCGGGTTTTCCCTTAGTAATTGTTCCAGTTTTATCAAACACTACAAACTTTATTTCTTTCATTGTCTGTATTGCTTCTCCTTTTCTAATTAATATCCCCCGCTTTGCTCCCATTCCAGAACCGACCGTCAAAGAAATAGGAACTGCTAACCCCAACGAACAAGGACATGCAATTACCAAAACAGCGACGCCAATTCCAATTGACTTGCTCAAGTCCCCTGTAATTACAAACCATGCAACGAAAGATAAAACTGCCAAAACCAGGATTATTGGAACAAATATGCTTGTTACTTTATCTGCTAATTTCTGTATTGGTACTTTCGTTCCTTGTGCCTCTTCAACAAGTTTGATTATATGAGCTAAGAATGTATCCCTTCCAATTTTTGTAGCTTTGATATATAAAATTCCATCTTGATTTATTGTTGCTCCAATAACGGGGCTCTTCACTAGTTTTTCTACAGGTAAACTTTCTCCAGTAACCATAGATTCGTCAACTGCGCTTGCTCCTTTGGTTACTATCCCGTCAGTTGGAATTTTTTCTCCAGGTTTAACAACTAAAATATCTCCTACTTTAACTTCTTCTATTGGAATTTCAATTTCTTCAGTTCCCCGTAAAACTCTCGCCTTCTTAGCCCCTAGTTCCAGCAATTTTTTTATCTCTTTAGTTGCTCTCCCTCTAGCCTTTGCCTCAATATACTTCCCCGTAATAAAAATTGCCATGATAGCAGCAGAAACCCCAGAATAATCAGCAACATAGCCCCATATCGCAAAGATCCCTGTTAAATAAGCTATTATTGTTCCTAGTGCAATCAAAGAATCCATATTAAAATAAAAAGTAAATAATCCTCGTAGTCCCGCCCGTAGCGTACTAAATCCAAATATAAAAACGACAGGGAATCCAAGTACCAAAAATATAATCAGCGTCGTTGTTTCGCTAAATAGTTCAACATTAAAGACCCTCATAACAATCATAAGGATCATAATTGGAACAGCAAAAATCCATGAGCCAATTAATTTCTTTTTCCAAAAAGTTATTTCATAGTCTTCAACGGGTGCATCATGAGAATGTTCATTCATTTTCATTCCTTCATGATGCTCATGTCTGTTCATATTAAAATGCAGGGGTTGTTTAGCTTCCATTTCTTACTCAAGTTCCATAGATTTAACTTCGTATCCCGCTCTTTTTACAGCCTTCTTCAATTCTTCATCGCTAACATTATCTTCAACTTCAGCATAACCTTTTTGCATTACCACATTAACTCGAACATTTTTTACTCCAGAAACTTTTTTTAGACTTCGTTCTATATTAGAAGCGCATGAAGCGCAATGCATTCCAGATATTGACATTTTTACTTTTTTCATTGAACTAACTCACCTCCAAGAATACTTCTCATCATATTTCTATGAATTGTTTCATGATCAATTTCACATTTTTTAGAACAAAATTTATCTATTTTATTATTCAAAGGCATTCCACACATCCTGCATCCCTCACCAATATCACTAATTAATTCTTTTTCACAAATTGGGCAATCTTTAGTATTTTTCATTTTTGTTCTCCTAGTTTTCTAATTAACCAAACAACAAAGAGTATCAAAGCAACTAAAGCAAGAATATTAAATAAAAAACCAAATATCCACCCACCATACCAATAATTTCCCATCATTTGATACATCCAAGAGTTTCCACCAAAACTCATCATCCCGAATCCGCCAAATAGAAAAACTACAAGTATGACTAAGACGACTATCAAAGCAGTATTGTTACTATCTGATTTCATTCTACAATTAAGGTTCCTGTACCCATCCCCATTGAACAAGCAAAGCCATATCTCCCTGGTTTAGTTGGAGTGAATTCAACATAGTCATTAGGAGTTGCAAGATATTTGCTTACCCCTAGACTCTTAATATTAAAACTTCTGTAACATCCACCAACAGACTTATCTAAATAAATTCTAACTGGTTCTTCAGCTTTTACTTTTACAGTATTTGGGTAATAATTGTAACCTTTCATTCCAATAGTAACCTTTTGAAAATCTCCATTGCTATCTGCCACAACTTCCCCAGTGGTAGAACTCCCGCCGCCCCGTAACATAAAAAACCCAGCAACTACAACTAATAAAATTATTCCAAATATGTAAGCCGTAGATTTCTTAACTTTTATTTTATCATTACTATTACTATCAGTTATTTGTTCGTTCATTGAAATAAGACACTCCTGGGCCCAAACACACTTAGCCATATTGTAGCTATTGTTAAAACTATACTCCAAAATATTACAAAGAAATCTTCATCCTTATGCTTTCGTTCATTTCCTTTCATTTCCTTATATACCATAAAGTTAAGCCCCCCAAGGATAAATATAGATATTATAAATATAATAGCACTTGCAAGTTTAAGATTATCATTAAGCATCATTACAGAAGTCATTGCCCCCATTAAAGCACCCATAAATCCTGCCATAATTCCTTCCATTGAGCCCATTATGCCACAGCATTTTCCGTTTGCAACTCCAAAAGATATTCCAATAACCATTCCAAAAATACTGCCCCAAAACATCCCATTTGTAGCACCTATGTAGAATGCAGGCAAGAACCCGGCAATCATACCAATAGTCATACCAATCATCATCCCACTCATGCAAGCAAATTCTTTGTAAGCTCTAACCTGTCTAACCGAAGATAAAATAAAAGCATAGCTAATGAAAGCAAAGAAAAGATAAAAACCATATTTTGGAAAGAAGTTTTCGATATACTTAAGTTTGAAAGAGTAAAGAATTCCAAATATTAAAAAGGAAGTAAAAAGAGAAATTAAAATTGTTTTAACTAATTCTCCCTCAACTCCATCTCCTACCAGAGATTTTCTAAATTCTGCAAACGTCATAAAAACCATAATAATAAGTTCTATAAAAGGCCTTCTGTGAAACTAGTTTCACAGGGGATTTATGCAATCCTTAAACAAAACCTTCTTAAATGGACAATATCTAATAAAAATATGGAAAACAAAAGTGTTGGCTATATTATAATAGCAATTTCAATTTTGATGATAGTAATTGTAATTATGTTCAAGAGTGCATTGACCAGTTTTGTAGATTCTAGTTGCACCCTAGCTCACGGAGAAGGCTCTTGCCCAATGTACGATACAATAACAAAACAAACTTATTTGGCTCTAGGAATTATCGGAATCTTGCTCGTCGTCGGAATAGCTCTTATGTTTTCAAAACCTCAAACAAAAACAATTGTTAAGACTGTAGAAAAGAAAAGGAAAGAAATAAATCACGATCTTTCAACTCTAAAGCCTGAAGAAAAGAAAGTGTTCAAAATGATTCAAGAAAATAAAACTATTTTCCAAGCCGACCTCATTGAAAAGACGGGTCTAGGCAAAGCCAAAATAACAAGAATACTCGACCGCCTTGAAGGAAGAAACTTTATTGAGCGAAAAAGACGCGGTATGACGAACGTCGTTGTGCTTAAGGAATAAATTAAAGAACAATTTAATTCTAACCCTCTCTTGAAATCTGTTACATTACTAAATCGTCTTAAACTTACAAAAAATAAATCCTCTAAATCAAAGGATGGAGATAAATAACTAATATGAAATACTTTTTAAGAAATTACTCAAATCGAGGGTTTCTCTTAGCGTAGCATTCTTTGCAATAAACTGGTGAACCTTCTCTTGGTTTAAAAGGAACTTCACATTCTTGCTTGCATTCTGAGCAAACAGCTTTGTGCATTTCTCTTGGTCCAGAATTAAAAGATCTTCTTGGTCCTCTGTTGAATCCGCCAGATCTTCTTGGTCTTCCGCCATCGCTTCCGCCTTCAAATCTATCCATTTTGCCTCCCACAGTTATTTATTAATATTGTCATAAAAGTTTCATCAAAAGAAGTTATCCATCTCTATCCTATTATAATTTAATCTTAAATTCATACTCCTACTAGAACCAGAATTCCTACATTTAAAAAGTTATTGATTTAATCAGGAATTCTAAAAAATAAACAAATTTATAAGGACAAATTACTACTAATCACTAAAGAGCGTGATAATGTGAAATTTGATTTTATAGTTTTAGGCGCAACAGGAATGCAGGGAAAAATTGTTTCTAGAGATTTACTTGAGCACGGATATTCTGTTCGTCTTTGCGGTCGAGATAGATCTCGAGTCGAGCACCTCCTGAATAAATACAAGAAAAAAACAGATTTCAGGCACATTGATATAAATGATAAAAAAGGAATGCTTGATACAATAGAATCTTCTGGAGCAACTGTTGCTATAAACTGCGTCGAGGGTGACTGGAACGACGAAATCTTAAAAGTATGCATAGATGCCTGCATCCATTCAATAGACCTAGGTTCAGATATACCCATGACGAAAAAACAATTTGCAATGGACCAAATTCTAAAAAAGAAAGGATTAACGCACATTACTGGTTGTGGTTCAGTTCCGGGGATTGGAAATATTATGTTAGAATACATTAACGATGATTTTGATAAAGTAGACTACGCTGAAGCGGGTTTTGCATGGGACTCAAATATCAAAACATTCGTCATCCCATTTTCAATACAAAGCATAACTGAAGAATTCGAACATCCAGCAGACATGATAATAAATCATAGACATGTAACAATTAAACCATTAGACACCACAATCAGATGTTTCCATAAGGGTGTTGAAAAAGAGAGATGTTTTAACGTAGGACATCACCCAGAGACATTTACATTTTACAAATTTTTCGAAGATAAAGGAATCAAAGATGTAAAATTCTTTGCGGGCTTTCCAGATCATTCCTACAATGTACTCAAAAATTTTGTAGATTTGGGACTTTCAAGTACCATCCCAATAGACTACCAAGGAAAAAAAATTGTCCCAGTATTCTTTTTAACAGAGGTTCTTAAAAAATTAAAAATACCTAAAGGTTATGAGGAACACGAAAATTTATGGGTTTATGTCGAAGGTGAAAAAAAAGGTGAAAAAAAATCTGTCAAAATGGAATGCATTGTTCACACAATTAAAGGCTGGGAAGATGCCGGTTCAAATATCGATACCGGAATGCCTGCAAGCATCATGGCTCAAATGATAAAAACCGGAAAAATAACTAAGAGAGGGGCGTTCTCTCCAGAGTTCATCGTTCCACCAATTCCATTTTTCAAAGAATTGAAAAAAAGAAAGATGATTGTTTATAGAAACGGAAAAAATTTAACTCTTTAAGGAATAAAAAGAAATAGTTAAGAGTTAAATTTTTTGAAAAGCAAGTTAATTGATGAACTAATCACCCTCATCAAAAATTCCTGATGGATTGGATATTTCGTTAATGTCTTCTCTAACTTTCTTCATGTAATAATCAATAAATTGTGAATAATCGAATCTGGCTTCACCAATAACAGGAATTCCTTCTCTTAAAATTCTCTCTTTTCTAGCAACCAAATCATTAATTCTTCTTCTCTGTTTAAACTCCGTAGCATTAAAATAAACATTTCTCATCCTAGATTCATGAAGAAGAATATCCAAATTAGGAACAGATTTTCTTAACCTTTCACGAACCATAGCCTGCAAGGCAGCTGTTTCTCTAGTAAAAGGAACAGATACTACAAAACTAACTAATTGGTCTAAACTTGGTTTTTCTTCTGACCCGCCACAGTAACCTAACGTTTGTTTTCTAGAAATCCCATCGAGTTTTCTTTCTAATTCTTCTAAACTCTCCAGGCTCCCTAAGGTTTCACAAATAGACACTCCATATTTTTTTCTTAAATCCTCTATATCCTCTCTCGGCCACCCCCTTCTTTTTTCAGAAAAAGAGATAAACGTGGGAATTGGTTCTTCACCAGGAATAATCAAATGAGAAGAAGGCAAGATCCACCCATATTCTTCAAAAATAAGAGCGGTCTTTCCAAACTTTTTATTGAATTCATCGGCAAAAGCCTGAAGTCTCTCACAATAATCTCTAAAAAATTTAGTAATTGGATAGGTACTTAACCCACGAAGAGAAAGTTCAACTCTTCTCGTTTCCCATAAAGCAAAAGCATCATAAAATTCTTCAGGATTAGCTTTTCTTTTATCGCTTTCTTCCAATCTTAGACCCCTATCTTGCACACCCTTTTCAAAACCAAAAAGGTCAGGCCCGGGTATTGCAACAGTCACAGACTCAAATGAATTTTCCGACCGCCCAAAGGGGATGAACTCCCTTATACAATCATATCCTGCTTCAGTAACTTCTTTTAGAATTCCTTCTGGGGTGTTGGGTCCAACAAGTTGTTCTTGTAATCCTGAACCTGGTTGGTTAACAATAAAAACTTCGGAGCCAGGAACGAGAACTCTTTCTAACTCTCCTAAAAGAGCCTTTCTATTTCTTAAATATTGCCAAACACTTACAAGTGTAGCAGAAGTGTATGAATGATCTAGCAAGGGCAATCTTTTTCCTCTCCCGACATCGTCCAAATCAAAAAGAACTTTTTCGTTTGCCGGATTATATTCTAGCCCTTTTAGAGAAATGTCAATTGCCGTAGAATTTGGATGATATAAATACCAGCCAGCACCAACATCTAAGTTCTTTCCGTTTATTCTGTCCGATAAAAAAAATTGAATAACCTGCTTTGCCTCTTCAGGAAAATAAGTCCACTGATAACTGCAATGATGATCCCAAATTCTTCTAGATTCTTCTCTTGCAAGAGTTACCGGGTCTGAATCTTTCTTTGACATAATTTTACTCAAGAAAGGTCTTGAGATCCATCACCCTCTAATATTCAGGGTTGTTACGTTTTATAAGATTATCTGATAAATTAGTAATCTCTTCATCTTCTATCAAGTTGTTTACATGTAAAACTTTTCGTAGCCTTCTAAAAAAAGTAACATAGGGTTATAAAGGCCGAACTTTACCCAATTTTATGGAAAGTAAAAGAGGTCTAGTATTGGGCTTTTTTATTGCATTAATAATTTTAGTAACAACTGTAAATGTTTTAGCATCGACTGAAGAAGATTTTCTTGTATTTCTCAACAATGAAAGAACCTCTTTAGGAAAAATTAATCTTACATTAAATTCTGCTTTAACACAAGCCTCTTATCTTCACGCAAAAGATATGCTTGATAATAACTACTTTAGCCACACCTCTCTAGATGGAAGAACATTCACTGCTCGAATCCAAAATGCAGGATATAGTGGTTATTATTCTCTTGGAGAAAATATTGCATATCACTCAGGAACTCCCGATGCAGTAAAAATTTTCAATATGTGGAAAAGTAGTTCGGGCCATTATAACAATATGATTTCAACTAATTTCAATGAAATGGGCTTAGGAGTTTATTCTGCAAATGGATACACCTACTATGTCCAAGACTTGGGAGGAAAAATAACGACGACAACTACATCAACAAACAACTCAAATGCTTCCAATACTAACAACAATAACAACACAATAACAAATAATCAAACAACCAAAAACGAAACCGTACAAAATCAAGAGCTAATATTCAATTTAGACTCTAAAAAATCAGAGACAAGCAGATATGTTTATTTTACAATTTTTGGAGAAACCAATTCCAAAAGTAAAATTCAATATGAAATTAATAATAGGACTAGAACAATTTGTTCAAGTTGCAGTAAGTTTAAATTATCTCTAAGAATTTCCAAAACTGCTCTGCCAGAAAACGGACTAAGTATCAATTTTAAAGCAACAGACAAATTAGGAAATGTTGTGGAAAAAAGCATTATTCTAGATTAGTTATTTGCCTTTAAGATTCAAATAATGACCCCGAGCCAAAATAATTACCACGAGCTAAATTTCTTAAAGAACCGACAGAAATTAAAGAGGGCTCAAGAATATAATGCCTATCATTAGGAAAATGAATTTTATCAAAATCTAACTGGGGATTTCTTATTTTTTTATAATACCAAACCATTTCATCGTCACTTAATTTCCTACTGTCAATTAATATAAGCATAGCTACAAGGCCATCTAAATGAAGATCATCATCAGGACAAAAAACATGAATTCTAGGTATTTCTTTAATATCTACTGCAGATTCCATAATAAACAATAAATCACAATAGCTTTAAACTTTTATATACTCGAGAAAAAATATTTTAATTTAATCCTTTACAAAACATTTCTCTAAAAGAATTAAATCCATTACTTTTCTTCGTAATAACTTTTTCACTATCAACCTTTTTCACGTCGGCAATAACTGCTCCGGTCGATCCCCCGCTGTCTCCCCCTCCAGTCGAACCTCCACTATCTCCTCCGCTACTTGTTGAACCCCCGCTATCTCCACCGGTACTGCCACCCGAATAAGATCCAGAATCTCCGCCGCTGTAGCTTCCTCCCGAATAAGATCCACCAGAATATGAACCACCACTATACGAACCCCCTGAATAAGATCCGTCGGAAGAATATGATCCACCACTATAACCCGTTCCTACATAACCTCCTGAAGAGTCATAACCTCCATAACTACCCCCGACATAACTACCTGAAGAGTCATAACCACCACCATAATATCCCCCACCCGACGAGCTCGCACCAGGGTAACTACTTCCTGGACCTCCAGCATAACCACCACTATAGTATCCACCACTGCTACTTGCATAAGCAGCAGCTGCCGACGCAGCGTCGGAATAACCTGCAGCCTGAGCAGCAGCATCCATTTCAGCAGTATAACCTCCGGCAGGAGCACTATAATACCCTCCGTAATAACCACCAGAGGGATAACCACCAGCCTGAGCATAACCACCATAAGCACCAGAACCATAACCACCACCATAATATCCTCCGCTATATCCACCGTAATATCCACCACCACTAGTTGCAGAGCTTGGCATTTGACTTCCACCAACAGTTGGAGGAGAAACAGCTTTTCCTGAATCATCAGTCCAACCTCTATCAGCAGTTACTGTGTAAGTCCTTCCGTCATCACCTTGAACCATCGTTCCGACGGGTGAACGAGCTTCTGCTCCTCTTGAGGCCGCTTGCTGCGAAGCATATTCTGAACCAGTAATAGTTGTCCCATCAGTTTTTGTTCCAACCCAAGTATCTCCTTGTAACGACCACTTAATTCCATCTGCAGTTTTTCCAGAAGAGTCTCCACCATATTGAGATTCTCCAGCTCCAGAAACATAATAATATTGTCCACTAACAGGATTCATTTTATAAGAACCACCAGAATCATAAGTATAAGCTTTTGGTCCTGCCCATTCGTCAGAATCTGTTGGTGCTCCATAAACATAATAACAACCATAGCATGGAGCTCCTTCACTTCCTTGCTTCGAAGCCTCATCTTGCGGACTAGAGGTTGTTCCATCAGGACGTGTTATCACTCCTGTCAAAGAATCATATGTATACCCAGTATCAGATGAAATCCATTGCTTGCTTACAGAATTATAACCCCAAACAGAAGCATAACTTCCGGTGCCAAAACCAGTAGCCGAACTTGGTTGGCCCGCAGGAGGAGCAACCGCAATTTTATTTCCATTTTCATCAGTTGTACTCCAACCTAGCGACCCATCAACCCTATAAGTTTTTCCATCAACGGGATCAGTATATTCAGTCCCAACAGGCGCTAATTTATTTCCCCTTGTATCAGTAAAATGACCAGAATCCGTATATCTATAATAGTTATTTGGTGAAGGAGTATAAGAAGAACCAGTTACTGAATTTGACCAAGTATTAGTTTCCGAATTATACGTCCAAGTTTCTCCCCTTTGTGTTGTCCATGTCCCTGCTTCTTCATATCCTATCGGTGCAGGAACAACATTGTAACTAAATTTTTCTCCAGTCGGTGAAGTCCAAGTACCAGAACCATCATTGCTCCAAACATCACCAGCATAAGGCATCTCATAATTTCCAGTTTCAGGATTATAGTCTGTAAACTCTTGATGAAGAGAAGGAGTTTCTGGCACAAAAACTTTTCCATCAATAGTATCTGTAAAACTATCTGTTTCTGGATTATAAACATAAACAGTTGCTTCTCCTTTATCATTGCTAAAGAAATAGCCCGTTGCATCGTTATTTGAAGTTTCTCCGCCAGAGAAAGTAATTACATCATTAACATAAGCTTCTTCTTCCAAAACTTCCCCTGATTCGGCATCTGTAATTTCATAACCAACTGCAGAATAGGTAATAACATCTCCACTTTCCGTCGTGTAACTCTTAGATTCATCACCATTTTCATATTTCTCTCCGGGAGTATAATCGGCAGGATATTCTTGAGTATAGACTACTCCGGCAGGAGTTGTATAACTATATCCTTGCGAACCAAAACTGTAAGTATATTCTGTCGATGGGTCTTTATATTCCACCCCAAGAGCGTAGCCTCCTCCTTCAACCGGGTCTTCAATTTCTTTTCCGTCGACCCAACCAGCAATCTTTCTTTCATATACTCCTGTCTCAGGATTAAATACCTCATAGATATCAACTCTTCCAATTGGGATTTCTTCTATCTCCTGATCATCAGATTTTTTATTAATAGTACCATCATCCCCGGGCAGAACATAAACTCCTGCAGGAACATAAGTTTCCCCATTAGCAGCTAAATTCAATTCATTTGTCAAACGCTCATTAATCCTTGCATCCATCTCTTCCCCCTCGCTAACCCCTTCAGCTATCAATTCAGATTTCCATTTCTCGATAACTTCATTCTCCTCTAGGGCTTTTCCCAGTAGTTCAACTTGTTGTAATCTTCCATTTTCAGCATCGAGAATAGCTAATTTCAAAGGATCATCCGAATATTTTTCTTTTAACCCATCATAATTTTCTGCAAATACTTCTGCATCTTTTTGTTCATCGCTAATCTCTGCTACAATTTCATCAGTCGTCAGTTGAGCATCTTCAACTTCTGTTGCAATTTCAGAAACTTCAACTTCTCCCCCAATCAAATCTTCTGCCGCCGCCAAAAAGTCCTCAGCAGCATTCAAATGAATGTCTGCAGTAATTCCTAGTTCTTGCTCACTCGCGTGCAAACAAATTACTCCGTGACTCTCAGCCATATCCAGAAGATCTTTAGCAACTTTCGCCTTTTCGCTATCTCCTGATTCTTCCAAAGATTTAACCTCGTCCCTCAATTGATTTATTTTAACTTTTATTTCCGAAACATCTTGAATATCTGATATTTCTTTGAAACGTGGGCTCGTTTCAGGATACCTTTCCCCAGCAACTCCTCGGAATCCTTCTTCAATTTCAAAACTTGCTTCTATCGTCGCAACATTACTATTTTCTGCCGCAGTTTCTATCGCCTCCGTAGTCTTCTCCTCAACAACTGAGCCAATATTAGCCAGGGATTCTTCAGCTGGAGCAACCGCTTTTTCAACAGAAGACCATTCTTCGCCTTGTTCACTCAAGATAGAATTAATAGAATCGATCTGCAATTGATAATTTGACAAATCTGCCTGAGTTTCATAAACTGCCTGAAATGATTCATCAGATTTCAAACCCTCGACGGTAATTCCTTCAAGATCGACATTCTCCAAATTAAAATCTTGTGAATCAATCGCATCGGCAAAATTTTCCATTGCTTTTCCAACACCCTCGACATCTCCTTTCTGTGCCATCAACCCTGCTTCCGCAATTGCTTCATCCTCGGTGTGAGTAAAATCTAAAAAATAATACCATTTGTCTGGAGTTATTCCCGCAACATCAGCATCAAAAGTAATTTTCGTGTCAGTTTCAGCAGCAGAACCAACAGAAAAGAAACTAACAATCAACAAAGATAAAACTAAAAAAACCGAACCACCCCTCATAAATTAAACATGTTAACCCCCTTAAAAAACCTTTCCCAAGTATATATTTAAACCAATCATGCTTAATTCTGAAAAGAGATGATAACTAATTTTAAAAGAACAGAAAAGAAATATCTGCCTGAATTTGTTTATGGTGGAATAGACGGAGCTGTTACAACCTTCGCCGTAGTTTCTGGCTCCATTGGTGCGGCATTATCTCCTATAGTCATACTAATCCTTGGCTTTGCTAATCTTTTTGCCGACGGATTTTCAATGGCTTCAGCCAGTTACTTGTCCGCAAAATCAAGCATTGACCTACATCCAAGAAGAATGAAAAGAAGTTCGGGTCTCTCCCCATTCAAATCAGGAATGGCAATTTTTCTCTCATTCTTAGTCGTAGGTTTTGTCCCACTAATTTCATTTGTTTTAGCAACATTTAACAAATCTCTTGTTCCTTACCAATTTACTCTTTCAATAATACTAACAGGCCTTGCCTTTTTTATCGTCGGATTGTTCAAAGGAGAAATAGTAAAGAAACATCCTCTATGGTCAGCATTTGAAACTCTTGTCATCGGAGGAATCGCAGCAATACTTGCGTTCCTAGTTGGATATGCCTTAAAGAATATTATTTTGTAATCTAATTTAACCTTCGAGCAATCTCTCAGCATTTTTGTAAGCAATTTTTTCCTGAACTGCCTCGTCTAAATGACCTATAAAATAACGAGTGTAATTGTTTAAAGTCAAAGCAACTTCTGGGTCAGTATCCCAAGACTCTGAAGCCCCACGATCCGTTCCCCAAAGAACCTGATCAGGATGTGACTCAATAAATTCTTTGAATGTTGCAAGATCTCTTTCTAAAAGAGCATCATAATTTTTAAAATGATTCAAAAAATTCTCTTTTGTTTCTCCAGGTTTTATCAACCATTCCCCACCATACAATTCATCAATGCCATAGTAAACATTTGAGTGCCTTTCTAAAATTTCCGAAATTTGGCTGTGCGTTTTATCACAATCAGCGCAATCTTTCAGTTGGTCTCCATGAAAAATGAAGGTAATATTTGGAAATGCTTTTACTGCTCTCTCAAAAGATTCTTTTTGTCCTACTCCCAAATGGAAGTAAACAATTAAATTATTTTTTTCAATAATTGGATAAATCTCCATTAACTTTTGGGAATCTGGCAAAAGTTCTCCAAAATTGTTATTTTGTTCATCGCCATACAACCCAATTTCGCCGTATCCTTTGAAGAGTCCTTGTTTAATAGGTAACATTTCTTGCAACTTTTGTGCATTTACCGTCGGACTTTCCCGATCAGATGGTGCAATGAAAGGAATAAAACGATCAGGATACTTTTCTTCCACAATTTCTACTACTTGTATTGATTCGTCTATTATGGGTTCCCAAACAGGAAAAAATCCGAATGCCTGTTTTGTTCCTTCAACATTCATCATGCAAATCCACTGACTAATGCTATATTCTATTCCTAAATTACTTCCAGTATAAAATTCGTCTGGATGTCCCGGTTCTCCATCAGGAAGACTTTGTAAATGAATATGTGTATCTATCATCGGACCCTTGTAATATCCATTAGGAAGAGACGCAGGATCACGGACAGGAGGACAATCAACAGGCTCAAAAGCTTTTCCAAAAACTCTTTTCCAATGTTCTTCCTCGACGGAAGATTCTTCTTCATTAATCTCTTCACGATTTTCGTTAGAGTAACTACTTCCTTCATCAGAACCTTCAGAATAAAATCTAATCAAGAAATAAGAAATTAATAAAATTAAAATAAAAAATAAGATCACACCCTTTTTCATTTACAATCTATAATTAATATCTATAAAAAAGTATGGCTCATTTGAGATTTACCCTCTTACATATTAATATAATCATTAATTTTCTTTATCACTAAATTATACAACTTATCTTTAACACTACCTAATTTTTTTATTATTACTTTTTCGTCAACTGTAAAAATTCTATGCGGTTTAATAAAACTCTTAAATGGAAGATTTCCTTCTTCAAAAGAGGTTTTTGTTATTTCTATATCATCTTTGTGGGGTTTAGTCGTTATTAGACAGCAGATTCTATCTTGCATTTTATTAACCTGATCATTAGAAATAATTAAAGCGGGCCTCTTTTTAGAAATAGTTAAATCTGAATAAGGAAAGTGAATCAAAACCAAATCTTTTTGATTAAACATTGTTCCATCTCTCATCAAGTTCATTATCCCAATCTTTTTTTAAAACCTCTTCAGAAGCAAGCATTGTCATAATTCCCTCGCTATTAGGATGATTTTTCAGAGTTTCTAACTCCTTAATCCTTTTTTGTATACACATTCGAACAAATTCGCTCCATTTTATTTCAGAATAGTTTTTCATTCTTTTGTATACTTCATCATCAATAGACAATGTTATGTTAGTCATATCACAATAAGTGAGCTCACTTATTTAAATCTTTGGATGGAAAATGGCCCATGGAGGGATCGAACCTCCGTATTCTCGGTGTAAACGAGATGTTCTGCCATTAGACTAATGGGCCGCTAATATCATACCAACAAATTCACTTTTAAAGATTGTGATTGAATAAAAATAATATTAATTAGGTCTTCTTTTTTCTCTTCTTTCCAAAGCTTCATAAATTCTTACTCGATTATATATCTGTAACATGCCGCACATAGCATTTATCAGTAAACAGGCACCAGATGATGCAGTAAGATTATAATCTCCTTCAGAGAGAGATTCACCTAAATTATAAATATTCCACGGAATTTGAGGTGCATGGATCAATTCAAAAATTCTTGTCCAACTTTCAAAGGTTTTTAGTGATTTATCACTGGCTCTTTTACCAATAAAATAACCGCCTGCTTTTTCATCTCCCAAAAATTTTCTAAGTAATTTTCCAATAGTCCCCATCAAAGCTTTTTGAAAATATTTAACTCCAAGCAGTTCATAAATTCTACCACCTTTTTCAAAAAATTTCGGTCTAAAATATATATCATTTACTTTCCTAAGAGTACTTCTATTATCGATTCTTTGTTTTATTTCCCGTTCTTCATCTTGCAGTCTACCCTCTAAGCAGGAATTATCTCTCTTTTTAGGTTCCATCAATTCAATTTCCATATATTTTCCCAAAAGTAATACCTATAAAACCTTTTCTAAAAGAGAAATTTCAATTCTATCCAAGGGATTAACAACATTTATATATCAAAAATTCACCTTATTACTATGGCTGAAGAACACAAGAAAGATACCGACGATTCTTCTGTTGAACAAAATTTAGCAAAAGATTACGTTCCAAAAGCGAAAATTGGAAACCTACCAATTTCTAATAACATTGAAGACGCATTAAAGAAAAAAATGGATACTGCTCAAAAAGAAATTGAGAAGTTAAAAACAGAATTAACTAAAAAATTTAAATTTATCGAAGGCTTTGGAATAATTCCTTCTCAAGCATCAAAAATAGTTGAACAAGAATATGAAATAGGTGAAGCCGATGCTAAAAGGGGTTTAATTCACCTTCTCGTTTTAATTCCTGAAACCCAATTCAAAAACATAGGAAAAGTCAGGCTTGAAGCAATAGACATTGCAAAAAAGATAAATGAAAAATTCTGGATGCACATAATGACCCCCATCGATATTTGGAATTTAGGTCTTGACTCTAAGTTTGATGTTATGGAAGCTCTTTCAATGTCATTTCCCGTAATCGACAAGGGAATCTTAAGTGCGCTACGAGTTGCACAAATCCACAAATCTCTGGTTCTACGAAAATTCGAAAAGTATGTAACTAGTTATGTTGTAGCGGGTTCAGTAATCAGGGGAGAGGCAACAAAGACTAGTGACGTTGATGTATTCATAGTAATTGATGATACCGACGTAAAAAGAATGCCGAGGTTAGAATTAAAAGAAAAATTAAGATCTATTATAATAAATCAATTTATTCCTGAAGCTCAAGCAGTTGCAGGAGTGAAAAATGTTCTTAACGTCCAAGCATATTTACTAACAGAATTCTGGGACGCAGTTAAAGACGCACACCCAGTCATGTTTACATTCATTAGAGATGGGGTTCCAGTTTATGACCGAGGAGCGTTCCTTCCTTGGAAATTACTCCTTCGAATGGGAAAAATAAAACCATCTCCAGAAGCAATAGATATGTTCATGAGTTCTGGAAATAAACTTGAAGAAAGCATTAATAGAAGACTTCTTGACATTGCCGTTTTGGATATTTATTGGGGAGTTTTAACACCTTCTCAAGGAATTCTCATGCTTTTTGGATTAGCACCACCAACCCCAAAAGAAACAATCAAGTTAATCAGAGAAGTATTTTTTGAAAAAGAAAAAATATTGGAAGAAAAATATGTAAAAATAATCGAAGAAATTGTAACATTCTATAAAGATTATGAACACGGAAAAAATAAAAAGATTTCAGGTACAGACCTTGACAAAATGACAAAAAATGCTCTTGATTATATGGCAAGACTAAAAGATCTTCGAGCCCAAATTGAAAAAAGAGTTCAGGAAAAATCAATTGAAGAAGTCTACAATGATTTATTCAAAATGGTGGGTTCTTTATTAAATAAAAAAGAAGAAGGCGAAATAATCAAGGCTTTTGAATCTGAATTTGTGAAAACTGGAAAGTTCCCCCCAAGGTTCTTAGAAAATTTGAAATTTGTAGCTAGGGTTAGAGAACAAGCAAGCAAAGGAAAGAAAGAGAAGACAGATTCTTCAAAAAGTGACACTGAAATGAAACAAGCTAAAGACATAAGCACTGCAGAGCGATTTGCTAGTGAGATAGTTAACATACTTATAGAACACACGCAAAGAAAAGAATTATCTAAATTAAACAAGCACAAATTTATAATAAAAGGACGAGATAAAGATGCTGAAATCTTTTTCTTAAAAGATACATTCTTAATACAAGGCGGAAAAATACAAAAAGTACAAGGCGGCAAATTAATAGACTGCAAAGCAAATGAGTTAGAAGAACAAATATCCAGTAACCTTGGCAAAGAAACCAAAATTAATTTCAAAGACCTTGAAACCCTTCAAAAGATGTTTGGGGAGTTTGAGTTGGTAAATTGATTATTTTAAGAATTACTTCTTCCTATATATTCCTGATACGCTGCTCCTATTTCAGGAGTCAATGTTCCTCTCTTTTTATGAGCCAGAAATATTGCTCGGGGTGTATAAAATTTAGCACAAATTTCATTCTCAAATAGCCTTCCCGTTCTTGTAAAGTACATCACCCCATCTTTTACCTCAATAAGTCCTGCATCAATTAATCTCCTTGCAGGTTCCAAAACTGTTTCTCTATAAGCCCTTATATCTCCAAACCTACTATCATCTCTCCCAATCTCGTCGAGACGCACTCCTCTTTTAAGACCGAGAGCAATTCTTCCAGCCATTTTTTCATCTGGAGTAAATGGAAAAACATGCGAAATAGCAACGCCATCCTCATTCATTTTTTGAACATACTCTTGAATAGCTCTTTGAGAATCTGCTCTTACTGTTGAACCAGTTTCTCTAGGATTACAAAAGAATGCATCCCCAACATGGGAATAAGCAGAAACCCCCATCCCTAAAAGATCAGTATCCACTGAGCCCCTAGTTTTTCTAAAATTATCTTCAAAAGATTCATCAGTTACAAATCTATCTCCTTCTAAGACCCTATAACCAATCCCCTCCATAAAATTCCATATCGCTAATCTAGAATGAAGACTCTGTTCTTCCATAGCCGTCTCAACACCATGTCTTGAAAAAGTCGTTTCAGGTCTTAAACGAAGATTATACCAAGTAATATGTGGGGGTCTTAGTCTAGAAATTGCAAGCAAATCCTCTCTAAGCCTATCTAAATAATTACCAGAACTTAAAGGTAAATCTTGAATCATATCAACATTAATATTTGGAATTCCTGATTCAAGCAAAATTCTAACTGCTCTTTCTTCATCTCCTTGTTTATGTCCTCTAAATGTACGCGCAGTATTCCTCAAAGTTTCATAATCAAATGATTGAACGCCAATACTCATTCTTGTTGTTCCAAATCTTCTCAAAATGTCGAATTTATTTTGAGCATCTTCATCAAGTGTAGCTTTTGGAGAAGTTTCCACACAAATTTCTGGTTCTTCTGTAAATGGTAGAGTTTCTCTAACGAATTCAAGCATATCTTCTAATTGTCCTGAAGGGAGGGCGAATGGAGTTCCACCCCCAACATATAAAGACCTAACTCTTGAGTCTCTTTCTTTTAATTTTCTTGCCCACAAACTGACCTCACTTTTCAAAGCAGTCGTATAAGGGAGTGTTTGTTCATTGTCTCCCCCGTTAATACTTAATGTAGTATATGGACAAAACTTGCAGGGATATTCGCAGAAAGGAATATGTACATATGCATCTACCTCGGGACCAAATTTTATTGATGTAAACACTGCACCTGGAAGTTGAACTTTTGTTAAAGCATCGAGGGGTGGGTAGGTAACAACTGTATGACTTCCTAAAAAATCTGTGTGAGTCTTAGAAATACCAAGATTATGAATTTCTTCTAAGCAAATTCTTTCCAATTCGCTTTTTGCTTTCGTTTGAGCCTCTTCAAAGACCTTTTTTAGTTCATCTGTCATCTCTTTAAAGTGGTCAATTGAATATATAAAATTAACTATGCAAAATCTTGAAATATGCGTAAAATATATAAACAAAGTGCGTATTATCTATAAAATGAGAAAACCTGCTGAAGTTAAAGCTCCTGAAAGAAAACAAACAATTAAGTTAGATAAAAAAGATAGAGAAATAATTAACATTTTAACGCTTAATAGTAGAACCCCTCTTTCACAAATAGCAAAACTCCTTAATACAAGCACCGAAGTCATCAACTACAGATATAACAACCTAAGAAAAAAACAGATAATAACTGATGTTTTCACAATAGTTGACCCAAAAATTCTAGGAGTTCATCGTTATGTAGTCTATCTTCAGTTTCATGCACTCTCTCAAGAGAAAATGAAATTAGTAATTAACGATTTTTTAAAAAATAAATATATCAACTGGGTAATTGAAACGGGAGGTAAATGGGAAGTCATCCTAATGTTTGAAACAATTTATGAGGAAAAATATGATGAGATTTTAGAGAGCATAATCTCCCCCATTAAGGAATTTCTAAATGATCAGATGGTATCTAATGTAAAGGAATTTGTTCATAAGAGCTCTCGTTATATAAGAAATTTAAAAAAGAAAAGTTATTACGAGGGAAAAGTAGATTTTCCATATGATAAAGAATTCAACCGAAAGAACAAAGAAAAACAAAAAATTGATGAGACGGACATATTACTCTTAAAACAAATTCACGAAGACTCACGCCTGTCCCTAACAGAATTAGGAGAAAGACTAAAAATTTCGCGTGATACTGTAGATTATAGGATAAAAAAGATGATTAGAGCTAAAATAATAAAAGGATTCATTCTTCGTCTAAATTATTTCTTGCTAGACTATCAATATACAACGATAATGTTAAAGTTAAGGACAGTCTCTCAAAAAAGAAAACGGGAATTCTTAAATTATATATATGAAGATGAAAGATTTTATGCCTTAATGGAACAAATAGGCACGTGGGATCTATCTCTAATGATGTTTTTTGCAAACGCGAAGGATTTGCGGGATTTCTTGATATTAATTAAAGAAAAGTTTAGTGATGTTATTCATTCACATGAGTCTGTAATCTATTTTGACCAATATTACTATACTTATCTATGCGATGGGGTAGTAGAAGAATTAATAGCTAGGGCTAAAAGTAAAGACGGGCTTTCTGTATAACCTCATAAAACATTAAACAAAGATTTTTAAACCATTTTTCCAACCATTATCCATGACACAAGGAATAGTATTACAGTTTAGAAGGGGAAGAAAAACTTACAAGCCTAGACACTTCCTAATAGAAGTTCCCGGAACAGATTCTAGGGAAAAGGCAGGAAAATTAGTGGGTAAATCAGTAGCTTGGAAAAGCACCGGAAAAGAACCAAAAATAATAAGCGGAAAAATTGCTGCAGCTCACGGAAATAAAGGTGTTGTTCGAGCAATTTTTGAAAAAGGCCTTCCAGGCCAAGCGATTGGAACGAATCTTGAAATATTAGGCGGCGAACCAACTCCAAAAACTAAAGTAACTAAAACAAAGGAAGTGAAGGCGAAATAAAATGGCAAGTGAAAAATTTAGTCTTAGATGGGAGTTAAATAAAAGTTCAATTGTGAGATTAAAAAGAAATATTTCTCCAGGAAGATATTATGCAGTTAAAATTGGTGATGGTGGAGATTTAGATTATAGAAGAGGAGAAAGTATTTTAGGAGAACTAGAGGGGAATCTTGGTAAAATGATTTTTCTTGATGGTCCTTGCAGTGCTGAAGAAGCAAAAAGAGGAATGGAGTATCAAGAATGGGCAAGAAGTAGAAATAACCACGGGGTGACTTTATAATGGGAATTAGAAAAGCATCATCATACAGCAAAAGATACGCACGACCTTACACTAGAAAATCAAAGAAATCTATTAAGTCTTATATTAAAATGGTCCCTAATTCTAAAGTTACCAAATACAGAATGGGAGATGTTCGAGGATTTTTAAAAAGTGAATTTCCAATCGTAATTGAGGTTTTATCAAAAGAAACTTGCCAGATTCGAGACGCCTCAATTGAAGCAGCAAGACAGTATCTTAACAGATTTATGGAACTTAAAATGGGAAAAGAATTTTATCTAGAAGTAAAATCTTACCCACATCACATTCAGCGAGAAAACAAGATGTTGCAAGGAGCAGGAGCTGACCGTATGCAGACAGGTATGTCTCATTCATTTGGAGTAAGCGGTGGCCGGGCAGCGTTCATAAAACCGAACCAAACATTATTCATTGTTGGATTAAAAAATAAAAAGCACGAAACAGAAGCGAGAAAATTAATTAGTTCTATAAAAGCAAGACTTCCTTGCAGCGTCGGTACAAAAACCACATACTTGCAAAAATTCCATTAAAACTTTTCGCTTTCCTTTAGTATTATAACTATCTTGAAGGAATGCAAAAAGTTTTACAAAGATCTTCTATTAAACTTGAGAAAAAATAGGACTCGCAAATATTATGGTTTCATCTTTTTAAAATAAGATTTTTATCACTTTAAAATAGTCACTCTATAATATTATATTCCACAATATAAATCTTTAAATAACCAATATTTATCATTAAAATATGAAATTACTTGAAAAAATAGTGGGCGTTGCTGCTTTAACGGCATCTTCACTTTTAGGAAGCGGTTGCGGTGGCGGACATAAGAGATCACCTCCAGAATTATATTTAACGGACCAAGAAATTGAATTAACAAATCGTTTAGTCGAAACACAACTCGCTAATGGTGAATGGAGACAAGAACAAATATGGTATGAACCTGTAGACCCATTATCAACAGAACCTAAAACAGTACCAGGAATTCCTGCATTAGCATTACTTGAAGCTCACAGAGTTGATTTATACGATAACAACGATAGCAATACTACTTCTGTTCCGGGAGCTTTACAAAAATCAAAAGATGCTATTTATCAAAAAATGGAAGATTTAAACAACAACAATACAGCAAATGTCTACCCTGCAAATTTCTTATTTATGAAAGAGTATGACAAACAATTTGGTTTAACTCAAGAAGAGAAAGATTCTGTCGAAAATGCTTGGGATAAATTACTTTGGAGATGGGACATGCAATTTGGATCAGACCCTGCAGTCCAAGTTGATGGTCTCTACAATAGAACTTACATGGGCCTATGGATGCAAGGAAACGAAGCATTAATGGGAATTCATGGTGCATATATGCTTAGAGCTGCTATCGCAATGGATGAAACTCCTACTAACATTGGTTGGTTACTAAATGAATTAAGAATCGCACCAAGAGATACAGAACTTGAGAATAGTTCCGGTGGTATGAGTGGCATCAGCGCTATTGGCCACACACTTTATGCATTAAATGAGGCTGGAGACACAAGTATGAACGCTCAACTTTTAGGAGAATTAAACTCTAAGCGAAATTCTGACGGGTCCTATGGCCCAAATTCGGAAGGTCTTGTTTTAAGAACTAATTACGCTTTAATGGCATTAAAAGAAATGAAAAATCCAGGCGCAGTTCAAACACAAAGCTGGCTTGAAGACCAAGTTAAAAGCGGTGGTCTCATCTATGATCCTACAACTGATATAGAAAGACCTCAATCAAGTGGATTGGTTCTTTATTCTTTACTTCAGAATAGAGATAGAAAGCCCTAAAAACTGATTGTTCTTTTCTCTTAAATGAAAACATTTTTTATTCTTGGAAGAAATCCGCAGTTATCGCGTTTAGAAATTAGCTCGTATCTAACTGCAAGAAAAATAAATTTTGAAGAAGTTTTATTTCAAGAAAACTTTCTTATTCTAAATATCCCAGATTCATTTGATTTGAACATCCAAGAGTTAGGAGGGGTAATAAAAGTGGGTAAAATTTTATTTAACTCGCCTTTAGAATCCGAATTTGACAAATTTTTAGATAAAAATGAGTTGATTCCGGAGGACAAATTTAGTTACTCAGTTTTCGGAAATGGCGAGCCTGATAAGTTTAAAGAAAAATTTAAGATAGAAAAGAAGAAAGCCGTTCTAAAGCATGGAAGAGAAAATATAAAGTTTCAAGGAGAGGTAATAAATAGGCTTCCAAAATCAAAATATTCTCTTTTTCTTTTTATAGACAAATCAAATATCTATTTTGGAATTGTCGATAAAGAATATGATTACCATGAAGTTGAAAGAAGAGATATGGAAAAACCAATTAGAAGAGAAAGTTTAGCAATTTCCCCAAGACTTTCAAAAATATTAATTAATTTGTCACAAATAAAACAAGGAGAAACACTTCTTGACCCATTTTGTGGAATCGGAGGAATCATTCAAGAAGCATTAATCCAAGGAGTAAATTGCGTCGGGATAGATAAAGACAAATTAGCAATTGATGATGCCAAGAAAAATATTTCTTGGTTAAAACAGACATACAAAATAGATACAAATTGCATTTTGCAAAACCTTGATGCAAAAAATACTCCCGATAACCAATTTGATGCAATTGCAACAGAAACCCCGTTAGGAATTCTATTAACGAAAAGGCCAACAGACCAAGAAGCAAAGGAGATCATTAGACAATTTGAGATAATGATTACACCAATTCTTCAAAGACTAAAAAAAGTAAAGAAACCCCTAGCAAAAATAGCAATAACTTTTCCCGTCGTGAAATCTTTAAGAGTAAACTCTAGGAAAGTAGCAAAAGAATCCAGCTTAAGGATAATTAGCGGCCCAATTATAGAATCTAGGCCCGACCAGTTTATTTCTCGAGAAATTTTGGTTCTTGAGTAGATATAAATATTTAAACATAAAAAAGCTAAAAAATCATGCCTAAAAAAGAAATTTCTAATTCCGCACGTCATCGGCGTGAAGAATTAATTTACGCACATATTATGTATCTGTCTAGTTATTATACCGATCATCACGGCATGCATTCTTATGAGAGATATGTAAAAATGATTAATCAAAAATATGAGAGAAGATTATTTCCTCGTTCAAAAGAAGGCAGTCTTGTAACAAAAGCTTCTTAAATTAGACAGATTACACACAATCTTTATATAATCTCTAAGATTATTCTTGTTATGGGTGATGATTATATCAAATGGCTTTCTGGTCTTTCAAAAAAAGATATACCTCTTGCTGGTGGAAAAGGCGCAAACTTAGGAGAGATGTATAACAATGGTTTCCCAGTCCCTTCTGCATTTGTAGTTACCACCGAGGCATTTTTTTATTTTCTTAAAGAAGCAAAACTCCAAGATGAAATTAGGAGGCTCCTAAATGAAGTAGATGTTGATGATTCCGAAAAATTAGAAAAAAAAGCAAAAGAGATTAGAGAGCTAATTACAAATGCAAAGTTACCCGAAGCTTTAGAAAAAGAAATATTAGATTCTTATGATAATTTTAATGTTGATTTAGATGGCCTAAAAAGCTCTCCAGGTGCATTATCAATTTTAAAATCTTCAAGAGAGTCCATTTTTGTTTCAGTTAGATCATCAGCAACAGCAGAAGATTTAGAGGGAGCCAGTTTTGCGGGTCAGCAAGACAGCTTCATAAATGTAAAGGGAAATAAAGAATTAATAGAAAAAGTAAAAAAAGTTTTTGCCTCAATTTTCACAGCAAGATCCATTTATTATAGAAAGAAAAAAGGATTTAATGATTTTGTCGGGATAGCAGCAATTGTCCAAAAAATGATAAACTCAGAAAAATCAGGAGTTATGTTTTCTCATCACCCGGTAAAAAATAGCGATAATATTTTCATAGAAGCAGTTTATGGTCAAGGAGAAGGAATAGTTTCTGGAAAAATAAAACCAGACCATTATATTGTCAATAGAAAACTTGATATCATTGAAGAGGGAGTTTCAGACAAAAAAGTTGAAATAATCAGAACATCCTCTGGCCAGACAGTTACAAAAGATTTGGGACCTGAAAAATCCAAAAGTAGAGTTTTGAAAACTTATGAAATAAAACAGCTCGCAGAATTTGGAATAAACTTAGAAAAACATTACAACAGTCCTCAAGATGTAGAATTTGCATTAGCCAATGATGAAATTTTTATTTTGCAGACTAGGCCGATGACAGCCCTAAACAAAAAATTAGATGAAGTCAAGCAAGAACTAGATGGACAAATTTTAACCCAGGGTCTTGCAGCTTCCCCCGGAATTGCATCTGGAATTGTAAAAATTGTTAGGTCAACTGAGGATCTAAATAAAATTCGAAACGGGGACGTTCTCGTTACAACAATGACTAACCCTGATATGGTTGTAACAATGCAAAAAGCCGCAGCGATAGTAACAAGCGAAGGAGGAATAACTGCGCATGCAAGCATTGTTTCCCGTGAGATGGGAATTCCAGCAGTTGTTGGAACAGAAAATGCTCTAGATGTCTTGGAAGATGGACAAATTGTAACAGTAGATGGTAACTCTGGAAAAGTTTTTGCTGGACGTGCAGAAAACAAAAGTGTAGAAATTAATCCTATAGTAAAAGGAACAAAAACAAGAATAAAAGTAATGGTTGATCTTCCAGCCTTTGCAGAAAGAGCGGCAAAAACCGAAGCTGATGGAATTGGGTTGGTTAGACTTGAAGGAATTATTGCAAGTTCAAAAAAGCATCCAGTTCAATTTGAAAAGGAAGGTAAGTTAGATGAATATAAAGACTTCTTAAAAAAAGGTTTATTAAAAATTGCTGAAGCATTCATTGGAAAGCCAATTTGGGTAAGAACTTCAGATATTAGGAGCGATGAATATAGCAATCTTGAAGGTGCTCCAAAAGAAATTGAAAAAAATCCGATGTTAGGAGACCACGGAATCAGATTTTCATTAAAACACCCCGAGATTTTAAAAGCGGAACTTCGAGCTATAAAAGAATTATCCGAAAAGGGACATAAATTTGGAGTAATGTTTCCCCAAATAATTTCGCTTGTCGAAGTTAAGCAAGCAAAAGCAATTTTCAAAGAATTAAACATGCAAAAAGTTGCATTTGGTGTAATGATTGAGACTCCAGCAGCAGCAATCTTAATCAAAGACTTATGTGAGGAGGGTTTAGATTTTGTTTCATTTGGAACAAACGATTTAACACAATATACCCTTGCAATAGACAGGGGAAACGAAAACGTTCAGAATATTTACGATGAAATGAATTGGGCAGTCTTAAAACAAATCAGTAGGGTAATTAGAGAATGTAAAAATTACAAAGTTGAAACTTCCATTTGTGGTCAAGCGGGAAGTAAACCAGAAATGGTTGAATTCTTAGTAAAACAAGGAATAAGTTCAATTTCCGTAAATGCCGACGCGGCAAAAAAGATTTCAGAACTTGTTTTAAGATTAGAAGGTGGCAATCAATCAAATAATAACAGCAATAATCAACAAAGAAGTAATAGCAACCAAAAAGGGGATGTAGAATCTCCAACAGTAGAAAGTATAGATGACACAAATACAATAGAAGTTGAAATAGATGAAGAAGTCGAAGAAAAACTAAAACAATTTACAAATCATAATCAAGGTGAAATTGAAATAACTGACGAAATGCCGCAATCCAACGACAAGAAGAAAGAAGATATTTTTGATTGATCAAAAATATTTAAAGGTCAGGACGACCCCCGTTTTGTTACCCCTATGTAATAACATAATCAATAAGATTTAAATACCCTATTTAACCCATCTTTTTATGTCAGAGCAACTAAAATACATGCTTGGAGAAGGAGGAAAGGGAGTTCTTACAGATGAATCTGGAAATCTAAGAGGACCATCTTTCAAACCACTTAATTCCCAAGAATCATTTTCACCAGATAATTTTGCAAAATGGTATGAAGACTTCAAAGGTTTACAAAAAGCTTCAGTATCCCAGCATGGAAAAATAGTTTTTGGGAGTGAAAGAGCTTTAGCAGATATACCGGCAGCCCAAGTAGAAGCAATTAGGGCTGGACAACTTCAAACATATCAAGGAAGTCTTTTAGGTTTTGGGAAGACAAGAGCAAAAGAATTATCGGATTTAGTTCTGGATTCTACTCCCAAAGCAATAAGAGCCCTAGCTGATTATGTTCTCACTAGCCCAGTATTTGAAGGAACAGACCCAAAATATGAAGAAACCAGAAAATCTTTTGAAAAAGCAAAAACTGAATTTGAAACTCTTGAAAGAGAACCTAAAAAATGGGTAGATGAACAACTAGCTAGACTTGATCCATTTACAAGAGCACTTTATAGCTATAATCCTCTAATGGCTAAAGCAATTGAAGAAGGTAAAGCGAGAGCTCACAGAAGAGCATTAGAAGCTGTAGATAAATATGGATTCTCAGAGTTTATTTCTCAAAATGTGAATGGCGCGTGGAAGGCGGCAGAAAAGGAAATTAGAGAAATTAAAGCAAACGTAAAAGATCAAGATGGAAAAGAAAGAGAAGCAACTTACGAAGAAAAAAGAATGGATCTTTTGAGAGCAAGAAAAGGCATAGAAGCAGAGGCTGCAATCCCCATGACCCTAGGACTAACAGAACTTGCACATCAAGCGTACGTAGCCAAAAAAACAGCCGAAGAAAAAGCAAAAGCACCGAAAGAAGACGAAGAATCTGAAGAAGGGTCAGAGAAATAAAAATAATGGAATTCATAAGAATAGAAAATTATGATGGAAAGAGAGGGGATATCAAAGGAGGGGATAACATTCCTTTAATTGCTATAAAACATGAGGGGGTGTTATATTTATTCAACGAAGCAAATCTTGATGAAGTTAAGCACACTATTGATGATGTCGCATACAGAGTTGTAAGGAGCAATCTCGCAGAACAAACAGCAATTGCCGTCCCAATAAAGGATAAAAAAACATTAGAGTCAATAGCAAGACAACATGAAAGAGATTTAGAAGATCATAAAGCTAGTCTCCCTACAGAACAAGGAGTAAAAATAAAAAGAGACATGAAAAGAGGATAATCACTTAGTTATTTCTTTTCTTAAAAAATTTTGCTTTTAGCTATTTATTTCCTTTATCCAAAAAAGTAGAATTTTTTCCAACAACATCCCTTGCCAAATTGGCCATTGTAATCAAAAAATCTTCAGCCCAAGCAAACCATTCATCTAATTGTTTTCCTTTAATCTGCCTAAGAGTTCCATGTGTAATTTCTTTAGAAGCCTTATAAATTTCTTCATAACTAAAAACGTATTTTTTATTGAGGCGCCCAGTTTTGACAAAAGTTTCCATTAAAACTTCCGGAATTTGTTCGGGGCTAGCAATAGATGCACCAGCTGCAATCAAAGCAGCATGAGCAGAATCAACCATCGTCCAATAAAGTCCTTCAACAGCAGATAGTAATGCCCTCCTCGAATTAATCAAATGATTAGGCGCTCTCTCTAGTAGTGTATAAATCGATTCAGGGGTCGTTCTAATTTGCCCCTCTTTTAATAAAATTTTCAAAGGATTATAAAATCCACCAAAATCAATCAAGGCTTCACCATATCTTAGAATATTCATAACAACAGGATCGGCTCTATTTACATCTCTCCACCAAGTAGACAACTTTACCGTGTTAATATGAAGAGGTTTTATGTAAGGATTTCTAGAAATTATCTTTCCTAGTTCCTCTCGATACCATGCAATAAGCTCTGCATCCCATCTTATAGCTACATCATCAATTATAATTATTATATCAATATCAGATTTTGAATTTGTAATCTTTCGAGCAGCCGAACCAAAAAGAACAATTGATTTAATCATCTGATCAAATTCTCTATAAGCTTTCATTGCAAAATCTGCAGCAATTTCTCGATCATTTACAATAGAAAGAGTCTCTGGTTTCTTATTAGGTTCAGATTTCGTATTATCACTCTTTTTATTAGCCATCTTCATCAATTAAGAGTAATTATATTTTATAAAGATATTGGACACTTATATGCTAAGCTCTTACTTCCAGGACTTTATTTTGCTGATAAAATTGTTCAACACTATTCTCTATCCCCATCTTTAACCACCAAGGCGGATCAACTGTAAAATCTCGTTCAATACCTTTGTATTTTATTGGTCCTCTAAAAATCATATCGGGCAAATGAAATGGAATCATATGGGGTCCTAATCTTTCTCCTTCTTTTCCAGGTCTAACATGTACTAAATGACTTCCAGCAAACCAAACCCCGTTTCGCATTACTGCACTTCTTATTGCCACATCATGAATATGATTAGCAGGTGTCTCTTGAACATCATAACTAAATCCTGCTTCAACATTTGAAGGCTCTGTATCATAAACATCCGATGCTTTTTTAACAATCCAATCTAGAACATCTTTATTAGACTTAAAAAATTCATAATACCCATCTTCGTAAACTTGAAGAGCTTGGGGTCTTTGAATAATTTGTTTGCCCCATTGCCAAGCAATTCTCCAATTCCCATTTCCAAATTGTTTATCATATCTAGAATGAATTTCATCCCTGCTTGTTCCAAAATATCCCGGCCTATCAACTACCTGCCATTCCATGTAACTAAAAATAAAGAAGGGTTTTTATGGATTTATATTCTGTTATGCTCATAAATTTTGCTTTCATAATAACTCTCAACTATCTTGAAGAAAGCGAAATTTATGCCATTGGCGTTCCGCCAAACCGAGATTTCTGTCCACCGACCTGCCCACCAAATGATGTTGGAAGACCCGAAAATCCTGAACCATAAAGACTATGATGAACTTCGGGATTTATCTCTCCATATCCACCGAAATAATTTCCTGGAATCATCGAAGAATCCCATCCCTGGCCATAACTAAAACCACTTCCGAAAGCATTTAAGGAAGCTGTATGCATTGGTTTTTTAAATGGCCCTCCAAAACCCCCAGATTCTACAATCATCCTCATTTCTGCAAGCTTCCCATCTTTTTCAAGTGCTTCCAAAATTTTCTTTATTGGGGTATTTCCCATTCCAGGAGCTAAGTGCGAGTCACTAAATCCAAAATTATCTGCCAAATGAACATGTTTTACATAATCTCTCATTTTTGCAGTTTCAGAAATAACATACTCATCACCAAAACCCTTACTCTTTGCAATATTAATATGGCTAACGTCCCAAGTTGCACCAATAAATTTATCTGCTAATTTTTCTGCTTCTTTTTTACTAATATTTTTCTTTTCTTTCATGACTTCCTCAACAAAAACTTTTCTAGACTTATCAATTAAGGTTCGATGACTATCTGCATCAGACCAACCTAAACCTTCATAAGTATTTTCGATTGCAATTACTGGAGCCTTATTTCCCCAAGCAACATACCCCTTAGCCGCAACATTTCCAAAACTTTTAGCAGCCTGGTCAAATGCAAATTTATCGGCATCTTGATGAATTTTTGGAGCGCCACCCTCATCAGTAACCCCCTTTATTCCACGAAGATACTTTTCCTGCATAGCCGATTCAAAACCAAGAGCCCCTATAGGATTGATGCCATGTTCTTTTGATTGTCTAGAATACTCTCTCATTTCATCTTGCCATTCTTGAGACAATTTTTTTAATTTTTCTTTTTGTTCAGGTTCCCCATATTTGTAGGCTTTATGAAAAAGAGTATTGAGATGTTTTTCATTATTTTCAGAAAATATTTTAGCTCGAGTATACTCCCTTTCAATATATGGGTTTTTTGACATAGCATCACTAAATTTTTTTAAATCTTCTTCATTCCCTACCCTAAGAGCCGCTAATTTCATTGAATCTGAAACTTCTATTTCTTTTGCCATCCCACGAGTTTTATCAATAGATTCATCAACATATTTTTTAGCCATAGCTACTTGATTTAATTGGTCATCCCAACTAGATTCATTTTGAGTCTTAATCCTGCTTTCTGCAGTTTTCAACCTACCCTCCCCCTCAAGTTCCTTAAGGGGCGAACCAATACTATATTCATATTCATCCTTGACATTTGCAACCTGATTAGTCTCCAAATTTATTATGGGAAGAATCTCTGTTTTCTTTTTCAACGGGTCGTTTGGGTCAGGAACATAAGATTTTACATAACCACTCGCATTTCCAGTATGAAAGACAACCGGAATATTTTTTTCTGGATCAAGTATATAAGATTTCTTTATTGCTTCAAACATTTTTCGTTCATTTAATTTTCTATGTTCTTCTCCACCCCAACCACCTTGCCCAAAACCTGCGGGGTCTACCAGCGGCCCATGAACTGAAGGCTTAACTCCGGATAATTCCATCAAAGCTCGTAGTTCTTTAAAATGTTGAATAGGCATTCCTTGGTCAGGATCATTTTGACCTAAGCCCAGCATCTGAACTTCAAATGCTTTTGAACCTTGTTTTATTGCAGCAACTGCTTCTCCTAACTGATTTGAAGATGTCGGATTTGCAGGATTCGATCCTAGCAACCCCCCTTTAATTCCAGCATAACCCGTCCCATAAGTAAAACTAGAATTAACTTTTTTAGGGTCTAAAGTATAATCTCCACCTTCATAAAAAGAGTGAGTCCCGTAGGCACCATCAGCCCCAGTACCATAACCACCGGCATCGTGCCCATGATCATGCCCATCACCACCATGTATTCTTTGCCCCATTAGTTATACCTCCTTTACCTCAACAGGCAAAACAAAAAGAATTATTTAAACTTACCCCCTTACCATTTCATCATAAGGGTTTTTGTCTTCACCTTTTCTTCTTTTTTCTACAATACCAAATCCACCCATGCTCGCCTCTTCAGACTTTTTCTCTAAATCACCTGGTTCATGGATAAACTTTTTCTCCTCACCCCGATCACCAATCATTTCAGGAGAATAAATATCTTTTCTAGAATCCTTGCCCCCACTATCATAAAAAGTCCTATTTGAATCATCCCCACTCTTAGAGTCATATATTTTTATCACGCCCCCCGATTCATTAGGATTATCGCCAGCCACCTCATTTAGTTCCCTTCTTGGATTTTGATTTCTTTTTGCCCTCAAATTGTAGTCCCCACTCAAATCAACTTCTCTCACATTCTCTTCATCACCACCCGAAGACCCGCCAGCAACTTCAGTTTCTAATCCGACCCTAGGAGCAACTTTAGGTTCATCTGTTTTAACAAATTCAGATTCAAAAGCTCTGATTATTTCACCCTCTTCACTCAAAGATTCTTCTAATTCATTGTCATCTTTTGAGGTCTTGTCGTTTTCCTTTTCAGAATTATCTTTCTTAGAATCTTTTTCTTCTTGCCCTTTCTTATCCTTCTTTTTAGTTATAGCTCTGCCACCAACAATCTTTACAAATTCTTTGTTAGAGTCTTTATTCTCACTTTCTAAAACCATAAAAATTAGAAGGTCTTCTAATTTAATTACTTAATTATTGCTTGCCTAAATGATTTCGCTCTTCGATAATATCTTTACTAATTTAAGAAGAATGAAATCATTTACCCAGTTTTCCTCTTCCTCTCAAAACATCACTAAATTCAACTTCTGGTTCAGTTATCATCTTCTTATTAGCATTTTGAAAGTCGGTTGAAGAAGATTCCATCCCATGGAATTTCTTATACACGTCATAAACAGTAAATAACCAATCAGAAGCAGATTTTGCACCTTCGACCCTAGTTAAACTTTCAACATAATTGTCTTTCTTTACATCTTTTGGACTTTCAATTTTTCCCTTATCCTTTTTGCTCCCACCACTAAAAAGATCTAATACTAGCTGAATAATAACTGTAGCAGGATTTACATCGTCTCCCTTTTTTTCTTCCTTTTTTTCTTGCTTTACTTCATCTTCATTTTTCAAATAATGGTCAAGATCTTCCTTTAAAGTATTCAGCGCATCTTCGGCCATATTTGCCGAATACTTTAACCCATTCATCAAATCTCCTTTTTCTAATTCCTTTTCTATCAAAGTTATCTCTTCTTCATTCAAAGAATAACAATCAAAAGTCATATCAAGCCTTCCCCCCGCTGCATATCCATAATCTCCTTTTTGAGTTACTTTTTGGCTCACATGTCCTCTATATTTTAAATTAATTAAAATGCACTGGTAATACTTTCTTCGAAGTTTCTTATCTGCAAAAGGAACTGGAGGTTTTGCTTCTTTTTTTCCAAATAGTTCCAATTCAAACAAAGATGTACTAAAGGCATTTACGAGAGCGGCATTACCCTCAAATCCCTTTTGCCTAAGTTGTTCAGCAGAATCCAAATAAGGTTTAACCCATGAAGAATAAAGTTTAATCGTTTCAACTTGGCTCTTCAAATAACTTTTTTCTATTTGCATCCTTTTAGTTAATTCCTTTTCAGAATAAATTTTCCATTTGTTAAACTCTTCAATTCTTGGTTTCAAAATCCTTGCAACCTGATCATTTACTATTCCAAATCCCTTATCACTATTCAATTTATCTAAATCTTCAGCGCTATTTGTAATCATAAATAATTCCCTAATTGTGGAAAATCCCATTTCATTTGCCATCTGGTGAATAGAACCTCTTCCCCTCTTCAAATCAACACTATCCAGCCAAATTTGTTTCAAAGCTAAAAGCCCGGCTTCTTTTTTTGACTTATCATTTGACTTGGCATCAGAATAACTTTCAAGTCTTATCTCAAATTCCTTCAAGTCATAAATTAAATTTAGAACAGATTTTATTACTTGATTTAATGCACCTAATAGTTTCATTCCTTCTTCCTGCATTTTAGTCGTTCGTTGTCCCATATCAGAAAAATGGCCTGATCCAGGGCTTGACATAAAATTATCAACTATCTTTTTAACATTCCACCCAGCATCACTTACAAAATCAAGAACCCAATAGTAAATGCTTTCCAACTGAGATGTTTGTGAATCAAAGGTTATTTTATAACTAGCAATAGTTTCCCCCCAATTTTTTCCACGTTGAGTGGCAACTACCTTTTTTATTACCTCTTTAATATTGCTCATTTCATTAAATAGAATTCCAGATATATAAAAGTAATGATATGTTCAAGGAAAATATGCAGCGCCCCCCACAAACCTTTAAATAAAACAATTCCTTCCACCAGTTATGTTCTTTGGAAAGAAAAGAAAGATGATTGATATCGGAAAGCTTCAAAGAAGGGGCGTAATTAACTTCCCAAAAGAAGAACCACAGGGCCCCGAGACCGATTCTGAAGGTTTTGTAGACTTAGGAAAAAACACAAGTTCTGAAAAAGCGGGTTTTTTCGAATTTTTAGGTAAACCATCAACCCCATTATCTTCACCAAGCTCTTCGAGCAATTTTTCAACAGAATCTGAAGGTTATAACAAAAGAGAAGTTGACGAAAAGATATTTGGCCTTGATAATAAAATCTACAAATTAGAACAGCGAATTGAACTTCTTGAGAGAAAAGCAGGTGTCGGAGTAGGTTCGGGAAACAATTCTGATACACCTAGCCCAATTGGGTGGTAAAAATAACCTTTAAAAATAGCCTAACATTCAATTTTTATGGAAGAAGCAACACTTGTAACTAGGCTTAAATCTGGGGATTTTGCAGCTTACGAAGAATTGATTAGGACGTACGGGCCAAGAGTTTTATCCGTAGCAAGACGTTTTCTCCCAAGAGAAGAGGATGCAGAAGTCGCAATTGAAAATACATTCCTCGCCATCAGCCGTTCTATCAATAGTTATAGCCCTGAAGAAAAGGGCAATCTGATCAGATGGATGCATAGAATTACTGTAATTGAATCTCTAAGATATCTTATAGAGATACAGAAATCTAGGGGAAGAAGACCAAATTTAGAAGATATTGATTAGTTAATCCAAAATTTTCAATACCTTTAAAACTCCCTCACTCTTCTAATAAATATGGCTGAAATATCCAAAGAAATTATCAAAGCATATGCACTGGAAAATGCAATTAAGCACAAAGGAAAAGCTAGCGAAGGCGCAGTTTTATCAGCCCTTTTTATAGAAGGCTTAGAAAAAAGTAAAATAAAAGATTATTCACCAATAATTTCAGGGGTAGTCAATGAGGTTAATTCTCTTAATCCGGAAAATCAAAAAGATGAATTTGAGAAATTAAAAGACCTCGTTTCAAAAAGAGAGGTTCGAGGTGAGGGAGAACTCCCAGATTTGAATAATGCTAAGAAAGGAGAAGTTGTGATGAGGTTTGCCCCATTCCCTTCAGGACCACTACACATTGGAAATGCCAGGCCTTTAATTTTAAATGATGAGTATGTAAAAAAATACGGCGGAAAACTTATCCTTGTAATGGATGATACAATAGGATCCGAAGAAAAGCCAATCGAAAAGGATGCCTACAAACTAATTGAATCTGGAGCTAGGTGGCTTGGAGCAACTTTTGATAAAGAAATAATTTACAAGTCTGACCGAATGGAAAAATATTATGCTTATGCTGATGAACTGATAAAAAAAGGCTACATGTATGTTTGCAAGTGCGATAAAGAAAAAATAAGAGAAGACAGAGCAAATGGGATTGCCTGCCCATGCAGAGTAATGTCTCCAGAGGAACATATAGCTAGATGGAAAGAAATGTTTGAGTCTAGTGAAGGTGAGATGGCCGTTAGATTAAAAACAGATATGAATGATCCAGATCCAGCATTTAGAGATAGAGTCATGTTTAGAGTAAGTGAAAGGCTTCACCCCCGAACAGGAAGTAAATACAGGGTTTATCCAATGCTTGATTTTTCTTGGGCAATTGACGACCATCTTCTTGGAACAACTCATATCCTTCGAGGAATGGAATTAGCAATAGAAACAAGAGTTGAAAAATTTATTTGGGATATTTTCGGTTGGTCTCACCCGGAAGTCATATACAGCGGCCACTTTGCAATAGATGGTGTAAAAATTTCTAAGTCTAAGGGAGCAAAAGAAGTAAAATCTGGAACATTCATCGGTTGGAATGATCCTCGAACTTGGTCACTTCAGTCCTTAAGAGACAGGGGAATACAACCGCAAGCTATTAGAGAATTTATCTTAAACATGGGTTTTAAAAAAACAAGTGTAAAAATTCCTGTAAGTGTCCTTTATACAATAAATAAAAAGTTTATAGAACATTCAAAACGTTTCTTCTTCTTAGAAAATCCTGTTGAAATAAAAATTTCAGGTGCTCCACCAATAGTGGCTAGAATACCCTATCATCCCGACGGGACAAAAGGATTTAGGGAATATAATACTGCCCAAGAATTTTTAATTCAAAATTCAGACTTCCAGGCAATAGAAGATGGTAACTATAGGCTCATGCACCTGTTGAATTTCAAATCAGATTCAACATTAAGGCTAAAACCAAGAAATTTTTCATTCATTTCTGAAAAGCCTGACGTGAACCTTAAACTGAAATTTATGCAATGGCTTCTTCCAACAGAAAATAATATTGTTGTTAGAATTATGCTTCCTAGCGGCATATACAAAGAAGGTTTAGGAGAACCACAACTCCGAAACCTCGAAGAAGGCGAAATAATTCAGTTTGAAAGAGTCGGCTTCGCCCGCCTCTACAAAAAAACCAAAGACCGCCTTGACTTTTGGTTTTCGCATAATTAAAAATGCAAAATGTTTTACAAACTACTTTACTCTACCAACTGCAGCTAACCTCAATAATTCCTTTTTCTGTTGAACTGTAAGTTTTAAGTCGAGAGTTACTCTTAGTTCAAGGGCTCTAAGAAGAGTTTTATCTCCCACGCTTAAGATTTGTGGTGCGGATGTTGTTTGAATATGATACTTAAATTTTGTATAATCATCCCAACCCTTTCTGAAAATATCTATGCTTCTAACAAAATTAAATGGTTGCCAAAATCCCGGAGCTGCTTGAGTTGGATCATACATAAAACAATAGGTAGGAATCAAACCGTAACCTTCAATTGCTTGCGCATGCTCTCTTTCATGATATGCTTGTCCCCTAACCCAATTTATCCAAGTAGGTGGCAAATTTATTTTTTGTCGTCCGTATTCTTTAATCATGCTATTAGCAAATCCCTTTTCAAATTCATCAAAAGAAGTAAAGTTATGCACATTTTCATAAGATAATATTCTATCCAATATTTGGTCTGATCTCAAACACCTTTCTTCTTCAGTTATTTCGCCATTCTGTTCTCTTAATAACAATTTTGCATCTTCATTGTCTAACAAATTATATCTTTCAAGAGTTAATATCATAGAAATTCATTTCGATAATGTTATTTAAATTCTTCCACTACTCTTTTCCTTTCTTCTTCAGTCCTCTTCCCTTCAAAAACATCGCCTCACGAACAGCTAAAATTGCTTCATCAACATCTATCTTAAAAGGACATACTTTTTTGCAAGAACCGTCAAGATTTGATTTGAAAAAATCTTCTGTCAAATCCTTATTTTTTATCATATTTGCAAAACCTCTTGGTGTTAAACCCTCTTCTTTTGTTGCCCCAAAAACGGCGGACGAACTCTTGCAAAGCCCACAATTTATGCATGGCTCAACAATTTCTTCTGCTTTCTCAATTAAATTATTCACCCTAATTTCATCTTGCTCCAAAATCTTTTTAGCCATTATATTAGTTTTCCAACATTAAATTTATTTAAAGGATCCGTTCTTTTTTTCACGTTTTCCAAAACTTTTTTTTCAATAGAACCTACGAATTCCTTTTTCAAAATTCCAAAGCCATGTTTTGGACAATTTTGGCCAGCAAGACTTTGAACAAATTTAATCATTTCAAGGAGATATTTTTCTCCCTCAGCATTCAAAAATGGATGCACAACTCCAATGGAAAAATTCCCAAAATAAGGAATGCCCCTTGCTTCCAACCACTTTGAAAATCTTGGAATTCTGTCAATTAATATTTTAAAATCTTCAACAAGGGTATAACCTTTGCTAAAAAGATGATAATAAGTCTTGGTTTTTAGATTCATTAAATCCGTATACTCTTTATCTTTTAATTTGCCGTCTTCATTTTCATATTCAACAATTAAATGATAATTTTTTTCTAAGCCTAAAAACTCACTAGACATTTTATCTAAAAAATCTATCCCACAGACTTTTTGATCAATTTTAAGTCTTGAAATAGCTTCCACCAGTTTTTCTATATCTTGCGATTTAATCAAAGAAGCACTTCTTTTCATAGCATTTTGTAATTTCAAACAAGCCCTGACAATTATCCCACTTATTCCTTCTAGCCCCGCATAATCGCTTAATTCGGTTGCTCCTTTCCTTGAGATATTTCCATGGCAGTCTACTACTTCTATCCATTTAACCCAATTTTCCATTCTTTTATATTTTAAAACACGGGAACCAAAAGCATTTGTTGCAATCATTCCGCCAATCGTAGCAATTTCTCTGCTTTCAATATCTATTGGAAATTCTAACATTCGCTTTTTCAAAAATTCTTGCAGATCACTTAATATAACTCCGGCTTCAACTTCCACAGTCTTTCTCTCAAGATCTAAATTTTCAATAAGATCTAATTTAGACAAATCGATTACAGCATCAACACCATTTAGCGGAATAGCTCCTCCAACAAAACCAGAACCGCCACCCCTAATAACAACTCTTAAAGATTTCAAAACAAAATCTCTGACTTCTAAGACATTTTTAGGCAAGAACACTCCTCGGGTTTTTCCTTTGATCTGAGAAGCATCAATTTCATAAGGTACAAAGCTCTCCATTTTAGAAATTTTTAACCTCCTTTAATTTACCTAAAACAAAAGTAGAAAATTCTGTAGCCTTTTCACTCACATCCTTTAAATTTGAATAACCAACATCTGATAAGCAGATTATTTTATTCGCTTCCCGAGGTATTTTAGACACTGTCTTAATAGCAGAGGCTCTAGCAATCTCTGGAAAGTTTTCATAAACTCCCCCGCAAGCACCACTACACACAGAATTTTCTCTATTTTTTTCAAACTCAATAATTTTTCCCCCCAAAGTCTCAATCACGGTTCTAGGTTCTTCATAAATTCCAAATAGCCTGCCCAGATAACAAGAATCCTTGTAGGTTACAACTTCTTTTATACTATTTCGCTCTATACTCGTCGCTCCCATCCTTTGTAATGAATTAAAAACCGTAACGGCAACATGCTCTACTTTTATATTAAAATCACGAATAAATTTAGGATAAAACTCCAAAAACATTCTGTAACAATCAGGAGAATTAGTAATTATTCGGTCAACCTTGTTTTTCTTAAAAATTTCATAATTTTTTAAAGCAATCAATCGAGCGTTTTTCCAGTCTCCATCATGAATATAGGACATTCCTGAATCACCCAAATTGTCTAGTGTAATAAAATCTACTCCCAATATTTTTAAAATCTCCAAATAATTTTGATAAATTTCAGGAAGTTTATCTATAGTAAACTTTCCAGGAAAATAAAGCGTTTTGCCCCCTCTTAGCCAATCAAATAATCCCATAAAAATTAGAACAACAATCGATTTAAAATGATTATTATGGTAAAAAGTATCCTTTGAAATTTTTATTTAAAAAATAATTAACCCCTTTCACGTACGCTTTCATAGATAACTCTTAGTTTATCACCCGATTCATTTAAGAAACCATAAAACCCTAAAGGGAACCTTCCGTCTATCTGTCCTGCAGTCCCATCAGCGATAAATCTCCTTTGATCTACTGATAATTCAAGCCATTTGTGAGACCACCCCGAATAGTTGGTTGATGACCAGTCATTTCCATTTCTATTATTAAACGAGACATATGGAACAAAACCGTGCCTTCTTACCCTCAAGTCTAGAAACTCGCAAGCAACCCTACACCAATAGTTACATTCCCCATCACCAACAGACCCGGATCTACCAAAGGTAGTCTTCATTCTTAGGGCAAGCCAAAATTCTCTTTCCAGTATATCTCTTCCCATATAAGTCTCGATTTTGGGCAACTTATAAATCTTTTTAAAAGAGCTAAGTTTAGTACTTTTATGAAAACGCTTCGTCAGCCAATAGTGACGGTCTGCGGACATGTAGACCATGGAAAGACATCTTTACTAGACCGAATTAGGGGCACCTCTGTTCAAGAAACAGAAAGTGGGGGAATTACTCAAAAAATTTCCTTTACAACAATAGATAACGAAACAATCGAAGAGCGTTCAGGCATAACCCTTGAAAAATTTAAAATTCCCCTAAATATTCCCGGAATTCTTTTTATAGATACCCCAGGACATGCGGCATTTACTAACCTGCGTAAACGTGGAGGTAGCCTTGCCGACATTGCAGTTCTTGTAATTGATATAAATGACGGAATAAAACCACAAACTGCAGAAGTCTTGCAAATTTTAAAAGCAAACAAAACGCCATTCATAATTGCTTTAAACAAAATAGATAATATCTCTGGTTGGAAACCTTCAAAATCACTTTTGTCAATGGAATCTATTCAAAACCAAGTAACAACTGTAAAAGATAATTTTAATGAAAAACTAGGTATGATAGTAGGAAGCCTGCAATCACACGGAATTAACGCAGAAATTTATTCACAGATTCAAGATTTTACAAAAAATGTTGCAATCGTACCTTGCTCTGCAAGAACTGGAGAAGGAATAACTGAAATTTTAGCAATGATAACAGCATTATCACAAAAGTTTTTAGAAAGTAAAATTGAAATAAAAAAGGAAGGAAAGGGAGTAGTTCTTGAAATAAAAAAAGAAAAAACTGGAACGTATATTGAATGCATATTATATGATGGAACCTTAAATATAAACGATGAAATAATAATCGCTTCTTTTGGGTCTCCGATAATTACAAAAGTAAAATCAATAATGGAGGCAAAAAAATTGAATAGGGGTTTTGAAGCTAAAACTTCCGTCCAAGCAGCCACCGGGATTAGAATCCAGATAAATACCAAAGATGAAATTCTACCAGGGATGCCTTTCCAAGTGGTGAATAAAAATTTAAAGAAAATAGAAGAAGAATTTGCTAGCGAGATTTCAGAGGGTATACAAACAGATAGCAACGGAATTATTGTAAAAGCTGATTCATTAGGAAGTCTAGAAGCACTTTTGTTCTTGCTTAGGCAAAAACAAATTAATGTTATAAAGGCGGGAATTGGCCCAATTACAAAAAAAGATATTTACGTAGCAAAAACATTACCAGAAGAGGATAAAACTATTTTGGGATTTAACATAGACTTATCTCCCGATGCAAAAGAAGAAAATAGTGAACCTGTAAAAATAATTACTGACCCAGTCGTTTACAAACTTATAGAAAATTTTGAAGAGTGGAAAAGTAATAAGTTAAAAGAGATTGAACGACAAAAACTTGAATCTCTTCCATCAATCGTAAAAATAACTATTCTTAATTTTATATTTAGAAATAGTAATCCTGCAGTATTTGGCGTCCGTGTAGACGGCGGTAAACTAAAAAAAGGAGAAAGACTAATTAATATTAGAGATGAAAAAATTGGTCAAGTAAAAGAAATCCAACATGAAAAAAGTACAGTTAAAGAAGCAACAAAAGGTCAAGAAATAGCAATATCTGTCCCGGGCCTAAACTTTGAGCGACAACTTACTGTTGGCGAATCTCTTTTTACAACATTATCCGAAACAGAATTTAGAAAGTTTAAAGCAAATAAAGACCTTTTAACAGGAGAAGAAAAGCACGTCCTCCAAGAAATTGCCCAAATCAAAAGAAGATCAAACCCGACTTGGGGGGTATAAAAATTTTAACAAGAACACGACAATTTTTATAAATAAATCATCAATTAGGATTCTATGAAGATTAATCAAGACTTATCAGAATCTGTAAGAAAAATGAGGAAACTTGGATTAGATAGGGATGGAAGAGAGGAAATTTCAAGAAAAGCTTATTCTTTAGTTGGAAGATTAATGGGTAGAAAAATGAGATTAGAACGAGAACTTGAGAAGTTTACAGTTTATAATAATAGAAAAGCGTTTTATCAAGATAGACCAAAGGACAAAGATAAAGGTTTTAGGGATTACTCTAGAGAAATTTCTTTAGATTTTACAAAAGGAGTTCTTTACAAAGCCGTATCTTGTTAAAACTTTTATTCTAAAATAACACCGCAATTTTTATAAACCATTCTTTTGATAAATTAATATGAAAATTAATAAAAGATTATCAAAATCAGCAGCAAAGATGAAAGATCTTGGGTTATATAAACCTGAAAGAAAAGATGTTTTAAAAACGGCTTATTCTTTATGGGGCAGACTAACGGGGAAAAGAGAAAAGTTAGAATGGGAACTTGGAAACTTTCTACTGCCTATAAATGGAAAAACATTTTATAAAGAAAGATCGGGCGACCCATATTTTGACGCTCACTTTGATTCTCAAGAAGTTTCTACAGATTTCGCAAGAGATGTCCTTTATGAGTCTGTTTTCGGATAAAACATAATTTTATAAACAGTATATTCAACAAATTTGTATGAAAGTCAATAGAAGGATAAGTGAGTCAGTTAGAAAAATGAGGGAACTTGAACTTACGAGAAAGGAGATAAAGGAATTAATAGAAAATGCCTATAATTGTCCAGGACCAATATTAGGAAAAAGAGAAGCACTAGAAAGACAATTAAAAAATTTTCACGTAACTTCAGATCCAAAAAGAGTTACCTACGGATCTGATCCTAATGACGCCTTCGAAGATTATGTAGACTTGCACAAAGATTTGCCAGATAAATTTACAAAAGAAATTCTTTATTCCGCAGTGTTCGGATAAAAAATCTTTGTAGCAATCTTTTTAAACCATCATTATCATCTATATTTAGAAATTTTGCTGTGGGGAGACGCCAAGGGCGAGTTAAGATCCACGGGATAAACACATAAACATGGTATTCAAGATAAACATATCACATAAGGGAAAAACTCACAAAGTTGAGACTGAAAACGAAGGCTTAATTGGGACAACAATTGGTCAAAAAATTCCTGGCGAAGAATTTTCTGCTGACCTTGCTGGTTACGAATTAGAAATCACAGGAACCTCAGATAAAGCAGGATTCCCTGGATTTGTAGAACATATTGGACCATCTCTTAAAAGAGTATTACTTGGTTACGGAAAAGGAATGAAGCGAAAACCAAAAGGACTTAGGAAAAAAACGGGAATTCGAAGACCAAAAGGTTTGAGACTACGAAAAACTGTTAGAGGAAAAGAAATTTCTGCAGATACAGTCCAAATTAATACAAAAGTCATCAAAGAAGGCAATAAAAAGTTTGACGAATTCTTGGTAAAAAAGGAAGAGAAAAAGGAATAATAAAGACTTTAAACCCAATTCTTCATTTAATCAAATGGAAAAAGTTGACATATCAAAATTAAACACAATCAACGTCGGAATAGTAGGTCACATCGACCATGGTAAGACAACACTCCTGCAAAAATTATCTGGAAAATGGGCAGACACACATTCTGAAGAATTGAAGAGAGGAATTACAATAAAATTAGGTTATGCTGATGCAATAATTAGAGATGAAAACGGAAAATTAACAACTAACCCCAAATCAAGTGGAAAACCAATTAGATATATCACATTTGTAGACGCTCCTGGACACGAAATGCTTATGGCAACAATGCTTTCTGGAGCTGCAATAATTGATGTAGCAATTTTAGTCATCGCAGCAAATGAAGGAATAAAACCTCAAACTCAAGAGCATTTGGTTGCATTAAAAGCAAAAAAAATAAACAATATAATAATTGTTCAAAATAAAATTGATTTGGTAACTAAAGAGGCTGCTCTTGAAAGCTATAACACAATAAAAAATTTTGTAAAAGGCACGGTTGCAGAAAATGCACCAATAATTCCAGTGTCTGCTCAACAAGAAATTAATATAGAAAAAATATTGGAAGAGCTAATTAAGATAAAAATTGAGCGAAAAAATCAAAATGAAAAACCAATATTTTTAGTGGCTCGTAGTTTTGATATAAATAGACCGGGAACCAAAATAACAGAGCTTCATGGAGGAGTTTTAGGGGGAGCATTAAAAAGTGGAACGTTAAAAGTAGGAGATATAATTGAAATTAAGCCAGGATATTCTTATAAAAAACATGATAATTTTGAATACAAAACAGTCAAGTCAAAAATAATCTCGATGCAAAAAGGAGATTACAATATTATGGAAGCTACTCCGGGCGGAAGTCTTGCTATTGAAACTGAACTTGACCCATCTTTAACAAAGGCCGATTCTCTTTCAGGAGGGGTAGTTTCAATTGTGGGAAATCTTCCAGAGATAAAAAACAATATAAAAATAAAATTTAAACTATTCAACGAAGTTTTCGGAACAGGAAAACACGAAACAGTTGCCCAATTAAAAGTTCCAGAAATTTTAATGTTAAGCCTCAATACATCCATCAGTGTTGGTAAAATAACGAAAGTCTCTGGAGATACGATTGAACTCTCTCTAAAGATTCCGGTAGTTCCTCTCACCGGAGAATCTATTGGTCTTGCTAGAAACATCGCCGGCCACTGGAGATTAATTGGATTTGGTGAGATTGTTCAATAAATCATAACCCCATTAATAAATTCTTAACAGAAAATCGAGCAAGTCTTTTGAAATTTAGGGCATTACTTTATCGTCTTCAAAGCGAGTGCCTTGGATTTATCCTGGCACGAGCGATAAACATCCAACAATTTTATAAAAACCCATTCCTTCATCAAATAATGAACATTCCAGAATCTTGGAAACCAACAAAAGTCACAACAAACGCCCTCTCAATAATTTTTGTATTAGTTTTAATAATAGGGATTACAAAATTTCCGCTATCTTCTCTTATGTCCGGAAATCTCGATAAAAGTTTTAGCATTGGAATTCCATTGCCTTTTTTAGAATTGAGTTTCTCGGGGGAAACCAGCAACCCTCTTCACATATTCAACTTTATAATTGACCTATTAATTTACTTTATTCTTGCTTATCTAATTGACATAGGTTTCCACGCAGTTAAAAATTCTAAAACCTTTAAGAAAGAAGAACCTTTAGTTGAAAAAAAGAAAGAATAATTTTTACGCCCCAATAACTTCATCAATATCTTTTTCGGTAAAGACCCTTACCATGTCCATAACACTATCATTTTCTTTAAGTTTTATCAATTTAACTCCTTGAGTAGCTCGACCCATTATCCTTATTGTTTTCACCGGCGTTCTAATCATTATTCCATTCTTTGTCGTAATAATTACATTATCTGAATCAAGAACAGATACAGATGTCACAATTTCGTCAGTTTTTCCTTTAACTTTCATATTTATGACCCCTTTTCCTGCTCTTCCTGTAAGTCTATAATCTTCAATTTTACTTCTTTTCCCATATCCATCCTTAGCAATAGTCAAAATTGAGTATTTGCTTGCCTCTTTTCCTTCAGGCAAAACCTCTAGTGAAACAACTTTGTCGCCGGCCCCTAATTTTATCCCCGTAACTCCATAAGATGCTCTCCCCATAGGTCTAACATCATCGCTATTAAACCGCAACGCCTGGCCTTTTTGAGTTACGAGCAGAACTTCTTGCTTTGCTACAACCGGCAAAACCGCAATCAAAGTATCTTGCGTTTCAATAACTTTAATTGCCTTTATTCCCCCCTTTCGAGGATTACTAAATTGAGATAGTTCAATCTTTTTCACAATTCCTTTTTCCGTTGCCATCATCAAATAATCTTTGAACTCTTTTACAGCCAAAACAGATGTAACTATTTCATCTTTCAATTCAAGTAAGTTAATTATTGCTTTCCCTTTACTTCCCTTTACTGAATCTGGAATTTCATAAGCTTTTAACCAGTGAACATTTCCCTTGCTTGTGAAAAACAACAAGTAATCATGAGTATTGCATGTAATTAATTCTCTGACAAAGTCATCATCAGTTAAACCAGAACCAATAACTCCTTTTCCGCCCCTCTTTTGTTCTTTATATTGGTCTACATCAATTCTCTTTATGTAACCCTTTTCGGTAATTGTAACAATAACTTCTTTCTTGCTATACAAATCCTGTTCTTCAAGTTCCTTAACCGAACCAACAACTCTTGTTTTTCTGTTATCCCCATATTTTTCTTTTAACTCTTTTAAGTCCTTTACAATTAATTTCAAAATTTCTTTTTCGTCCCCAAGTATTTTCTTTAATTTCTGAATTAATTCTATCAGCTCTTTTTCTTCATCTTTCAATTTCCCATATTCTAAAGAAGTAATCTGGTGAAGCCTCATTTCTAAAATTGCTTCAGATTGTTTCTCACTTAACTTATATTTTACTTGTAACTGTTTTGAAGCGTCTTCTTTTGCTTTTGATGCCCTAATTAATTTAACGACAGCATCTATATTTGCCTGAGCAACTAAAAGACCATCAACAATATGTAATCTTTTCTCTGCCTTATCCAAATCAAATTCTTTAGCTCTTCTAATAACAATTTTTCGGTGGTTTACATAAACAGTGACATAATCTTTTATATTCAGTAACTTTGGAACCCGATTTACCAAAGCAAGCATATTAACATTGAATATAGAACGTAGTGTAGTATATTTGTAAAGTCTATTCAACGTAAACTTAGGTTCTGCCCCTCTTCGTAGTTCAATTACAACCCTAACACTTCCCTTCGCACTTTCATCTCTAATGTCTGAAACATCTGTAAGCTTTTTATCTCTAACCAACCCAGCAATTTGCTCAACCATCTCAGATTTATTAACTTGATAAGGAATTTCAGTAATTATTATTCGAGCCTTTCCATCTTTTTTCGTTTCTTCGATATTTGTTTTTCCTTCAACAATAAGTCTTCCTCTGCCTTCTTCATAAATTTGTTTTATATCCCCACTAACAGTTCCCCCGGTTGGAAAATCTGGTGCTTTAATCGCGCTAATCAATTCTTTAATCTCGCAATTAGGATTTTCCAGGTAAGTTAAAATTGCATCGCAAGTATTATTCAAATTATGCGGTGGAATATTTGTAGCCATCCCTACTGCAATACCACTTGCTCCATTCAAAAATAAATTTGGAAGTTTTCCCGGTAGAACTGTTGGTTCATCCAAGGTATTATCATAATTTTTCATCATGTCAACAGTATTCTTATCTATTTCTTCAAGAAGCTCTTCACTAATCTTTGCCATTTTTGCTTCGGTGTACCTTGAAGCCGCAGCATTATCTCCGTCCATAGAACCAAAATTTCCTTGACCAATCACGAGAGGATATCGCAGACTAAAATCTTGAGCCATTCTAACCATAGACTCATAAATTGCAGCATCTCCATGAGGATGATACTTACCCATTGTGTCTCCGACAATTCTTCCAGATTTTTTTGTCTGTTTGTTATGCAATAATCCCATCTCATTCATTGCCCAAAGAATTCTTCGGTGCACCGGCTTAAGGCCGTCTTCAGCAGCAGGAAGTGCTCTCGCAACAATAACTGACATCGCATAATTCAAGTATGCCTCTCGCATCTCATCAGAAATTTCTGCATCAATTAATTCCTTAGCTTGAATAAGTCCTTTCCATTTCGCCCTTTTATCTTGAAACTCGGCAGATTCTTTCTCTGCCTTGTCAAGTCCTTCAATTTCTTTCACATTCCCATTTTCTTTTATGTGCTTCTTTTCTTCTTCGGTCATCTTCCCTTCACCTTCTTCCCTTTACTTTTGCTCCTCTTACTTTCTTTATTTAATTTTTTCTTGTCCATAACAATCAAAGGAAACATTCCTTCGTTCTTGCAATGTCCGCATCTCATTTTTGGCAAGAGTCCAAATATATTTCCAAATCCAAAAATGTATCTAACATTTGTCGATTTGCATTTCGGACAAATGTAAAACTTAATTTCATTTTTATTAGCCATTATAAGTCAACCTCCGCCTTGTCCGCATTTTTTTCAATGAATTCTTTTCTTGGAGCGACAGCATCTCCCATCAATAAACTAAACGTTTCGTCAGCAGCAATTGCATCTTCAATCATAACTTGCTTAAGTCGGCGAGTCTTTGGATTCATAGTTGTATCCCAAAGCTGCTCGTCGTTCATCTCTCCTAGACCTTTGAATCTGCTAACTTCACTATTTCCACCAAGTTCTTTCATCTTGCCTTTCATTTCTTCACTTGAATAAGCATAATAGTCTTTGTTTCCCTTTTTAATTTTATAAAATGGAGCAACTGCAATAAAAATATGTCCTTCTTCAATTAAGATAGGAGTATACCTATAAAATAAAGTCAAAAGTAACGATTTAATATGCTGACCATCAACATCTGCATCAGTCATAATTATTATTTTATTATATCGAAGTTTTTCTATATCAAAACTTTCTCCAACACTAGTCCCAATAGCAGTGATTAAATTTGAAATCTGTTCACTTTCAAGAGCTTTTGACATATTTGATTTTTCAACATTCAAAACTTTTCCCCTTAGAGGGAGTATTGCTTGAGTCTCTCTGTCTCGACCACCTTTTGCAGTTCCACCAGCAGAATCTCCCTCAACAACATAAAGTTCTGTTATTTCCATTTTCCTACTAGAACAATCAGCAAGTTTTCCTGGAAGTCCCGAACCAAATCCAAGTGCATTTTTTCTCCTAACTAAATCTTTTGCTTTCTTTGCAGCTTCTCGAGCCTTCATTGCCTGAGTTACTTTTGCAATAATTGTTTTGGCAATTGACGGATTTTCTTCTAAAAAATCTTTTAATGCTGCAGTAGCCATCGATTCAACAATTCCCTTAACTTCCCCGTTCCCTAATTTCGTTTTAGTTTGGCCTTCAAATTGGGGCTCAGCAATTTTTAAAGAAATTACGGCAGTAACCCCTTCCCTAACATCATCACCTTGCAATTTCTCATCCTTTTTGAAAACATTAGTTTTAGTCGCATAATCATTTATTGCCCTAGTCAATGCTGACCTTAAGCCCATGACATGAGTTCCGCCTTCAACAGTGTTAATAGTATTTACAAATCCTTGAATATTTTCATTGTAAGAATCTGAATACTGAACGGCAATTTCAACAACAGTATCTTTTTCGGCCCTTTTAAAATAAATTGGCTTTGCATGAATTGGATTTCTATTTTTGTTTAACCATTTAACAAATTCAATTAATCCCCCCTCATAACAAAACTCTTCTTCCTGGGGCTCCTTTTCTCGAAGATCTTTAAATGTGATCTTAAGTCCTGCATTCAAAAAGCAAATTTCTCTAAATCTTGTTGCTAAGACTTTAAAATCAAAATCGGTAGTAGTAAAAATCTTTTCATCGGGCATAAATGTAACTTTTGTTCCATGCCCTTCTGCTTTTCCAATAACTTTTACATCATCTTTTGGAACTCCGATTTTGTAACTTTGCATATGGACTTTTCCATCTCTAATTACCTCAACGGTCATATCTTTTGACAATGCGGCTACAACAGAAATTCCTACTCCATGAAGTCCACCACTAACCGCATATGATTTTTTGTCAAACTTACCTCCTGCATGTAGTTTTGTAACAATAATTTCCATTGCAGATTTCTTATAAACAGGATGCATATCTGTAGGCATACCTCTCCCATCATCTTCTACGCTCACAGAGCCATCTTTATTGATTGTAACGCCAATTCTCTTGCCATGCCCAGCCATATGCTCATCAACAGAGTTATCAACTACTTCGTAAACTAAATGATGAAGCCCATACTTATCAGTAGAACCTATGTACATACCAGGCCTCTTTCGAACTGCCTCAAGCCCTTCTAAAACCGTAATGTCTTTTGCAGAATATTCATTTCCAGCCATTTCAAATCCCTATTTGCAAGGTAAAAATGCTAACTTCCTTTATAAAGGTTATGTCGCAAAAAACCCGTTTTATCGACGAGAAAATGGAATTTAAGAAAACCTCCGTAAGAATAAGAAAGATTTTTAAATAAACTCTAACCAGGTAAAATATGAAGCTCAAAGATTTCTCAAGACTAGTCAAAAAAGACAAATATCAGGTTTTTTTGATGCAATCAAGAGTAACATTTCCATATTTTTTTGCTGTCCACACCTGGTTTGTTATAAACGATAGGGGCCGAGTTGAAAGATGGGAAGCAGGAAAATTTGTTGACACAACCTGCATAGAAAGTTTTGGAAATGTTTATCACGGGCTATTTGGAAACAACCCCGTTACTGGGATGAACATAAACCCTTTAAGGAGAGAACCCAAATATGAAGGTACCTTGGTTGGATCTATAGAAGGTGACAAAGATTCTTTAGAGAGAAGAATGGTAGATTTTATAGGACACCAGTCAGAAAATTATCCTCATAAAAATGTTTACAAACTCTTAGGCCCAAATAGCAACACTTATACTCAATGGGTTTTAGATCACTTCCCAGAATCAAAACTTAAATTACCTAGAAATGCTTTTGGAAAAAATCACGCTAAATAATTATTTATTCTTAATGAGTTAACAACATTTTTAAAGTCTTGAAAAATAGATTTTTTATGGCAGAAGATGATAATAAAGGCTCAAGAATCACAGCCGGAGGAATAGAAATCTTAGTTCATCCTTCTAAAGTCTCTAGAGAAGGATTCGGCCAAGTCTATGAGCTTTTTAGTAAAGCCAGAGATAAAAATAGAAGTAAAAGAGCTTTCAGAATAGATTTAGATGTTGGATTTAACCATAAAGAAGTCCACTGGAGAACTATTGATTTTGGTGTTGACAATTTTCCAAGCATGTTAGATCTAAATACCTTTTTAAGAAATAGGGGGCTTTTTCTTGCTCAAGCAAAAATAGATTCAACACCAGAAAAAATATGGTTTGAATACGAAGATGGTGTTGAAATAGAAGCATACTGTATGGGCACAGCAGATGTATACTCATTAAATAAAGATAGGAAAAATGAGCGCATGGATGGAGTAAGGGTTCCGGATTCTCTTCCAGAGAATATTAGATAGTTATTACTTTCCTTTTCTCTTTCTTTCTTCTAATAACGCAAAAACATCATTTTCTTCCAAAACATCCATAGCTTCTTCAAGTTCATTTCCTTTCAAAACTTTTCCACCAGTAGGAACATTTAATCCTCCAAAAGCCGGGGACCAGGTATATCTAGAAATATCAGTAATTATTCCTACATGATTTACTTGTCCCAGACCCCTAATAAAATCTAATTCATAAATAATATATCCTTTTCCATATGGAAGAATTTCTGGAATCCAATTCCCACTAATTTTCTTCTGTCTTTCTAATTCTTCAAGGATATTATAATCTAAAGCTCCTAGACTAATTGACTTAATTGTATCTTTACTGGATACTGAAGAAATTTCATTCATAAAAGAGTAAATTAAACTTTATTAATAAATTTATTCTAAAAATGTCACTACTTATTCCCTTTCTTAGCTTCCGCTTCTTCTCTTCTAGCTTCTATCCCCTCGTTCTTAACCTCTAATTTTCTAGCCTCTTCATTCTTTACGTTCTCGGCTTTTCGAACCCAATTAGTCTTTTTTGAATCTCTACCCATCTCGGCATTCTTCCTGCATTTGCTTGAACAGTAATATCTTGCAGTAGCATCTCTTTGAACGACTGTTATCCCTCGAGGAACTTCATAATTTTGTTTGCAAAATGAACATACTACCATTATCTAGCCACTCCTTCTAATTTTTTTCCAACAGATAAATACATTTCATAAGAAACCATAAGCATAGAATCAACAACGGGAACTATGCCTTCTACATTAATTCCTAACCTGCCATAATTTTCTGAGAGGTAGTTTTCTAAGTCCCTTGTTCTTTTAAGTGCATCTACATCACCTAATACTAATTTTACTTTTCCCGCAAAACCCGTAGTCAATTTATCCATATTTCTTTCTAGATAATTAATTTCATTTCTTATATTTTCCCAAGCCATCTTAACTAATCTTTCTTATAGCCCCCTTTAATTTTTTGCATAACTCTTCTTGCTTCAATTTCAGTTTCTCGTAGCATCAGAATATCTCTTTTCTTAATTGGGCCTCTAACATTTCTTCTAATTGATTTTCCCCTGTTTTTTCCTTGAAGTATCTTTGCTCTAACCTGAGTTATTTCCCCTCTTGTCCCGGTTCTAGCTAATGTAGCTTCAACAATTGCAGGCACAGCTCCTTCTTCAGTTAATCGTTCACTTCCACGACTACCTGCAGATTGCTTTTGTTGTTCTTTACCTTTCTGTTGTTCTTTTGCCATTTTCTATTCTATCTCAAATGATTATGAAATTATTTAATTTGGTCTAGTTTTGCTTCGCCAGCTTCCAAAACTGCAACTGCAGCTGTTGGTCTAGCAATGCCTACCGATAAACCTAATTTTTCTTTTGAGTCAACTTCTACAAATTTGATTCCTTTTTCTTTGGCTAAAAGTGGCAAATGTTTTGTTAATTCTTTTGGGTCAACATCTTTTGCAACAACAACTAACTTAGCAACTCCTCGCTCTAATGCTTTAGTCACTTCGTTAACACCTTTGTCAACTTTTCCAGTCTTTGCAGCTTTCTCAACAATATCGTATGCGTTTGTCATTTTTTTGTTTGTTATTTAGTTGGCCAATTAGAAAATCCTCAAGGAATTTTCCTTTCATTGGTACAACATAGCCGAAAAATCTATTTATAAATCTGTTGGTAAAAGAAATAATTATTTATATTTGATATCCTGATCTTTGTCAACAAGTACTGGTTCTTCTTTTGCTTCCAAAACCCCAACGCCAGTTTCTAAAGAATCTTTTACTGGTGTAAGATCAGAAAAATCGAAATGATATTGACCCTTCATATCTATTCTCATGTATCAACTTAACAAGTTTAGTTTATATAACCTTATTTTCACTTAATAGAAATATCATTACTTCCATCCAACTTCAACATCATCAGTTCGTTCTCGTGGATTAATATCGACCTTGCTCAAATCTTTTGTACCATAACCTTTTTTATACATTTTCAATCCCAAATAACCAATCATTCCAGCATTATCGACAAGCAACCCATTTGGTGGACAAAAGAATTTTACACCACGTTCCTTGCACATAATTTTACACATTTCTTGTAGTCTTGTATTGCAGGCAACTCCGCCACCAAGGAGCAATTCTTTTTTCCCCGTATGAGCTAAAGCCCGCTCCGTTGCTTCAACAAGCATTGCAAAAACAGTTTCCTGCAAACTATAAGATAAATCCTCAAGCTTTTCCTTTCCTATCATTCTTTTAAGTTGGGTTTGAATTCCTGAAAAAGCCATATCCATTCCTTTAACAGTATAAGATAATTCAATCAAATTTTTTGATCCGCGAGCCAGCTCCATAATCTTAGGTCCACCAGGAAATCCTAGTCCGGCATCACGTGCAAAGGTATCAATAAAATTTCCTACCCCAATATCAAGCGTCTCTCCAAAAACTCTATACTTTTCAGCCTCGTATGCAATAATTTGAGTATTTGCTCCACTTGCATAAAGAAGCACAGGATCACGAGCCCCAGTCGTTTCTCCGACTTCCAAATGAGCAATGCAATGATTTACCGAGACTACCGGAACATCCAATTTCTTTGCCCATTTTTTAACATGTTCCATTCCTTCAATTAAACAAGGAGAAAGTCCAGGAGCATTAGAAAAAGCAATTGCTTCTATCTCCTCTTCGCCAATCCCTGCTTTTTCAAGCGCCTGCAAATAGATTTTATCAGCAACATCACGATGATGTTTTCGAACAATAATTGGATTCATCCCCCCACTTTTAGTAGTATAACTATCTTTTTCATTCGATAAAATCTTCCCATTCCAATCAATTACAGCAACCCCAAATGTGTGTGCCGTTGTCTCCACCCCCAAAAAGTATTTCATAATCAAAAAACCACCAACACCCTTATAAATCTTATTTATCTCTTCGAAATTAATGCTTACAACCAAACAGATTTCAGAAATTAAAGAATCCTTAGAAAACTCATCCAATCCTCTTTTCCTTTTCGATAACGATGTTGACGGACTATGTGCTTTTCTAATCTTAAGGCGTTCAATTGACAGGGGAAGAGGAATTCCTATAAAATCATTTCCCGATTTAAAAGAAAAATATCTAAAGAAGATAGATGAACTTAACCCCGATGCAATATTCGTTCTTGATAAAGCCGAAGTAGAACCAGCATTTTTAGAAGGCATAGAGGAACGTAACCTTCCAATAATTTGGATAGACCATCACGAATCTAAATCATCAGAGATATTAAAAGAAAAAACAAATTATTATAACCCTCTCCCAGATAAAATCCCTACAACGTATATTGCTCAAAAAATATTTGATAGACCCCAAGATTTGTGGTTAGCTGTGATAGGTTGCATTGGAGATTCTTATATGCCGCCATTTGCTAAAGACTTTGAAAAAATGTCTCCAGAATTATTCAACTCAAAAGTAAGTGCCTTGGAAGCTCAAAACACAACAGAAATTGGAAAAATGACAAGAATGCTAAATTTTGGTCTTATGGATACAACAACAAATGTAGTCAACCTCATAAAATATTTATTTACTGCAAAAAATGCTTATGATCTTTTAGAAGAAAATGATAAAACCAGACAGTTTCATTCCAGGTATTCACAGCTTAACGAATTTTTTAGAAAACAAATTGATAAAGCCGAGGCTAGTTTAGACAAAGAATCAAAAGTCGTATTCCATTCTTATTCAGGAGACACTAGCATGTCTTCCATAATTTCAAACAGGCTTTTCTTCAAACATCCTGGCAAATTAATTTTTGTAGCCTTCAAAAAGCCAGACAAAGTGAATATTTCTTTCAGGGGAGAAAAAGCCCTCAAAATCACCTTAGAAGCAATAAAAGGTTTCGAAGGTGCAACGGGCGGCGGCCATGAAGTCGCAACAGGCGCCATGGTTTCAAATAATGATTTCGAAGAATTTAAGAAAAAAGTTTATGAAATAGTAGAAACACGAAATTAATCCGCGAGTTCATCTAAATAATGAGCTAAAGATCTACCACTCTTTTTGCCTCTAATAATCATTCTTTCGACACGACGTATACCTCTTCCTTGCGGACTAGACATCCCCTCAACATAATGACCAACTAAAACTGGTGGAACCCTTTTACCATAAAGAACATATTTCTGATTTGGCGAAGTACTCCGACCTAGACGGATTACAACTCTAGAGCGCCCATCACCCTTAGTGTTACAATAAGCACACCCAGAAACTGTTCCAGAAAACTCCTCATACTTTCTACTATTTGAAGCCATATCATCTCAGAGCAATCACATTATTTAACCATTATCATAAAATAAAGCATATATTAATTCGCCAGCTAAAATCATTACCAAACGTCCAAACCAATTCACAATCCTTAAAAGTTCAACTATTTTCATTAAACCATGAAAATAATAAAAGTTCCTTCAATAAATGGCCTTGAAATGACAAATGGGACAGAATTGGCTCCCGATGCAATAAGTGAAACAGGAGAAAAAATCCAATTAAATCCTGACAACATAGAAGAGCGAGAAAAAGAAATATATAATTTCGTAAATAGATTAAAAGAAAGAGCAATATTTCTAGGAGGAGATCATTCCATAAGTTATCCAATAACTAAAGCGTTAAACAAAAAATATTCAAATTTAAAATTAATAATTCTTGACGCACATCCAGATTTAATGCCTCCGATGAGAAATCCTACGCATGAAGAATGGTTAAGAGCAGCAATCATTGCAGGGATAAAACCTGAAAATGTTTTATTAATAGGAACAAGAAATATTGATATAAACGAAACAAAAAGCAGGGTTCAAATGATACCAATAGACAACATTGAATCTTCCAAAGACAACATAAAAGAATTTGTGAAAAATAGTTCAGTATACCTCTCGATAGACATAGATTTTTTTGATAGTAGTGTTGCACCAGCAACAGGATATCCAGAAACAAATGGTGCAAGTAAAGGCGAAGGTTTAGATTTGATAGAATTTATAATAAAAAATTCTAATATCATAGGTGCAGATATAGTAGAAGTAAATCCGACAAAGAAAGGTGCAAAGAAGACATTAAAGTTAGCCAAAGATGTTCTCGAAACCCTTAAAAACGGAATAAATTAGTTTAGTTTATGGATAAAATAAAAGCAATAAAAATAAGCTCTAAAATAAAGGTAACAGAATTAGTTGACCAAATGAAAGATGCCGGTTTTGGTGCAAGAAAAATAGGCACGGCAAGCACAATAGCAAAAAAAATATTTGAAGACAAAGACTGCAAAACCTTTTTAGGAGTTGCTGGAGCAATGGTTCCAGCAGGAATGAAACAAATTTTTATAGATTTGATAAATAAAAAGAAAATTCATGTTTTTGTAACAACTGGAGCAACATTGACTCACGACCTAATTGAAGCCTTAGGAGATAGCCACTATCATTGCGATGCCTGGAATGATGAAGAATTCCATAAAAAAGGCTACGACAGAATGTATAATGTGTTGATGAAAAATGAAGTATACCAAAAATTAGAAGATTTCTTTGAGAAAAATTGGGCCAAATTAAACGAAGCAAAAAATATAAGTGAATTAATAAAAAAGATAGGGGAGTTGCTCCCTAAAGATTCAAATAGCATAATTAAAGCCTGTTACAATAATGGTGTTTCAATATATTGTCCTGCACTCGCAGATTCTGGAATTGGTTTAATGATGTGGGGTAGAATTGTTTCAGGTAAAAAAATATCTATAGACGCTTTTGACGATATGAAAGAGATAATCGATACTGCTTGGACAGCTAAAAAGAAAGCAGTCATTTATGTTGGGGGAGGAACTCCAAAAAATTTCATTCAGCAAAGCATGCAATTCTCAAACGGGGCAAATTACGGAATTCAAATAACCACAGATATAGAATCTAGTGGTGGTTCTTCAGGAGCCCCCTTAGTTGAAGGCCGATCTTGGGGCAAACTTGAATCAAATGCGGAATTCGTTGACGTCAGATGCGACGCAACAATTGCATTGCCTTTAATTTTTTCTTTCGCGTTGTAAAATCACTTGCACGCCATCTCAGTACACGTCGGCAAAAGATAATTTTCTGGAGGAATTGTCTTACATGAACATTTATTGCAAGAGTCACAAGATGGAATACTATCTCCTTCGCTTAATCCAGCACAATAATCTACTTTTCCATAATTTTCTTGTGCACAGCCATCCCTTTCCTTAATGATAGTTAAATCACTATCATCTATTCCCCGTACATTGCCATTATTATTATCTATTAATTGAATAGAATTACTCTTTTGCGTATTTATCTCAATATTTCTTATTACTAATACAACAACCAAGGTTAATATAATTATTATTAATACAGCTAATAATCCCTTCATGTTTTTCATATATTTATCAAGTATCAATAGTATTTAAATTTCGACATCACTTAAACTTTTTGCGAAAGAAATTAAAAGATAATTATTTTTTAGAAAATTTTTCAAAGATGTCTTTTGCTCTTTCTCTTGGTTCTTCAAAGCTCTTAAATGAAGGATCTTCTTTTATTTTAACAGCTAGCTCTAATTGTGCTTGAACAATATCACCTAAACTTCTTCTCAGAAATTTTTTTATATCTTCTACAAATTCTCTAGCAGTTCCCTGATATTCTCTTTCTTCCCCACATCTCATCCATCTATCTAAAAGTGCTGTTTGAGTAGGTTCTGCCTCTCCATAAGGTCTAACATGGTCAAGAGGCCAAACAACATTATGTGGAATCACATAAGGTATAGCTGCAAATCCCTTGCTCCTTGCACAATCAAAGAGAAGATAAAATATCATTTGTTCTTTTGTTAGAGTCGGAGTGTTATAAGTAGATGACGTAGTACTCCATTCTCTATAACTAAGATTTCCATCCTTTCTCCTAACCGCATGTATCCTTGTCCCCATAAAAATTTAGAACAGAATCAGTTTATAAAGATTACCACGCCAAGGTCTTTGGCTCTCTTTTGAAATACTGAAAATCATTTTGCAGTTCGTAAACCTCAATAGAAATAGGAACTTGATCATCAAAATACCTTATTTGATATTCACGTTCGCTTTCAGGATTATAAACTTCTATTATCATTTCTTTAGTAGTCTTATGATCCATGAATAAATAATGACTATCAACAATCATTTCTTTATCATTAATCCAAAGCTTGTCTCCTTTCTGTAGCTTAGCAATGGGCTTACTTTGTTTTGTAATTTCCATAAAGAAAAGAAATTTGCCAGCTTTTTAAAGTTTGGGAGACATAGTTTAATTAAGAAAGATTTAAAACTCCAGATTTTCGCGATAGCGAACTTCTAGTAACTCTTCCCCACATAAACAAAATAATCTGCCTTCTTTGCGCACAATATGCATTTCTCGTTTACAACTTTTTTGGTTTCATCTATCCACAAAGCCTTCGCACCTTTAGTTTCAACTTTTAAATTATCCTCACAAGAAACATTCTTGCAAAGAGGGCTAATTCCTACATGTTTATTTTCAATGACTTTTTTCAAATCTTTCAAAGAAGGTGCATTTTCAATTTTTGACAAAAATGTTTTCTTTGAACGCTCAAACAAATTTTTCTGAATTTCATCCAAAATAATTCTAACCCTCCTGTTTAGGTCAGACACCTTAACAATTTCTTTAGCCATCGTATCTCTTCGAACCATCACAACTTGCCCCTTTTCCAAATCTTTTGGTCCTACTTCTATTCTTATTGGGATACCTTTTAATTCCCATTCATTAAACTTGAATCCTGGTTTGTAATTATCTCGGTCATCTACAAAAACTCCGTGCTCATACAGGTCTTTTTGTATTCTTCTAGCTTCTTCCAAAACCTTTGAAGAAGTACCTTCAAATAAAATTGGAACAATAACAACTTTGTTTGCAGCCATTTTTGGAGGAAGAATTAATCCCTTCTCATCAGAATGAATCGCAAACATTACTCCAAGCATCCTTGTAGAAATGGCATAAGTATTTTGATAAACATATTGCATCTTTCCATCTTTATCCAAAAATTTTATATCATATGCCTTTGCAAAATTCTGCCCATCAAAATGAAATGGACACCCTTCCAAACATTTTCCATTTTGCATTATGTAATGAATTTTTTCACTAAAAACTGCTCCAGCAAATTTTTCATTTTCAGTTTTTCTGCCCCGCACCCCATAAAGAGCCATCAAATTTTCTGTTACATCATTATAAGCACTCAAAACTAAATTTCCTTCAGTCATCGCTTCTTTTTCACTAGCTAAGCAAGTATGCAATTCATTCCATAAAAATTCTCGAGTTCTAAAAAATGGGACCGGGTGCCTAAACTCCCACCTTATAACATTATTCCATTGATTATATCTAAGAGGTAAATCCCTCCAGCTTCTAATCCATTTGGAATAGGATGGATACATTATCGTTTCACTTGTTGGTCTTATAGCAAGTCGTTCACTCAAAACACTATCTCCGGCTTTCTCAACCCACGCAACTTCTGGTGAAAAACCCTTAACATGGTCTTTTTCTTTGTTAAGATATTTTTCTGGTATGAGCAATGGAAAATAAACATTTTTTACCCCAAAAGATTTGAATCTTTTATCAACTTCATTTCTAACCTTTTCCCACATTGCATAACTTTGTGGCTTAAATACGATGCAACCAGAAACTTCAGTATAATCTGCAAGGTCTGCTTTAATCATAAGCTCCGCAAACCAATCAGAAAAGTCATCCTTTTCAGCAGTTATTCCTTTCTCGTTCTTTTTAGAAGGCTTTTCTGCCCCCTTTTTAGCCGCCATAACCTCTAGAAGCGATCAGTGTATATAAAATTAATGACTGATTTAGTTAACCACTTAGCATACCGAAATGAAATGAGTAATCAGTTGCAGTAGATTCATCCCCATTACTTTCCCCATGCCAGAGTATATGTCTTGAAGGCCACATGCCTTGTAGTCTAACATCTTTTGGTAAGACACCCCTAATGTCTAAATTTTCATATTCACTACATAAAGGAATTAGATTATAACAACCAGGAACAAAACCTAACTTACGAACTTTCAAATGAGGAAAAATTCTTAATCCTTTTCTAGTCTCACAAATTTCCAGGGGAATCTCATCTAAAACTCTTGTTACTCTTTCTCTTTCATCTTGACTTAAATCATCTAAAATTACTTTATTTCTCATAGAAAACCCACAAAGAACTCATTCTTAAATATTACTAAACGGACCCTAAGCGAGAATTGAACTTTTTCGCAATCTGTTCTTCAAAGATAAAATGGAAATAATGAAGAGCAAATCGCTCACCCATCAAGTTGATGTGGGTTCTATATACGGACCCAGGAGGAATTGAACCCCCATCAACAGGGCCGAAACCTGTTATTCTATCCGTTAAACTATGGGTCCTTTAAATCAAAACTCTTGCTTGTTTTATAAGATTATCTAATCACAAAAAAGTTTATAAATTGGTTCCTTAATTTGAAAGTATGGACAAAGCTATTATACTAACTGGAAAAGAAGAAACAGAAGAAAGACGCCTTGAAAGTTACCAATTACTAATAGGATGTAATTATCTCTTCGCAATATACGATCCATCATTACAAAAAAGATTTCCTTTTTATGAAGAACTAAGTGAGGTTTTCGCAGCAAAAATTTTAGAAGAAAGAAAAGCCTTACAAGTTGGAACATTTAATGGATCTAAGATTGATCCAGAATCGGGAAACTCAAAAAAAATTCCAAAATTAGAAGATCTTTTTGTAAATCAATTTTCAAGAATGGTCTGTGAAAAAATAGCAAGAAAAACACAACCTATAGCTACTATAATCCCGGTTACAATTACCCGCAGAAATTAATAGTCCAAACCTTTTTAATTCTCTCAATCCTCCTACCAACATGCAAACCAAAACATTCGAACCGGGCGATAAAGTCTCCCTAAAAACAAGAACCAAACTATGGCAAGGCCACATCTTAGAGTCTCACGACCCCGAAATCATTCTGTTAAAACTTGAATCAGGTTATAATATTGGAATAAGAGAAAGCGAAATAATGGCGGCCTCAGTTATAGAAAAATCTAAACCCTTGGAAAAGAAACCTTTTGAGTTAAAGAAATCCCCAAAGCTACCAAACGTTGCTTTAATTATGACCGGAGGAACCATTTCTTCAAGACTTGACCCGAAAAGCGGAGCAGTTATTCCAACAGACGCCGAAGAAATTTTAAAAATCGCCCCAAAAATTTCAGAAATTTGTAATATCACCAAAATTGAAAAACCATTCCTTAAATTTTCTGAAGATATGGGCTGGCATGATTGGAAGATTTTAGCAGAAGTCAGCGAAAAATTTCTAAATGACCAAGAAATCGACGGAATAATAATAACACACGGAACAGACACCTTACATTACACTGGAGCCGCACTATCTTTTTTTATAAAAGATTTAAACAAACCAATTGCCCTCACATATAGTCAGCGTTCAATTGACAGAGCTTCAACTGACGCAAGTTTGAATTTAATTTGCGCAGCCAAATATGCCGTTTCAGATATTGCCGAGGTTGCATTAATTGGTCATAAAGACACTAATGATGGGGTTTGTATCGCAATCCCAGGATTATCTGCTAGAAAAATGCATACGTCAGAGCGTGCAACATTCAAAGCAATCAACGATACACCAATTGCAGAAATATCAGAGTCTCATTTCAAAATATTAAAAGAATTTAATGCTAAAGATAAAGAAAGAAAAGCAAAGCTCGACGCAAAGTATTCGACAAATGTTGCAATAATAAAAGTTCATCCTAGCCTAGATCCTCAAATTATTGAACACTATGTCGAAGAAGGTTACAAAGGATTAATTTTAGAAACAACGGGTTTAGGTCATGTTCCTGGAAAAAATAGCGAAAATAATTGGCTACCAAAAATAAAAAAAGCAATAACTAATGATAAAATAACAATCTGTGCCACCGCACAGACAATATATGGTCATCTCAACCCAAAAGTTTATTCTTCGGGTAGAGAATTGGAAGACACTGGAATAATTTTTGCTAGTATCATGACCAGCGAATCAGCTTTTGTAAAGCTGGGCTGGATTCTAGGCCATAAGACCTGGAACCCTAAAGAAAAAATGTTAGAAAAATAAAAAAGATTAAAATAAAAAATAAATATTTATTTAACTTCCCAAGAAATAGGGAATGTTCTTGCTACTCTGTTATAAACTAATATTATCAGTGCTATAACAATTGCATATATTACTGCGCTAAGCAAAGGAAACCCTATAACTGTCCATAAGAAAGGTAGACCTGCTGGAATACCTAATGTTAAGGCTAATTGAGGAAGATTACTTGATGCGTACCACACAATTAATCCTCGTAGCAACCACAAAACCAGGATAACTACTCCAAAAGCATAAGCTGTTCTATAATTAATTCTTTTTAACTGCATTATTCAACCTCCATTTAATTATTCAAGAATAGAAGAGATATTATTTAAAGGTATGTTTTTACACCCTCGATGATTCATAAAAAACCCAAATTAAATAGGCCCAGCAATTTTAAAAACATCGTCTTCTTTCCTAAAATATGACTCACGATTACAAATCCCTAGGCCTCACTGCTGGTCTAGAAATTCATCAGCAACTAAATACTTCCAAATTATTTTGTGAATGCCCTGGAATTTTAAGGTCTGATGAGCCTTCTTACACAATAGAGCGAAAATTAAATCCAGTTGTTGGAGAAACTGGAATTATAGATGTCGCAGCAGAATATGAAAAATCAAAAGGCAAGAAATTTATTTACCAAGTTTATGATGATACTAACTGTCTTGTAGAGTTAGATGAAGAGCCACCACACCAAATAAATCAAAATGCCTTAAAGATAGCTCTTCAAATTTCTCTTTTATTAAACTGCGAAATATTTCCTGTTGCCCAAGTTATGAGAAAAACTGTAATCGATGGTTCAAACACTTCAGGTTTTCAGCGTTCAGTAATGATTGCTCATGATGGTTTTGTAGAAGTTGATGGCTCGAAAATTTCAATCGATTCTGTTATGCTTGAAGAAGATTCAGCGAGATTAATCGAAAAAAATGATAAAGAGACCATATTCAGACTAGATAGGCTCGGAATCCCCCTTGTAGAAATAACCACGGGCCCACATCTTCACACACCAGAACAAATAAAATTTGCAGCATTGAAAATTGGAGAAATAATTCGTTCATGCGACGTCAAGCGAGGAATTGGAACAATCAGACAAGACTTAAACATCTCAATGAAAGGTAGCCCACGAGTTGAAATTAAGGGTTTCCAAGACCCAAAAATGATGATTCAAACAATAGATAAAGAAATCGAAAGACAGAAAAAATGCTTACAAGAAAAAAATTGCAAATCTGAAGTTAGAAATGCCCTACCTGATGGAACAACAGAATTCTTGCGTCCAATGCCCGGTGGAGCTAGAATGTATCCTGAAACAGACAGCCCACTATTAAAAATTTCTAGAGATTTATTAAACGAAGCAAAGAAAAACTTGCCAAAATTAGCAAGTGAAAATAAAAGTTATTTGGACGAATTTGGTTTGAATGAAGAACTTGTAAAATTAGTCTTGCAAAATAAAAAACTTGAAGAATTTAAATCTCTTACAAATTCCACTAATAACTATGATCTTATCGCGAAAGCTCTTACAATATTTCCTTTGGAAATCTCAAGATCAGAAAATAAAACCCTCAAAGAAGTTGAAGAAATCTTAAACATTGATATTCTTGGAGATGTTCTAGCCGAAGTTGGTAAAAAAATAGGAAGCAATGACCTAAAAAACGTGCTCACAAAAATAGTCCAAGGTAAAACGCTAGATCAAGCAATTAAAAAAGCCGATATTGACCTATCAAAAGAAATAAAATCTCTTATCAAAGAAAAGCCAGGTCTTTCATCTCAAGCCTATATGGGCTTAATCATGGCAAAGTTCAAAGGTCAAGTCAGCGGCAAAGAAGTCATGGATGAATTGAAGAAGTTATTGAAATAATTATTTAGGATAAACTACAAGACCGGGCCTACCCAAACGATCATAAAATTCTATCTCTTTATTCTGCCTAACACCTGTTCCTATTCCTAAGTCTTTGTATAACTTTAAGAAAAAAGAGGTTACATCGGTTCTTGCAAACCTCATATCTGGATGTATATGTTCAAATTCTCTTGCTCCGTCCTCAAGACGCCTAGAAATTTCATCAAATCTTTCTTGTCTAACAGCGTAGAGTAATACACTCATCGCATCCATTAATCTTCCTTCATACATTCCAAGAATTCTTTCAGCTCTTTCACGAATCCCCTCGGTAAAAACTTCTTTTGGGGCGGCTTCAACTATTATTTCAAGAACTTCATTTTTTGGAATTTTTTTACCAGGGTCTTTGGGAATTTTTCCAGCTTTAAAAGGAACCCCCGGAAGTAAATATATTCTCACATTTTCCCCATTAAGTTTTGCCTCAACGTAATTACCCTTCGAGTTCATAAAAGAGTATCAAATAAGTAATATTAAAACATTATTATTCTAAAACATCTACTTCACAAACCCACTAACAGTCCAAGCAATAATCAAAGACATAATTGCAGAATAAATTGCAACGACGATCCAAGAATTAGCCCCACTCACAGCACCAAGTGCTCCACCAAGAGCTCCTGAAATTGCTCCAATCAAAAATGACCTTTTTCTTCCTTCCATGTTTATGAAAATGCAGTTAATGGTTAATAAAACTTCTTAATCACTTAATTTCTTAAAAACTTTGTCTAAATCAATTGTGCCATTTCTTTTCCCATGAAACCATAAATCCAGCCCATCATTTTCTCTTCTTGGCACAACATGATAATGAATATGAAAAACACTCTGTTGTGCCTCTTTTCCTGATGCATTCAAAATATTAACTGCTCTAACATCTAATCTTTCTTTTAATAAATTAGCTACTTTTTTACAAATTTCATTCATGTGACCTATTGTTTTCTCATCAATTTCAAAAATATCTTTGAAATGTTTCTTTGGAATTACTAAGGTATGTCCTTCAACAATAGGATTTACATCAAGTAAAGCCAAACACATTTCATCTTCAAACACTTTTTTGCTCGGTATCTTTCCCTCAACAATCTTACAAAATATGCAATCAGCCATAAAATGAATTAACTATATTAGTTAAAAAAGTTTTGGATTTCGTAAAGGTTATAAAGCTCTAACAAATTTCGAAGTCATGACATTACCAGATATTGAAGAAATTAGAGCGCATAATCTAAATCGTAATCCATCTTTTAATTATAGGCAAAGAGGATTAGAATTACTTATTGATGACCTCTCTCAAGTTTCACCAGCAGTTTTAGAACATATAAGAAGATTAGGATTTAATTTAAAGGGAACAAAAGACATAGATGTTCAAAAATTAATGGTTTATAATACTGATGCCAAACATCTTGCAGAACATATCTTTGAAACAGAATTTGGACTCATTACTTGCCCAATTGATAGGGATTTACTAAGAGCTGTCTCCTCTGCTGAAAATCCACAACTGGCTAAAGAATTAGAATCTGACGAATCAATTAAAGACATCCTCCAAAGACAATTTATGGGGGCACTATACGCTGAGGGAAATGTTTCTTCTTATGCCTTAGGTAAGTATTTGATGGCACATTCTAGTAGAAAGCATCATGTCCTGACCTTATTAACTTCATTGAATCTAGTTGCACCAATACTTGCCACGTCATCTTCGACAGAAACAAGAAGAATAAGTCTTGCCTATCATCCCATGGGTCGAAAAGGAAAATTATATGGGGGGTGGTCTCAAATGGTTGGAAGTAAAAGAGCATATGTAACTGTAAACCTCACACCTTTAAGAAACCAATCTCCAGAAATAAGAGATAACTTTTTTGTAGAAATAGCTAACCATGAAATTGTTGGACATGTAATCATGGATCTAGACGACCACAATGGGGTTGACCCGCTTTCTTGTCTAATGGCAACTAAAAAATCAGACCAAGAATGTATTGAGGCTTGCAAAACCAGAAGAGACTTATATTTATGTGGAGAATGTCAAGAAAGACTCCCTCCAGTGAAGAACCCGCTATTATCTCCGGCAATTAAACAACAACCGCTTTTTCCCAATACCTAAAAGACAATGTATAAAAGAAGGAGATACCTAAACTAAAAGTATACTTAAAATGCCCTCCCTAACTCACGACCAAGCAAAATCTTGGATAAAAAACATTTCAAATAAAGATTCAGTAGCTATAATTTATGATGCAGATAGCGACGGCTTTTCATCTGCGATTATTTATTATGATTGGTGCAAATCCCAAAAATCAAATGTAACACCTATAGCTTACAAAAGGGGCTCAAGTAAAATAAAAGATATGAATTTAAAAGATCTTAATAAGATTATAATCACTGATGTTGGTCCAAACACAATCGTTGAAGAGCTGCCCCTAATAAAAGATAAAGATGTTTTATATGTCGACCACCACATAGCAATTCCAGGGATACCCCAAGAAATAAATGAATACAGAGTACCAAAAGGAACTTATCATCCTTCTTCAAGACTGGCTTATGAATTCACGGGACTAAAAGGATGGTTGGGTCTTTCTGGAACCTTAGCCGATGCTGGGCAGCTTTACAAAGAAAATGATGATTTCATAAGAGAATTAATCAAACCATACAACCAGACCATAGATGAATACAGAGAAAAAGTAACAGATAAAATTAATGATACCATTATCTATTTTGAAAAAGAAAAAAAGTTTGATGAGGCTTTCAAAATACTTTTACAGTTAAATGGCCCCGAGGATATAAAGAAAATTATGAAATATTCAAAACCAGTTAATGATGAATTCAATTATTACGCAAAAGACTTTTATAAAAATAAAGAAGATTTAGGGGGAATAATCTATTATTACTTTGAACCAAAATTCGAAATAAAGGGGGCCCTAGCTACAACCCTGACAATAAAAGAAAACATTGGTGCTGTAATCTTTGCAGGTCCTGGTGAACCAGGTTTTGTTGGTTTGAGTGCCCGAGACAACCAACAAAAGGTAAATGTTTTAGAAATATTAAAAGCTGGAATGAAAGATCTAAAAGATGCGAACGGCGGCGGACATATTTTTGCCGCCGGAGCAAAAATCAGATCAACCGACCTCGAAAAATTCAAAGAAAATGTAAAAAATTATCTAACTTCTAAAAAATAAATTTTATTCAAATATTCCATCAAGAGATTTCAAAGACTCTTTTCTTTTTCTTCGTCTCATAGACGAACCAGCCTCTCCAACTCCTGCAAGAACAACTAAATATCCGATTCCAAAACCCCAAGTCTTTAATTGGCTACCTTCATTATACATTTTTGCTTTTGATATTGGGCCAAGATCTTCAGACATTTTTTGCATAGTCATTCCCATGCCAGTCACGAATAAACTTCCAGCTAAAGCCAATGTATAAGCCGCCATTTTATATTCTCCCATATAATAATCTTTAAAGAAGGGTATATAAATTTTTCATTTTAAGACAAAATTTCTAAAAAATCATCTGAAATCTAAAAAATAACTACTTATTTTATCACACACAAATTTTTAAAGAATGAAGCTTTCATAAAAAGAACTAAATAATTAAAAAATTGAAAGGAGGAAATAAAAAAGAGAATGCCACTTGATTTTGCTAAAGAAGCTATCGAAAAGCATGAAGCAAACAGCATCAACTTTGACGATCTTAAAGCTGGAAAAGCTAATATAAAAGTTTTCGGAATGGGGGGATGCGGTTGTAACATGGCAACTTGGCTATTTAACAAAGGAATTAATGGAGCTACTGTTTATGGAATCAATACTGACGCACTTCACTTATCTATCACTAAAGTCGATGAAAAAATCCTTATGGGTCGAGAACTCACAAGAGGACTTGGTTGTGGAGGATACCCTAGAAAGGGACGTGAAGCTGCAAAAGAATCCCTATCTGACCTGAAGAAGGCTGTTGCGAATTCGGATATGGTTTTCGTTCTGGCTGGAATGGGGGGAGGTTCAGGAACAGGTTCAATACCAGTTATGGCTCAACTAGCTAAAGAGGCTGGCGCTGTAGTAATTGCAGTAGTCACAATGCCTTTCGAAGCAGAAAAAGCAAGAATCGATAAAGCAGAGTTCGGTTTACAGGAACTTCGAGAATCTGTTGATACAGTAATCGTTCTGGATAACAACCGTTTGGTAGATATCGCAGGACAATTGCCAATGGAACAGGCTTTCGCAGTCGCTAATGAACTTGTTGCAACAATGATCAAAGGTATCGTTGAAACAATCACTTTACCATCTTTAATTAATCTTGACTACGCAGACGTTTCTGCAATCATGAAGAATGGAGATGTAGCAGTTATTGGAATTGGAGAAGACAATTCTAACGCAAGAGTAGACGCAGCAGTTCAGCAAGCATTAACTCATCCATTATTGGATGTAGATTACAGAGGAGCAACCGGGGCTTTGGTTCACGTAACGTGTGGTCCAGACTTAAAACTTGAAGAATTTGATAGCATAGGTAGATTAATTACAGAAAATTTATCACCTGAAGCTCAGGTAATTATCGGAGCCAGAGTTAACAAAGAATTCCAGGGAAGAGTTAGAGTTATTACAATTATGACGGGAGTTAAATCTCCTTACATATTAGGTAAAAACACAGGACAATTCAGCGACCAACCAAAGCTTTCAGTAAACGACTTAGGCCTTGACGATTTAAGCTAAGAAAACTAAATTATTTTTTTATTTTTATTTTCATTACCCCTTCCGTTAAGGAAGGGGTTAACATTCTTACCCTTGACAAAAATATTAAATATCCAAGTGCAAGAATGCTACCAACGTTCTTATATCATCTTTTTTATACGAATCCTTAAAAACTAGTCTTCTTTGTTAACTAAATAATCTTGAAAGGAGGGATTTATTATGAATAAAAACGGAAAACAAATAGTTCTTTTATCTTTACTAGTTATTTCTTTGCTTGTTATGAGTTTTAGTTTAGCTGCAAGAAATGGAAATGCTGTTGCTTGCAAAGACGGGATAGATAATGATGGGGATACTTACACAGATTACCCAGCTGATCCTGGATGCTCAAGCAGAAATGACAATAATGAAAGAGGAACTACAATTTGTGATAATGGCGTAGATAACGATGGTGATGGAGCTATAGACTATCCAACAGACACCGGATGTTCATCTCCAACAGATTCAAGTGAAAGAGGAACAATTGCTTGTGATGATGGAAATGATAACGACGGCGACTCTTATTCTGACTACCTAAATGATCCTGGATGCACCGGAATAGGTGACACTAGTGAATATGGTACCGTACAATGCGATAACGGTTTAGATGATGATAACGATACAAAAACCGATTCAGCTGATACTGGATGTTCATCTCCAACAGGCACTACTGAAACAAACTGTGGAGACTCAGTAATTTCGGGCTCAGAAGTTTGTGATGGTTCTGCTCTTGGAGGCCAAACATGTTCAAGTCAAGGATTCAGTGGAGGAACACTTTCATGTAACTCACAGTGCACTGGTTTTGTAACAACGGGATGTTACTCTAACACCTGTACTGATACTGATTCAGGTTATAATGTTGGAACTGCTGGTACAGCTTCTGGTATGTACGTAGGTTCTAGCTATAGCTATTCTGACTCATGCACTAACGGCACTAATTTGAACGAACATTATTGCAGTGGTAATTTACACTACAGCGTCAATTATGATTGCGCAGTGAACTTCACTACTTGTGGTAGTGGTGCTTGCATTTAAAGAAAAAATTATTTTTATTTTTTAATTAATCTTCTCCGCCCATAAAACGGCGGGGAAAAACTTTTATATTTCGAATTAAAATTTACTATCTTGAAGAATGCTATTTAAAATCTATATTTTCTAATCAAGCCCTATCCATTCTAACTTTTGTCTTTGGAACCATTAACTTCATTCCCCATTTCTCAAAGTATAAAGTATTTTCTAATTCTACCTTTTTTACTGTTGGTTTTCTTGCACCCTTCAGGATGAGACCTATAGGGAAAACTGCCTCAACAATTTTTTCATCGGGAATACTTAAAGCAGACTTAATTTCATCTTCATAAAAATAACCAACCCAAGTTGTTTCCAATCCAAATTCCGTTAAGGCAAGAAGAAAATTTTCAATTGCAGCGCCTGCTTGCTGGCTGGAGTATCTTACTCCTCTATCTTTGTATATTTTCACAAGTTTTGAATCATCACTAACTGCGACAACAATATACTTGGCAGAATAAACAAAATCTTGTTGAGTTGCTTTTGCAATCTCTTTTATCTTGTCGGCATCAGAAACCAAAATAAATTTCATTACAAAATTATTTCCAGCACTAGGAGCATAACGCGCAGCATCAATTGCTCGAACTATTTTTCTCCAATCAGGCGTTTTATGAGAAAACTTATTCACACTTCGCCTCTCCTTTATTGCCCTTATTAAATCCATATTTAAAATAGGTTGAAGAGATTTATAAGATTATCTTAATTTGGAATTTTGGTCTTGCCAGTACTAACAATAAGAATTTTTTTGTCCTTTGGAATTTTATTCTTCATCTGAAGCAACATTCCTAAACCCACAATTGCCGATGGTTCAAAATTTATTCCTTGAGAAGTCGCTATTTTTATTGCTTCATTTAAAAATTTCTCTTCAATCAGATACACATTTGATTCATCACCGCAATAACCAGCATATTTATACAACTTTATCCACTGCTCATCATAGTGAACAAAGGGAAGATGTGGGGAATAAAGTTTATCTGCACTTTTTGATTTCGGATTATTAGTTGTTGCACCAATAAAATTACACTTTCTCAAAATTTCTACATCACCACTAAATCTTGGATCATGATTTTTAGTAGAAACTTCTCTTTTATTTATATTAAGAATATTTTCATATAAATTTCCCGTCCCAAAAGGAATAAAACAATAATCAGGAGAATTATTTAATATCTCATAGCTCATCCAATCATAAAAACGGGTCGTCGGGTCTAATGCCTCACTAGAGGTTATATCAAATCCTGAAGGATTATGAGTCATTCGTAGAATATCTTTCCAATTATAAGCTCTTTTTCCCAAATCTGTTTCATAGATCTCACACCCCAAACCTTTCAAAACCTCAATAAGTGACTTTTCAGTTTTAAAATCAATCAGAACTTTTAGATTGGGTAATCTATATTTTCTAAGTTGTGTTTGAATTGCAATAGCAGCTGAACCTGAAGAAATTATGGACATTCGAGGAAGAGAACCCTTAAGCTGACCTCTTTTTTTAGCCAATAAAAAATCTCTATAAGTAACAACAATCTCCCAAGCCATTCTGTCTTTATGGGTTCCAGTAGGATTACAACCTTCATCCTTTAACCAAACATTAGTAAAACCCGGAACTTTAATTTTGTAGGTAGGTGTAGCTGGAAATTTAGGATTATCTGACGGAAATTCTGGATGAAGAGGATCGTTCTCCGAAGCTACTCTAATCGAATTCAATATTTCTTCTTCCTTCTTGCTTAAAGCCATGTTTTATAGAAGTTCATACTATTTAAAAAATAAACTATCCCATCACCACAAAGTATAAAAAAGGTGATTTTCTCGCAAGGTTCCATGGAAAACTTAGAACTATTGGCGGGTCAAGCCCCAGAAACATTAAGTGAAGTTCCTACCAATACTTATGTTCGAATAAGTCGTGAATCAGCATCACAATATAGAGGATATGTTCACCAGGAAGATGGAAAGACTTTCGTAAGCCAATTTAGAAGAATGGAAGGAAAAGAAATAAAAGATAGAATTCCTATAGTCACTAACACTGTAAGAACAACGGGAGAAGTAGAAGTAAGATTGGAGGGTTTTAAAATCTCGAGATATTACATTTTGCCTGGCCCAAATAAAAAAAATGGCAGCCACTCAGGTTTATCAAGAAACGAAGGCGACAAACCAGTTTCTAGAACCTACAAATCCGGAAAAGCCTTACCTTAAGTAGTAAAAATATTTCCCCCACCCAAAACTTGTTTACCTTTGTACAAAACAACTGCCTGACCATCTGAAACTCCTGTTAACTTCTCACCTAATTCCAAATTCCATCTTCTACCATTCCAAGACAACTTAGAAGGCACCAATTCCCCAACATGCCTAATTCTAGCATAAACTCTATGTGTCCCCTTCTTGAATTTTTCAACATTACCATTTATCAAATGAAAATCTTTTATCAAAATATTTTTTCTAAATAAAATATCACTTCCTGCAGGCGCAACAATCAATTCATTCTTCGAAACATTCTTTCCTGCAACATACCAACGAGCCATGAGGCTAGGATTATCATCTTTCTTTTTTATATCCAAGTCATATCGTGGACCAATCCTCTGCCCAATTGTATAATAATAAACTCCGTCGTGTTTTCCAAGTATATTTCCATTTACATCTACGATATTTCCAGATTTTGTTTTTATTCGCGTTTTCAAAAAGTTCTTCATGGGAATTTTTCCAATAAAGCAAATTCCAACCGTAGACTTCTTTGAATAATTTAAAAACCCCGCATGCCGAGCAATTTCCCTAACTTCTTTTTTGGTATATTCCCCTATTGGAAATTTAAGCTTCCCTAAATCTTTTTCGCAGAGGCGATACAAAAAATAAGACTGGTCTTTCATTTCGTCTTTTGCTCGCAAAAGATTTTTTCCCTTTATTCTTGCATAATGACCTGTCACAACATAATCTGCTTTAATCTTTTTAGCAAATTTATATAAAAAAGGAAATTTCACAACCTCATTGCATAAAATGTCGGGATTGGGTGTAATCCCTCTTTTGTAATCTTTAAACATTTCTTCAACAACATATTTTTTGTATTCTTTCTCAGCATCAATTGTGATAAGGGGGATTCCTAATTTCAAACAAACATTTCGGGCAGATTCACGTTCCCCCACCCAGTTACATTGTCCAAATTCATTTTTTGTATCACTCCAACATTTCAAGAAAACCCCAACAAGGTCGTAGCCTGCCTTCTTCATCAAAAGCGCAGCTACCGATGAATCTACTCCTCCCGACATTGCCACTACAATTTTAGTCTTTTGTTTGTTCATAAACCATTCAAGAAAAAGCTTTTTTTAAAGTAAACGCCCCGGGAAGGGATTGAACCTTCGACCCTACGGTTTCTGCATTTGCTCAAAGCAAATAATTCATTAACAGCCGTATGCTCTACCACTGAGCTACCGGGGCATTATACATTTAATCAGAATATGCTTATTTAAAGATATTTGTTAAGAAAACTCACATATTTTATTATTTAAAGAGATCTAAATTATTCCTCATCTTCTAACTCTTCTTTCCCTTCTTCCTTCAACCCTAAATCGTCATCCATCATCCTTTTAGATTTTCCTTGTTTTTCCAAATATGCAAAAACATTTCCATGCTTTGCTCCTTGTATCAATGATTTCATTGCTTGAATTGTAGAAGCAGAATTCTGGCTGTCCACTATTATTCCAACCTCGTTTTCTTGTACAACTAAAATAGCCCCCGTCAAATTTTCTATTGTCTTCAATGCTTTCCCATCGGTTCCAATAACTCTTGCTCTAACGTCCTTCAAATTGTTTCTTCTTGTATGCTCTTTTATATTAATAAACTCCAAAACGAAATCTTCACTTTTCAAAAGAAGCGCATCGTCTACAAAAAAACCAAAATCAATTGCTCGAACTATTTGTTCTGTCAAAAATTCGTTCAATTCATTGCCTTCAACATTAACTCTATCAGTTCCAAAAGTAAAATTAACTTTTATTCTATCTTCAATTCTAGGAACTGCCTTTTTTATCTTTGAAATGTGTTCAACTAATATTGTTCTCATAAAATTAATGAATAAAATGGGTTTATAAGTTTAGGGATTGAAAACAAAGGTATTTCAAAATTTTATTAGAAATTTTGACCAGAGTTAAAACTCTTCAGTCTCAGTTGTAAGTTTGCCCATAGACTTGAGCCTGCTCACAGCAATTGGAGTATATTTAAACAAAACATCTCCCTTTTCATTATCAAATTCCCAAGGTTCAATAATTATAACATCTCCTTCTCGTAGCCAAAGTCCCCGTCTATTTCTTCCAGGAACTCTGCAGTTTCTTGTTTTTCCATCCATGCAAGAAACAAACATTCTGCTCCCACCACATCGCTGTGTTATTATTCCAATAACTTCCCTACCTTTTGGAAGCCTTACTCTAATAGGCGCATTTTCACCCATTTCTCCATTGGGGGCATCAGCTAACTCGGCGCTTGCAAATTTATCTTTAAAGTTTTCGTATGTCATGTATTAACGACAAAATCTCTCTTTATAAGGCTAACTATTCCAACGACGACGGTAATCTTCAATCCTGTCTTATCAAAAGTTTCAACCCAGAAATCTTAGAAATCTTTTTATCGAGATTTTTTCCACTCTCATTAAATGGCCAAGAAAAAAGAACCGGCTTATCCTTCTTAAACTTCTCAAGAATTTTTATAGAGCCTTCAAATGCTAAACCCTTCCCCCTATAACTCTCTTTTATTATTGTAGAACAAAGATATATTGCTTGCGGAATTTTAGGAAAATCTTGGTTCATAACTTTTTCAAATAGCTGTTTTTCATTTATTTCTTTTCTTAAAAAAGAGTTCATTAAATCTACACTTGTTGGAATTCTAAAAGAATATCCAATAATTTTTTCCCCATCTCTTATGACATTAAGATAATCCCTACAATTTTTGTATATCCAGTTTTTTAATTCTTCGCTAGGACTCACTTGATCTTGATCTTTTTTTGTTTCAAAATATTCTTCAGCTATTTCGCTCGTTGCATCCAAATCAGATCTCTCAAACCCCTCAGTATCGCTAGAAAAAGTAATTTTTCCCATAACCCTTAAGTCAGCACAAGGGCAAAAGGAACTCCTTGTATCTTTCTAACTCCGGACTCTTCAATTATGCCCAATTCCAAAGCAATCCCAATAGACTTCTTTCCCACAATATTAAAATTAGCATCTTCTAAGCTGCATCTCCAAATTTCTTCCTTGACATCATCTTCGCTCATTTCTTCACCTTTAAAAAAAGTCGTTGTCAAATCAAGTTGCATAATTCCTTCGCTTAAAATCTGCCCAATAAGTTCTTTATCACAAATTGCAACAGCCCACCTATATGAATCATGAATTTTCATTAGAATATTTTTTTCACTTACCATGTTTATTATAAAGATTAGGGTGTAAACCTTGAAGGAGTTCTAGGAAAAGCAATAGCATCTTTTACCGTATCAAGTCCGCATATCCATTTTACAACTCTTTCCGTCCCTAATCCGAAACCAGCATGAGGAATGCTCCCATACTTTCTAGTGTCTAAATAAAAGCTATAATTTTTTATATCTTCCCCAACAGCTTCCAAAGATTTTTTCAATTCTTCAACATCAGTATCTCTTTCGCTCCCCCCAGCTATTTCATGATTCCCCTCCGGAGCAAGCAAATCAAAACATTTAGCCGTCTTTGGATTTTTCGGATCCCTTGGTTTGTAAAAAGCCATTAATTCCTTAGGATAATTTGTGACAAATATCGGAGTATCATAAATCTCCAAAAGTTTTTCCTCTTCAACAGTTCGTAAATCTTTTCCCCAAGGAACATTCATTTTACATTTTTCTTTCAAGGTCTTTAAAGCTTCGTCGTAAGTAATTCTCGGAAATTTCTTTTTTATGGTTGGCTCAAGTTTTTTTGTGTCTCTCTCTAAAATTTCCAATTCTTTTTTATTGTTTTCCAAGACTCTTTTAACTATATGCTTAACCAATCCTTCAGCATAATCCATTAATTCATCAAGCCCAATCCATGCAACTTCCATTTCATGCATCCAAAATTCAGTCAAATGCCTGCTGGTCATACTTTTCTCAGCTCTAAAAGTTGGAGCAGTAGTGTAAATCTTTTCAAGTGCAAAAAGAGCAGCCTCTGCATATAACTGCCATGTCTGAGTTAAATATGCTTTTTTCCCGAAGTAGTTTAACTCAAATAAAGTAGGGCCTTCTTCTGCCCCACCGGGAATTATAATGGGTGTATGAAACTCATAAAATCCTTTTTCTTTATAAAATTCATGAATAGCATCAAAAACAGTCGACCTAATCTTAAATACGGCTGTCATCTTCCGACTTCTTAACCACAAATGTCGACGATCCCCTAGTAATTCTTCGTTCAAATCTTTAGTAATTGGGAATTTATCACTTTCACCAATAATCTCAAATTCACTAACTTGTATCTCAAATCCCGTTGGGGCTCTTTTATCTTCTTTAATTTCCCCATGTATTGTCATGCTCGCTTCAATTTGAACTTTATCTATTGCCTTCCACTGCGCTGCAGAAAAATTTTCTTTCTTTATTACACATTGAACGATATCAGAAGCGTCCCGCAAAACAACAAACTTAACTTCGTTGCTTCCCCTTTCTCGGTGAACCCAACCACGAATCGCTACGCTACCTTTTCCTTTTTCTAAAGCCTGCGCAATTGATATAAAATCTTTTTTTGTCATTTTACGGCGTCAATCTATCTCTATCTCGGGGGAATAATGTTGCCTCTTTTACATTATCTAATCCGCAAATCATTTGAGTAAGTCGTTCCAGTCCAATCGACCAACCAGAATGTGGTGGGGCCCCGTATCTAAAACTGTCAATATATGTTTTGAAATCTTTTGGATTTAACCCCTTCGCTTTTATTCGTTCAATCAATAATTCTGGCAAATGAATACGCTGACCCCCGCTGGAAATTTCAACCCCCCCATATAATGCATCAAATCCACAGCTTTCTTTTGCATTCTTCTGCTCACCCTTGGGCATTATATAAAATACTTTGATATCTGCTGGCCAAGAATGTGTGAATACCACTTCTCCCGGATACATCTCGCATAATTTTCTTTCTTGTTCTGGTGTAAAATCTTCTCCAAGTTTTCCACCCGCCTTTTTTATCGCATCTTCATAATGCAGGTATACGCCTTTTGGAATCTTAATATCGCTTCTTCCTAAAATTTTCAATTCTTCAACGCATTTTTCTTTAACATTTTTAATAATATGAGCCACAACTTCTTCTTGAAACTTCATTATGCTCATTTGATCAGTAAACGCAACCTCAATATCCATTTGTCTTATTTCATTTATGTGCCTTGTAGTATTGTGCTTCTCAGCTCTCCATACAGGAGTAATAGTAAAAACTTTTTCTAGACTGCAAGCCATCATTTGTTTGTATAATTGTGGAGACTGAGCCAAAAATGCTTTTTTCTCAAAATATTTTACTTCAAATAGATCTGTTCCACCTTCACTTGCAGCCCCTATGATGCAAGGAGTTTGAATCTCAACAAATCCTTTCTTATAAAAAAATTCTCTGAATGAATTTGCTATTTCATTTTGAATTTTGAACACCGCAGCAACTTTAGGTTTCCTAACATCAAGGCTCCTATAATCCAACCTATTCGACAAATCCGTTGTAATGGTCTTCTCATTAACTTGTATCGGTAAATTTTCTGCCCGGTTAATCAAAATAACATCTTTAACTTCAACTTCAACATCACTTCTTGCAAGTTCTGCTTTGACATTTGCTTTCTTAACTTCCCCATGAATTTCAACAACACTTTCTAAGCTCAACAATTTTGTTTTTTCAAATAGTCTTGGATCTTTCACAACACATTGAACAATACCACTAGAATCCCTGACCATCAAAAATTTCATTTTTGCTAGGTCTCTAATCTCATGAACCCACCCCTTAATAACTACCGGTTTATCTTTCTCAGTAAGATCTAAGATATATTTCCTATCCATAAATAAAAAACACCCCCCTACTTTTTAAGCTTATCTTTAATAAAAAACCATCTAATCTATTAAACTGATTCTATGGATTCTTGAGGTTACTATATCACTAGCCCCGTCTTCTCTAGCAGCTTCAAATCTTCCATCTCGATCAACAGCTCTTAAAACCATCCTTCTTCCAACCCTCCCAATTTTATCAAGTCTTGAAGGAAGATCTTTGATAGGAATTTGTTGCCTAGTTGAAGCATCAACATATTCTAGGACTCTTGAATCCCCAAAACCAACCGCCGAACAAGCAATTTCGAAAGGATCAAAAAAACCTAAAACCCCTAATTTTCTCCTTATATGTGGTTCACTATTCAATTCAATAATTTCCACGCCTGCAACAACTTTTTCAACATAATAAATACACCCATTTGTATAATATGTTCTCATTATAAAAAGGAATTTTGTAGGGTTTAAAACTTTTGCTGTTGACTATTTTTATGATTTTCAATTGTAAAAGTTTTATTATAAAATTATTGAGAAGAAAGTTAGTCTCTTTCCCCAATTAATCCTAAGAATCATATATTTAAACCTTTTGTCTCTTTTAAGTGACTACAAAAAGATAAGGTTTATAAACAAGTTTGATTGAGATAAAATTATGGAAAATTATCTTGAGGGGCTAGTAACTCTAGACCCTAGAAAGGAAGTGGATCACAGAGATTATCATGATCACCTTCTAGCTTTCAACGATGTTTTGAATGGAAGAGTAAGCGAAGGTCTAATTAGAGCACTCTCCGACGTAGACCCTAAAGAAGAATTCTATGTAGCCACCACTGGAAGTGACGCAAGACACGAGAAAGGAACAATTTCCCCCGTAGAATTAATTCTTTACATAAAAGGAGAACAACCAAGTGAAGGACTTTTAAAAAAAATTCAAGATTTTGTTTGGGGACCAACCGCTATGGGTAGAACTGATTTTGATCAATATGTTGAAACGAAAAGTCTCTCCAAGGGAAATATCAACACGACTGTTTTTGGTGCAAGTTCAGATAATCCAAGAATAATGACTTCTCCAAACAGATTTTTAGATTCACAAATAGCCTATACAAGAAGCTTGGGCTTATACAACGCCTTCTGGGAAGAATTTGCTAGGAGAATATGTGACGGAGAAGGAAGAGACATACTAGAAGAAATGAGAAGTAAAGTGAAGAATCATAAACATTGTACTACAAGTGGAACTCAAATGTATGGCGGTGAAAGAAAAACCCATTATGACTTAAATACAGGAACCGTCTTCTATGATCCGGGAAATGGGGTTTATTCTTTTAAGCAAGGACCCATCAGATTAATTCAGTTTGCCTTAGGAAGAGATAAGATAGCCGCACTAAGAGACGGCCTTCCACACAATACATTATATGATCTCCCATCAAACACTGCGTTACAACTGAATCAAATTTTAGTTAGAGGTCTCACAGAATTATCCCCAACAGAGATATCAGATCTTGTAGATAGTTACAAATATTTCTTATGGCAATATCAAATCTCCCAAGCAAGACATGCAGAAGGAGAACACACCGGTTCATTTGACCCAAAAATAGTCACAGCAAGATTAGAAGATGTTGCAAGAATATGTAGCAACGGAAACAATGGCAAGCCAAACAGAAGAATTGTTAGATACAAAAAATAATAAATTTCACCTCAAAATCTTTTCAACTTCTAATCCTACATCAACATAGCCTAATTTTCTCTTCAAATAATCTCTTCTTACCTCATAATTCTACTAAAATTAAACAAAACTCATAGTATAATTACCTCCCCAAACTAACTAAACTATTTCAAAAAATAAAAAAGAAATTAAAAAAATTAATATCCTTTCTTTGCTTCGCCGCTTTTAATTGCAGCTAGAGCGTTAACTTCAGAAAGCATTGCGCATACAGTAATTCCTGTCTCAGGGCACTTACCTTTTGCTATGAATCCGCCTCTACTAGTCTTGCTAATAACGGGATCCTTTATGTTAACTTTCTTTTTTGCTTTAACGCTGTATCCTTGAATTGCCATTTTACCTCCTCGTATATTTAATTTTAAAGTTCATGAACTGACCTTTTAGTTCCGCAAGCCATGCACTTCATAATTTTAGTTCCGCCTTCATCAATTACCTCTGTATCCGGTTTCCCACACTTTTTACATAAAACAAACTCATTTGCATACTTTTCTATCTTTTCATTAATAGACTTTGAAGGAATTTTCCCTAGAAAGATCAGCCTTTCCCCATTTATCTCTCCTGGACTTGCTAGTTCTCTAGATAAAAACTTCAAAACGTGTTCAGCGGGTCTTCGTAACCCCGAAACAATATGCAAAAAGTTGGTAACAACAGTTCTTGAACCTTCTCGGTGACCTGAAACCTTCAAAATTTCGAATCTCTCCAAACCTTCAACCACCTTAACTTTCTTAAAAGCGTCCTCAAGCATTGTTTCGTAATTCATGGAGATGCCAAGAAATGTCAATTTATAAGGGTTTAGAGTAAGATTTTATGAGTAAAAAGAGACATATTAACTCCTATAAAGAAGTAACAAAATGAAAAGATTTAAATAGCCATATTGTTTTCATAAATTATGAGAATTAGAACAGAACTTAATTTGAGAAGTCTTAGAGCAAGAATAAATGTAATTCACAGAAAAGCTAATGGCTTAGAAAATCTAAGTGGAACCGATGTAGCTGAGGCAACTCAAATAAAAAAAGATGTAGATAGAGCATTAGCCTGGAAAGAAAGAGTTTTTAAGAGTTCAGAAAAAGATTATGTTGCTAATGATCCAATTTTAATGTCTCGTGAAGAAGAATATGAGAAATATAAGGAATTAAGAGATAGCTATGATGAGATGGCCAAACTAGTATTAGAAAACCAGGACCGAGTTTTACCCCTTATGGAATATAGAGCTCTAAGAGAAGCATTACACTAAACTCCAAAACCCCAAGTTTTTGGCCAACCAAAAACTTTTTAAAGAAGTATCGTTATCTAAAAACATAAATTCTAGTAATTAAGATGGACACAGAATTAAAAAATAGCATATTGAGTACGGGAACAAGCCTAGTCGGAATTGTATGCAAAGATGGAATTGTAATGGCTAGTGATAGAAAAGTTACATTTGATGGTAGAGTTGTTGCAAATAAAGACTTTGAAAAGACAGAAAGAGTAAATGACTATCTTGTTATGTCTATGGCAGGAACAGTTTCTGACGCACAAGTAAACAAAAAAGTTATAGCTGCTCAATTGAGATTAAAAGAATTGCAAGAAAAAAAAAGACCAACAATTAGAGAATGCGCAAGTTTTATTGCAATGATGAAATTTCAAAATATTAGAAGACCTTCAATGATTCCAGCAATTGTTGGAAATTTGGTTGGGGGAATAAATGATGATGGAACAACTGAACTTTATAATATCGGTGCTGATGGCTCAATTAATAAAATTAAAAATTATGATGCTGCTGGGAGTGGAACAATGTACATTTGGGGACTTTTAGAGAGACAATACAAACAAAACTTAAGTGTTCAAGAGGGAATTCATTTAGCAAATGAAGCTTTAAAATCATCAAGTGAGCGAGACGCTGCTTCTGGAAGCGGAATCGATGTATTCACAATAACAAAAGAGGGAATAAAACACGTATCAAGGCAAAAGTCAGAATCGACTTACAAAGAAGAAAATTAATTTTATTATATTTATTAGTTTAATCATAACATGGCAGACATTTTAAAAACAATTGAATCACAATTGCCGAAAGGAGTTGTAGGTTCTACAATATTTGAAGGAGCAAACATTGTAGTGTACACTCTAGATACCGAATTCTTAAAGACAGGAGAAACAAAAATAAAAGAAGTCGTAAATAACATCAAAAAAAGAATTGAGCTAAGGGCTGAGCGAGAAATCTTAATGGATCAAGCTCACACAGAAAAAAGAATCAAAGAAATAATTCCTGCAGAAGCAGAGATTACACAAATTATATTTGATCCCCAAAGGAGTATTGTATTAATTGAAGCAAAAAAACCAGGACTTGCAATTGGTAAATCTGGAAGTTTGTTAAAAGATGTAAAAAACGAAACATATTGGACACCCCAAGTTCAAAGATCTCCAGCAATTCATTCAAAGATTACAGAAAAGATTAGGGAGGTTTTATATCAAGACAATAACTACAGAAAAAAATTCTTAAATACTATTGGAGAAAAAATATACAAAGAATGGAACCCTGAAAAAATGGAATTCTGGGTTAGATTAACAGCTCTTGGTGCATGCAGACAAGTTGGAAGAAGTTGCTTTTTATTGCAAACCCCGAATTCAAAAGTAATAATTGATTGCGGGATAAACACAGGAGCAACTGGAAAGGACAGATACCCCCACCTTGAAGCACCAGAACTTGATTTAGCAACGGTAGACGCTATTGTTTTATCACACTCTCACTTAGACCATTCAGGACTCATTCCATATTTATACAAAATGGGATACAAAGGCCCGGTTTATATGACGGCTCCAACGAGAGATATTTCTTCTCTTATGGCTCTTGATTTAATTGGTGTTGCATACAAACAAGCTGAAGCTCCATTATTCAAAGCTACAGACATTAGAACTATGGTAAAGCATTCCATAACCTTAGGATTCTATGAAGTAACAGATATAACTCAAGATATTAGAATAACATTATATCCTGCAGGTCATACACTTGGAGCAGCAATGATTCATTTCAACATTGGAAATGGACTTCATAATTACATGTACACAGGAGATATGAAATTTGGAAAATCCAGAACCCTTGATCCCGCAGCAATTCATTTCCCAAGATTAGAAACATTGCAAATTGAATCAACTTATGGTGGAAAAGATAATGATTATGCTCCAAGAAAAGAAGCAGAAGAAAGATTATTGGAGTTTACAAATAAAGTTTTAGGAAAAGGTGGAAAACTTTTAGTTCCGGAACTAGGAACAGGACACGCACAAGAAAAAATGTTAATCTATGAAGAAGCGATGAGACTTGGAAAAATTCCAAAAGTTCCAATTTATGTTGATGGAATGATTTGGGATATCAATGCAGTTCATACAGCCTATCCAGATTTCCTCTCAAACACAATGCGTCAACAAATATTTGCAGACAATAATCCTTTCACTTCAGATGTATTCAAGCAAGTTGGCTCTCCACTTGAGCGAAAACAAGTAATTGAAGGTGGACCTTGCATCGTAATTGCTACATCTGGAATGCTTGTAGGCGGGGCATCAGTAGAATATCTTAGAGAATTTGCTGGAAGCCCCAATAATGGTTTATGCCTTTCATGTTATCAACCTCCAGGCGGACTAGGACGTCAGCTTCAAGAAGGAAATTTAAAGGAAGCAGTTTTCAATGTTGAAGGAAGAGAAGAAGTAGTTCCAATAAAACTTGATTTCTTGTTTATCGACGGATTTTCAGGACATTCCTCAAGAAGCGAACTCATAGCTTTCATGAATTCAATAAGCCCAAAACCAAAAAGAGTAATAGTTAACCACGGCGAACAATCAAAATGTCTTGATCTAGCCTCAACCATTCATAAAATGCACCACATTGAAACTTTAGTTCCCAAGAATCTCGAGACGATTAGACTGCGATAAATTATGAATGAGGCCACATATTAGGATCTGATTTGCTACTGCTTCTTTCTCTCCGAACAGAAGGTCCTAAAAATTTTTCTCTAAGATCTCTTTCAAATCTAGCATAATAATTCTGCTTATCAGACTCAAAATGCGCATGGATATGTGCGGCTATGACGTATGAAGATGCTTGCCATGTTTTTGTTAACGAATAATCACTTTTCTCGGTTGCTTCTATTCTGGGCAAAAGAGAAATCAAACTATCTCTTGGTCCATCAATTTCTTTCCCAGCTCGGTGACTTTGTTGAATCGCATCTTTAACTCTTCTAATTGCTTCCCTTCTTATATTCCCACAATCTCCGCTTCCGTTGTACCAATCAAAATGACCGTGAAAACCTATCCCAGCCATTATCTCTTGTTCTAATTCCATAAAAAAACTCACTAAAAGGACTATTTAAATATTTCTAGCCTTAGCCATTTATTTTATAAAAATTAAAAGATCAAATTAAATAATAATGATGAAATTAAGAACTAAACGGACGATAAGTTATTCCAAAACCATGATCCTGCGAAAAAATATGCACTGCCCCTTTTTCTACATCATGAACCATGCTTCTAGGATTTATCTCTTCAGACCCTTTAGACCTAATTGGAATATGAATCACCTTTCCTACCCCAATACTCTTTAGTGCTCTCCCGACCCAAACTTCAGGCCAGTCATGCCTTTCTTTATGATACATATGAACCGCTACGACTTCCCCTAAATTTCCAAATATTTTTTTGGGGTCTTCCAAATCATAATCTCCTCCCGTCCAGGCACCAGTAAGAGTATTGTAAGGATCATGCAATGAAAAATTATGAGCAAGGGCACCAACTCTTCCATTTGGTTCAACAAAACTTATTCCCTGACACCTAGAAAAATTATCTGAAAGAAGTACTCCTTTAGAAGATTTTAGTTCTCTAGGTGCAACAAAAGTATGCGGTCGAATTCTTATCTGAGCTAATAATTCTAAACCCGCCAACTCTAAGGGAATTTTTGAATCAGTCATACTTTTAATTCTTTCACTATCATTCATAAAATTACATCTAGAAATCATTTATAAATCTTCTCCGATATATTATCCAAACCTTAAAATACCTTCAATCATAATCTTAAACTAAGAGGCCCATCCAATGAAACACAAACTATCCATCACACTTCTTTTGCTAGCCATGTTTTTAGCAACGCAATTTATCGGGCTTTACGTTGTAAATCAATATGCACCAAAGCTCGCGATATCTGTTAATGAGACAAATCAAACAGAGTTTACAATAGAAAAAAATGATCTTCCTTTCGGACTTTCAATCCAAGATGATGACAAGCCAGATTTTTTTGGAATAATCTTTTCTTTCATTTTGGCTTTTTTAGTAATATTTTTCTTAATGAAATATAAATGGAAATTAATCATGAGAATTTGGTTCTTCTTGGTTGTTGCAATTGCTCTTTCAATATCATTTTATTCTCTTTTAATTGGAAGAACTGAGCAAGCCCAAATAATTGCTTTGTCTGCAGGATTTCTCTTCGCTGTTTTCAAAATATACAAGCCAAACGTCATTATTCACAATGCAACAGAACTTTTAATTTACCCAGGAATCGCCGCAATATTTGTAGAAATTTTAAATCCTGTTTCAATAATTCTTCTCCTTGTCATAATCTCGCTATACGATATGTGGGCGGTCTGGCGTTCTGGAATCATGCAAAAAATGGCCAAATTCCAAATGGAAGAATTAAATCTATTTGGTGGATTCCTTATCCCAACAATGTCGAAAAAGGTCAGAGAGAAAATTGACCAAATAAGGCAAAAATACAAAGGAAAAGAAATACCAACAAATCTAAAGAAAAGAAAATTCAAAGTAAGTTTGGCAATACTGGGCGGAGGAGATATAATATTCCCAATAATCACATCAGGTGTGTTCATGAGAGTCTATGGCCTTCTTCCAGCCTTGTTCATTATCGTAGGATCATTTGCAGGCCTTACCTATCTTTTCGCAATAACCAAGAAAGGCAAAGCATATCCGGCCATGCCTTACATCACCGCAGGAATATTTTTAGGTCTCCTCGTATGGAGAATGTTTTTATTTTAAAATAAATTTTAAAATTATTTCGGTTGCTTTTTAAGTTTCTTTTCTTCTTCCTCAATTAAAAAGGAATAAATATCTCGTCGGTCAATTAACTTCTTTAATCTTGCGTCGATGGTACTATTAAATCTAGTAAAGTTATTTCTAAAGGCTATATCCCTGGCTCTTCTGAGAGCCAAATAACTTTGATATGTTGCCGTTTCATGCGCACTTTCAAGCAAACAACTTTCTATAGCTTCGTAGCTCATACCATGATGTTCGGCTATTGACGTTGCTGCCTGATATTCATGATTTCTCAAACACATTTCAACTTGGGCTCTTAATACCTTTGGATCTTCACTTCGCACACCTAGCGCCCTCAGATAACCATCCCTAGATAAGTCCTGATCATAGAAAAGAACGGCCTTCTCTAAATCTCCAGCACGTTCATACATCTGCCCTGCCTGAAGAAAATTACCATTACTAATTGCAACGCCTGCTTCTTGCTTCAAAAATCCCGTTGGATTAAAAAGCATCCAAAAAAATCTATGAACCGCGCCCCAGAATGATTTTTCCCTATATTCCTGACCCGCAGATTCTGCCTGAATACTTGTTGGCTCATCACCAGAAGTATCGCCCCCATAAATGCCTCCTAAAGCTCTTCTGCCTTTTCTTGCAATTTTATCCCTCGACGAAGGTTGATCCTCGTATCTAACTCTCTTTACCCGCTCCCCAAATATAGTAGTGTCTCGTGTTGTTTCAGAAACTCTTTTGCCGCTAGGATCATACGTTCTATCAACAGGTTCTTCAAGAAGAGTACTTTCATGCCTTGTTTCACTTACTCTTCGACCATCACGATCATAAGTTCTATCTACAGACTCTCCTACCGGATTGGCCTCGTGCCTTGTTTCACTTACTCTTCTCCCGTCTGCATCATAGGTCCTATCAACAGATTCACCTACCCAATTAGTTTCATGCCTTATCTCTCCGACTTTTTTACCATCTTCATAGACTACCTCCTTCGGAGGCAAGCCAAATAAATCATCCCAGAAACCACTAGATTCTGTCTTGATAGTTTGTTTTCCCATAGTTAAATAATTTTGATCAAATATAAATATCTTACCCAAAAATTTTGCTCTTTAACTATCTTATCTTTTTATCTTCAAAAGAGCAAAATTTTTACCACACCACGGCAACAGTCACATATTTTATATCTTCAAACCTGATTTTCCCATCACTAGTAGAATTACTATCTCCTTTAACGACATAATAAATTCCATCATCATCAGTACCCTTTTCAATAACTCTGTGAACAATTAATTTATCCTCAAATTCATAGCTTACAATATCTCCTACATTAATTTTGTCGGCTTCTTTTGGAACAATTCTTATTCCATTAGCCTTGCTACTTAGCAAAGGAGCCATGCTGCCGCTAGGAGCATAAGTTGAGATTGTTGCCCCGCTAATCTTTAAGATAACATAATCATCATATACCAAAATATCATCCCTACTTAAAAAATCAGAGAAAGAATTTTCTTCAGCCGACACAAAACTGCCAGTTAACTGCAAATTTTCCCCTAAATAAAAAAATCCATAGCCCAAAACAGCGCAAGTTAAGAACCCCAATAAAAATAGGGCCATTTCTTTTCTTTCCATAAAAAATCAATAATTTTCTCTTATTTAAACTTAACTGGATTGTAACCCCTAAAAAAAGACAACAGGAGAAAGGTTTATAAAAGGGTATTAGATACTAGTAGTGAAGATTTTGCTCTTCAGCGGCAACCAACAGAAACAACAGGAGTAAAATCTTTAAAATAAAAATGATAGTAAAAACAGAACTAGTAAAAAAATTGAAAGGATACTTCGATCTGAACATTTACGAAACTAAAGTATGGTTAGCACTTTTATCAAAAGGCGTATCTAGCGCTGGTGAAATAGCTGAGCTTTCTGGAGTTCCTAGATCTAGAACTTACGACGTTTTAGAATCCCTCGAGAAAAGAGGATTTGTTATCCAAAAGCTAGGAAAACCTGTAAAATACATTGCAGTAAAACCAGAAATTGTTATTGAAAAATTAAAAAATAACACTATAAAAGATGCTGAAGAAAAAGTTAAAACACTCTCTACATTAAAAGACACCACAGAATACAATGAATTAAAGGAGCTCCATAAAACCGGAATCGAACCAATAAAGAACCACGAACTTTCAACCTCAATAAAGGGAAGATCTAATTTATACTTACAAATGAAAAGTATGATGGACGATGCGGGAAAATCAATTCACATGACTTCTTCAATATTTGAATTATCAAGCAAATTAAAAATGTTCAAAGAACTTTTTGCAAAACTACGAAAAAGAGGAGTAGACATAAAAATTATGGTTGGAGATAATGAAATTGATGCAAAGAAAATAGGAAAGAAATTAGGAGTCCAAATAAAATCAAAACCAATAAATGCTAGATTTGTCATTGTAGACAAAGCCGAACTTATATTCACAATCAAACCAACAAACGTCCACGAAGACTTTGACTATGGGGTCTGGATAAACTCACCCTTCTTCACGGGCAGTTTAGTTTATATGTTTGAATTGGCTTGGAAAGGTGAATAAGATGATGCTATTATCAAAACTTTATAGAGAAATGCAAAGACGAGCAGAGCAAAGAGCAAGATTGGCATTTGCAGAAAGTGGGGTGCTTTCTACGGGATATTTAATTGCGACAAACGATGCAGATAAATATGCTCATCTTGCCAAAGAAGAAAAGTTAAGTGAAGAAAGAGCAAAAGAGATTAGAGATTCGAAACTGGAGGAAAGAGCTAGTTTGGCTTGGAAAGGTGAATAAGATGGCACAAAGAGTTTATCAAGTAAAGTACACCGTGATTATACCAACACCCGATAATTTACCATACGGTCCATCATCGGAAGAACCAAAAATTTCTAGGCACCTTGCTGGACAAGTTTATGGGGAAAATATTAATGACGCCTCACAAAAAATCCGAAGAGGATTGATGGTTCACTTAGATAATTTACCCTACAGCCCATCATCGGACTCAGTTCAAAATCCTGAAAATCTTTGGAATGCAACAATAAAATCAAGAAACGGAAGAAGCAAAAAGATTTTAAAAAATGGTAATTGGTTAATTGATGGTCAAGGTAAACTTTTGGAAGAAAGGGTAAAATAAAATGGGGACACAAGGAGAAATTCATAATGTATTGGGGATAACTGTCCCTGCAAAATTAGTTGAAAAAGATAAATTGTATAGGGTTAATGGGAAAACTGTTGCCACACATGAAGATTATGAAGAAAGTGCTGATTTTAGCGATGGATCTTGGCTAGGCGAAGCAAATTTAGAAAGACCTGAATTAAAAGTTAGAATATTAGGTCATACACACGGGATGGGCAGCAGGCATTTTGGAGAAAATTTAGGAGATGAAACTGGTCAAGCTTTGGTTGGATATGTTGTAGCTAATGAAAGTTATTATGCTCATGCTACAAAATTACCTCTTAATGATCAAATCGATACATTAAGACCAAGATTAGTAGAAGCTATAAAGGAAAGATTAGGATTACAAATTAAACCAAGTGATCTTGAATTATATCTAGTATATGATTGGGATCAGAGTGATCAAAAATGACCTCATTAAAAGATATAATTTTAGGTACAGTATTAGTGGCAGGACTAGCCGGATGTGGAGAATCAAAAGAAGAAAGAACTCCAACCCCAATAGCCCCAAATCCTACCCCAAAAACTTTCTGGGAAAGAAAAACATATACTGGATGGGTTTCAGAATTGGGTGGCGACATAACTGTGAATACTGACTACAGAGATGTAAGACCGATAAGAAGTATTTCTCTGATAGGTAAAGGAATCTATGTCTTTAATGATATTACAGGAGACGGTTCTATCGATTATATCGAAGTAATGGATAACCCAAACCCCACCAAAAACCCCTTAGATTACAAATATAGAATCATACAACGTGGAGAAAAAGAATTTAATGAGCATGAAAGATTGGGAAAAATATTACGTTCAATGATAGAACAAGGAAAACTAAAAGAAGACAAATAAAAATGGCATCATTAAAAACTTTAATTTTAGGAACAGCATTAACTGGGGCTTTGGCTTTAACTGGATGTGGGGACTCAAAAGATATATTTGAATCTGATAATCTTCGTGTTGTTCCCATTACAGAGGTTCCTAATACGATAGCATATAAAAGATTAAATCAATCAAGTCCAAGGGATAGATTCAATGCCTTAATGGAATATACTATATGCTCGCCTGCAAAAGAAGAGGCACATGGTGCAAGCCCAAAATGGTACATGACACTTACAGAAAGAAAAATTAGAGAACTTGGTTTAGATCCATCTAACTATTCAAGAGGAATGCATAAGAATGAAAAAACTGGTTTGTACTCTGTAGACAATTTAGAAATAAAATAATCTCATTTAACCAATCTTCACACCCATCTCACTACTCTTATCCTTTAACCCCTTCAAAATCCCGTCAACCGAAATCTTCTTTTTAGCCCATAAATGCCCACCTTTTTTGAAAGTTTTCTTTCCTTTCTTAAATCCCTCGCACGCTTCTTTCATTTTAAGTGGCGGCCCCTTAACCAAAATCTCCTTGGTTTCCAAAATAACCAAATATCCATGAGCTGTATGCCCTTCCCCCAAATAAATAAATTCTTTCCTGATAACCTTTTGGCCCTTTTTTTCAAATTCAGATACAGCAAAATCCAAAAACTTTTTCATCTTTGTTCCTGCAATATCTCCTTCCTGTTTTTCAGTAGACATTTTTAACTCTAACACCTTGCCCTTTTTGCCACGAGCAAAAGACTTTAATTCATTCAAATCAAACTTTTTCTTTTCAAAGTAATCTACCGTTGGTTTTTTCAAGAATTCTCCCGCAATTTTCAAGAACTTTTCAAAAGTTTCCTGTGAGAGTCCAGCACTTATATTTCTGAATTTATAAGTTGGGTCAACCAAAAGAAGCGGACCAGTCAATTTGGAAGAATTAATTTCTCGCCCTGCTTCATTCTTATTCTTAAAATGTTTTGCAGGGTCAATTATCCTTTCCTTTTGTATCCCTTTTAAAAAACCAACAAATCCACCAAAATAAGAAACCAAAACTTCAAGAGAATACCCGCTAAATCCTTTAACATATCCTTCAGCCCCATAAACCCCTTGGGCTTCACAGAACGCCTTAGCTAAAATTATTTCATCCCTAATTTTTTTATTCTTTCTAATTATCTTCCTAATATAATCAACATGATTCAATGAAAAATCAGTTACATTTTGAACGAGCCCAGAATCAACATTTTTTAAAACCGGCACAATTTCAAAAATAGCATTTCTAGCTTCGACTTGAAAATAATCTCTGCTCCCATGAATCATTTTTAAAGCGCCAGGTAACTTTATTTTTTTCAAATGATTTTCAAGTTCTCTTGTATCATCTTCATGCTCAAAAACAATAAAGATATCCACATCATGCTTATCTAGAGTTTTAACAAGTGTCCCCTTAGCAAGACTTCCTCCAATGAATGCCTTCAAACCTTTAGATTTCAGTAAAGAAACAAACTCTCGGGCCTCTTTCTCAATTGCAATTACCTCTATGTCCAAAGGCTTCACCCTCTCAATAGCCAAAGCCAATACCTCTCTTAGGTTCATAATAACATTAAGAGTAGGGGGTTTATTAAAATTACCCTCGAAGATATTACGATAAGGCCTAACCCCCCATCAAAGAACCTAAACATTACTAAAAGTCGGCTCGTCACATTCCTTCAATATCAATCAAATATTTTCCTTCTTCAAGTTTAAACACAATTGGCTTTCTATTAATCAACGAGACAAGATCAATTTCAAACTTTCCTGGCGCTAAAACTCTAACACTTTCTAAATCAAGAATAACAGGTTTGCTTTCATCTTCAATTTTCAAAATGCTCCTAACATCAGATTCAACTTGTTTTTTATCTACCGAAGCAAACTCCGGGATTGGAATTTCCAAAGACTTGCCCATTTCCTTAAGTTGTTCTTCTTTGATATAAAAAAAGAATTTTCCGCCACAAGAAGTACACCCCTTAAAAATTTCATCACTTCCCACAGGAATTATCTTTGAACAATGGACACATTGATGACTCATTAAACACAAAAGAAGCTTATTGATATAAATGTTTTGATTACTCAAAACTTTGGAGCACCCTATAAGCAATAATATCTTCAGGTCTTATCCTTGTCATTCTATCTCCTTGAAGACATCTTTCTTTGGCATAAATCATATCTTGGGTTATAAGGTGGTATCCTGTTCTATCTTTTCTTATCCCCGCAACATATCTAATCATTGTTGTAACATGCCTTCCTCCTGCAATATGCGTATCAATCTCTGCAAGCTGCTTAACCTTGTACCCATTATCCGGATCAAAAAACTTTACTCCTAAAGCAACTAATCCGCCTAACTCCATAAAACTCCTAGCATTAAATTCTTTATAAAAATAATTATCTTAGAATATCTATCTCCTACTTAACATTATCTCCAATTTCTTTGGATTTCGCTTTATTTCTTTAACGACTGTTGCAGGACCAATGATTGTTATTGAATCTCGCTCTCCTATTAAGATTCTTGCAAGATTCTTTCTAGCTTTTTCAAAAGCAGTAGCATTTTCATCTCCAGAAATTGTCGCAACCTCAATTCCTTGAAATCCTTTTATATTTCCGATTAAAGTCATAGAATTCTCAATCAACCTAGCTTCTTCATCAGGTCGTAACCTTCCTTGGAGAATTATAATTTTTTGGTCCAATACAAGCCCCATAATCTTTTTCATTCGACCTATCGAATCTTCCCGAGCAATTTCAGAATAAGGCATAAAATGTATAGTCAAATCACCCTTAAGTTTCAAGGACCCTGCACTCTTTTTTTTCACCATTTTTCTTTTTTATTATTTCGCTTTTTTCACCAATTTGAAAAGTTCCTCATAGAACTCTTCCATATTGTCACCATTTTTTGCGGATATTCCCACGACGTTGTACTCTGGGAACGCTCCTTGTACCTTCTTAATATCTGCTTTTTTTAAATCTATCTTATTTGCTACTATTAACACGGGAATTTTTCGAGCAACAAGGTTTCCAATTATTGTTATATTCACTTGGGAATATGGATTCTGCGTAGCATCAATTAAAACGATTACTGCATCCATATCATCCAACCATTTTATTGATTCTATAATTCCTTGAGTTGCTTCCTTCGCTCTTTTCTGTGCTTCTTTTTTCTTCAAGCCAAATTTTAAAAAATCTTCAAAATCAACTTTGGTTGCAATTCCGGGAGTATCAATAAGTTTGAATTCTATTTTTTTACCGTTTCGTTCAATCTCTACTTTTTCCTTTATCTGAACTTTTCTTGTTTCATGGGGGGTTCTGCTTACAGTTCCTAAATCTTCCCCAATCCAATCTTGGCAAAGACGATTAGCCAAACTAGTCTTACCAGCATTAGGAGAACCATAAAAACCAAGTTTTATTTCCCCCTTTTTTCCAAAGAAGCCCGAAAATACACGTCGAGCAAAATTTCTAATTATCTTGATCATCTTTCCTCTTAAGGCTTTTGAAAGTCAAATTTATTAATGTTTCTGCCTGTTTGTTGTTTTGGAGAAGTAGCGATTTCCTTTTGAGCGGCCTTGTTTCTCCTTGATGCCAAAATTTTAGAGATGGGAATAATCTCAGGTAACCCCGTTCTTTTCCCTTCAGATTTAAGTATTGCATAATTTAACTGCTCTCTTGACCAGCCCTTTTGTTTTAAATCTCCTAAAATCTGCGAATAATTTTTACCTCGAGCCTTTTCATTTGCAATATACATCAAAAGATTGAACAAATATCTTCTGTCTTCAAACAGATGACTTTCATATCTTCGATCATACCAAATTTGCATAATTGTATATGCGACCAAGAACACAATAAAAAGGATTATCAAGTAAAAAATTAATTTTTTAGTAGGTTTGCAATCACTTCTGCAGGTATTTGAATCTTCACCATCTTCACAAAACCCATTAAAATTACAACTAGTATCAATAACTGCTTCAAGAACTAAAGAACTTAGTCGAGGAGATACAAAAAAGTTAGTTGGGCCCCCATTAATAGTATAAAATTTAAAATTTGTTTCTTCATTAGGATTTAAAACTATTAAAGTAGATTCATCTACCTTCTTAGGGCTTATATCTCCTTCGATAAAAACATCATCAAATGGTCTTCCAATCACAAAATAACTCTCACTATAACTTTCTTTTGAAATTACATAAACATCATAAACCCTCATTATTTCACTTTTTATTCCACTCGACTTTTCCAAATAAATCGTATCACTTGTTATTCTCGAGTCTGTGTTTTCAATCTGCCAGTTGACTATAACTTGCTTGTATTCCTCTAACAAATCTGGACTTACAGTGCCTGAAAAAGAAGCAATAACCTGCGGATCTACATATTCGGCTTCTTCAATTAAACCTATATTTATTTCCTTTTCAGAATAAACTAAATGGGGAATATCCAATGCATACAAGTCTGTTGCAATTTTTATATAATCGGAATCAGTCGCAGCGTTCCCGACAGCTTTCTTTAATCTATCAATTTCTCCTTTGAAAAAATCATATTTCACTTCTTTAGTTATAACATCTTTATACCATGTAGGAAAGGACTTTGTTTGATTAAAAAATTCAGAAAGTTCTTTAGATTTTGAGTCTAAAGTCGAATTAACTATTGACTTTGGACTTACAGTATTTATCAAAAAGACTTTCTCGGAACTTAAATTGCCATGGCTTACTTTTAATTTTAAAGAATAATTAGAAATTAATGGATAAATATGAGTAATATTATTTGTCTTGGTCGTATTAGTTTTTCCATCTCCAAAGGTCCATACATAAGTCAAATTCTTCTCTAAACCCGCGCCAAAATCAACACTTGCAAAGAAAGATACTGGAACACCTGCTGGAGGGTTCAAAGGAGTTACCGATTTGATAACAGGAGTTGCTGTTATTTTTATATTCGCAGTTCCCAAATTAGTGCTTCCTAAATTTATTTTATAAGTTCCAGATTGCTTTGCTTTAAATCCTAAAAGTCTGAAATCTAAAATACCCGAAAAATCAATTTTTGTTGGAATAACACCCAACTGATGAACCGAATTATAAACTTGGTCCTCACCAGCAACAACTAATTCTGCATTTAAATTGGATATGACTAAGTTTTGGTTTACTCCACGGACCTTTATTGGCAAATAACAATTATTACTGCAATCCCTATCATATTTTTCTTCTAAAAGAGTGTCAGCAGCAATAGCTAAATCACTAAAATCAAACTCCCCAGAATTAAGACTGCTTGCATTTTTGTATTTTGCAGTTTTTGCAAATATTCCATAGTCTTTAGTTGAATTAGATGGGCCCAAAGACTTAACAAAACCGCAATTTGAACCAACACTTTCAGAATACAATTTGTAGTCTGTAACAGCATCTGCACTTACACAGATCTGATAAGAACCTTCATCAAAAACTTCACCCAAATCAGCTTCGACAACACAAGATTCTTCACTTGTTGGATTAAATATACATGAACCCAAACTTGAGCCACCGCTTTCTGGATAAACAGTCATCCTTAAATTATCTGTATCAGAATTATCCACAATTGCACCCATCTCAATTTTTCCAGTTTCTTTCAAGCCTATCATTTCACAATAAGTAGAAGTTCTAATCAGAGGACCCGGACTTGCAGAGGTATTATCATAGCACCCATAATATCTAGCAGTAAAACTATTTGAAAATTCATTAAACCTCCAATTTTCTGCCCCTTCAAAAAAATCAATAGCTAAGGGATTATCAATTCCTTGGGCAAAATCGCTTCCTATATCAAAGTCTAGTGAAGACAATCTAACACCACTACCCTGCAAAACCAATCCAAAATAATAATCGTTTCCAGTAGCTACGCTAATTGTTTTCGAAGAACCAGATGATAAAGAGTTGTAACCTTGACCGCAATCAAGAGGCTTGCATGTATATCCCGCACCATTAAAAATTAAAAAGTCTTCCAAATTAATGCTGTCCCCAGTGTTCGTCGTAATATTAAGGTCAGGAGCTTCATCAACAATGGTCAAATTAACTTTTCCAGAAATCGTTTCGTTAAGGAAATAATTTTCCTTTAAAGTAAAATTATTAACGATAACCGAAGCAGAAACCGCCCCTGTTAACAAAAGCAAAACTAAGACAAATATCGTCAACCTCTTCATATTCTAGAATATCTTTTCAGCTTTATAAAATGTTTTAATTCCTTCGGAAAACATAAAATCCCATCAACGCCAAAACAATCAACAAAGCAGCTAACCAGCTAAATCCTGGAAGTTTAATTGTTGGAGCCCCGCAAACCCTTTCAATTTCACCATCAACGCATCCCGGCGTAGCCAATGCTTCTTCGCTTATCCCGCCCAAAAAAGCCCCAAGACCATTAAATCCAACTGCATTCCAAGAAATCCTTTGAACTCCGTTTTGACAAGTTCCAAAATCAAAGGCAATTTTACACTGATAACTGCTAGGAGTTCCAGAGTGTATTGACTCTGTAAAATTCCATTGCAATTTACATTTATTATCTAACCAGGAGCATTTGCATGAATCTGTTGGAACAACATAGCTGTTTGAATCAAGTGTAAATCTTTTAGAACAAACATCTGTCCCAAATCCTTGCTTACCTAAATTGTAAGTATCTTGTAAACAAGCGCCCGGGCTTTGATAAATTCCACAACTGTATTCATCAGGACTAGAAACACAAGAACCATCTTCGCTTAAATAAAAACAACCAGCATTTTCACACGAACCCTGGTCTCCATCGTACTGCCCGCATTCAATCCCCCCAAGTTCACAAACCAAAGTTCCGGAATCACAAACATAACCGGCAGGGCAGCAGCGAGCTTGACCAGCAGAATAACTAGACTTACCTAAAGAGCAGCCCTTAGTATCAAAAAGTGTTTCATAAGTTTTTCCAGTTGCATCACAATAATAAAATCCCGTTCCAGAACAGGAATTAGCAGGAAGGTTTATTGGATCTCCTGCAGAATTAGTGATACTGCACCCAGCAATTGTAAACTCCGAACGTATATCACTTGATGATGCAAAAGAAACAAAAAGTATAGCAAATAAAAATATTCTCATCAACCCCTTTTTCATAATCTACAATATATTTGGAAGTTTATAAAAATGCCTAATCCCTCATAACATATCTTCTTTGGGGGCTTCCGTCAGTTGCATGTTCGGGTCTTAAATAATCTGCTTTACTTTTTACCCACCTGTAAATACTCCTGTAGAGAGTTTCTCCTCTCCTCATCGCTTCACGAGATCCAACCAGATTTTCAAGTACCTCGTGAACCGTTACTCTAACAACTTCGGCTCCCTTAATTTCCTTCCTCTCGAATATTACCCGAGCTGAAACTACTTCTCCATCCTTACGTAATGCGGCGTCATGTTTCCCTCTCGTTTTTCGCACCCTACCAGGAAAAATTCTTACTACAGAAATTTGTCTATCAGGATTAACCTCATTAGGATTATGTACTTTATATCTATCCCCCAATCCTCCAAAATAAGAAGTCAGGTCCCTTCTAGCCTCGCCTATTCTATCCAATCTTGTAGTCCTATCATTTAAAGTGTTCATGAGAATTTGAGTTAAGTTTCACGCCTTTTAAACCTACCCAATGACAAAAAATTAATTCCAAAAGAGTATATAACAAAACACAACATAACAGAAGAACAGATTATTACTAAATATCTATCACCATTCAAAATCTATGTATTCACTATAAGCGTAACCATCCTTAAAAAAGACTGCAACATTTAAAGAATAGTTACCTCCCTCCAATAAAGGGACGTCTTCTAGAATAGCATTTGTAACATTCCCCTCAAAAATATCAGATATAAACAATTGGGGAGTATCTTGCAAATTCCAAACGATAACCTTATACCACATAGTATCATCTACCCCTTCAGGAGCATTCCAACTAACATGTAATTCATCATCTAAACGAATCCAACGGACTTCTGTTGGATAAAAGATTTTACTCTGCTCATAAAAAATCTTATCAACAAAAATTACTTCGCCATTTTTAATAAATTCAAATTTGTATTCTCCAGAGATAGGCAAAGTAGCATTCATAGGGCCATATAGAACCCATCGCCTAGTGATCTCTCCAGAATAATTATTAATATTAAAATCTTTTTCTAACTCATATATCTTTGCAAGAGGAGTTATTACTCTAACAGAATCTACATCATAAAGAAAACAAGTTTCTAATTTTTCATATTCCCCATAGCAATTAACCTTAAATTCGTAACTTTCTCCATAAGGAGATTTTTGAGACCATACTTCTGAATGAACTTTTGGATTCTCCTCTTTACTGTTCCCTCCACTATTTACTTTAGTAACCTGCTCTGCTCCCCCATCATAACTATCAAACATTTCCGAATTATTATTAACAAAATAAAAAATTACTATCCCACCAAATAAAAAAATTAAGATAAAAAGAATAAACAAAGGTCTCATCAATTGATTAATTAATTTTATATTAAATACTTACCCAATCACAACCATCACAGGATTCAATCGAGCAACTTTTTTCCCAATTCCTGCAGAGTCTGAAGCATTAACGACTTCTTCAATATCCTTATATGACTCGGGAGCTTCTTCGACAATTCCCTTTTTCTGCCCAAATTCTACAAAAACCCCTCGTTCGATCATTCTCTTTTGAGCTTCTTCAAATGTAAAATCTAGTTTAGCTTGAGTTCGTGATTTCGCTCTTCCAGCCCCATGCGCAGTTGAAGCAAAAGAAATTTCTTCAGCCTTTTTTGTCCCACATAAAACGAAACTAGGCGTTCCCATACTTCCAGGAATCAAAATTGGAGCTCCAACTTTCCTATAAGCCTGCGGGATTTCAATTCTTCCGGGCCCAAAACTTCTTGTCGCCCCTTTTCTCATTACTAAAACTTCTTTTTGTTTTCCATTAACCTCGTGCTTCTCAAATTTTGCAATGTTATGACAGATATCATAAACAACCTCACATTTTATTTTTGGAAAATATTTTCTTAGTTCTTCTCGGACCATATGAGTAAGAAGTTGTTTATTCGCAAAAGCAAAATTTGCAGCACACTTCATTGCAGATAAATATTTTTGTCCCAAATCACTTTTGATCGGAGCATAAACTAATTCTCGGTCATATTCTGGATGCCCATATTTTTTATCCATGAGTTTAATATAATCAGAAGCAACTTGATGACCTAAACCTCGTGAACCACAATGAATCAAAATTACTATTTGGCCCATTTCAAGTCCAAAAACTTTAGCAACATCCTCGTCAAAAATCTCGCTAACTTCCAATACATCCAAAAAATGATTTCCCGCACCTAAACTCCCTAATTGTGGCAACCCTCGAGCCTTAGCTCGCATTGAAACATCAAGAGGATCAGCTCCAATCATCTTCCCATTCTCTTCAATATATTCTAAATCCCTTTTCTCTCCATACTCATGTTCAACCATCCAAGCCGCCCCATTAACCAAGACTTCATCAAGTTCTTTTTTTGAGATATTAAGTTTTCCACCTTTTCCAACTCCCGAGGGAATCGCATTAAAAAGATCCTTAACTATTTTTTTCTCATTTCCCCTCAAATCTTCTCGTTTCAAATTTGTTCGTAGCAATCGAACCGAACAATTAATGTCGTAACCAACCCCACCAGGACTAATTACACCGGTTTCAACGTCAAAGGCAGCGACGCCGCCTATACTAAAACCGTACCCCTGGTGAGCATCAGGCATAACTAAAGACGCACCAATAATTCCCGGTAACTTCGCAACATTTTCAACCTGTGAAAGAGTTTTATCTTGTTTAATTGAATCAATAAGTTCTGCATTAGCAAATATTCGCCCAGCTACATTCATTTCTCCAGTTCTAGGAATCTCCCACACATTTTCTGATATTTTTTTAAGGTTCATATACAAACCAATCAAATTTAGTATATATAAATTTATAAGTAGAAAGTTTGATAAGATCCCATGAAGAAAATAATCTATTCTGGAAACGAAGAAGGGTTATTTGTATTTGGGGCTTTCCTTAGTTATATGAATAAACATGGAAAATACGCATCTAATGGATTTGCAAGTCATGTTAGAACAGAGCCCATAAGATCATTACATCTTTTCCAATCTTGGCATGATGGCAATATAATAATAGATTACTTATTAGGTAGGAATGTAGAAAGTGTTACAGTTATTGCAACCGGAAGAAAAGAAGATATTGGGGAATTTGAAAGATTATTAATGCAAAAACATGAAGAGATGATATCTATGGTAAAAGTCTAAACATCCAGCACAACTTGGCATTCCCAAGAGCCATTTATTTCTTTCACATACATGTCATTAAAAGTAATTGCTTTAACCTCATTAGTAAAGTCATATTCACTTGCATCATCTCCAAGAACCTTAACTTTTAGTTCCATTGCCTTAGAATCAAATTTAACTTCCTTAATTTCAGACGCCAAAAAATCTTGCGCATCAATCAAAAATAAAAACTCTTCCAGGAAATTGTATAACAAAGATTCATAATCTTCACCAAAGACATTAAAAGATTTTTCTTTCTTTTCTTCAACCTTTAAATTTCCTCTCATGGATTCAAAAAGCGCTTTTCCAGCAGATTTAAGCATCTCTTCAAAAGTCGCCCCGCTAGCAACGAACTTCACGTCCGCCGTATGCGATAAAAACTTGTATGTCATGAAAAATCAAGAGATATGTGGCTTTAATATTTTGCGTATAACTAACTTAACGTCTCTTGCGTATACCGCGCAATCTACGATCAAAGCCAAATGCCCTACCATTGCAACCAAATCCGGAATTGACATCACCAACTAGTCCACAAATTCGTAGTTGCCTAACAAAAGATTTATCCTGCATATCCGCAAGCCACACAGGAACTTTCAAAATTTTTATTCTCCTTAAAAAATCCCCATATTTTTGAGCACTATCTCCAAAAGCATAAACCGTTACAGGATGTTCTCCAAATATTTCTGCAGGAATTTCTCCAGATTCAATTTCAACAGCATCAGCTAATCCTCTCTCAATTTGTTCGGGAGTGGGATAGAAGTCTTTTCTATTTTTGTGTGCTTCAGTTGTTCCTTTGGGATCCATCATAATCGGAGAATTTTTCGTTAAATACTTTCCCTTATTTGGAACGTATAAAACTCCAAAAGTAGTCCAACTCTCCTTCATTGAAACGTTTGAATATCTTCCTTCTCGAATTCTTAAATCTGCCAAGTCTTTAGGAGAAACAAGAGAATAACCAGCGTTACTCAAAATTTCCAATCCCTCATCGAAAGGTGCAACCACATAAGCAGAATCTCTCATATCTCTTACCAATTTTGACATATCCATAAATCTTTTTCTAAATATTCCTATTTAAGGATTATTGTAACAAAAGGGCACCTTACGAAAATTAATCTGCATCAATCGTTCTACTGCAATCATGTGGTTCTTCCATTTTCCACGGAAGCATCAAGTCAACAAAAAGTTTTAATTCTGTCCCCGAAATATGTGCAGAAATATCCCTCGATCTGACAAAAGGAAGAATACCTGCCTCATATAAAGTAACTATTGGGGCAAGCTCATAATTTTGGGGAGCTTCCCTTTTTTTCATAGCTTCATGAACTTTAGGCTTATTAAAAGAAGCTATAATCCCGTCAAACATTTCATCAAGAGGTTTATTTCCAGCCAATAAAAATACATGTGGATATCTTCTTGTAAGAAAAGAATAATCTCGCTCACCATCAACAAGGGGATAAGACAAATGTTTTGTCCTGCGTTTTTTGAGGGCTCTTTCTATAAATGAAATATAGCTTTCAGATAGAGAATGACCAAAATGAACTGAAAGATCATCATTTCCCCCATATCTTATTCTGGACAATCTTCTCGATTCTCTTTCAATAAGTCTTATTGCATCTTCATTTGGAACAATAGCAAGCAAAGTATAAACTCCTTTAGGATTTAGAGGTTCAAGTTCTTCAAAATCGGGCACACTTCTTGCAAAATAAGAAGGACTAGCCCAGAGACTATCGGATCTTTCAAGACATGGTTGAAATAATCTTTTTTGATCATGTAAAAGAGCTAACGATTCTAAAACGGTTTCTTTTTCTCTTTTGTCTACGTCTGCCGACATAAGAATAAGAAAAATCAATTCTATTTAAGGATTATTATACTTTACTTCAACATCTTTCTCAAAAGTATAGGTTCTAAAGAATAAATCCTTATAAACAAGTAGCGGTTCGAAATAACATGGTATTAGTTGCCGAAGAAAGAAAACTTAAAGATGAATATCATGGTCCTTTCGAATTGGCAATCCCACTATTAGCCCTTGCCGGAATTTCTAGAAATTTTGTAACGGTCATGGGTGCAGAATTAGATGGAGATAAAGTTTCAATGAAGTTGAGGTATAATGTAACATCTCTAAATATTCCAACTAGACTGGCAGCAGAATCGGGACTCCTTGTAGCCTATGAACAAACTGGCGAAAATGAGGGAGAAATACGTTTTTCTAAGTCGAGAAAAGTTGAAAGATGTGACTTTTTATTAGAATGTGATGGATTTCATAAAACATTAGACGCAGTATTTGGAACAAGAAGCAGAAGTCCCGTTTTTGAAGACTTAAAACCAAAAACACTCGAAGGGGGAGGTTTAGATGTTCCAAGCAGTTTGGAAGCACATTTAGTATACGAAACTCCGATGGCCGTTTGGAGAGGTCTTCCTGAAGAATTAAGAAGAAGAATATCTAGATTCGAGTTTGCTGGTCCATTTAGAACAATCAGTTGGCCAAGAATAAAAGATCATCATAAAGACGGCACTCGATTAGAGACGTCAATTTCCTATGGTCGAGGTCAGCACTCAGAAGCAGATAATGAAGCATTAGCAACGGCTCTTATGGAAACAGGTTTTGTAGAAAGGAGAACAACCGAAAGCAAATCTATTGCATATCCTCATAAAAGAGATGAATTTATTGTTGACCCGAAAAATATGACTCTTAGAAATATTGAAAGACTGGAAGAAATTACTAGGCATCTAATTGAGGGAGGAAAAGTCGCTAGAGATGCAACATCAACAATTACAATTTCTGGAGAAGTAGGAAGAGATGACTTTTATTTAATTCCGGAACTTTTTGACAATTTTGCATCAGGATATTTCGGTAGTAGTAGTGTCGGTAGTGGAAATATCGAGGTTTATACAAAACATCGTTTAGACGAAATTGGCTCAATAAGAGGCGGCACAATTGTAAGATATAATGGTGCAACATTAGAGCAAGTTGAGAGATTATTAAGTACGGGAATAGAATCAAAAGGAATCTACGTAATACAAAAAGTAGATGGTAAAGACCAAAAACCATTTGCCTTAAAAAGAAGAGAAGAAAAAAAGAATTAATCTTATTTCAAAACCTTCCCAGTCTCGATATACCATAAGTACAAATCAAGCTCTGCAAGGTTCATCTGGAGTTTCTCCCCCAAATCCTTCAAAACACCTTCAATCTCTAAATATTTCCCTGCACCTATCGTCTTCGGCTTTTCAATCAACCCTTCTCGATTCAATAAGTCTACGATATGAAAATCAACAATTGCAACATCTTTCCTACCAACATTTCGTAAATAATGACTTGCTTCCTTTAATCCCATCCCATAAATATTTTCAACAAGCCATTTTCGAGCTTCTTTCGAATCTTTCTTTATCAGTTCATTAAGAAAATTTTTATGTTCTCGAGCCGCAACTATGCGCTGTGCTCTTTGAGGCCAAAATCGGTGCCCCATTTCTTTTAATTTTTTAGCCAATTCTTTTTCACTCAAATCACAAAATCCACTTCCAATTTTTTCTTGAATTTCAATTGATCTATCGGCTCTAAAGCCCGCAGTCATCAAACAAAAGCATAATTCCGAAAATAAATCAGAAACGTTTTCAAATTCCCTTAATCTATTATCAATAACTTTAGGGATATTAGAACTTTTCAACTCTTCAATTTGTGTAATAATTTTTTGCATATATAATTTAAAAGATTTTAATATTTAAGCCTTAGCCGACTTCCACAAAACTTCAAAATGATTCTTATAACTTTGAGAAATGTACTTATTTTTTATAAGGATTATAAGGGGTTTTTCAATCGATATATGAATAGCAATATAGTCCCCAAAAATACTCGTAGTAGATTCACTTTCTATATCCAGATATTTAGTTTTGATATACTTGATTTTAGTCATATCATGCCCTTTATACTTTGAATTAGTAATTAATTTTACGTTCCCTTTACTCTTTATCCATTCCTTTGCCAATGCTTCAGATTCATATAGATAATCATAAGCTCTTCCGGTCGCGCCAAAAGAGCATAAATCTTTATATTTCATCATAAGCCTCATAATTGACCTAAGGCCCTCTTTTCCTTCATAAATTTCTACTTTAGTATCTAGGGATTCTTTTTTCTCTAATTTTTTTAAACTCGCAATAAGTTCTACTATTGCCATTTCTCTTGATTTTGTTTGAGATAACAAATTATCTACATTTGAATTAGAGAATAATTTTTTCCCATCTCTAATTATATAATTGGCTTGTCCCTTCTCGATTAAATGATTAAGGACTGTGTAAACTAATGTTCTGTCCATTCCAAGATTTTTGGAAATTTGATTGGCCCCTATTTCTTCCCTCTTTAATAATTCTAAATAAACCTTTGATTCATTTCTAGTCAGCCCGCTTAGCTCAAGTTTCTCTAGTGTATCCATTTAAACTATAGAAAATTCTCCTATAAAAATGTTGTTATTTTTAATAACAACTAAGGTATAAAAGAGAACATTCTTGAGTAAACTTATGGGAGATATTAAAGAAGAATTAAAAGAACGCGGATATAACACCTTTGAAAGGGGAATAATCTACTCCGGCATAATAACTGGAAGTATAGCACCAGCAGCTGCAATCTATGGAATTTTAGTAAGTCAGAGTGACGGAAGACCATTAGCCCATATAATAGGGGCCGTGGCAGGAATAGCAATAGACCTTATCCCGTTCACAGGAGTACCAGCTGCCCTTTATGGGGCGGTGGCAGGAGGACTAATAGGAGGCGGAATATCTACTTTACTAAGAAACAAAAGAAAAAAATCCAAAGATAAAAAAGAAAGCCTAGAAGGAAAAGTAGATTAAAAATTACGCAAGATTCTCTTCAACTTTCTTCCAGTTAATAACATTAAAGAAAGCGTCAATAAAGTCCCCACGAAGATTTCTATATTTCAAATAATATGCATGCTCCCATACATCAAGAACCAGTATAGGTTTCAGACCTAATGTCAAGGGGCAATCCTGATTTGCAGTTTTAATGATTTCTAACTTCCCTGCCTTGTTTACAACTAACCAAGCCCAACCACTTCCAAAAACACTGAGCGCCGCATCTTTAAATTGTTTTTTGAATTCATCGTAGCTTCCAAATGCTTCTTCGATCAACGCCGAAGTATTCTTTCCGGGTTTTCCGGATACACTTGCAGGAGCAAGCACTTCCCAAAAGAATGAATGATTCCAAGCCCCACCACCCATATTTTTAATAACATTTCTTAATTTTTCATCAACAGAATTAAGCTCAACAAGTAATTGTTTTAATTCAATATTTTCATAATTTGTTCCTTTAACCGCATCATTAAACTTTGTTATGTAAGTAACATGATGCTTATTATAATGAATATCTAAATTCTCTTTGTCTAAATAAGGCTCAAGTGCATTAAGTTCAAACAAGAGTTTCGGTTGCTTATACATAAAATGAACTATTACCAAACCTTTTTATATTTTTGTAAACCTTGTTAATCATGAAAAAAATCCCTCAAGACATCATCGGCGATATAGCCGTCCTAAAATTCAAAAAAGAAGAATCGGCCAAATCAAAAAAGACAAAAGCAAACAGCTTCCTAAAAAATAATCCTTCTGTAAAAACTGTTGTTGAAAAAACTGGCAAATTTTCGGGGCGTTTGAGAGTTCAAAAGACAAAACACATTGCAGGTATTAAAACAAAAACTGCCGTTTACAAAGAAAACGGTTGCATCTTCAAATTTGATGTTGACAAAACATATTTTTCATCTCGCCTATCAAATGAACGAAAAGTAACTGCAGACGACATAAGCAAATTAGTAAAAAAGAAGCACTCAAAAATCTTAGTAATGTTTTCCGGAATTGCTCCTTTTCCAATAGTAATAGCCAAAAAATTAAAACAGCAAAAAAAAGATTTTCATATAATAGCTGTTGAAATAAACAAAAATGCAAATAAGTTTGCAAAAGAAAATATTCAATTAAATAAATTATCAGAAGATATTACTCTTATCCAAAAAGATGTTAAAAAATTTGCAAAGAACCTAAAGGAAAAGTTTGATATTATCGTTATGCCACGCCCAAACTTAAAAGATACATTCCTAAAAGAAGCACTGCATCTATCAAAATCCGGCACGACAATTTTTTATCATGGGTTTGGAACAGAAGTCGATGTCTTAAAAGAGATAAAAGAGAACACCCAAAATAAAATTGGGAATATTCAGATTAGAAAAGCCGGCGATATTGCTGTCCAAAAATGGAGATTTTTAGCTAAGTTTAAAGTGAAATGATTAATCAACAGAGTAAACTATTTTACCAGTATCATTCAAAGAATTTCCGCAAGGAAGTTTTTCTCTTTGTGGAAATTTAATTCCCCCATCAAACTCAGAAGCCCAATAGAATGGAATCTGTATTTCTATTCCTGAAGAAGTTTCTAAATCTCTAAGACTGGTTCTTACTCTACTCGATAAGCCTAGGGGCATCCCTTCATTATCTAAAAGAAGCATTCTATAACCCTCTTCTATTACAAAAGCTAAATCAATATCAGAATCAGGTCTAAAATCTCCACGCATAACAGACCCATAAAGAATCAACTCCTTAGCTTCAGGAAAACTTCTCAGTATTTCTATAGCTTTTTGAGCAACTTCTCTATGATCCATCTACAGTTCTACCCCCAGATTCATTTGTACTAAATCTATACCAATGAACTTCCCCATTAACTATAGCCCAATGGATTCTAAAAGGGAAATCGCTTTTCTCCGCTTCGCTCCCTTTAGAAACAAATCTTTTCCATACATATGCATTCCCTCCTTGAAGAAATTGCATTTGTTCTTCTAAAGTTCCAGGACTTTCCACTGCATCAATTCTTCCACCAACAAAATATTTTGCACCCTTTTTATCTCTAAAAAAATCATAATCAGGTCTTGCAGGTAAACCAGTCATTCCTTCAAACCCGCTATCATCATTTTCAAGAGTAAATGCCATAACTAATTTCTCTCCCCATACTTTCTTTCCAGAATAAAATCGCCAATTATTCTAAAATCGGAGACATGAAGAGTTCTTTTATCTCCAACAAGCTTGCGCATTTCATCTTCATGCACTAAACAATCAAGTGAGTCTTCAAAATAAAAACAAAAATCCAAGAAATTTGTTTCATTCATTCCTTCAAGTCTAGGCGGATCTTCGGGAGTCTCAATTTTACCCTTGTAAGCCTTATTTTGTCTAGCCGCATCAAAAACAGAAACATAAACATTCCAGGCTTCCTCAACGGTCGCTACGCTTCGATCATTTTCCATTTAATTTCCACCGGATCTTCGTTTAAAAGTATTTCTATTCCTGTGATTTAATTGCACTTGGGGCTTCCCCACCATGCCATGTGAACCTGGGTCGAACCCTCATTGGATAAATTCGTTCACTATTATCATCAAGAATTATCGCTGAACCATTCAATCGAGGTAAACTATTTATCTTAGTAGAAATTGCTTCATACAAATAAGATTGCGTAATATCATTTAATGCTTGAACATCAAGTTTTGCAGTTAGTCGATGACTAATAACAATATCTGATTGAGTTAAAGCGTCGGTATGAATCTTCCCGGGTTGTTGTGTTGCCATAACGAGCGAAATTCCTGGTTGTCTTCCTTCTCGTAGCAGTTGAATCAAAGCATCGCTTGCCGGAGTTTTCCCTTCTTTAGGTAAAAACTCATGAGCTTCATCAATAAATACCCAAACTAATGGAACCTCTCGCTTAGTTTCATACCTTTTGTAATCTGCCCCATGATGAACTGCTTGAATTTCCTCGTCTTTTCTAGATTTCATTCTTTCCCCAAAAAGTTTTTTGCAAACCAGCCCAATAATCAAAGCCCTAACATTAAAAGAACCAGTAGATAGATACATAGACAGGTCAATAACGGTTGTAGTTCCAGAAGTAATTAAATTAGACATATCAATTCCCTTTTCTTCATCAAAAACTTTCCAAGTCCTAGCAGCATCAAAAAGAGCAATGCAGGAATTTTTAACATCCTGATTAACATTTTCAGCTCTGTTAATCAAATTGTAAATATCATCAAATCCAAAAGATTCTTTTGAATCTTTTAAATGAGAAATTACTGACTCCATCAAAACAGCCGTAGGATCAGTAAATTTAAGTTCAAAAAGTTCGGTCCAATCTGAAGAATCAAGTTCGCTTATCTTTATGGCAAATTCGCTATCCACAGAAATTCCTTTATCTTTGTAATCCTGAAAATATCCAAAGGGTGCAAAAACTTTAACTGAAACATTTTTAGGAGCAAGCCCCCACTCTTCTAGTAACTGCGAATCTTTTTCATTTTTAAATTTCATCGTCCAAAAAATGCCCATAGTATCAAAAATTAGGGGGGCAATACTCTTTGATTCTTCGAATTCTAGGCTAGATAATGCTTCAGCAATAGTCCCAAGCGTATACGATTTTCCAGACCCCCTTTTACCACTCACCAAAATTACATGACTTCTTGCAACATCTAAATAAATAGGATTAGATAAAGAAGTATAATTTCCCATACTAACATAACTCTTCCCAATGTAAGCAAGCCCCTTTTCCCCAAAGACTTTCTTATCACTCTCATTTCTCCCAACCGTAATATTAAAGGGCATACCTAAAGAAAACAAAAGTTGTTTAAATTATTGTCGGTAACCCAAAGATTCCAACTCTTTCGTGAGTCTTGCTGCAATTTCATAATCTTCCTTTACTATAGCTTTTCTTAGTCTCATTCTTAATTCTCTTATTTTCCCCGCATCAGGCCCATAAACCAGATCTAATAATTCTTCAGCACTTGGAACTGTAACCCTACCATGCCCATCACGAACCCCCCTTAGATGATAAGAGTTTTTATCTAAATGAGCCCCGGTGCCATCAATAGCAGAATTTTTACCTAAATTACTAAACCACACAAGATTTACGAAAGGCCGGTCTTCAGTTTGAGCTAACAAAATAGGCATTCCATAGACCTCTTTATAAAACAGAAAATCGCCATAACTCCTTGCATTTTTTCCAAATATTGAAGCTGTTCTTGAATCCTCTGCAAGATTAATTGTCGGAATAATATTTCTACCCCGTAAGTCCACCGAATCTTCCATAGCCCTTTCTGCTTGTTCATCAGTAACATAAAAACGGCCCCCCGTTCTATAAGCTTCCATTGCATCCTCCACATTTTCTAAAATAGGATTACGTTTTGTCAAGACAATTTTTCCATCAGGCATGTACAAAACTCCTTGTCTAACAACATTGCTTAAATCAGACACAGATGAATCTGGCCCCCCTTCTTGAACTCTAAGTCTTGCTTGTTCTTCCAAAGAAATTGGTTCGTATCTTTCCTGTTTCAAAGTTCGTAAACCAACATCCAAAGGCGCAACTATACGTGCTGAATGCAAAACCCCCGAGGTTATATCTTCGATTAACCCATAAATAGAATTTTTTTCCGGGCTCATATTAGCTCAAAGTTTCAAACATATATAAACCTTTCTTTTGTTACCCCTTTAGAATTACATAATTATCAAGGCAACTAGTCTATTCTTCAATTTTCCCAAAAATTTATTAATATTTTTCCCGAAAAAATTCGGTCTTTTGCTATATTTGTAAATTCTAAAAGACTAAATTTTTTCCCAAATGAATATTCTCACTCTTTTCGGATCATATTCGCTTAAATTAGCAGACACCAAAGCTTCATCAACATAAATATCAGCACCGCTAGCATTAACAAAATCTTCTGCAAACATTTTGCAAGGAGTCGGTGGGTTTTCTAAATTGCAAACCTTGATGGAATGCCCGAAATTTGAGGGAACTTGGCTAGTAACATAATCCTTCAAATCAGAATTAACGTCGGTATCATTAGATTGAAGCACAGCATTTCTTAAATCATCTCGTAAGGAAATATCATCCAAAATTTTTTTCTGAATGCTATAGATATAATCTCTTGAAGTATTATCAACACTTTGCTGCTTTGAATAAGCAACGAGCAAAACTCCTGCTACAATCATTATAGCAATTGTAGCTTCCAAGATTCTAATAAACCCTTTCTTATTATTCATTTTTACCATGTTTTAACAATAAACTCCACATTTATCATAGTTGCATTGTCATATAAAATATTGCCTACATAACTTCTTGATAAAACCTCAACATCTTTAGGTATTTCTCCTTGCATCGATAAGCCAATATCTGATGAAATAATAGCAAAATCATAATTTGGGGGAGTAGTTAATTTTTCTTTTAAAGTAGGATAATCCGTTTCATATTCATTAGCTAATTCCATCATTTTAGGATAAGCCAAAACTTGTTGGTTAACAACACTTCCTAGAGTAAACTGATTTTCTTTGCCACACCCATTCAAACTATCACTTGAAAATATTGGTGAAATAAAAATATTAAAAAATTTATCAGTTCCTTCAATGCTTATCTGGTTACCTGAAGTCGTCGATTTTCTTTTTTCGTCAGTTGTTGCAGAATAAACAATACTTTTACTCATCCCATATTTTAAAATTTCTGAGGGGATTTCTACATAAAAACATCCAGACCTATCAAAATCCGTTTTCAAAAAAAGAGTCGTAAGATTTGTTGAGGCTTGTTCAGTAAAAGCATTATAAACATCATCAAGCAGATTTTTTTGAATGGATTTTGTTTCATAAGGAGATAAAAACAAAAATAAAAAGGTTACAAAACCAGCAAATAAAATAAAAGACATTATCATCTCAAAATGCGCAGCGCCCCGTTTTGAACCTGACCCCGTTATCACCATCAACTAAGAAAATACCCCATATTTAATAAGTTTACCTAAAGATGCCCTCTTCAAGTCTTAAACAAAACCCTTGCCCCCGTCGTCATAAGAAGAGTTATTACTAATAGAATAAAAGAGTGCTTAATCCCATCTCGGACCGACCCTTCACTTATTTTGCCAATGACAAGCCCCGCAAAAAAGGATTGAACTAATATCATAACAAATAAAGGTGTGGAAAATTCTGAAGGGTCAATTTTTTGGGCCTCGACATTTAACCCAGGAGAATTTCCAGATAAATTAGAAACGAGAGGCAATATTTTAAATTCTAAAACAAGCATTATAACAATAAAGACTAAAAATATAATATATCCTTGGGTAATTAAATTTGAAATCCCCGTTCTTCTTTCTTTTTTCAAATTTTCAATCTGATTTACTGATAACGTCACAGACTCTAAAATGGTCTCTATTTTTCCACCAGCCTTTTCAGCTTCAGAAATCAAAGCAACAGAACGGGCAATAGACTCACTTTTAGCATCTTTTGCAAAAGTAGCAAAAGCCAAAGTCAAGTTTATTCCTAAGCCCAACTGATTAGCAAGTTTTTGGACATGTGGACTTAAAGGTCCATAATTTCTATCTTTTAAGTTCAATATGCTTTTGCTAATGGGTGTTCCAGATCTAACATTTTCAACTAAGTCCCTAGAAAAAGCCAAAAACATTTCCTCTTTTTCTCTTTTAACACCTTGAAAGGACATGACCGTAAATACTAAAGGGAGCAACCCAATAATCAAAGCTATAACTAAAAGAAAATATCTAAAACTTCCTCTAAAAAATAAAAATGAAGAAATAGCCAAAGCTACACCAAATATAACTCCCAAATAATGTGATCTTTCAAATTTCATTATAGTTTAGGTTGTTTCATATTTAATACTATTAAGAATACAAAATTTATTAGCACAACAACCCCGACGCTAATAAAAAGTAGTGCTGTAATGCTTAAGCCCCCAAGACCTAGCCCGGAAACATTCATAATAATAAATATCATCATCAAAACCAAAGGTGCTGCAATCAATATAGAAATATAAACATCCATAAAAGTTTCAGCAAGAGCCAAGTACCTTTGCCTTTCAAGTTTATAATCAAGAAGATAATTCTCCGCTTTTTTCTCCAAGTAATTTTTTAATGAACCGCCAGTGCTTATATTGGTAGCTATTCCTGAAAAAAGTTCTGATAGTTTTTTATTTGAAGTTATTCTAGAAACATTTTTCAAAGAGGTTACTAAATCATAACCATAAATTTCAACTTGTGACAATACCTTTCTTGCTTCCATTCCCACGCAAGGATATTCCTTAGACATAGCAATTATCTTAAAAATCTTTGTCGGTTCAACCTCTGAACTAGCAATAGTTGCCATATGAATCGTAACAAAAGGAAGTTCTTGAGAAATTTTCTTTTGTAATGAATTTGCCTCGCTTTTTGGTTGAAGGTAAAATATAGAAGCCGTCAATGAAGGAATTAAAATTAAAATCCAAAAATAAATCCAATTAGAAAGACTAAACGCAAGAAGAACCCCAAAGATAACAATTGCCAAGATAAAAGATAAAGCCACAGACATTGTGGCCATAGAAACATAAGTGGAAATTAAAAAGGGAATATTAGATTTCTTTAAGTTTTCGGATAGTTGTGGAAGGTCGGGAGTAATTTTTTCTGAAAAGCCCCTAAATACTTTGTTTGAAAGTCTTGCGTAAGTAGAAGGCCTGAAAACTTGTGAATCCTTTTCTTCAATTTTTTGAATTTTATTTATCTTTGAAATAGCTCCTTGCGAGAACTTTAAATTTTCCATAAACTCCTTTTTGTCTTTTTTATTCAACGTAACTAATTTTCGCTCATTAGTGATTGGAGAGATATATTCCACTTCAACTGTTTTCTTTTCTTCAAAAGATTTAATTTTCTTATCGTCTCCTATATCAGAATAAGCCAAACCTTTTTTATCGCTCTTCAAAGGAGAGGAATCTTTCAACAATTCTGGAACTGCCGCATTTAGTATCTTGAGCTGTTTAAGAAGCACACCCATACTCGAAAGATAAAATTTTGCCTCATTTGAACCTTGCATTGCAACCTTTATTGAATAAAGATCCTTCAAAATCTTTTTTTCTTCAATCAAATTTTTCTTTAATTCTTCAAACATTTTTAATTTATCACCCCGTCAATTTGTTGATACATATCAAAAATGAAAGTTCGTAGTTTATTCACTTCTTCAACTTTTTTCTTATTAGTTGCAACTTCCATCTTAATAACAGCCTCTTCCATAGATTCCACGAGCTGCCCTAGAAACTCAATATCAACCATCTTCAATTCCTAAGAGAAAGTTTGTTTATTAATTTTGTTAAGGAGAAAATAAGTCGAGACCCAATGAGATAATTAGCTAGTAATTGGAGTACCAACTGACAACCTGAAAGCATAGCCATCGCCGTTGCCAACCTCGTCGTCGCCCCAACAATAGCCGTAAACGTCAAGCCTGCCGTCAAAGCCCAAGCCCCGAGCCGAACCAAAACTAGCGACCCGAGATAAAATCTCTCCTTTTCTAGGTTCAAAACCCCAAACATTAACCCCATTTGGATAATTTGCTTTAGAACCAATAACTGCTAAACTTCTAGCTTTTGATTTTGAAGTTAATTCCAACGCTCTTGCTAAACCACCTTCAACAAAATCTCCAACTTCTTGAACTCCCGTCAAAAAAGATTCATAAGGTGCAAATCCGAAGTCTCTAAGTCCTTCAATACTCCCGTTTTCTACCAAATAAATTCCATTAACTTTTTTTGCCTTATCTAAATAATCTTTAAGAATTCTTTCATCTTCTATTGGGTTTCCTTCTGTATTTAATGGGACATTGACGTAAACTCCTTGCGAAGTTCTTGCAATTCTGCCTGCTTGAAGACATCTTGGATCAAGGATCCTTCTCTTCATCTTTGCTATATTTCCTGCTAAAATCTCTAAAGATTCAGCTGTCGTTGCTGGCCTAAAAGTTAATCTTGGATCATTCATAGAAGCAACATTTCTGTTATATGTACTGGGACCAAAAATAGTAACTAACAAACCGTCTTCTCTTTCCAGCACATCAATTGCTGGGAGTCTGGGTTTTTTTGCCCCTCTATGAGTATATTTCATAAAAAGTTCACCAAAAAGCATTATTTAAACCTTATCATAAAAGGATTCAAACAACCCCAAACCTTCTCAAAACTTCAGCGGGGTTTTTCTTATAGTCGTTGAAAATTCTTTGAACTTCTTCATAGCCCATCACTTTCTTTTGAAACATGGCATAGATTAATTTTGTTCTTATTTCAAACTCCGCTCGAAGAGTTTCAACAGAGATCCCAAATCTATTGGAAATCTTTTCAAAAACCTTTGATTCTTTCTTGAAATAAAATTTATCGTTAGCAGGATTCCACACAAATGGGGTATTTGTAAGCGCAGTTCCATCAGGCTGCACTCTAACAACCTCAACTATTTCCCGTAGTCTCCTGGTCTCATGACCGCCAACTATGGCGTGCGAAATTATTGCAACAACATCAAGACTATTAACGAGCATAGGAGACAGTTCTATTGGTGGAGTTTCAAGTCTTCTAATCAAAGCATCTACTGAATCAGCGTGCATTGTTGAAATTGATGCATGTCCCGAAGCCATTCCTTGAAATAAAACTGATGCCTCTTCACCCCTAACTTCTCCTACAATCACATAATCCGGGTTCTGCCTAAAAGAACCACGTAGCAAACTAAACATATTAACTTCTCCCACTCCCCCGACATTAACCCCACTCCTAACCACTGATGGAAGCCAATTTTCCCTAGGTAAATTTATCTCACGAGTATCTTCAATTGAAACAACTCTATCTTCTTGAGGTATAAAAAAAGCAACTGCATTAAGCAGTGTCGTCTTTCCCGTCCCAGTTCCTCCTATAATCATAACATTTGACCGATATTGAAGGGTAATCCAAAAATAAGCAAGCATCTCTGGACTCATTTCATTAAACCCAAGAAGTTGAATTGGGGTCCAAGGCACCTTTGTAAATTTTCTAATTGTAAAAGTAGGACCCTTACTTGTTATATCTTGAGTATACGTAGCGTTAACTCTAGACCCGTCAGGCAAACTTCCATCTAGAATAGGTGAAGCATAAGAAATATTCTTCCCAGTTTTTTGCGCAAGCTTTTCTACAAAATTAGAAAGGTATTCTGGATTTTTGAAAACTACATTAGTTCTCATATTTCTAAAAACTCGGTGAACTATGTAAATTGGTTCATTAGAACCATTACATTCAATATCTTCAATAAAATAATCTCTCATCATTGCCTCAATTTCATTCATCCCAATAAAATTTCGATATAAATAATAAAACATTTTTTGGAAAGTTGATTCTTCTATCTGCAGCCCTAACTCAGAAACAACCAACTGTGCCGTTTTCCAGATATAATCTATCTTATTTTCTCCCGTTCCCCCAATTAAGGTTATATTAACAATCTCTCTCATTGCTTCTTCAATTTTTTCAAGATTTTTTTTGTCATCTATCGAAAGAAGAGGTTCCTCAACATCATAAACCAATTCACCCAAGTTAGAGTCAAAATGAATATGAATAGAAACATAAGGTTCTATAACCATATACCTTAAATCAATTTTTGTCTTGTCTTCTAGCCTAGGAACTAGTGGGACTCTAGGACTAAGATTAATATTCGGCACCTCCATTTTCAGACGAGGAAATTAAACTTTATTAAGTTAATTATAGGATAAAGTTCAATTTCTCAAAAAGATTTTGGCTATTTTATCGAAAGCAAACGATGTGTTTAGAAATCAATTATTACCTTCACTTCTGTGAAATATCGATGACCAAATTGCTTTCTTCATTCTCGCCCTTATTTTCAATCAAGATTATATAAGGATTCGGTGCTGAATTAATTTTTTTAAGCCCGCTTAATTCGCCATCATAACTTAAGTTAAAATTATATTCTGACGAGATAGTCACTTTCAAAGGATCTTCTGTAGTCAAAACACTAACCCTCCCAACAGGAACACTTTTGCCTATTTCGCTATATTCAAAACTGGAATCTATTATCCAGCTTATTTTATCCGCATCCAAATCTATTATTAAATCACCACGCCCAACCTTTAATTCTACAGACCTTCTGTTTCCGGGAGCAGTCCTAACTTCCATAATTTTGGAATCAATATTTTTAAGGGCCTCAATGGCCTGTTCAATAATTATAGAATCTTTTTTCTCCTCGATTTTTGGTCGAGCAATTGTCAAAACAAGACCCATGATTGCAAGGCCAATCAAAGTATAAATCACAGTCTCCACCCAAATCTGACCAGATTTATTCTTCTTAATATCTCCTCTCATCAAAACACTAAGTATAAATTGTTTATAAATTTAAGTTATAAAAATTAACGAGCAAAATAAATTCTACTTTTCGCAAGTGCATGAACCCAAATCAACATCAACTCTGCTTATTTCACAATGCCATGTGGATCTGTATGCTGTTTCAGAAGTAATTTCACACTCCTGATAGGTAGGAAGATAGTCTAAGCAATTGTAATCCTTACGATTGTTAACTTCTCTGCACTCATTTGCTCCCAAAGTTCTACATTCATTAAAGACATTTCCACACTTGGTTATAAAATCATCTTGTTGTCTCTCACATTCTTCCACGTTTCCAATCTGCCACGCTTTAGCCTTATCCTCGGCTTCGGCCTTTAATCCTTCAACATCCCAAGAATCTGGCAAAATTAATATTTTACCACTTGCACCGTCTACTCCTCTACATTCAGAACCAGTTAATGTAACTACGTTACCCGTCGAAATCGAATTAGAAATAACTATCACAGCAGCAATAATAAGAACCAAAGCCACAACGGGCTTGAACCACCCTTTTCTTGCCATGATTACTTATTGAATATTATTCTGTATATAAACATTTCTAAAATTCTAACAAGCACTAATTTTTCGCAAGCAATAAATCGCTATAAGACTGTGAAATCATATCTTCTTCACTAATCCCAAGGAGACTCTTATAATAGTTGCATTGTTCCTGTAATCTTTCTCTGCCCACCGTACCATCTAAATCTATTGCCTCAACTTCTATGAATGAACCCAACCCACTGACTTCATCGACATGAAACTTTACATTCCCCATAAAATAAATATCTCTTTGTTTATCTACGACTACTTTTACCCCCAGTGTCGTTGTTAAAGCTCGTTCTAAATTACTCCCAGATTCAACTCTCACAAGGTGAACAGTAGATTGCTTTGCTCCTGCATAATCCTCTCTTTCATAAGCTATCAAACTATTCTCGATATCACCCTTCCTTAATTTTAGCCTTCCCCTTAGAACATTAAAATAAACATCTATTTGATGATCTCTTCCTTTGTAATCTGCACCTTCTCTTTGTAATATCTCTCTTATTCTCCCTAGCTGACTACACTTCGCTTTAAATTCCACATTTATATGCATAAAGAAATTAATCCAATTTGACTTATAATAATTTATATGGTTTCCTAAAGAATAACCCTAAGAGTTTAACAAACAATTATTCTTTTTGAAGAAGAGATATCGCAGACTTCTTCTGATTGTCCAGTTCTTACTACTGGGGCTATTTCAACCTTTTCTACAGTTCCTGTGATTGAACTTGTGTCTATAACATAAACTTTTTCTTCATTAAGTCTAGGGAATGTGACTGCACCAGCTGGAACAATTGTTGTAGCGTCATTACTTAAATCGAAAGAATAACTATTTCCCCCAGCTGAAAGTATAACTTGAACATCAACTAACTCAAAGTCTTTTGGTCCATGCCTTATTTGGATAGATGCATTTTGTCCATCAGAGGTAATACAAGTGTAACCTTGATCTGGAAGCGAAACTTGAGAAATTGCATCGAAGCAAACTTTTCCTTTGTCAAGTTGATTATTTATCATTGGAATTATCGCAGCCCAGATTACTGTAACAGCAGCGACGGTTATTAAAATTATTAAAACAGTTGCAACAACGGCAGAAATTCCTCTCTTATTTTTTCCGATCACCATCTTCTTATTGTTTAGTATGTTTACTTATTTATAAACTTATTGCTTAAAGAGTAAAAGTTTTTCCATGTTCCAAACAAGTGAAAACTTTGTTGGTTGATTTTCCCGCAACATTTCCCACAAGTGCTGGATATATAGTTATTTCTTTAGGTCGTGTCCCATCACTCATCTTCAACGGAACTTCCCCGCTAATAGAATCACCAACGTCGACGCTGAATTTGAATTTGCTAACCTCTGAATTTCCTTGAAAGTCCAACATTTTTATATCAAGATGATAAATATCAATGTTTCCTTTATTTACCACTTCTATAACATCATAATTAAATTCCGAAGTAATTATTTCGGCTTCGAAATTAACTAAAGAGCATGCATTTCCTACGGGCTGTCCAAACTTTTCAATCTGTTCAGTTACAAAACCCCTAGCCCATAAAAATACAATCGACGCCAAAACCATAACGAGAGCAATAAGCAAAACCGTTGCAATAATCGGGGATAAACCGCGTTTTGATGTCAACCTCTTCATGATCAACCAACGAGGTAGATGTTTATAAATTATTTCTCCACCACAATAATCAAATAAAAATCCAACAAACCACCCAAGAATTAACTAACAATCCAAAAACCCACTAAACACAAATTATTTCTTGATCAGAGTCAGATTTGCAAGAGATCTTCTCATTCCCATTTTCAGAATCTATTATAAATGGTTGAATTTCCATGTATGTCAAATTAGGAAAATTAGTCAAATCAGCGACGGTCAAGAGTTCTTCACCCGGATTAATTTCAAATTCTGTATCATTCAAAATATAAAAACCAAAATCAGCACCCGTCCTGTTATGTACTCTCAAGATAAACCCATCAACAGTAAACCTTCCTCGATTTTGCAATGTAATCGTTAAATTATCTCCCCCATAACAATCAAAGTCTTTTACGATTAAATTAGTCCCATCCCCGCATTCTGGAATCTTATCTTCGCTTACATAAAATCTAAGCCAATTGTAAACAATAACTGAAAGCGCAATTGTAATTGAAATTAACAATACATAAGCAATAACTTCGCTTACTCCTTTTTTGTTTGAATTAAACTTATTTAGCTGCAATATAGATGTCATTTTCCTCCTCTTTTTGTATTAAAAATATTACTTGAGTATTATTAGATATCGGAAAACTAAACTGCCTACTCGATACTGTAATATTAACCTTTGAACCCTCGGAAAACCCTAAACCACCATTATCCAAAACAATCTTTGAACCATTCCCACCAAGATAATCATAAGTTTCAAAAACTTCCTGTTCAGCTCCGCCGATTGTAATCTTACTTTTTATTTTTGACCCGCCAGCAGATGCGTCAGCTGAATCGTCCCCTGCAGAGATACTAGCCGATTCTGTCCCATGATTTTCTAGAGTAATTGATTTTCTATTTCCGTAAATAAATATAAAACTAGAATCAGGCTCTTTATCCGAAACATAAGTAGAGAGCAAGTCAATAAAATTTTTGAGATCTTCATCATTGCTAAATCCCGAATAAATAGAATAATCGACTACCTCTCCGGTTTCTTTTTTTATACCATGGCTAAATTTCTCAAAGTCTGTTGGATTATTGCTAGTCAAAGCATAATTAGATATTACTCCTAGACTTAACACTATTGAAGATATTATCACCGCAGCCAAGATAAAAAACTGTCCCCTCTTTTGAATAATTCCCCTCATTAAGTCACGACGATTAACACATTTAAAATCTTTGCTCTTAACAAACTTAAATTAAAATATCATATGGCAAAGATTTTACCATAAAATTATTTAATAGTTTATCAAAAAAATTAGTCTACGCAAGTGCAGGTTCCAAGATCTATCGAAGTAGCTTCTATCTTGCAATCGACCCTTCCATCTCCATAATTGCAAGCTATAGGAAGGTCTGTCGAACAGCTAAAGCCCACTCTGTTATCTTCCACCTTGCAACCTTTTTCATATCTGCAATTTCCTGACATAGTCCCACAGTAACCACCAAAAGATTCTATCGCCTCGTTGCAATCATCTATTCTCGTGTTTACCCATGCTATTGCCTTATTCTGAAGTTCTGTTTTATAATCAGAGAAAAAAGTTTCTTCTTCTGCACTAATAACTATATCTCCCTTATAGCCATTAACCCCACAAGAAGGGTCTGCTTCAATTATCTTAACATAATTCCCAGTCACGTTTAAATTAGAAGAATTTATAGAATTAACAACAAGAGTTATTGAAAGAACAGCAACGACAATAATCGCAAAAGCTCTAGCCCACCCGTTGCCTCTCATTAAACAATAAACACTTTTGACTATTTAAATGTTTTTTAAGTAAGAGTTAACCTCTCAGAAATATTTAAATACTAAGTAACTCTTACTAAACCCAAGTAAAGATATCATAACTTACTTTTACTAAGTAAAATGCCTAAAGAAACAAAAAATAAAAAGTTCTTATTGGAAATCCCTGAAGAAATTTGGAATGATTGGAAAGATACAGTTCCCCGTTCCATGTCATTAAACAAAGCATTAATAGAACTCTTAAAAAAAGAGGGGGATAAAAAATGAGGATAAAATATTTTTTTATGTTTTTATTATTAGTTTTATCCATCACGGGTATTTATGCGTCGCGTTTGCCTATTATCAGCGGAGATTCGGACGGTTGGGGAACCGTCCTTAATGATTACTTAAATAAAATCGCCGGCTCGAACGGTACAGCGTTAAATGAGACAATGGTCAACGGGACAAACATTTATCCTGCTGCGATAAATACGACGCATATACAAGAAGGAGCAATAACTGCGAGTGATTTAGGGACGGATTCTGTTGCAGATGATGAGCTTGATTATTCTTCTGTAACCCTTAATGATTTTACTAATGATGCGAATTATTTGGATAAAGACACCGGAGGAACGCTCAGTGGGAGTTTAGTAGTCAATGGGAATTTAACAGTTATAGGAAGTTATCTTAATGCGACGGTAACCAATCAATATTTAAATGGCTCGTTTTTACCAGAAATAACTGATCTCTTTAATTTGGGAAGTTCTTTACTCAAATGGAATAATATTTACGCTTCCTCAATATTTTCTCAAGACAAGAACCTTTCAACAGGTTATGACTACGCATTAAATAATAGTCTATGGAGTTCTAATTACTCAAACATGTCCGTGGGTTGGAGCTACGCAACAAACTCGACGGGAACTGTCTCGGATTATTCAAACATCGCCCTCACAAATCAATCGAACACTTTCGGTAATTTCAACCAATCTTTTAATGGTTCAACCCTATTCGTAGATGCTGTAAGCGGGAGAGTTGGAATGGGGACGACGAGCCCAAGCGAAAAGTTAGAATTATCAGGGGGTTCGGGAATGAATCAAAGATTAAAACTTACAGGTACAGCAAACGGTGTATATACAGGCATACAAATGATTAATACCGCTACGGGCGCGGCCCAGTGGGATGTTGGTGTGCAGAACAACGTTTTGTCTGGTTCATTGGTCATTAGCGATGATGGTGGAACGACCAAGCGAATGGTTATTGATAGAAGCGGCAAAATCGGCATCAACACCACTAACTCGGTGAATACCCTAAACGTCGTCGGCGACATTAACGCAACAACCTCAATATTCTCTCAAGGTAAAAATCTTTCAACAGGTTATGATTATGCATTGAATGCAAGTTCTGGAGCTTTATCTTGGTCAACTGCATACAACGGAACTTTAGCAAAAACCGATTCAGTAAATACCTTCGGAGCATTTAATCAAACTTTTGACACTTCAACATTATTTGTTGATAGTGTTAGTGATAGGGTGGGGGTGGGAACGACGAGTCCGGGAAGCTTAATGGAATTAAGTAAGGCGGAGGCTGTCGATTTAAGAATTACAGACACCACTACCGATACAGACATTGGTACAGTCCAGGGACAAATGACATTTTACGGTAGGTATACTTCTGGAATAGCTACACCAGGAACAACTGGAGCAATAAAATTAATTCGTGGAAGAGTCGCTGGACAATCCGGTTCGGATTTAACTTTCTGGACACAGGGCAACTCTACTGATTTAGCCGATCAAACTATTTTTGAAAGAATGAGAATAGATAAAACTGGCTCCGTCGGCATCAATACAACCACCCCGAGCTCCACTCTGCACGTGGTGGGGGGTACTACTACCGTGATGGATTTGACTGGTCCCACGTCTTCATTCGTTCGTTTCCGAGGAGCGGCAGGTGCAATAAAGGGAGAAATTGGATTTACCACAGACGGTTCAGACGGTCTTGCATTTGTCGATTCAACCGGCTCAAATGTTAATCTATTAGTAACTAATACGGGCTCCGTCGGTATCGGGACAACGACTCCTTCCTATTTGTTACATGTTAACAAGTCGCAAAACGCCGGGACTTCTATTTCGGTTGCTAATGAAAATAGTGGCACTGGTGCTTTTTCTGCATTTAATGTTGATAGTAGTGGTGGGAATTTGTATGGTTATCAATTTGGAGGTTCTTATACTACTGCGGGCAGGTATATTCAGTCATCTGGCCTTCTTGAAGCATCTGGCGCCGGTGGCTTGGGGCTATCTGCTAGCAGTTCTGGTGGTGATATAAGGTTTTATACAAATGCGGATAACCAGCGAATGATAATAAACCAAGACGGCTCCGTCGGCATCAACACCACTGCACCAGTAAATACTTTAAATGTCGTTGGAACAGCTAATGTAACTGATACACTATATGTTGGAAGTTCTGTTTTGAGTATAACAACGGCCGGGGGAATACAAATTCCCATTGGAAAACAGATTCAAAATGCAAATAATGATGCTTTTTTAAGATTGAATGAAAATGCGGCTTACTTATATGGGGGTGGAAATTATGTTTATGCAACTACGGGAGGAGTAGGAATCGCCACCACATCTCCTCAAAATAAATTAAACGTCATCGGAGATGCAAACATAACGGGAAATGTGACGACGGCTGGAAATGTAACCATTGACGGAAATCTTTTGAAATCATCGCAGACTGGCATCACAGCGTCAACGACGCAAACGCAAAGCAACGGTGCCTTGACTAAAGACATAAACATTGTAAGCACAGTTACAAACGCTAATGATGTTGTGACTCTCCCACCTGCAAGAGCAGGAATGAATATTTATATCAGAAACAATGGGGCGAACACCTTACAGATTTTCCCTGCTGACGGAGACGCAATCAACGGCGCTGCGGTAAATGCTTCAACAACATTAGCTGCAGCAGCTTCTGTAAGATATTTCACTGCCGACACTACAAATTGGTATTCATAGTCACTAACTAAAATGAAAAATGAAAGGGGGATTGGAACAAAACAAGAATAAAAATGAATTTAAATAAAACAAGAATAATAATTTTGGTTTTGGTTGTTTTATTAGTTTTAACTGTTGGATATATTATCTTGGATAAGTATCAAGAAAAAAAACAACAAGAACAATTTGATATTTTCAAGCAAGGAGCACAATATGGTTATGAACAGGCGATCGTACAATTAGTTCAACAAGCATCAACATGCCAGCAAGTTCCAGTAAATGTTGAAAATCAAACCATAAATTTCATTGCCGTTGAATGTTTAAGTAACTAAATAAACTGTTATAAACATGAATAAAATAATTTCAATAATTCTTATCATGACCTTATTTTTCTCTTCCTTAGTCTATGCTGGAAATTATGGTGCCTTAAATTATGGTAAGGGGCTTTATGGAATTGGGCAAGTCGTTACAACCCCAGCAAGTGGTGGGGGGAGTAGCGGTGGTGGCGGAGGTGGTGCAACTTCCAGTTGCACTTATAACTGGAAATGTACGAGCTGGTCTCCAGATGAATGCCCAGTCAATGGAGTGCAAGAAAGAGTTTGTATAAATAAAGGAACGTGCAGAGGAACGGACGAAATGCCCGACCTAAAACAAGCCTGCACCTATGAACATGGAGAACCATTATTTGATATTTTCTTAAATCTTCCAGCTGAGGATAAAGAAATATGCTCTGGAGAAAAAATAGGAGCAAATGTAAAACTGGAAAATTACGGAAAAATAGAATTACTCGATGCATACATGACTTACTGGATAATTGATGAAAATAATTCTTTGATTGCAGAATCAAAAGACACGAGGGCTGTGACAAACGAAAAAAAGTTTGAAATTGAACTAAAGATTCCCAAACCAACTAGGGAAGGAAATTATAGAATTTACGCACAAATTAATTATGATGAAAATAAGACAGCAGTAGCAGGAGAAACATTTGAAGTTTTATCAAAAGAAAAATGTAAGGAACTACCTCGAAATATTTCTTACTTAAAATACCCATTTTATGGACTTATGGTGATAATTGTAGTTTTGGTTATATTCTTTTTAGTTAAAATATTAAAGTCAAAATTCAAAATAACGAAGAGAAGACCTGAAAAGACAATAAGCCACACGAAATACAAAAATAAGATTAAAGAAAGTTTAAAGAGAATTAAATCCAAACATTTAGCAGTATTCCTTTCTGCTTTCGTATTTGTCGAGATATTATTTACTTTAAGAAACAAAATAACCGGATTTGCAATCGGTGGAGTAAATAAGATTAGTAATCTGGGAGTTATTTGGACTGCCTTAATTATAGCTATGGGGTTATTAGCTTTAATTTGTAGAAAGAAGATTCTTGAAGGTTTAAGCAAAAAATATCCAAAGAATAGCTTGAGAGGATTAATCAAAAAGAAAGTTTACACAGATACTGGAGATTATATCGGAAAAGTTGAAGAGATTCTTTTAGGGAAGGGTAAAATTGATAGCTTAAAGATTAGGCTAGACAAAAAGCAGAAATTCAGGGTTAAAGGAATTATTATTAAATACAAAAATGTGAAATGTGTTGGACACATCGTAATTATTGATAATGTTTTGGAGCACTTGAATGACTCACATCAAAATCTATAAAAACAATAAAATCTTACTACCAAATATCAAAAGAGAAGAAATGAAAAAAGATAAAGAGAAATTGTCTAATGCTCATATAGCCAACTGGCAAAAAGAGTTAAAAAAAATTGAAAGAGGGGAAAAATACTTAGATTCAGAAAAAAGAAAATTAATAGACCAAAAAGAAAAAATAAGAATCAAAATTAAAAAAGAAAAGGAAATCTTAAGATTAGAAAATAGAATCAGAACAATAAGGAAGAAGAAATGATTATAGAACTAATCAAAAAAATCCTCTTCTCCTTATCCCAGAATTAATTATTTCAAAATAAAGTTCATTTACTGGCAAGCTTCGATGCTTTCTTAAAATTGCAGATCTTTTCCCACCACTATTTTTCAATTCAATTAGGCATTTACTCCAATATTTTAACAAGTCTCCACCGACCATTGAAACTTCTCGTTCTAATTTCTTATCCAAATCATCTTTAACAAAAGAAGAATAAACCTGATTTGTAATCATCACAGGAATATTTTGTTTTCTTGCAATTTCATTTAAAGTTCTTAGTTGCCCCGCAAGTTTTCTGTTCACATCACTAATTTTTCTGCTATCCTGCTCCATAATCGCACTCCCTAGTTCAAGTCTATATAGCATAGCAATAGAATCAACAATTATCAAAGACACATCCCCTTTTTTCACATGCTTCAAAAGTTCTTCAAAAGAATCTTCTTGCTCCTCAAAAGATGTGGGGGTAAGAAGTAAAATATTTTTTAAAGATTTTTCCACTTCTTCTTTTGTTCCGCCATGAACCTGTTTAAACCTCTCCGAAGAAAATCCCCCTTCAGTATCCATAAAAATAACTTTATTTCCTTTTTTCGCCTGCGAAACGGCAACAATAATACAAAAATTTGATTTACCGCTTCCCCCAGGCCCATAAATCGTCGTGATAATATCAGATTCATATCCCCCAAAAAGAAACTTGTTTAGTTCATAAGAACCTGCAGAGATTTTTCCTAAGGATTCGGGCATAAAAAATAGAATAATAGTATGGTTATAAGAATTTATGTTATAAAATAATCACTTCATCTTTTTGAAATCACTAACAACAGAATCAATTTCCTTTTCAAGCAATGTAATTGCTTCATTCAATAGCTTTTTTGGGTTTGCGCCTTCAATATGTAATACTGGATTTTTTGTTGGGTGTTCTCGTTTCCAAGCAGCAAATTTTGCATTGCCCTTCTTGTTTACATAAACTCTCAAAATTTCTGCAACTGTTAAGTTTCCAATCTCTACATCAAGGGAATCCTTTGTTTCATTCAATATTTTAACTTCCATAATTAATACTGAATAAAATCAATTTAAAAAGCTTAGCATTGATTAAATTTCAACCAGTCATAAGTTTAATTTTATGAAACCCTTGTTCTAGTAAACTCTCAAGACTATTTATGTTTTTTTGTCTAAGATCTATTGCTCCTTTTTTTTCAAGCTCTTGCAAGTAAGACCACACATCTGCATAACCATAAGCCTTAAGGTCATGAGCAGCACCCATAAGTTCTATATCATAATCTCTGGGGCTAATTGCGAAAGACCTCATGTTAATACGAAGAGAATTCTTACTCATACTCAAACCCAATTTTCCAACAATAGTCAATATTTCTGAAAAATACAAAACTTTTTTTCCAACAGCTTTTTGTATTTGAACTCTTATCTTTTCATAAGGAACTTCTTTATCCATAAAAATCGTGATTATTGAGAATTTATATAACTTTTGTTCTCCTAAGAAACTCTGCTCACACCCTCTTTTCGTACCCGCAGAACATGATCTACAAAACCTTCCATTTTTTCTTCATGGCTTACCAGTATAATCTGTTCAGCACTTAATTGCTCGAAAATATCTCTCATTTTGTCCACCTGCTCACTAGCAAACCCATCAGTTGGTTCATCCAAAATGACGACGTCTTTAGTCTTAATATGAGAAAGCATTGAATTCAAAACCTGATTCAAAGCAAGTCGATAAGCAAGCGCGATTGCGGTTCGCTCCCCCCCACTTAAAAAATCATAGTCAATTTCATAATCTTGATTTGTAACAATCGGCGTAAAATCTTCATCAAGCCGAACACTCAAGCTATCAGGAACCATCAAAGAAAACCAGTCACCAAGGATTCTAGAAAACTCATTTCGAAGTCTAGACAAAACGTTTTTCTCAGTCATTTCAATCATTCGAATAAACTTATCATTAATCCAACCCTCTAACAACTTGAGCTTGTTCATCTGCTCCCTTATTTTCTCTTTTCCACTAATATCTCCACCAAGTTCTTCAAGCCTTTTCTTTAAAATTTCTAATTCTTTATTCTTTGAAGCAATTGCTATTTCTTTAGTTCTGCTAATTTCATCTATCTTCTGAAATTCTAGCTTGGCTTCATCAAATAATTTTTGAGATGAATTAAACGGTAAAATTTTTAATTTCTTTTCATCCATTTCCAAAGATAGGCTTTTTATCTCATTTGAAATTCTATCAAGCACATATGCATCGCTTTTCATTTTTACTTCAATATTTTTTTGGTGCTCAAACCTAATCTTATTTTGTTGTAAAACGGTTTTATCAGATTCATACCCTTTAACAAGTTCCTTTTCTTTTTCTAGCTCCCTAGAAATTTGAGTTCTTTGGATTATCTTAACTTCTAACTCTCTTACCAATTCTTCAATTTCAAAACTAGTTCTCTTGGAAATTTTTTCTTTATGCTCGTGAGAAACACCTTGAAAACACGTCGGGCAATTCTCCAAAGACATGACCTTATCCCTTAACTCCAAAGGTCTCTCTTTTTTTGACTCAAGAGCAAAAATCTGCGAATTCAATTTGTTGTACTCTTTGGTTTTCTCTTCTAAAATTAATTTATGCTTATCAAGAAGTTCCGAAACATTCTTCAACCGATCAACTGAAAAATCAACAACTTCCCCGATTTGTTTTTGCATCAAAGATATTTCTTTTTTCATTCTATTTTCCATATCTTTTTTTCCAATAATTTGGATTTGCAAATTCAAAATTTCAGAATCAATTTTTCTTCGCTCCTCCATATTTTCACCTGCACTAAGAAGCTTTTTTTCTGCAAGTTCTTTTTCTAAAATAAGTTTCTGATAATCAATATTAAGATTATTAACTTCTCTGCTTAAGACAATCTTCTTTTCATTTTCCAAAACAAACTTTTCCTTTAACAGATTCATCTCTGTAATCAAAACCTCTTTTATTTTAATAGAATCCTTTATTCTTTGCAAAAAAACGGCAGAATTTTCTTTTATTCTTTTATATCTATCAATCCCAAATATATGCCGAAGAGTATCAAGTCTAACCTCGGGCCTTTCTTGAATTATCGCCTTCATTTCTTCTTGAGGAGTGTAAACTGTAAATTTATACAACTGATTAGATTTTTTTATAAATTCTCTGGGGTAATTCAATAAACTAACAACCCTTTCCTTCATTTCTAAAGTAGAAAGTTCCTCAATTTGACCATCAACAGAAATAATATTCAAATCTTGAGTAATGCTACCATTTTTGCTTTTTTTTATTGCTCGCTCCAATGTAACACTCTTCCCATCAATTTCCATTTCTAAGCTTGCAGAAGCTTCATCTTCCCCCGATCTAAGAATTGAACTTCCTTTTTGTCCTGGTTGCAATCCAAAGAGGGCGAACTGCAACCCCAAAAGAATAGAAGTTTTTCCAGAACCGATATTTCCAGACAAAAGAACAAGACCTTTTGGAAATTCTATTTCTAAAGAATCATAACTTCTTATATTTTTTAATTTAAGTTTTTTAAATAACATCAAAAAACCTCCGAAAGCTCTAAAATTCTTTTAAGTTCTTTAACAAGCCTATCCTCAAAAAATGAAATCTTTTCATCTTCATTTTTTTCAATAGATAGCATATTCATCAGATCAGAAAGATATTTGTTAAATTCATCAGGATTGACCCCTACATATTCTTCTCTAATTTTTTGCTCAACTACCTCGATATCATCGTCAGTAGCAACATTTGATGTAAAATTCCCCTCACTGGACCGCAGATATGAAATATTTCGCAAAAAATCAAAGACTCCCTTCTTCTTTGCAAAATCTTCAATTTCATTAAATGAAATATCAGCAGTTTTTCCGGAAGTTATGACCCCCGTTAGTTTCAGTAATAAAATTTTATCATTCAAATTGTGTCTATCCAGTTCGCTTATTATTTCTTGAGTTGCATTAAATCCATTTGTTATTTCTAATTCTAAAAAAACAACATCTTTCAGGGGCAAAAGAACACTTTTGGTATTTATTTTCCCATTTTTTATTTCAACTAAATTAAAACTGCCACATTGAAGATCGGCTAACTCCTGAAAGTTATTAGGGTACGTTGGACCTGGATAAACAAAACAAGAGTTTGATAGTCTTGTTTCAAATCTTTTATGAATATGACCCATTGCATAATAATCTGCGAGAGGTAATTTCTCTTTTTCTACAAAGTCCATGGGAATATTTCCTACAACATCCTTTATTGTTGAATGAAACATAAAAATCGTAAAAGGGGCAACATAATCAAAATTAACTTTTCGCAAGTCATAAACCTCCATTCCAGATTTTCTTCCCGGATAACCATAAATAGCAATATCTTTGTAAAATGAGGGTTTTAGTTTAATAGTCCCGTCACTAAGCACATCAAAAGATTCCACATTCTTACAAAAACCTGCCTTTTCCATTACATCTAAAAAAGTCTTTCCAGAAGCGGAAAAATCATGACTTCCTGCAATCAAATAAATAGGAATTCCGGCCTCTCTGACCCTTTTAAATTCTGCGAAAGAATCTTTCAATGTTTCAATTGGGGGATAAGCAGAATCAAATAAATCTCCAGCAATCAAAATAAAATCAACTTTCTCTGCAATGCTTGTATCGATAGCGGCCCTAAAACTTCTAAAGTTTAAATCTCGTAACCCTTCAGATCTCCAACTGCCTAAATGGCAGTCAGCTATATGCGCAAATTTTACCCCTTCATTCATAAAATAGCTGACATTTCGATTTATTTAAAGATGATTGTAGTATAAAAGATGTTTCGCTAGGGAGTTAACGAGATTAGTATTAACAAAACCCTCTAAAAATTTAAATACCATAATTTTATACTTATGACATGAGCTTTCTAAAAAGTAAGCTATTCATAGCAGTTTTAATCTTTGTAGTGGTTCTTGTAGTAGTTTTTTTAGTCAGAAATAACTCACCTGATTCTTCATCATATACTCTTTCAGGAAATGACCAAAATAATCAAATTGAAAATTCAAGTATAGACGCCATAGTTACTTCTAAAGCTATAACTAAAACAGAATTATCTAAACACAACACTAAGGAAGATTGCTGGGTTTCTTACAATGGAAAAGTTTATGACCTAACAAGTTTCTTGCCAAATCATCCAGGCAGTGCAGCAGCCATAGCTCCTTACTGCGGAACAGCCGAAGAGTTCAAAGTAGCATTTGAAAAACAACACGGCACAAGTAAAGTAAGCGTATTAATGAAATTTGGAACATTTATAGGAGATTTCCAAGTTGTAGGAAGTTTGAACTAAAAAATGAAAGAAAAAAACTTACCACTAGCAATCCTTCGTTGGAGCTTGAGCCTTGTTTTCTTATATTTTGGATTTAGCCAGGTAATCAATCCCCCATCTTGGGCACGAATAGTTCCGGAGTTCCTAACAAAATCATTTATTTCTGCAAATAACATAGTAATAATGAATGCAATTTTGGAATTAACCCTAGGAATATTTTTAATTCTCGGACTTTACACAAAATTTAGTTCCCTAATCCTTTCAATACACTTATTATTCATAACAATAAGCATGGGCTTTACCCCCATCGGTGCTAGAGATTTTGGTTTGACAATTGCAACTTTATTTATATTCTTAAGCGATCTAGATAGGTACACACTTGACTGGACAATAAAAAATAGAATTACCATTCCGAATCAAAAAATTTAAAACTTCAAAATAATTAATTCTTCCATAAACATTTTCTTTCGGGCAATTTCGTGTCCACCAAACTTATCAATTCTGTTTCTAGGCGTTAAACTCGAAACCAAAAGCAAAATTTTTCCACCCACATTCAAATGCGCCTTCGCTTCTTTCAAAAACCCAACGGATATTTCATCTCCTTTCTTTCCACCAGTCGTCGCCACTCGCGAACTCGCTGGCTCCCTATCATCTCTAGGTAAATAGGGGGCATTAAAAACAATCAGATCAAATTTTCCAGTTACATCAGAAAATAAATTTGAATAAAATGCGTTTATTCCTTTTTTCTTCAAAATTTCCACGGCTTCTTTGTTTATGTCACAAGCAAAAATATTTTTCTTATCTAAAAACTCCAAAGCAACCCCAGCCAAAATGCCCGAACCAGTTCCAATATCTAAAAATGTTATATCTTTCTTAGAATTTTTTAAATATCCTCTTAAAAAATCAGCAAAAAATTCTGAATCATCGGATGGCGCATATATTTCCATTTTAAGCAAATAAAAGTCCAAGGAACAAAGCCCCAACAACGATTAAAAGTGTAATCATAAAAAATATCAAAACTTTCCTTTTTGTAAAGAATTTTTTCTTTTCCATATAAGGGTTTTGGGGAAGTTTTTTAACAGGAAAATCCCGCTGTTCAATCACACCCCTATTTGCTGACGGCAAAATTCCAGAAATATTCTTGGCAGCTTCTTCAACTTCAAATGCAGAATAACCAGCATTAAGAAAACTTAATTTTGCAGACTCTAAACTTGAGCCCAGTTCAATCGCATTTTTTAGCCCACCAATAAGATCAACCTTTACTTCGCCTACAATTCTAACACCTCCCCATTTTTCATTAAATGGAACTGTTTTCCAAATTTATACCCTAATTCTTTTGCCAAAATTCCGGCTGGTTCAGTTTTAGCAGATTCACCATGGCAAGGCAAAATATGCTGCGGTTTTAGCAAATGAATCAATTCCCTTAAATCTTCCTTCCCCCCATGCCCAGAAACGTGGGCATCTCTAAATATTCTAGGATGACTCTTCTTTAAATGAGATTCCATCTTTGCAAACTGCTCTTTATTTACTTCTGTTGGAATAACACTGCTTGAAAAAACAATATTATCCTCCTTTCCAATTTTAAATGGAAGTTGGTGTCTGGAAATTCGCTCTAATATAGAACCGGGTTCTCCCTGATGCCCCGTGCAAACAATCAAATAATCTTTTCTATTTTTTTCAGCAGTTTTAAGAGTTTTTTCTACCTGCCTTCGATACTTCGCCATGTTAACACTTCCAAGAAATGGGGCAGAATTAACATCTCTGGCTGCACTACAATATTTATCAAGACTCCTACCTAAAAAAACAACATTTCTGCCCAATTTTTTTCCAAACTCCGTAATTGATTTTAATCTTGCAATATGGGAAGAAAATGTTGTAACAATTATTCCAGAATTTTTATTTTGTATGGTATTAAATACTTCTTCCAGCAGAACTCTTGCAACCCGTTCCGACGGTGTTTTTCGCTCACTTGAAGAATAAAGGGCATCAGTAATCAAAAGCAAAACTCCTTCACGACCAAGCTCCCCTAACCGCTTATAATTTGTTTTTGGACCCATAACGGGAGTATCATCCAATTTGAAATCCCCAGAAAAGACTATCACACCTGAAGGTGTATGAACTGCAATCATAAGACACTCAATTGTAGAGTGAGTAACATAGATAAAATCAATCTTGTATTTTCGGCTTTTTCCCTGAACATAAAAAGTAGTATTTGGTTTTATCGCATAGGCTTTATTTTTTAAAACGGCGTCATTATCCTTCAAAAGAGATTCCAAAACCTTTATGGTAAATGGTGAAGCATAAATTGGAGCATCATACTTATCCGATATAAACTGAACAGCTCCGACATGGTCTAAATGCGCGTGACTGATAAATTGGGCCCTAACTTTATGCCTAATTTTATCCAAAACAGAATCATCAGGGATAGCCCCTTTTTCTTTTAGCTTACCTTCAGTCATCACCCTTTCCTTTTCTTGATAAGAAACAATTGCAGGCAAAAAGAACCCCTCATCAAAAATGAATGCATCTTCATCAACCTCTATAGCAATCATATTTTTTCCAACTTCAGAAAACCCGCCAACGGCATGAACTCTAATCATTATCTCTCTTTTTCTCTCCTAATAGAACCAAACCATAAGAGATTTATAAAAGTTGGTAAAATTTTTAACAAAACTTTTTTAGTAAAAAGATTACTCTTTAACTATTTTACAACATCCCCTAAAAGAGCAATCTTTTTAACTATCTCCTCCTATAAAGTAAAATGAACAAAAAGGGTTTTTTGTTAAAAGCTTTTATAATAGTATTAGTTTTAGTAGGAATATATCTCTGGGTAAACTTCTTAGTCGGTAGTTCACAAGATGACGACAATGACGACAACAATAATGACACAAATAACAACACGGGAATAATATGCGTTCCTGCAACTTGCTGCCATCCAACGGGTTGCGTCCCAAAAGGCCAAGAACAAGATTGTGCAGCAGTATCCTGCACGTCAGAATGCGCCCCAGGAACCCTTGATTGCAACCAAGCCCGATGTGAACCAATAAACAGACAATGCGAGGTCGTTTTTAATTTGAACAATGGATAAAAAAACAAAAAAACTAAAGTTAAAACCAACGGCCCGAGACAATCGGAGATATTTTACAACAACAGCATCTAATGAACAAATAGAAAAATGCATCCTTGATTATTTAGGAATCTTAGGCTTCGCCAAGTCTGCCTATATGAAAGTCCAAGATGAAAGAATCAATAGCAAAACCATAGGCAGTTGCACAAGAGAATCCTTAGATGATGTTAGGGCAGCCCTCACTCTTTGCCACATAAAAATCGACAAAGTTAGCAATACAATTAAGGGTTTAACGAGATAAATAGGTTAAAATCAACCACCCAAAATTTTAAAAACTCATTCCCATAAAACTTATTAACCCTAATTTTTATTACCAAATATAGGATCTCAAAAAACAATGGAAGACATACAACACCAACAAATGGGATATGACCGGGCGGCAACAATGTTTGCTCCAGACGGGCACATCTTGCAAGTAGAATATGCAGAAAAAACAATCCGCTTAGGTTCATCCTCAATCGGATTAGTATGCAAAAACGGGGTAATTATATTGAGTGATCGAAGAAAAAAAGACGAACTTGTAGTTGACCAATCAGCAAATAAAATCCAAGAAATTGACGAGCATATAATCGCCGTTTCTGCAGGTATTACAAGCGACGCAAGAATCCTAATTGAAAAAGCAAGAGTTTTGGCTCAACAACATAGAATTAATTATGACTCAAAGCCATTGACCGAATCAATTGTTAGAGAAATAGCAGATGTAAAACAACAGTTTACCCAATATGGCGGTTCAAGGCCTTTCGGAGTTTCAATGATGTTTGCGGGAATGAATGGAGAACCAGTTCTTTTCACAACCGACGTTACAGGAAATTATCTTAGATACTACGCAAATGCAATCGGTGAAGACGATGAAAGAATAAAGAAAGCATTAAGAGAAAAATACAAAAAAGATTTAACAACAAAAGAAGGAATGAAACTAGCATTAGACATTTTCAAAGAAGTTCAAGGAGAAAAGTTTGACATCAGCAGATTCGACGCAGGAATCGTTGACGACAAAAAGATAACGAGATTATCTGGCAAAGAAATCGAAAGACATTAATTAGAAGATTATTCTACCCCCATTATATTTAATTAAATCCTAACAAATCTTTTGAAAGTTATTACATTACTAAAAGTCATCAAAGCGAGCATCCTGACAAGGTCGGATGCGAGTGATTTCATTTCACACCAACAAATCTTAAATACTCTCAACCTATCCAACGAGTAATAATATTTTCCAACCCCTATAATCTTATAAGTAATGACTCCTTGAAATCTTGGTGAGGTGAATAAAGCCTCAGAATTAATTCTGAGAAAATTAAACATGGGAACAAAAGACGATAAAACAAGCGAGGCTTGGGTTAATAGTTTGATGAATCAACTAAAACTTGCTTTTGCGCAAGTGGACGAAGCAGGAATAGGGATGTTTTTAGAATCATTTGCTAAAGATCCTGAAAAAACGATTGATACATTTCCAGAGCATCTTGAAAGAATTCTAGGACTTGCCGGAGGACTCTTTCAAGGAACTGGTTGTGGAGGACCATATCCTCCAGTCGTAATTCCTTTATGGAATGCAATAGGAAGTGCTTATCCTGAAATGCCTAAAAAAATGAGAGAAAAATCATTGAATGTTGTAATGGGATACTTGAACGGACAAAGATATGATATTTCTCAGGAACATGTTGAAGGAATAAAAGAACCTTGGTTACTTAGGGACATCATCGTAAGCAATTGGCTTTATTGGCCCGGATATTCTGCATACAGAGACATACTAAAAGGAAAAATAACTTGGGCAGACATAGCAGAAAGAGTTCAAGGGCAGGACAAGGAAGGAAAACCAATATTGGTAGTTCCTAGCATTGGATGGTTAGGTTTTGCAATATCAAGAAAAGATTATGCTACTGAACACATAGCAGAAACATTTGATGAATTATTTCCGGAAACCGCTGATAGAACAAAAGATATGGTCGCAGGATTTATAGTAACACAAGCCGCAAGAGATGTGACAAGAGTACGAGATGGAATACCAAGCCATGAAGAAGGAAGAACATTCATGGAAATATTAAGAGATAAAATTAAGCATTATCAACCAGCCTGGCAAACAGAGATTAAAAGAAAAACATTGGAAGAAAAATGGCTTTGGAGACCCTCTTACGAAACTGAAAGAACAAAATGGGAAGGAGTTTATGGGGAAAATAAAAAAGAACTTGAAGGATGGATAAAAGAAAAAGTAGTAAATTAAGCAACAAACATTATAAACCCTAACCGATTTAATTTAATATGACCCAAACAAAAGCAAGAGTAACTAAAAACGGAAAACATTTCGAAATTCTTGTAGACTTAGAGCAAGCTATGAAGTTTAGAAAAGATGAACCAGGTTCATCACTTTCTTCAGCGGTTTTAACAAATGCAGTATTTCATAATTTAAAATCTGGAGAGCAAGCCTCAAGAGAATCTCTCATGGAAGCATTCGAAACTAGCGATTTCCAAACGGTTGCAACCAAAATTATCAAAGGCGGAGAAGTTGTAAAAACAGTAGAATCAATGAAAGAGAATCAAGATAAAAAATACAAACAGGTTGTTGATTTTCTTGTCAAGAGCGCAGTTTCCCCCGAAGGTAGACCTTACACACCGGACAGAATTATGAAATCATTATCTGAAGCTCATGTCAATATAAAAAATAAGCCTATTGAATCTCAAGTAATTGAAATAATTGAACAGCTTTCAAAAGTTTTGCCAATAAAAATGGAAAAGAAAAGAGTGAAACTTACAATCCCCGTTGCTCACACCGGAAAAGCTTATGGCTTAGTCAAAGAATTCATGGTTGAAGAAAAATGGCTTGAAAACGGCGACCTTCAAGTGATAATCGAAATGCCAACAGCAATGATTTTCGACTTCTACGACAAGATTAACAAAGCCACCCAAGGCAGTGTTATGAGTGAAGAGCTTAAGAAGTAAAGTTTTTCCCCTCCAGTAAGATTTTTAAACCCCAAAATCCCTTCTATTTCGTACAAGAGAAAAGGAACGTCAATGGGCGTGTTTAAATTATAGATTTTCTCTAAAATATAGATAATGAGCGAAGAAAAAAGACAATTAGTCGCACCCGGTGAAACGGTTGTTAGTGGAAAGCAATATTTACCTGGCGACGGCGCTTATAGAGATGGCGACGACATAGTTGCAAGAAGATACGGGGTTACAGAAATTTCTGACAAACACATTAGAGTTATTCCAATATCTGGAGCATATTACCCAAGGAGAGGAAACACAATTATCGGAACAGTCACAGACATTCTATTCAACGGCTGGTTAATCAATTTCGGTGGAGCACAAAACGGATTCTTATCCGTTTCAGAAGTTCCTAGATACATAAATAGAAATGAACTACGAGAATACCTAGACTTTGGAGAATCTGTAGTTGTAAAAGTATGGGACGTAAAATCTAGAGGAGTTGACGTTTCTATGAAAATGAGAGGATTTGGAAAAATTGAGGGGGGTCTTTTAATTTCAGTAAGCCCAAACAAAGTTCCTCGAATCATAGGCAGAGAAGGAAGCATGGTTAGAATGTTAAAAGACGCAACAGGCTGCGAAGTTACAGTCGGCCAAAACGGAAAAGTTTGGATTGCTGGTTCTTCAACAGAATCAGAAGTGCAAACAAAGGAAATAATTGAATTCATCGTCGATAACACCACAACAAATGGTTTAACAGACAAAGTTGAAAAATTCATAAAAGATAAAGGCTTAAAAGTTTCTAAGCAAGTAGGATCGATGGAATCAGTCGAAATAGTTGCTGAAAATACAGACCAGCATGAAGGAGAGAGTGAAGAAGAACCAGAGCATGAAGAAAATGGAGGACAAAATTAAAATGGCCAAAGAAAAATCTGAAAAAAGTTTATACACAAAAAGATTTGATGGTAGAGCATTCGACGAAATCAGACCGATGTCCGCAAAAGTCGGAATTGTTCCTAGTGCTGACGGGTCTGCAGAGTTTCAAACTGGAAAAACAAAAGCAATTGCAGTTGTTCGAGGTCCTCGAACTCTTCACCCACAACATATGCAAAATCCAAAAGAAGGGGTTCTTCGGGTAAGCTATGGAATGATGCCTTTCTCTGTATGGGACAGAATCAAACCAGGACCATCTAGAAGAAGCGAAGAAATCAGCAAGGTTTGTGAATGGGCTTTAAGTTCAATAATTGACCTAAGCGAATTTCCAAACACAGTTGTGGATGTTTTCATTCAAATTCCTCAAGCAGATGCAGGAACAAGAGTTGCGGGTCTTAATGCAGCATCATTAGCTCTAGCACATGCAGGAATACCTATGAAAGAAATGTTATCAGCCGTTGCCGTCGGTAAAATGGACAAAACATTAGTAGTTGATGTAAATAAAGAAGAAGAAGACTTTGAAGATGGAGAAGGTGCTACAGACATGCCAATAGCAATCACTTCAAGAACAAAGAAAATAGCACTTTTACAATTAGACGGAAAAATATCTCCTGATGAATTCCAAGAAGTTTTGGAAATGGGAAAAAAGGCATGCGAGCAAATTTTAAAAGTTCAATTAAAAGCATTAAAAGAATCAGGGAGCGATAAAAAATGAGCGAACAAATAATTCCAAACTTGCAAAAAGATAAAATAATTGAATATATTTCCAAAGGCAAAAGGCTTGATGGAAGAAAATTAGAAGAATATAGAGATATGGAAGTAGAGTTGGGTGTATCAGAAAATGCTGAGGGTAGTGTTCGAGTCAGATTTGGAAAAACAGAAGTTTTTGCTGGAGTAAAAATGGCAGTAACAGAACCTTATCCAGATTCTCCTAATGCCGGAACATTCATGACGACAGTAGAATTGCACCCAATGGCTTCTGAAGGTTATGAAATAGGAAAACCAGGAATTGAATCTGTAGAAATTGCTAGAGTAATAGACAGAGGGATCAGAGAAAGTGGATTTATTGACTTTGAGAAATTATGCATTACACCAGGAGAAAAAGTTTGGCAAGTTTTCTTAGACATATTTGCAGTAAATGACGACGGAAACCTTTTGGATGTTGCTGGTCTTGCTTCATTAATAGCGTTAGGTCATGCAAAAATGCCAAAGTATAATAAAACTGAAGGAAAAATAGAGCAAGAATTAACAAAAGAATCATTACCTCTAAACGAAGATGCACTCGCATTCAATATGACATTTCATAAAATCGGAGACTCTATCGCATTGGATGTAAGTACTGAAGAAGAAGCAATATCAGATTTCAGAGTAAGCATGGCTATTGGAGATAACAAAGGAAAACCAAGAATTACGGCAATGCAAAAAGGTAAAGCCGGAGCGATATCACAATCTGATATGGAAAAAATTTTAAACCTAGCTAAAGATTCATATAAAGAGCTATTCCCAAAAGTAAAAAAATACGTATTTTCAAAATGACTGGACTGGAAGGATTTAGTAAATATGAAAGAGCCCGAATAATCGGAGCTAGGGGCTTACAAATTTCTATGGATGCGCCAATATTACTAAAATTAAGCGAAAAAGAATTAGATGAAATGAACTACGACCCATTAAAAATAGCCCAAAAAGAGCTTGAAAGTGGTGTTCTACCAATATCAGTAAAAAGGCCAATGCCACAGCGAAAAGAAGAAGATATTGAAAAGATAAAAGTAGAAGAACCAAAAGGTAGCGACGAAGAAAACGTGAAAACTGAAGAGGAAGAAACTAAGGATATTCAAGAAAGCGGTTCAATGAACGAGATGATTGATACCCCAGACGAACTAGAATCAGATTCTGGAGATGCCGATTCTGGTGGCGATTCCGGCGGAGCTGAATAAAAATTAGTTATAATCCTAACTATTTAATTTTTCCAATAAATTTTCTATTTCTTCTTGCACCATATGAAGAATCTTTGGTTCTTTTCTTATTCTACCATTTTCGTTAATTTCATCCATCACAAATAAATCACCAACCATATCCTGAACCTCATTTGATAATTTCTCAAATTCCTGAGATTTCTCATTAAGAAGCTTATCACCAATTTGATTTATCCTTTCTCTAATTTCCTTACTTTCTTTCTTAACAATTTTTCCTAAATTCTCAATAATTTCATCTATTTCTTTCATAATTTTATCAAACAAAACCCATATAAAAATCTTCTCAAAAAGAAAAATTTAAAAACAAGTAACCCGAAGAAAATAAATGGCCGAAAATAAAACCAAATATGATTTAAGGGTTAGTGATGCAATTCCCATTTATGGACTACTTAATTATATCTCAAGGACCACCGCTAATCCTTGCGATGAAAATTCAATGAGGGAACTAAGACCGAATCTTTTGATACGGGGAGTTAATACTCTCGGATTAATAGCTGCTAATGCAACCGTATTAGTCGTATTAGCCAAAAGCCTTGAAAATTCTTTATAAATTAATTTCTCGAATCTACTATATAATTAACATTATTTAACAAGCCATCTTAAAATCTAGGCAATCACAAATAAACCAGTCCGGGTTTAATAATTCCTTAAGTCCAAGTAATAACTTTTATTAACCATAATCTTCTTTTAAGTTTAACATGTTCATTAGAGAGGTGACCCCGCAGATTATTCTTAATTCGCAAAATAAGAAGACTATTCAAGTAACGCTTAAAACTTATGAGGGCAAATTTATTTCTTCAGCGCCATCAGGAGAATCAACAGGAAAAAATGAGGTCCCCGCCTATAATGAAGATGGAATAGAAAAAAGTTTTAAGATGTTAAAATTTTTCTGCAATAGAAAATTAAGACATAAAAATTTCAAAATAAAAAAAGTGGACGACTTAAAGCTTTTAATTGCAGAAATAAAAAAATTTGAATCTAGATATGGACGATTCGGTGCCAATGTAACTTATGCTTTAGAAACTGCTTTCTTAAAAGCAGCAGCAAAAGAAACTAAAAGAGAACTCTGGCAATTGATAAATGACGATATAAACCAGGGGAAAAAACCAAAAATGCCAATGCCTGTTGGAAATTGCATCGGCGGAGGGGTACATTCCAAGTTTATTAATAGAAAAAAACCAGATTTCCAGGAGTTCTTGCTTATCCCCAAAGAATCTACATTTTCAAGAGCAGTCACAAAAAATATTCACGCGCATAAATATGCCAAAAAATTACTAAAGGCAAAAAACGTTGACCATGAAGGAGCTTGGCAAACAGAAAAAACAAATGAAGAAGTTTTGGAAGTTTTGGAAAAAGTTGCAAAAGAATACAAAATCCAAATCGGTTTAGATATCGCTTCATCAACTTTCTACGGGAGAGGTTATTACTATTATAAAAATAAGAGATTAACTCGAGATAAATTAGATCAAATAGACTATGTAGAAAAGCTAATCAAAAGATTTAATTTGTTCTATGTAGAAGATCCAATTCAGGAAGAAGATTTTTTAGGTTTCAGGGAAGTATTAAGTGGAATAAGAAAACAAAACAAAAAGACATTAATCGTTGGAGATGACCTAACTGTTACAAACATGAAGTTCTTAAGAAGAGCCATCGAGTCAGATGCTATCAATGCAATGATTATCAAACCAAATCAAATAGGCAGCATTGTCGAAGTAAAGCAAGTTGTTCAACTTTGCAAGAGCCATAAAATCGCAGTAATCTTTTCACACAGGGGAGAAGAAACAATGGACGACGCCCTCGCTGATTATGCAGTCGGATTTGGAGCCGATTTTATTAAAACAGGAATTTATGGCAAAGAACGCCTAATAAAACTAAAAAGGGTCATGGATATTGAGAAGAGTTTGAGATAAATCAAAACATTTATATACTATCTTACGTAAATCTATACGTATGAATTTACGTAAGGAAGACTTGCTTAGAATAAATGAAGGATTTGGTGGTGGACTTAGAAATGACTCTAGCCTTGACTTTGCATTTTCAGTTCAAGAGGAAAAGAAAATGGGGGATTTCAAAAAATTAGCCCATTTAATTAGAGCAATATTGGTAGACCACCCATTCACGGACGGGAACAAAAGAACCGCTATGTATGTCTGCTTAGAGTTTGCAAATGAGAACAAAAAAATCATAGATAATGATTTATTAATTCACCAAGTAGTTTCAATAGCAAAAAACAATATAACTAACATAAGGAATATAGCGGACAGGCTTAAAACAGCGATAAAATGAATCAAAAACAAATTAACAAAATTTTGAAAGAGAATAAAGAAGTATTTGATACTTTAGCAAGATATGATGAGACCAGAGAACTCCCTTTTCAAAGAAAAAAGATATACTTAACTTTATCAGTTAAAACTATAAATAAGCTAAAAAAACTAAGGGAAGAGACGGGAAAACCTATCTCTAGGATAATTGAAGAAAAGATAAAATGATAGTAAAAGAATATCCAACAAAAATCATTGAAAAGAATTCCATCGCTAAGGATACTTATGAAGTTAAATTTTCTAGACCGAAAGACTTTGAATATCTGGCAGGCCAATATATAATTGTTAAAATAAATACTAAAATGCCAAAAGGCATGGCACCAGTTAGGGCTCTTTCCCTCTCTACATCCCCAAATAACAAGGAGTTTCTTTCAGTTTGCTTTAGATACAACTCTGACCCAACACACTTTAAAAAATTATTAATTGAAAACGAAACAGACGTAATTATTCGCGGCCCTCTAGGAAAGTTTACATTACCCAATGAAACTAAAAAAGATATAACTATGATTGCTGGAGGTGTCGGGATCGTTCCATTCGTTGGAATGTTAAAATATTTGAAAGAGACCAAATCAAAACAAAAAGTAAAGCTAATTTACACCGACAAATCAAAAGAAAAAATGGCTTATTTACAAGAATTAAAAGATTTGAAAAAAGGAAATAAAAACTGGAGACTAATTACAAGAACTAAAAGAGCAGACAAACAATTTTTAAAAGAAAAAATAGACATAAACTCTTTAATTTATGTTTGTGGAAGAGCAGAAATGGTTAAAGATGTTATGAAAATACTTTTAGAACTTGGAGTTAAAGAAGAAAATTTGATTTTAGAGAAATACTAAACTATTTTAGTTATATCTAATATTTCTCAATCCTTAAATACCTTCTAAATGATTAGAAATTATGGAATTTCCAACAATTATTAGATACCTTGGCGAAAATTGGTTAAACGAACAAATAGAATTTATAGAAAATACTTTTGAATTATTTAATACCAACAACAAAGAAGAAAATAAAAGGGTTGGTTATAAAGCTCTCGAAGAAATAGAAAAACTCCTGCTTATTTTTTCCCCATTAAATGGTATTGATGAATGGTCTCAAGAAGCAAAAAAAGCTAAAAAGAATCTCAACGACCTTCTTTTCGAGTTAATTGCTTTAAGTTCTTTTGTAAAAAAATCTGACATGATAGAACTAAGAAGAAAGACTACCAAAGGAACCATACCTGAGGCTCTTGTAACTAAGGAGGGCAAAGAATTCTATTTAGAGTGTACCAACTTAGAAAGTACTCCCTTATCAATAGACGGGAAAGTAAAAAAGCTATTTAATAAGTCCACAAGCAAGTTCATGGGGGTTGAAGGGATACATCTTATAGGAATTCTTAACTTTAATAATAAAAGTGAAAACTTTAGATCAATGATAGAAAGCATAGAGAAGAGATTTAGCAAGGGGGAAGGAAAAACTTTGATTGCCTTTATGTTGGTTAATTCTTATTTTCAATGGGTTCCAAACATAGATAAGCTAAAGCTTACAAAAGAGTATTCTATAATCCCAAATCCAAAAAAGTTAGAAAAGTACAACATAGAATTTCTTGAAAGATTGATGGATGTAGATGAATTTAGAAAGATTGAGAAGTTATTTTAAATTTTAAAAGACTCAGAAATCACCGAAGAAGACCTAATGCTCGAGAAATACTAACCTTTTAAGTTAATTTTATTTCTGTGTAAATACTGAAGCATTGCCATACTTTTCAATAAGGGGCTCACAAATACGTAAACCCTTTTGATAACAAATTAATAATTGAAGATAATCTTGACCAAGATAGCTATAATCCAAAACAGTGTCTGCATAGTCATTAACACAAGTATTATACTCCTCAAAAGAAACTGAATTAAGATTTGAAATAAAAAGATAAATTGTAGTAACCAAAAGAATTCCCATAACAATCCAAACCCCCGCCGGAATGTTTGTTTTCATACTTTTCTAAAGAAAAACAGTTTTAAGAATATATCTATTAAAAGGACCAATTTACTCAATGGCTTTAAAAAGTAAGTTTTAAATACCCCAACTTCTCCAATTTGATTATATCAGGTGCAAAATTCCCATAAGGAAAAGTAGCATTAACTCCTGAACCTTTATTATATGGTAACTAAAGAAAAAACAGTCGAAGTCAAACCTACATCTAGCGTAGCTTCTGTTACATCTGTTCCCAAACAAGATCAAACAATTTTGACCCCTCTTGAAGATTACATTAAAACAGCATCGTACCTTGGAACCAAAGTAATCACCCCAACGATGAGAAAATATGTTTACAGAAGAAGACTTGATGGGTTGGCAATTCTTAACACACTTTTAGTCGATAAAAAATTAGCTGAAGCAATTAGCTACATAAAACAATTTCCTCCAAGCAAATGGACATTAATTTGCAAAAGAGAAGCTGGTTGGCGAGCAGTAAAAATGTTTGGTGAATTAACTGGTGTGCGAATTTTCACAAAAAAATACCCTTCAGGAATTTTGACAAATACTACATTAAGTAATTTTATTGAAACCGACATGGCAATGATTTGTGATCCATGGTTAGATAAAAACGCGCTGTCTGATGCGAAAAATATTGGAATTCCTGTAGTAGGAGTTTGCGACACAAACAATCACACAGCAAATGTTGATGTTTTAATAATTGGGAACAATAAATCTAACAAATCCTTAGGATTATTTTTCTGGTTGCTTGCAAGAGAATATATGAAAGCTCATAACATCGATAAGCCACTTCCAACATTGGAAGATTTCGTTGGAGAAACATTAATTTTAGAAGAACCAAAGAAAAAGAAGAAAGCAAAAGATAAAGAAAAGGAAATGAAATCTGCAGAGTCCGCAATTGAAGAAAGAATAAAAGAACTTGCAGAGCAGGCAGACGAAGAAGCAAAAGCCGGAATGAGCAAGAAAATGTTTGCAGATGACGAAGAAACAGAAATAGAATCAGTCAAGGTAAGCGAAGAAGTTGAAGAAGGGGTATAAGCCTTCAAAAAGTATTTAATTCTTCTTTCTATCAGTATTGTATGTTTAAATTATTAAGAAGAAAAGAGAAATTATCCCTCGGGATATTGTCTTTGATTATGAGTTTATTCCTTTTCCTTTGGGGAAATAATGCTACATTTTTAGGTGCATCAATAGGTATAAAAAATTTCACTCCAATCCCCTATGTTTCTTTAGTTATTTTTGCGGTTGGATTTTTTTTAATTATGACCAGACAGAAATCTCTTGAAGCCATAATGGTTCCGACAGGATCGGGTGGAAAAATAGATGAACAAAGAGCCCTAGTTGGTGCCAAAGTTTATCACGAACACCCAGACAGTCTTGTAATAATCAGCGGAATAGTTAAAGGAAAATTTTTAGGTTCGCAATCTGCAGGAATTTATAAAACACTTCGAAGAGCCGGAGTTCCAAGAGGACATATCGAAATTGAGGGAAAATCGAAAGACACCTTAGAAAATGTTAGATGTGCTTCAAAAATTTTAACAGACGAAGGAGTTCAAAGATTATACGTCGCAACAGATAAAGATCATGCAAGAAGAATCGGGATGTTATTTCAGACCGCTAAAAGTGAGGGACTTGTTCCAGAAAGTTTGAAAGTTAGACCCTATTCTAAAGGAATTGATAAGGCATATTCACCAGCAAATGCTCAAGCCCATTATGCTAAAGACCTTCTACTTTCTGTTAAAACCGGAAAGCCTAAAGGGTTATAGCTTAGAAGAATCATCTTTAGGTTTCCATCCAAAAGAATTTCCTAAATCATGAACTTTTGTTTTATTGTTTGATACTCCGTAAACAATTTCAAAATCTTTTTTTAATTTATCAACTGATAAGATTTTATTAATCAAAGAAACACAATCTTCCGGACTAAGCCATACGGCACTCCCCTCACCACCCATATCCGAAGTGGCATACCCGACGGCACCAAACCTAACACAAACAATTTGCAAATCTTTTGAAGCATAATTTTTTCCTAAATTTTCCATTGAAACTTTATGAGCCCCATAGGGATTTAGTGGTCTTGAATTATCTGAAACTTTCAATAGTTCCTTTCTTTCTTTTCTGAAATCATCGGCATGAATTGAGCTAGCAATTATCAATCTTTTAATTCCCAATTCTTTAGAAATCTTGTAAATATTTTCATACATCAAAGTATTTTCTTCATCAATTTTATGGCTTTGAAAGTTTTCCGTTTTAGTATTCCAAGCCAGATGAACTATAGCAAAACAACCATTAGCAACTTCTTTCAAAGAAGAATATGCCCTAATATCGACACCAGGTAAATCTGCAAAAACCAAATTGTATTTATTTTTTAATCCTTCAACCAAAATTTTCCCAATTCTACCATCTGAACCTGTTATCAAAACTTTTTTCATAAAAATATATCTCAACAGAATTAATAAATTCTCTCTTAAAACCTCCAAACATTTTTCCCCCGTCGTCAACTCCCAAAAATTCTCTAAAAACAAGCCCTTTCATTTAAAAACCAACCCATCTCAAAAAACCTTGTTTTTCCGACGGAAAACAAAACTTCCAAAACATTTATAAACCACTTTTTGTCAATAACTCTACAAAATGAAAACTTTGGAGATAATATCCAAGGCTTCAATTTATAATCTTGAAGCTAGAATGAGCATCGAAGTCAATTCTTCGACGTGATGATGGTCAATTCTAGTTATGTCTTAAAGCAATGGAGCGATCTTTTATTATCTAAATAATTTCAATGTGTGAATTTATTTTAGAAATATTATCAATCTATACTTTTTATATAATTGATAGCAAATCTTTAAAGGTTTAACCTTAATCTTTAAAGAACAAATAAGGATATTGAAATTAATTTTCCGTCGATAAATTTAATTTATTAACAGAACAATGATTTCATAAAAATGTATATTATCTTAACAAGTCATCTCAAATTAGAGATTACTAAATAGAGTTCTTGCTCGAAATATATGTAGATAATTGAAAGATTTTCTTTCAACATTTTATTGTTTAATTCCAGTTTATCCTGCTGGAGGATGCGGCTATTTGGTTTGGGATTAGACATGCAAGTCTGACGATAAGTCGGCGAACTGCTCAGTAACACGTAGTTAATCTGCCCTTAGGTCAAGAATACCCTCGGGAAACTGAGGTTAAATCTTGATAGGAGTTTAGTGCTGGAATGCTTTTACTCACAAAGGTTTCGCCTAAGGATGAGACTGCGGACGATTAGCTAGTTGGTGGGGTAACTGCCTACCAAGGCGATGATCGTTACGGGCTCTTTGCGGAGTTGCCCGGAGAAGGAATCTGAGACACTATTCCTAGCTCTACGGAGTGCAGCAGTTACGAATCATTTGCAATGCACGAAAGTGTGACAATGTGAACCAAAGTGCCTATTCATTTGAATATGCTTTTCTTTGCTCTAAAAATGCAGAGGAATAAGGACTGGGCAAGACCGGTGCCAGCCGCCGCGGTAATCCCGGCAGTTCAAGTCGCATCCACTATTATTGGGTCTAAAACATCCGTAGCTTGTAGTTTAAGTCTCTTGTGAAATCCCACTTCTCAAGTGTGGGGCTTGCAGGAGATACTGGACTGCTAGAGATCGGTAGATGTAAGGAGTACACTGGAGGTAGTGGTAAAATACGTTAATCTTTGGTGGACTAACAATCAGCGAAGGCACCTTACAAGGACGAATCTGACAGTGAGGGATGAAGGCCAGGGGCGCAAAACGGATTAGATACCCGTGTAGTCCTGGCAGTAAACACTGCTCACTAAACATTGGGCCCTCTTCGGGAGGATTCAGTGCTGAAGCGAAGGCAAAGAGTGAGCTACCTGGGAAGTATAGTCGCAAGATCGAAACTTAAAGGAATTGGCGGGGAGACATACAACGAGTGACGCGTGCGGTTCAATTAGATTCTACACCGTGAACCTCACCAGGAGCGATAGCAGAATGAAGGTCAGTCTAAAGGGCTTACCTGACACGCTAAGCGGAGATGCATGGCCGACGTCAGCCTGTGCTGTGAAGTGACTTGTTAAATCAAGTAACAGGCGAGACCCGCGTCCATAATTACTACAGAAATGAGTACATTATGGAGACTGCCTTGGCAACAAGGAGGAAGGTGCGGGCTACGTTAGGTGAGTACGTCCCTAATCCCCTGGGCTACACGCGCGCGGCAATGATATGCTCAATGAGATGCGACTCCGAAAGGAGAAGCTAATCCCCTAACGCATATCTCAGTTCAGATTGAGGGTTGCAACCCACCCTCATGACGTTGGAATTCGTAGTAATCGGGTATTAGCACTGCCCGGTGAATAAGTCCCTGTCTCTTGCACACACCGCCCGTCAAACCAACCGAGTTATGAAGGGATGAAGCGATTTTTCGAAAAATCCTTTTATGACAAGGTAGGTTAAGTCGTCACAAGGTATCTGTAGGGGAACCTGCAGATGGATCACCTCCTAAATTTTTATTACACATAAAAATTATTTTTCAGAAATGAAAATTTTTAAATTATATTAAGCAAAAAACAAAAAGTTTTATAGAAATATAAAATTTTGAATTGACCATCTAGCTTCAAAATATTATAATAGTCCAGTGCAAGCGACTCTTGCACTGAAAAAAGGCATTAGGGCCCATCGTTCAGTGGTAGGATACTTCGCTTGCACCGATGAGACCCGGGTTCGACTCCCGGTGGGTCCATAATTTTTGAAGATTATCACTTTCATTTTGTAAAATCACAAATCATACTCATCTCCAATGTGGAGATAAAAAACAATGATGTTCGCAAAGCAATTTGCGACCTGAGTTCGAGAATATCGCGACAAGCGAGATGATTCGTAAATTACGAATCAATCATATTCGATGAGAACAGCATAAGAAGAAAAAAGCTTTGCTTTTTTGATGTAGTATTTATACTATATTTCAAGAATGCAAAGTTTTTTATAAAATCTAAAATAGTTTATACTATTTTAGACAACACATAAATTTTATTAAATTAAAATTAATGATATCTAGTTTATACTAGATTAATGTAATGGAAGATTGAATCCTACAAAATTTTGTTTAAAACAAAATTTTTTTGAAACTATTAGACGGATAGCTTGGCTCAAATATTGATGAAGGACGTGGCAAGCTGCGATAAGCTCGGGTTAGTTGCATGCGAACATTGACCCCGAGATCTCCGAATTGTGCCGAAAGGCAAAACTACGCCGGGAATTGAAGCATCTTAGTACCGGCAGGAAAAGAAAATAAATAATGATTTCCTTAGTAGCAGAGAGCGAAAAGGAAATAGGGCAAGCTGAATCTCCCGTTGAAAAGCGGGCAGAGATGTGGTGTGATATAATGGCTAAGTTGACGAATCGAAGTGTTCTGGAAAGAAGCGCCTCAGAGAGTGACAGCCTCGTAGATTAAGTCAATATGTCAGGTCATAAAAGAGTAGGGCGACTTGGATTAGCCGTCTGAATATGGCAGAATTAACTGCTAACCCTAAATATTGTTTTGAGTCCGATAGCGAAAGAGTACCGCGAGGGAAAGCTGAAAAGTACTCTCACAAGAGAGTTAAAAGACTTGAAATCTAATAGTTATAAGATAGTTACGGACCTTCGGGTTTGTAACGTACGTTTTGAAGAACGGTCCAGGGAGTTTACAATTTGTGGCGAGGTTAATTAATGAAGCCGAAGCGAAAGCGAGTATGAAAATGCGTTAGTCACAAGGGTAAGACCTGAAGCCAGATGATCTACTCCTGAGCAGGCTGAAGTTTTTCGAAAGAGAAATGGAGGGCCGTACAAGTATTGCGTGCATGCATTTTGATGACTTGGGAGTAGGGGTGAAAAGCCTCTCGAATCTGGCGATGGCTGGTTCCTGCTGAAATATGCCTTGGTATAGTTTGGTTTAGTTTGTTTATGGGGTAAAGTCACAGATGAATTTCGCAGAGGCTACTGCCTACGGAAATTCTTCTAACTCAGAACCTATAAACTGCGTAAAACCAAAAGCAGCTGCAGCGTGTAAGATGCTGTAACGAAACCGGAAAAACGGAGCCTTGAGTTAAGGTCCCAAAATATTTACTAAGTGTAACAAAGGGAGTCATTATTCGAAGACAGTTGGGATGTAGACATAGAAGCCGTCATCATTTAAAGAAAGCGTAACAGCTCACCAATTGAGAATAGTGGCCCCGAAAATGGACGGGGCTAAAGTAAATTACCGATACTCAAGACACATCCTGTAGAGGATGTCGTGGTAAGCAGGCGTACTAATTGCGCAGAAGACTCTTCGTAAGAAGGGTTGGAGCGATTAGCAATGAGAATCCTGGTTGGAGTAGGATCATATCTTCCTGAGAATCGGAAGACGTCGAAAGGATACGGTTTCCTTGGCACTAAAAATTAGCCAAGGGTTAGTCTGCACCTAAGTCATATCTTAACTGAGTATGACGACGGATAACAGGTTAATATTCCTGTACTTTCAATTTTTGTTAAGTTTCTAAATCGCTTTCGGATAGGCAAAGTAGCGAAAGTTATCAAGATCAAGAATTTTGTGGATCGTAATGAAGAGAAGCAAAAGAATTATCTTTAATTTGTCAAATCCAAGAGTCAGTGAAAAGTTTGGAAAATAGAAAGTTGAGAGCAGTACCAAGAACTGACACTGGTATCCTAGCTGAAAAGGCTAAGACGTAAAGGGTTAATTAAGTTAAGGGAACTCGGCAGAAATAGTCCCGTATCTTCGGTAGAAGGGATGTCTATATTTTTCCATGATTTATTATGGGGGAACGTAGATCTCAGTAACAAGGATGGAACGACTGTTTACCAAAAACGTAGCTGAGCGCTAATTTGAAAGAATGAATATGCTCGGTGAAGTCTGCCCAGTGATGGTGTCTAAACTCTTGTTTCAACAGGATGAAAGCCCATCAAACGGCGGGCCTAACTATGAGGCTCTTAAGGTTGAATAGAAAACTAAACTGCCTTACGGTTTTTCCTTCGATAAAAAGGAAAAAACGCTTCAAGTTTCATAGAAAAAGGTAAAACAGAAGACTATAATAAAAGCCAAAGAAGAAAATTTAGCTATATGCTGGAACATCTGAGAATGTCAAACTACAACAATAATTGTTAAAAACCATTTTGTTGTAAAAATGTTATGACTGCAGACAATCAGCAGGAAAGGCTAGACCCCTTATGGATTGTTGGATTTACTGATGGTGAAGGATGCTTTCATGTATCCCTCAACAAAAATCCAAAAATGACTTTAAAGTATCAAGTTCTTCCTGAATTTCGAATTGTTCAAAATAAAAAAGATGAAGTCCTATTATCAAAAATAAAAGAATATTTTGGTTTTGGAGATGTAGTGGTCAATAGAATTGACCATCATGGAACAAGAATGGAATTCAGAGCAAGAGGCTTAGAAAATCTAAATAATATTAAAGAATTTTTCGAAAAGTTTGAATTGAAAACTTCAAAGAAGAAAGATTTTGAAATCTTTTCAGAAATAATAGACCTCATGAATAAAAAAGAACATCTAACAAATCAAGGAATTGATAAAATTAGAGAATTAACTTTAAAGATGAATAGAAAAGCAATCATAAGAAGTTTAGAATCCTCAGAGAACATACGCTAAACACAAATTAATTTGTGAAGATATGTTCCGATCTTTATAGCGATATAAAGTTAACATAAATGAGCGTAATGCCTTGTCATCTGAATGGTGACGTGCATGAATGGCTTAACGATTTTGTCACTGTCCCTAACTTACACCCTCCGAAAGCATTAACCGGTGAACAGGCCGGTATCATCTAGTGGGAAGTGAAGACCTTGTAGACCTTTACTGCAACCTGTTGTTGTGATTTTATTATAGTTGCCCAGAGTAAGTAGGAGCATCGAAGTTAGGGTTCTGGCCCTAATGGAGCGAAAGTGTAACACTACTCAGCCATGATAAAACCACTTACCGAATTTTCGGGACAGCAATTGGCGGGCAGTTTGGCTGGGGCGGCACCCCTCCGAAAAGATATCGGCGGGGCTCAAAGACAAACTCATCCAGGTCGGAAATCTGGAGTTGAGCGTAAAGGCAAATGTTTGTCTGACTGTATTTCAAAAAGCACGAAATGCAGGAATGAAAGTTGGACTTAACGAACCTACCATGACTTTTAATGGGTCAGGTAGACGTCAGAAAAGGTACCTCAAGGATAACAGGCTTGTCGCCCCCGATAGTTCACATTGACGGGGCGGTTTGGTACATCGCTGTCGGCTCTTCCTATCCTGGGCGTGCACAAGCGCCCAAGGGTGTCGGAGTTCACGCATTAAAAGGGATCGTTAGCTGGGTTAAGAACGTCGTGAGACAGTTTGTATAATATCTACTAGATGTGTAGTTGACTGAGTGGAAGGACTCTCTAGTACGAGAGGAACGTGAGTTCGCAGCCTCTGGTATACCAGTTGTTATGAGCAGGCTGGGCAGCTACGCTGTAATCGATAAGTGCTGAAAGCATCTAAGCACGAAGCGATCCGCAAAAAAAGTCAACATATGCCGCAATAAAAGATTGCGTTGATAGAGTTGGGATGTACGCATTGAGCGCAAGCGATTTGTTCAGTCCGCAACTACTAAAAGCTACATAAAGTTTCAATCTTTCTTTACAAAAGTCATTTGTGTTTTCTTCTTATGCTGTTCTTATTTCGATTTTTTAAAATCAAATAATTTTACATCATAATCAATTAGCGAGAGCTATGTTGAATTAGAGATAAAATCTGTTATAACTTTTCTTCTTTCCCTTGATGTTTTTGCATTTTCCGAGAATATTTTTGGGATAAGTCAGTAGTGAAAAATTGGAGAAAACCTTAAAACTAATCTACTCCTAATAACCCTATGGAAAATAATAAGTATAAAGCCATAGATTTTCTTCCGGTAGCAGGATTAGTCAGCTTCTGGAGAAGAAATAGAAAAGAATCAGATGACGACAGATCCCCTTATATTGAACAAAAAAATTGGAAAGACAATTTATATGTTGTTTACCAACTTGCTTCAGTAATCACCGCCACTTTGTTGGGGATAAATGGTCTAGAAAAAATTCTATCCTAAGCCAAAAATTATATCTCCTTAAGATATTTCCTTATAACATCAGATTTCATTTTAAACATATTTCTAATAACCTCTTTTCCTGCCCGGTAATCAACCTTAGTCCCATAATAATTTATACCATTTCTTATATATCTAAACCTATCAAAACTATTAAAATCAAAATCGGAGATTAGCGTCCTAAGTAATTCTCCCAAACAAATATGAGATGTTACTTTATATCCTTTTAAGATACATAATGCCTCAAGTACTCCCCTAAGAGAATCATAAGCCATTGATACATAAGCAGAGATATTTATCTCATCAATTTTTGCTTTATTCACACTATCTTCTTGAATCTTAGACATTTCTATTAATGACCTAATTAATTCTTTATCAATTCTTGTTCTTTTAATAAAATTTTTCTTATAACAATCATCTAAATCCATTTTAATTCTCCCTGCAGGACTATCCCGTTTAGGACATTATTAATCAAATGATTATTTTTTAATTCCTTAAGGTTCCTAATCACAAAAAACTGCAATCTTCTTTTGATAACTTTCTCAAATTCGTTCTTCCTTAAAAATTCTTTATTTTTTTCAGATAAGATTACTAAATCTATATCACTATCTTCGGTATCTAATCCAAAAGAAGCAGATCCAAAAAGAACTATTGTTGGTTTCATATAAAACTTATTTAATTCCTCTATCAATCCAGAATCTTTAATCTTTCTAATATTATAATATATCTTTGTATCTATATATTTATTATTATCGAGATTTGACCTATAAATTATCAGATTCCTTTCCCTTTTTTCTTTTAGTAATCCTTCATTTGCTAATTCTTTCAATTGAGAACTTGCCGTTGCAGGAGCAACTTTTACCATTCTTGCAACTTCTCGAACATTAAATTCTCTATTCGGGCTTTCAAAAAAGATTCTAAGTATGTTTAATTCTTTGAACATATGTTTAATGTAATAAACACTTGTTTAAAAATCTTTCTATATAGTAATAAATAAATAGCCCTAAAGCCTATCCCGTTCATGTCAGACAAAATAAAAATTCATTTTTTAGGTACTGGTAGTTCCGTACCCACAAAAAGAAGAAACCACACAGCGATGCTGCTCACATATAAGGATGAAAATATTCTATTTGATTGTGGTGAAGGGACTCAAAGACAGTTTAGAAAATCTGAATTGAGCATGAATAAAATTACTAAAATTTTGCTTAGTCACTGGCATGGAGATCATATGCTAGGACTCCCAGGACTTCTTCAAACAATGATTATGAATGGTTACAACAAAGAATTAGAAATTTATGGGCCAAAAGGCTCCAAGCAAAAAATGCAGGACATGCTTAATTTCTTTGGAATAGATGGAAATAATCTAAAGCTTCAAGTTCACGAAATAAGTTCGGGAATTGTTTTTGAAAAATCAGAATTCAAAGTAGAATGTTTGCCGATGGATCACTACGGGCCTTGCAATGCTTATTCTTTTATAATAAAAGAAAAAAATAGAATAGATAAATCAAAACTAAAAAGATTAAAAATTGGAAATGGGCCATTTTTAGGTGAATTAGCAAAAGGAAAAAAAGTAAAAATAAATGGAAAAACAATTGATGGCTCAAAATTGATATACAAAGAGGAAGGAAAAAAAGTCACATTCATCGTTGACAGCAGATATAACGAAAATGCAATAAAAATTGCAAAAGATTCGGACCTTTTAATTTGCGAGTCGAGTTTTTCTGCAACCGAATCAGACTTAGCAAAAGACCACGGTCATATGACAAGCGAAGACGCGTCAAAAATTGCAAAAAAATCAAATTCAAAGAAATTAGCTCTCATACACCTAAGCCAAAGATACGACGCTATTCCAAAAATGATTTTGAGTGAAGCCAAAAAAACCTTCAAAGATACCTTTATCCCAGAAGATTTGGATTGGATCGAGATATAATTGAACAAAGCTCAAAGATTTACAAGACGTTTAGTAATAAATATTCTTATTTTATGCAATTAATAAGGTTTATTTGATTTTGATAATATCTTCTATTTTTTACTTACTACTCTAACCACCTGCCCCCTGCCCCATCTTAACCCTGCAAATATTTGATACTTAATAGTGTTAAAGCAAATGCCTTAAACTTGCTTTGGCATTTGGAATAGTCCACAGTCCCAACTATTCCTTTTGCTTCTTAGAACTCGTTGCCTTTGCGAAATTAATCTAAGGACAAACGCAGTCTTACGCTTTAGATGCAGCTGATGGAGAGATAAAGATTATTGTATCTCCTCGAAGGAACGTTAAGCCGTAGCTTCTCGTTTGCTCTCCGTTTTCTATCTCTTTTGCATTTTCCAAAACCACATTAATGTGGATGTCAAACGCCAAGAGACTTCCGACAAATTGCTTGCCAGTCTTTAGCTGTACCAAAATCTCTTTGCCTTTTGCTGAATTCAGCAAATCCAAAGGCCTTTCGATTCCGTTTACCATTCATTTACTTATTTTATTAGTTTTTAAACCTTATTGAAGGTTTAAAAGAGATTAAAGGCAAAAAACCGACCATTAAATGCCTATGCAAAATCTAATTAATTAAAAAATAATCAAAGGGCTATTACTAAAAAGAGATCTAAAAACAGAGTCATTAACCGACGTTATTATTTACCAAAAAATCCGACGGTTTTGACAAGTTTTATAAGTATATTTTTCTTAAAGAGTCAATGAGAGAGGGGGTGATTAGTCTAGTAATATTATTTATTTTTTTGGCCCTGATAATTTTTATTTTTAGTTCAATTGAAAGGGATACAGAAAATCCAACTGTAAACATTGGTGGAAACCATACTGGTAACTCACTATTTATTCAAGACGCGGCGGCCTACGATGCAATTTCAGGAATCGCAACTTATAACTGGACCCAACTTAGTGGTCCGGGGACAATAACTTTTGGAAACCCAAATGAGGAAGATACAACAATCTCTGCAAGTGATGATGGAATTTATGTAATAAGATTAACCGTTACTGATAATGCAGGAAATTTTGCAAGTAGTGATGCTACCATCTATTACTTTGGGGGTATCAATTCAGCAGGAAATGACGGCATTACCACGACCCCAAAAAACCGAACAACATCTCCAAAAAATTATGTAGAACGTAAAAGGTTAAATGAAGAATTCCGTTGGCTTTCAAGCCTATTTGAACTTAATGAAAAAAACACTCAAGAAATTACAGTCAGAGTAGATCGAAAGGATAATCAATTAAGTATTTTCAGCATTAACGGGAGCATAATTACGAATATTTATTTTGACCCCAAAGGAGCAATAAACTTTCAAATTCCTATAGTATAACTAATTAATAAAAAAATAGCTCTTTTGAAAATTTTAAATAATCTCAAAAGATTTAAGAATAGTTCGCCAAGACTAAATTTATAAGGCAAGAAAAATAATCAAATTAAGGACTGTTTAGCTCAGCTGGTAGAGCGCCGCTCTCATGAGGCGGAGGTCCCCGGTTCAATCCCGGGAACAGTCATTTTATTATTAAAAAAAATTAATCTTCTAAACCAGAAACTTTTCTTCCAACCCTTTTAGAAGGGAAGCTCCCATTAAAAATAGGCGTTCCTCTAATCATTCTAGCACGATAAACCTGACCACCCTCTTCAAGTCTTAAATAAATTTCTCTCTTAGAATTATGAGGTGCATTGGATAATGAATAAATTATTCTTCCAGTTCTTTCATCAAATTCTGGTCTAGAATATCTTTCCCCCGAATTTCCATTTTTTCTGCATCCATAACTAGGCATTAATTAAATAAGATTTGAGAATATATAAACATTTATTCAATTTTTAGTAAACAATCCTCGGACCATATCCCCAAAGGTTAATTGCAGCAGCTAATGCAGAATCAGGATTCTTTTTTACCCAATCTTTCATATCAAGCCCTTTTTCATAAAGCATTCTTGCTTGTTCAATTGCTTCTACCCCACGTTCTACCCCTTGCGGATGCCCTAAAAGACCACCACCACATTGAACTAAAACATCTTCACCTAAAATCTTTAACACTGATTCGATATCTCCTGGATGAAGCCCACCACTTGCAACCATCCACACAGGTTTTATATGATGCCAATCCTGCCCAAGCGTGGGAATTTTTGGATGTGGTTTCAATATTTTTGCCTGAAGTAATTCTTGAATATATTTTGCTTCCCCATAATCTTCCATTTTTGCCAATGGGCTTCCACCATGAAGTGTATCAACCCCCATCAGCCTATACAATTTTGCTAAAGCAATCATAGATATTGAAAATCCGTAAAGTTTTCCATGACCATGAACTCCAGGACTATTATCTCTTGTTATGAATCCATGCATTGCCCTATGAGCATGTATTGCTAATCCAGGATTATTTCGTCTGATTGTGTCCACCGCAGCAAAACCCGTCGTTACAACATCCATCATCATAAAAATTCCACCATTATTTTTAATGTACTTGGCCCTCTTTAGCATTTCATCCAAATTAGAATGCGTCGTATTTGCCAAATAGAATTTCTTCCTTCCAGTTTTCTTTTCAGCTTTTTTTAATTCGTTCAAAACTAATTTGGTTCTCTTATAAAAATTATTAAACTTTAAATTTGTAAGATTTTCATCATCTTTTATTCCATCATATGTTCCCATCCCCGAAGTAAAAAGAGTTTTTGCTAAGTCTGCCTGTTCAACATCACTTCTCCCAATTTTTGGTTTTGGAACTGTTAATACTAAACAACCTTTTGGATGATTGAGTAACTTCCTAACTCCCAAAACTCCAAATCTAGGTCCGGGAAATGCTTCAACCATTTTTTTTGGAAACCTAATGTCATAAACTCTCATCGCAGAAACCATTTTCATTCCGGCAATATTTCCAACTATTCCCGCAAGAAGTCCAGAAATATTATCTAATTCAAATAATTCTATTGGGTATGCAACTTTAAACATCAAATTTTCATAATCAAGATCGTATGCCATTGCTTTGAGTTCAATTGCTTTTGGAATACCTGAGCCCTTCCCGTCATAAACTTTAGTCCACGTACCTGTAGAAGATTCAGCAGCAACTGAAGCAGCAGCATCCTCAAACAATTTTCTCATTGTTTTATTTTTTTCTTTTGAAACGGCATTATGTGTCGCCTCTCTAACAGCTTCTTGTGAGAATTCAACTTTTAATAAAGTAATAAGCCAATCATTATCGATATTTTTTGGTTTCCATCCAGAAGGTGCTAAATAATTAAGTTGTACTGCCATCTTTTTTAGTTATAGAATATTTAGATATATAAACTTTGGTTTGGACAAAGTAATAAAAAAAATAAACACTAAATGATTTGTTAACACTCTAGAATCTCAAATTAATTAATAAATAATTTCCTCAATCAAATAGTTATTAATAAAAGTCTCCTCAAGTTCGCTCCAAAGTATACCCTTCTTTTTCATCTATAACTTTCCATCCAAGTTCCTTTATCTTATTTCTTAATTCATCACTTTTTTTCCAGTTTCCACTTTTTCTAGCCCGCAATCTCTCTTCAGCCATCTCTTTTATCTCTTTTGGAACTTCTGTTTCTTCTCTTTCTAATAATTTCAATCCAAAAACTTTATCCATCTCGATTAACGTCGCGGTTTTCCCCTTTGCTTTTTCATCTCTTAGCATTTCCCATAATACTGCCGTTGCCCCAGGCATATCCAAATCATCATTAATCTTTTTTTCAAATTCACTCAAATATTTTTTATTTGCTTTTTCATCAGAATCATTTAATTTTTTTGCTATTTCTTTTAATCTATTATAACTATTAACTGCCCCCTTAATTGCATCTTCATTCCAGGAAAGAGGCTTTCTATAATGTGCCGTATATGTAAAATATTTGTATGCAAGTGCTGGAATTCCATCAAGCTCCAATTCACTAATAGTTTTTATTTTACCCGAAGACTTGCTCATCTTCTCTCCACCAAATACTAAAAATGCTGAATGTAGCCAGTAATTTACCCAAGGATGGACTTCCAAAGCTGCCTCACTTTGAGCTATTTCATTTTCGTGATGGATCGAAAGATGATCTTCACCACCCGTATGAATATCAAAACGCTTTCCTAAGTATTTGATAGACATTGCAGAACACTCAATATGCCATCCAGGAAATCCAATTCCCCAAGGACTCTCCCATTCCTGTTGCCTCTTCACTCCCCCTTCACTAAATTTCCATAATGCAAAATCAGTTTCATTTTTCTTTTCTCTCATAGAAGTTCTTTTTCCGGCCTCTAGTTCTTCAATAACCTTTCTTGAAAGTTTCCCATAATTTCTAAATTTAGAAGTATCAAAGTATATTCCATCACCAGTCTTATAAGTATAACCCCTCTTTTCAAGAATCTTTATCATTTCTATTTGTTCTTTTATATGTTCGGTTGCTTTTGGCCAAAAAGCCGGTTCCAAAAGATTTAATTTTTTTCGATCCATATGAAATGCTTCAAAATAATAATTTGCAATTTCCTGTGCATTTTTTCCTTCTTTACTCGCCGCCTTCTCTAATTTATCTTCACCAGTATCAGCATCACTAGTCAAATGACCGACATCAGTGATATTTATCACCTGACTAACATTATACTGGTTATACCCTAGAACTCTTCGCAGTAAATCGGCAAATATGTATGCTCTCATATTACCTATATGCTGATACCAATAAACAGTTGGTCCGCAATTGTACATTCCAACTTCTCCTTTCTTAATTGGTTTAAAGGTTTCTTTTTTCCTTGTAAGCGTATTGTATAACTTTAATGCCATAACTTATAAAATATTTTAGTATTATTAAACGTTTAGAGTTAGTTAAAAAAGTATAGGGCTCATAAATGCTCTTCCCGTATCCTTATTAAGGATATACCTGGTTCCCTTTCTTGGACCAGTTGATCTCCAATAGAGGACATCTACTCTTGCACCTGGATAGGCTTCAGATAGTGGTAAATATAAACTTGGTTCGCCCATTACTGTTGGTATTCTTCCCACTACAGTGGAGCTTCGTCCATGATCTACTCTCATTTCTGCAACAAAGGTGTTTCCTCCCTCAGATGCTTTAAGTTCGCATACTTTCCCAACAATCCCCGACACTCTTCTAAGTCCTTCCCTATTTGCTTCTTCTTCAAATACTTCAGCACTAATTTCTTCGGTGTATCCTGTTGGTAATGTCCTTGTTCCCATATTTTTTCTACTACCCCCCTTTTTATAAAGTTTTTTAGAATTTTTTACCCCGAATCAGTAAAAACTTATTTGATAAACTCTACACTCTTAACTTTCCCAAGAGCCGAATCAAAATCAATTATTGACCCTTTTCCCTCAAGTGCAGCTCCACCATCAACACAAAGAGTTTTTCCAATTTTACAGCTGCCCTGATTTTCATGCATATGGCCTGCAATATGCAAAACGGGCTGATACTTCTCAATTATTTCCCGTACCAATTTTGAGCCATAATGCAGTCCAAAAACGTCTGGAGAGGCCTTTATGTCTCTTATAACGTCTAGATTACAGTTATATGGAACATTATGGCTGATAAAAATTACTTTTCCCTCTTTATTTTCTTTTGAATATTTTTCAAATAACTCTACCAATTTCTTTCTCGATTCCTTATACTTACGACTTTGGGGCCTTCCCGGAAAAGAACTCCCATAACAGCCTATAATCACAATCCCATTTATCTTAACGGCTCTATAATCTGCCCTTTTTATTTTTGGATAATCTTTTAAAATTTTTGAAAAAATATCTTCATCCCCATCTTCAATATCTGATGTGTCTTCACTTCCCGTTTTATCATAATTACCATAAACCGTAACAACGGGAGAATTTAAAGAGTTTAATTTCTTAAAAATTTCTCGTACGCTTTTTATTTCATTTTGTAAGTGGGATTCATCGATTTGTCCCAAGATCAAACGAAGAACATCTTCCGCCTTTTCAATCAAGAAATTTTCAGCATGATATCCCGGAAAGTAATCTCCGACGGAGATTACAAGATCAGACTTTTTAGCTAAACTAAATAATTTATTAGAAAATTTTCCATGATAATCTCCAAGTGTTAATATTTTCATAGTATAAAATAGATTTTTAATTGATAAACCTTGCCACCCCTATATCTTTCCAACCAAATCTAGACCGGGTTTTAATGTTGGTTTTCCGGCCTGCCAATTTGCAGGACAAACTTGCCCCCCATGCTCTCTAACAAATTTTGCTGCCTCAAGCTTTCTAATAAGCTCCCCAGTACTTCTCCCTATGCTATTATCATGAATCTCGTAGGTCTTTATTTTCCCGTCAGGATCAATTAATACTGTTGCTCTCTGACTTAAGCCTTCTTCGTAAATGTAAGTCTTATAAGACTTGCATATGCTTCCAGTAGGGTCTGCAATCATCGGAAATTTAACTTTGGCTATTGTTTTGGAGCTATCATGCCACGCTTTATGAACAAATTCCGTATCTGTGCTTACACTTAATACTTCAGCCCCCAACTTTTTTATTTTCTCATAATTATCGGCAAGATCTCCAATTTCTGTCGGACAAATGAATGTAAAGTCAGCAGGATAAAAGAATAATATTACCCATTTACCCCTATAATCAATTAGCTTTATCTTCTTCACTTCTCCCTCATAAAACGCTTTAGATTCAAAATTTGGGGCTTCTTCGTTTATTCTCATCATGATTCTGAAAGATATCAATTGTTTTTAAAGATTTGGGGACTAGTTTTGCTATTAAAACTACACATACTAAAGTACAGATATTAATTAGCAAAGTACTCAATACCTTTTTTTGCAAGAGCAACTAAAGTAATATTCGCAGCACATAACCCTAAGAATCTTATTGCAGATTTTCCTGAATATACCTTATTAGTAAGATCTGTAGAGGTTCTTCTCAATACTTCTCGCACTGAATTAGTTAGTCTAGACAAATAAATTGCTGGACCAACCAGAGGAGTACAGTCTTTTCTCTGAAGTCTTATAATTGAATTAGCATATTCATCATCATTCATAATTTTAAATATTTTATAACCTATTTAAAGATTTATATGATTCACACAAATTCTATTTTGATTAATAACTAAGCCTCAACTTCTATATCAAAAAAGTCTGTTGCGTAAGCCTGATTGTCTAATTTTACATCTAAATGGAATCTAACTATGCATAGTGGTGCAGTTTCTGGTACGAAGAATCTAACTATTCCATAATAGGTTTCTCCGGGAGTAATTGTAGCTGAATCAGCTCTTCCCGTTTTTATCCATGCTTCTATCTCTCGTTCACTTATTCCGCATTTTTGTCTAACATCTGGATCAGAAACTACGACCTGATAACTAAACTTTCCTGCTTCTGCTGTTCCTTTTTGTAAATTCTTTATTGCAAAAGCTATTCCCCAATCCTCATTTTGTTTAATCCTTGCTATTTGATTTGGTAGGTAAATTACAGTTCTTTTATCTTCAACAAATAATTTATTTATCTGATCTTTTACTTTATCATTTATTTGAAGAATATTTTCGCTACTTCCAGAAAATATATTTTTTACCAGCATCAATCCAAGTATCAGCATAGACATAGCAAGAACAATAATTACTATTGTCCCAATAGATAATTCAATCGCACCTCTCTTTTCCATATAACATATAATTAGAAAGATTTGTTTATAAAAGTTGTGTATAGGGTTATTTGTAGGATATGATTTAAAATTTTAATATAGAATTTACCGACGACAAAATCGACATATTTTAAAGGGTTAATAAAAACAAAACAACAAAGATCTAATTCTTAATAAATTCTTAAAATAAAAGATTATCTCTTCTTCTTTTTAGCAGCTGCCCCGCCGATTATTAATACTAAAACAATAACTACGACTATCCAAATCCAAGCCTTGTTTCCGCTTGCAGGTTCTGCTACAACAGTCTCTTCAACCTCTCCAGTTGTTTCAACGCTGCTTTCCTGTTCTGCAGGCACTACTTCATTTATCTTAGTTATTGTTAAATCTGCCTTTGTACCCATAATACTGTTCAATACTACTTTGATATCATAGTATCCATCTCCATTTAAATCAACTTTAGCATCTTCACCAGGTGCCAAAGTAACTCTTACAGGATCGCTTGCTATTTCTATTGTCGCTTTAGTAGTCGTAACTGAAATAACTCCGACAGTGTGAGAAGCCCCAGCTACCGTAAACTTTACCCTGTTATTTTGAGCAAGTTGAGCAATAAATCCTTTTGCAAGCACTGCATCTGTTATGGTTTGAGTTGTCCAAGTTGTTCCAGAAGAACCACCACCACTTCCACCACCAGAATTTGAATTGCCTCCAACAACATTGTATGCGGCTAATGATTCTGTCTTCGTTCCACCATAGTCATATTGTGTACATTGCGAGTTATAAGAACCAGTATCTCCTGTCGATGGATTAGCTGTAAAGACCTGTTGTGTCGAATTTACTCCAGAGGTTGCATCAGTTGCAGTACAGGTACAGGTTAATGTTGAACCTTGCGTTACGGGTTCGGGTGTACACGAATGACTAACAACTGGACCAACAGTATCAATTTGCAAAACTAGAGTGCTGTTTACTATTAAATTATTCACACTATCATTAATATAAAGATTAAGTGTCCTATTCCCATTAGCAAGCCCCGTTAAGTTTCCAACAGTAAAGTTACACCACCCACTTGAAACTGCGAATGTTTGGTTTGTTCCATTAATATTAGTGTAACAGTGACCCCCTCCAGAACCAGAATCACTGACAGATATATTTAACTTTAATTGATCTGATGTTGAATTCTTAATCGAAGTTTGGTTCATGTACCAAGCATAGAATGGTGTTGTTATTGTGGGGGATATTCCATCGACTTCGATAAGCATACGAGTTGTGTTAGTACTAGTAAAGTTATCCGCAAATATAAACGTGACAGTATGGTTTTGTTCAAGAGAAGATGCATTCAAGGTCATGTTCAAAGTTATATTAAAGTTCACAAAAGAAGCTGCGTTAAATCCAGTACAGTTAGCGTAAGTCGAGTTATAAGTTCCACAAGTTAAGTTAGTATTATTTGTTAATATTGTTGCACCCCAAAGTGTTGTTCCATTAGCTACAGTTATATTCAAAGTAGTTAAATTTGTAGATGCGTTAAGAAAAGAAGCCTGTATGGAATAATTGATACTCTGATTACTTCCACCCTTAAACCAAGATGAACCATTTGTTGCGTTAGAAGTTATATTTATACTGTCTATATAAGCAGAAGTTAAATTCAAAGAAAGAACAAATGCGCTCAATATAAATATTCCAAAAAATATGAAAGCAAAGTTTTTATTGTTCACCATATCAATCTCTTTTATTCTCGATATAAATATCCAGACTTTATAAACCTTTTTCTTTAAAAATAAATTGTTATCTCCAAGAAATCTATAACTGCCGTTATTTTATAGACGGAGTTTTCGAAAATTAATTTTATTTTTCAGTCTTTTCAAAATATTTATGGGGCTGGAGAGAATCGAACTCCCTACCTACCGAGCTTCAGTCGGACGCTCTCCCAATGAGCTACAGCCCCCCATACAATAATTGAATAATATTTTGGTTTTTAAGATTATCTAAATAAAAATAGCAGTGGGAAATAGGCCACGTTCTGTCGAACCCCGTATCACTTGTACTTGAATCGGACGATTCGTGCCAACATCTGACTAAAGCCCGAGAAGCTCTCGGTTGCATCAAGCAGGATGCTCGTTCCATCGTAACTTAATACGCTCGTCTCTATATCAGAGCCACGTCTCGCGACGCTGTATTTTCATACATGCTTTTGTCATCGATAAAGTAAATTACCGACGGATGTGCGGACCTTCCCCCCTATGATTAGAATTCATTTCAATTCTTTGGCCTTTTAGACCTAAACCATAAGCGTTGGCTATCCCACTGCTAGGAATATAGCCCATTAGTCTTTTTTAAACATTTTGGTCAAGTGTTTTAAGTTTAAGGAATAATTTTGTATCTTGTATTTACTAATACCCACTCAGCAATTAAAGCTAATAAGATATACAGTAAAAGGAAGAATGTTAAATCCAAAGAAGCTTTGATTTTTTCTCCGTTTGCTATATCAGAATAAGCTGCAAGAAGTTCTGTTCTAGACTTGGGATAATAAAATTTCCCACCCGTATAATTTGCCAAAGCTTCCAACTCCAAATCATTAACTCCTAATGCTCCCGTTACATTAGTCACATCAAGGAAATATTCTTCTTTTGTACCTACACCTATAGTATAAACTATTACATTGTTATTATTCGCATAAGAAATTGCATTGGGGATATTTATTCCCACGTTGCTTCTTCCATCAGTTAAAAGTATCACTACTCTAGATTTTGCTGAATTTATTAAAAGATTAGTACTAGTAACTATTGCATCACCCAAAGACGTCCCACCAGAAGTCAAAATCCTCTGTTCATTAATTGCTACCTTTGCTAAATCCTTATTGGCAGTTAAAGTCTGATGAATATAGCTAGTTCCTGAAAAACTTATTACACCTACTTGAGAATAAAATGGCAACCCATCAACAAACTCTAATGCTGAAATTTTTGCGGCTTCAAACCTACTAGGAAATAAATCTTCAGCAGTCATACTTGTGCTAGCATCAATTGCTAAAACATAATCAGCATCTATCTGTGAGCCTTGATATCTTAGAGCAGCCCCAGAAATCGCGAAGACTATTGCAATAAAAATAGTTATTCTAACAATCAATACTGGAAAATTGGAAGTTACGCTAACTTTTTGCGAAACTCTTGCAAGAGCAGAAAAATTGGCGAACTTTATTGCTCGTCCTCTTGCATATTGTAAAGATAAAAAATGTGCAATGATTATAACAGGTATTACTACCAAAGCCCAAAGATAAAAAGGATTTCTAAGTACTATCTCCACTTTTGCTCCCTCCTCTTAAAAAACTTCACAATCTCCTTTAAATAAGGTTTATCGGTTTGAAGAAACAAAAAGTCCGTATGATATTTTTTAGCATCGGCTTCAAATCTATTTATATCATAAGCCACTTCTCTTGCAAATTCCTTTCTTATTTCATGAGGCCTTACGAGAAGGGTTGTTCCCGAACTAGGTTCTTCAAGAAAAACTTCTCCTTGCCCCTCGGGTAAATTCAAATCTATCGGATCTCTTACCATTACAAATATTACATCAAATTTTCTTGAAGCAAGTTTTAAAAATTTATCAGAATTCATTTTATTTACAAAATCTGAAAAAATTATTAAAAGAGAATTGCCTTCATACCTACGATAAGCATATTCTAAAATTTTTTCAACATTACTATATCCCCCATAATTAGAAACTTTAGCCAATTCATTAGCGATTTTATAAAATTGGGATATACCCATACCAGTTCTTACTTCTTTTTTTACTCCTTGCGAAAACATGGTAAGTCCTACAGAGTCTCCTACCGAGATAACACTTTTAGCCAAAGTTGAAATCATCTCTGCAACATACTCTGCCTTAAGGCTCTTTGTCGAACCAGTAATCATTGAAGATGAAGAATCAACCAAAAAATAAACATTGACGTCTCTTTCTTCCTTGAACTCTTTTACTATTGTTTCCCCAACTCTCTTGCTCGCCTTCCAATCTATCCTTGAAGCATCATCGCTATAAGCGTTGTAAGGTCTATACTCTTCAAATTCTAAACCAGCACCCTTAAAGGCACTCTTATAACCACCTAAATAAGAATTATTAGCTAAACCCTTTATTACTAAATCCAGTTTATTTAAAGAAAAACCCGAGCCAAATTTTAATTTATCTGCCATATTAAGGCACCTTAACTTTAGCAAGTATTTCGTCTATCAATTTATCTGGATCTATATTTTCTGCTTGGCCTTCATAGTTGAGTAAAATTCGATGTCTGAGGACATCATAAGCAACATTTTTTACATTCTGAGGTGTTGCAATCGTTCGTCCTCTCAACACAGCATCAGCTTTCGCTGCAATATGTAATGCAATGGCCGCTCGGGGGCTTCCCCCATAATCAATATATTTTCCTAATTTCAAATCATACTTTTTTGGATTTCTCGTGCAGTCAACTATTGACACAATATACTTCTTTACTTGGGGGCTAGAATAAACTTTTTTAGTCATTTCTTGCAACTCCATTATTTTTTTCGCTGAGGATACTGCCTTCAACCCAAAATCTTCAAATTTACTTGTAGTAATATTATTATCTACAATTCTTTCTTCTTCTTCCATAGTAGGATATTCCATTTTAAGCTTAAACAAAAACCTATCAATTTGAGCTTCAGGAAGTTTATATGTACCAGAACTTTCAATAGGATTATTGTTAGCCATAACAAAAAAAGGCAAATCAAGTAAATAAGTTTCTCTTCCAATAGTAACCTGTTTTTCCTGCATTGCTTCTAGTAATGCAGATTGAGTTTTTGGTGGAGCCCTATTTATTTCATCAGCTATAATAAAATTGGCAAAAATTGGACCCTTTATAGTTTCAAAACCTTTTCCAGGAGTATATGTAGTAAGACCAGTAATATCTGCAGGCAACAAGTCAACTGTAAATTGTATTCTTGAATAAGAGCAACCAGCAACATGAGCAATAGACCTTATCAAAAGAGTTTTAGCAACTCCTGGAAGTCCTTCAATCAAAACATGCCCATTTGCAAGCAATGCTCTTAAAACAGATTCTACTATTTTTTCTTGACCAACAACAGCTTTAGCAACCTCTTTCTTAAAGTCGCTAAGAAAATTTCCCATTTTCAAATTGTTCTTGTTAGAAACTGTAGAACTCACTTCCTTCATAATCCCTCCTCATAACTTGTAATTTTACATATATAAATCTTGTCAAATAAAGATTTATATAAGAAAAGAACTACTAGTAGTTTATGTCTCTTGCTAAAAAGAATATAAAAAAATCTGATAAAGAGAACTTAATAGGGAGGATATTAGGGGTTGCATCTTCCAATGAAGAAGAGATAAAACTGCTTCCAGAAAATAGTACTATAAAAGAAATAGAAAGTCTAAAAGAGAAGAATTTAAATGAAGAAATTATTGTAGAGCTCAACAGAATTTTGAAAGACTATCTAAAAATAAAGTTTAGACTTATTCAAAGTTTAACTTATGAGGAGATAATAGAGAAGTTAGACAAGAAAAAAATAGATGAAACCATAAAAACAAATTTAGTATCTCTTCTTTCGCAAGTCCATCAAAAAGAATATTTTTCACAAGAAAAAATAAACTCGAAAGAGATTAACTCTCTTTTAGATCTGGCAATAAAAACATTAGAAGAGGTAAAGGCATACGGGGAGCCGCAAGCTGATATAATCAAAACAGAAGTCGTAGAAGAAGATATAGAATCTAACGAATTAATTGACCTTCGAAATACTCTTAAAGAACTCGGAGAAAACTTTAAAGCAGATTGGGAAAATGATTATACAAGAGATAACTACGAAAAGATTAAAGAAGATTATTCAAGATTAAATGATAAGGAAAAGATAATAATTTATCCGCAAATCATTTCCGTTTTCAACTTAAAGACAAATTAATTATCTCTTCTAAAAATTCTTCCAAAGAATGATTTTTTCTTTTCAGGTCTTTCCCCACCAAGTTCAATCTTTGGTCTTCTGAATACTAAAAATATTATTAAGGTAACAACGATCAATATTAAAGCAACTTCTATTGGTGTTCTCCATTCTTCAAGTTTGTTATAATCAAATTTATACGGGAATTCTTTATCTGTAATTAAATCTCTGCATCGAGAAACAGCTTCCTGAACTACTGCTATTGCATTGCTCACATCTCCTTCATCAGCAAGATCCTGTGCTCTAATAAGCAAATCATTTAATTCAAGACATTCGGGATTTTCCCTAAAAAGATCTTCCGCAAGCTTAATTCTTTCAGAAACCTCGTCATCTCCCAAAACATCCAAGAGTTGAACAAATAGGCTCGCCTTCTCTGTAAACTTTGGACCCGTCACAGCCGCTTCTATCTTAACCTCATAATTTCCAGTTATTGAATCATTATCCGATGTTAAAAATAACATTAAAGTTTTATTTTCTCCCGGCTTTAACTGTGCAACATCAGACTTTTCAAACTGAGGATGTAAAAACGAATTTGGAGAAGTTGCGCTAAGATTTATATTATTTAAATAAACAGATTCGGTATTATAAATTTTTATCGGAACTGCTACCTGGTCTCCCTTCCCAATCTTGATAATACCCTCAATGATAATATCTAAATGTCTATCTATTGAACTTGATCCACCACCTCCCCCACCCCCACTACTTGATGCAGTCGATGTTGAAGGAGTTTCATCTGCAGAATATTTTGAAAACTGTGTTACCATAAAAATAAGGGTTCCTGTATCCGAATTGTAAGACTTTCCAGAACATATTGTTGAAGGACAAGCAGCATTATCTCTAAGAATTCTTGGATTAGAGTAGGTTAAATTATATATGGTGATTGTTGCAGATTTATTAAAGTTAGGTAGGTCTGTAGAATCTATGTCTATATAATTATCTAAAATAAATATGTTGCTATTTATATCTACTGCAAAGTCTGTTGGAGCTGAGTCATTTGAAACATTTATAGATTCATTAAAAGCTATTTTCCCATAGTTAGTATTTTCTAATATTAACCCACTTATATTAGTTAAATTTTCATATGGATAGCTATAGAAATCTATCGAATCTCCTTTTGCCGAACCATTATAGTTAGTATAAGTTATTGTAAGAAGAGAAGTATTAACTGTAAAGTTTCTTGTTGCATGAGTTTGACCTTGATTATCAGAGTTATTTGCCCATAGATGAAGCGTGTTAAATCCATTAGCAAATGTAACTGTCGTATTTGAACTTAAAGTCGTGTTTGCACTATCATTAATGCTATAATTATTTACTCCGCCATTAGAGACAGTAAAATTAATTGGTATGCTTGTTTTTAGGTAGGTAGCATTTTCTGGGAAAACTATTGTCAATACTGGTGGCGTAATAACATTGATACTAACAGTGGATGTTGCAGATGTCGCACCCCCAGTGATTATAATAGGATTTCCAGTTATTGTTATTGCACTAACAGAAAATGTAAAAAACAAAAAAACAAAAAAACAAAGAGCAAAAATTCTTTTCACCATCATATAAAAAACCAAAAGGGATATTTAAGATTTCGCTTTCTTGACCCTATATTACTATCTTTCAAGAATGCAAAATCTTAACCTTAAAAACTTCGCTTTTCGAATTGCATTTTGCTATTTTGAGGAATGCAAAATCTTAACAAAAAGATTATGGGAAGTTCTATTAGTATTTACCATTTTTTCAACCAAAATAAAAAATACCCCCTAAAGATACAATCAACCCTCTCCCAAATCACTTTTTCTTCTTTTTACGAGAGGAGGCTGTTGCTAAGTAAATAATCACCAAAGCTAAAATTAAAATTATCCAATTCGAAGCATTACTTTCCTTTTCAACTACTTCTACTAATTCGGGATTGTAAAAAGTACTTTGCTCTCTTTTAACAACCTCAACTGGAAAACCATTACTGACAGCACCATTAAGCTGAATCGACCCACCACTAGTATACTTATTATCTGGTGAAACTTCAGTAAACATAATATTAACCTTACTTTTGCTTCCTATCGACGCGCTTGAAGGTACATTAATTATAATTGGAACTGGAACTTGAGTACCGCCCTTTACAAAATAAGTTAATTTTGGCTGATTCAAACTAGCAATTCCGTCACCATCTTCAGTAACCTCTGCTTTAAAATAAGTATCGCTAGCTCCTGGTGCAGATCCTAATGTCATAGTAACTATTGCAGATTCTCCAGGATATACTTTCAGCGGATTTTCCGGTCCCCAATATGGAGAACTTACTCCTATCCCGGTATCAACAGCGGCGGCAATTACAAATGAAGCCATAAGAAAAAACCCTACTAGGGCTCCAATTCTTTTCACCACTCTTTTTTTCATCACCATTTTTATTATTCTATTCTTAACTAACTAATCGTCGTTGACCATGTCCATGCTCCATAGCCCGTAGTATTATATGCTTGCGCACTTAAGTTAGCATAAACGCTTGTTAGACATAAGAACCTCGCTCCGAAGGCTCCACTTGCTTGAACCACCGCAGCAGCTGCAGTAATATTTGTTGACGTTGCATTTACCAATGCCGTTCCAGAGCACCCTTCAGTTGCATCATCCACGGTGAACTGTCCTGCAGTAATCATATCAGCGGCAGTTGTATAACCTAAAAGATGTGTAGCAGTAACACTTGTCCATTGAGGTTTATTTCCTAAGTTAGAAATGTATGTGGGGTCATTATTTGAACCAGTATTTGTCGTTGTTACTGCAATTGAGGGGAAAGTAAATGCCGTCATATTCATACTCATTGCATTCAAAGCTTGAACTGTCGCGGTAGTGGTTGCATCAATATCTTGATTATTAGCGCTATCGTTTGTCATTATATTTATTGTCCATGCAGTTGCCGCAGCATAATAATCAAAAAGAGCACTGCAGTGGTACCATACAGATGTGCTGTTCACAGTAGTACCATCCGCACCGGTTCCGTTTTTGTAATCACAAGAGGTATTAGAGTAAGTTGAAGTACCATCAGTAAAGTTTATTCGTTGTTTCGTACCATTAGTAAGATCATCAGCTCCATCAGGATCATGTACTTGATATACAATAGAAACTCTTGTTGTAGTCCCAGCAGTCATAGTTGGTGATTGCGAAGCAGTTTTAGAAATAATATTTGGAGCAGTACTAGAGACGGTTAAAGTAACGGAAGCTGTAGCATCAGTTGCCTTTCCAGTAATACTATTCCACCAACTACCCAGACTAGCAGAAACAAAAACTGTAGAAACAGCGATAGTTAACATGATAAACAACAAAAGAAATTTCCCACCACTTCCTGAATCACTCTTCATTTCTCTTCTAATTTTTTGGAGTATTTAAACATTTTGTTCTTTTGACATATATTTACTTTTTGGCTCTTTTGTTAAAAAAGAGAAAGTCAATAAAATTTATCGTTTTTATCGACGGCGTTTTATTAAATGGTTATTTAAGAAAAAGGGTCAAAGTTAAATTTTTAAATCTCAAATATAAAATTCCGAATATAAATGACAATTAAATAGGTTCATAAAATCTTGAATATTTTATTTAAATTCTCCTATATAGCAAATTTGTACCCTTTTCAAAACAGAGTTAACTGTTTTCTTAATACTTCTCACTTATATTATAATATTCATAAGTAAATTATATAATCTGTAAACAAATTATTTATCTACCCCAAAAAATTGACATCAATGCCCAAGCAATTAAATCCTAAAAAATAAATTTATTATCATCAAAAATAAAAGAAAAACCCTACTTCTTTCTTGCCTTGCGCAAGACTATGTAAAGAATTATTATTATTAAAATTATAATTCCCCATATCAAAATAGTATTTCCTTGTCCTTTAACATCCTGAGCAGCTACTGTCGGAGCTATTATTACAGTACTCTCCTCTTGTGTAACAACCTCAACCGGAAAACCATTACTGACCCCACCATTAACTTGGACGGCCCCCTCACTGGTAGCTTTATCTGGTGAAACTTCAGTAAACATAATATTAATCTTGCTGCTTGTTCCAATTACAGCATTTGAAGGTACATTAATTATAATTGGAACTGGAACTTGAGTACCGCCCTTTACAAAATAAGTTAATTTTGGCTGATTCAAACTAGCAATTCCGTCACCATCTTCAGTAACCTCTGCTTTAAAATAAGTATCGCTAGCTCCTGGTGCAGATCCTAATGTCATAGTAACTATTGCAGATTCTCCAGGATATACTTTCAGCGGATTTTCCGGTCCCCAATATGGAGAACTTACTCCTATCCCGGTATCAACAGCGGCGGCAATTACAAATGAAGCCATAAGAAAAAATCCAAGCAAGATTCCAACTAAGGTCAATTTCTTTTTATTTATCACCATTCTTTTTTTCATCACCATCTTTTATATTTGTTTTATCCCTTTATTTACTTAACTTTGTTAACCAAATTTTACTATTTAAACATTACTCTCCTAAGATGTATTATGGCTGTCGTCTAAGTTTTTTAAGAGAATTATTAATTTTCAATAAATCAAACCAAAAGCCATAGAATAACCCCAAAAATGCACTATATACATAGCTGATCTCCAAAGAAGCAATAAACAAATGAATATATCCAATTTATTAGAACCCGCCTTTAAGATAACTAATTCTCCGATTTCAATCAAGACCAAGGCTTATTTTTATTGCTCTGTCAACCTTATTCATCGTAAAGTTATCAAGAGATCTAAATCTTTTAATTATTCTCGATTTATCGATTGTTCTTAATTGATTTAACATAATTGTAGAGTCATTATTTAATTTTGATTCTTCTTTGGAAATTCTTACATTTGTGGGGTATTCTTTCTCCGGAACCTTGGAAGTAATTGCTGCAACAATTGTAACTGGAGAGAATTTATTGGAAATATCATTTTGGATAACAAGACAAGGCCTAATTCCTCCCTGTTCGCTCCCTTTTACAGGTTCAAAATTAACGAGTAAAAGGTCTCCTCTTTTTATTTCCATATTATCTCTTTTTAATATTTCTAAGATACTTCTCCGGGATTAAATCCTTACATTCCCAATCTTTAAAGTCTTCAATCGCTTCGAATTCCTTCGTAATTTTTAGGCTTTCTTCAGCCATCACCTTACACCCTTCAATCAACAATTCTTCCTGTTCTCTCTTAGATTTTTCAGCAATTTTCATTAGATTTAAAATAACTTCCTCGTAAGTTTCCTTATTAGATTTCATCCTATCCAAGGCTTTTTTTACATTTTCATTAAGTTGAATTGTTGTAACCATTAAGCTATAGAATGACTATAGTTTAAATATTTTTCGCTGTTTGGTCCTGATGCCATGAACCCAATCAACATTAACTAATAAATATCACAAAAATTAAAAATGTCTCCTTTTAGTCTCCTATATTATATAGCACTTATTTCTTATCCCCATTATATGATGCTTATTTCTCAATTTTCAATTCTTTAATATCTCTTGAGACTTATTTGTGAATTGAATGGCCTTATTTCTTAAATCCTCAACTATTTCTTTTGTAAAATCATATCTTGTAGAATATGTCGCCTCTTCTCTTTTGTTCTTTGCGTCTACATACACAATCAAATCAACGTAATTAATGAAGAGTTGATTAAACAATTCTAGGTCTTTTTCGCTAACTCCTTTATTGTAAAATTCTTTTATGAGAATACAGAGAGTTGCATCGTGGTTCTTTGAAGAGTAACCTTTTGACAATGCGAGAGCCAAAGCAGAATGATACATCGAATAATAGCATCCGGTAATGCACCAGTCATTATATCCTTTTCCTAAATTATCGCTAACAAATTGTAGGTTATGCTTAACTTTTTCCAAGTGTCCTTCAATTTCTAAAGTGTCTGGCGTTTGCTTCTTGATTATCTTCTTCGTTTCATAAAACTTTATTCTCCTGTCTAACAATTTCTTATCTTTAATAAGTTGGTTTAACTCTTTAATTTCCATAGTATTCCTCGTAAAATTTAATGTGATTTGTTAAAGGATATCCAGTTTCAACAGCAGAACCAATAACCTTATCTTCTTTAGTCTTAAGTTCCTTTAGGAATGATTTATAATTTATCTGAAAACAGCTTATTCTTATGCCCGTTTGTGCGTCTGCATATCTTTGAGCATCTTCTACCTTTATTTTTTTATTGACTATTATCAACAAATCGATATCACTTTTGCCGGTAAATGTTTCCTTTGCTGTTGAACCAAACAAAAATAAGATAATGGGTTTTTCTTTTAATTCCTTAAAGAAGTATTCTACAGCATTCCTTCGGAGAATGGGCAGTTTGTTAAATTTTTCAATGTCAAACAAAGCAAATATAGAATAAACTGCATTATTCTTTCGTATGAAATATTTCTTTAAGTTCCCATCTTTCTCTGATTTTAGGATATTCTGTTTCTCTAATGAGTTAAGAAAGCGAGAGACACTATTTTCATTCATCTTTGTTTGCCTTGCTATATCTCTAAGGTGTATTTTTTTATTTCTTCCTTTATAAAATAGGCCCAATATTTTCCAATAGCCTTCTTTCAGTATCTTTTGCATTTTATTATTGTTTACTTAATTTAAACAATTGTTTAACTATTTTAAACATTATAAATCTTTCGCTTGCAGAAGTCTATATTTTTTCTTATTTTAAATCATTTAAAATAGTTTAATGTATCTAGAAAGCGAATTATTTCTTAGTCGCTCTTGAATACATCGTCCAAACATTTCGTTGGTTCCTATTCAATAGCTCCGCAATTCTGCTGTATCTCATTTCTTTTTCTTTCAGATATACGACGATAGCTTCAAAGATTGTCAACTTTCTATTCTTGAATATATTTGTTGGAATAATCAAATCATCTTTTTCATTTAATGTTATTTCTATCTTCTTCTTCTTAGATTGGTTATATGCAGTCCAGATTGTTCTGTAATCTCTATTCAACTTTTCAGATATTTCAGCAAAGCCCATTTCCAAGTTTTCTCTCATATATTTGACTAAAGACTCAAGACCACCTAGTTTACTTGAGAATACTGAAATCGAGACTGACTCTAATGTTGTTTCCTTTAATTTCTTCAAGTTTTCCTTAGCTATATTATATCTCTTTCCTAGAGTATTGATTAATAATTCAAGGACTTGTTTTCTGCTAAATGAAGATGCCTTTTCAAGTTCGATTAATATTTCTTCTACAGATTCAATCAACTTGTCTTCTACTGCATATTTCTCTTTTCTGATTATCTTTGCAAGAAGATTTATTGATTCTATATTGCTTAAGTTATTTCTTATCTTTATTGTTTCAAGCAACAAATCAATTGTTTTAATCAAATCTTTTTGTTTCTTTGTTTTCTTTCTTCTAACCGCGACTACTGGAACGAACAAGACTTGAACAGTCCAAGAGCCATAAGCTGAAGAAGAATATGTTTGGGGAGCAGCAGAAGAAGGAACTTCTTCGATACAGAAATATACCTCTTCTTGTCCTGCTGCTACAGAAGCATCAGTTCTTCTGTTTAGCGTTGCTCCTGTTACTGTTGTTGCTGTTGCGTTTACCATCGCGCTAGCATCACAACCTTGACTGCTTGTTCCAGCACTCATGTTTGCAGCAAATATCATTTGAGATGGTGTTGTTGTTCCCAGTAAATTGTAGGCGGTGACTTTAACTGCCAACCCTTCTGCGTTACCAGTGTTATTTATCAGTGCGGGGTCGTCATCGGCTCCGGCATTTGTGCTTAAGGCAGTCAGACTTGCCCAGTTTAATGCGCTTGGAGACATTACCATTGCAGTAAGAGAATTATAAGTAAATGTTGTAGTGGTGTTGCTTACAGAATTTCCATCATTATCCTTCGCGCTAACATTGATTGCCCACGCAGTGGCTTTATCATAGTACTTCATATTAATCGCACATTGGAACTCTGCAGTATTTTCACTAGAGTAATTTGTAATCCACAAACAAGATGTGTTGTATCTATTTGGCTCTCCAGAAACCGTAAAGTTTGCCGTTGCTGAACTTCCATTTATGGTTGCTACTCCGCCAGAATCAGTTACATTAAATTTGAATGTAATTGTTTTATTACTGCCATCTATAGGATTTTGCGCTGATATTGCTTCGACTGTTGGGATTGTTGGACTGTTAGAGGTTACATTTACAGAATTATGATATGTTTTGGCAGTATAATTTGTTGTAGAAGAACTATTACAAAATATTGTAGCAATTCCAGGAGTATTCCAAGAATAAGAAGCATTTTCTATGTAACTAACCCCTGTCCCCCTATTTAAGATTACATGGTCGCCACTTGTATAATTTTGCCAAATTTCTAAAGTTAATGCAGAGTCCACAGAAGAACCCCCCATAGTACAATTCAAAGAAGTTGTTTGTCCTTGTCCTATTGTAATGTTTGTACCAGAGGCATTTAAGTACATAACAATATTTGGCTGAACTTTGGTTATTTCTTTGATATCGTAATCTAGCAATGCAAACGAACTATAATTTGTTCCAGCAGTTGAATTTAATGAAAAGTTCCAAACCCCCGCTTCAGAGATATTTGCTCCACTTATATGGTCTCCTGCATAGGTCCCATTTTTCCAAATAGTATAGTTTACATCAGAATCTCCATTATTTGTTTCTGATACAGTAATGTTATCAACCCCCCCACTAAATGGTCTTGATACAAAAGCATTTGTATCTGAAAGTGATGCAGTATAAGCAATTCTTTTTCTTATGTAATATGTTAGCGTCGCAGAAGTGTTTAGATTTCTTAAACCACCATCACCATGAGCTATCCAATAATAATTGTGTCCACTTTCATTAGCTGAAAGGGAGAGAGTTATGTTGAAAAATCCATTTGAGAAATTTGTGACACTGTAGTTTACTCCGTTGATGTTTAACCAGACAGTATTATTTGTGTTGTTTATTGTTGCATTGAAGGTGTGAAGAATAATAGCCTGATATTGGGAGTTATTTGTAGGACTTACATCAGTTGATGGAAACTGGGGGTATACCGTATCATTAATTTGAATTTCTCTCGTAGCAGTAGAATTTACATTTCCTAAAAAGTCTTGAGAGTAAGCTTTGAATGTGTAGTTTTGTAGATTCTGTAATCCCGTAAAGTTTCTCGCATATTGGAACGCCGACGCCTGATATAACGATTGTATCTCTGCTGCCGATAACGAACGATTAAAGATTAAAACGTCGTCAAGAGAGCCTGTGAATTCTCGTCCCGCATTATCAGGAGAATAACCCATAGCTAAAGCTAAATCTCCCGCTTCGTAATCAACATTAGCATTGGTATTTGTTCTTGAGTACACTTCTACCCCATCCTTATATCCTTTAGTAGACAATCCAGATTTTACATAAGTCACGTGTTGCCAGACATTATCTGTGAAGTTGATACCTTGGGTGTTTGAATTTTGCCATGTCGTCCCATCATAATAAGCTAAATAATAAGTTCTAGCACCTTGAGCATTTTCACTTTGAACAACCCAATTTGGTGCATGGTCATAATCTATCACGGCAACAATAGTCGCATCCTGTTGTTTTGGATATACCCAAAAACTAACAGAGAAATCTTGTAATTTGTAAAGGGAAGTAGCAGAAGTAGTAATTTGGTCATTCACTCCGTCAAAGTGAGCAGCATCTCCTAACTTCCCCGTCGAATTAATCAAAGCACCACCTTGAAGCGTTCCGTTATTTACGCCCTTGTAGTCTGTTGGATGACCACTACCATTGACGTCGTCAAATCTCCACCAACCAACTAATGAATTATTCCAATCAACGAAAGTTGAATGATTCGTTGAAGCGTCGACGCTTGTTACATTAACATAAGAATAACCTCTTGTGAGAACTGAAGATGAGTCTGTTGGGGAAACAAAAGAAACATTTGGAGCTGTCACGTCAGGTATTGTAAATGTTCGATTAGCCGTCCAGTTTGCATTTCCTAAAGTATCATTTGTGAAAACCCCCCATGTGTGAGTTCCTTCAGGAATTCCAGTAACTGTTATATTCACCCAAGTATCATTTGTGTAAGAAGTGTTTGTATAATTTGCAGCCCAACTCCCCGACCAATTTCCGTATAAGCTCACATAAGAAACCTCTTGATTATCGGAAGCTTTGAAATCAAATACTATCGAAGAATTTGTAGCATTATAAGTGTTAACCGGATTTGTTCCTAGTGTCGCTATTGGTGGATTAATTAACATTCGAAGTACCAAAATTTTTGCTTCACCATTTAGGCCTGCCCCGTTTGCAGCCACACTCATATTGAAATAAGGATTTGCTGCAGTGTTTGGATCTCTCCAAATCAAAGTGTGTGTAGCTCCGTCTCTAGGGGTTGTGGCAGCCTGTAAACTTCTTACAATATATTGGTTTGCCGAATTATTTGACCCGCTATTTGTTAAGAAAAGATTTGTTGCACCTATGGCTTCTAGTGCAGCATCGGTATCCTCCATTTGAAATGCTCCTATTACTACCAATTCTTGATTTGCTGCAAACGTAGTAGTAAGATTTGCAATGTATGTAGGATCAGTACCTATTGCAACACTTCCACCATCGACAAATGCCGAATCAGGAGCTTGGAAAACTATTGCTTTTGCTTCTGCCACAAGTGCTTGGCCTGCAAGCATTGTAACTGTGTAATTTTCGTTAGCGCTAGCTCCAGAATCTTTTGCTATCAACAAGATAGACTCTGTATCAAGGGGAGTGCCTCCTCCAAGCTGTATTCTAAATTCATTAGATGAAAGAACAGTTCCGGAACTATCCTCAATATGTATGTCTCCTGCAGTAATATTTTGATCTGTCCCCCCATTATCAAGTTGAATACTTGCTAAAATTATATTATCTCCTGCGGGAAATGTTGTGTTTAAATTTGCAACTACCGATTCTGTTGTTGCAATAGTCATTGATGCAGAATCATTTAAAAGGTAATTTGTTACTCCAGATATTGCAACTATCTTTGATTCTCCAAAAAAGTAGGTTGCATTTGATAATCCAGTTACATTATAAGCATCACTACCTGAACCCGAATGAGTTGATATTAATGTATATGCGGCTTGTGTTGGGGCTGCCGTTAAATGCATTGCATATTCGTTTGAAGCAAGAGTTGCACCTCCCTGAACATTTAATTTTAAATTTCCTGCAGTTATACTTTTAACAGCTGCCGTATTGTTGGTATTTACCTGAACTGAAGCAATAATTATGTTAACAGCTGCTGGTAGTGTTGTTGCAAGACTAGCAATCGTGGTTGGAGTTACTGTATCGAGAAGTGTCGAACCACTGTCGGTAAATGCAGAAGAAACCGGATCCACAATATGATCAAACTCAACACTACCTCCAACAATTCGAAGATCAAATACATCTTGCGACTCTGAAATCAAATCTGTTAAAAATATTTTATTATATTCATTTTCATTCAACGTCGAGAAATTTGCAACAGCTGTTGTCCCATTTACTTCATAAACTTCAATGTATGGACTTCCCGACGCAATTCTAGGATAAATCGTAATATCTCTTGTGTTGTCTAGAGGAACTTCGAAAGTTACTCTGACATAATGTCCGTCAGATATTTCTTCAGACCAAACATCATCAAGTTGTGAAACATTTTCATAAATATCAGAAATAGAATTTCGGTTCGAATCAAGGTGTTCAGCTTTTGTAATTTCAATAATCAATTCATAAGTTTGATTCGACAAATGCGGAACATTCCATTCAATGTAATCAACGAGGTTATCACCATTTGTATCAAACTGCATTATTGCCGTTTCAACTCTAACACCCTCGACAATATGATATAATTTTGCGCTGTTCGGTTCAACTTCTTTTCCTAGATTAGTAAATGCTAAAACATTTGTATAATTTAATTCATCAGGTCCAGAAATAATTATTCTTTTCCCAACACCCGTCTCCTCTTCGAATGCTTGTGGAGCCTCTGTTTGATATTCGATTGTATAATTTGCAGCAGTATCATTAATTTCAATTACCCTCTCCTCACCGACTACATTTTCTTGAATAACTCTACCCGTAAGAGCTCCAAGGATTTTCCTAAATAAATTTCCTAAACCTCTAAATGCTTTTTGAAATAAATTTTCTTTATCATAAATTCCTGCTCTTATCACATTTCCCGTTATTGTGAAAGGAACTTCTTCAACAACAGAAACTGTTTCATTTGTTTGTATCTCTTCGCCCCCATTTACATCCGCAGTAGTTTCATCCAACTTAGTAATAGAAACAACTTCAGCACTAGCAGGAATCGTCACATTTATTGAGCCTGCAGTTTCCAAATTAATTTCTTTTTTCCATTTTACAGGCTCCCCAATTTTTGGCCTGAATTGCGTTGTCGTTATCGAAGCGCTCCCATTAGTCGCCGTAACATTTGTCAAATTAGTTTCTAAAACAGTTTGATTTTCTATTAATGATCCATTTGTCTCGTTCGTCTGATTAGTTTCTAAAATGGTTTCTTCTTCAACGACAGGAGTCTCTTCAACAGTCTGACCTTCTCCCAAGATGGTTATGCTAAACACATTGCTCTTTGTACTGCCATATTTGTTTGTTGCAAGAATGCTTGTTGTCTTTTTCCCGATGAAATTATTCTCTGATTTTATTAAAACCAAATCTTCAGAGATTGTAGTTGAAATTCCTTCAACCTGCAATAAATAAAATTCATCAGCATTTGAAAAGTAAGAAGAAAGATTTAGCACATAAAATCCACCAAATTTAAACTTAACATCAGGAATATTTTTGATTAATTGTGGTGAGCTCGTTAAATTTGGCTTAGAAGGAATTATTGGTTGCGTTTCTGGTTCTGTATCTGGTTCGATTTCAGTTGTTGGTTCCCCGGTAGTTTCTTCCGTTGTACTCGTGCTCTCAGGAATATTTTCGTTTCCAGTGGTTTCATTTGCCGTTGGTTCTTGCGAAGTCGTTGTTTCATTTGTCGAACCAGTCGTTTCAGTTACATTTGTTTCTTGGTTGGTCTCTGTTTCAGTTGTTGTTTCTGTTGTCGTCTCAGTAGGTGTTCCCCCCGTCGATGTTTCATCAGTAGAATCGGTTCCAGCAGACGTTTCATCAACAGGAGTCTCTAAAGAATCACCCGAAGATTCGCTATTCCCTTGGGGAGCTTCGCCGACAGAATCCTGAACAGCGAAGCCCACTAAAGAAATCTTGCCATTTAAGGCAAGCAATGGTAAGGTCAATATGAGTGCGAAGATAACAGAAATAATAATTATTTTTTTTGAAAATTCCTTTGACTTTTGGCTCTTAATCTCTTCATCATAATAATCTATGTAAGAATCGTATTGTTTTGTCCACTCCGCAACCGTTTTTCCATCAACTTCTTTTTGTATTGATTCTTGATATTTTGAATCACTAATTTGCCCAGATGCCCAGAGTTTTTTTATCTTATTTGAGTATTCAAGAATTTTCTTTTTTCGGGCCAGTGCGAGCTTCTTTTTTTCACTTAAATCACTAACTAAAGCTCTTGCTAATTTTGACCTTACCATTACTATTATGTATGTAAAATTCCCTTATAAATCTTTTACTTTATCAAAAAGTTCTTATTATGTGTGTATCAGGCCTTTTAGCTAGAATAAAATATGTCCAATCTTTCATCTCTGACCTCACCATTACTATTATGTATGTAAAAATACTTTATAAAACTTTCTTAATAAGTATCCTATTCTTATTATGTGTGTATCACTCTTAATATCTATAAAAATCTTGTTTTTGGGGCAATTTTATTAAAAGAGTTGCTTAAGATTTCAAAAGAATAATTTCCACAAAAATAATAGATTTTCAAAGTCTTTATGAACAATTTTTTCAAAAATGTAAACCTAAGTATTTGGAGAAATTTTGCAAATTAATAGGGGTTATTTGTTGCTTCTTTTTGATATGAATTTTCGATTGCCATTTTCTCAGATTTTTTCTTTGCCAAAAACCGAACTATTAAAAATATTAAGATTAATAGAACAACAAAAGAGATAATTATAAAAATTACGATTTTAACAATCGTTCCTTGAGTTTGAGGCGTTATTTTCGATTTATCTTCCCCCGTTATTTCTACAGGAATTTTTTGGGTTATTTTTGTTGAAAGATCCACCATATTGCCACCCTCCTGTTTAATAAGAGGAGTAAGATCTATTTGAACTTCAACAGTCCCATACCCAAAGTTTTTCGGAATTTTTATTTCCACCGGAATATAGGTGTCATAAGTTCCAGCTTTAACCAAATATTCTTTTTCCCCTTCAACTAATTTTGCAATCCCATTACCATCAGCAACCAAAGAAACCTTCATAATTATATCTTCTTCATCGACGACATTTTGTAAGTTTAAATTAAAAATTTCCGATTCTCCCGGACTAATTTTCAACGGGTGGTCCTTCCAATAGGGAGAAGCAACACCCAAAGCATTTACAATGGAGATAGAAACTAAGAAAATAAAACAGACTAAAATCACTCTTTTCATATAACTCATTAGATTTCAAATATATAAATTTGCTTGACTATAAATTGAAGTAATTTTAAAAGGGTAACAAGATTTAAATAGAGAATTCTTTTCATATTTTTATGACTTTGGTCAAATTAGTAGGGGTTGGAAAGTCCGCAGTAACAGATGAAGATGACAATCTCGCTGCTGAAATTGACAGCTGCATAGCCGTCGCCGTAAGAGTATATGTTAGTAAAGCCGATGGTTCTACCGATTCAAGGAGAAGGGGTCTCGCTCATGTCTACAATAGTGGTAGTGGTGTTCAAGAATATCGTGCAAGAGATATAGATCAGGCTAGAAAAACATTAGATTGTTTCTTCAGAGATTTAGAAAGCTTTGAAGGAGATTCAAGAAGAGAGGGAGAATCAAAAATTTCTGCTTATGTCGTCGGGATCCCATTTTCAAGCACTTGGAACTTTATGAGTGATTACGTATTAGATTATCTTAAACAAAGAAAGATCAAACCACAAGTCGACTTAAATGACCAACGTGTAGTAAACGCAAAAAGACGAGAGGTGGTCGGGGGATTAAATGTAGCTTATAAACAAATTGTTTTTAAAAAAGATGAAATAGTAGTCGTAGATAAAGATGCCGGCAAATCTTTTGATAGAGATGATATCCATTCAATAACATTTTAAAATAAAATATTAGTTATCAAAAGTGAATTCTTCGAAAATTACGCATTAAACAATTCCACTCAAAAAAAGCAGACGGCAGGAATTGCACCTGCGCATGAGAGGGTTGCAGCCTCTTGCCTTACTGCTTGGCTACGCCTGCATAATCAATTATTGATTGTAGAAATATTACTTCTGCAACCAGTAATTAAAATATCATCATATATCTATTTTTTAAACTTAACGAAAGAGTAGCAGGGTTACAAAGGATTATCTATCTAAGTCAATTATTCAAAAGGCTTATAAATATGTATATACATGTATATATATGGAAAATGAAGTAATAAAACAGGCATTCAGGTTTGGCAATTCCGCAGGAATTATCCTCCCGATCTCATGGAAAGATAAAAAAGTAGTAGTAAAGCTTATTGAAAAATCCATTTCGCAAGAGATAATTGAGATTTTAGAGGAAGCGGATTTATTAAAAAATACAGTTGCAATATTTTTAGCGGGCAGTTATGCTAGGGGGGAAGAAACAGAATCCAGCGATATTGACATCATGATTATAACTGATATTATTAATAAACAAATAAAAAAAGGAAAATATGAAATAATCTTTATATCTAAAAAGAATCTTGATGAGTCTATCAAAAAAAATATTTATTTAGCTTCCTTAATTAATGAAGCCAAAGCGATTCTAAATGTAAGCCTACTGGAAGATTATAAGGAGAAAATCAAAGAAATTTCAATAAAAAAATCACTTGACGAGATAAAATCGATGACAAGAATCAATGAAAAAATGATAATAATAGACGAAGAATCTAAAAAAAATGTTTTGGATGAAACAATATATTCATTAGTTTTGAGATTAAGAGAATTATATTTGATTGAATGTATAAAGAATTCCAAAAAACCAACCAATAAAGAATTCTTGAATCTAATAAAGAAGGTAGGAAGTAATGAATCTTATAATGCTTATCTAAGAATTAAAAATAATTTAAAATCTAAAACAACAATACCCACTACTGAAGCAAAATCATTAATAAGCGAAATAAAAAAAAGAATAAAAGATTTAGAAAATGGTAAAAAGAGTTAAAAGATTAGAGAAAGGAATTGAAAGTTTAAAGGAAGAAATAGAAGAACATTTTAACAAATTAGATCAAGATATTCTTGAAAAAGAAGATATTTTGGCAGGATACCATGTCAAAGAAATAGACAAAAGCCTTATCCGGGCCTTAGAGCATAAAATGAGTTTAATTGATGGTGGAAACAAAAAGGAACATATTGAGCTAATCAATGAATACAAAAAGCGCCTAGAAGATTACAAGAAGAAATTAGATATAATGTAATTCTTAAGCTGTTTCCCCACCAAGGAGCAGGTTCAAAAAGAAAAACGCCCTCGACAGGATTTGAACCTGCGACCCCTAACTTTCTCCATAGTCTATAGAAGGCTAGTGCTCTATCCAGGCTGAGCTACGAGGGCATTGGATAAATCTATTCTCCTCTCGATTTATCCCATTTATTCAATGCCCGAGGAGGGGGCTTCAAATGAACAATTTACTTGTTCATTATAACTGCTTCATTTGAGACCCGAGCAGAGGGCTTACTAAAATGACTTCGAAAATTTCATATTTAAAGTTATTGAAAAGCTTAATAAAATGTCAATCCGTGTAAAAGCATGGCAAATCTCACAATCGACGAAATAACAAATTTCTGCAAAAGAAAAGGATTAGTTTTTCGCTCAAGTGATATCTATGGAGGAATGGCGGGATTTTGGGATTTTGGGCCAACAGGTGTTGAATTATTTAACAATATAAAAAATAACTGGTGGAATTTTTTTGTTAGGCAAAAAGAGAATATGGCTGGCATCGAAGCAAGTATCATAAGTCATCCTAGAACTTGGAAGGCGTCTGGTCATATAAGCAGCTTCAAAGATATTTTTGTAAAGTGTAAAAAATGCAAAAAGACTTCTAAAGTTGAACCAAAAGAATTTGGAAAAGTAAAATGTGAATGCGGGGGAGAATATGAAAGTCTTGGTGAATTTGATATGCTATTCAAAACAGAAGTCGGAGCACAAGATAAGCAAACTGCATATTTACGAGGAGAAACTGCTCAAGCAATGTTTATGGATATGAAACAGGTTGCCGAAAGTTCAAGATTAACTCTTCCTTTTGGAATCGCTCAAATCGGAAGATGTTTTAGAAATGAAATTAGCCCAAGAAATTTTTTGTTTAGAAGTAGAGAATTTAACATTGGAGAATTTGAATTTTTCATGCACCCTGATGAAAAAAAATGCAATCTTCTCGACGATGCGCACAAAAAAGTAAAACTAAAGCTACTAGACGCAGAAACTCAAAAAGCAAAAAAAGATACACTAACTGAAACAACTATTGGAGAAATGCTTAAAGAATCAAGACTGGAAGAGTGGCATGCTTACTGGTTAGCTGAACAGATAATGTGGTTTAACAGTATCGGAATAAAAAAAATAAAAGTGCGAGAGCATATGGATGATGAGCGATCATTTTATTCTTCAGCAACTTTTGATATAGATTATGAATATCCTTTTGGAAGCTCTGAGGTTGCGGGAAACGCCAATAGGGGTCAATATGACTTAACACAACACGCTAAAGAATCTGGAAAAGATTTAGAAATTTTTGATGAAGCCACAAAGAAAAAAGTTTTGCCAAAAGTAATTGAACCAACATTTGGAATGGAGCGAATATTCTTGGCAGCAATTGTTGAGGGTTATTCAGTTGATAAGGATGGTTACATTAAATTAAAATTAAATCCGAAAATCGCCCCAATAAAAGTCTCTATTTTACCTTTGGTAAAAAAGGATGAAAAACTTGTTGAAATTGGACAAAAAATATATCATGATTTAAGGAAAGAGTGGAATATTGAATATGACGACTCAGGTTCAATTGGCCGAAGATATGCCAGAGCAGACGAAGTTGGAACACCATTTTGCATAACTATTGATGAAACATCAGTAAAAAAGAAGGATGTGACAATTAGGTATAGAGACGACGGAAAACAAGAGAGAATAAAAATTGCAGACCTTAAAGAAAAGTTAAGAGAATTGATTAATGATTAGAAGAATAATTTTATATATGCAAATATCATTACTTTAATCAGGTGATAATATGGTATCTATTTTAAAGATAAATTTGAGGGGTTTTGTAGTTAGTTCATTTCGGCAAAGCCGACAACAGTGACTAACGTTCTTGCATTCGTTTCAATCAAAGGAGGTGTTGGAAAAACTACCCTTGCCCTAGAAACTGCAGCAAGCCTAGTAAAAAACTTTAACAAAAAGGTTCTTTTAATCGACGCTAATTTCTCGGCACCCAACATTGGCCTATACCTTGATTTGACAAATAAGGAAACATTGCATGATGTTCTCGCGGGAGACACAATGCTGCATAACACAATATATGAATCTCATGGAATTGATGTTGTTCCAGCTTCAATGGACTTTCAAGATAAAATAGATCCATTCAAACTAAAAAAAATTATTGAAAAATTTAAGCCACGATATGACTACATCATTCTTGATTCTTCACCAAATTATGAAGAATTGCGTCCAGTAATAAACGCTGCAGACAAAATATTTTTGATAACTAGCCCAGACCATGTAACACTTACAACAACATTAAAGGCTGCAAAATTAGCAAAAGAAGAAAGTACACCAATTGAAGGAATCATAATAAATCGAATTCGTTCCCCAAGACACGAATATGATGTAAACGAAGTTGAAAAAATATCAAATATTCCTGTAATGGCAAAAATTAGGGATCATGTAAAAATGGCTCACGCAATAAAAGAGCGAATCCCTATAACAATTCTTGACGAAACCAATACAATATCTCAAGAAATAAAAAATTTTGCTGGAGCTCTCTGCGGCACCCCTGAAAAGAAAGGAATTCTCCAAAGATTATTTCCTTTCTTAAGCCCCGTCGGAAAAGAAGAAGTAAATAGAGAATTCTTAAGACAAAAACTTTATAGAAGTGAATAATTTTAGACTACTGGTTTTAGACTCTTTATAACAACATTGCTTTCCAAAGCGCCAGTTTCTGATATTATAGTTTTCTTTGCAAATTCCACATCTAAAGAATCATACTCATTATTTGAAATAGAAATTTTACTGGGTCTTGTGACAAAAGATTTTTCTTCAGAATTAAGAGGTCTAATATCATAAATAAGAGCGACATAACTAAATATTCCTTTTGCCTTCGAAGTAGTCTTATCAAATTCAATTCGTGAGTTTATTACATCAAAACCTTTATCATCAACACAAATGAACTCTATGTAACTATGTTTTTCATAACTATCAGAATTTTTAAAGCATTTTAGTTCTTTTCCGAAAGCAGTTTTCTTAAACGTAGTTTTCTCATCTATTTCATATTTATATTCACTAAATCCATTTACCATCGAATATCCCTTTTCTTTGGTGCAACCATTCAAAGCAACACATTCCAATTCCATTTCTTGCGAAAGATCGATATAGGTTATATGGCCCAATTCGGGTTTAGGTTCCCTATTGGAAGTTTTAACAGGATTGATATAAGGATTTAAGTTAGCATCACTATTGCTAAATCCAAAACGTTTTTCGTCTTTACCCGAAAAATAATAATTTTCGTATAAACTCCAATCTTGTTTTAAATTATCAACATTCAAACCAGTAAAGAACAAATCAACATTCTCGGGCGTAACATCTTTGACTTCATCATCGGTAAACAAAACATTTATTGAAGTAAATTTAAAATCATCGATGGGTATTCCAGGCCTGTATTTTGTAGAAGTAGATTGCGTATCTCCTGCAGAGGTTTTATCGTCTGCCGAATCATCTTTAGATCCCCCAAGAAGAAATATTAACAATGCTATAAGAACCACCACACCAATTATTATAAATAATTTTTTATGAGACGAACCAGAAGATCCAGTATTAGAACCAAGGACTTCATTTATTTTATCATCTGGCCAGCCAGAATTAGATAACGCCTGACGTATAGCAAAATCAGATTGTCCAGAAGCACGAGCACTTGCAACATACTCTTTTAAGTCCATTCTAAAGTATCAAGAACTTTTATTTATATAAACATAACTAAATCTTAAATTAAACCAACCCTCTTTGCCTCAACTGTTCTTCAAATGAGACATGTTCAAGGGGCCTACTAACTCCTTTTTGATAAGGCTGCAAAGGTGATGGTGCAAACAAAAGATTGGGTATTCCTTTTTTCAAATCTTCAAAAAGAGCTTTTTGCCTATCTTCGTCATAACCTAACAAAGCAGCATAATCTGCTGTCCGTAGACTTGTATGAAGATAGACTACCGGGATTCCAAAAAATACTCTCCCTTGACCACGCCCATTTATTCTAGGAACTAAAAAATGGGTGAAGTAATCTGAAGATTCCATTCGTTGAATAATATTATTTCTTGCAAAACTAGATTTAAGACCCCAATAGCCGCAGACATGAAGAGCAATTTCGTTCCTGTTAATATCTCTTTTCTCCCTCTCTTTTTGCAATTCTGCGCCCCTAGCTTCAAGAACTCTTATTGCCTCATAATGGGGTAAGACGGGCAAAACTTGACTTTTGATGCCAGGGCCATATTTTCCAACTATTTCTCTTCGTTTTTGAATATAATCAGATTTTGAAAATCTCATAAAATTCTCAATTTCGGGCCCTATATAAATATTTCAGTCCAAACATATTTAAACCGTCATTTTTTGTAATCTTTAATATGGGCAAAAACTCTGGAAGGAAAATTACTGGTGGAAGATATAAGACACCAAAGAAGAAAAGATTGACAGGTAGACAAAATCAGGCAAGGATAGTTAAACTAGGAGAAAAGAGAACCAAGATAATTAGAGGAAGAGGCGGACTAAAAAAACTAGTTTCCTTATCAGGTAACACTATAAATGTAATTTCTGGCAAGAAAACAGTCCAAACCAAAATAAAAAACGTTATAGAAACTCCTGCAAATGCTTTTCTTGCTAGACAAAACGTTCTAATAAAGGGTGCTATTGTTGAAACTGATCTAGGAAGATGCAAAATCACAAATAGACCAAGCCAAGAAGGAATGGTGCAGGGTATATTACTGCCTGATCAAAAATAATTTTCTAAAAATTATATTAAAATAATCGTTTTTCGTTAATCGGTTATGACTATTTATCGACGATTTCATACCAAAAGCTTTATATAGCCAAAACATTTAAAAACCTTACGATGACCAACGTCAAGAAATGTCCTGAGTGTAATAGTTCTAAGCTAATCTACGATGAAACAAGGGGGGAATTAATTTGCGGCTCTTGTGGCTTATTAGTCGAAGAGAAAATGGTAGATACTTCTCACGAACTTCGAGCTTTTGATAAATCTGAAAAAAAGTCTCGTGGTGGAGCCCCTATTTCTCTTCAAAAATTTGATAAAGGTTTAACAACCAACGTCGGTGAAATTTCAGATATATACCGACTTGATTCGACCCAAGCAACAAGAAAATATCTTCGATTAAAAAAATGGCAAGAAAGAGTTTCTACATCAATTGAAAGAAATCTGCGACTTGCAATGTCGGAACTACGTAGAGTTGCTTCTTTCCTAGAATTGCCTTCAGTAGTTAGAGATGAATCGGCAAGAATCTATAATTTTGTCCTTCAAAGAAACCTTGTCAGAGGTAGATCTATGGAATCTGTAATTGCATCTTGTATTTATGCAGCTTGCAGATCTTACAATATTCCTAGAACTTTAGATGAAATTTCAAATGCTAGCGAAGTAGAACGAAAAGAAATTGGGAGAACCTATCGATTTATTATCAGAAAAATTGGGCTTAAAGTTACCCCGTCTTCTCCAAAAGATTACATCTCAAGATTTTCATCTACTCTTCATTTATCTCCAAAATCTCAAAATGAAGCCCTAAAAATTCTTCAAAGGGCAGAAGTTTCGGAGCTTACAAGTGGCAGGGGCCCAGCAGGAATCGCTGCAGCCGCTTTATATGTTGCAGCCTTGATTAACGACGAGAAAAAGACTCAGCGAGAGGTCGCAGATGTTGCAGGAATAACTGAAGTTACAATTAGAAATAGATACAAAGAACTTTTAGACAGACTTGACTTAGAAGACAAAATAAAGATTAAAGAAAACGAAAAGAAAAAGAAAGGATAAACTCAAAGAGTTATTATTCTAAATCCCATTCCTTATCATTTTCATTATCCCATAACTCTTTCATTTTTTCTTTTTGAATTTCATACAAAAATTTATCATACTCCTTTCCACCCTCTTGGTTAATAAAAGTTCTTTTCATTTTTTCAAATTATGAGGGAGAGAGGATTCGAACCCCTGCAGGCATGAAGCCAATAGGTCCTAAGCCTACCCCATTTGACCACTCTGGCACTCCCTCGCAATAGACTAAAGAAGATTGTGATATTATAAAATTATCGAAAGAAATTCATGGGGGGGATAAGCCATTTGTTCTTGAACTAATGTTAGACCTTTTTAAGAATAAATGGGGAGAACGAGCAATTTGTTTTCTTGATTTTGTATTAACTATCTTTCAAGGAAGTAAATTGCGAGTCAGAGGATTCGTTCGAATCCGAAATTAATGGGGAGAAGAGGATTCGAACCCCTGCAAGCTTGCGCTACCACGGCCTTAACGTGGCCCGTTTGACCACTCCGGCATCTCCCCAGAGTCAATCAAAAGAAAATAGATGCCTATAAAAGATTAGTGGTCAACGTTTGACTAACTTTTTAGTTCTTAACTAATGTTAAATAGCTCATAAGAACTAAAAAGTTATAGAACAATTTAAGTCGTTGACAAATTCCTAAATAACTTAACCAAAATCAAATTCTAATAATTTTAATCTCGCCCTCTTTAAAATCTTTCTTAAGTATAAAATAGAAATGATATGCATCCTCTTTTTTATCATAGAATTCAAAAGTATAAACGAAGTCATTAACCACATCGTCAAATTTTGGCCCATCTATTACTAGTGACTTTAACCCACTCTTTAAAATAACTTCATTATTTAAGGAATCAAATGTAGCCTCTAATTCATCTTCCCAAAAATCCGTAGCTTCACTGTCGGCCCTTTCAACCTTATAAATAGTAATTTTTCCAGGAATTAAACTTCCTCTTACATCATATTTATAGCTATCCAACCCATCAGAAAATATTAAATGATAAACTTTCGTCCCGTCATTAAGAACCTCTGGTTGAGAAGGTCTTGATACAAACTCTTTGTTATTATTATCTGTTACTATAACTCCACGAGCAACATCAAACTTCGCTTCCAAAGTATCTTGTTGCCAAAAATCTTTTAAAACTTTAGTTGTTACTTCTATCGTTGTTTCCTCTTCAGGAATTACTATCACGCTTCTTTGCACCTCAGCAGCCCCTGCATCAGCATTAGCAACAACATTACCTGGAAGAATGTTGGTTGCCCCCTTTAGTCTCAAAACTTGTTCGACAATCATTCGATAAACTGTAGCCTTCAATGCCAAGGCTTCTGCCTTATCCTTATTAGTTCCAACACCAATATCTCCAAAGCCAATGATATTATCTAGCCTGAAGATTATATCATCAACTTTTGAGCTACCTTCCTTTAATTCGCCAGGAGTCGAAATCAATCCCCTTATTTCTTGATTCAAAAGACTTAGCTCTGCCCTAACTGCTTCGTATCCTTTTCTAGCATTATTAATTAAATCTTTATTCTGATCCAAGATATCGATTTGTTCTCCAGTAATATTTTGTAAACTTTCCAAATCCTTTCGTACACTATTTACATCAAGCCAGCATCGTAAACCTGAATCATCACAATAACCAACATCTTTCCATCTTGAACTTTCTTCTACATTAGCCCCGGGGTTACTTGTAGCACAAATTCTAACTATTCCACGTAGCCCAATTTCTGGGTCAATTGCCTCTTCAACACCCGATTGCAAATTTGGAGAAGCAAGTGCTAACGCCGAAGGACTTCCGGAGATGCATTCCTTCTCGCTAGTTATGTCTTCTTTTGTTGCCTGTTCTTCAACATATTTTTTCTGCACAATATCTAATCCAAAATCAGTTGTAACTTGCTTAAATCCACATTCTTCATATGCATTCACAGAAACACAAAGTTCTTTGTATCCTGCAGGTGCTGTAAAGTCTATAGCTTCATCAGCAGATTCACCTCTTGGAATATATCCCACTTTTACATTAACCGACGGATTTGAGGCATAATAACTTGAAGCAGGAGGATTCTTCAAATAAACTCTATACTGCGTTCCTTGGTCGTTTCCTGCATAAATGTGATAATAAACTTTGTAATGACTCGTTGCTGGAACTGTTGCCTCACTAAAAGAATTTTCAGAAAAATGAGCATAGAATTGCACCGGACTTTCTGGAGCAAGTAAACTATCCAATAAATTTGCCGAACTAGGAACACTTGTTCCAATAAATGCCTTACAGAACTGACTTCCAACTTCTTCCGTACTTCTAACTTGGAACGCTCTAAACGCATTCACTGCATAAATATTCTTGAAATAATCAACACTCTTATCCAAATTATCAAAGGCTCTTTGAACAAACATATATTCCCCACCACCACGTACACTAGTTTCCCCAGAAACAGCTTCAACTAATTTTGGAAGCATCAAATTAGTCAATGGTGCTGCCTGTTTCCAAAAGAATTCACATTTGTAAATAGCCGTTATCTCATCACATATTCCCACATGTTCCCCAGTCTGAATGCTTTTTTCTAAACAAGCTCTTTCACTTTTCAAAATTGAGGTAAAGGAGTCTATTCCAGCATGAATACCTGTTAAACAAACAGGAACATAAATTCCTTCCTTTGCATTAGGTAAACATAATGCAATGCTACCAATTATTCCTGTTTGCACAACATCAGCGACGGGCATTTTTCCACCCATGTCACAACGAGAGCTTGGGCAAATTACGGGATCACAAACATTAAACATCAATTTGCAATCTTCAACACTCATAAAGTCCTGACATTCAAATCCTCCAACTTCACTCATTGGAGGTCCGGTTGAAATTACTTGATTAAATATTGAAATTGATTTTTGACCATATTGAGCCGAGGCTTGTCTAATTGCTTCTCGGGCTTTTGCATAAAGAGTTCTTAATTCAGTTTGCCCGATACTTGGGCAAGGCAAGAATTGTTTCACATCATCAGCAGTATTAACGCTAAAGCTCTGACATAAATCATCTCCTCTTCCAGTTTCCATAACTCTATTTGACCCAATATTACAAATCTTAAAATAACTTACATCGGCAGATTGTGTATAGCCTTGAGGAGAGCTATCTAAGAAACTTCCACCACTATTTGGGACCATTGCATACCAACCATTTGTCAAATCAAATGGAACAATTGCTGGTAGCCCCTTATTCTGGCCCGATTCATAATAACTAAGCTCCGCTTTTCCGCTTGGCCATAAATTAGAACATTCACCGGCAGAAGATACCCCTGAATAGAAAACTACTTTATCGAATATAAGAGGCCTATTCTCAGTTTTCTTCCAAGAACCACCACTACTTTTTTCATAAACTTCTCCAGGCCCTGATAAAAGATCGGCAGAGCTAACCATTCCTAAAACAACCAAATAATTTTTACCTGCAGATGTAACTGCTTGAACTTTTGAGGTTCCTTCAACACCAGGTAAGCCATAATCTTTTGCCGTCTTCCCAGACCATCGTAGTCTTTGAGCACCTTCTGGAATTATAATCTCAACATCATTAGAATTAATTCCGGGAACCCCCCACGCATCTCGAAGTTGCGTAGCCGCCTCATTTCTTGAACCTTCAAGTTTTTTCACCAAAGCTATATTTCGTAGTGTTGAATTTAATTCTTTTTGTGAAGCACTATAAACTGCCCCTGTTTTTCCAGCAAGTTGTTTATCAAGTAATGCTGCCCTAATCTGCGTTACCGTTTCCAAATCTTTCGTGGATATTTCTTGCCCATCAATAGTAATTTTCCAATTGCCCAGTTTATTTTTTAATTCTTCTTTATACTTGCTTTGATTAATAACTGAACCTGAATCAAGCAGCCCACCAGAAGCCACATTATTTTCTTGTGCTGCTTTCATTTCATTATTAACTGATTTCATCGCTGCAGCCATTTCTTCTACAGAACTTTCAATTTCACCATTTTCAGATAATTTATTATAACATTGGTTTCTTGTCAAATCAGGATAATCTCTCGCACAAATAATTCTATACTCGGCCATAACTTTCTGACGTGCCACTGCCCCCCCATTAGTCCCATCAAATGCACTCTTCGCCATCAAAACCGCAGAGGTTGCATAGCACGCACCCTTCCAACCAGTAATTAGCTTTCCTAGCTTTTCATTAATATCAGTAAATTTTTCTATAGACTTATTCAAATTACCAATCATCTTCTTTGCTTTTTCAGGAGTTATATCAATTGCTCTTTTCTCAATTCCAACTTGGAAACTAAAGTTTGCATATGATTGAGTATTGTCAACTTCAGGTATCAAAGAAATTTTAGCAACTTCAGAAGCCTCCGTAAGTTCAACAGTTACTTCGTAAAGACCTATTTCTTCTTGCTCGCCTTCATAGATTGTTTCGTATTCTTTTGTAATTGCTGCATTCTTATCGTTATTCGTATAAACAAAGTCCACCCTATTTGGATAAATTTTTTGAACAAGTAATTTTTCAGATAAACTGCCAAGAGTTATATTTTGCCCCTCGTTCATGCCCTTAAATCTTCCTTTTCCTGCAACACCAATATCAGCTTTCTTTTGCCCAGGATCTTGCTTATCAAATTTTACAACACTAATAGGGTGGAATCTTCCATTAACATAAACTAACCTGTAAGCTTTTGAATAATCATAAGTTCCTAATCGGTCTTTCTTGCCAATCAAATCTCTAACATAAATTGAATCTGGATAACTTTCTAAAAATAATTGTATCAATGCAGCCTGCGACGCAAACTTTTGAGTTTTTCCAGCAAGTTCAATTTGCTGATACAAAGCATCTTCACCATAATAACCTAAATTTCCATCTTTCATTTCATTTCTATAATCTCTAAGAAGTTCTTCTACCGTCTTCGTTCCTTTTTCAAACGCCCCATCCAAATCTTTATCTGAATAATCCCCTAGGGTCTCCTCTCCACCCCTTCTATTAATTTCCAGCCTTATAGTCTCACCAGTACCTGAACAAGAAAGTTTAACCATTCCTTCATTTGAAGAATTTTTTTCTATTGTCAAACTTCTAACACTGCAAGCACCATCCAAAATATCACTCCCTTCCCTTACCCAAATTTCAGACTCATCAATATTAAGGAGTGCCGAATCTTCGGGTGCCTCAATTGAATCGAGTCTAACTTTTAGTCCGGCCCTGCAATAAAATCCTGGTAAATAACTAACCGGACTAGTTTCTCCATCTTTAAGGACATAAGATTGTAAAACTGCGTTTGAATCGGATAAAATATCTATTGCTGCAGAATCTCCATCAATTCCTTTAACCTGCAAATATCCCCGCCCTTTCCAAAAAGAATAAGCTTCCTTAGCATCTTGCCAGGCCTTATCAGACAAAACAGGAACATAATATTCCGCCCTTCCAGCCCCATAAGCTAAATTAGCATCGTAAGAAATTGTTGCTGTTAAATTTCCTCCAATCCACTCTTCAATATTGCTTTCATTTCTTTGTTGTTTCAAAATTATCACAACATACCCTATATTATTCAACACTGGATCCCCTAGTAATGTAGTATAAGATCTAATTGCAGCCCTAGCAGGATGAAAACTAATTCCAGCTACACCTTCGGGATAATTTCCCCTAAAAGAAATTGACTTAATTGCTGAAACTTGAATTAACGGATTTATTTTAACTGCATAAAGCTGGCAGAATACCGGAACATTTTGTTCGGCCAATAAGTCGCTTCTAACAACCGTCGGAGTACATCCGCCCGGAGGAATTCCAACTATAAAGTCGCTAGTAGCCTCACATTGATCATTTTGCATATTATTTAAAATTGGCCAATAATCACTTAATTGTCCAGAATAAAGCCTATTGAAATTAGGTTGATAATATTGCCATGAATTTGTTGGTCCAGAGAAAGGACTAGAAGATCCGCCAAAAAAACTAGCAGCAGTTGTAAAACTAATTAAAAGAACAGTCAATAAAAATATTAATTTTTTATTCATCATTATTCAAAACTTAACACCACCTTTTCACCATCAACTCTTTCATGATTCATCTGAAGTTCTTGTAATGTTGTTGGCGCCTTAAACAATGGCACATTTATATTTAATTCTCTTGACTGTTTCAATACACTATCTAAGATATACTCTTGGGTCTTCCCACCACCAACAACGGCAAATGAAACATCTGTTTTTGGAATTTCAATATCATAGCATCTTTCTGTTGTTGCCCCAAAGAATCCAGCAATTCCCCCTTCAGTTACATCAACACATTTTCTTTCACTTAGTTTAGGGAAGCTCAAACTAGAATTTTCATAAACATAAACAGAGACATTGTAATAACTTTCTATAAGTTCTATAGATTTCATCTCAGGATAAACAACAGTCGTAGAATAATCATCTGAACTAAAAGTAATCAATGCTTTTTTGACATTTCCTAAATCCAAAGAAACATTATGTTTCTTATTAAGCAAAATATTTGCTATATTCTCTACATTTGTAGAAATTTTAAATTTGGAATCGGCATAACCCTGCGCCCTTGCAGTAATATAACCATTTACACATTGAGGGAAGTCAGCAACCAAATGAGCATTGGAGTCCTCAACCTTTGTCTCCCCGATACTACATACAGAGTTCAAACACTCAAAACTTATTAGTGCTTCAACAGGATTCAAATTTAAATCATAAGTATAAACATCAACTTTTTGATTTTTAAAATCGCAAATAGGCGACTCTATTGATGAAACGCCTTCACCTAAAATTGCTTCTCTTTTTTGGTTTCTTTGCACGATTGTAGCAACGGGGAATTGGAATAATTCTTCAGTATCATACAATTGAACAAGAACTGGAAAATTCATATCATAAACAAGATTGTAAGGAACATAACAAAACCCTAGTATTCCAAGCCCCTCTTGTAATCCTATTGGCTCTGCAATTTTATCCCCATAAATTTCAATTCTTGTTGGCCAAGAAGAAGAATACATGAAGTTTAAGTTTTCATCAATGTTAAGACCAGAATCAACAACAAAATAATTTCTTTCCTGATTAGACAGCTCATAGTAGCCACCATCAATTTTAACTGAAGCGATGTTCGCCTCTAAGCCTTTAGATATATCTTCTCTTATTTCACTTTCAACAAATACCTTAGGAGCACAACCCAAATCAATTCCCGTAACTGGTGCACTCGTCCTAAGAACATCCAAAGCATAATTTTCTAAGAATGCTTCCTTTTTTTCTAATTCATAAATTTTTAGGGCCAAATCATGAAACTTGCCTAGCTTGCTATTTACTGTAACTTTGCTAGTTTCTACATTGGCAGAACTCATCCCCCTGGAGATAGAAACAACACTGTCTAAAGATACCACGACATCAAGATTATTTATTTTAACGTTCGCAGCCCCTTTTTCTACATTTACAATGTATCCCTCAGAGTTAAATCCACTAAAGTCACATAAATCGCTTTTTTCACTAATATCTCTAGCCAACTGTTCTTCCATCAAAGTCTTCGTCGGAACTTGTTCTCGTAGGATATTATTTCCAGAAACATACATCCAGTAAGGAACAGCCCTTCCTAAAAAGTCAAGTTGTGAAGAGAATGGCGAATAAGCTGAACCAGGTTCAAAGTCGGGAATCTCCAAATAGCCCCCTTGTTCCCCCATAATTGAAATGCTTTCCCTAGTAGTTGCTTTTACGCATTCAAGATAGTAGTCATAAACTGGCTGCAAGTCTGCAGGCACCGATTTTGCAAAATCAAAACCAATAGTAAAATAAAATATTATTCCAGCAACGATTACTATCGCAATAATAATGAATATAGTAACTTGAGCTCGTTTATTTTTAATATTCTCAAAATTCATTTTTTGCCCCCTTTTTTTATTTTTACTTTGGATTCGATAAGCTTGATAATTTCGCTGTTAATATCAGAATCAATATCTTCTTTAAACTCTTTCCAGAGCTTCTCATCTTCAATTAAAAGTAAGTACTTCTTCATTTCATCTCTTCAGGCAAACAAGTAAAATCAAGCTTATAAATATTTCTTAGTTAATTACTTACTTAGTTACTTACTAAGTAAAATACGGCAAGTATAAGCAAAATTAAAATGACCCAACCAAGGATCGAACTTGGGCCCTCTCCACGTCAAGGAGATGTTCTGCCATTAGACTATTGGGTCACATAACCTTAGAAATTAATTTGTTTTTAATTATTTCCTTTTACTCTTTCTTCCCCCAACAACTTGCCCCCAATGCTCTTCAATAAATTCAAAATAAAAATCTCCCTTATTAAGTCCTGAAATCTCAAGAATCTCATTAAATAAATCCTCTGGAATCAATCTAATCCCCGAATAATAATTTTTCAAAGCCGAATATTTCACATCAAACCCAAATTGGATGAGACCACGCAAGCTAGGAGAATTTAGTCTTTCAACTATTAAATCCAAAAATTTTCGTTGTGTTATGCTTTTCAATTTTACTCTATTAACCATCTTACACTCCTTAGCCTATAATCCTGCAAGCCCCTTTAAATAACTGCGTGTCCATTCAGTAGCAAACTTTAAATAGCCTCAAGAAGACAAGATGCCTATGAAGATGCCAAAAAAGGTAAATCGATTTTGCCCATATTGTAATAAAAGGACAGAACAGAAAGTAAGCGAACAAAGTTCTGGCAAGGCCTCAACATTAAAGAGAGGATCAAAACAAAGGGCAAAACTACGAGGGTTAAACAGAGGTATAGGGAATAAAGGACGTTATTCTCGTATGAAGAATCAGGCAAAACAAAAAAGAAAGACTACTAAAAAAACTGAAATACTCTACACATGTACTGTATGTAAAAAATCTAAAGACCAAAAGAAAGGAATGAGGACAAGTAAATTAACATTTGAATAAACATGGCTGAAAGAAAAAAATACATCGAAGTGAATATACCGCTATTAGATTCAAGTCTTAAAGTTTTAGGAACTCCCGAAAATCTTCATGATAAAACGATAAAATTAGATTTAACAAGAAAAATGAGGGGAAAAGGTCTAACTATCACATTTAGAATACTCAAAGAAGGCGAAAAGGAATTATCCACTGTCCCAAATAAAATGGACTTATCAAAAACATACATTAGAAGAATGATTAGAAAAAGAACTGATTATGTTGAAGATTCTTTCGAGGCAAAATGCGCAGATGTAATGGTTACGATAAAACCTTTCTTAATAACAAGAAAAAGAGTTTCAAGAGCTGTTCGAAGAAACCTTAGAAATACCTGTAAAGAATTCTTAGTTGAATACATAAAAGACAAATATTACTTAGACATATGTAACGAGCTTATCGACGGAATATTGCAAAAAGCAATGCTCCCTAGACTCAAAAAAATATACCCATTAAGCTTTTGTGATCTTAGAATATTTGAAACAAATGAAATAAGCAAGATAGATTTATCAAAGCAAAGAAAGGAAAAGAAAGAAGAAAAAGTTCAAGAACCAGTTCAAGGAGAACAAGAAAAGAGTGAAGAAACAAAAGAAGTCAAAGTAGAAGAAGTTAAGGCAGAAGAATCCGAGGAAACTCCTAAAAAGGAAAAGAAAGCAAAGAAGAAGAAAGAAGAAAAGTCTGAAGAAAAAAAGGAATAAAATGATTGAACAAACATTAGTTCTGGTAAAACCCGACGGCGTTGCCCGAGGATTAGTCGGTGAAGTAATAAAAAGATTCGAACAGCGTGGCCTTAAAATTGTTGCATTGAAATTGTTCCAATCAGACAAAACCCATGCAGGAAAGCATTACACTGAAGATATAGCACAAAGGCATGGAGAACACGTCAGAAAATCTTTAATTGAATATATCACAAGAGGCCCTGTTGTGGCAATGGTTATACAAGGTGCAGGAGCAATAGAAGTTGTTAGAAAAATTGTTGGTTCAACTTTCCCGGGAGAAGCAGATGTAGGCACAATTAGGGGGGACTTTTGTCATATGCCTAAAGATTATGTAAAGAAACACAACAAAGGCGACAATGTAGTCCACGCTTCTGCAAATCAAGAAGACGCAAGTAAAGAAATACCACTATGGTTTTCCTCTAAGGAATTATACAATTACAAAAGAAATGATGATGATAATTTGATTTAAACTAATAAAATTACTAAAAAATTAAATCGTTCCTTTCTTAACCTTTATTTTTGGTCTTCTCTTTCTATTTCTAGAAGAACCTTCAAGGAAAGCTCTTAACTTTCTTTTTCTTCTTGCAACTCTCCAAGCCCGTGCTCGGTCGAATCTTTTTGGTTTATTTCCTGATGGCATTGTTATAGTGGCAAATTTTTGTTTTTAAATGTTTGGAAAGCCTGCAGAGGGAATCAAACCCCCGACCTCAAGTTAATTTGGGTTTTCGCATTTTTGCGTCAAACTTACAAAACTCGCGCTCTATCGTCTGAGCTATGCAGGCATGAAATAAATGAGAATAGTTCATTTTTAAGGTTTTTCCTTTATTCCTCTTCCAAAACCTCGATTCTTTTATCTTTGGCTAAAATCTCGACGATTTCCCGTTCTAAATTAGCAATATCTCCTTTCTTGAAAGGCCCGGTATTTTCTCCTTCAAAACCTAAAAATTCAGGAACATCTTCTAAAAATCTAACCAATTTTTGTTTAACAACCTCTACGGGAGCCCCACTCATTTCATTATTCAGCGTAGCTTCAGCTTCATCAAGGCCCCTAACAATTTTCTCAAACAAATCTTTTTCGTAGCCCAAAAGGTTCTCGAAATCTTTTTTAGAAATTCCAACTTCGGCTGAAACAAAAGCTAGCGACAAAATCTTTTTCTTTCGAGTGCTAATAAGTTCTCTAAAACTTGCCATAGCATTTTCAAGTTTTTTCTTATTTTTTAACGACATTTCAGAAAAAGAATCGTCTTCCTTGCTCAAAAACTCCTTTTTCTCCCGAAGATATTCAGCAACTTCTTTCAAGAAATTAATTGGTAGCATCTGCAATTCTTCGCCATATTTTTCTTTCCTCATCGCTTCATAAATATCGCTAAATGTAATCATGTTAAAATCAAACCCCCCCGATTTAAAAGAATTGTTGTGGTGAAAATTCTAACTTCAACAGTCTGTAGTAAGTTCACAGGCACTCTGTTGCAAACATTGCTTACCACTAAATGTTCTGCAAGCATTATCTATCTCTTGATTTCTTGATACACCGTCGTCAGCTTTAACAGCACCCCTACAACAAATCAGCCCCGAATAACTACTGCCGGCTTCGTTAAGAACACCTACATTAATTTCCAAAAGATCTAATCTTTTCTCCAATTGGTTCATCCTCGACTCCAATTCGCTCACTGCTAAATTCGTATTAACTGCTGCTGATTCAGAATCCTGATCCCCCCACCAAATAATTTTTCCAGAAATACCAAACCAATTAGTAAAAAAACCCAGGACTATCAAGGCAACTACGACTAGAATAATCCAAAGAATAAAACCACCTTTTTTTCCCATATATCCTCTTATTCTAAATTAAATGAAAGAGATATATAAAGATTCCCCCGATAAATAAAAATCCAAACCCAAACCTTAAATAATCATATTTTACTTCTAAAAACATGTTCGGCAAGTTAAAGGAAAAGTTGAAGGGCTGGATAGGAAAGCTCAAGCCTACTGAAGAGCCTAAAGAAGAAAAGAAGACAAAGAAGGATAAAAAGTCCGAAAAGAAAGTTAAAGAAACAAAATCTTCTAAAGAAACAAAATCAGAAAAAATTATTACATCACCCCAACTACCTCAACAAGACGAAGTCTCAACAAATTTGCCGAAGGTAGAAGAAACCCAAATTCAAGAAATAACCCAAGAAGAAAAACCCCAAAAAACGGGCTTCTTCGACCGTTTCAGAGAAAAATTAACTAATGAAAAGTTCGAAGAACTTTTCGCTGAACTACAAATGATTCTTTTGCAAAATAATGTGGCAATGTCTGCAGTTGAATCAATCAGAGAATCTTTAGCAATAAGACTGATTGGAAAAAACCTAAAAGATGTTAACCTCGCCAAAGAACTAAAAGAATCTATTGAAAAATTATTAATTAATCCCCCTAATTTTATTGAAGACATAAAGTCTTCCCTGAAAGAAAAAACCCCATTCATAATCCTTTTTTCAGGAATTAACGGTTCAGGAAAGACCACAACAATTGCAAAAGTAGCTCATTTATTACAAAAAAATAAACTATCTGTTTGCCTTGCTGCAGCTGACACCTTTAGAGCAGCAAGTATTGAACAAATACAACAGCACGCAAACAAACTGGGCATACCCCTAATCAAAAAAGATTATGGCGCTGATCCGGCAGCAGTCGGTTTTGATGCAGTTGCATATGCAAAAAAGAACCGTATTGATGTGGTCTTAATAGACACTGCAGGTCGAATGCAAAATAAAGATTCTTTAATGAAAGAAATGGAAAAGATAGCCAGAGTCACGAAACCAGATATGAAAATATTCCTTGGAGAAAGCATTACAGGTAACGACGCAACAGAGCAAGCCAAGGCTTTCAATGATTCAATAAATCTCACAGGAATAATCCTTAGTAAAGCAGATGTTGACGAAAAAGGCGGAACAGCAATCTCTGTCTCCCAAGTCACAAAAAAACCGATATTATTTCTTGGCACCGGCCAAAGTTATGATGACTTGGAAGTTTTTGATAAAGATAAGATGATTGAGAAGCTTGGGTTGTAAGAATCCTAAAATAACTAAGTAACTATCTCTTCAAGCAATGGTCTCAAAGAACTTTCGTGCATTTCAATTATGCCTTTAGAAACTTTCTGAGGTGTTTCTCCCAAATTTGTTCCCTTCAAAAATGACGAAGAGAAATTTCTTAATGAAAGGTCCCCAAAAGTAAAAATAAGAAAATCAAAGAAAGTATCCAATTTAGCATCTTTTTTATAATACTCTGCATAAAATTTCCATAATTTTCTTATTTCATCAACACTAGAAACTTTTTCAACATCTTCAAAATCCATTAACTCTCCGGCTATTGTAATATTTCCTATACTCGGAACTAAATGCAATAAACCATCTTGTAATAATCTTCTATACAATCTTCCCCCCTCATAAGCCGCCTCGTCTAAATCTTCCCTTTTTACTCCAAGTTCTTTTCCACTCCCTATTCTGAACGGTGTTCTTGTTGCTCTTACCAAATATCCAGCCCCCCTTTCCAAATCCACCTCTTTGAAAGGGTCAAGTCTTGAAGGAGCAACAAAACCTTTTTCCAAAACAGGATTAGAAATGTCTCTTACCCTATCAAAACCCCCAGATTCGTAAGCTTCAATTAGCCTTCGTCTTATCTCTGTTTCAGTTTTTCCAAGACTCTCATCTTCTCTACAATGTTTTAATATATCTGCTAATCCGGAAAAACAATATTTTACAAAATCTTCTTTTGAAAACCTCATCAAAGCGACTGCTTTTTGGGCTATAAAACCTTTAAATTTTCCAGCTATTTTTAAGAAATCGAATTCTTTTTTAGCCATATCAAAATACATCCCGTAAAACAAATCCCCCTCACAATGATTATAAGGGTATAGATATCTTCCATCACTGCCGTAGCCCTTTACTTCCAAATAAAATTCTTTATCATCAATGATTATTGGGTCTGGTCTAAACACAGCTCTCGTAAGAAAAGAATAATGAGGATATGCTCTCCCGGTTTCAGTAATTGTTTTGTCTTTAGAATATCCTATCCCATTTCCTATTTCTGTAGAATCAATAACTTTTGCTCTTTTTCTTTTTAATGCAAGTCTCTTCCATCTCCCCCTTGTTTCTTCTAAATATTTTACATGTCTATCAACAAGATCATGAATTTCTGTTTGAGATATCATAAAAAACACCGAAATTCTATTTATTTAAAGATATATGTTATCTTCTATAATCGCTTTCTTCTTAATTTTTCCCCACACCAAAAACTTAAATAACATCTTTTTACTCTCTCATTTATGATACTAGAAAAGATAGGCTCTGTTCTAAAGAGTGGAATCAAGAAGATTAGCAATGCAATCTTTTTGGACAAAAAACTCATAGATGAAATAATAAAAGACATTCAAAAGGCATTAATTGAAGCTGATGTCAATATTGAACTAGTTCTTTCATTATCAGAAAAAATCAAAAAACTTGCTTATGACGAAACAATAAAAGGAATTGACAAAAAAGAACAGCTTGTAAAATTAATCCATGATGAAATTCTAAATCTTTTAGGTGGAGAGAAATCAGAACTAAAACTTTCAAAAAAATCGAAAATAATGTTTGTTGGTCTTTATGGTTCAGGTAAAACTACAACAATTGCAAAAGTAGGTTTTTATTTTAGTAAAAGAGGAAAAAAAGTAGCACTTTTAGGCCTAGATACACAAAGGCCTGCAGCGATGGATCAACTTGAGCAAATGGCTGCAAAAGCAAAAATCCCTGCATTCATCGACAAATCTGAAAAAGACCCAATAAAGATAATAAAAAAATTCTCAAAAGAGTTAGAAAAATACGACCTTGTCCTAGTTGATACAGCAGGTCGTGACGGACTTAACAAAGAATTAATTAAAGAAATTGAAAAGATTAACAAAGAAATAAAACCCGATAGTAGAATTTTAATAATGCCTGCAGATATAGGGCAAGCTGCAAAACAGCAAGCAGAAGAATTTCAAAAAGCACTTTCTATTGACGGAGTTATAATTACGAGAATGGATGGAACCTCCAAAGCCGGTGGAGCCCTCACAGCGTGCGCAGAAACTAAAGCACCCGTTTATTTTATCGGGGTCGGAGAACAAGTTCATGACCTTGAAACTTTTGATCCGGAATCTTTCATCCAAAGACTTCTTGGGATGGGGGACCTTCAAGGGCTTTTAGAAAAAGTAAAATCTGCCGTGTCTGAAAAACAGCAAAAAAGAATGGAAGCTCGCCTAAAAGAAGGAAAATTTACTCTTCTAGATCTTTATTCACAACTTGAACAAGTAAATAAAATGGGAAGTATGGACAAACTTCTAGGAATGATTCCTGGAGTGCAAGCAAATAAAGTTCCTAAAGATGTTTTAGAAAAGCAAGAAGAAAAAATGAAACATTGGAAAACGGCCATCTCATCGATGACTGAAGAAGAAATTGAAAATCCGGAGATCATAGAAAAGCAAACAAAAAGAATTCAAAGAATATCTAAGGGTTCAGGCACAACAACGACAGAAATTAGGGAACTTCTAAAGCAGTATAAAATGTTAAAAGAAATGATGGGTATGCAAGGGGGCATTGCCGAAGGCAACTTTGATCAAAAAACTTTGCAGAAAATGGCCAAGAAGTTTAGAGGTAAGGTTAAGATTTAAGATGAAAAAACTCCTCTTCCAAGGCGCTGAAGCAAAAATTTTCTTAAATAATAACATCATCACAAAATCAAGAGTTCAAAAATCCTACAGACATCCAGATCTTGATAATAAAATTAGAACAAAAAGAACCAAACAAGAGGCAAGAGTTTTAACAAAAGCCTTAGAGTGCGGAGTAAATGTCCCAAAAGTTTTATCTGTAGATACTTTTGACATTCAAATTGAATTTATCAAGGGAGACAGACTTTCAGATAAGTTAAATTCTTATGACACACCCAAACAATTCGCCGTAATGCAAGAAATAGGAAATCAAACCGCCACAATTCATGATAATGACATCATTCATGGAGACCTGACAACTTCAAACATAATCCTTTCAAATGAAAAGATTTTTCTTATTGACTTTGGTCTCGGATTCATATCCAAAAAGATTGAGGACAAAGCCGTAGACATTCACTTAATCAAACAGGCTCTTGAAGCAAAACATTTTCAAAATCATTCAAAGCTATTCGAAAACCTTCTCAAAGGATATAACCCAAAAGATAAAGAAAAAATCCTCGAACGATTAGAAGCAGTAGAAAAACGCGGAAGATATAGACACTAATAATTCTATTAATAAAAAATAGCCCCGCCAGGATTCGAACCTGGGTCCCAGCCTCCAAAGGGCCGGATCCTTGACCGCTAGACTACGGGGCTATCCTTAATGTCAAGAAATTTAATTCATTTTTAAGGGTTTGGATGGCTACCTATATCTCCTCATCACGGCTCGCTCAATAGCCCCCTTCATAATCGCGGGAATAAATCCCTTCAAAACAAAATTCCCCCGTTCATACACCCCATTTCTTTTACCTAGACTAATTACCATTCCCTTATTTTTTTCTTTCCCATATTTCCTTAAAACCCTGCCCCCCTCTAAAGCCCTCAAATTTTTTATGATAATCTTTGCATTATTTTCGGCATTCTGGGCAGTTTTCTCTTCCTTTACCGAATTTACATCTCCTGCAACAAAAATATTCTCCTTCCCCTCTAACCTTAAAAAAGCATCAACGATTATTTGCCCCTCTTTGTTCAATGCATGGGAAAAATTCTTTTTAGCAAATTCAAAATTAGGGACCGCCCCCTTAGTCAAAAAGCACAAATCGCATTTTATTTTTTTGCCGTTTTCCGTCAAATAAAATGCCCCTTTTTTATCATTAACTGAGTCTCCCAAGATAAATTCTACCCCCTTCTTTTCTAAAAATTTCTGTATATACTTAGAAGTTTTTTCTTTATTTCGCGGAGTCAATCTATCCCAAGAATGAACTAAACAAATTTTCTTATCTTTAAAGTATGTGCAAATTTCGCCGGCTAGTTCAACCCCTACAGGCCCACCACCGATAATTAAAATATTCTTAGCATCTTTTAAATTCTCATGAGCCCTCTTTAAACTTTCGGCTCTTGAAGCATAAAAAAGATGATGCTCTTTAATTGGGGAAGAATATTTTGAACCAGAACAAATTGCCAAGTAATCAAATTTTATCTTTTTCTTATTCACGACGACAGAGTCATTAGAAATTTCATGAACTTTGCCGGTAATAACCTTTGTTTTCTTTAGATATTCTTTATGCTTTTTTCTAATCTTATGAATATGCTCCGGTTCGACAATGGTTCTTAAAATTCCAGGAGTAAACTCAAAATAATCTTTACTATCAATCAAAGTAACCCCAAATTCGTCTTCTAAAGTCCTAGCAATCTTTGTTCCGGCAAATCCTCCCCCGATGATAACTAACCTCTTCATGATAATCAATCAAAAAAGAATTATATAAATTTGACTAAAAGCGTCCTAGTAAACCTTATAAACCATCTTTATCAAAATTACTTAATGGAAAAAATGTTAAAGCCTGCATGGGTAAAACTAAGCGAAGAAGAATTAGTAAAGATAATTGAAGAACTTTCAAAGAAATACGCCCCATCTCAACTCGGAATAATCTTGCGAGACCAATACGGAGTTCCAACTACAAAAGTATTTGGGAAAAAATTAAAGGTTTATCTAAAACAGGTCGGAGTTGAAAGAAACGAAGATTTAGAAAATCTTGATAAAAAAGTAGCACGTATGAAGGAACATTTAAAGGCAAATCTAACAGATAAAAAAGCAAAGCACAAGATTCAAGGTGCTCAAAGCAGACTTGACGTTGCAAAAAGATATTTCGAGAGGAAAAAGAAATAATTTCGCTTTTCTGCTTTAATCTTACTATATTAAAGAAATGCAAAATAATTTACAAAATAATTGTTATCACTTCTAAATTCTCTGTTATTACTTACAAACAAAACAAACCTTTTTAAGTAAAATTTGATTTTCTAGTGAATGCTAAGTGGGGTGATTAGTTCGTTCAAGAAATTTCTAGAATTAAAAAGTAATAAACCCCTAAAAATAATAGCCTATCCAAATACTGACGGGATAGTTTCTTCAGCAATTTTAGCAAAGACCTTCAGAGAAATAAATAAAAAATTTGTTATAGGCTTCTCAAAAAGGCTGGGCCAGGAAAATTTTAATAAAGACCAACAAGAAGGCACAATCTTAATTGATTCAAAATCAGATATAAAAAATATCAATGAAAACAACTTCATAATTCAAGGAAATGAAAAAAATTCAGCTTCAGAAATTTCTTATCTTCTTAGTAGAGAAATGATTAAAGAAGATATTGGTCTATCTGACCTCGCTATTATTGGTTTAATTGCAGAACAAAGAGACGTTAACGCATCAGAGATTAGTAAAAGTATAATTAATAACTCAAAAAACTTAGAAATAAAAAAAGGTCTAACGATTTACCCTGCAACAAGGCCCCTAAAAAGATCTCTTCAATTGTCCACCTCCCCTTATATCCCCGGAGTTACTGGAAATGAACCGGGAGTAATGGAATTACTCAAAGAAACGAGAATAGATGGAGAAAAGAGCCTCCTAGACCTTGACGAGTCTGAAATGAGTAGACTTGCTTTAGGAATAAGACTTAGGCAAAAGGGAAGAGAAACGATACAAAAAAATACGGGGGAAATTTACATCTTAAAAATTTTTAATAAAAAAGAAGATGTTAGAGAAATAGCAACTATTCTAAACTCTTGTTCAAAACAGGGTTTTCCAGACATCGCCCTCTCATATTGCCTAGGAGATAAAAATTCTAAGTCAATAGTCTTGGATATCTATACCAGGCACACTCAGGAAATAGTTTCAGGCTTAAAGATCGCAGAAAACTTAGAAAAAATAGATAATGGTGGTATGATAATCTTAAATGCGAGAGACCAAATAAAAGATATTATCGTTGGTACAATTTGTTCGATGCTCTCAACATCTCCAAAGTTTAAAGAGGGAACAATTTTGATTGGAATGGCTTATAATCAAGATAAACTGAAAGTTTCAGCAAGAATTGTAGGTAGAACCGGAAAAAATTTAAAAGAATTTTTGGAAAAAACCGTAATCAACTTTAAAAATGAAAACCCAAAAATAGATGTGGAAGTCGGCGGCCATGAATTCGCAGCAGGTTGCATTCTCGATAAGTCCAAAGAAAAGGAATTCATCGAAGCCTTAAAGAAAAGCTGCGAAATTGAATTTATGAAGGTCTAATTTAGGAATCTTAATCTTGCCAACAGCATACTTTAAAAACCCCAGTTCTCATCTATCTTTCATGAACGGAAAAGGAAAATTTGTCAGAGTAAAATGCTCTAAGTGCAAAGCAGCTCAAGTTTTATTTGGGAAAGCTTCAACAAAGGTTAGATGCCTTGATTGTAGCACAATTTTAGCAGTCCCTTCTGGTGGAAAGGCCAAAATCAGATCTATTGTTGAAGAAGTTTTGTAATTCTATTAATCAATTCTTCAAAGCTACTAATAAGTAAAATTAATTAATCCTCAAACAACCCCTATTGTATTACTTAACGTTTTTATCTTCTATATCTTTGAGGCTTCACCTCAACAATCATCTTTAAATAACCAGATATCCAAAAAACTTTATGCAAGAAGGAGACCTAGTACTTTGCACTGTTAAGGAAGTTACGCCAACAGTTACATTCGTAGAACTGCTTGATGGAAAGAGGGGAACAATCATTTCTTCAGAAATTGCCCCAGGAAGAATAAAGTTCATGAGACAATATGTAGTCCCAAATAAAAAAGTTGTTTGTAAGGTCCTAAACATCTCTGGAGATAATATTCACCTATCCTTGAGAAGAGTAAACTCTAAAGAAAAAAAAGAAGTAATAGAAAAATTTGAGCAAGAAAGAGCGATAACTGTTGCATTCAAACAAATCCTTGCAGATGATGAAGCAAAAGTAAAAGAAAAGATATTAAGCAAATTCAAAAATCTCATGGAATTTGTGGAAGCAGCAAGAGCAAATAATGAGTTAATCAAAGAACTTATTCCTAAAGATTACCAAGACGCACTAAGCAAGGTTATAGAAAAGAAAAAGAAGATTCAGGAGCTAAAATCAAACATAAAAATAAAATGTTTAGAAGATGATGGAGTTTCAAGATTAAAAAAGATATTTGACTTAAATGATGATTCTATATCTGTAATTTATATCGCTGCAGGAGAATTTAAACTGAAAATGAAAGTTGAAGACTTCAAGCAAGGCAAGCAAAAAATGCAAAAATTAATTGAAGAATTAGAAAAAAGAGCAAAAGCAAACAAATGTGAGTTCCACGCTTCTGAGGAAAAATAATGATAAGAAAATGTGCTTCCTGCAAGAAATACACCTTAAAAGAAATTTGCCAAAATTGTAAATCAGAAACTATTGAACCATCTTACCGATTTCCTAAAATAAGAGATGCTCCATCTTCAAATTAAAACAACTTTTTCTGAGCAATTTCTCTTTTAACAATTTCCATATCAGCTTCCCATAAAGGAAGTAACTTTGTTCTGTTATAGATTATTGCCGCCGGATGAAATAATGGAATCAATTTGAATTTTAATCCATCCATTGTAATTTCCTGCACTTTTCCATGGATGCTTGTTATTCCGCTTTGCTCATCCATCAAATCTACATTCCCCCCAGCCAAAAAAAACTTCGTTGCATAATTTCCAAGGCTGCAAACAACTTTTGGTTTCATCTCTTTAATCTGTTTTAAAAGCCACGGAGTATGAGCTTTTATCTCGTTAGGCAGTGGCCCCCTATTTTCCGGAGGCCGACACTTCAAAATATTTGCAATATAAACATTTTCTAAGCTTAAACCTACATCTGCAAGCAATTTATCTAAATTCTTTCCAGCAGCCCCTACAAACGGAAGTCCTTGAAGATCTTCGTTTCTTCCAGGAGCCTCTCCAACAAATAAAATTTCTGCATTCAAATTTCCCTTTCCAACGACGATGTTAGTACAATTCTTGAATATCTCTGTTTCTTTAACCAAAATAGCTTCAGGAAAATTGAATTCGGGAGATTCTTTGTTAGACATATCTTAAAAGAGAAGAAAGAGTTAATAAAATTAATCAGTACTTCGATTCATCACGATGATCTATTTCATTTTCTCCATTTCGATCTATCATTAGGACCCTACACCCACTCTTTCCTTGAAGATCTTCTGCAAGAACCAGTAAATCGAGTGTCCTTTTTGGAAGTGTTTCTCCTGCGACCCCTGCCCCGCTTAAGTTTTCGAGCACTTTTCCTTTTGTTCTAAATTGAATTCTTCCCCCATAGATAAGAAAAGACTCTAATCGAAACACAGCGATGCCACAGTTTTGGGTAGCATATTCAGAATAGCTTGGCGGATCCATTAGGGAAACTGTAATTTTATCAGTTATATATCTAAAAACTTCTTCACCTTCTTCTGGATAGACTAAACCAGTTTCATGGGAAATGAAATAACTTCTTTTTTTTCTATCATCGGGTATCGGGAAGCTGGCGGATTCTACTTTACGCCAACTAGATCTACCTTTAGGATCTCTTAATTCTTCGGGCAAAGTAGAAACTAAAGTTTTTATTCTTTCATAATCTGGATGAATTACTCGTTGTACTGAAGGTGCTTGCATTAAAACCAAGATATTAATCAATTTATAATAATTTATATACTAAATTAGAACATTAATTTAAACCGCCCCTATAGTTTAGCCCGGATAGAACGCGAGCTTGCGGAGCTTGTAACCTCAGTTCAAATCTGAGTAGGGGCGTATTACCTAAAGTTAACAATCTCACAAGGTTTTTTCTTTTCATCGGCGGAAATCCAGTTTCCTAAATAGGAAATTTATTTGTTATTTTAACTCTGGATGCATTACAAGAATATCGCAAAGTCTTTTTTCTGCTTTTGTCCACTCAGATCGATCCGTGGGTAACCAACCATCAGGGCTAGCACAAGGTCTTCCATTCGCGTGAGGATTTGATTGTCCATAAAGATACCACTGACTGCTTAGTCTTAATGCTATTCCATACCCGGGTCTAGGACCTTTCTCACCCCAGACAACACTTAATCTTTTATCTTCTGGTGTGGTTTCGATTTCTCTATATTCCATTTTATTGTTTTAGAATTCTAAGGCGATTCTGTTACCATCTCCTCTTAAAAGCAATAAACTTATCCTTTAAAAATATATCTTTTGTCATACTTTTTGTTACAAATTTTGTCACATCTTGTGTAATAAAAGTATTACACAGAACTCGTGGAGACGTGTGTCCTGAGGGTTAAAAACACCACTTAAACAATAATTTGTCGAGGAGAATTTATTTTGAAATAAAAGGTATTCTTATTCCTTATTTTCTTCAATTTCTGGAGATTCAAGTGCTTTTTCTAAAGCTCCAAAGAAATTTTTTCCATCCCCTCTCTTAACTATATGGTACATCCATGGATCAGCACCGCCTTTGTCAGGCCCACTTACAATTTTTGTTGAATGACTGGGTTCACCGTTTGAAAATCTGCTGGGTATTGTTTCATAAGTATATCCTCTATTAGTCCAGATAATGCCTCTTCCAGCTCTATCTGCTTCTGCTATAACTGTTTGAGGAACTTCAGTTTGTGCATAACCTCTTAATTCTACAACAACTGCAGAACCTTCTACAAAAGCATCGAATGTGTTTCCTCTTAATAACCAAGCATCTAATGGACTTGTAGCTTGTAAAGAACCAGTTAAGTAATGTGGTTTTAGAACCCCATAAACTTTATTGTAAACTCTGCCACCAAAAGAAAGGTCTTCGTTTGCATGAGATAGTGCATCTTCAACATTAGGATGTTCACCGTACCCCTTTAATTTTCCTTTTTGTTCAACTCTAACTACTCTTAGTCCCCCACCTGAACGAAAACCATGCATCTTGCATCCCTGTTTCAATGCTTCTTCTATTTGTGTTAGTTTCATCTTAATTTTCTCAGAATTAAGCTCTGAGGACTACCACCTCTTAATTAAAATAAATAATGCATTTAAAAAACTATCTTTTCAAATATCGCGAGGAAATTTAAGGGCGTTAATCCTCTCTAAATTTATCTCATATATTTTTATAAATCTGAAAAATACAGATTATCATGGGTAGCATAATAAAAAGAGCATTTATTGACGCGATTTTAACCGCCGTTTACATAATCCTAATAGCATCATTTATTTTTTCTCTTCAAAGCCTAGCCCCTAAAGAAGACATTATCCTAATCCCCATAGCTATGCTTTTACTTTTTGTTTGTTCTGCAGCCATAACCGGATTTTTAGTTTTTGGAAAGCCTATAATGTTATATCTTGACGGAAAAAAAAGAGAAGCAATTTTATTACTAGGATACACTATTGTAATACTTATCATACTAACAATTTTAGCTTTTATTTTCTTAATATCTTACAATAGCTTATTTTAAGGATAATTAGACCTCTTCATCTTTAATCAAATCTTTTATGGGAACATTCAAGAGTACATTATCTCCAATAGCCCCAATAAGATCCATAGGAACAACTATTTCTTTTCCAAAGAATAAAAAAGAATATACTTTTACATAAATATTTTTTATTTTATTTTGATTCCCGCAAAGGTCTACTGAAGAGACCTTTCCAACCTTTTTTCCATCTCTGTCAAAAACAAGCATCCCCTTTATGTCATAAACAACTCGAATCTTAAGAAATATTGCATAATCAGTTATTTTATCGATATAATCCCTTCCAACCGTAAGCCCGCTCTTTACAAGTCCCTTATCAACAGATATTCCCACAAAATCCATTGATTCTGGATCAATAAGAACCTTTTCTGCAACGCCAATAAAACCTCCTTCAGCATCTATAACTTCCTTGCCTAAGATATCTTCAGAAGTAATGGCATCACTTATCTTTTTGCCAGAAATACTTTTTTCGTGCATTATACTTGGGCTTTAATACGACCGACGCATTAAAATAATCGATTGCAGATACGGGAATAAAAAATTTCCTACTAAAAAATGATTTAACATATACCCCGCTCAAATCATTTCGCATTCCCTTCCTCACCACTTCTTTAACTTTCCCCAAAACTTTCCCGTCCCAAGTTATCACCTGTCTATCTTTGACTAAAACAGAAACCTCTATATTCAAGATTATAGCTTCGTCAGACAACCGAGAAAAATAACTTTTGCCTATGTACATAAGATTTTTGTGAATATTTCCTCTTACGACAATCCCTTCCAAATTCAGATTCTTTGGATTAGTTCTTATTTCAGTTATTTTTCCAATCATCTTCCCGCCCTTAGAAAGAACCTCTTTTCCTATTAATTTTTTTAAATTAACCGTTTTATCTAAGAGAAGTTCGTTTTTCACTATAATATCAATTTCTTTCATCAAGTCTTAAAGACTAAAGACTATAAATATCATTGGGAAAAGAGTAAAAATATGCCTATAAGCAAGGAATACTCTACCACCTTGGTCAATCCCATAACTATAAACAATCTTTTGAAATTATACTTAGTTATCCCGAGTGCAAATACCAACAAAGGAGCGGGCAGGGGAAGAATGTTGAATATAACTATCCCATATACACCATATCTATTCATCCATCTTTTTGTTTTATACACTTTTTTCTTTGAAACAATTTGTAAAAGAAAATTACTCATCTTAAGGCCCATGAAATAATTTAAAAGTTGCGCCAACAAATATCCTACCACTGCCGCAGCAAATGATAACAAGATAAGATTTCCCTTCATCAAGCCATAATAGAACACGAGTTCGTCAGCAGAGGGCATAAAAAACAATCCACCGATAATATGGCCATAAAACAAGCCCATGGGTGTTGTATTCACGAGGTTATATCTAAAATAACTTAAAAGTTGATACAAAAATGGCGTTGTTTTTATAAGGGAATACCAAAATTGATAGAAAAAAATAGCCAAAAAAAGAATTAACGCTAAACTTATAATCGACCATACAAGCACTCTTATTTTATGCACCGGACTAATTTCTTGTATGTATCTATACTTTCCCATCAATCATATAGACATTCAACTTTTTTATATTTACACTATGGCCTATCATTACCTAAATCTTTCCCTAAAAGTTTCAAAATAAGTTATAAGTAGGGGTAATAATATCGGACCTATGAATATTCCAACAACACCAAATACACTCACCCCACCTATAACCCCAACAATCACAATTATTGGATGTACTTTTGTTCTTACATGCACAATTTTCGCAAGAAGAATATTGTCGATAGTGCTAATTATTAGGAGACCATATAAAAATAAGCCAACCCCCTTGCCCAAAACAAAAGAGTTACTAGAAAAATAACCCATTAAAGTCAGATATAATGAAGCGGGCATCCAAATAAGAGCCGTACCAATAGCTGGAATCAAAGCACAAAAAGCGGTCACAACCCCAAAGAATATTGGAAAGGGAATACCGAAGATATAAAACCCTATGGTCGCAGCAACTCCCTGAACTAATGCCACAAATAATTGGGCATAAATTACTGTATGGGCTATATCCTCAAATTGCACGACAAGTCTTCTCTTTGTCTTTTTTATCATTGGGAGCATATCTCCTATTTTTTTCAAAATATTTTTCAAATCTTTTAGAATAAAAAAGGATATAACTAGCGTAAGAAAAATTTCTGCAATTATCAAAGGAATGCTTAAAATAAATTTGGTTATTCTTTCCTCTAAGGCTAATAAAAACTTCTGTAAATGTTTGTCAAAACCGAATTTGGACAATCTTTCTAGACTAAATCTTTCTGCCTGATTAAGAAGTGAACACACTTTTGAGTCAGCACTCGTACATCCAAAACCAAACAATGCTCCCTCTTCAATATTAGTTGATATGGAGTTATAAAAAGAGGAACCATGATATATAACTTCAAAGGCCAAAAAAGAAAAAGGTATTAGGATGATAATAACAACAATAAACAAAGATAAAATAATTGCGAGGGATTTACTTGATATCTTTTTAGTTATTCTTTTATATAGAGGGAAGGAGATATAAGAAAGAAGAATACTACTCAAGAGAATAGTTATCATTGGTTGGATAAGTTTGAATAATAGAAACAACGCCAATAAAAAGATTATTATAAATGGAACTATTCTTTTATAATTATTATTGTATTCTGTCATAAAGAGTAATCACCGAGCTCACCGGGCTTTAGTTTCACCAGGAGATGCAGAAATAGAATCTTCTTTATTTTCAGAGTCCCCCTCGGCAAATCGATAGTGTCTTGTTATCTTTATCTTTGCCGTGTCTTCAATTACATCCCCAGATTTATCGGGCAACAACTTCATATTACGAATGTCAATCCCTTGAATTTCTATCTCGACTTTTCTAATACTTGAGTGATTTGGGGTTAAGATAATAGTTTTATGCTCGGGTCCCCATTTTTTTTCAAATGTTCCTGAAGTATAATTAAATTTAGATAAAGGAATCTGGGGTATACTCAAACCATCAGTCTTTAGATAAATAATATGGTCCCCATAGGTCATTATAGGTATTGTATTTTTTCCCTCTTTCTTAATTTCATCTTCAAAAAGCAAGATATTTTTTCTATGAACGGAATACAAACCATCTTCTTGATTAATACAATCCATTATTTCCCCAAGCTTATCTTCCTTTGTTTGTCCCATTAGAACACCCCTAAATAGGTAAGCAAAAAATACCCGCCCAGCACAACTAGGATAAGCATTACCAATCCACCAATAAGCCCTTTTTTGTTCATTTTCATTTTATCTTCTACCCCCCCTAAATAAATCATTCCTTGAATTTCTACCAACTAAATAATAAATTACCGCAGTGATTATGCTAAAAACGACTGCACATATTATCCAGAGGACCTTCATACCATCAGATAGTCTTCGATTATTTACAAGTACATCATAAATAACCCATATAGCTGCAATAAGAGCTATAATTCCAATTAATGTTCCAAATGCCATCTTAAGTTTTCATTATGCTTCTGCCAGCAGGTCTATTTTTTACATGACCCTTTCCACCAGAACTTTTTTTAGCTCTTAATTTTGCTGCATTCATTCGACCGCCTCTGCTTTTCTTTGCCATTTTGTTTTTTTAGAGAATTTTGCTGATTCGCTACTCTCGTAGACATCCAACCTTGCAAAATTCTTTCCCCCTTTTTACCTAATTTAATCATCATTTTCTCTTCCCCTATGTGTTTCAGTTCTTTCTCGAACAATTCTACGTCTGTTTCCGTCCCCAACTTCAATGTTTTCTTTTGATTCTACAGTCTTATCATAAGAATCTTTTTTTGAGTTACCCTTTCTATTTGGGCCAGGTAGCGTCATACCAAGAACCAACAAAATAAAACCAATGATTCCCGATGCATATGCCCATTCAACAGGAACGCTTACACTAGCAGATGATGTTCTTGTGTCTGTATTCCCCCCATTAGTCGTAGTTGTATCTGCTTTAATCTGTTGCATTGGAACAAAAAATAACAATGCCCCCACAACTAAGAAGATCACCCCAAAAATAATGAGTCCCGTTCTCATCTTGTTCTCTCCTCTTGTACTTTAATTTTTACCATTTTTTAAATCTCCAAACCTAAGCCCTTTTCACAGTATGAGCTATTACCGAAATAATAAACAATATCACGAAGATTATTGCCAACCATTTTGCTATTGTAAATGAAACTCCTGAAATCATTCCAAACCCAAATATTCCGGCAACTACAGCTACTATTAAAAATAATATTGCCCAAAACAACCAGCCAGTTACTCCTTTTTTATTCATTTTTTCTCCACAAGATAAAAATGATTGAACTATATATAGAAGCGCTGTATGATATCATACTCTCAAAATTTTTGATCGCCACAAAAATATAATTTTTCGTTTATTATCTTATCATCTTTCCAATGTTGAACATTTACCCGATAAATTATTTTCTTCTCTCCTTCTTTATTCTCAATATTTATAGCCCATTCAGTCATTGAAACATTATCATCAGTTCCCCCGAAAGTAACGGACTTTATTTCAGCACTGTTTAATTTTTCTATTTCTTGAAGAAAAATCATTTCTCTTTTCCTATTCTGTTCTTTTCCAGTTATAGGTGAATTTCCATTTACTTGTATTACTACATTTTCACCATAATATTTTTCAAAGGCTTCCATTATTTTGCCTTCTCTAATCAGTGTGTTCAATTTTTCTACATTATTTTTTAATTTTGTCATTTTTATTATCTCCGTATTTCATCTTAAGAAAAAAGACTCTTCGGGACATAATTTGGTATCAACCATTTAGATTTATATCCCAAGAGTCAACTTTAAACTTAAGTTATTATTTTCGCATTATCTCAATTGTGTCTTTTAGATCTCTCCTGTTAGCAGTTAGTTCATCATTTTTCAACCGATTTTCTCCAACGGTTTTATCTGCCTTAAATCTTCTTTCCTGAGTTAATGCATCATTTTTATCCCTGCTATCAACAATTATCTTATCTGCCATTTCTCTCTTATCTATTGTTGCCAGATCGTTCTTCATTCTTTGTATACTTGTCATTTTATCATCCCCCTTTCCAACAAGATATAATCTCTATAGTATATATCTTGGCGCAGTAGCTAGACATAAAAGTTGTATGAGAGAATACTTTCTTAATTAAATTATGGGCTTAGAATAATCCCAAAGAAGATTATACAAATCAAGATATTCTTTTGCAATAACCTCATTTTCTATGACAATTGTGTGGATTGGGTGAATCCAAAGAGTGATATAAACAAAACCATCGCAAACTATCTGAGTTATTTGAGAAGTCTTTGACTGTTGTGTTTTTGGTAGTAATCTTGCTTCCGTAAATTTTAGATTACTGAGTGTTTTAATTTCTTCATTAGGAATCTTATAAAACAAGAGTTTAAGTTCGATGTGCTTTTTTATCCTTTCAATATGAAAAGAATTCATTAATCGGTCATTTAACACATTAGTTATATTTTCATTCTCGGCCAAGCCATAAATCCAAACATTTGATTTTTTTTCCAATAATCCAAATAAAATACTTTTTACTGCATTTAATCCTTCAAGAGTATAAACTTTAGGAGTTTGACCAGATACGTAAGTCGTTTTTATATAATTCATTGCAGATTTTAAATTTTCCAACTTATCCCTTTCTCCATTAAGAATTAAATCTGTAGGCAAAGCCGCAAATACTTGCTTTCCTTCTTTAGTGGACAAATAAACCAGATTTCTTTCTTTAAGCTTTGCAATAGTGTCATATACATTAGCTCTGTGCATTCTAGTTCTTTTTGAAATTTGTGTTGCGCTAGACTCTTTATTCTTCAGTAAATCCAAATAAATAAGTGTCTGCATCTTGGGGATCCCCACAGATTCAAAAGCTTTGATTATCAGTTCATCAGTCATATATTCTAAATATCACCAACTATATAGTTTTAATTGTTCAGTAACTTTAAAATGTCCAAGATAACAAGTATGAAACAAATAGAATCCTTTTCAAATCTCAACATCCTTCAACCCACCAGTCTCAATCATAAAGACCGTTTCGTTATCAGGTAAATTTGGAGAATCAATCAATTTTGCAACTCTAGAATCTTTCTTTCCTCTTCGTAAATACATTCTGTAAGTTGAAGCATGCCCAACAATATTCCCGCCAATTGCTTTCGTTGGGTCTCCAAAAAGTTGTGCGGGGTCACTCATAACTTGGTTGGTAACATAAACAGCTAAATTATTTTTTTCAGCAATTCTCATCAAATCATGCATATACCTATTCAATCTTTGCTGCCTATCCGCTAATTGTCCTCGACCAGTAAACTCTGCCCTAAAATGTGCAGTCAAAGAATCGATAATCAATAATTTTATTGGTTCTCCATCTTTTATCATCTCACTCACTTTTTCAAGCAATAACATTTGATGGTCGGAATTAAACGCTCTTGCAACTAAAATATTTTTCAAAACTTTTTCCGGATTTGCACCAAGACCTTCTGCAAGTTGTCTTATTCGCTCCGGCCTAAATGTTCCTTCAGTATCAATGTAAACTGCTTTCCCATTTGCGCCACCCTGTTCAACTGGGAGTTGAACCCTAACTGCTAAAGACAGAGCAAGCTGAGTCTTTCCAGAGCCGTAAGCCCCAAAAGCCTCAGTTATTGCCTTCGTCTCCACTCCCCTTCCACCCAAGAGGTTATCTAAATTTTTTGAGCCAGTAGTTATGTGATCAATTATTTTTCTTCCCTCTTCATGTTCTAATCCATCTTTGAATCCAAGACTCATCATCTTTCTAGCAGCCTGAATTGCTTTTCTAGCAACAGCCTCGCTCATTCCAGAAGTTTCAGATAAACTTGCAGGTGTTAAAACAGCAAGCCCCATTAAATCATAAATTCCAGCAGCTTCAAGCTTTGCAACAGCCCCGGGCCCCACACCTGGAAGGTCTTCAAGCTTAGGTTCGCTACTATCTTTTTTCTTTTTAGTTTCTTTCTCTTCCTTTCCTTCTTCGTCAGACATAACAGAAAAAAACCCGCCCGACTTTATAAGGATTTATGTGTTTCAAATGAGATTATTGCAAAATATTTATCGACGACCATAAGAGTTATAATTTTAATAGGCTAAAAAATTATACAAAAAGATATAAAGTTCAAAGGGCATATTAATCTATGAATAAAGGAATAAAAAAGACTCTAGAAGTTTTAGCTGCATCTTCCTTCGGACTTTTCTTTTTTGGTTCCATCCTAGGATTAGAATCCAATCTTAAACCTTTAAGTCAGACAAGAATTCAAGATACTTCTTTTAATAGATACTTGGAGAAGGGAAAAGAACAAACTGGAGACAATATTGGAACTTATGCTTGGACATTAATTACATATCCCGGAGCAAGACTTGGTGCAGAAATACATAATTATGACCTGCCAGAAAATCCTTAAATCAAAAAGTTATATAAGATAAATAGTGCACAACTCAAAATAAGCCTTATCCTCTTTACCCACTTTAAGAACCACATTCCAAATTTTTTCTAAACCCAATTTATGTTTTTTAACTGACTTAAGATACCAGAAGTATTTTATTTTTTGTCCGGGAAAAACAGGTTTAGTGAACTTTGCTGTTATCTCCTCTAGTATTATTTCTGTTTCCCTGGGTAGTCTTTCTTTTTTTCTTAACATCTCAAAATGTGTTTGAGGTATTTTCCCCATTAATAAAATTCCTGGAATAATTATCTTTCCAAAAAATCCTTTTTTGGCCTTTTTTAAATTAAGATGTAAATTTTGAGAGTCTCCGGTTAAAGAACAAAAACTATGAATCTCTTTAGTAGTTATAGAAATTGACTCGGAGATATAAAATGGTTTTTTACTATTACTCATAAAATAAAAAGAACAATCACTTTTATTAATCTTACTTTTAATTCACTTCTAACTCTTTTATCAACGCTTCAACATTAACTTTTTCTGCGCCCGTTGCAATAATTTCTAAATTATTAAACAATTGATTTCTTGAAATTCGCCCACTTACATAAATTTCTGCACCCAAAAAATCTTCCCTAAAACGGTTAAATCTTTCTTCGTCCTTCAAATCAGCCTCGGCAATTAAAGAATTAATCTGATCTGAAAACATAACAACTCTCATGCTTTCAAAACCATCATCGATTACAAAATTAAGAATGGCCTTTTCTCTTGGCAAAACCGCTCCATGCTCATTACATTTGTATTTTTCTCCACTCAAGGTAACCTTCTTATTGCACTGCGGGCAAACAGAATAAAATCTGGGCTGAAAAATTTGAACTATAACCCCGCGCACCCTTAAACTCTGCCCCTGTCTTGCTTCATCCAATTTTCCGAAAGCAGCATCCTTTTCTGTGGTTTTTATGTCAACAATTGTTACCAAACTTTTTTTGAAATCCGAAAAACTGGACAAATGAATTTCATTTTCTTTTGCAGAAGCATTTTTCACTTCTATAACATCTCCTTTGGAAATGGCTTCTCCCTCAATTAGGCTTATGTGATTGGTATCCCACAAAACAACTTTTGTGCTTCCAGTATTATCTGCAATAATCATATTGACAACTTTTCCTTTTCTTCCCTCTCGTTCATACTCCCTTATAGGGAAAATTGTTAAAATTTTTCCAATGATATTTACCCTTCTCATTCCTGCGACAACCTCGTTGACCTTTAGATTTTGATCTTCAAGACTAATACCTAGTTCAGCAGCAATAATTTGGGCCGCACCCTCTTTAGAAATTAAACCTGAAAGCTTCTCTTTCTTTGCTCTAACCTTTTCTTCAATCTCTTCAGCACTCAAGCCGGAAGCCTTAGAAATTTTCTCAATCAACACCTCGTAGTTTTGCATATTTGCTTTTAACAATGCAGGTTTTTAAGTATTATTGAGGTTTTGTGCATTACCAAACTTTTATAAATGAGCTAAAATTTCAAACCTAATGCGATGTACAAGCTGTTCAATGGAAACTCAAAAGTTAGTAAAACTTTCTTGCCCTAAATGCAAGAGCGAAATACTAAGATGCAGTAGATGCAGGAACCTGTCTATTGAATATAAATGCAGTAAATGCGAACATAAGGGTCCTTAATCATGGCATCAATAGCTGCAGTTCAAATAAAAATTATGCCGGAGGGCCTAGATTCTGATTTAGAAGCTATAAAAGCGGATATAAAGAAAAAACTTGGTTCTTTCAAGGGTGCTGTTTTCAATAGCGTTGAAGAACAGCCAATTGCTTTTGGTCTTAAAGCATTAGTCTTTACATTTGCACTTCCAGAAAGCGAAGAAGTGGATTTAGTTCAAAACGCATTTCAAAAGATCAAAGGCGTATCTTCCGTTGAAATCTTAGACTACCGAAGAGCGGTCGGTTAAATATTTGTCATATTTAGGATCATAGCTTAACAGACTGCGAGTGAGGAGACGTGCTGTCGGTTAAACTTAGGATTAAATTTATAACTCCCCCATTCTTTTCTCCATTATGACAATATCAGATGAAGAGGCAGAGATGATAAAAGAGCATCTCTTAAAGCAATTGTCTAATTTTCCAGAAGACCGAAGAACTCAAATCGAAGACCAAGTAAATTCTATGACAGCTGAGGAAGTTGAAGAATTTGTTAAAAAAAATCAACTAACTCATTTAGGAGACCAATGCATTTTCTGTTCAATTGTAACTGAAAAAGTTCCTTCAGTTAAGATAGATGAGGATTCACAAAATATTGCAGTCCTCGACATAAATCCTCTAAGCAAAGGGCATACTATAATAATTCCAAGAGCACACGAAAAGATTCTTCCATCCTCTTCGAAAAATTTAGCAAATCGGGTAGAGACGAGATTAAAAAATAAGTTTAGCCCTAAAGAGGTAAAAATAAAGGAAGCAGAGATTATGGGTCATCAAATTATCGAAGTAATTCCGATTTATGGCGATGAAAATGAAAGCGAGAAAAAAAGTGTTAGTCTTGATGAACTAAAAAAGATAAAAGAAGAGTTAATCAAAGAAGAACCAAAAAAAGAAAAAGAAATTGTCCCAGATCTTCCTCCAAAAAACGAACCATTATACAAAATGCGACCGAGAATACCTTAAAAATTTCGCAAATCAGTTCCCTAAAATAAAATAGTCAAAAACCCCATTACCCATTCTCTTAAAAATACGTAAGCCAAAAAAGCCATTAAAAACGCGAAAGCAAATGGCATTCCTTCTTTTATCAAAACATTCTTTTTATTCTTTAAAATTCGTAAATCATCCTTTGTCAACCCCTCAAAGTTATACTTAATAGTTCGCCTTCCAACTTTCACATCATGAGCCAACCAGTCACCTTCTCTCAAATCTTTTCCAGATACAGATTTAGTAAAAGAAACTTTTTCCAAAGACTTTGCAAAAATAAATAGTAATGGGAAAACAATCAAGAATAATGAAAGAACGGAGAAAATAAAATTAAAATAGCCTAAAATAAAAAACAAAACACCCAAGGCTATTGAATATCTAATCCATAAATTTTCAAATCCCTTTGATAACTCTTTATTCACTTTTTTAAAATTCTTAAAATAAACCAAAAAAGAATAAGCCAGACCATAAATTGAACCAGAAATCATTAACAGGAATAAGAACATAACAATATTTGCTAAACTACTAAAAAAACTCCCCGCAACAAAAAAGGCAGTTAATGCATAAAGCAGTTTAGCATCTCCCCCAGCAAAAATTCTCCCATAATAAAGGGCATGTGAAATAAAATACATTATAAATAGAGTTAATGCAAAAATAAATATAATGTCAAAATTCTTTGAAGTAAAACTTATAAGAATCAGATAAAAGAAACTTGAAAAAAGCAAAAATAAATTGAGCCAGTTATCAATTTCTCTTCGTTTAAAATCTTGAAAGACGGCAATAATAATTCCAATCAAAAAAACCCAAAATAAAAAATTCATTTTTTATTTTTCCCGTCACTACCAGCCTCACAAATGTCGGAACTCCGAAACCTGCCACCCCTTTTGTATCCTCTAAAAAGCCTCTTTCTCTTTAAATCCTTCTTCGTTTTTCTTCGATCACTTCCACCATAATCCATTATTCAGCCCCCATAGCATTTACTTTAAATTCCCTGCTAAACTCAAAATAAAAAGTAACTGGAAATCTTATCTCTTTATCAGCGTTCATAGCTCTTAAATTTAATCTTTTACCTAAAACGGAACGTTTGACAATCATTTTCCCATCTTTGAATTCAAAATTCCCCATATAAACTTTATCTTCTAAAAAATTTCTATAACTAACTGTAGAAATATCAATTTTATCCAAATCTTGAATTAAAAATTCTTTCATTTTTCCGCTCGGTTCCTGTTCAACCTTATCCAAAAATCTTTTCTTAAATGCACTAGCATCTCCACCGACTTCCAAAAAAACTTCTTTTGCGATTTCATTTTCCCTCATCTCAAAAATTGATAAATTATCTCTAACCTGCAAAACCTGAACAGGTGAAACCAGCAAACTACTAACATTCTTCTGTTGATCTAAATACAACATGATTACAACCCACATCATGAATATCGTAAGTATAACTAAATAAAGTCCAAAAATCGCACCTTTTTTATTATCCATCTTGCCCCCCCAAGGCTGTTGTCACAGATTCTCCTTTCCCTACCCCAACTCTCAAATTAACAATCTTCACATAATCTTTGTTCATGTAATCATCAATTCCCCCGAGCCCAACTTTTCCCTCATTTCTAACCCTTATTCCGCCTTCGGAGTCATCTAATTTTCTAACAAAACTCGAGCCTAAAAGAAATAGCAAAATAAGCAGGACCACAAAAATTATCATAAAAAAATCAGTAATAAATCCCCCAAGTATCAAACCTCTTTTATCTTTCATTTCCAACACACTTTTCAATTTCATTTCTCTTCCCTCACAAAAACCTCCGTGATTATTTTTCCTTCTTTTTTATCAGAAAAAAGAATATTATAACTTCCAGGAAAACTCCCCATTTCGCTAGTTTTAATTCCCCTCAAACTTTTTTCTTCCGCTCTATCAAACAGATCTTTTATCCAAGTAGCTCCGGAGTCTCCTTCTTGTAATCTTAAAACCTCTGCCCCGCTAGAATCCCTAATGCTGACATTTATAAAAAATCTGTCCATTTCCCCACCATCAAGCTCACAAATAGAAAAAATCTTTTTATTTTCTTTATATAAATTCAAATCGACTACCCCTCGAGGGGCCAAGCAATCGACAACTTGGCGAGTCATAAGCATCGTTTCGGCCGTTCTGATGTTTATATGGTGAGAATATATTACATTAGAACCTCCTAAAACAACCAAAGCTATCAAAGAGATAATAACTAGTCTAGGCATCATCTGAATCCCTTCAGCAATAGCCCCCCTCTTGTTTAATATTTCATTTTCTATCATCTTTTATAATTCCCCTCTTTCTTCTCTTTTCAAAATTCTTTGAATTTTGATTTTTCTCATTTTATCTCAATTACAAATTTATTTTCTTCTTCAGTTACGCTAACTTGATAGGGTGTAAAAAACGGGTAACCTTCAATAGACTTGAAACTATCAACTGAAAAATGAATATGCCCCTCTTTTATAGATACAGAATCAACGTACCCATACTGATTCAATTTCCTAATCTCAAATTTCATTCCAGGAACTGCGGAATCAATCAATAAAGCCACTTGTTTTTCCAAAACCTGCTGTCTAACTCCTCGAGCATTAACTTTTTCAGCATTTGAAGCAAGAAATATACCGAAAATAAGTCCAATCAAAATTAAATGAACAATTACTACATTTAGTAAACCACCCCGTCTATTCATAGTCCAAAAAGCAAAAACAATTTAATAAATCTATTTACTCGCCCGTCTATGCAGGGATTCCAACATAATTATCACATAAGTCTGCAGCAGTCCAAAGGTCACCTTCACTAAATTCATTATTCATTAAATCAAACGGATTTGGATTGGGTTGACCTGATTGAAAGTAAAATATATTACTATGAAACTTGCCAGATCCTATAATCGTTTGCTGAAGAAATACTAAAATATCCCCCTTGCTAGGCTCAACTTTTTCTGGAAGAATAATTTTAGCTTCCCAACCAGAGCCTTCTATGTTAAATATATCTTTTCCACCATAATACTTTGCGTAGGTGAAAGCCTTTTTCAAGTAATCATTAAAAGTAATAGACATTTTAGGGATTTTACCTTGGAGAGCTTTTGTAACATTTATTTTATTTTCTTCCCTTGAATAGAAATCTTTAACTTTTTCATCAAAGCTTATTCTAGCACAAGGAAGACACCAAGAACCTCTTGACCCGCTCTCTCCAGGAAAAAGTTGCGACTTCCCTTCTAAAAACATACTCCAACATCCACGCATAGTTTGTGCAATTAATTCTTCAGACTTCGAAGTATTTTCAAAATCTATATTTATCACCTCAGTCTTACACTTCACAGGAAAAGATTTTGTTGAAGCAGTAATAACGGTTAAGGGCGCCTCTGGACTATTTGCTCGCAAAACTAAACTCTGCTTGCAAATATCATAATTAATTTCGTCTTGAGTAAAATATTCATTAAAAATAAAATAAATGGATAGACCAACAATCATTAACCCAAGTATTAATGCCAGTAAAACCCCATATTTGTAATCTCCTCGCTTATTAAAAAATTTCGCTGGTTCACTATCATTTCTTCTAACCACATCAGAACTTGCAAAATTTTTTCCCCCGTTCATTTCTTTAAACCTCAAAACAACTTAATAAATTTATCATGGATTATGAAGCCGCCCCGACGATTCTATAGATTGCAAAGCCAACAGAGATAGTTATCGCGATATAAATCAACCAAATCATAACATCATTCACCCCGACCGCACCAGATTTATTTCTAAGCAACTTTTTCAAAAACATATTTTCCCCCTTCAAAAGTAATTTTCAAATTTTGGTCTTGCACAACTCCCCACTTACCCCTGATAATATTTCCTGAACTTTCTTTAAGAATTGCTGGGGCTTTAAGAGGAGTACACTGATCAGACCCGCACACAGATCTAGCCTTCTCGCTCCAAGTACAAACACATAAAAGATTCTTATCGAAAGTAGGAGCTAAAAAAGCATGCTCCCTAATTCGCATCCCATAGGTCCCATTAAAATAAACCAGGTAGGAATCAACCCTTTCTTTATCACTATCTCTTAAAAAAATCATTTTAAAACTCCCAACACCCCCAGAATCAACTTTTGCAATTTCCCCCTTCAAAGAGTTAATATAAGATTTTCCTGTTTCTCTTTCTTTATCAAACATTGGAGAAAAAATTGCAAAAAAAAGAATAACTAAAATGGCGACGACCGCAGCTCCTAAGACTAAACCCAAAGTTTCATTTGCAAGAAGAGCCCGTTTATTTGACTTCATGGACCACAAACATCTCCTAAGAAGTCTTTAATTTGGCGAGCCTTCAAAAATTTCTCCCAGTCATCCCATTTAAGTCTATAATCTCTTTCATCCCCGACACCCACCCATTTATTATTTTCAAATTTAACAAGTTCTAAAGGCAAATACAAAAGAGAGGTTTTAGAAGGATATGTATTTGGAAGAACGGGGCTTGCTTTTGGATAAAACTTCAAACCATATTTTGAACCATCGTCAAAGGTTCTATAAATAATTGGAATATTTGAAATTTCTAGTTTATCATAAAATGGGGGGGAATATCTTGGTGGGAGATATTCTGCATTTTCATCTAATTCAAGACCTGCATCAGCAACGGCTTTCTTTAGTTCTTCTAATTCCTCATTAGTATACTCCCTAGCCTTCAATAAATTCTGTTGTATCTCTCTAACCTTAATTCTGAGAGCATCAAATTCAGGGTTATCGTCAAGTTGATCATTTCCACCAATAAGCCTACCAATATTATTTTCTTCATTCCACCCAGCATCTCTATCATCTTCAGAATAACTATCATCCAATATTCTTGGAGGGGCTGTTTTATAATGAACCTCATCATCACCAGCATCTTGCCAAACCCTTTTCTTAAATATCTCGATCATCTTATCATAATCAGGACCATAATCAAGAACTCCCCCAGAATATCTTTGGGTAATATATCTATATTCAAAAAATTTAGGAACCCCTCTTATGAATAAAGACCAGTTCCCATTTTCCCAGATAGCCCAAATATCTTCAGAACGAGAACTAAATAAACCCCCATCTTTTCCAAACAAAATAAATCTTTGGGTTATTCTATCATGGTAAAACTTTATTATTTTCTCTTTATCACCTAAGGATATTGACAAAAATAAATCATTGTAAATTTCATTTAAATTTTTATTATCATCTAATTTGCCTTTCAAATAATTATCATAAGAAACCCACTTACTTCCAGTCCATTTCTCAAAACTCCCCGAAGAGCCTATAAGCCGATAAACCTCACCACCCCTCCCAGTATTAATTTCGCAAACATTTCCACAAACTTTAAACTTTGCAGTGTTCACATCCGCATTTATATCTTTAATAAATTCAGAGTCCTCCCCAATTAGACTTGCTAAAAATCTTTCTTGACAATCAAATCCTAAAGTGGGTTCCTTAATACCAAGCATAATCAAAACCCCATTAAATGTCGCCTCAACCCTATCAATCAACGGACCAAAGCCTCCATGAGTCAATCCATAGATCACTAAAGCCATGACTACTAAAGCCATAATAATGATTAATAATTTTGTAACAGTCCACTCACCCTTTTTTTCTTCAATCATTTAAAATCAACCACCAAATCTGAAAAGATTTCTAAGTGCTTCAAAAATAGCTCCCCCCTTCCCACTAAACAAAAGTGCAACTGCAGAACCCAAAACAGCCAAGACAACACCAAAAATAATTATCTTAACTATCTCATCTGTATCCATTCGTATTAAAACAAAAAGTTGTTAATAAACATTACTTCTCTCTTTTGTATCTTCCTTGAGAAGTAGGATTAAAATAAATCATATCTCCATTATCTAACATCAAAAAAGTTAGCCCATTTCTAGAAACACCACTTCGTTCACTTGGTCCCCTTCCTTGCGAATTAGGTGCACCTTTGGTGATATAACTAGTAAAATAAGCATTATCATCTACTCTCTTAAAAGCGGGTTCTCCTTCCATTTTAAACGGTTTCCTTATACCATCTTCTTCAACTTCAAAAGTTTTATCTCCGATTAATAACTTTCTCTTAGATTTGTTTTGAACCTCTCCGGTCCAAGATCCTTTAAGATCCCCTAAATTCCAATATTTCCAATTGTCACTGCTCATTTTAAACATGATATTCCACCCATGGTCAATATCTTTGGGAACATCTTTTGGATCACTTCCTACAAATCCAACTGCCACACTAGGACTAATTAACCTAAGGGACAAATAACTTGAAGGTTCAACGTCTCTCCCCCCATCCTCTTTTATCTCTAACTGATAAAAATCTTTCCCATCAAATTTGCTATTGATTATCCTTTGTTTTTTATTATTTCTACTACCTAAGCCTAGAGACCTTTTTTCAATAGAATCTTTAAAAATATTACAAAGCTCTCCTTCTGAAGTAAACCACCCATCATAAATAGAATTTTCATCAAATTTGTAATTTTCTTTCTCAACTTTCTCCTCACCGACTTTCCCTTCCAAACTTTTTTCGAACCCCTTCCCAACCAAAAACTCATATTCAAGCCCTTCTATATTGGCAATTTCCGTCGTTCCATTCATATCTCTAGTAAAAGATAAGTTAGGAATAACGATTCTTCCCATTTCTCCTTCTTTGCCTTTAGACATATCTAAAAATAATTTTGTCGCTCTTCCAAAAATAGTATATCCGAAAGGATTCCCGTTTGCCTGATTAAATGGCATTGGAATAATTTGTTGCCCCGGAAATCTTTTCTGTAAATCTTCTACTCTTTTCTCTTCAAGAATTTCCATTGCATCTTTAATATAACCAATAACATCCCCCGCACTTCCAGGAACAGCTTCCATAAGATTATCAAAGGCTTTCTCAACTTCACTTTCCGAATCATCTGGTTCTCTTCCGATAACCAAAGCCTTGTTGAAGCTTTCCAAAACCGTCATAAAATCTTTGTTTAACCGCTCGTCTAAGGGTATTGCAAAAAGATTCATTGTTTGATTATTAGAGTGATTATATCCCTTAACCATCTGTTCCACTCCTTTTAATTTAACACTTCTTGGCAAAACGAAATACGCATGACTATCTGCAGAATGTTCTCTATAAAGTCTTTTATCTGAAGGTAACCTTTTGTCTTCAAATTTTGGAGTAACTATATATCCAAAAACAAGATGACCTTTTTCCCTATCAATTTTCATAGAAGTTTCAAAGTCTAAAGAAATTTTATCATTTGTCTCAATTGTATCTTCTTCACTTGAATAATTTCCAACAGACCTAATTGTTCTTTCTTCCCCTTCCTTTATTCTGCCCCCATTATATCTTTCATCTTCTAATTTCTTTACCGGTTTTTTTCCTCCAAGAAGAGAACTGCCCCCAGCAATGTGACTTTCCACAGAATATTCATATCGCGCACTGGCTCTTTTTGATGATTCGTCGCCTCTTCCTTCATCGGCCCCAGCACGATTTCCAACCCCAGTAGCCAACACAGCTGCAAGCCCAGTTGCAACTAAAGAATTTCTTGCTCCCCTAAAAATTCCACCTAAACCCATAAAAATACACCTTATTTCCTGCTTAAATACTTTTCGATTTCACCACTACTAAAGAGTTAATAAAAACTTTGCTTTTCGAATATACTCTCTAGCTATGTTGAGAAATGTAAAAGTTTTACTGAAAACTAAGCGCTAGGAGCACAAACCGAAGAACAAGGAGCAATAGTTACCCCGCCAAGACTAGTAAAGTTAGTAGCAAGATAGTTACATGTTCCCGTTATTTGTTTTACCTTAACATCATCAATCGCATCAGTTCCGATTTTATCTCCCACCTTCACATCTTTTTTAGGGTCAACACTCACCTCAGCCCCGAATTTCAATGTTCTAGGATTCGAACAATAGTCTCCTTTAGAAGAAGTCTCACAAGCTACTTGACATCCACTAATGACTGCATTAGCATTAGACGTCCCCAAATTTCCAGAAACGGTATCACTAAAGAAATTCCAGTTAGTCCTAAATCCCCAAATTAAAATAACGAGAACAACAACCCCCAAAACTATCGCAAAAACGGTTGTGAGCATACTTGACTCACCCTTCTTATTTAACCCCTTCATCCCCTACCCAAACATTTCTTATTTATAAACTTTTAGATAAAGTCAAGAGAAGAAATTTTCTTTAAGTCAACCCAGCAAGGGCAACAGCGGCAATTAAAGTTAATCCTATAATCGCACCAAATGCAATAAACGTGTAAAGGGAAATCGTTCGCTTCAGATTTATTCCGGTTTCGGAGGTCGTTGCCAAAGGATCTCGACCACTCTTTATTGTAACTAATGTCGAAGTCAAGATGAAAACTATTTGAATCAAATAAATTCCTACAACCACCTGAAGCCAGTAGGTTGGAATCATTTTTGTCAAATCAAATATTGAAAGTATTCCACCAATCCCCCCACTACCTTCGAGGGCCCCGGTGGTCCCTGAATCAATCGAACCCGAAGAAAACAATGCCGAAAGACTACTGAGTATCGTGGTAATCATCCCAGAAAGACCAACAATTATTCCTGAAAGCATTGGGGCTAAGAAAGTCATATTGCTTTTCATATCTGAAATAATGTCAGCCAATAAATCATTCAGCCTATCATTTATTTTCTTAATATTTTTTACATAATCACTAATTGCCATCAAACTTCTTGCAGCAACCTTTAATCCCTTCTTTACTGATTCAACTAAGACCCTCATCGATGTTGCAACAAGTTGCGACGGATAAAATATTACAGCACCCCTTTTGTTATCGAATAATGCCCTATCTAAGCTCATTCCAAGTTGTTGAATATTTGAATTAACAATTTTGAAGAATCCCTCGGTTGCCGTTCCTTTTGTAGATTCGGCAATTCTTGAAAATGCAATTTCGGCTGGAATTCCATCCCCAATTCTATTTCCCAACTGAAATAATGAAGAAGTAAATTCTGCTTCCAAATTTTTGTAATCCTCTCTTGATTTTATTATCTCTTTTGTCTTTTCTTTGTAGGCTACAATAAAGAATACTGCAATAGATATTGGGATGAATAAACTCAAAATCAAAGATAAAACTCCAAACGGCCCATAAAGTTGCCCACCCTGTTCAATTATTCCAAATATTCCTGAATTTCCTAAAAATTCAAAACCGAGGCTGCTCCAAGAATAATCTCGCGCAAATCCTAGTGCGATGGGTAAATTAGTATATCTCCATAAAACTGGAATAATTCCTAGGATAAATAATGGGATAGCAAAGAAGAGTCCCTTGTAATATGGCTTTTTTGAAATGTATTGCTCATAAAGAGGATTTTTCTCGAGTAAGTCCGTTTCCCCATAACCACCAGGACGCTGCATCATAACTTTTTGGGTCATATAAATAACCAATAATGGGACCAAAATATTGAATAACAAAAATACATGATACCATTTTATGGCTCCCGAGAGCATTGTGGAAGCCAAAGGTAATATTGCAAGTGCAAGTGTTGGTAACACAATTCCTAGCATGTAAATATTTGTGAGGGGAGATTTTACATCATGAGTGTACTTAAGCATCTTATCATAAACACCATCCAAAATAACCTGCAAGCTTTTTTCCAAAACTTCTACTCTTCGATCTTCCGATGGCTCATACAAACTTGATTCAATCAAATGAAATGCCTCAATAAATTCCATGCTATAATCTTTCCAAGATTCCAAATAATGGTCTATGCTTGCTTTTATCGTTGAGAATTTTCCAACTTCTACATCCCAAAAGATTTTTTTAAAGTCTAGTGCGAGAGGTGGTTGCAAATGTTCCGATGCAAAAGCAACTGCTTTTTCAAAATTACTTGTGTGTTTCATATAAATTACAATATAAAGAATTGCGGGAACCATCTGGCTAGAGGCCTTCAGTCTCCATTTCATCGCAAGCCGCTCAGGCGCTTTTGATGTATAAAAGAAAAGAAAAACTGAGACAACAAAAATTAAGAATAAAAACATTAAAGAAAAACCACCTGTAAGCAACCAAATTCCAACACTAAATAAAATTCCACCAAATAAAGAAAAGAACAAAACCATTGTAGCAAATACCACAACTTCAGAAGGCACCACATTCAAATGAGCAATGTCGATATCTCGTTGAATCTTCGTTCTATCTTTTTCACCTAGATTCATCTTGAAGACATTACCTAAACTCTTACACCATCTTTCATATCGTGTAAACTCTGGCATCATACTTGCCCTGAATCTTTCATAACCTTGGCTAAACTTCCCGGCATTCGCCTGAGAATTATATCCTTTCATCTGAGACTCTATCTTAGCCCCATACTTATTCAAAATTTCGTCAGTTGTTACCATGTTTTATTCATCACCTCATAAATCAAATTTAAATAAGAATTTTTTAATTTTGTAACTTTTTTTAATTTTAGAGGTTTAATCCACTTTAATTCACCTTCTTTGATAATAGAGTTTCCATCAACTAAGGTAGAAGTTTCTTTTCCACCCACCAGGCAAGGAGCAACAACAATAGAAACCCGGTCAATTAGACCTGCCCTAATTAAGACAGAATTAAGAGTTCCTCCAGATTGAATTGTTAACCTTTTTATGCCGTAATTTTTTTCTAATGTTCCAAACAACTTCCTGAAATCAATCTTTCGGGGATAATAAATTACTTCAACATCACTAACTTTAAACGCCGGATGATTTTTGTTTGTAGTTACTAAAAATAATTTTTTTATATTCTCTGAAAGATTTTCTACCCCTCTTCTAGTAAGGTGATTATTGTCTACAATAACAAAACTTACAACTTTATTTTTAATAACTGCCCTATCATTAGAACCTATTTTTGCCATAACTCTCCCAGTATTAAATGAAAAAAGGTCTGTCCATTTTTCTAAGTCATAGTATTGCCATAAACCTTCTTTAACCCCTTTAATTTTAGGTAAATCTCTATCCATATCTCTACCATCAGCACTGCCAGTAGAAATCTTGCCATCTAAAGACATAAGCATAAACAATGTAGTTTTCATTTCATCACCTCTTCTTTTCCCGGGCTAGTTTTTCAGCCACAGCAACATCAATAAATTGCTTTTTATTGACGTACTTAAATTTATTTTCTTCTAAATTAATAAACTCTCCTACCTCATCTAATAGCCTAGAATCAATTTTTACAACGGAGGTATCGCCCTTCTTCTTAATAGCCATAGTTACTAGAAGTAACTATAAGTTACTATATAAAACTAGTCTTCACTACACATATCTTTTTATATTGAGAATTTTCTATTTTCCATGCCAGAAGATTTAATGTCGGAGAAGAAATTACAAGTTTATATCCCGAGACTTGTTCTTGGAGAAGTAAAAATTCATTTATTTAGGGAACATGATTTGGTAACATCTATTGAGGGCAAGAGAAATATGTCCGGAGCACTAGGGGGGATAACAGGTCACGTAGTTCACAAGGACATGACAATAGAAGAAATTTTACGTGTTGGTGCTCTGCCTCCAAGAGAGACCTATAGGAAATCTTATGAAGTAGGGCTAAAACCGATTAGAGAAATTCCTTTGAAAGACATTTACAAGATTTTTGAAATTCTCACAAATAATCACCCTCAATCAAGAGATTTACTTATGCATTCTTATACCGAAATGATAACGGATGAAGTTCTAAGGTCTGCAGACACAATTAAAGAAGAAATAGAAGAGGTAAAAAAGAAAGAAGAAAGTAGTGCGGTAAAAACCTCAAGCCCGACATTATTATTTTTAAGAGATCTATCAGAAATGGATGAACCAGTAAGCGTAAGCAGGCTTATTTATTTCAGGCCTTTCGCAGCAGAACTTGCAAGAAAAAAAGAAAATATCAGGCATAGACTAATACAAGATATAATTTATGAAAGATATCCATTTTCAGAAAGAGATAATAAAGAATGGATTTCACAAATTAGAACAGCCGATTAATCTTCAACCATCCCCCCTTCCTTCTTCCATCTCCTTTTAATTATATAAACATTACAATTTTGCATCTTTGCTCATCTCCCACATAACGCCAAAGCAGAACCTGATCTCTTTAGCAATTAATTTATTTTGGATTTCGATAACTTGAGGTTTTCCATTCATTGTAAACATATAGGCAACAAAATCTTCTCCTATTATTGTCGTTGCATGGCGTGGCATATTTTCAAGAAATCTTTCTTCCCCAAGTCCTGAAAAAGAACTTAAAGTTTTACTATTTTTAAAATTCTTATCCCAAATTATCTTTATGTTAACTTTTTTATTAATCTTATTTTTCTTTATTTCATTTACCATACTCTCTAAAAATATTTCAGAACTCACACCACTATCAGTTCCAATCGAGGGTCCTGCATCAATCACACATATCTCTTTTACTACCCCCTTTTTAATTTTCCAATATAAATCAAAACTAAATTGATTTTGACTATCTTTGCTTTCTAAAACTCTCACTCTTGAAACGCCGGTTTCCTTAATATTCTCTAATTCCGGAATAAGAGAATATAACAATGCCTCTTTTTCTTTTACTTTAACTATAACCTGATTTATATCAAGTGCAGAGTAAAAAATTTTGTTTTCTTTTTCAATTTTATAAATAAAACCCTTAGAAATAAGACGCTCAATGACCTCATAAACTGTAGATCTATGAATCCCTGTAATTTTCGAAAGAACGTAAGCATTTAGTTCTATCTTTTCGACCAAACAAAGATAAACTTTAATTTCCTTATTATCTAACCCATACCCCCCTAATATCTCGATAATTCTTCCTTTCATATCTCTTAAAGTTCTAGATTCTTTAAATACTTAACTTTTAGTCGGAATTTATCGACTACTAACCTATATAAAAACACTATTTGTGACTTTTTTATGGAAGAAAATAAAAAATATAAACTACCTCCTGGTCAATCGCTCAAATTAGCAGCACTTCTCAGTGCAATAGGTGTACCTTTTGTGGGATTAGTTTATTTAATAAGTTCTGGTTGTACTTCTTATTTTGATTCTCTTCACAAAGATAGAGAAAGAGTTACGAAAAAAACTGAAAGAATAAAAGAATCCTATGCAGGTGATGACAGAATTCTAAATCTCGAAGAAACGTCGAAATTATTAAGGGATCTGAAACTACCAGAGATAACTCTTGAAGAAGGAGATTATTTCGGTTTCTCTTATAGTAACAACAAGCTAAGAGCCACTATTAACAGGCCCCCCTATTACCCCAGAATGTTAACGGAAGTATCTGTAGAGGTTAAGGAAGGAACATTGAACGATTTATTAGATAAATTAGAGAAAGACAAGAGATAAAATTACCCCCCGATCATCTCTTTAACTTCTTTATCAAGCCACCTCTTCCACTCTGGGTATACCATTTCACCTTTGGGTAGCCCTGTCTCTTTCGTCACCTTATCTGAAATCTGGTGAAATGCATTATTTGATTTAACAATAAATTCCGCCTCTAAAATTTGGGGTAAATTCATTCGTTTGCTAACATCAACTATTTCTTGTTTTATTTTTTGACGTAGTATTACATTATCCCAAACAGCATCCCAATTCCCAGCCCACCCTTTTACATTTGCTGCAATATCTTTCATAATTTCGGAGTCGCCATTAATCAAATTGTCCGTTGGTTTGAGTCTGTCTTCATTTACATCATATTCCATTAAACTAACAAATCCCCCCTCGGCAAGAGGATCTTTCTCCCAATGCTTTCTAACTTCGGCAATTTGTAAAACCCTCCTATATGAATGAAGCCCATCTGGGGATTTTATCGGATTTGCAACAATAATTAAATCCGTAGCTTTAAAACTTGTAATTGGAACTTTCAGATCATTTACAACTCTATCAAATACTGAATATGGGCTTCCGCCATGAATTGTTCCCGCAACTACATTTGCAAGTGCTCCAACCCTCATTGCTTCATACAATGCTTTTGCCTCCTCACTTCTAATTTCTCCAACAATCAAAGATGAATCCCCTAAACGTAATGATGCCCTAATTCCTTCTTCAGCAGAAACTTCTGTTGACTCCCCAGTAAGAGCCGACCTAACCTTCATAGATAAAATATCATAACCTAATTTTCTCATGCTTGATACTGGTAATTCCAAAGTATCTTCGACAGTAATTATTCGATTCGTCGGCATAATTTCAAGTAGCAGACTCCCCAGTAATGAAGTTTTACCCGAGCTTCTCGTTCCTGCAACTAGAATAGTTCTAGCACCATCAATCATAAAACTAAGTAACCCTGCACCAAGACTATCAATCATTTTATTTTTAATAAAAAGTGGAAGGGTCCAAGGATTCTCTCTGTGTCTTCTAATTGCATAAGCTAGTCCGCCAGCAGATAAAGGTTGCTGAATAATTGCAACTCTAGAACTTACCCCGCCTAAATCTAAATTTGTATCTAGTATCGGGTTTGCTTCATCCAGTGCTCGACCACTTGACATTCTAAATTTTGCCGCCCAAGAATCCGCATCTTCTTGACTGGGTATTAAGTTAGTCACGCATTCCCCAAAATCATTATGCTTAACAAAAATTGGAGAAAGCGAAACGGGAGCATTAACCATTATATCTTGCAAATTTTCATCTCGTAGCATCACTTCCAAAACTCCAAACCCTATTGTATGTCTAACCAAAATATTTGCTAATCTATTCAGCCCATTATGAGTCAAAGTTATATTTTTATTAGAAGCCAAATCTGACAGCAAATCTCTAGCAACGTTCAAAAAAATCTGCCTCGTTCTTTCAACATCGTTAAACTCTTCGGCAGTCGGTCGATGTTCAATTAAAACATTCCTAGCCAAATTCAAGAGCATATGATGCTCTTCATCCAAAGTATATTCTGGAGGAGATAAATGATAAACTAATTTAGATTTATTTGGAGCCTTAAATATTGTAACAATACTTTTATCAGGTCCTGTCGCAATTTCGTATTGGCTCATAATCTCGGCGTCATCGGGAACACTTGCAACCATCCGAGTAAAAGTAAAATTAGGCATAACGTCTGCTCTAAAAATCTTTGAGTAAATACTTCGGTCCCCTGAAGAATAATCATCCATCAAGCCCTTCAATTGAGATATGATGCTTAATCCATCAAAAAACCCAAGAACTCTCTCGAGAATTTTTATGTACTGCAAATTATCAGAACCCTTTTCAAATCTAGCTCTCTGTTCAAAAATCATGGTTCGCAGTTCCTTGTAAGCTTTTACGGGGTCCGTCTTAAGCAGTTCATTAATCACATAATTCAAAAAAGAATATGCCTCTTGGTAATTAAACGCTAAATGAGAAAGTTTTTCTGGAGAGACCAATTTTTCTTGTTTTGTTAAAAATTCGTGCATACTTGAAATATCTGACAAAACCTTAACCTGTGCAAAATCGTGAGAATAATTTCTTTGCTGTACAAAAACTATCCGAGACATATTTGTCTCCTCTTTTAGATTATCTATGGTTCTTGCCATAACTTCCGCAGAATCGGCTAAGGACGGAACAAAGGGCGCCCCCAAATAATTGATGTACATTACATTTTCCCCAGACTCACGTATGACTTCGTAGGCATACACCGGCGTCCCCTCTTTAAACATCATACAAAGAAATTAAACAACCCATAATATTAAAGTTTATGTGTACTCCAAAAAGTTTATTCATGAGCCACGCCATATTGATATACTTTTTACATTCCAGCAAAGCTACCCTCTTTTCGAAGGCATCACACCAAAATCATTATAAACTTCTCAAGACATCGACTATAGTACATGGAAGAACAACAAAATGTAGGTGACCAAATTAGATTTCTCTTAAATGACTTTAGCACTCGCCTTAGAGACATCGACGAAAGAAACAGACTTATTCGAGAAAGAGTCTTATTAATTGGAAAAAACCTTATAGCCTCAAAGGAAGATTTGGAGATAGCCATAAATGAAATAAAAAAAGAAAATAGGGAAATAAAAAAAGAGCTTGAAAGACTCGATAAAATTTCAAAAAATCTTTTATTTGATTCAGGAAAATTTGTAAAAAGAGATGAAATAATATTAGTTGAAAGAATGTTAAAAGATTTTCAACCTCTCGAATTTATGAGAAAAAAAGACGTCGAAGAACTTTTAGACAAAAGATTGGGACAAGAACCTAAGAAACAAATAAAAACTACAGGAGCTAATAAAATCTAATGGATACAATTAATAGAATTATAGATCTTCAAAAAAAGGGGATGCAGGATAACGAAATAATCGGGCAACTCCAAAATGAGGGAATTTCTCCAAAAGAAATAAGAGATGCATTTGGACAAGCAAGAGTAAAAAGTGCGGTCTATCAAGAAGAAAATTTTGATGAACTGCAAGGTCAAAATTCGCAAGGTATGAGTCCTTCAATAATGCAAAGCCAAGAACCAGAGCAAATTCAACAGCAAGTACCACAAGCCCCCCAAGGCTATTCGCAGGAGCAAAACCAACAAATGGAACAAACACCGGGACAAGATCAAAATTATTACGCACCAGCCCCACAAAGCTATTCTGGTCAGGAAAATTATACCCCCCAAGCATCTTCAGATATGGAAGTAATAACGGAAATAGCTGAACAGGTAACATCAGAAAAAATCGATGAACTAAAAAGAAAAATCGGGGACATTCCTTCTTTCAAAAGCGAAATAAAGGATTCAATTTCAGATCTTAATGAACGTCTTAGAAGAATAGAAAATAGTCTTGACAAAATCAACCAAGCAGTAATTGGGAAAATTGGAGAATATGGAGAAAACACTAGCCTAATCCAACGGGACCTAACAAACATTCATCAAACAATGTCCAAGATGATGGACCCATTAATGGATAATTACAAAGAGCTAAAAAGAATAGCCGAAAAAAGATAATTATTTCTTAATAGCCATAAATTAAAACCAACCCCCAAGAATTTAGATTATTACTAAAATTATTTTATTCTGTTATTATCACTTCGCCTTCTTAGCAATAACCAAAGAAACAAGTAAAGCTACTACGACGAGAAGAATCCAACCAAACCATGTCGAATTAACCCAAGCTTCAGCAACATCCCAATTTACAACCCAATTAAACACATAAGAAGAAACTAGAACAAAAACACCAATTACAATTCCTAAGACTATCCATCCAAACCAGCTCTTACCACTCAAAAACCAAAGAGGTTTATCTCCTCCAGGCACAAAGGCAGTAACAATAAGCAAGAAGAAAATAGCAATTACTACGACACTAATCCATCCAGAAATTTCTTGAACAAATTCAACGAGCGATGCTTGAATAACAAAAAAGCTGGCCATTAAAAAAGAGACAAAAAGAGGAACTGCTGGACTTCCCCCCAAAACACCTGATTTAACAAGCAAAGCATAAATTACAATGAATACTAGCAAAAAAGCAAGAATAGATAAAAATTCCATTTCGAGACTATTTAATTATTATTTAGCCCCCCTTTTAATTGCAATAATAACACCCACGATAACAGCTAAAACAACTAACGCCCAAAAGTAATCTTGTATCCAAAAGTAAAAATTATACCCACCACCAAACCAAGTATTCCAATTAATTAAAGCCCAGATAACGACGCCCAACCCAACAACCCATCCAATCCACCCTAATCCGCCTTTACCAGTAGTAGGATCCTTCTCCGGCTTATAAAAAAATCCAAGGAAGATAATCAAAACCAAAAAGATTGATAATCCTATCCCAAATTTAGGAAATATATTTGCAAAGAAAATTGAGACCATATCAAACTGCAAGGCAAGCAAACCAATCGCCGCAGCAATTATCGCCTCAATTGTAGAATTATGTTGAAGAGTATTGTCTGCTTTCTTCTTAGCAAAAATTGCCGTCTTCTGCAAAAGCGCAAAAACTAAAGCAAATATTAAAAGAAAAGGAAGCACATAAGAAAAAACGCCCGCCTGATTCCACGAATTTAAAATATCAGTAATTGTTAACGCCATCTTCATCCATGAAAGAAAAATCTAATTTATATATGTTTTGACAGTTCAAAACATATTTGACAAAAGAAGTTTTATGAAACAAATAAAATATCTCACCCCTAAAATAATTTCTTACAGCTAATCAAAGAACCCAAACAATTAACAAAAGTAATTAGTATAAACCAAAGAGATATAACTTATGATGATGGCTTGGAAGGTTTACTTTCTCCACCCTTACTTCCCTTAACTGCAATCCACATTAACACAACAACCAAAATTATCACAACAGCATTAAGCCAAACACCATTTCCAAAAACATCAGTATTGCTAAACCACCCCAAAATTGTAGGCCAAAACCCGCCAACGTATAATATAACTCCTATTGTAAACAAAGCAGCCAAAATTCCAAATGTAATTTTCATCCAATGTTTTCCCTCATCTGGCTTTATTTCTCCAGCCACAAACCCATACAAAAGCAAAAACACTAAAATCACAGCAACGGCAACAGCAACCCAAGGCATAAAATTAACAATGAAATCTCGTGGTGCTGGGAGTGCAATCAAAAGTAATGCGATCACTAAAGCAGTCAGCGCATCAAGTTGTTTTTTATCCTCTCCCAAAATTTTAGATTTTTGCAAAATAGCAAATGTAACTACAAATACTAGTAAGAAAGGTAAAATACCTTCGGTAAAAAACGAACTCAAAGCCATGAATACAACAAATTATAGAACTATTTAAAGTTTATTGGGGTATATCTCTAAGAATATAAATACATTTAAAGAAAGAACACCCTTTTCCTAAATGAAGGATATTTCTCTAGAGGAATTAGCAGAATTATTAGAACAAGGATTTAATGGGCAAGTTCTTTTTAACGGCAGTGTTGAAGTTAATCATTACAAAGGAGACGAGCTTCATAGTCGAATCTACCAAGCATCGGGGGCGTTTAGGCTAACAGGTCGAGCTATTGACTGCGTTAGAAAAGATGAAAATACTTTCCATTTGGGATTATCAGAGAGTAACTCAGAATTTCATTTTAGAAAAAGTAAGAGAAGAGTTTCCGTTATAAAATTAGAAAAAAGTAGCACCTATATTAGGGTCCCAATAACACTGCAAGAGGGAGTATTATTAGAAATAGCAGATCCTGAAGATATTTTATACTAAATTAATTATTTCTTATGCCAACTCTTTAATCAATCTATGATCGATTCTATGGGCTTGCCTTTAAGCAAGTTCTTTAATTAATCTTTGATTAATTTCATGGGTTGGCCTTTACGCCAACTCTTCTTCTACAGAAATATCTTCTTCGTCGTGCCTTACTGGAACGGCATTGCTGCTAATTATCAAAACGTCTCCAATTGCTTTTATGAACTGGTGTGGAACAATTATTCCTCGAGCACCACCCAAAGAATCAGCTACAGAAGATTCTCTTGCAACAACAAGTCTCCAACCATCAACTTTATTATCAACTAAATTGACTTCTTCAACAACACCAAACAAATCTCCAGAGTCAGTATAAACTTTTTTTCCTATCGTTTCAGATAGTCTCTTAATCTTTAGCATGTTCAAGAGAAAAGGACTTTATTTAAATAGATTTCTATGTTAGAACAATAGTTATTAAAGACCATTTTAACCATAACAAACTCTTTGAACGATTTTTATTCGACAATAGGTTTATAAAAAATAGAAGATACAACTTATTATGAATCAAAGAGAGGCCCTGAAGGGGTTTTTTATAATCCTTTTAGCTTCAATTGTTTTAGCTCTAAGCATAGCTTTTCAAGACACATCTTTAATGCTCTATGCATTCGTAAGTTTTTTCATTATAATCTCTTTAAATGTCCTAGCAAAGAAGGCAATTGGGTACTATTTTGAAACAGGTGTGAAAATAAAATTTTGGTCAATGTATCATTTCGGATTTAGAAAAGACTACCATTTCAAAAAAGCAATCCCCATGATTTGGCTTCCCCTCATTCTTTCTCTTTTAAGCCGAGGTGTTTTATGGTGGCTCGCAATCTTAGAGTTTGACGTCGAAGCAAAGGCCGAGAGAGCTTCACGTAGACACGGACTTTACAGATTCACACAAGTTACAGAATGGCACATGGCTTGGATTGCAGTTTGGGGAATAATTGTAAATGTAATCGTTGCAATAATTGGTTATATATTAGGATTCGAATTTTTTGCAAAACTAGGAATCTACTATGCCATCTGGTCTTTAATTCCATTATCAAGTCTTGATGGTTCAAAAATATTTTTTGGGAAAAGGGTTCTGTGGACATTCATGGCCATAATTGGTATAATTCTGTTATGGTGGTCTGGAAGTATTGGTGTTTAAGTCTTATCTTTTACTCTTTTTCTTTTCTGCTCTTTTAGCATTCTTGTCTTTTTGAAAGAATTGTAAGTATATTATAGGCAAAATACCAAAACTGTTTATAACTAGGATAAATATGAACCAATTAATCTGATTATTTCTAGCACTCTTCCACATTGCAATTGCTTTCCAGACTAGTTCCCAAATTAATAACGCAATAAGCCACCCCGTAAGCTCATATCCCCAAAATGCAAATGCCATACTAAAAACATCACTTCAATCTTTATAAAGTTTAACTATCTTGAGCCCATATGGAAAAAAATTCTCTAATTCCTCGAGATTATCAAAGCAAGATATTAGAAACCTGCCTAGAAAAAGACTGCCTGGTAGTTCTCCCAACAGGAACTGGAAAAACTCTTATCGCCCTCTTGTTAGCAAAAAGAATTTTTCAAAAAGCCCCCCTTACAAAAATCTTGATTCTTGCCCCAACAAGACCCCTAATAGAACAACACTATGAATATTTTAAAAAAAACTTGCCCGAGGGCTTTGCAGATATGCAAATATTTACGGGGAAAACCGAAAGTCAAAAAAGAAGAGAAATTTGGAAAACTGCCGAATTTATTTTTTCAACCCCCCAGTGCATTGCAAACGACTTAGAAAATAACCTATACGCCTTAGACGAGGTAAGCCTTCTAATAGTCGACGAATGCCATAGATGCCTAAAAAATTATGCTTATAACAGAGTTCTGCAAAAATATAAAGAACAAAATCAAGACGGAGCCAGAAGAAAAGTCTTAGGACTTACTGCTTCACCAGGTTCCGATAAAGAAACAATTGCAAGGGTATGTGAAAATTTAGGAATTGAAGCAGTAGAAATAAGAACGAGAGAAAGTCCAGACGTCAAACCCTACCTTCAAGAGTTAGAATTTGAAAAAATAGAGGTTGCTTTCCCTCAAGAATTAGAAGAAATAAGAATAATCCTAACAGAGATATACAACAAAAAAATTCAAGAACTAAAAAATAGAAAAGTTTTATTCGGATACGCTTCAAAAACTGCCCTTCTCGCTCTTCAATCAAGACTAATGAAAGAAATTTTGAGAGGAAAAGATTTCAATAAAATGCTTGCTGTTTCTGTTCTTGCTCAAGCCATAAAACTATCTCACGCTCTTGAATTACTTGAAACACAAACAATTTCTTCATTTACTTCTTACCTAAAAGACCTTTACAATCAAGCCCAAGCACAAAAATCTAAGGGCGTTCAAAAATTAGTAAAAGATCCCCTCTTTTCCAAAGCGTACACCCTAGCTACAACCCTATTAAACGAACATCCAAAAATAAACGAGTTAAAGAGAATAGTAACGGAACAATTAGAAAAAAATTCTGACTCAAAAATAATTGTCTTTGCCCAATATAGGGAAACGGTTTTAAAAATTTCAGAAACATTAAAAGAAATTAAAGGAGCAAAAGTAGAAAATTTTGTAGGCCAGGCTATAAAAGAACACCAGAGCGGAAAAATATCAGGACTAAACCAAAAAGAGCAAAAAAAAGTAGTTGAAAATTTTAAGGAGGGGAAAGTAAACATTCTTGTCGCAACTTCTATTGCAGAAGAAGGCCTTGATATCCCTGAAGTAAATCAAGTTATATTTTATGAACCAATTCCTTCAGCAATTAGGACGATTCAACGAGCCGGTAGAACTGCTAGACTTGCTCCGGGCTCTCTTAAAATTCTCATGACAAAGAATACAAGAGACATCGCCCACCACTATGCAAGCCATCATAAAGAAGTTAGGATGCATAAAGCAATAGACCAAATAAAAGAAGAATTTAACTCAGGCGATAAACAAGAAAAACTAACCTAAATATTTCTAAATATACAATTCAAACACGAATTAATTAATAAACTTGGGAATATCCAAAAAATAATGAAAGAAATCCAAAACATATTCTCAAATACTAAAACGGAAAAAACAGTTTGCCCAAACCCCAATAACCCAATCATCGTCGACACTAGGGAAAAACAATCCCTTATTGCCGCAAACCTAATCGAGCAAAAAGCGAAAATCTCTTTTGAAACCCTTGAAATCGGTGATTATCTAATCAACGACACAATAATTGAGCGAAAAACATTCCAAGATTTTGTTTTATCAATGATAAACAAAAGACTTCAAGAACAGTTGATAAACTTAAAAAAATACAAAAAGCAAATTCTTTTAATCGAAGGCTTTGATTATAACTATAATAAAACAAAAGTTCATGAAAATGCCATTCGTGGAATGCTCTTGTCCGTTGCCCTCGACTTTCAAACCCCCATAATCTTCACAAAAGACTGCGAAGATACTTCAAAATTTTTAATTTTGACTGCAAAAAAAGATGAAAAGCCAAAAAAAGAAATTTCGACAAGACCTTCAAAAAATATAATAAACATAGAAGAACAAAAAATGTTCATTCTCGAAGGATTTCCCGGTGTCGGCCCAACAACAGCATATTATCTTCTAAAAGAATTTGGTAATCTTCAAAGCATTTTCAATGCAAAAAAAGAAGACCTAAAGAAAGTAAACACTTGGGATGAAAAGAAAATTGATAAATTTAGAGAACTTTTAGATACCTCTTAAGGCCCAAGCACAAACTTAGAATACTTCAAATTTTCGGCCAATTTTTTTATATCACTCAATGTAACAGCATTAATGTTTTTTTCAAAGTTATAATAATCTCGAGCGTCCCCTTTTAGTTCACTAAATATCAAACTTACTGCAGCATCTTCTGAATCTTCACTTTTTACATCCTTATTTCCCAAAACCTGTATTTTTGCTTCCCTCAATTCCTCGGGTGTCACGTCTTTCATTTTCTTGTATTGCTCCGTGCAAATTTTTTCAACTTCTTCTAACTTAGTTTTATCCGTTCCAGCCCATATTAAAAAGTATCCGTAATTTCTTCCAAGTTCATATTCGGACCTAACAGAATAGACCAATCCCCTCTTTTCCCTAACTTCTGTAAAAAGCTTGCTTGACATCCCCTCTCCCAAAATTGCTGAAAAAACTTCAATTGCATAAACTAATTTTTTATCTTCATATGGGGCATGAAACCCAAAAGCCACATTTGTCTGTTGAAGATTTTCTCTTTTCTCCACCTTCTTCAAAAGTTTTTTTTCTATTTTGGGCATTTTAACAACTTCTCCTTTTTTATCAATGCAAAATTCTTCTGCAAATTTCAAAACTTCTTCAAAAGTATTATTTCCAACGACGCATAGTATTGAATTTTTCGGAATATATGTTTGAGAATGTCTCTTAACAATGTCTTCTCTTTTTATTTTTTTAACTATCTCTGCTTCTCCACCCGCAGAAAGCCCAAACGGCTCTTCATACAAAGTTTCTTTCAATGAATCAAGAGTATGGATATGAGGATTATCTCTTCGCATCTTTAATTCCTCTAATATCACCTTGCCTTCTTTTTCTACTTCCTCAATAGGAATTGTTGGGCTAAAGAAAATATCAAATATAACATCCATTGCAACTCTCAAATGATCTGAAGGCAATTTTGCATAATATGCGGTAATTTCCTCGTGTGTAAATGCATTAAACATCCCCCCAAGTCTTTCGATTTCCGAAGAAATTTGTAATACCGTCCTCCTTTTAGTCCCTTTAAAGCATAAATGTTCTAAAAAATGAGCAATTCCTTTTTCTTTTTTCTCTTCATATGCCGCCCCATACTTTGCAGCAAGCATTACCGTGGTCACAGGAACGTCTCTTTTTTCGTGAAGAATCGTCAATCCATTGGATAAAATCTTTTTATTGAATTTCATATAATCCTTTCGAAAAACATCTTTTTATTTGTTGCGTATACAAATGAATCTCTCGCCATTCTCATTCCAATCTCCAAGTATCTCAAATTTCTCTTTCAAAAAGTCAGTTAACCAAGCCCGATTAACTGCGAATTTCTTTCCCTTACTCAAACTTTGAAGAGGTAAGCTAATAACAATAAAATCAGAGAGACCCATAATCTCCATCAAAAGTTTTTTGGAATAATTTTTTTCAAAACTTTCAAGCGCATCAACAACCTGAAACAAAAAAACCATTCGAGGCTTAGAAGTTTTTTCAATTAAGTCGTTTATTTTACCAATATCAAATAAATCGTCTTGGACAATCAGGGATTTAATAAATTTATTTTCTGCAAAAAATAAATTAAGATTATCAACGACCTGTCCAGCGGCTTCAACCCCCAAGTATTCAATATCTCCAAAATATTTTCTTAAATACTCCACAGAATACCCATTAACCCCACAACCCAAATCAATAACTGAACTAACATTCCCAACCAACTCCCTAATCCTTAAATAAAGTGCATCGTAATCTCTTTTCTTCGTCGACAAATGATATTTCAAAACTTCTAAATCCTTCAATTTCAAAACCCTATTTGTCAAAAAAACCCCAAAATATTTTCGTAAATTCGCCCTAGCCCCCCCAACATCTCCTTTAGTCTCTTCAAGCGCCCTCGCAATTATAGTATCAGGCAATTTTGAAAATTCTCTCTTCTTTTTGACTTCTAAAATTTTATTTTCCATCATTCCACCACAATCTCCCGCTGCCACGAATGTCCTTCACCAGAATCCTTAAAACTCTTTACTTTCAAACCCTTAGAGAATAACGGGCTATTCAAAACAAAAGATTCTGTCTCGCCACCCTCCCCCGAAGGATTAATTTTATATTTTTCTTGTAACATCCCCATTTCTTTTATATAACCTTCATCTATTTTTCGCCCTAGCCACGTTTTATCCAAAGGATATGCACCAACACCCACGATTATTACTTCAAACCCTGCGTCAACAATTTCTTTTAACAGTCCTATTTGATTTTTTTGCCATATAGGGTTTACACATTTTATCCCCAAGTCATCACAAATATCCTGTATTCTCGACGCCTGATATTCACTCCTAACAGCCCCCGTAACTATCCCCCCTATTTTGTATTTTTTTATTGCTTTTTTTATGGCGTTTTTCAAATCAGTAAGTTCCTTTTCTTTTTCTCCAAGAGTCTTAACAACAATTAATGGAAGGTCCATTACCTTTGCCTGCTTTTTTGTTTGACTAACTGAAGGTTTCTGAAACATATAGCTATAAGGATTTTTTGATATTAAAGTTATTAAACAAACGATTTCATTTCCAGCCTTCTTTGCTAAATAAGCCGAATAATTCGAATCCTTCCCACCAGAAAATAAAACTCCTAATTTCATAAAATAAAGATGAAGTTAGGCTTTAAGATTGTTTTCCCCACTATTTTTCCCACCCCATCTATTCTTTGGTTTCTTCAAAAGCAGATACAAAAATAATATGAAAAGTAAAATTGCACCAATGCCAATCCAAACGGCCCGATAAAATTCTTTTGTGTATCCTATCTCTCCACCACCAAGGTTTGGTGCCAAATATTCAGATTTATCGTTTGCTGCAGAAGGCTCATCTGTATCCTCAACCAATTCTTCTCCCATAAAGGTGCTATCATTTTCAGTCGCATTATCTAGAGCCCCGTTAGAAAATTGATCCCATTCACCAGAAACTGCTAAATCTTCCGTAGATGAATTATTCTCTGCAAAAACTAGAGAGCCGAAAAATATTAACATCAAAAAAAATAAGTATAACCTTCTTTTCATAAAAATATTAAGTTAATAACCTTTAAGAGTATTACTAAATTTAAAAATTTATTAATTACTGTGTTCCTTCAAGATCCTCGCCATTATCAGTTATGCCGGCGCATTCTGGATCAGAAGAAGAACCAGCCACGTTAGGAGAAGCGAAGTCTATCTTCCCATCGCCATCATCGTCTATTCCGTTATTGCATTGAACTGAAGGATTAATCCCGAGCTTGCCTTCAACAACTTCAAGTCTAGCTTGCAACTTCGCAACAGCATCTTTCAACTCAGTAGAACCGTCATCATTGTTCACCCAAGAAGCAGCCTTCATCGTATACAAATATTCTTTAGAACTCTTCTTTTTCACAAGAGTCAACTTTTCCAAATTTTCTTTGGTCATCCGAGTAGAATCTGCCCTACTAAGAACGACCTGAATCTCCTCAGTTACGCAAGATCCAGAGCCAGAATTACTCGCATCATACTCCATACTCTTAACAAGATACCCCGGATTCTTTCCAGAATCTCGGACTATATAGATTTCCACTAATTTTCCTTTATCATTACAATAATCTGCAGAGACACTCGTTACACCGCCGACCTTTTTCCCATTTATCTCGATAATACCACCACTTGACAAAACATATCCTGCCTGGTCGGGTGCTTTCCCCCCATCAGAATCCATTGCTTTTGGCACACTAAGACCAGAAGTTTCGGCAACAGCATTCCCCGTAATAGTTTTCTGCCCTTCATTATAAAGAACAGAAACACCGACTGCAAAAAATAATACTAAAAAGAAATACCACAACCCCTTATTCATTTAATAGTCAACAAAATAAAGTATTTAAAGTCTCCCAAAATTCACAAAAATAATTAAACTAGTAAATCATAAAAAATCATGGCTTCTACCAACCAGTCACCATTCTATCAGAAGGCAGAAAAAGAATTTTTGCTTGCAAAAACAGACGTGGATCGAATTGCTTGCTTAGAGGTTATGATAAAAGAGTGTCCAAAGCACAAGTCTTCTGAAGCAATGCTACGTAACCTTAAAACAAGATTAAAAAAATTAAACGAAAAAGTAATCCGTCAAAAGAAATCGGGTAAGTCCACAAAGATTGGAATAAAAAAGGCAGATATGCAATGCGTTCTTGTCGGATTCCCTAATAGCGGGAAATCAACGGTTTTCAAGACATTAACAGGATTAAACCCTCAAATTTCCCCACACCAATTTACAACTAAAGAAGAGGAGCTAGGAAATTTCAAATTTGAAGATGCAAATATCCAAGTCATAGACTCCCCCGCATTCCCAAATAACGACAAAAGTCTAACGAATTCAACAGATACGCTTCTTCTTGTTATCGATGATTTAAATCAAATAGAAAAGTCAAACGAATACATTTATAGGAGCAAAGCAAAACTAATTTTAATATTTAACAAAGCAGATTTGCTTTCAGAACCAGAAAGAAGAAAAATAGAAGCCACATTAAAATCTAAGTATAAAGGATACAATTTTGCTTTCTTCTCCAAATCTCCAACAAAAGAAGAACTAGAACTTTTAAAGAAAAAAACATTTGAAAGTTTTCCCGTAATCAGAATCTACACAAAGGAACCAAAAAAAGAAGCAAGTTACGAACCCATGATTCTAAAAAAAGAATCTAATCTTCGCGATGCCGCAGAAAAAATCCTAAAAGGTATGTCCAGCAAAATAAAGAGGGCCAGAATTTGGGGCCCATCTTCCAAATTTGCTGGCCAAGTCATAGGTCTTGACCACACCTTAAAAGATAAAGATGTCATAGAATTTCAAACAATATGAAATTGAACTTCAAAAAAACGATTTTCCTTCTAACACTCTTAGGAATACTTCTTCTAATCATTCTTTCCCAAAATCTTTCGAATATAAAATCAGCAGAAATCGATTCAATTCATTTCTCAAATGACATCACGACAATAATTACTACAGATAATCAAACCCTAATTTTATTTGGAGCAGACCAAGTAGAATTAAAGAAAGGAGATTCTATAAAATTTATCGGAAGTCTTGAAATGTATCGTGGGAAAAATCAGGTCATAGTAGATAAAATATGGAAAATAAAGTAAATATCGACGAATACATAATCCGACCACATAAATTCTTATAAGTAAAAAATAATTATTCTCTCCCATATGCTCCTTGAACTAATTCTAGCATTTCTGGTTGGAATTCTTGCGGGAATAATCACAGGCCTCATCCCGGGAATCCATATTAACCTCATTGCAACCTTGATTGTTTTTTCTTCCCTAACCCTTAACATCCCCGTAATTGCTTTTATTGTCTTCATAACTTCTATGGCAATAACGTCGGCATTCATGGATTTTATTCCTTCAATTTTTTTAGCTGCCCCTGATGAAGGCACCGCTCTTTCAGTCCTCCCAGGCCACCAATTCCTCCTCCAAGGTCAAGGTCACCACGCACTAAAGCTTGCACTAACGGGTTCAATGTTCTCAATCATTCTTTTAATCATAATAATCCCGCTTTTTATTTTAATTATTCCAAAAGCATACCCATTTATGCAAAGAATGATGGGCTTCTTTTTAATTTGGATTGTAATACTTATGATTTTAGGAGAAAGGAATAACAACTTAAAATGCCTTCTCATCTTTATCCTTGCAGGATTTCTCGGACTTTCCACATTAAACCTCAACCTTAATCAACCACTCCTGCCGATGCTCACTGGACTTTTTGGAGCTTCCACTCTCATCACCTCGATAAAAACGAAAACAAAAATACCAAAGCAGAACACCAAAAAAATACCAATTTCAAAAGAAGATTTAGTTAGACCCTTATTAATCACTTCTTTTGTTTCCCCGTTAGCCTCTATTTTTCCCGGACTAGGGAACAGCGAAGCTGCAGTAATAGGTTCTCGTATTGGTGGAAAATTAAGTAGGGAACAATTCTTAGTTCTCTTAGGTTCAATCAACACCCTCGTCGTTTCAATTTCATTTCTTGCACTGTACTTACTTCAAAAAACGAGAACAGGCGCTGCTGCTGCAATAAATCAAATTACTCCCATAGAAATTCCCGAACTATTAATAATTTTATTAACAATTTTCCTGACAGCAATAATCGCTTACCCATTAACATTAAAAACTTCCAAAATTTTTGCAAGTAACATCCATAAAGTTTCTTACACGAAAATCTCTGCATTAATTCTGATATTTATCTCGGTAATTGTGATCTTAATTTCCGGGCCGTTGGGCTTTTTAGTTTTCACCGTTGCCACGCTCCTTGGCATAACTGCAATAGAATTCAATATCCGTAGAGCCTTTTTGATGGGTTGTCTTCTAGTCCCGACAATACTATTTTATCTACCTCTCTAATTTTTTTGATGCATCCATCAAAGATAAAACTTCAAATAACTTAGGTAAAAAGTAAGAGATCAAAGAAAGAACATACAATATAGATGTAGAATTTCTTGAGAATAATAAAGAAAATACTCCCGGAAGTATCACGAGCCCAACACTGGGAACTAGTACGGAGATAATACCTAAAAGAGTAAATAGGGTAAATAAAATAGCAATTATCAAATTAGCTATCCCCGCCTTTCTTGCAAACCCCACATCTCTTCCAGCCCTCATCAGCCCGATAGCAAAAAGATACCACACAAATACTAAGGACAAGAAAATTATCCCAAAAAGGATAATCATCCAGGCAGGCAGGGTCGCTGCCGGAGGCACCTCTTCGACTATCATTAAGCCCGGAGTATTTTTTAGGCTTTTAGAAGTAAAAGAAATAACGGCACCCATAATCACAAAAAGTGCAGAAAAGATTATTCTTAGTCTCGACGCATTCTTTAGCAAATTAACCTTAGTTAATTTTCCCATTCTTACAAATCCTAAAAGATATAACAACCCCATAAAAACAAACACCCCCAAAAAGATATAACTATTAGAAAGAGATTTTAAGAATTCTGGAGGATTTTGAGAATCAATAAAAATTGTAAAAAACATAGATACGATTGTCAAAACTAAAAAAATCGACCCAATTATTCCAGCTATTTTCATCCACTTAATTCCGTGCGAGGGTTCTCCTAAAGAAGAGTTAATGGGCTTTGGAAGCAGAGCCCTACTAGAAGCATTAGCAACAGACAAAGCAGCGTCAAAATCATTTTCAGTGTAGCCTCTTGAAAGAACTTTCCCCTTTAATTCTTCAAGAGAGTATCTATCTTTATTTTCTTTCAAATAATCTACGATCACCCCGTTTACCACGGAATATTAGAGAATCAAGAAGTTATAAAGTTTTCTTCTAAAATCGTCAAAGGAGTTATTTTCTCTGCAGGTTTTTCTAATTAATCCCTTTTTACAACCCCGAAATGCTTTTTTACCAAATTTTGCCAGAATATTTCTCTCTCAAAAAATTCTACCAGGCCCTCTGTTTGCCGATTTAATTCTGCGGTCCTTGAGTCTTCTCTTTCAGTATCTTCATAATGGTGAGCACAATGTCCCCGTTCCATCCTCACAGGTATTCTTGGGTCATAATCAGAATCATAATTTCCCATGAGAGATAAAAAGTTCACAAGTTTATTAATTTATTTATTAATTAATTCACCTCATTTCGCAAAAATGATTAAAATCAATGCTTCTTTTCGAGAGTATCGAGAAAAACATACATTTGCTCATCAGAACCAATGCTTCTTTTCGAGAGTATCGAGAAAAACATACACTGGTTCTTCAGAACCAGTGCTTCAACTCAATTTGTCTTTCGTTATCTTTGCCAAAGATGCTTTCTATATAATTTTTAGTCAATTCCATACCCTCCCGAGTATACGAAGAAATATTATAATTTTTTGCTAAATCCATCGCAGGATCCAAATATTTTCTGATCGCTCCTTCAGTTATTGTAAAAATAATTTTACCTGAACATTTCAAACATTTTCCAATTAAAGGAACTCTTCGGTATATCTCATTACAACCAACACACCTAAAGGTCTGCTTTGCAAATTTTCTTAAATTTCCCCTAATGTCTCTGATAAAATGCCTTTCAATTACTAGTCGTGCCACATCTTCCGTATTCACTGCTCTAATCTTCGTAACCAATTCCATTTGCTTTTCCACTTTTTCTTTCATTGTTGGAATTGATTTGTATGACCCATTTACTACCCCCTCATTAAAATTAGAAGAATCATGTGTAAATCCTATACCCACAAAAGGATCTTGATTTGACTTTAACCTACTCTTAACAGTTTCAATATTACATTTTGATGAATGCTCTCCCTTTTCTGCAAAAAGGTAAACCTCTAAAGGATAATGATTGCAAACTTCAAAAGATAAAATTTGATCATCAACCTCCCCCGCCCTAATTCTTGCATTCAAAACTAATGGTGCGTCCTGTGTTGCGCCTCGATGACTTGGTAAAAACTTTTTAGAAAAGTTAAGTAAAACATCCATCAAGAGCATCACTGCGGCTTCGTCCCCGTCACAGTCTCTCCTCATCGCAGCATGCATATACGGGCTAGCAACAAGCCCCTGAAGTTCGCTAAATCCTATAATCCTTCCAATAACCCCCGCGCAATTGTGTGGAGCCATGCATGCAACTAAGTGACCAATCAAATCATTTTTGGATTTTAAATTATAATAAGTTGAAATTCCGTAAAACCTTTTCAATTCTTCATCAACAAAATTAGCAATATTAAAGAAAACATCATCAGCTTTTTCATCAGCAGTTAAAGAGCATGAAGGAAGGACTATGTCATGGGGCATCAGCTCCAGCGTCTGATCGTTTCTGCTTAACTGTTCTCCATTAATATCTTTTGTATATCCTAACTCTCGAAGTTTTTCTATACTTGTCCTAATCTCTAACGGTTTGAAATGGGTTAATGGTATCTCCGTCGCATCATACCTAATAGTCCCATCCTTATTTACTGCCAGATTATATTTTGCTCGTAGTATTCCTTTAGATAAATTTTCACAACTTTTGGAATCATTACTCAAACCCCTAACACCCTTAATTAGTGGGGGAAGTTCAAAATCTTCAAAGCCTAATTTCTTGGTGGCTACATTAAAAAAATGTTTTATATCTAAATTTTTTCTTGAATATTGAGAACTGTTTCCTTCATGTTCTTTGCAGGGTTCTTCAGTAATCTTTTTACAAGCCCTACAATTCCATTTTGCCTTTGTTTTTTGTCCGCACTTTTCGCAAGATTGATAAATTGTTTCATTACCACATTTGCAAAAAAACAAAGGCCAGTCGGATCGGACATGCCCTTCAACAATAGCTGCCTGAACACTTCTTAACCTCCCACCCTGACTAGCGACGGGAAAAAGGATATTTGGGCTACCAGTCAATTTTCGTAGTTTTGCTTTTTCCGGTCGGCCCATCCTAGTCCCAATAAATGTTCCTGCCTTATCTTTTATTTGATACTTTGAAATAGAATTAATAATCTCTAAAGTATCATTTGAGTTAGAAAAGCTTTTTCCAGAAATTTTCTTCAAAATTTCTTCAATAGACTCCTTGAAAGATTCCCCATCCAATAACTCTTTCAAACCTAAATTTTTTATTAAAGCCCTCGCATCAGATTCTATAACCACATTATCCAAAAAAACCTTATGTTCAACACCTAAAATTTCCAAAGCTCTTTTTGCTTTTGCCAAATCTTTTCTAGAATGTTCACCAAAAGGCAAAACAATTTTTACAATTTCTCCTTCTCCTCTCCAAATAGCCCCCTTCATCCAATTAGCTAACTCAAAAAAATCTTCTTTGGATATTTGGGTCCAAAAAAATATAAAATTTGGATGTAAGGCAACTAAATATTTTTCACTAAATTTTATCGCCTCATCCAAGCTAATGCTAAAGGCATCAAAAGTTTTTTCTTCACCAGTAATCTTTAATTTTTCTTCAACTTCTAAACCCCACCACTCCTGAACATATCCTGGTTTCAAAAGAGGAGAATTTCTATCAATTACATCACCTAATGGGAAAAGTATATCCCCCAAATAAGTTATCTCCAAAACATCATTATAAATTTTTTTTGCCTCTTCTAAAGTTTTTAATCTTAAAACAGAGCCATCTTTTAATTTGACAATTGGCCCATCGAGTTTATCACAAGAAGTTACAATACACCCTTTCGTTGGCTTTTCTATTTTTAGTTGGGTCCCATGAGACAAAAATCCCCCCGTTATCCCCATTGTGACTGGAGAAATGGATACTGCTGAAAATCCTGCCGTTCTGCTTCTCCCATACCTAAATCTAAATCCTCCAGACTCTCCTGGATGACCATAAACTGGTCTGCCTGCAACAAGGTCTTTTATGTAAGTTGCAACAACATCTCCAACCCCCTTCTCTCTTTTCTTATGTATTCCAATATATTCAGTCAGCCAATCCCACCCAGTGCATTTAAGTCCGGCCTTTTTTGGAGAGTTAAGCCTCATCAACCCTTTCTGAGCTTTTTGTGCCAAACCCTCACTAAATGTTAAACACATCCCACCCCGAATAAAATTTGTAGGAACTCGTGGTAAATCTTTATAATTTGAAACTTCTCTTTTTTCTGTCGGGTCCCCATCAATTTGTATCGGAAGATTTTTTGCTAAAAATTCCATCTCTTCTTCAGTTGGAAAATATTGCAAGTTTGTAATCCTTTCATGATAATCGGTATTTTCGGTCACATATCTTTTTACTTCTTTTTCGTCGGGGTCGTATTTTGCATAACCAAAATGCTCCCTCAAAAAATCAATTAGCATTAATACAACACACGTTGCGGTTGTTCCAGCACTTCTAATTGGCCCGCTAAAATTGGCTATAAAATAATCTTCCCCATTCCTAGTTTTACCCAGTCTTAATCCGGTATATCCTTCTATCGGAGAAGCGACAACACCGAGAGTTAAATAAGCAAAACCTATTCTAATTCCGGCATCTATTGCTTCCAACCTATCTTTAAACTTATGAAACTTTTCTTCAGCAATTTCTTTTGCAATGAAAAAGCTAACAGAGGTGTCTAATTTTCCGAATTGTTCCTCTAGTTCTAACATTCTCTTAGTTATTTCTTGAACGGGTAAATCTGGATAAATGGTAGTAATTAAACCAACAGATTTTTCTGCCATAGTCATAGCAAGAGGAATTTCTACTTTTTCTTCAGGATCCAATCCTTTAGATCTAGCCATATTCGCCAAAGCATATTCTTTTCTAACCCCAGTATTTAAATTCTCAAAATATTCTTCAGTGCTTTCTTTTAACTCACTTTCCATCTTCTATAACTGCGGGTTCAACTTTTTCTCCCCCCACATTCTTGGAATCTCCAGAAAAATCCATTATCTTTATTTCCCGAGTCTTCAAATTAAAAAGAGGTATTTTGCAAGGATCGGGATTATTTCCAACTTTTTCTTCAAAAGGAGTTATCGATTGAAAACAACTCCCACTAATCATTAAAATATTATTAAACGTTGAAGCTTCTGCCCTATGTTGGTCCCCTGTCAAAACGACATCAGGGATAATATCTATTACCATGGGGTCTCGTTCACACGGAATATAATCTACTAAACCATGCGTGGGTGCTAAATGTCTTCTCTTAAGCATCTCTTTAACAATCATCGTTGGAGAGTTGTGCCCATATTTTATTCTCATTCCCGGAATTTCTTCGATTAAAGAGTTTATACTTCCCCCATGATAAATTAAAATTTTAAAACCGCCATCTATTTCAATTATACAAGGATTTGGAACCAAATGCAAATTTCCTAAATCATGAAGCCCGGGAGCATATTTATGAGGGATTATCTGCTGTGGTTCTCCCACCCAAACCATGTCGTGTTGACCTGGAATCATAACCATCTGAACGTCAGGCCTAAAGAGCCTAAGAAATTCTTCTACTTTTTTATATTGCCCTAAAGTTGTATTAATATTCAAAAAGGGTTCTTGTCCGGGCCTTTGATTTATCCCATCTACATTATCCCCCATAAAAAAAAGATATTTAACTTTTTTAGCAATCGCTCGCTGCTCAGCACTTCCTTCTTCACCATTGACCCATTTTATAAATTTCAAGAAATTTTTTTCTAAAAACATCGTAGACCCTACATGAAGATCCCCTATAACTGCAATATACTCATCAAAACTGCTCTTTCGCTTTTCCTCTAGACTAGCCTGCGGAAAAATTATATTACTTGCAAAAAGCATCTCACGAGAACCCGTAACTTCAAAAGCCACAATATCATCTAGCAACAAGTCTTTTGCTTTATCGAAAACCTCTTTCTTATTAGCATTAACAAGAATTGTTGATTTCCCTGTAAGATCTTCCACCTGTATCAGTAAATTCTTGTTTTTTGTTATAGTTTTTTCGCTAACTATTGCTATCAAGGTATAATTTGCCCTATCAAATCCCAATCGTTTAATCGTCGTTAGATTCTCTAAATTGAAAGAATCAAAAATTTTCTTAAACATTTCATACCTGGAACGAAAATGGTTAACGAAGTCCTTTACTTCTACTTTCTTTTGAGGAAATGCTGGGGCAGAAATTAATTTTACCTTTCCAGTTTTAGACTGCTCGTCTTCTTCTAATTCTTTTTCTTCATCTTTTTTGAGATAGTTTATTCCCCCAAAGAATGCATTTATTTCATCTTCCTTATAGTCATTAATCAGAAAAGATCTTATCTTCTCAAAATTTTCTTCAAAAAGTTTTTTTGTAATTACCCTTTCAACTACTCCTAAATCCCCCAGGACCCCTACCAAATTCTTCGCCCCCTCATCATTCATATTGGACAAAAAATTAAGCATTTCCCTGTCTAACAAAAAACCCTTACTCATACAAAGTTTCAATATTTCGGAGGCCATTGTCTATTTCGTCAAAACGGTCTAAAAGAAAAGAGATTCTTCTAGAATCTTTTCGACCCGGTCAAATAAATTTGAGGGAAGGGAAAGTTTAATCTCTCTCGTTCTTCCATGCCTCCCTTTGGATATAATCTTAGCATTAATTAATCCAATCATATCTATCTCGGCCAAAATATCTGATATTCTTCGCTGTGTCAAAACATCTGTTTTTGTTTTGTTGCAAAGCTCTTGATAACCATTATAAACATCTCCTGTAAAGAATTTATCTATCTTATCCTCTTTTGCTTTTTTAGTAAGTTGTAATATGGAGTAGAGTACTAATTGAAATTGTTTCGGTTCACTTGAAATAATGTCTAAAATTTTATCCTTTTCCATTTTAAGGTTGGCTAAATCGATATACTCCTCTGAAACTATTTTTTTTCCTTCCCGTTCACTCAATTCTCCTGCAATCCGTAGTAAGTCCAAAGCTCTTCTTGCATCTCCGTGTTCTCTTGCCGCATATGCAGCACATTTAGCAATTACGCCCTCAGAGATGGCCCCTTCTTTAAAGGCGAGGTTGCATCTTTCATTCAATATATCCTGTAGTTGTATCGCATTATAGGGGGCGAAGACAAATTCTTCTTCCCCCAATGAGGATCTAACTCTTGGATCAATATTCTCTAAAAAAGTTACATCATTTGAGATGCCAATAAGAGAAATTTGAGCCTTGGTTAATTCTTGATTCAAACGAGTTAAAGAATACAAAAAATTGTCTGAAATTTTTTTTATCGCTTGGTCTATTTCGTCAAATATGAACACAACTAATTGTTTCTTAGTATCTACCAGTTCTATAAACTTAGACCATATCTGGTCTGTTGGCAGGCCAGTTGAAGGAACCTCCCCGCCTAGTTGCCCTATTAACGCTGCTAAAATTCTATATTCAGTATCTGCTACTTTTTTTAGTTTACAATTAAGATATTCAAACCTAACATTAACATCCAACTCTTCAGCTTTTTTTACTAATTCATCTCTTACATATATCACTGAAAGAGTTTTCCCTGTCCCCGTTTTACCATAGATAAATAGATTACTGGGTCGCTCTCCCCTAAGTGCTGATGCCAAAGTTCCAGCAAGAGATTTTATCTGTTTATCTCTGTGAGGAATTGATTCTGGAGTATACTTAACTTGTAAAACACTTTTATTTTTGAATAAACTATTATTTACTGCTGACTCAAAAATCTCTTTTAATTCTACTCCCATTCAAAACCTCTCTTGATTTAGTAATTAAGATTTAATTGAGTATTTAAATTTTCATATATTGGAAAGTATAATATCCCTACCCCGAGTTCTTTTGGAATAAAAAATCATGAAAAATTAAGCCAAACCCTAAAAAACACTAAAGATAGGAGAAATTTAGTATCTTTTGAACAAGCCCCCACCCCCTCACTTCCCCTCCAAAGGAAATCAAAAAATCAAAAAATTTCTCCTTTTAATTCATTCAATCTATATAGTATAATATATACATTATATTATATATATTATATAATATAAATCTTTTTAAATAAAAATTAGAAAAAAATCAAAAAAATTTCAGAAGGTTTTTAAGTGTTTCCAACAGAAACACTAGGGTGAGGTTAAAATTCGTTTTTAAAGCTAAAATATTCCCAAATAACCCATAAATAAGATTAATTTACGAAACGTTCGTATAATCTCATAGTTTATTGTTACTCAAATAAAACAAAAAATCTTAAGAAAAGTTTATAAACAATTTTAATCTAATCACAAGATGGAAAAGAAACCATTCAAGGCTCTTGTGAGTAAACAAGTAGTTACAAAAGAGGGGAAAAGACTAGGGATGGTAAAGGACATTACCTTTGAATCAAGAACGGGAGAGTTAATTCACGTCGTACTTCGAGATTTAACTACCTACACATCTAATTTATCTCTAGAAAGAACTAAAGACAAAGAAGCTTTAATACCTTATAATGCGGTTATTGCGGTAGGAGATTTTATTGTGGTTTCAGAGGAAGACCTAATTTAACAAAAATTTATAAACTTATTTTTTTAAGAAAAGATTATGAGCAACATAAAATTGATGGGTTCGAGAATAACTAAGCTTTCTGGAGAAAGAAACGAGAATTTTGATGGGGAATTAAAAGTTACAACAAATCTTAGCATAATTTCAACAGAAATGGTTAAAGATGCCAAAGATATCCTAAAAATCTATTACCGATTTGAAGCAGATTACGGGGGCCTTGGGAAAGTCAGTGTAGAGGGTGCCCTATTTATCTCCTCAGACTCAAAAACTTTGAAAGATATTCAAAAAAATTCTAAAGCTCAGAAGATGAATGAGTCAAATCAACTTCTAATTGCTAATTTAATCCTTCAAAAAGCAAGTCTGAGATGCTTTGAAATCGAAGAAGAGCTAGGTTTACCTATTCACGTAAAGCTTCCAGCATTAACTTTAAAAGAATAAGCCTAATTTTATATACGATCTTTATTTCTAACAATCATTAGTGTGCCCACATCGCATAATGGTATTGCACTGGTCTCGAAAACCGGGCCCTTCGGGGCATCCCCGTTCGATTCGGGGTGTGGGCGCTTAATTTTGTAATCGAACGGGTTCCCGTTCATTCGGGGCGAACAATTTGCCTTTACGATCTTTACATTTCTATCTTAAGAAAAGGCAAATTGTGAGTTGTGGGCGCTTAATCATCTACAGATTCATGAAAAACATTTAAGAATGTCTCTTGTTTGTTATCTCCATGCCCCAAATATCTAAACAAAAAGAGGAGAAGATCTCCGAGCAGATACTATTTTATCTTTACAATGTTTTTCCAAGACAAGTTTTCACCTCAGATATAGCAAAAGAGATAGCAAGAGATGAAGAATTTGTAAAAAGACTCCTAATCCAACTAGATAAAAAAGAATTAGTAGTTAAAGTCGACAAAAATTCAAACGGGCAGACTTATTCTAGGAGAATGAGATGGAGATTATCTAATAAAATTCATCAGGTGTATTCAAAACACCAATAATTGATAACAACTATTATTAAATACTCCCAAATTCTTAAACAAACTAATGACAGACCCAATAAAAGAGGCGTTTCAGAAGATAAAACAGGATATAGACTCTTTAAGAGAAGAGACAACCCTCATAAGGGAAGGATTATTAGAACTATCTGATAAGATTAGGCTATTATCCATTCCAACAGATGATGGGTTAAATAGGTCCAACCCAACAGACAAACCAACAGACAGACAGACACAACCCCCCTCCTTTTCACCCCAATACGCTCTAAAAGGGCAAGAAAACCCATATTCCACAGGAAATAGGGGGGTTCCAACAGACAGACAGACAAACCAACAGACAGACAGACACATCATTCAGACACAGCTAAACGACCCAATTTCAGAGTTTAAACGAGCTAACGAAGTTTTAAGTTCCTTAGACTCCATAAAGAAAGAAATAAGAGCAAAATTCAAAGGATTAACCCCTCAAGAAATGGTCATTTTTGCCCAAATTTACACTCTTGAAGGCAAAAATGATGGTCTAGACTATAAAACCCTCGCTGAAACGACCCAATTAAGCGAATCTTCTATAAGAGATTACGTCAACAAACTCATAAAAAAAGGCATTCCTATCAATAAGATCAAGCAAAACAACAAAAAAATCATTCTAAAAGTCTCACAAGACCTAAAAAACATAGCCACGCTAGACACAATTCTTCAACTAAGAAATATATGAATCTCTAATTCTATTCGTACAACCGAATAAGTACTCCCATTATCCCCTTAATTCTCTCTTTTCTCTCACTTATCTAATTTTTGTTCTTAGTTTTCTTTCCTTTTACCCTCACTTTTACTTCTTTTAACAATTCTTCTTTAATTGCCTCGGGGATATAAACTCTCTTTTTTCCATTCGTTTCCCTCATTTCCCCTATCAAACTCTCACTTTTCTGTCTTATGGCATTTATTTGCCCTCTAATTGTACTTTTATCCTTCCCTAGTATGGTCGATAGGTCTTCATAGCTAAGCCTCATATCTGCATTAAGCAATGCCCAGACTATAGCCCTCTCCATTAGTGTCAAATTAGATAAAACACCTGTTTGAACGGGTGTTTGAACACCTGTTTGAACATAGTCCGCCGCTGTCTGTTTATCCCGCCCCGTTTGAGGTTGTTTAAACAGCGTGCCTGAAGAGCCCGGATTAAAGAAAGAAACAAGGTCTTTTATCTCAATTAAATCGTTTTTTATCTCCAATATTTGGTTTTTTAACTCTTCGATATCCTTCTCATGGCTCTTGTGTTTTCCGTCGATATGGCCTATCCAATCCCCCACCTTGCTGAAATCTTTCTTGACATGATCAAAAGATTCAGCAACTTCTTTCTTCAAAGCATCTACTGCCCCTCTTTTTTTAAAGAATCCAAACATAATACTATCTCTTGTAATCCCCCATTTATAAAGTTTTCTCCTTATCTTAAACAACCAACAGCAAAAAGGGTCAAAAAAGGCTAAAATTGATACAAAAAACAACAAAAAATTGGTCGCTGTTTATAATCCAAACAGCGATAACTGACGTCGACAAAAATTAAAACATCAAAAGAAAGACCCCACAAAAACCGTTTTTGTTTAAACAGGCAAACCCCTGTTTAAGAGCTGTTTAAACAACGGTGCATTTTCGGGCTTTTAATGTCTCTTTTAATGCATAATAACTACTAAATGGCCTCAAAAATCAATAAGATTATAAATGAAATATTCTTATCTTGAGAATGCTCTTCGGTAATAAGGTAACCTATTCAGTTATTTTCTCAACGGTGATTTTTATAATAGCTCTTACCTTGCCCGTTATTCCTTGTAACGTAGCCCCTCTAACCCCTAACCCCGAATACTCTTGGTCTTTTTGTAGTTTAAATCCCGAAAATGCCTGCACCTTCGGCTTAATTAAAAAATATTACGGGTACACAACAAGCCTAACTTCGACATATTTTTTAACCCTAATAACTCTATTTATCTTATCCATGTTATTTTTACATTTTGTTTCGGGGAGAATAGATAAAAGGAGGTGAATGAAAAATGAGAGGAGATAATTCGTTAATTGGTCTTATAACTTGGATAGTGGGAATATTAGTATCTCTAGCAGTTGGTTCTGGTATGATAAGCGGAACCTTATCGGTCCCAGGAATTCCAGCAATTATAACAACTATCGCTGGATGGGTAGTAGTTATAGGGGCAATTTTAAGCCTAATTTTAGCAATATTCAACAGATAAATTTTTAATTTATTTTTTAAATCGGCCCAGGCATAGGTCTGGGTTTTTCTTCTTTTTTTCAGTTTATTAATTCTTTTTGCACCAAGGTAACCTAAGTGCAATACCACACTTCGAATGTTCCAAAATCATATAAATATTTAAAAATCTGAGGGGATAGTCAATATTATGTCTGAAGAAAGAAAAACGCTTTATGATATGATCCAAGATAGTAGTGTCAACGATAGCATGGTTTTTTGTTCAAGAAATCCCATTAGTCCAGAACCATTAAGAGGTAAAACTTTTTATGTTGTTTATTCTTACTCTTCTGATAGAAATGTCATAGACATTCTCATGGCAAGTCAACATCACAAAGAACCTCTTTGGCCCCATCTCAAAGATGCCTATATGCCAGAGTTAACTCCGGAAGATGCCAGGGCCATTATGCATAGTCGCCAAGAAGAACTTAGAAGAAGCACTACTTAGGTAACCTAGGTGCAAATCGTCCCAAAAATCGACCCAAAATCATCAAAAAAGGTCAAAAATATCAAAAGATTCGTACAATATACATTGTAAGAACCATTTTATACGAACCTTTATAAAGGAAATACGCCTTATTAGGCCATGAGGGGCGAAGAATTTCTAAAAAAAGTAGAAATAGAATTAAAGATCTCTAAGAATTCACAGCATACCGTCAAGAACTATGTTAGAGCAAATGAGTTACTTTTAGGCTTTTTAAAAAAAGCCCCGGAAGAAGTTAATGAGGGAGATGTAAAGTATTACATGTCCGAAAAGTTATCTACTGGTTCGGCCATGTCCTCAATTCTTTTCCTATCTGCCATAAGGTATGCCTACTCAGCCGTATTTCAAAAAGATATAACCTCAAACATCAAACGCCCAAAAAAGGAAAAGAGAATTCCAACAGTTTTAACCAAAAATGAAACAAGGCTCCTTTTAGACACAATTCCTAATAAAAAGTCTAAACTTATGGTGTCTCTAATCTATGCATGTGGTTTTAGGGTATCCGAACTTCTAAACCTGAAACTCTCCGACCTCCAATTTGACGAAAAAACGGGCCATATTAGGCAAGCCAAAGGAAACAAAGACAGGGTGTTCAATATCCCGGAATTTCTTCTCGTAGACCTCCAAAAGCAGTACAATCACCAAAAAAGAGCCAGTCAAGAGTACCTGTTTACAGGCCCAAATGGCAGACTAAGTTCAAGAAATCTTCAAAAAATAATTCAAAAGGCAGGAAAGAGGGCGGGAATAAATAAAGAGGTTCATCCACATACTCTAAGGCACTCTTTTGCAACCCACCTTTTAGAGAATAATACCGATATAAGAAAAATTCAGGAGTTGCTGGGTCATAGTGACCTTTCAACCACCCAGATCTATACTCACGTTTCAACAGAAGAACTAAAAAAAATCAAATCGCCAATCGATTCTCTCTAAAACAAAATGGAAACAAAAAATAAAATCTGTGAAAAGTGTGGCTATTCAGATAAGAACGCAAAGCAATTCGATTCAGTCTACCTATGCGGCATCTGCTCAAAGTTTGCACCAACAGACCAAAATTCTTTTCAAAACTATATTTCAGAAAAGTTAGACTGGGCAGTAATCGATACATTCAGAAAATATGGCTTAAACAACAAACAAAAAGAAGGCATGTCAAAAAAAGCTGGAGAAGGCATTCACATGTCTCGGGCACCCTTAGGATATTCGCTGACAGACAACAAATTGATACAGAACGAAGATGCATCTAAAGTCCACACCCTGTTTAAACAGTTCGTTGAAGGGGAATGGTCTCTTAATCAGCTGTCCAAACAGGCAAATCTTTCAGTAAACGGCCTTAAAAAAATTCTAAAGAACCGAACCTATCTTGGCGAAGTCAAATTTGACGGCAAAATAACAAAAAATAGTCACAAACCTTTAATTTCAGAAGATTTGTTTTATGCAGTTCAAAGAAAATTGGAGAATAAAAACAAGACCCCAACTATCTGAAAGATGTCTGTCTCATTGCTCTAGCTTTAGAATCGCCAGGCTTTCTTGCTTCTTTTCTTCGCGTATCAGCAATTAATAAATTTCTATCATATGCTAAGAATGCAGACTTTAGCTTTTCGTCTTTGGTTATTTGTACTAACGCCCTAGCAATTGCAAGGCGTGCTGCTTGAACCTGAGAAGAAATCCCGCCACTTTTAACATTTATAGATATATCAAAATTCAAATTCCCCAAAATTTCTCGAGCTATAACTAATGGTTCATTTATCTCTAATTGATGAAACTCTGTTAAAAATTCTAAAGGCCTTTTATTAAAAATAACTTTTCCACTCCCCGGAATTATCTTAGCCTTTGCAACGGACGTTTTTCGCTTTCCTGCAACAACTAAAGAGTTCATTTCAAGACTCATCTCATCAACCTCGTAACATCTTTAATTGAAAAATATTTCATTGGTTTTCGCGCATTAAAATTTTTAATTTCTTTTAATTCTGTTTCTTTTAAATTACCCTTCCCAATATGACATCGTAGTCTTCTGTAAGCATCTCTTCCTTTTTGTCGATCCCATGGAAGCATTCCCCTAATCATTCTTTTAATAAGTTTATTTTCTAATCTAGAATAATTTGGCCCCTTAAGAGAAGAACCGGCCCCCATCTTCTTTTTTTCCTGAATTTTTTTTAGGAAATTATATTTATCTCCTGATACAATTATTTCTTCACAATTTATTATCTCTACAGAGTTACCTCGAAGAATATTCTTAGCAGCTTCGCTAGCAAGTCTGCCAAAGATAGCTTCTTTCCCATCAAAAATTAATTTTTCCATTATCTCACAATATTAAATCCATTTAACTCCGGATTATTTTTTATTTCATCTTTAATTGTCACAAAAGTTCCCTTTACATTTTTTATCTTTTCTAAAGCTTTTTTAGAAATAGACCAAGCAACAATTTTTTTAGCCGTTTCTAAATCCCCAGCACTTAAAACTTTTCCCGGAATTAACACATCGCCTTTAACCATTTCTATGTCTTTCAAATTAATTGCAGGCCATCTTCTTTTAGGGCGAGCAAGTTCTCTAGCAAACTCCGGATTTGTTTTTTTTAATTGGATTATTGTTTCAACTAATGAAAAGTCTCTCTTCATTTGAAGTCTTTTCTCGATTTTTGTTTTATTAATTTCTATTTTATTTTTTTCCATTTTACTTTATTTCTTTAGAAACTATCTCTAAATTTTCCTTTAGGGCTTCACAAGCTTTAGTGAATATTTCTGTTGGTTTAATTTGGCCCCAAGACTCAACATCCAAAACGAGGTCATCACCAAATTCTATACTGATTCCTTTGTAAGTATCCATGTCTTCTTGGTCAAGGTCGCATTGAGAAGCATCTTTAACCTTTAGACTTCCATTATCAAATTTAAACACCTTAGGATAAAGTTCTGCAAGTTCACTATTTTTTTCGCCTTCAGAAGATATTTTTATTTTTGGAAGGTGTTTATAAAAAATTATTCCTGGAGAAAATCTTGCATGTTCTAATCCGGTACCACTCTTAGCCTTTGCAACCAATTCAATCTCTTGACCGGCTTCTAACAATACAATTGGCATGTCTTTGTAAACCACATCTTCTCCAAGAGATCCAGACAAAACTTCTGTCTTCTCTCCCTTGCTTTTAGTTTTAAGTTTCAATTCTATAATCTCATCTTTTTTTAATTTTTTATTCTTTAAAGGAATAAGACCCAGACGGTGAGCAATGATTTCATCATAAAGTGCAGAATCGTTTTTGTAAATTTCTGCTTCACTTATTGCCATAATAGGTATTTCGGAAACACTTCTTCTAATAGCATTTGCTAAGCTAACATCTATGTTTGCAACAAAAGTTATCTTCTCTTCAGTTTTTTTTATTGATTCCATTTTATACTCTCCTTCCTCGACGGCCCCCAGCTTTTTTGGGACCACCTCGGGCAATTTTTGTTGTTTCAGCAATATTCAAAATTTTAAATCCTTCTTTTGTCAAAGTTCTTACGATTGCGTGTGCTCCAGGACCCATCCCAGTTTCACCCGTTTGACCCATCATTCTAACATAAAGGGTTTTTATTTGGTAATCTCTACAAAGTTCCTGAATTTTTTTTGCAATAAACATAGCAATTGTAGGGTTTGCTCTCATTCTATCATTTTTAGTTATTTGTCCCCCACTAGACCTTCCTATAGTATTTCCTGCCATGTCTGTAATTGTGGCGATAGTATTGTTAAAACTAGCATAAATACTCAAAATTCCAACACTTTCTAATTCTTCTAATGTTTTGCCCATCTTAGGCTACTACCTCCGCAATATTCTGTTTTTCTTGAACATCTATTTTAGGACTTTCTTTAATTTTCCTTTCTTTTATAGATATTTTGTTTTCTAAACTTTTTGTAACAACAAAAGAGGGTATATTAACTGCTCGTCCATCAACAAGAACCTTTTTATGAACTATCATTTGTCTTGCTTGTTTTGGGGTATTTGCAAATTTTTTCTTAAAGACCATTGTTTGCAACCTTCTCTCAAATAAATTTTCCTGAGTTAGTGCAAGCACGTCAGAAATCTTGCTTACCCCCAAACCCATCTTATTCAATTTTTCAAAAAATTCTCTTTGTTTTTCAGGGCTTTCACTGATTAGCTTCTTAGCTCTTCTACGCATTTTTGAAGCCTTAGAAATTGCCTTCCAAATTTCTTTTTTATTTTTTAATCCATATTTTTCAACTAAAACATTTTCATCTGTAATTCTCTTCAAGTCAAACGGCTTTCTTGGCCGAGCAAAAAGCTTTCTTCTACGTTTTATGTCCCCCATTATTCTTTCTTTTTACTTGCAGAAGCCCCCGATTTCTTTCTGTTTACTCTGAAATGTGATTTAGTTCTTTGACCTCTTGTTGGAAGTCCGGCATTATGTCTAATTCCTCGATAACTATGAATTTTTTTAAGTCTCTTAATATCAAATTCTCTTCGTAGTTTTATATCTTCTCCGTAAATATGTTTATCCTGCCCATCATCAAAATCTTTTCTTCTATTTTTTAAAAATGCTGGGATCATAGGATTTTTAATAAAGTTTTCCACCCTTTCTATTTCAGGTTTTGTCAAATCTTGGATCTTTCTGTCTTTATCGAGTTCAAGAACCTTACATACAGCATTTGCAAAAGCCCAAGAAACACCTTTAATTTGAGTGAAACCCACAAAAAGTTTTTTGTCTCCCCTAATATCTTTTCCAAGAACCCTAATCAGGCTAGCTCCTTCTAGTTCTCGAACTACTTGAGGTTTTCTCTGTGGTTCCATTATCTGTGGTTTTTTCTGTTCTGCTGCCATTATGATATGAAGAGATTATGTCTTTGAATCTCTGTTAATTCCTCCATGATTCTTTTTTCGATTGCTCTAACTGGGTCCGGCAAGTTGTGGACTCTAGATTTAATTTCTTCAAATGATTCAAAGAGTTTTTGTCCTCGAGCCTCAAGTATTGCCTGAGTATGTTTTTTTCCAAATCCCGGAAGTAATTCCAATTGATGAAGTCGGGTATTTATAGCTTGCGCATTATTGAAAAAATCAACAAATCTTTTTTCTTGTGACTTGACAACCTTAGAAACAAAATCCCCCAACCCTGCCCGCGCATTTTCAGTTAATTTTTCTCTGGGGCATCTTCCCAGAATGTACTGGACTTTGTCTCTCTTTCCCTCGCCAATGTAAACTTCCTCACCAACTTCAAACTTCATCCCTTTTCTTGGGGCTAATTGGAGCAGTGTAAAATTATTTACTCCCACAGCCTGAGCAAGAGGAGAGGTTTGTCTTTCCAGAGGGTACCCATAGGGTAGGAAATCTAAAATGATGGCGGATTCTTCTTTTGCGTTCATATTAATCATACTTTCCAACAATTTCAAGAATTTTAGAAATTTCTTCAGGATCTAACGATAAGTTATCCAAAATCTTATTTAATTCTGCAGCCTCTTTTGGCAAAAAATCAACTATTTTTATAATGTGAGAATCCTTCAATTTGATTAAATTCAAATTCTTCAAATCTTCCTTCATCTTTAAGGCCTTATCAATCGAGAGATTATTGAAATTCTTAATAAACTTTTTAATTTTTTCAGCATTCTCCCCATCTCCGACTAAAGAAACAACTTCAGCCATCGTAATTGGGGTTTCTTCTTTTACTACCATTTTAAATTTTCCTCAAATGAACTGGATGAATTATAAATTTCTTAGATTTATTTCCATCTTTAAGTTCAACAACTTTAAATTTTCCTCGAGATTCCAAAACAATACCAGTTTTCCCCCTTATTCTTTTCGGAAATGCAGATCTAACTCCCGCATCAGGAACAATAGAAACCTTTTCCCCATTATTCAAATTTTTAAAGTAACTACTAAATCTAATCTTTCCCTTTTCTCTCATTCGTTTTCCTTTAGCCATGATCTTATTTAATCGTGATAGAACTATTTTTTATTTCGCTGCATTCTATCAACTCGGACATTTGTTATATCCTAGAAGACTTTAGAAAAAGTCTGTTTAAAAAGGTTACTCTTTCGATATTATTTCATAATAAGGACTATGCAAAGAATTTTTTCTGGGCTGGATTGGCGATGGCCTCTATGTATTCATTTTTCTGAGTTGCTTTCTCTTTATTGAAATTTTCTCCGACTTGGCCCAATTCCAAATTTCCTTTTTCGCGTTCACTTTCCATGCTTTGTATTATAGCATTACTCATTTTTTCACCCCAAACTTTATACATACATCTCTTACACATGTCTACTACAAATCCTGCCTCGATTTCACAAGAGCAATAAAAACATTTTTTCACCATCTTTTTATCACGAACTTATTATTTTATACAAATCTCTTTTTAAAGTTTGTTGTAATTTTGTCTTATCCTCGTTCAGTCTTATCCACAAACTTTAAATAGCTAAATTTCGCATTCCCTTTATGATTATTCCAATTCGTTGCTTCAGTTGCGGAAAACCAATAGCACATTTATACAAAAAATATAAAGAATTAGTCGAAGGCGGAAAAGAAAAGAAAGAAGCCCTCGACGAATTAGGGCTTGACAGATACTGCTGCAGAGCCCAGATTCTAGGACACGCAGACACCTTAGAATTAGTTAATAAATTTAAGAAGTTTTAAAATCATTTTTTATTAACCCAAAAATTAAACATTGGATAGTTCTCTAAAGGTTCTAGGCATTTTTTCTTTCAAATCTTCTTCAGATAAAAATCCTATTAACGTCCTTGATACTGGAGGTTCTGCAGCATTCAAGTATGCCAGCTTATGGGCTTTGTGAGCTACTTGTCTACCGACCACGCCCCAAACAGAGTAAAACGGTTCGCTTAACACCTTGGGCCCGCCTTCAGGAGTTGTTGTTGGGAGAAGTAAATATGCACAATCTTCAAATGAAGATACATTAACATCAACACCTCTGACAGGTTCACTGCCCCTACAAATTTCAATGTAAGGATTCAATAATTTCTCTTTTGTTTCTACACAATCTTTTGACATGTCAATCAATAGAAATTCTCGTTTATAATAATTTAGATATTTTAATGTTATATGAAAATTAAGTAGACAGCTTTGCGTCTTCCCATCGTAGACAGTACTGACGCAAACATGGAAAGCTTAACTTCTGAGTTCGGAATGGGATCAGGTGTAACCAAACCATTATGGCCGTCTGAAAACTCTACAGAATGTCCTTATTTAAAGTTTGTGATTTCAAGAATACAAATGCGCAGGCCGGGAATCGAACCCGGCTCGTCTGGTTTCTTCATCGTTCTTTGGAAGCCAGACATTCTACCGATAAACTACCCGCGCATGTTTTAGGATAATATAATGACTTTTTAAAATTAATGAATATCCAAGTATCTAGTTAATAGGATCAACTTTTTCTATCAACTCGCCCTCTGCAACGACAATGTGACTTTCAACAAATTTCTCATGCCCGTGAAGAATTAATTCTGCATCCTTTAAATTTTTTAGAATTTCTATTGCTTTGTCCCTATATTGTTTACTCTCCCATTCTGCCATTGCATAAAGAATTTTTGGATTTTCGGGGCTACGAAAAAGTTTAGTACCCGAAGCTCCTGGCTGCCCTTGTACAATTTTACTACCTTTCTTCCATTGTTCTATAAACTTTTTTTCTTCTCCCTCTTTTGGTATGTGCTTGAATATGATTCTATACATTTTCTTATTGTGTTTTTTCTCTTAATAAATTTAATTACGCTCCCGGCAGGAGTTGAACCTGCGACCTTCGGGTTAGGACCCCGCTACTCTATCCAGGCTGAGCTACGGGAGCATCTTATAATTAATATTAATGAGGGAGAGAGGATTCGAACCCCTGCAAGCATAAGCTAACGCGTCTTGAGCGCGTCCCGTTTGACCGCTCCGGCACTCCCTCGCAGCCTACAATCATTGAAGAATTTTGGTATAAAAAACTATTCATTTGACTCCTAAAAATTATTAGATGCAAAAAAGGTTGTGGCTCCACAACCTTTAAAACCCCCCTACTTTTAATTATTCAATGAAGATTATCGGTTGGTATAACAAACATTACAAAAAATTATTGATAATTCCCGCATTATTGATAATTCTTTCAATGGTCTATATGGTTTCTTTTTATAATCAAAATAATGATTTTCTAAAAAGGGACGTATCTTTATCTGGTGGAACATCTTTGACTTTGAAAACAGATATATCGGCTAACGAACTAAGAGAAAGATTGTCTGATGAATTTCCCGATATGGAAATTCGTTCTTTAACTGATGACTCTGGAAAACAGACCTATTTGATTATAACTGTTCCAGACTCAAAAGAAAAACTAGTAAGTGCAGTAGAATTAGAACTCGGAATAAAGATTACTGAAGAAAATGCAAGCATAGAGTTTACACAAGGTAGCCTCGGTGAAGAATTTTACAAACAACTTATCACTTCCATGTTTTTTGCCTTCCTTTTAATGGCTTTAGTTGTATTCATAACATTCGGACAATCAAAAATAATCAAAATTTATGCAACAATTTTAACACTCACCGCTATGAAACTAACATTCCCAACAATACAACAAACATTATTCGTTGTTATTCTAGGAATTATATTTTCTTTCTTTTATGGGCTATACATTTCAAAAAATTCTAAAAACAGGTGGATTTTATTAGGCCTATTAGCTCTTTTTATCTTGCTTTATATTTTCCCATATTACCCCGCCGTATTTTTATTAGGCCTTGCATGTCTAATTTTATATGCTCGTTACAGTGCTCCAAGCATTGCCGTTTTAATAGCAGCATTTGCAGATATTCTATTTACTTTAGTCACAATAAATCTCTTAGGGGTGCGGGTTGCTTCTGGAGGAATAATAGCTTTCTTAATGCTTATAGGTTACTCCGTTGGAACTGACATTCTTTTAACCTCTAGGGTTCTTCGAAGAAAAAATGAATCAGTAAACAGAGCATGTCTTGGGGCATTTAAAACCGGGATCATGATGACCCTAACAGCAATAGTCTCTATATTTGTGGGTCTAGTTTTCGTCTATAGATTTGAAACAGTTCTAAACCAAATCTTTACAATAATTCTTATTGGGTTAGTCTATGACATGATTAATACTTGGTTTACAAATGTTTGGATAATAAAATGGTATGCAGAATCTCGAGAAAAAAATAGTGGGGGAGCTTTCAGATAAAATGAAAATCACTTGGAGAATTTGGTTGATGATAATATTCTTAGTAATAGCTTTAATGTCTCTGTTTGTTAATTCAAACGGGATAACATTTTTACAATCAGGGTTATTAGTCCAAGACGTTCAAGAAAATACTTCCATCTTCAATTCAGGGCTACGAAGTGGCATGATAATTACAGGAGTAAATAATGTCGAATTAGGTAAGATTTCAGATTATAACCTGGCCTTAGTAGATTATTATTTGCTCGGGGATGATGAAACAAAGAAAATAGAATTCCAAATAAAAAATTCAGATTCAATAATTGCCTTAGTTGATAGAAATATTTCTAGTCAGATATCTTTAACAGAAATACCAAAAACAAGAATAAAGACAGGACTTGATATTAGGGGAGGGGCTCGAGCACTGGTTAGCCCTGATAGACCATTAACAGAAGCAGAATTAGACGATTTAATTTCTATTTCACAAGAAAGATTGAATGTCTATGGTTTATCTGATTTGGTAATAAGAAAACAATCCGACTCTTCAGGTAATAGGTATATGGTTGTGGAAATAGCGGGTTCAAGCCCAAAAGACTTAGAGGAGTTATTAGCCAAACAGGGTAAATTCGAAGCAAAAATTGGTGATGAAGTCGTTTTCATCGGCGGAGAAAAAGATGTAACCTATGTAGGCAGGACGGGCCAAGACGCATATATCTCTGAATGTTTCCCCTCAAACGGAGGAGAAGCTTGCAACTTTAATTTTGTAATTTTCTTAAGTGAAGAAGCAGCACAAAATCATGCAGATATAACAAATAAGCTTTCAATAAATGGGTCTTATTTAAGTAAAACTTTGGACCTTTATATCGATGATAAATTGTCGAGTTCATTAAACATTGGATCTAGTTTGAAAGGAAACGTAGCGACACAAATTCAAATTTCTGGTTCGGGGGTAGGAGTAGACCGGGAAGGAGCAATAAATGCTGCAAAAGCCGAAATGAAGAAGCTTCAAACAATTTTGATTACCGGTTCTCTTCCTTACAAATTAGAAGTTGTAAAAATAGATAGAATATCTCCATTCTTGGGAGAACAATTTATTAAAACAATTTTAATTTCAGGTGCTATTGCCTTTGCATCAATATGCGTAATTATATTTATTAGATACCGAAGAATAAAACTCTCTTTAATAATGCTGGGTGTGGCATTATCAGAAATAATTATGATTTTAGGATTCTCTACAATTATGGGTGCTAATTTAGACTTAGCATCTATTGCCGGAATAATTGCGGCAATTGGTACGGGAATAAACGACCAACAAGTAATTGTAGATGAAACTAGAAGGAACAAGTACGAATCAATGAATCTTCGAGTCAAAGATGCATTATTTATCATATTTACATCTTTTGCAACAATATTAGCATCATTATTTCCTTTGTTTTATGTGGGGGCTGGACTTCTAAGGGGCTTTGCAGTTACCTCCATTATAGGAATTGTTCTTGGTGTTTTAATAACCAGGCCGGCTTTTGCTGATATGGTTAAGAATGTAAGATATTAAGTATCCTTTTTAACTTATTAAAAAGAAATAAAAGCAAGAGATTTTTGATTAGATCATGAACCTAAAAGAAGAAGCAAGAGATGTGAAAGAAGTCCTAAGCAGACTTAAGAAAAAAGATTTTAGTGGAAATACTGGTCAAGCAGTTAAAAATTCCTCATACCAACTTTTAGCAAATACCATTGCTAAATTTGGTTCCCTTGTTTTTACAATAATCCTCGCCAAAATGATTCTCCCAGAAAATTTCGGGCTTTATAGTCTTGCTTTAGGGACTATTACAATTTTTACAGCATTCACGGGAATGGGCATTGGAGAAACACTAGTAAGATTCGTTTCAAAAAAATTAAAAGAAAATAAGACCAAAAAAGCAAAGGCTTACTTTGTATTTTTAAATAAGTTCAGAATAATTTTAGTTTCCAGTATGTCTATTATTCTGATAATTTCATCTTATTGGATAGCCAACATTTATTACCAAAAACCAATTTTTTTAGCCCTTCTTGCTGGGGCGTTGTACCTTCCCTTGATGAGTCTAACTGCCTTTTTTGAGTCTCTCTTCATGTCTGTAAACGATTTTAAAAAAGTTTTTTTAAAAGAGGCACTATTCCAGACTCTTCGGTTTATTGTCGTAATATCTCTAACTTTAATCTTGTTAAATGCTTCAGTTTCAAGCGGGACACTCATTTCAGTAATAATTTTATCGATTTCCCTTTGCTATCTGATAGCTTTATTCTATTATTCAATTTCAGCTAAAAAAATAAATTTCTTAAAAGAAAAATCAGAAGAACTAAGCTATGAAGAAATCCGGAATTTAAAACAGTTCATTGCACCTCTAGCGGCGGTTGCTCTTTCAGGAATTTTCTTTGGTTATGTCGACATAATCATGCTCGGTTATTTTGTTAATTCAGAGTCTATAGGTCAGTATAGTGCTGCATTTAACCTAGCAGCATCAATTGGAACAATTCTTGCCTTCTCCGCAATATCTCTCTTGCCAATATTTTCTAGACTAAAGGGTAAGTCTCTTCAAACAGGTTTAAACAAGTCAAGAAACCTAACATTAATCCTGTCTATTATGGCGGCGATAGTAGTATTTGTTTTATCAAAAACAATAGTGGAACTTACTTATGGGGTAAACTACTTAGATTCTATAATTCCTCTAAAGATATTATCTTTAGCAATAATACTAATCCCATTAACATCTTTATATGCTTCTTTTTTCATATCGCAAAATAAAACAAAAACGCTGGCTTTCCTTTTGATAGCTACAACAATTTTAAATGTTATATTAAACTATTTCTTCATAATAAGGGGGCTTGAAAATGGTATGCTTGGTGCAATAATCGGTGTTTGTTATGCATCCATTATTTGCAAGGGGATTTATTTGGGTAGTCTAATGGTTTCAAGAAAGATGCTTCATTAATTCCTTTATTTTTATTTTAGCCATGTTCAAATAAGACGGTTTTAAACTAAGATTATAGATTTCACCTAAAACTAAATAGTGCGCAGCATTTTTTCGTACAGTTTCAGGATAGAATTTTAAAGCAATTCTAACCTCGCTATTTTCTAACAAGTTTGTGTTAAATCTAAAAAAATTTGAAAGATCCTCAGTTATTAAATTAGTAGTTGGTTCAAAATCTGCAAATAAAATTTTTCCATCCTTTTCTAAAATTTGTCCTAAAGCAAAATCTCCATGAATTGTTGATGTTTTAAGCTCCACCGATTGTTTATTCAAAAAATTTAAAGTGTTAAAAATAAAATTATCTTTAATTCCGGCAACAATTAATCTTTCTTTTAGGTTAATGATAAAATCCTTAGAGTCTATCTTTTCAGTCTTTCCAAAAAATCTATAATATTCCATCAGCCTTTCAAAAATTTTTCCAATATTTTTTTCTCTTAACTGGCTAACAAGTTCCTCTCTTGAAAAAACCAAATTATTGTTTATTTGATAAACTTTTGGGGCAAACCCTGTCACACCAACTTTTCTTTGGAAGTTTTTTATTTCAAGGAATCTTTTCTTTTTTATCTCATTTGGCATTGGAAAAGAAATAACTTCTTCTTTTTCAAAATCAAATATCTTTATCTGTCCCGCAACAAAAACTAATTGCCCAACGCCGGCCGGTAATCTAACTTTTTTTAAAAAAGGTTGTACCATACCAAATTTTAAAAGAATATAAAAAATTCTTTTCCAAAAACCAGAAAACTTAAATTTCATGAAGCTTATTGCCCGAGCATTTCCACTTTCAAAATAAATTTCTCGTCGATGTTTTTTATGTGTAAGTACATAAAAGATTTTAGTGTTTCTCTTGTCCTTAGAAACCAATTCATATGCAGATTTTACAATTTTTTCAAACATTTTATTTCCTGACTCTAAAATACACCATATGAAATAGACGATGTGGCAATATTCTTCTGATCATGTTTAAAACATTTACAAAAGAGTAAACGAGACCATTTTTTATTGGGAAATCTGAAAGTTTTTCAGTAGAATAACTAGCACCATTTATTATTTTTTTAACTTCACAAACTTTCATCTTATAAATTCCTTCAGTAGGCTTCCTTCCAAAAAGCCTCTTTATTTTCCCCCACAAAAAATCAGCACTCAACACATCAAAAATAATATAACTGTCTTTTTTTACAACTCTTAACATCTCAGTTATCATTTTTTCCTGTAAATCTTGAGGTAAATGCCAAGTCAAATGATAGGTATAAACCACATCAAAAGAGTTATCTTTAAAGGGCAGATTCGTTGCATCACCAATTTTAACTTTTGCAGAAATTTCTAATCTCTTCGCTCTCCCCAAAAGTCTTTTAGTCATAGCCTTAGAAGTATCTAATCCCGTATACTCAACCCCGACACCGCTTTTCTTTATAGCTTCCAGCATTCTCCCAGTACCACACGCTACATCTAACACCTTTATCTTGTCCTTTCCCCGGCCGGCGATTTTCAAAGTGTCTATAAGAAAATTAGATTCAACAAGATTTTTATATCGTTGATATGAATGCTCAAATCGCTCTATATCAAATGTTTTAGCAATATCTTCCTTCTGATAAATCCTAATTATCTCTTCTTTCTGGTTCATTAGAACTTAGGGCATTCTTTCTTTTTAAATTTTCTTGAAATTTAAACATGAAACATCTTTGACGTTTCTTTTTAAGATTAATTATCCCAGATAGCAAAGATTTTTAATACCCTTTATTAGCTAAATACCCATGGAAATGACACTAGATCAAAGGGTATATGAATATAAGCGAACAAAGAACTCCGCCGATTTTGCAAAGTTATATGAGGAGTTAAATAGGGGAATAAGAGGATTACTTCTTAAGATTGGAAATGGGCTCTTACCAAACGACCCTATGACTCGTGAAGCATTATACGATGAAGCTATTATGAAAGCAATAGATTCTTATCCTATGGACAGCTCAGGGAATTTTAGGTCATGGTTAACTATTATATACAAAAATGAAGTACTTTCTGAAATCAGAAAGAGAAGAGTTCGTAGAACTGTGCCTATTAGAGATTTAGGAGAAGCAATATTTAGACAAGAGGATACAGCAACAACGGCCGTAGACAACAAAGATTATTTGGAAAATCTTCTAAGATTTTTAACCCCCATAGAAAAAAGATTAGTAGAATTAAGATGTTTGGGATATGGATTTGAAGAAATAAGAGATATAATCAATAGGGGCTCAAATTCTGGAAGGGGATTAAAATTACCCACCTCTACAACTTCAGTATTTAAGGGGTATAGTAGGGCAATTGAAAGGGTAAGAGAATCTGTGAGGGTTTCTTCAGAATTATCGGGTGCTGTTTCTTTTCAAGATTAATTTTTCATACTCTTTCAAAGCAGTTTTTGCAATATTCCTGTAATCATATTTTTCAGCCATTTTTTTCGCATCTTCTTTCATTTTCTTTAATTTTTGCTTACTGCTCTTAAAAATCTTTAAAAGACCCCCCTTTAAACCATTGGGGTTTCTTGCTCCAACAACATACCCATTTACATCATCCTTAACTAAAAATGGTTGCCTAGAACTAACTGTTGGAAGACCACAAGCCATCGCTTCCTGAATTCCCATTATATAATCTGACTGGATCGAAGCATTTACAAAAACGTCAGAAGAAAAGTAATAATCGTAAAGTTCTTTTTCAGGAATATTCTTTAAGTGAATCACATCATCTTGAAGATTTTTACTTTTAATCATCCCATGAATCTTTTCCTCAAGTATGCCTTTCCCAATAATTATCAATTTGGCATTTTTGACTTCTTTTTTCAAGAGGTAAAAGGCATCTACTATATCTTCAACTCTTTTATCTGGGGCAATTTGATTTACATTTAATATAACAAAATCATTTTTTTTCATGCCGTGAGATTTTCTCTTATTTTCATAATTTTTTTCATAATTTTTTATTCCTTCAAGATATAATCCATTAGGTATTGGCAAAATTTTGTTTTTAGAAACACCCAATTTTTCTAAATCGTGTGTTTGGAATTCTCCTTCGGACGCAACAGTATCAGATTTTCTTAGACAAAATAACCAAGGCAGCTGTAAGAAAATCTTTACATATAATTTCTTTAAGCCTCTTTGAGAAAGAGATTCTGGACCATAAAATGGTTCTAAGCCATAGCATTGTGTTACCACCGGCCTTCTATTTTTTTTATTTTTCATTAAATAAAATAACGCAAAAGCTTCAGAGCTATGAATCACATCAAAATCGATATTTTCCAAATATTTTACAAGTTTATAAGAAAATAACAGTTTGTAAGGGACATTTAGTCCTGATAACCTTTTCCCATGATAATTAACGGGCAAAAAGACATATTCGACACCATTATATTTCACTTTTTTTATTTTAGTAAGTTTTTCTTCTTTTACGGGTGTCGTAACAAAAATAACCTCGTGACCCATCTTTACTAATTGTTCAGCCAAATACTCAAATAGCTTAGCGCCGCCATCATAAGCTTTATGAAAATGCATGGTAGCGATTCTTGGAATGACTATTTTCATTTTATTTTGAGGTTTTTTTAGCAACTACGCAAATAGTCCAGTCACTTTCCTCGTTTATTTTTTTATCCATTTCTAGAAACGGGAACATAGAAACCACATCGAAACCAGCAATTGTCAAATATTCTCTAATTTCTTTTTGATCAAAAACTCTAAGAATATGGTCTTCTGTAAACTTATCTACGAAGTGATTATCCACAACAAAACATTCAAATTTTGTATGAAAAATTTTCTTTTCAGGATCAGCTCTTGATAAAGATATTCTAAAAATATCCTTCTCGTCCCCTCTTAAGTGTATTACTCTTTTAGGATCATAATCTTTCAAGGCTGGTTTGGCATTTCTAAAATCAAAGACAAAGAGACCATCATCTTTCAAAGAATATCTTACCTTCTTCAAGAAATCTATTAACTCCTTTACCTCAAGTATATAGTCTATAGAATTGAACATACACTCAACAATATCAAATTTTTTTTCGCTCAATTCCAAATTCTGAAATTTCATTTCTCTTAAATCCACATTAAGTCCTTCGGATAAAGCTTTATCTTTTGCTACTTTAAGCATGCCTCTAGAGGCGTCAATTCCGGTCATTTCGTATCCTTTTTTGGCAAACCTCAAAAGATGATTACCCGTCCCACAACCCAGATCGGCGATAGTTCTTACTTCCCCCACATGAAATTTTTTAAAGACTTTTTCTAAAAAATCACAGTCCTTATCATAATCTTTACCTAAATAAAATAAATCGTAAAGCTTTGAATACTTTTCTTCAAATGGATTTCCAGATTTAATATTTTTTTTCATGGTCTTTCTTACTTATCTTCTTACTTAAAGATTTTTAAAATCTTCTTCTGTCAAGGATTCAAGTCCCAATCTTGTTGAATAGACTATTCCAGGAAAACCCCTTTCACCTAAAGAGCCTTCCCCTAGTAATCTATCTCTCTCCCCCAAACTAGCAACTCTTACAAGATTTGATTGGTGCTCATTATCTCTCCTTCTTTCAAGCCACTTGCCAGACGTAAAATATTCAGAAGGAGCATCTATTCTTCCAACAAAAACAACATCCCCATCACCTCTTATAGGATGAGAAGCAATTCCCACAAGTTTAGAGTCTCCAACTAATTCTAAATCTTCCCCATACTCTTCCCTTAATTCAGAAAGTGCTTGCCTTCTAACCATTTCTGTACTTGGTTCGCCAGCATAATCTATCATCCCTGCAGCAGTACTTAGCCAGCCATTGTAAGAATCCTTACTTATTTTTTCTCCAATGAAAGCCACACCATCTTTAGTTATTGCAATAAAAGCAACCCCCAAAGCCCTAGTAAAAAAAGCCCATTTATCATTATGTCTTTCTTCTCCCAGTCTTTGTCTTGCAATATTTTCTTCATCACTTCTATTAATATCGGACCTATAAGCCCCAAAATAAGTTAATCCTAAAGGTACAACTAATCTCCCCTCTTCTTCATGCGGTTGATTTAGTCTATATTTTCTATCATCCCATTTACTTCCTTCCCCATATTCCATTTTTCCAGAAGCTCTAAGTGAAGGAAATAATTTTTCAGAAACCAAATCAAATTCTATATCTTGAGAAGAATCCTCCATGCTTGCAGTCCCAAGACCTTTAGTAAAGACTATTTGTTTGGTTCTCGCCTGTTCCGGCGTTACATCATATTGGTAATCAGTATTTCCCATTACAAGACTCTAGTATTATCATATTTAAAGATTTCTATCTTCTTTGAATAAAGTACTTCACCTATTAATTTTATTGGATATTTGGAATATAAAATCGACATTATCTTGCTATATTCTTCAGGACACAAGTATTTAAAAAACAAGATTTATTGCGTTTATTATGAACAAAGACTATGTCCTTGCAGGAGTTAACGCATTAAGAAGTGCTTATTTGGCTCAGAGAAAATTACTAAGAAAAGGAAATATAGGGGAATTCGTTTTAAAGGGAAGCGGTTTAGATAGGGCAACAAGAGGAGATTTTGAGTCTGAAGAAGCCGTTATAAAATCTTTCCAACGTTCTGGGCTTCCAATAAGAATCTTTTCTGAGGAACATGGGCAAATAGATATTGGAAAGAATCCAAGATACTTCGCGGTTCTTGACGGTGTTGATGGTAGTAGCGCCATGGCCGCAAATCCTAACACGAGATGTGGAACAATGGTTGCAATCGCGACCACTCTAGACCCATTATATAGAGATTTTTTATTCGGAGGAGTAACAGAATACTCAACAAATAGAATTCTTTTCGGAGTTCAAGGAAAAGGATCAACACTTATAGAAAATCCAGGTGTAAAAGAGACAGTTACTTCAGTAGTCCCTAAAAAAAGATTACCTCTTGGTAAAGATACTAGGATTTACATAGACGACCCAACACTTTTTGAAGATTACAAACCAGGAATAACCTCAGGTCTTGATGCCGTCGGACAATTTATGAGAGAGAAGTTTACCCAACCCCTCAAAGAAGGCGGACTGGAGCATTTATCTGCTCAAGCATCTGGTGCTGCTACCTCTATGGATTTTTTATTAGGGGATGTTGATGCTCTTTGTCTGGTCATTGCAAAAGGGGTTTTCGAACCACCAGCATCATATGCTCTTACAAGATCTATAAATGGATTTGTTCTAGGAGCAGATGGTAAGGATATTGGGCCTAGAAAATGGTCTACTTATGGAAGACCAATGAGTGGGGTACTTGCTGTTCCTTCCAGAAAACTTGGAAGAGATTTGATGAGATTAATTAAAAAGTAAAAATCTAATTATAAATTAATTTTACTTTTTACACTTCCCCAATAATCTTTTTTAAAGACTTACGCACGTATTCAATTTCTTCGTCAGTTAAATTACTAGAACTTGGGAGATAAAAACCCCTTTCACCTATCTTATCTGCTATTGGAAATTTTCCATCACATTTTGGAGCATTTTCTACCGTTTTTTCATAATAGGCTGGTTGTTTGTGCATCGGTATAAAAAAACTCCTCGTATCAATCCCTTCGCTCTTCAATCTTTCCATAAATTCTTCTTTACTCAAATTAATTTTATCTGACAAAACCACCGCGTACATCCAATATACATTTTTACAATTCTTTTTTTCTATTGGAAGTATCAATCCGTCTATTTCTTTAAGTGCCTCATTGTATCTTAATCCAACACTTCTTCTTGCTTCAACCAACATTTCCGCATTCTCTACTTGAGCATACCCTATCGCGGCTTGAAGGTTAGTCAACCTATAATTGAACCCCACTTCTTTATGAATAAATCTTGGAACATCAAATGCATGGTTTCTAAACATCTTCATCCTTTTTGCAAATTCAGGATTATTAGTTATACACATCCCACCTTCCCCCGTAGTTAAAATTTTATTTGCATAAAAACTAAAGCACCCAACATCACCAAAAGATCCTACTTTTTGTCCCTTATATTCGGCACCATGAGCTTCTGCACAATCTTCTATAACAAATAAATTATGTTTTTTTGCAATTTCCATAATTGCGTCCATATCACAAGGATGACCATAGATATGCACTGGCATTATAGCCTTCGTCCTAGGCGTTATTTTTTCTTCTATTTTGCTAACATCAATGCAGTAAGTTTCTTTATCAGCGTCTACAAGAACTGGTGTAGCCCCGGTTAAGATAACAGAATTAGTGCAGGCAGCCATGGTAAAAGTTGGAACAATTACCTCATCTCCCTTTTTCAAATTTAATGCAACGCATGCGAGATGCAGTGCACCAAACCCATTAGAACAGGAAACCCCATGTTTAACTCCACAAAATTTCGCAAAATCTTCTTCAAATTTTTCGATATATTCCCCAGAACTACTTATCCAGTTACTATCCACTGCATCTAGAACATATTTTCTCTCATTTCCTGGAAGCCAGGGCTTACAGACCGGTATCATTTTTATAAAACAGTTCCAACATTTTTTTAGTTGGCTCCATTAAATTTAGTTCTTTTATTTCACTATTCTCAAATAATGCAAACCCTCCCCCTTCCCCCAATCTTATTCTTTCTAAATTTCCATCAAATCTTATAATGAAAATTTTATGACTTACTTTAGCGAGCTCGTTACCTAAAATCCCCTCATAGACATAATCTCTAAAGAAATGAATATTATATTCTCCCGTTTCTAAACCTGTTTCTTCTTTTATTTCTCTAGCTATTGCCTCGCTTGCCCCCTCCCCCATTTCAATTTTACCTCCCCAAAGAGACCATTTGTTTGGACCAAGGCGATAACCCGAGTCTTTTTTTTGTAATAAAATTCTATTCTTATTATCTAAAATTATTGATACAACGCAATTTATTTCTTTAATATTTTTTTCCATGTTGTCAGTTTATTTACTCCAATTTTATTCTAAAAACATCTTTCTCGTAATTATTCCCGGCTCTTGACTCTGAAACAATGTCAAGCATAACCGATTTTTCAACCGCTTTAAACTTATGGATTACATTTGGGGGAATTATCATTAATTCTCCTTCATTTAAGATAACTTTGATAACATTTTCGGGATTTTTTACTTCTGCAAGAAAAACTTCAAATTTCCCAGATAGAATATATGAATATTGAGTGGATAATTTGTGATAGTGGTTCGCTCTTACGGCATCTTTTTCTGTTGTTATCAGTCCAACATGACTTATTGGTTCATTAACTATGTCACTTATTATTCCTCTTTCATCCACGAAAACCGGATTTATTTTTTTTATTTCTACCCCAAATAACTCTTTCATTTTAATTTCCTCCCACAATAGTAGGTTGAGGAATGGGTATTATAAATCTTCCCCCCCGTTTTATAAATTTTTCATTATTTTTAATTATCTCGGGAGCAAAATTCCATGCAAAAATAATTCCATAATCTGGAAAATTTTTCTCTTCATACATTGATTCTTCCCCAATTATTGGTACATGCATCCCCGGAGTATAATGCCCGATTTTTATAGTAGATTTTTCGGTCATATAATCTATTAGGTGATCATCTATTTTGCAGTAGTTCATGATCGTATTTCCTTTTGCAGGGGCACTAATTCCAATAATCTTTTTCCCCATTTTTTTTAAATCTCTTAATAAATTTAAAAATTGTCCTTTATGTTCTTTTACTTTCTTTGAGAAATCATCCAAGGTTTTCTTATTATAAATCCCTCTTTCTTCTTCTAAATCTAAAAGTTTTTTTACGCTTTCTTTTACTTCCCTTTTTCCTTTTCTGCTTACAAAAACTCTAATAGCCCCCCCGTGTATTCCATACCTTTCAACATCAAAGACTTCCATTTCGTGTCTCCTGAAAAATTTCACCAAAGGTTTGATTGAAAGATATTCAAGATGATCAACATAGATAGTGTCATACTCCAGATGTTCTAGCAAATCAACAAAATATGGTGCCTCTATTATCAAATACCCGTCATCATCTAGAAGGGTATTTACACTCCTCATTAAACCAACCTTATCATCTATATGGGCAAAAACATTCGTACAAGTAACTGCCTTTGCCTTTCCTTTCTTTAAAACTATTTCCTCAGCAACTAAGGGGCTTATGAATTTTTGCCATGTTTCAATGCCCCCATCATTAGCAATCTTAGCAATTTTTGGGGCAGGATCTATACCTAATACCCTCATCCCATTTTTTTTAAAACCACTCAACAAGACCCCCACATTACTCCCTATATCGACTATAAGAGAATTTTTTTGAAGATTTAATTTTGAACTAATAGAATCCGCTGTTTCAAGAAAATGTTGTCTTCCCATACTCGTTATTGATGATTCATATTTATACTTCTCTCCATATAACAAGGAAGGATTTGCAACATAGACTAATTGTGTCAATCCACAGTCCACACATTGTGCGACTTTTAACGGGAAAAGAATTTCAGGGTGATTAATCTCATCAGCAGAAAGAATTCCGTCAGCGGGGGGCATAAATCCCAAATCTAAAAATTCATACAAATTTTTAGACATACACATTCTGCATTCTTTTAATCTTCTTCCAAGATATCCTGGTTGGTCTAAGTTTATGCTTATACTAGGACTCTCGAGGCCCTTTTCTAAAAATTTTCCTGATTCGTTTCTTTTTCCTTCAAAATTTGCAAAACTTTCACCCTTTCTTATATTTGCATTATTTGGTGACGCAGAAGATTCATCTTTGTCCATTATTTCAACGATTTTAAATTCGGGAAGAGGTAGTATGAATTTCCCACCCCCCTTCAAATATTCTTTTTCTTTTTCCATCAATCCTTCAAACAAATGCCATATCATAACAATTTGATAATCTGGGTTGATTCTTTGCATTTCTTCAATAGAGATTATAGGAATTAATCCCCCGACAGTCTTTTTCCCCCATTTATCTGGGTTAGCATCTGCTGCCGCAATCATTCTCTTATGGTCTAGCCCAAAATATTGTAATATGGTATTTCCTCTGGTAGAAGCCCCACAAATTCCAAAAGTTTTTCCTTTTCTTATTTCATTATCGACAAAATCGATCATTTGTTTTTTTAAAGATTCTGCTCTTTTTGCAAAAGCCAAATAAGGTTCAGGAGTATCAATCTTCATATTTCTCTCCTTTCTCTCTATTTGGGCAATTCTGTCTATGGAGCCTCGAAAACCATTCAAATCTTTATTTCCTTTGAATCTAATAAGAGTTCGGATACTCCCCCCATTTATTTCATTTAAAGACAAATCAAAAATCTCTAAATTATGTTTATCTAATAAATTCTTAAAAGAAAACATTGAGTAATATTCTCGATGTTCATGGCACACATTATCAAAATTACTATTTTCTAACATTTTAACCACATAATTCTGTTGTACAACAAAGACACCATTGGGATCAAGACATTCAGTAATATCTCTTAAAAATGAGTTAGGGTCTTCTAAATCGTAAAACATAGAAATTGCAGTGATTATCTTTGCCTTTTTAGACCCAAATTCCTTTTTGAAGTCTTTTGCATTGAAATAATTTTTAAAAACCTTTAAACCTTTTTGAATAGCTTCATCTGCCACATTAGTTGATGGCTCGAAACCAACGGGTATAATTCCCTCTTTGTCATAATACCCTAGCATTGTTCCATCATTACAACCTATGTCAATAACAATATCATCTTTTTTTAAGTTGATTACTTTTTCCGCTTCATTTACTATTTCCTTCAAATTTTCTCTTATCAGCTCATTAATAGCAGATTTATACCAATATTGTCCACCCCACATAGCTTCGTTTGGTGCATTATGTTTCAATTGAAGTAGCTTACATTTGTTACAAAGAACCAAGTCAAGAGGAACTTTTTCACTTTGTTTGTCTGCAGATTCTACAAAATCAATTATATGCTGATTTCCAAAGGATATAATATCCATTAATTCTTTACTTCCACAAGCCCTACAAGATTCAATTTTATATCTATTCCTTCTATCGACTATAGTAGTTATTTCTTTGATTTCTTCTTCCGTCGCTCCCCTAATAAATTCAATTAAAACTCTTTTGGCTTCTTCTTTATGAGTAATATCTTTCATTAATTCTATCATTTTATTTGTCCTCCGATTGAAGCCCGTGTTCACTAATTCTATTATAATCTGATTCCACCATTTTCATAATTAATTCTTTAAAATTCGTTTTTGGAACCCACCCCAATTTTTGTTTAGCTAAACTAGCATCTCCTAGTAATGTGTCTACTTCTGCAGGCCTATAGTATTTTGGATCAACTCTGACCCGGATCACCCCATCAACTTTCCCCACCTCATCAAAACCGTGTCCCTCCCAGACAAGGTTCATTCCCAAAATTCTAAATGCTTCTTCAATCATTTCTCGAACACTATGCTGCTCTCCGGTTGCTACAACATAATCACCTGGTTGTTCTTGCTGTAGCATCAACCACATCGCTTCAACATAATCTTCAGCATATCCCCAGTCTCTTTTCGCATCAAGATTTCCAACAGCAAAAGATTCTTGGTGCCCTAATTTTATTTTTACAGCAGAATGTACCACTTTTCTCGTAACGAACTGTTTTCCTCTTTTTGGAGATTCGTGATTAAATAAAATCCCGTTTGAAGCATGAAGTCCATAACTTTCTCTATAATTCTTTGTAATCCAATAAGCATAAACTTTTGAAACACCATAAGGGCTTCTTGGATAAAATGGGGTGGTCTCTTTTTGGGGAGTTTCCAAAACTTTTCCAAACATCTCTGAACTAGAAGCCTGATAAAATCGAATATTGCTATTCAAAATTCTTATTGCCTCTAAGATATTAAGTGTCCCAACAGCATTAATCTCTACTGTCGCAGTTGCCTGAGTCCAAGATGCAGGAACAAAAGATTGTGCCGCCAAATTATAAATTTCATCCGGATTAATCTCCCTTATAATTCTCATTATAGAATTAGAATCTGTCATGTCTCCTTCAACAAGAGTCAAATGCGGCATTAACTCCCCAATTCTTTCTCTGATGTCTAAACTAGATCTTCTATACATCCCATAAACTTTATACCCCTTGCTAAGCAAAAGTTTAGCCAAGTAAAATCCGTCCTGTCCAGTAACCCCAGTAATTAAAGCTCTTTTCATAGAAAAAGGGTGTTTCAAATCCTTTTAAAATTACTTATAATTATTTACCACTTCAATCCAGTTATTTTAAAACATGTCCCTACTATAAAATTTCAGGTTATTACAAAAAATTTCAATAAGAATTTGTCGTCGAGGTTACATATAGAATTAAAGTCTTTCCAAAGCTTTTGCTACATTACTCTTAAAGTATTTAGCAGTATCACCATAAGCTTCTTGTCTTAAATCAACATGTTCTCTCATAACTTGGTCATAATTTTGAGGAGTTACAATTATGATTGGGGCCCGCATTGTTTTCAAAGTGATATTACCTGTAGCCCTTCCAAAAATTGCAAATCCTAATTCATGAAGGCCTGCACCTAGTTTCCTTTCTAGTCTACCACTCTTGAATCCAGGAAACTTTGTTTCGTCATCATATGGACTATCATTCCAGAAAAATGAATCACATGCTAAAATTTCCATGTCGGTCATATCTAGCCCAGTTTCCCTTTTTAGATTAGCTGCGGCAGCAAGTTCTGGTGTTACAACTCCCCTTGGCCACATTCCACCAGGTATCCATAGGGCATTTGGCAGGGGTTTTCCATCATCCCTATAAGCAGTTAAAACTCCACTAGTTCCTTCATGTTCATATAACACGAAAGCATCTGCACACGGTCTTACTAATCCCTGTCTTCGTGTATGATCATCATCATGAGAAACTCTTCCAGCTTTAGCTGTTTCTGGATCAAACCCCTTTTCAACATAAACGTTTGTTTTCATAAGTTAGTCTATTTCAATTCATTTTTAAACCTTTCTTTTCTGTAACTACTATATAAATAATACAAAAGAAAGATTTTTAAGCATAATATTATGGTTTCTATAATGAATCCAAAAGTAATCCTCGCAGATATTGATGGAACTTTAATTACTTCGGGAAATTTATCAAGTCTTCCAGAAGAACTTAAAGACCAAATCCAAAAATTAAGAAAAAAAGGAGTTTTATTCTCTTTAATTTCTGGAAGAGATAAGGTGTATCAGGGATTGGTAAGAGACAGAATTTTTGAAGGAGAAGAATCAATGGGTTTGGAAGCTAGGATATACGAAGATGCCTGCATTATTCTGGGAAATGGTGAAGAATATACTCTTGGGGGCTTGTCCAAAGAAGATCTAAGCAAAATTCACAGAGCCTATAGAGAATATCCAGAAGTATTTAGAGGAATGGTTCCGCTTCCTGGAAATCAATTTACAATAAGAATGTCCTATGTAACAGAAGAGTTTGCTAGAGGACAAAGAACAAACGAAAGAACCTTGCAAGAGGCTTACGAAAAAGCAATAGGGCTAGCAAAAGAATTAATTCCAACAGCAGAAGTTAGAAAATCTGGGGATGGATTAGATTTTGTATCTCCTCAAGTAAATAAAAAATTACCATTCACTAAATATTTAGCAATTTTAGAAGATATTGGGAAAATTTCACCACAAGAAGTTCTGGCAATAGGAGATGCAGCAAATGATTTAGGTTTTTTAGAGACCGCAAGAGAAAGAGATGGAAAGGCAGCATTTGTTGGAGAAGATGAAAGTTTAATAAAAAGATTAGATAGACTTGGAATTTTTATCCCCAAGCAAAAAGGACCACTAGGAACTCTAGAAGCAATAAGGCATTTTTATCAATAAATTCTTAATCTTTATCAGGATCATCTTTGACAGGTTCTTCAGGTAATCCCATATCTCCAACCAAAGTATTTAGCATTCCACCATCAACAACAAGGTTTGCACCATTGATATAAGAAGCACCGCTAGACAATAAAAATAAAACGGCATTCGCAACTTCTTCTGCATGTCCTCTTCGACCTAAAGGGGTACTTTTTATCAAATTGTCTAAGGCGGCAGGATTATCTTCAATTCTAACATTTCCCATACCTTCAGTTTTTATTCCGCCAGGAGAAACAGTATTTACTCTTATTCCTTTTTTAGCATATTCCAATGTTAAGACTCTTGTAAGTCCTAAAATTGCTTCTTTAGTTACTTGATACATTGTTCCAGGTAAACATGATTGTGTTGCTTGAACAGAACTAATATTGACTATTCTTCCATCTCTCGTCTTTTCCATATAAGGAACAACTGCATCAACCATATTCATATAACCCCCGAGGTTTACATCAAGAATTCTTTTTCTTTTATCTCTAGGCATTGTTACTATATTTCCATCATTATTGTATTCGATTCCTGCATTATTAACTAAGAAAGTAGGGGCTCCATGTTCTTTCACAATTTTTTCTATTATTTTCTTGACCTGATCTGAGTCAGAAACATCAGTTTTGTAATCAGTATCTTTTATATCTAAATTGAAAACTTTTGCACCGTGAAACAGGAGGGCTTCTTTTACTGCTTTACCTATACCTGATGATGCTCCGGTTACAATCGCTATCTTTCCTTCGAAATCTTTATTATAATCTATGGGGGTGTATTTCATAAAAATTCAATTGGAAATTCCTATATAAATCTTTATAAGATAATATTATCTATACCCAAAATGAAATACGCAATGATATTCCCTTCAGTAGAATCAGAAAGTGCTATTTCTAATTATACCTTAAAGCTTATTGAAGCCCAAGAAAGGCAGGGTATCAAAATAGAAAAAGAAACATACACTAACGGGAAAGCCAAAACCCTTTTTAAAAAATTAAAAGAACTAAAAAAATATGACCTAGTCCACATTCAACATGAATACAATCTTTTAGGTAACTATGGTCTCCCATTTTTTCCTCTGTTATTCATGCTAAAATTTTTTAGTAAAAGTAAAATTGTCCTCACATTTCATACAGTTCCATCAAAATCATCCCATTTTGAAGGGAGCCCAATAAAAACATTCCTCAGAAAAATTCTTTATCACGTTCAGAATAGATTTATTCGTTGGACCTGTGACAAAGTAATTACTCATTGCCAATATTTTAAAGACATTTTAATAAATGAATACGGATTCAAGGCAAACCAAATAGAAGTAATTCCTCAAGCAGTTATAGAAGGGATAAAAACTTCTTCAAAAACAGTAGCTCGAAAAGAACTCAAACTTTCAGGGCATGTTTATTTGGTTATCGGTAGTTTTATTCCCGACCATGGGGCAGATATAGTTGTTCGGCAAGCCGACAAAATAGGAAAAACGATCCTTATCGCAACAAATCCTCACTCAGCAAACGACCGAAACAATCAAAGAGTTTTAAATTATCTTGATGAAGTAAAAAAATTAATTGAAGAAAAAGAATTAAGTGAGTATATTAGAATAGACCTAGGCAAAATTCCTTTTGATCTTTGGTGGAAATACTTTTCTGCATCTGACTTAGTCCTCCTTCCTTACAGGGGGGGGATAGGCAGTGGGATATTCTCTGACGCAATAGCAATGGATGTTCCGATGGTGGGTAGTGATATCCCCTATTTTCAAGAATTCTCCAAGAAATATGGTATTATTGAGTTAGCTAAGGATGACGATTTCGCAAAGGCAGTTAATACTGTAATGAATCCTAAAAATTACAAAAAAATGAAACTCGCCTTCAAAGACTATAAAAAAGAATTCGGTATATCAAATATAGGAAAAAAATATAAAAAACTTTATTTGTCTCTAAAATGAAAATTTTAATAATTGGCGGCGGTTTTCTAGGAACAAAACTGTATAACCATTTTTCAAAAAATCATGAAGTCGCTTTAGCAACACTAAACCCGAAAAATTCAAAAGATATTCATCTTGACGCAACAAATTCTAAAGAAGTTGATCTTCTTTTTGAAAAAATAAAACCAGAAGTTGTAGTACACACAGTAGCTCTTACGAGCTCAGTAGCTTGTGAGAATAATCCAAGTCTTGCCAAAAAATTAAATTTTGAAACAACAAAGAATGTAGCAAAAGCCGCAAAAAGGTTTAATTCAAAAATGTTTTTTATTTCTTCATCTTATTTATTCGACGGCTCGGTGGGAAATTATTTAGAATCTGATGAACCCAAATCAAGCTTAGTTTATTCTAAGTATAAGATTCAAGCAGAAAAAGAGGTTTTGAAATTAAAAGATTCTGTGGTCCTAAGAGTAGATATTATGTATGGTTATAATAGCCCAAAAGAAAAAAATAGCTTTTTAGATAGTATAATCAACGAACTAGATTTGACTGTAGGAAATCCAAATCAAATAAGAAGTCCCGTACTAGTTGAAGATATCGCAGAATCAATACTCGAGCTAGCCAATAGAGCCGCTACGGGTATTTTCAATGTAGTTGGAAATGAAAAAATCAAACACTTGGATTTTTTGAATAAACTATCAAAAGGCTTAGGAAAAAATCCTAAAATTAAAATTATAGATGAAAAATACTTGGCTGTAAAACCCCTAATCAATTCCAGTCTTAATAATTTAAAGATAAAGTCCTTAGGATTTCATTTTCATTCCCTAGATGAAGGAATCAATCTAATTAAGGCTAGACTCATAAATTCTTCTTAACTTTTCGTTTCTCTTTTTAATAGAAAATTTACCCGATTTTATTTCTCTTATACAATTCTTTGACATCCCCTCTCTCAATCTTGGATTTTTAATTAAATATTCCGTTTTTTCAACAATTTCATTTATTATTTCTTCTTTTTCGCTAAATTCTATTTCCTCAGCACTCAAACCATCTTTCATGGAAATAACAAAACCGGTTTTCCCATCCTCTATAATCTCTTTTCTTGTTCTTACTAAATCCAGTTTCTCTGGAAATTTTGTATCCACACTTACAACAGGAATTCCAAATGATGCCGCTTCAGAAAATATGAATCCAAAAGTGTCGCTATATCCGGGATGTATGAGTATGTCACAAGCCGGAAATATTTCTTTTATTAGTTTGTCATGAGGCATCAAATCAAAAAACTTCATTTTATTGTTATTAGAATATTTATCTAAAACTTTTTTAGGGGTCTGCGATACTATTACTGCATTAACATTGTCATATCTTTTAGTTATCCTATCCATTGCAGCCAGCGCATCAAGCCCCCCCTTCTCATAAAAAAATCTTGCAACAAATAATAATTGTATCCCTTTGTGTTTAATCTTTCTTACTCTCTGCTCTTTTTGTCCATAGCCTACAACTTCGACTTTCTCCTTAAGTTCTGGATATTTCTTTAATATTTTTATTTTCCCGGAATCTGTCCAAGCCAAAATTTTTTTACAATTCTTATCACTCAGTATCTTCCCCAGTTTCTCAATCCCCGTTTTAGTATCTCTTCCAGAAATAAATAATTGCCAGATGTCTTCAAAATCTACGACCCAGGGCTTGTTTAAGTTGCTCTTAGGCAAGCAATGAGCAAAATGTATAATGTCATAATCTTCCTGCAAATTAACTCTTTTAGTGTTCAAAATAGGGATGTTAAATTTCTCAATTAACCTTCTTATTTCAGTCTTAAAAAAGTTGTTCAAAGCAATTTTTCTTTTATTAACAAGCATTCCAACCCTTTGCTCTTTTGGGAAATATTCCACCCCCGCTGGCGGAAAATTTATCATTGATTTATAATACTGTGAATCAGAAATTCCCCATGGATATTGCAAGTAAACCTTTAATGTTTTCATTTTAAGACCACCAACTCATATTCAATTTCAGAGGACGGAAAAATCCAGGCAAAAAATCTGCAATAAATCCGATGATTCAAATTAATCAAAGGATTGAATAAAAAATTTAGTTTGCTGCTCGGACCGATTCCAAAATTAATTTTTACCTTATTCACCATAAACATATCTTTGTTAGTATTAGCTTCATGGGAATAATTCCCCTTCTTAAAATACTCAAATGTCCAAGGAGTAAAGAATCTTACATGTGTTGGGTCGTTAAATTGGCCCCAAGCAGAATAGAAAGGAGTTTTAATCTTAATTTTGGCACCGCTAACACAAACCCTATGAAGTTCATGCATCAATGGCATAAAATTTCTCACATGTTCAAGAACATGATTAGCAAGTATCTCTTCTACAGAGTTATTTTTAAAAGGCAATTTTTTCTCTAAGTCTATGACCTTATCAGGCCTTACGGCAGGAGAAACATCGCAATTGATGTAGCCCTCTCTTTTGTCATTACCACAACCGATATGTAGCTTCATCTTAAAAGAAAATCAACAATCTTTTTACTTAAACCTTTCTCCCCATAAGGATTTTTAGATTTAATAACTTTGAAATCCGAAGACAAAAATTCTTTAATTTTTATTTTAGTTTCTTCAACCCTAAATTTAGATAAAAATTGAAAGTTAGTTTTTAGTCCCTCTGGACGTTCCGTCGTATTTCTCATTATTATACATGGCTTTTCAAATATCAGGCTTTCTTCCTGCATGCTTCCACCATCACAGAAAATCAAAGAAGAGTTTTTCAAATGATAAATAAAAGTAGGATAATCTAAAGGTTCGGTTAGAATTATATTTCGATTCCTCTCAAGTCTTTCTAAAAGGCCCAGGTTATCTAATTTTTTCTTTGTATTCTCATGTAATGGCCAATAAACAGGTATATCAAAAAATTCAATCAATTCTATAATCTTTCTCATTCTCGCTTCATTCTTTAAATTTTCATACCTATGAATTGAAATAAGCACATATCTTTTATCTTTAAACCTCTTAATTTTCATCCTCTCAGAAATCTTTAAAGCAGTATCAACAGAATCCAAAACAGTATTCCCGAAATGAATCGATTTCCCTTCAACAAAGCTGAAACTTTCTTCCAAATTTTTCTTTGAAAGTTCTGACGGAGTTAATGAAAAGTCTGAGAAGAGAAAAACAATCCTTCTAATAAACTCCTCTGGGAGTGGTTCCCTTATTGTTCCGCTTCTAAGTCCACCCTCTAAATGAACATTTTTCCATTTCTTTGCAAAAGGATTCAGTATGATACTGGAAGCCCCCAGAGCCATGGCAGTATTCATAGTGTCACCATGATAAACCACAAATTTTGGCTTTAATTTTCTAATTATGCCCCTTATTCGAAACATAGTCTTCAAGTTCCATAAAAAGGTCCTAAAATTTATTTTGGACCAAAACTTTAGATTCTTCTTAGCCTCTTTGTTCAAAATAAAGTCTGGTTCTTTTATTCCGAAAAGTTCACAATAATTCTTTAAAGAATGCTGACCCGTGTGAATAAACCAGTAATCTAATTTTCTTTTTTGAAGTTCTAACATCAGAGGAAAAATTTTAATAAGCTCTGCATTAGTCCCCAAAATAAAAACTATTCTCGAATGTTTCATCAAGATGTGAGAAAGAAGCGGTTTAAAAGAATTGTTATTTTGTGAAATCTAGATTATCCAATCCCGCATAAGCGCCTTGAGTGTCTAAGAATTCACTTCTTTCAATGATATTAGCGGGGTATTCTACTTTCCAAATTTTTAATGGTGCTCTAAGGCCTCTGAAGAACAAGAATTCACCAATAGGTGCTCCCTGGTTTTTTAATACACTAACAACATAATCCTGTTCAACATGGGCAACTTTTATGTTCCCATAATTATTGGATACATCATCTAAAAGGTAAAGCTGCGCAAACAACCCCTTAGCTACTTTTGGAGAAAGATAAATCATTGCGCCTACTTCATTTATGTTTGAACCATCAAATGAAGGGATTATTCGAAGCACCACATCAATCCCGCTTCCATAATCTTTTAATTCATCTTTAAAGTACACATATCTTAATGGAATATCATATCTTTGATTATTGTAATAATAAACCCCCAAAGGTTGTTCAAACTGACTATTTCCATTAACATAAGAATCTCTTCTCCAGATTATTCCGACCAACCCGGCTTTTTGTGAGGGTAAGAATACATTTTTATTACCATCATTATAATTGATGTCATCATCAATTGTCATGCCACCCCCAGTATAAATTAAGACCGTTGCATTACCAGATTCAACTGTCTGAGCTGGATCGAGAACCATCGTGGTAATTGCAGAAAATCTGTCTAGGCCACTATCGTCGCTACCAATCTTACTAAATGCACTATACTTCCCAACATCAGTTGGGTCAATTAGCAAGTATGAAACATTATGAGATTTCATCATGCTATAGGCAGTTTCCGGATTAGGCGTTGTTAGAACATATCTCCCCATTAAATGATCCCAGTAAGCATTTGCGTTTCCCCCGTCCAAAATAGTAGTTCTTTGTCCCAAAGTTTGTATTTGATATCCATAATCCCACCAGTGGATAAATCTGTCCTCTTTACCCGTATTATCTCTAACCCACTGCATTGCATATTGCCAAGGTTCATTAGTTATTGGTCCCATGTTTTTTGCAGAATCTTTGGTAATTTTATACACTCCAGGAGTGCTTGTTAGGGGATTTCCAAGCAAGAACATAAGAACAAATAAAAGCCCTATTATGGATATAGCATAAAAAATATTTTTCTTCATTTTGTTGCTAGAAACTTTCCCATTTTCATAACATTTCCAAATAAATAAGACAAGAGAAACAACGATAAATGTAGATATAACGAAGATTACTCTAACTGCGGATCTCATTGAAAGTATCATGACAATTATCCATGCAAACAAGAAGGCATTAATTGGAGATATTTTGAAATTATTTTTAACATAAATTCGTAAAAGATAAATTCCGAGTATCAAAAAGGATAAGAAATATACAGCCTGGCTAATAAAGCTTCCACCATTTAAAACGCTCGAAGGAGATATCCTAGAAAAAATCATTCCAGAAATAGCAAGAAGCCATATAAACCCAAAATAGATTCTAGACTTTGTAGATTCTATTCTTTTCGAAGCATCAAAACCAATAAGAATTATTCCTGCAAAAGCCATCCAAAACATCAAAGGAGTATACTGGGCTATCAAATCAGAAATGTATGGCTGGGCATAGTATGCTACAGTTAATCCAACTCGTTCTGTTCCAAATGGGTGAAGAAGTTGATTATACATCGAACCAATTAAACTAAATGGGTTTTTTCCAACAACTAATAGCCCAAGCATTCCTAGAATAATGGCTCCCAAAAATGGGTATAACTTTCTATATTTTCGCCCACTAATTTTTAATTTATTAGAAAAAATTTCCAACAAGATATCAGCAACCATAAACAAAATTACAAATGGTATAAGTAACCCGTAGGGTGTAATAAGACGATTATAAAAAGCATTAAATGGGTATCCGAAAATAAAAGGAATTAATCCAGCAACAACGACCCAAATTATGTTAAACGCCGCAAATCTTTTTTTATCTTTTAATTCAGAGTCAGATACCTTGAATAAATAATAAAATAAGGTAGCGAGAGGAAACGTCATCAATGCAAAATTAGAACCACCTGCCCACGAAACAAATGAAAGAGCCAAAGTTATTCCAACTAAAATTCCCCCAGTTATGGTTTTTTTCCAATTACCTTGCAACTTATCCAAACTAAATAGGAAAGTTAAAAATGTCAAAAACATAAAAACCATTCCAAGAGACTCGTGGCTTGAAACTCCTGCCATCGTCCTGTTTATGTAAGAAGGAAAATAAGCTAAGATGGCGCATGCCAAAAGGCTTGCAAGTTTAGATCTTGAAATATACCAGACAAAGAAAAAGAATATGATTAGACTAACAGAAAAAGCAATAGCGGGATAATAAACATCGACCTTATTCAACGTTATTTCAGGATTAAATATTTTTAAAAATTTATATGAGTAAACAAGTACGGGGGATAATATCTCCTTGTTGTAACTTAAATTTAATCCTGGGCCCCTCATTGGGTCTATCCCGCTCAAGTCCCCATCATTTTGCAGATAGGTTTGAGCAACCCTATACATATAGTAAGCATCAGGATCTGCAAGATTATACTCTCCAGTTGTTTTATCCACAAGGGCAGGTAGATTACTCAACCTTATGCTAGTTGAAGAAATTAATATAGCCAAAAAGACTAGGATTGTTAGCCCTAACTGCAATTTCTTATTTTTTAATATTTTAATAATTTCTTCTTTTTTCATTTTTCTCCAAAAAGGAAAGCATGGAACATCTTTAGTGTTTCTTTTTTCATTTGAAAATCTACACTTATATTGTTTAAAAACCTACCTTTACAATAGCATCAACGATGCAATTAATATGAATATTATTTGAAACATGTGAATCAGATATGTTACTTTCTTTTCTGTTGCCCCAAAATTTCCAACGGGCTCTTTTCTCATTCCATTTAATATGTATATTGCTAAATGTTCTAAGCCATAAATTTTATCGTAAGGCATTTTCAGTAATCCATTTTTCGTCGGAATTCCAAAGGACTGTTTCTTTAACCCCCCTCTTGATTTTAATAACATCTCGATTATATAGGGGATGAAAACAATCAAGGCCACCTTTTCAAAATTTCCTAATATTGCCATTCCAGCAATCAAAGCCCCAATAGCATAAGTCATTATATCTCCTGGAAAAACTTTTGCCGGAACCTTATTGTAAATATAAAAACCAATAAGAGAAGCAACCATACATAGCCCCACAATAGATAACCAAGGAGAACCAGAAATTAAAGCAACAAAAGACAAAAAGGAAACTATCAAAATTCCCTGTCCTGCTTCAAGGCCATTAAATCCGGCAAGGAAGTTATATACTGTCGTTACTCCCGCAATTCCTACGGGGATTAAAACTAGAGGATAGAACAGCCCAAAATCAATAGGGCCTAAAAAAGGAAAATTCATAACACCCGTTCCAGCGTTTATTACAACTAAAGGGATAGACGCAATCAAAGATAAAAAAAGCCTATATCTTTTAGGTAACCCCCCATGCTTCCATCCAAGCAAATCATCAGTTAATCCAACAACTCCAAGAATTAAAATAATTATCAGTAAAGAAAAAATTTCTAAAGCATGAACGGTGCCCCCAAAAATAAAAGTTTTAAGTGCAATATAGAATAAGACTCCCAAGATAAAAGCCATAATGACAACTATCCCTCCAGATGATGCAACATTTTTTGGGTGATTCTCCTTATTCATATCTTCCCAAACAAGGCCTATTTTTTTACAAACCCGAATCCATTCTGGAAGGACTAAAAACGTTAGTAAAAAACTTATTATAACTGATGCAAGTAATATGTAATCTACCATCAAATAACCTGCGATTTTTACATTAAAAGCGTTTTCATCAAAAAGGATTACTGGTGTGTACTAAACTTTTAATCTAAATTGTTTTAAAATATCAAAGGAGTAAAATAAACTTCCATCAAAGCGGCAAGGACCAGTATTATGATTGCAATTATGATCAGTATTAAAGCATCTTGGAGTATACTCCAAGCCCGTTCTCCTCTAAGATCTTTTCTTATAACCGCGACAGATACAATTCCCCCTGCAAGGGCACCAATAAAATAGGCAGCAATCTCTGGGACTCCGTGTATCATATATCTAGCCAGTCCTAGCGGGATTCCCGACAGACTACCCTTTGCAAAAATTCCAATTGCAGATGCAATTACAGTTGCGTTCCATACCAAAATGAATATTGCCCCCGCTCCAAACGCAAGGGAAAAGATAATAGTAAATATCAAAACGTAAATATTATTTGCAAATATTCCCATTACTATATCAAATCCGGTAGCCTTTCCAGTGATTATTGGGACTCCATACATTTCAATACAATTTTTGTAATCTTGGGGGCTATTTATCGCACAAAAAGTTTTTATTTGAAAATTAAAATTTTCTCCAGCTTGAGTAGGAAAAACCAAATACCAAAAAGAAAATGCAACTACAAAGCCCAAAAAAAGCCAGATTAAAGCAGAAATAGCCTTGGAGTGTTCTTTTATTAGAGTTCCCGAACTGCTTATTTCAACATCCTTTCCCTCTTCTAATTTTATCAGATAGTATACAAAAGGAAGACAAAAAATAACAGTAAAAATAACCATCAAAAGACCAGCACCATCTTTTAAGGCCATATCAGCAGAAAAAACAAAGGAGACAAGCAAAAAAGCAATTGAAGCATAAACCAACCCAACAAAAAACATTTCCCAAGGTCTTCGTTCGGCCCTCTTTGGTCTAATAAGCATTTCAATCATCTTTTATCAACCTCTAGACAAACTACCAACCAAATTATATAAATGTATCTCGAATTTAGAATTAATATTCATTACTCAATCATTTTATTTAACATCCTAAACACCATATTTTTATATGACCGATTATTGTTATATCCTAGTATAAGATGGTGAAAGAAAAATTTTCTATGTTTGATAGAATTGTATCGGATATAAGAACCGTCCAGGTTCAAGGAGCAGAAAATGTAGCAAGAGCGGGGATAAGGGCTTACGCTCTAAGATCTGATAAAGATTCTCTAAAGAAAATTTTACTAGCTCGACCAACAGAACCTCTTCTTCAAAACGCCCTTTATTTGATGCAAAAAGCTAGGAATAAAGAAAGAGCGGCTCGAATCTTTTTGTCCAAACTACGAAAAGATCACGAGACAATAAAAAAATTTGGAGCTACGCTGATCCGTGATGACATGAATATTTACGTTCATTGCCATTCTTCAACGGTAATGGACATTTTAAAATACGCGAAGTTAGAAAAGAAAAAAAGATTCATAGTTTACACAACGGAAGTCGATCCCCTCCTTCAGGGCCATCTAACTGCTAAAGAATTAGCAAAAGCAAAAATAAAAGTTATTGTTGCCCCAGATCTTTATGCAGAAAAAATTCTTAGTAAATGTGATCTTTTGCTTTTTGGTGCAGATGCTTATTCAAAAAAAGTAGTTGCAAACAAAATTGGGACTTCAACATTGGTTCGACTTGCAAAATATCACCGAATACCAAGATATTCTTGTGGTGTTTCTCTAAAGTTTACCAAAAGAATTAAGCTTGAAAATCGACCAAGCAGAGAAGTCTGGGACGAGCGAGAAAATAAAATTGAAGTAATAAATCCTGCCTTTGATGAGACAAAATTAACTGATTTATCTGGGATAGTCTGTGAATACGGAATTTTGCATCCAAAAGAATTCGTGAAAAAGGCTAAATGGTCTCTACGCGACTTTCAAAACTTTTCTCATTACAATGCTTGAGGCGACGCTAAATCCCAAGTACCACCAAATCCAAGAGCCACCCATTGTTGGTCTGAAAACTCCATTAAGCCAAGCAAATAAAATAAGGAAAGGAATAAGCGTAACAAAAATTGGCTTGAAACTCGACTTAAACATGAGTCCGCTAAGCTTCAGCATCTCGGCATTAAGCTCTTTCATCACATTCATGTCTTTATTACCTTTCAATTCTTTTTGAATTTCTTTTTGTCTTGCTTTTAATTTTCTTAAATGCTCTTGATTAGTTAGAAACTTTTGAGCAATAGTTGAAATGAAAGTAACAATTACAGATACAATAAGTATAGAAAGTTTAGGGTTACTAAGCATCACCTCTGATAATGTCATACTAAAGATAAGAATGGGCGGTTTTTAAAGTTGTTCAAAGGCTCTCTAACTAAAGGATATAAATCTTTAAAAAAGAAATTCATTTGTCTTTCATATGAGATTTAAAGATTATCTCGTTGCAGGTGTTCTCGGTGTTGCATCCTTATTATCTCCAAGAGTCGTTCATGCAGATGAATCACCAAAAAAAGAAACTCCTTCACTTGAAAAAATTGTTGAAGATTATTCAGCATTGTATGAAGAAGTGAAAAATCCAGTATCTTCAGACCCGGCTGTAGCTATAAAGAGTTTGAAGTATGGCGGCATTTCTAGAGGCATTACCCGTATTTGGGCAGAAGTTGTTGAAGGATATGTTAATGAGGAGATGAGAATAGAAGATTTTCCCTATAAGGGTGGAAGAAAACAGGAATGGCACGTTACACGTTCAAGATGGGATAAAGCTCCAGAAATTAAAGAGCCAGATTTTTTAAAAAAAGTAGACAAAATGGACTATATAGTTTATACAAAAGCTGATGGCAGCAAAGAAGAATCTTTAGAAGTTAATGGCTTTGAAGGCACTTCCTTTGTTTATATGCCCAGTTTATCTTCAGCAGATCCCGAAGGTTCATCGGTGAAACCGCAAGAAAAACAAAAGGAAGAACCCAGAAGATTCTTTGGAAGAGTAAGCAAAGAAGAAGCACCACAACTGTATGAACATGCTGCAAAAGAACTTTCTCGTTTCTCTGGATTATTGGAGCTTCCAAAATATATTGAAAAGACAAAAAGTCATGTGAAGAGTGTTGAACCCTTACTTGCCACCTTTCCAAAAGATTTTAATTTAGAAGATTATCAAAGACGTGATTCTTCAGAGATATTAGAGTTAAGATCTAGAGAAAATTTAACTCCTTCAACTATAATTCTTGATAAAGCAGAGCCACAGACATTTGTACCAAGACATTCATGGTATGGGAGTTTTATGATTCGAGCAAAATATGGAATAATTCAAAAAGATGGGAAAAGGGGAATCCTCGAAATAGATTTAAATGATATTGATGCTGATGGAAATCTGGATATGATTGTTTTTGATGAGGGTAATGGACTCGATTTTACAATGAATCATGATGGTTCTGTAAAAATTGACGGGCCTTTTGATGAAAGATATTCACAAGAAGAAGGAAGAAAAGTTATTTCGAGAGGGCAAGAAATTTATAGGAGTTTGCTTAGAGACCCGAAGATAAGAAAGAATTTGCTTGATACAAGAGATAAGTTGAATAAAGAAGTAGAAAGAAATCTTCCAGAACCTTTCCCCAAATAAATTTTATAATTTTTTCTTTAAGCCCCGAAGAATCCCTTAAGCGCAGGATTCATATCAACGGCGTGTTGCTGTGCGATGTTTTGATAAAGTTGATATATGACCATAATTGCTAATAATATTGCCGTTCCTCCAACTAATGCCCCAAATAAATCTGCAACTGATGCCAAAATTCCAATAGCTGCACCACCCATTATTGTTAATGGTCCAACATATCTTGCCAAAATGGATTCAAGGACTCGCTCATCTTTTCTAAATCCTGGCATGCTCATTCCAGAGTTTACAATTTTCTTCGCTTGGCTTTTTGCATCCATTTGAGCAGTATTTACCCAAAACCATGCAAACAAAATAGAAAAGGTCACATAAAATAAAACATGAAATACTGCTTGAAATGCATAAACCCATCTAAAGCTTCCAGTAACTATTGTTTCCAAAATCGGAGTTGAACCAATCCAAAAGGCTATTCCTGAAACAGCATTGCTTCCAGAAAAACCACCAACAAATGTTGCGTGTCCAAGCCAATTTTGCAAAAGAGAACCAAACAACTGAACGTTTGCTGCAAGAGCCGACACAAATATTACTGGCATAACTCCTGCATAAAAGAATTGTAAAGGCCATTTCATTGAGTAGCCTCGAACTCGATCATATGCTAGCGGAACTTCGATTCGTAAACTTTGAGCAAAAACAACCAATAAAAATAATACAATAGTAACTACCACAGGGAATAACGCTCTAACAATTCCTGTTCCGTCTCCAGAAATTACTGAAGCAACCATTGCTAAAATTTTCCCACTAGCTTCAAAAGTTCCTTGTGGGCTGATAAACTGGAAGAGTTGGGCAAAAAGTCTCCAACCAATACCAGCAGCAATAAATAGCGATACACCGCTTCCAAATCCCCATTTTTGAACAACATCATCCATGAATATTATTAAAAATCCACCGAGTATTAATTGGAAAATCACTAGACCAGTAAAACCAGGATTAGCTTGAATTCCCCCCATTAAAACATAAACCATTGCTTCAAAGATTACAAATGCAAATGCTAGAAGTTTTTGCATTCCTTGGTAAAACTTTTTTCCGTCAGCCGTGCTCGTATCAATTTTTAAGATTCCCGCACCAGATAATAACTGCAAAATAATAGACGCTGTTACAATTGGGCCAATACCTAAAGAAATTAAAGAACCAAAACTAGTTCCAAGGAGTATCGCCAAATATTCAAAACGAGAAAGTGCAGATTCACTAATTCCAAAAAGAGAAATATTAGACAAAACAAAATAAGCAATAAGTATGATTAATGTCCATTTGAACTTAGTTCCAAAATCAACTTTTTTCTGAGTTGGACCTCTAACTTCAGGCAGATTTTTTAATAGATTTAGGAGCGCCATTATCAGGTTTCTTTTCTTTCTTCTTTTCTTTTACAACGACTTCTTTTTTTGTTTCTTCTTTGATTATTTCCTTTTTCTCTTCAATTTTCTTTACAACTGGCAAAATTATCTTTCCGCCAGCTTTCTCCATTTTTTCTATGGCGCTTGCCGTTGCAGATTTTGCAATTATTTCACATTTGAATCCGTCACCATCTCCCAAGATCTTATATCCAGATAAATCTATTTTTTTATCTATTGAAAAATTACTCTTTATATCCCCCAAATTAATCTTATCATATTTTTTTACTGCTTGTGATCTAGATGTAAGTCCCCTTCTTCCAAAATAGCTTCCTATAGCATCCATATTTCTTGCCTTTTGTCTTTTATGAGCTCCGCTTCCAGACATTCCCTTTCCACCCTTATTTCCACTACCCTTATGTTTCTGTCTAAATCCATATCCTTGTGTTTTTGAACCACGCTTTCTTGTTCTGTTTTTTCTCTTGTGAATTCTCATAGCATTCTTCCAGCCAGTTTAGTTATGTCTTCATGTTCCCCTAAAATTCCTTTAGGCCATGAGAGTTTAGAACTTTTCTTAAATCCGCCAACAGGGGGATGCAATGCAAATACCTTGCCGTTTTTGCTTGGCCTTTTCTTTTTTAATTCTTTAATAAATTCTTCATTTACCCTTCCAAAAGATATTTGGTGTTTAACAGACTTTACCATCCCAACAATTACGGGATCTTTTTCATCTATTAAAATAGCATTAAACTTCCTATGCAGGTTTAATCTTCTAAATGTTTCATCTTCTACCTTCTGATTTTTTACTCTTCCAGCAATTCTAATAACTAATATCATCTTTTTGCCTCATTTAATTTATTTAAAGCATCCAAGCAAGCTCTTGCAAAGTTAAAAGTAGTTCTAACTTTTCCAGAACGTCTACTGTAAACATCTTTTATTCCAAGAACTTTGAAAAGTTTTTTCATCTCATCACCAATAACCAACCCAGTTCCTTGTGGTGCTGGCATTAGCTTAACTTTTACAGAAGAGCATTTACCAGAAACAGTTGTTGGAATGCTGTGATCTTCCCCACAAGAGCAGTCATAACTACCACACCCTCTTTGAATCTTTACTAAATTAAGCTTTGCAGACCTTACAGCCTTTTCTTTAGCAGGCAATGTCTCGCTTGCCTTCCCATATCCAATTCCAATATGTCCTTTTCCGTCGCCAACTACAGCCATAACTCCAAATGTCAAAACATTTCCTTCCTTTGTTTTTTTCTGAGTTTGTCTAAATGATCTTCTCTTTCCACCACCAAATTTACCTTTAGCTTGTCCAATGAATAAAACATCAACCATTAAATTGGGTAATAAGATATCAACGATTTCAGATTCCATAATCTTTCTTCCACCTTCCAAAATTTCACTTATAGACTTTATTTTTCCAGATCTAACCATTCTTCCAACTTCGGTTTTTGGAATCCATTTGTCTAATTTTTCTCTTGCTTCTCTAGCAAAAAATTCTTCTCTTGATTCTCTCTCAAATTTTCCCCTACCCTCTTCTCTTTTGAACTCTTCATCAGCTTCCTTAGAAACTTTTTCCTCTTCTTTCTTTTCCTTAGCTTCCAAAGTAGCACTAATCTCCTTCAATTGTTCCTCATGAACTTTTTCTTCCACTACTAATTTTGCTTTTCCTGCCATTATATTTTAGCCCTCACTTCTGATATCATTTTTTTTACATCTGCCTTTAAATGTTCTCCCTTTAATCTTGCATCAACGGGAAACACTTTTTTGTTGGCATCTATTTTGAGGCCACCATCGATTAATCCTTTAACTACTGCGAATATTCTTGAGCCACTAACGGTTCTCGCCATCCCAAGGTCAACGATAAATTTATCCTTTGAATTTTTAACAGTCTTAGCCAAAAGTAATCCCGTAAGATACGCTGCAGGAATTGATTTCAAACTTCCTTGGAATTTTTCATTCCAACCCTTTTCAATTAAATCTTTAGAAGTAACTCCTGTTATTACTTTATCTTGAGCCTCATTGCTTTCCACAATTTGGGCAATAAAGTATCTATTTGTTTTTCTGATAACAATTCTATGCATTCCAGATTTAAGCAAGTTGCTTCTAAGTTTGTAATCTGTCTTATTTTCTCTCCTTCGTTTTCTAACTGTTCTTGTGCTTGTCATTATTTAGTCTCCAAAGTTTCATTTAAATGCCTTCTGCTCTTAAAGATTCTAGCTCTAATTTTTCTTCTAACGTCTCCATAAGCTTCTTTGTCTATCTTTTTAGTTTTAAGCAGGTGTTTTGCAAATTTTCTTAGTTTCCTAGTAATTATTACATAATCTGCTTTAGACTGATTAATCTTTTTTCTAAACCTTCCAGTTCTTCTTCTGTGTTTTCTTTTCACAATTTTTCTTCTCCCACTAGCATCTTTAATCTTAATTGCACCAGCATTATGAAGATCTCTAATATCTTGCCTTGTTATCGCTTCTTTGATTTCAGCTAAACGAGATTCGACAAATAATATTCTGTCAGTACCTACGCCAAAAACTTTGGCTGCAAGTTGTTTCTTACTATTTAACTGCATGTTTTGGCTCCTGGTATCGATTTAATATTTTTATTTTCATTTCATTCGCTTTACCGATTATCTCGTTCCTTTTCCTCATTCCCACACTTGCAATGATTATTCCTTGAGTTTTATTAGACACCGTCGCAAGTTGTTTTAGGTTTTCAATTCTCACTGGTTGCAATTCATTAATCATTCCCCTAAACTTTTTTTCCATTCCCCAACCAATTCTTGGCCTTCTAGGATATCCTTTTTGATGCAATCTAACTTTATTGTGTCTTCCCTTTACACCTCTCCAAACTTGCTTCTTCTTTCTTCCTCGACCAAGCCTAATTTTCTTGTGCCATTCTCTTCGCAAAAATATTGGTTTATTTTTTCTCATTATATTTTTTCTCCGCATTTACTTGTAATATAAATTCCATCTTGGAATATTCTTCGGTCTCTTCCTGTGATTCTTGTAGCCTTTTCAATATTTGCAGCCGTTTGGCCAGCAGCTTCGATATCGGAAGAACTAACGGTAATCTCATTTCCTTTAACTTCCACTTTAACGTTAGGCAATATTTTAGATATTCTGTCAACTTTTTCTCCAAGGAAAGATTTTATCACAACATCATCTTTTTCAACTTTAACATTCATTGGGAAGTGTACATTACATATTTCCAATTTGTAAACATATTCTTTTCCAAGACCTTTAATCAAATTTGTTAAATGTGCAGAAATAGTTCCAGCCATTTTCGATTCCCTTTTCGTAGATTTACTTGCATCAATTTTTATTTTTTCATCAACGACGGAAATATTTACTCGTCCAAGTTTAAATGACTTTTTTAATTCCTTACCATTTCCTTTTATTGTTACTTCTTTCCCATTAACATTTACAACAAAACCTTTCGGAATTTCTATTGATCTTATCTTTAGCTTAGCCATTTTGCATCTCCTTCATTGCATAAATCGGCTCATGGAACATTTTTAATGTTTCTTTTGCCATTAGTAAAAGTAAGCAATAACGCTTCCCCCAATTTTATTTTTAACTGCTTCTTTATGATTCATTAAACCCTTATTAGTAGAAATAATCAAATTTCCAAAATTTCTCGAAGGTAAAAATCTTCGTAAGTATCTATCTATTCCTTCAACATTGACAAAATATCTTGGTTTAACTGCCCTGCATTCGCTTAGCTTAATTATCTTAATCTTTAGAGTTTTTTCATTCTCATTAATTTCATATTCTAAATGGCCATTCTTTTTCATTAAGTCCAGTAATTTAATCAAGACCTTTGAATATTTGTTTAGGGTAAGTTCCATTTTTCCAACTCTTCTAGCATTCATTATCTGGTTCAACCCATCACTAACAATATCTCTGCTCATATTAACTGTATTTTTTGAACCCCATTTCAACTGCAAGCTCTCTAAAACAATGTCTGCATAAATTTAGATTATAACTTGATACATGAGCACCGTGTCTGCCACAAACCTCACATTTCTTTACAGAAACTCCAAACTTTCTTGGTTGAGGTCTATTATGCTTCAAAAATTTTGTTAGCACGGCTGGTTTATTCTTCAATTGTTTCGTAATTTTTCTCCAGTCACTTGCAGTCATTTTATTCTTCCTCCAAAGTTCTATCTTTTTTTCGAAGAATCTTTGTATTAAATTTATTTATTAAATAATCTTCAATTTCTTGTTTTGAAACCACTAGTCTTCTACTCTTCCCTCTTTTGACTTTTTTAGTTTCAACAGACTTTCCAGCCCTTGAGAATACTATTGTTACTTCAAAGCCCATAATTCCTACTTCTCTTATATATTCGACCCCTGGAATTTCGATATACTCATGAATTCCAAAAGAAAGGAAGTTATTTTGTATTTGTCTTTCTTTTAGAGTATTATCTACAGCAGGAAGTAATTTTTTTATGATGTCTATAGCTTCTTTTCCTCTTAGCGTTACTTTTGTTCCGACTTCAAGTCCAGGTCTAACACCCCAAGTAGGAATTCTCTTAGTTGCCTTTACCTTTATTGGTTTCTTACCACTAATCTTTCCTAGCAAAATAACACCTTTGTCAAGCTTATCTCCAGTTCCCCCAATATTCAAAACCACCTTATCAAGATTAACTTGTCTCATTTTATTTTCCATTATTCTGTTACAAGAAGAGTTTTCATTGGAAGACTTACTTCTTTTTTCTCCAGTTTAATTAAATAATTTTTTCCTCTTGAAAGTTTTTCTGTTGCTATAACTTTTCCTTTCTGTCCCGCATATTTACCAGAAATTACTTCAATTTTTGCCCCTTCAGTTAATGGCAATATTCTTACAATTTTTTTCTCTTTTGTATTTACAATAACAGAACCACCGATGGAGAAGTTATCTTTAATGATAAAGTTTTGGCCATCATCAAGATTCATCTGTATTAATCCATTTTTCAAAATAGTCTTACCACAAATCTTTGAAATATTTTGGTCTGCTTCTTTTTCAGAAATGTCCATTAGCTTGAATTTTTTATTTTTAACTCCAAGTCTGTAGTATGTCTTGGTTCTTGGTAAACTAATTGTATCAAAAACCTGTACTGGGAAATCTTCTCTTTTTCGGATTACATTATTTACCTTTACATCTCCGTTAGAAAGTATTAATCTAACTTCTTTTTTGGTTCCAGCAATCTTTAATATATCTCTAATTAAAAATAAAAGCGAAATTCCTTTAGACTTAGAGTGGCTTGGCACTGCTAAGTATCTTTTTGTACTGCTTTTTCTATTTATTGGCCAAGTTGTTGGCATACTACTTCTTTTTAGGTGCATTTTCTTTCTTTATCTCCTGTTTAGTTTCTTTAGCTTGGGTCTTATTTTCTTTAACTTCTGGTTTAGTTTCTTTTATTGAATCTTTTTCAGTCTTAACAATTACCTTTTTGAATCTCTTAGAGTCGGAAGTATTTAGTGAAATAATTTTTACCTTAGATGAATCAAACCAAGTTTCTATTTTTTCTCCGGTTCTTTTCTCTCTGCTTATTCCGTCAACCTTTATTCTTAAATGTTTCAAATCAATTTCCCCAACTTTTCCCTGTTTACCGAAGAATTTTCCTCTCATAACTTTTACCTCGTCCCCAGATCTTAAGTGGGTATTTCTAGTTCCATATTTCTCTCGTAGTTCCTTACTCAAAACTGCCCCGATTAATTTTCTTCGAACATGTGTTGGAGCATTATGTCTATACTTTCTTTGTTTTCTAGTTTGTTTGCTAGAATTCCAATTTTTATTAAATTCTGTTTTCATTTTAGTATATCGTGCTCGCTAATTTGGAGACCTCCTTCCATCTTTCCTGAACTTCTCTAGCCACTGCACCCTTAACCTGAGTCCCTTTTGGGTTGCCCTTTTCATCTTTCAATAAAACCACAGCATTATCGCTAAAACAGATTCGCTCACCCGTATTTCTTCTCCAAGGTCTTTTAAGTCTTACAACAATAGCGTCAAAGATTTCTCCTTTCATAGTTAAATCCCCTTTTCGTACAGATACTTTAACCCAGTCAGCAATTTTGGCAAAACCCTGTCTTCCTCTTTTGGTTTTACCCCCTTTAACTCCTGTAATTCTTACAATTCTAGCCCCGCTATTATCGCAAGCTTCAACCATGCTTCCGATATTTAATCCTCTTGTTGCTCGTGAACTTATTGCTTTCATTTTACATTTTCTCCTTGTTTTTTAATAACTTTAATTGCTACTGAATGAATCATCTTGCTAATTGGTCTTGTTTCTGCAACCTGAATTCTGTCCCCAACAGAAATTTCTTTCATGCATTCAGGAAGCCTTGAGTGGATTTTTGTTTTTCTTTTTTCATATCTTTCATATTTTGGAATTTTCAACATTCTTTCAAATTGAATTGTAACTCTTCCAGGTAATTTTCTAATAACATCTCCTTCAAACACTCTTCCCCTCATTCTTAATTTTTCTTCACCATGGAATGGGCAAAGTTTATCAGTACACTTCAAAGTATCTTTATTTTCAATTTTCTTACTTTCCGTCTTAGTTATTTTTTTTGTTTCTTTCATTTTATTCACTTATCTGTTCTTCGCTGAATCCCATTGAAACCAAAATAGGTTTTATATAACCCTTATGATTTCCTTGTAACTCAACTACTTTATTTTTTATTGTCCCACCGCAAGCTCTTTTGGCTTTGAGCACTTTTGCAATTTCTTTGATATCAACACCAGCATCAAAACCACCAACAATGGTGGAAACCTTTCCAAATCTTCTTTTTTCGATTTGAACAGTTATCTTTTGTTGCTGTTTAGCAATATCACTGCAAACGCAAGCAGCCATAGGCAAACCGCATTTTGGGCAAATATCCACTTTATTTGTTTCCTCCTGATTTAGTTGGTTTACTTTGATTTTTCATTTTTGTAGTTTCTTCTTTCTTCGAAGATGACGCGTCTGATTTGGTTTGATTTTTCTTCATAGTCAGTAGCCGTGCAATCTCCTTTTTAATGCTTCTTCTTTTCTGATGTTGCTTTAACATTTCAATCTTCAATTCTCCAATTTTCTTGTCAGTTTCATTTTGTTGTATCTTTTGTTTTTCCATTATTCAGCCTCAATCTTTTTCTTTTTAGTTTTCTTAAGTGCCTTCTGTTCAGGTTCCTTACTAAATGCAACATTTTGTTTTATTTGATTAATTAACTCCTCGTTAACATCTATTTGGTCAATCATCTTTACACCAGGTGAAAGAATTGCTACTTTAATTCCAACAACTCCTTGTTTAGTCTTAGCAACAGCTTCTGCCCTATCAACTAAGTTAGAGCTATCCCCCGTCTTCATTAAATATCCAAACGCAAATCTCCAGCTTTTTGCTCGCTCGCTTGGTAGTCTTCCACCTAATCTTAGTTCCGCACCCAAAGCTCCCGCAACCTTTATTTTTGAAAGTGCCTTGTAACTAGCTGATTTGTATTTCATAGAACCAAATCGCTCGAGTGTTAAAGCTATATCATCTGCAACAAGTTGAGCATCAAAATCAGGATGACTTATCTCTTCGATATCGACGTGTGGATTCTCCATCTTGAATTTTTTCTTTAAAATGTCTGTTAAGCTTGCAATCTTTTCACCCTTCTTTCCAATTATCCAACCAGGTTTGTGTGTAGCAATTACAATCTTTTCTCCAACAGGAGTATATTCTATTTTGACACGTGAGATTTTTCCCATTCCAAACATTTTTTTTACAAATTGCTTTATGTTAAACTCGTTCTTTCTAATTTCTACAAACTTTTTTTCTTCCATTTTATTTTTTTGCCTCTTTCATTTTTAATTTACTTTTATCCATTACTTCAATATAAACATAAGCTCTTTTTGCCCTTCGTCCACCTCTCTTAAATGGTCCTGAAGACTTGTCTGCATGAGCAATAGTAATAACAGGATTTTCAATCCCCACAACAGACGCATTTGCTTTTACTTGTTTAATTAATTCAATTATTTCAAGGCAAACAGTCTTAGGGAATCTTGCTCCAGCAACTCCGCCCTTTTGATGAGGAACTTCTAAAGAGTTCATAGGAATTGATCTTTTCATCTTTACAACATCTTCAAGTCGCTTTATTGCATTCTCAGGAGTTTTTCCTTTTATGACTCTGCACACAAAAATTGAATATTTTGGAGATATCCTCATATTTACCCCTCTAGCAATAGCTTTGTCTTTTTTTGGAGTATGCGCCTTTGCCTCTATTTTTTTAGGTTCTTCTTTCTTAACATCCTTTACAGTCTCAACTGCATTAACTTTCTTTTCTTCTGTTTTTTCTTCAACTTTCATTTCTGGTTGTTTAATCTCGTTTGCCATTATGGTTTCTTAGGCGCTTTCTTGCCTATTGTTGTGTGTTTAGCTATCTTTCTTGTTTGAGAAAATTCTCCAAGCCGGTGCCCAAGCATTTCCTCAACAATTTTGACATTTACGAATTCTTTTCCGTTATGAATTCCAATATTTTTTCCAAGTAGTCCTGGAACAATTACCAAGGCTCTATCGTGTGTTCTGATTGGTTTGTTTTTTTCAAGTTTTTTGTCGCATCTTCTGATAAATTGTTCTATGGTATCATAATTTCGCAAAATTGCTCGTCTTGCTCTAGACTTTACAAGTTTTGCAAATTCTCTTGTATCGATGCTTGCTAGCGTAGCTACGTTTTTCCCTCGATAAAACTTTTCCTTACTTTTCTTTGCTAATTCTTCGGTTGCCATTTTAACTATCTCTTTGTCCTTCCTGTTCTTCTTGGACTGATTGTACCAACATTAGAACCTGGAGGAGAATTCCTCTTAGCAATTTTACTTTTGATTCTTTTTCCTCTACCACTTCCGAATGGATGGTCTACTGCATTCATCTTTACTGCAGAAGTTCTTGGCCATAGTTTTGATCGGCCTTTCTTTATGAAGAATTGTTTTCCAGCTTTCAAAATAGGTTTCTCGAGTCTTCCATCTCCAGCAGCTCTTCCAACTGTTGCTCTGCAGTCATAATCAAATTCACTTTCATGCTTGGATGGCATCATAATTTTAATTTTATTTTCAGATCTGCCAGTAATAACCGCGGTATTTCCACCAGCCCTAACTAATTTTCCACCATCCCTTGGAGAATTTTCAATATTGAAAACCTCTGTTCCATTCTTCAAATTTTTCAAAGTGTTAATATCTCCTGAAGAACTTCCACCCAGAGTAACTTTTTGTCCAACGAACATTAAGTGAGAAGCAAAATTATAGAAAACTAATCCTTCTTTATTCATTAATTTTGCAATGGGTGTGGTGTGTCCCAAAGATGGAACAAGATTTATTACTTCGAATTCCCCGCTTAAATTTGAAGGGTATCCTGGTCTAACTAATGATGCTTTATCTCTAACTCTGTAAACTGAGCTTCCCTTTCCACGTCGTTGTTTAATGATTGGCTTTCCCATTACATCAATCCTAATTTTGTCGCTAAATCGGCCGCAACAAATTCGCTTTTTAATTTAACATAAGCAGTTTTTTTGTTTCCTCTAATTAAAGTTCTAACCTTGGCAACTTTAACATTAAACAAATTCTCAATTTCTGTTTTTATTTCTGGTTTGGTTGCAGATTTATCAACAACAAAAGCCAAAACATTTTCAGCTTCTATTTGTCTAACTATCTTTTCAGTTGATTTTATCTTTTCTAGAATTATAGAGTTACTCATTTTCAAACCTCGTTGCTATTTCTTTAATTGAATTCTCGCTAAACGCAGCAACTCTGCCAGGAACTCCGTTTGGAGCCAAATCTCTAATTCTTAAATCAGAAACTTTCACAACATCTATTCCACTTCGCTTCATAGCTTCTTTATCTGAAATAACAAAAAGCAAACCGGCACTTTCTTTGTATTTTCTTCCTCTTCTTTTTCCAGCCCCAGCCCTAACAGATTTTTTCTTTAAAACTAAATTAAAATTTTCTCCATACGCCTTTTCAAGAGTAGTCAAAAAATCTTTAGTCTTAGATTTTAAAACATCCTCACCAAATACAAATCCAGAATTAATTTTTCTCCCATATTTTTTTTCTAAAGAGACTGCATCAATTGTCCCAGTTAAACCAGAGTTGATAGCTATCAATGCTTCTTTCTTATTTATTTTTCTAAATAAGTTTTTTTCAGATTTTGATGAGTGTGGTCTTCGTCCACCTCGGGTATTAGATACCGTCGCACCAATCCAATTAAAACTAGAACCTGTTCGAGACATAATCTTTCTTGGGACTCTAGAAATTCCCTTACCATAAGTTCCTTTCCAAGCATGTCTCTTTCTTCGTAAAATTCCTGAAGCAGAATACAATCTTCCAGCTAATTTGTTGGTTCCATAAGGTTGCATATAAAATCCTTTCTGAGCTTCAAATACTTTTAACAAAATATCTCTTCTTATTTCTGAACTAAAATTTTTTGGCAATACTACTTCACTTTTTTGATTTCCATGTTTATCAATTAATTTCGTTTTCATCTTATCTCAAGCACCTGATACTTTTCTTTTGAAGCACTTTTAGTTGGTCGACTTGAAACAGTAATTAAAATTCCTCTTTTATGTGGTCCAGGAATTGAGCCTTTTAACAAAATATAGTCTGTTTTTACATTTCCATAATGTTCAAACCCACCACCGATGTTTATGTCTTTATCAGCCGTTTTTCCAGCCATAATTATCATTTTGTTATACTCTGTTCTTGAGTGATATCCTGTTTGACCTGTTTGAGAAACTCTAAACGTTACTCTTGCAGGATGCCATGGGCCTAAAGATCCCGGTCTTCTTCTACCTTTTTCAGATTTTTGATTCTTTAAGCCAATTCCAAATCTTCTAACTGGTCCTTGTGTTCCATAACCCTTTGAAACAACTCTAACATCAACCAAACCTTCTTTGAAAACATCGAGGACAGAAAGGTCTTTTTCTAAATTTTCCTTTACAAAGTTAAATTTATCGTCGAGGCTTCCAGAAAGCGCAATTTCCATCATATCTGGAACTTTTTTATCAACAGAAATTGATTTTGTATTTGAATAAACTATAACTCTTAAATCAGTAGCACCTTCAAGTTTCGTCAACTCTTTTTTGGTTTTAGAAAGTTTAACTCTTTTTTTAAGTGATTTGTCATTTGAAACCACAATTTCATTCATAACTTTTCCGTTCTGGTAAAATCTTACAGAATATATTCGCAAACTTGGGCATTCAATTATCGTAGCTGGAATTGCAATTCTTTTGTTCTTAGTCATTGAGTGTTCAGTATTATCTTTTACCCAGGCAGAAACCATTCCAACTTTATATCCAATAAAGCCCAGTAATCCCTTACCAGCCCTAGATATATTGCTCCAATTTGCTCTTGGAATTATATTCTTCGCACGCACCCTCGGGTATATCTGTAAACTTCCCTTCCTTATGTGATTTGCGTCTGCCATTTTTCGCTTTTGTTTTTTCCATATTCCAAAATAGTCTTGCGACTATTTCGTTTATAATCAAGCTTCGTTAGCACTTTAGCTATCTTATATGCCATCAACCAAGTGGCAAAATTCTCTTCGCCCAAACATTTAAGTTTTGGACGGAACCGTTTAATTAGTAGGCGAGAAATGGGTATTTAAAGGCTTTGCTTTTTAGAGTCGCACTATTCTAAAGGAACATAAAACGTTTAACAAAGATGATGATAGAGTATAGAAGATTTTATATACAATTGATATCCTTCCAAATCAATGGGCCTTGAAATTTATTGCGGTTCAGATTGGAGTGTTACAATACGGGGGGATGACAGTATTGAAACTTCTAATGCCAAATTAGACTTCGCTTTTGAAATGATGTATAAAGATGAATTATCAAAAAAGTCCCCCGATAAACCTAACAATTCCGAAAGAGATTATTCTTCAAAAGAAAATAATTAATTACTCTATATCTTTCTTAAAACCCTTTACGCCACAAACTCGTCTTTCTTCCAGTTAATTAAGCTAATTTAGACCCATTTTTTACTTTTCTCTCTGGTACTGCCAACACAACTTCTCCATTTTCACCTACAAAACCGGTAGTCAAAAATTCTGAACTAAAATTTCCTATTTGTTTTGGAGGAAAATTAATAATCCCAATTATCTGTTTTCCAACTAAATCTTTTTTATCATAAAGTTTAGTTATTTGAGCACTAGACTTTTTTATTCCAAACTCTCCAAAATCAGCCCACAATTTATATGCCGGTTTTTTCGCTTCAGGATAATCTTCTACTTTTACTATTGTGCCAATTCTTGCTTCAACCCTTTCAAAATCATTCCAATTAATCTTTTCCATAACTTTTACGCCACAAACTTAGCTTCACTAGATGTCTTCTTTCCATCAATCAAAACTCGTCGAGTCAAAACACCCTTCTTTTTGCTCAATTCTCTTATCTCTACAGCACTTAACTTTCCTAAATCAGCAGGATAAACTATATCTTCAACCTTTATATCATGGGCAACCTTTATTTCCTTAAAATCAGGGCAATCAAAAAATACTTCATCAACCAGTTTTTTGTCAGTCGTCTTTAAAGAACAAAAATCGACACTAGGGCCGTCTTCATCGTCTTTACCTGCGCTAGGTTTTCCACTTTTTGGAGCTTTTGGCTTTATCTTTAAACTAAAATCACTTCCTTCAAAAGAAAGAGCAAAAAATACTTTTGGATATTTGTTCATGAGATCAATAATTTCTTTTGGAGTAACAGTAGTTTCAATTACGATTTTTCGCACTCCCTGAAAATTACTTACTTTTTTAACCTCAAAAGAAATTTCATCGGCTAAATTTTTTGTAGATACTATAACTCCCTTTACGTTTGTAGGACCGTTCACTTTTTCTAAGCATCTTCGAACAAAAAAGTTAGAAAATTCAGCTCCTGCCTTGATGGCCCAATCTTTTGATTGCTTTTTTCCTTCCAATAAGTACTTGTCTCTATAGTCTCCTCTTCCAAATTTTAAGAAATCGGAGTGTACTTCTTCATCAAAGCGGCCTTCAAAAATCTTTTTTATTACCATTTCTCATCCAAGAAATACAAAAGCCATTTATAAATTTTCGCAAAAATTTTACTCCTTTCTTGGGAAAGCTTATAAATTAAATAGTCATGAGATAAATATGATTGACCGTTCAGTTTTAAAGAGGGGGCTTATTGCCTTAGGAATATTAGGTGTTTTTATATTAGCTTTCTTAGTTTTAAAAGAAATACTTGTCCCTCTTACAATTGGTTTGCTTACAGCCTACGCTTTTAGTCCACTCTACAAACTACTTTTAGGGCAAAAGAAAGCAAAGACTCTGATAGCATTCCTAATGATTCTAGCACTAGTGCTTATAATCGTAGTTCCCTTAATTTATTTGACTCCCGCTATAATAAATCAAACATTTAGTACATACGTTTCGATTCAAAACACAGATTTATCAAGTATCTTCAGAGGATTTGTAAGCGAACAGACAGCAGACGCAATTTCTATACAACTAAGCAGTATAATTGGAAAATTCTTCTCATCAATTTTAAGCGAGTTTAGTAATCTTTTGGTAAATTTGCCGTCATTAATTCTTAAATTTGCAGTTTTCTTATTCACTTTCTTTTTCGCACTTCGCGACTCTGATAAACTAAAAGCTTATGTCTCGTCATTATCACCTTTTTCACAGGCTACAGAAGAAAAACTAATGAAAGAATTTAGAGGAATCACCAACGCCATTATATTTGGCCAAGTATTAATTGGTGTAACTCAAGGTCTAGCATTAGGTATAGCTCTTTTCTTACTAGGAATTCCAAAAGCCCTAATTTTAACAGTGCTTGCAATGATACTATCAATAATACCCGTTCTCGGTTCTTGGATAATTTGGCTTCCAGTGTCTGTAATTCTTTTAATAACTGGAAGAGTATTTGAGGGAACATTCCTTCTGTTCTATGGTGCTTTGTTTGTTTCTACAATAGACAACTTGCTTCGACCTTATTTATTATCGAAAAATTCTAACCTTCCAATATCTGTAAGTATACTTGGAACGATAGGTGGTCTTTACTTCTTCGGTATAACTGGTCTGATATTTGGTCCATTAGTCTTTGCATATGCTCTTATAATTCTTGATTTTTATAGAAAAGGAAAATTAGATGAGTTATTCCAAAAAAACTAGAGAAGTGATCCATGAGGCTAAAAGTAAAAAATCTTAACTGGCAGGCAGGTAGGCCCGTAGTTTTTTTAGATAGATTAATGGCAAGAGAAATGGATATTTCCGTAAATGATCGAGTTCTAATTTCAAATAAAAAAAGAGTATACGCCGTTGTAGATATTTTTTCAGGAATTGTTAAAAAGAATGAAATAGGGCTGTCTCATGAATTAACCCAAATTCTAAAATCAAAAGAAGGAGAAGAAATTGAAGTAAGGCCATCACAAGTTTCAAATGCAATCTATGTAATCAATAAGAAAATAAACGGGCAAGAATTATCCAGAGAAGAATTAGAATTCTTAATTTCAGAGATAGTTCATAATAACTTAACTGAGGCTGAAATTGCCTATTTTACCTCTGCAGAAAAATTAGAAGGTCTTGATATGAAAGAAATTATTGACTTGACAAGAGCGATGGTAAAAACGGGAGTGAAATTAAAATTTAAGGGAAGACACATTGCAGATAAGCATAGTATCGGGGGAATAGCTGGGAACAGAACAACACCTCTCGTCGTTTCAATTTGTGCTAGCTTGGGGTTAATCATGCCTAAAACCTCTTCAAAAGCAATAACTTCTGCGGCAGGGACTGCCGATGTTATGGAAACAATAGCAAAAGTAGATTTATCTATTGGAGAGATAAAGAGAGTTGTTAAAAAAACAAACGCCTGTCTGGCCTGGGGCGGTTCTTTAGGCCTTGCCCCATCTGATGATAAAATCATAAAAGTTGAAAGAATGTTAAACCTTGATGCAGACCCTCAGCTTTTAGCCTCAATTATGTCCAAAAAAATTGCAGCAGGTTCAAAATATATCTTGATAGATATCCCCTACGGAGAGGAGGCCAAAGTAAATTCCCTCAAAAAAGCAAAACGTCTAGGAAACAAATTTAGGACAATAGCCAGGGCTTTTAATGTAAAAGTTAAAACGGTTTATACCAAAGGAGATGGCCCCATCGGAAATGGTATTGGGCCAAACCTTGAAATGCTTGATGTATTGAGCGTTCTTAAAAATTCCCCTCGCTGTCCTCCAGACTTAAAAGAAAAAGCAATATATCTTTCAACAGAACTTCTAAGCCTATGCGGAATAAAAAATGCAAAGGTTAAGGCAGAAAAAGTTTTATCTTCAGGAAAAGCATATGAAAAGTTTAAAGAAATTATAAACGCCCAGAACAAATCAAATGATTTTGAAAAAAGAATAGCAAAATTAAAAGTAGCAAAAAACGAAGAGGTATTCAAGGCATATAAATCAGGAACAATTTCTAAAATAGGAAATAAAGAGATAAATTCATTGTGCAGAATTTTAGGCACTCCTGAAACAGAAACAGCGGGAATTTATTTATACAAACATTTAGGAGACAAAGTGGAAAAAGGGCAACCTTTATTTAAGATGTTTTCAGAAAGCCCCACAAAAATCAAAGACGCCAAAGATTTCATACGAGATTTTGAACCCATAGAAATTAGATAATCATCTTTCAAAACTTTTTCTCTTCATCCAACTAACAAGAATTTCAAAAGCTTTTGGGTCTCTTCTAAGTTCTTTTTTTGCAATTTTTCCCTCAGTTATAAAATCAACTCTTTTTCCGTCCCTTGCATATTCTTCCATTGCTAATGGATATAACACACCACAATAAATCAACTCCAATTCGTCTCTACTCATACCAAACTTTTTCTCATAAAATTTTACTATATCGTCTATTGGTCTAGCCATGTCTATGGTTCTGTTTGTTGCGTTATCATCTCGGCTTCCATTCAACTTCTCGGCCGTCGACCAATCCAAAACATAAGGCATTTCGTCAAGAGAATAAAGATTTTGCAAATGGGTTTGTAAGTGCACTCTTCCACCCTCATCATGCAATTCTCGCAATGCAGATATAAATGGTAGGACAGTTAAACTAGACAGATGGTAGAAAAAGTTTACAATATTGCCCATAGTTATTTCTTTCCCAGATCTCTTTAATCTCTCAATTTCATCAGCTACCTTATCCTCAAGATTAGCAAATAGTCTTTGTCTTACAACATTTGGTGCTGGAACAACCATAAATCCAAGAGGCAGTCCTTCATTGTCAACCATTTCTTCTCCTAAATATTGTCCGCATGCTTCAAGGGGAGAAACAATCATTTTTTTTAAGTTGAGTCTAGAAATTTCTCTTGTCTTTCCTACTTTCTTATCAAGCCCTCTCCTGGTATACCCACCACAAGCCAAATAACTCGGAACTGTGTCTACAATAACTCCATTTTCGCAGTGACTTCTACCCATCCCCCTCCCAACTTCTTCCATAAAATTTCCACCGTTTGGGGAACAAAATTCCCTTACTTCAGTTGCATCAATAAGTTCATCGGGATTTTTTAAAAGACCCGGAAAATACCCTATCCCACTTATTTGAAGTGCTCTAAAATCATAACCTCTTATCTCGCGTGGTATTTCCCTTTTAACAATAACTGACCTTCCACCCTCAAATCTCCCAACAGGCCCATTAGGGTTTACTTCCCATGTGGCAAGAGCCGCTATTTTTTCAATATCTGTTGAACTTAAGGTAGATTCTGTTGGTATTTCTAACTGAATTGGAAACCTCCCATCTATTTTTACAACTTGCGAATCCTTCAATATTGGTTCAACTTCTACTTGCCTTACCATAATTTTTTTTAGTTTGTATCTATTTAAAGATTTATATTAGAAAAAATCAATTAGACAATTTTATTTTCTTCTTCTAGAAGTGTAAATAAATGCTCCAATAAGCCCAAGTGCAAATAGAATGATGCCCACCCCATTTTGAGATGAATTACTTAGGTTTCCTATTGCATTTCCCGTAATGCCCGGGTCAAATAAAAAAAATATCCCCCCAATAATTCCTATAATGGCTGCAGCTGCTGAAAGACCTTCAAGACCGTGCCATTTGCCACGACGGACTTTTTGAAGACGATCAGCACTTCTTCTTGCGCTCTCAGCTTTTTCTGTTGCATTTCTAAGGCCTATATAGTATTTTTGGCTTATAATCGCCGAAGGATCATCTTTATTTTTTTCTATATACCCTCTTATAGAACTCGCAATCGTTCCATATAATCTTGCTGCATCATTAAAATATTTTGAAGCCTTTCCAGGATGCCCCTCTTTCAAAGATTCTTTAGCTTTACCCTCATAAATTAATGCCTGTTTGTACCGAACATCTCCTCTTCTTCCGCCCATAATAGAAACTAACTAATCTTGTTTTTATACTTTTCTAAAAAACCCCTTACAAAACCTTCGCCTTCAAAATTTTCACTTCTTTAACGGGTCTATCTCCAGCACCGGTTTCAACACTTCCAATTTTATCCACGATGTCCATACCTTCAACGACCTTGCCAAAAACAGCATGCTTTCCATCTAAAAAGTTATTATCAACTAGATTAATAAAAAACTGACTTGAGCCAGTGTTTGGGCCAGCATTAGCCATCGAGATTGTCCCTCTATCATTTTTGCTTCCACCTTTATGAGTAAACTCATCTTTTATGTTCGGAATTGACGGATCCCCGTATCCAGTTCCAGTTGGGTCTCCACCCTGAATCATAAATCCCTCAATTACTCTATGAAATATAACTCCCTCATATGTTCCATCCATGACCAATTTTTTGAAGTTTCCACTAGTTATTGGAGTATCAGAATAAAGTTCAATTACAATATCTCCGTAATTTGTTTCTAACTTAACTTTGTTGCTTTCAGGTAAAATATTTCCAACCATTTTCATAACAAAAATAACAAACCCTATTAAAACTATCGCTGCCAGCAAAATTGCAACAAATTTATTTTTTAATGGGTTTTTCATTTTATTATAAGCTCAAAGTATAGGGAGGATTTAATTCTAATAACGCTTGATTACAGTGACCTTTAAAAGGAAATTTTTTTAATTCCTTAAATCCAAATCCCCTCATTAAGGTAGCAGTATCTGGGTAAAATTTTTTAGCTTCGGTTCTTCCAGCAACCCAAATTTTTTTTATCTCTGGGTGTGTTCTTGCATAATCTACTCGGAAATTAAGCATCTTTTTCCATATTCCTCTAGACCTAAAATCAGGATGAACTGTTGAACAATACAAATATAAAATTTCACCATTAGGGTCATGTATTCTTTCCCAAGGAAAAAAAGATTCATCATATTCTGTTACTTCATGATTTAAAGGTAAAAGAGCACTCATAGCCATTCCAACCAATTTTTTGCCATCATAGGCTACACAAAATCCCTCGGGAAATTGTTCTATTCTTTGTTTCATTGATTCTGGGGTTGCTGAGTCTTCACTTCCCCAAACTAATTTTTCTAACTCTAATATACTTCTCAAATCTTTCAATGATACTTCCCTTATTTTCATTTTATTTTATTCTTCTTTTTATAAACTACTAAAATAATTAAAAGCAGCATTCCAGCAACTACAGAAACGACCTGACTTACGAAAAAATTATCTCTTATAAAGTAAGCATCTAGTAAATTCCAAATGCCCCTCCAAATTGCAATAATTGCTAGAGAGGCTATAGTTACTATCACGAAATCTCGTAGTTTAACTCTATGCAAAATTTCTTCGAGCATAACGACCTAAATATTTTAGATTATTTAAAGAATACGCCTCCACCCCGAATCGAACGGGGATGCCTGTGAGGGCCTGGTTCTCAAGACCAGTGCAATACCATTATGCGATGGAGGCTTTAGCCATAATCAATCTTTTCGCGATAGCGACCTTATTGATGGAGGCTTCTTTACAAAACAATTTCAGAAAAACAAGTTTTTAAAGTTGTTTAAACTAAATCCCTAATGAAAAAAGGTCGACTTTTACCAACAATTGTAACATATCTTTTTCTTGCAATTTTGATAATTTATTTCTTAAATAAAGGAAATTTTGAGTTCTTAGGGTACGCCGCTGTTGTCGGCATTCTTTATTGGTTTGTTTTAAAATTGGATTCAAAATATAATCTTCCAACTTACACAATATGGTTGTTTGTTGTCTGGGTATTTCTTCACATGCTAGGTGGGACCATTTATATTATCTACACAAGACTTTACGATTTAATCTTAATAGACCTAGTAAACAAAGGCGGAGAATTTGTAATATTAAAATATGATCAATTTGTTCATGCATTTTGCTATTTTGCATTCTCAATAATCATTTATTATATCTTAAAGAGCCACATGAAACCAAATAATAAAATTCCTTTAGCAATATTTGCAATTTTAGCCTCTGTTGGTGTTGGTATGCTAAATGAAGTTATAGAATTCGGAATGGTCCTCTTCGCAGGCGCAGCCGATGCCGTCGGCGGATATTACAATACCGCTTTAGACCTGGTATTCAACTTAATTGGTGCAATAATAGGTGTTTGGTTTGTTAGTTCAAGAGAATAAACCTCCCAATTTATTTTTTTGCCGTGCCCCACAACAATTTTGCATAAATTTTAAAAGAATCAGCCACATCCTGATTTTGAATTACTACCGAAAAAGATTTTCCTTTGTTAATCCCTATTGTTACGGTATCTGCATAAATTTCCATCCATGCATGAGTAATTAGTCCCTCCGGCATATAACGAACTTCGCTAAGAGGATAAGAAGCAGAATTTTTACCAAAAGGGTATTTTGCAGACTCATTGTAGAGATAATGACATTTGATTCCCTTTTTGTATCGACGCTCATGATACTCCGCAAAATATGGGGTAAGCTTGTCATAGGGGGTCCTAGCAATTCCAATAATCCACATTTCATCCCCCCTCTTCATAATTTTTAATGTTCTTTCTCTGGCAGTTTGAATTCCTTTCAAGCCCTCATAAACTTGGGCAGTTTCAGAAGTAAAAGAGGCTCTATTTTTAAGTTCTAGCTCTGGAATTATCTCCTTTAAAGCAGTTTCTTGATGTTTCAATATACCCTGTTTCTCTTGAAGATATACCAATAGCCTATTTGGATCCGCTGCTCTGAAATATTTAGTACTATCCTTAATTATATGAGAAACAAGACCCTTTTTTGCCAACCTGTCCAAAATTTGATAAACCTTTGAAAGTGAAACCTCTGCCCTTTCTACAATTGGTCCAGAAGTCACCTCCCCAAGACCAACTAGAGCAAGATATACTTTTATTTCCCCCTCGGTCAAACCCAATTCACGTAAAGGCTCTATGTTCATTATACCCCACTAAGGGGGAAATAATCTTTATATATTTATCGTTTCTTTAAAGTAGTAAACTAAATAGTAATAACAAAATAAAAAACATGAAAGATTTAGATCCAAAAAAGGTTAAAGAAGAATTTAATCTCAGAGCTAGAAGAAGGGACGGAATATCTAAGGTTCTGTCAAATCGTTTTTCTAGTAACATCAATGAAAAATTTGATTCAGACGTAAAAGAATTATTAAACAAAAATTTTAGAGATGAAAGGTTTAGAAATGTTCTGGAGGTGGGTGTTGGCATAGGTAGAATCGCACCTTTCTTTGTAGATCGATGTGAAAAGTTTTACGGGGTAGACTTTTCAGAAGGAATGTTAGATGAGGCCTCCAAAAACCTTCTAAAATACAAAAACATAGAACTAATTTATGGGAATGCCTCAGAATTAGAATTCCAGAAGAATTTCTTTGACATTGGAATTCTCAGTTTGGTGTTGAAACATAATAACAATGAACAAACTTTGAAAATTATAAAAAATATGAAGAAATGGTGTAAAAGAATTTTATTAATTGAACATGTTTCTGGTGGTTCTTTTGGAAGTAACATAGCAATAATTCGTGACGCTTCTTGGTATATCAAAAGATTTAGTCCGAAGAAAGTAAAGCTTTATCATCCATTTAAGAGATACGAAGATAATATCATTTTTTGTATTTTTGAATCCACTGATAAATTAACCCTATTTTTCATTAGACATGGTCATGTTGATACAGAAAATCAATTTTCAATTTTAGGTCAGAAATATGACAAAGATTTGTCTATAAGGGGGAAAAAGCAAGTGAAGTCTTTGAAGAGATTAATAGAGAATGCAAAACCAAATATCATCTATACAAGTTGCCTAAGAAGGGCCACACAAACTGCAAGGGAAATATCTGGGAAAATTCCAACTATTCGAGATAAACGTCTTAATGAAATGGATTTTGGATTTTATAGTGGAAAAGATGTTCGTAATTATCCCGAAATATTTATTTCTAAATATAAATCGACTTTAGGGGAGAAAGAAGCTTTTCCCGAGGGAGAAAGTATTAGAGATTTAAAAAAAAGGATAGCTTCTTTTCACAAAGATATTATAAAAACTAAAAAGCCAGTCATATGTATCGTATCTCACCAATGGGTAATTAATAATTATCTCAAATTTCTTTTCAAAACTAAAAAGGATTTCATTTTTAATCACGGTTCTTTAATCAAAGTAGACCTAGAAGGGGGAAAGGTGGGTTCTTTTAAAAAACTGAACGAAGAGACCCATAACTAACTCGCCTTCGTCACAAACTCTTCATCGCTTTTCTTTCCAGGTCGAACAAATATCTCACGAGTGTTTTCATTTAATGGTCCATCACCCACAAACCATTCTTCAGATGAATCCTCTGGCTCATTGTCAATTTTCTTTTTTGAAAAGTATTCTTCAATATCTGCCTTTTTTTCAACAAAAATCTCTCCAAACCCATTATACTTTTTCATCTTCAGACTTTTTGTAACGGTCAAAACTTTTAATTCTTTTTTCTCGCCTAATATTTTTTCCATTTCTTTTTCATCAATCAAAGAAAAAACCGTTGCATAAATATCAGCAAATGTCAAAGTCGGCGCGACAACGGTAACAGAAGAATATTTTTTTGCCCCCACAATATGTGAATGTTCATAGTCTTTATCATATTGGTTATAATCTCCCGATGTCGCAACCCCGACATTTTCAACAAAGATACTGCCAATAGATTTTTCTTTATTTCGAGGGTGCGCTATATCAAGCTTATGGGTGCTTCCAAAAATCAAAATATCCCCTCGAGAATTTACTGCAAATTTTTCTACCTTCTTTTCTTTTAAAAATTCTCCAATTTTATCAGTGATGTAACCCTTAGCAACACTCCCAAAATCAATAAGCAAATCAGGACTAGAAATCTCAACTTCATTACCCCTTATCCTAATATCCTCATAAGAACCCCTAATCTTGCTTAAACTCTTTCCCTCTTTTCGCTCCTTAAAGTTTTTACCCAAAGTTATATCATAAAGTCCATCAGTCATTTTACAAAATTCTAAAGAAAATTTCAAGAGGTCCAAAAATTCCCCCGATACTTTCATTTTCCTTTTTTTATTTAACTGCGACAATTCGCTCTTAGGGTCATAAAAATTAAATATTTTTTCAAGGCGGACCCCCCCTTTATAAGCATCCTCTAAAATCTTTTTGCCAACCTTTTCATAGGCTACAATTTCTACATTTGCCCCAAATAACTTTCCCTTAAATTCAATTTTGTCCATTGTTATTAGAATCCTCACCCATCTATAAAAGCTTCATCATTTCATAAAGCCTTCTCTACGAAGGCTTCATAACTTTTAGCAGGCCAATCTATGATTGGCTCCACTAAATAAAATCTTAAAAAGATTTTATCCAAATAATGAAGCCAAACCTTCAGCCGCCTCGGCCTTTGGTTCTTCTTTCTTCTTTTCTTCAGGTTTGGCAGCTCCGGCGGACGCTCCTGCTGCAGGTGCAGCAGCCATCAAGCTAGCGCTAGCTAACTTTTCGTCGATGTTAACGCCTTTTAATGACGCAACCAATACCTTCACTTTTGATTCATCAACAGGCTTTCCAGTTGCAGCGATAACTTTGTGCAAGTTAGCTTCGCTTACTTCTTGGCCCATCTTATGAAGCAATAGTGCAGCATATATGTATTCCATGTTTTTAGTTTGAAGTTACCTCCGTAGATTTAACTTCAGTATTAATTAAAGCAGCAATTGCTTTTTCATGCATAACAGCCTTAGCAATGATGAGATCTCTAGTATTTTCGTTTACATATCCAATTTCAACAGCAAAGGGAAGAATTCGAGCATACATGTTTTCTAATTCTGCAATCAAAGAAACCTTATCGATTTTTATTCCAGTATAAATTTTTCCATCCATGTAAGCAGCAACGGGGTCAATTCCAACCTTGAACGGAATTATTCCGAGTTTCGACATAATCACTGCTTGTGCATCTGTTATTTTGCTTCCGGCTTTTACCAAAACTTTATCATGCAAAATTGCAATTTTACCTTTGTCAACTTTTGGGATCAAACCGGCTGCGCTTAATATAGAAATATCTGGTCCTGGTAAAAGGTCTGTTGGGCCCGCTTTTACTTCAATATCAAATGGTGCGACTTGACCCGGCTTTGCCTTTTGAGGGCTTTTCTCGTCAGCCAAAATTCCCGAAATTTCAAATGCATCCGAATCTGAAAATAATATTGCAGTTCCATCAGTTACATAATTTTCAAGTTCTTTTAACTGCGGAATAGATGATTTTTCAAGAGCCCTGTTTATTGTGCTCTTTCTTGCCATCTTTACTTTTGCACTTCCTCTTAGTTTTTTCTTAATGTCTTGAAATTGGGCTGAAGGAAGACCTTTTAGTGAAATAATCATAACAGTTTTCTTCTTCATGAGTTCACTCATAACTCTAACTCTTTCAACCTTCACTTCATTAACGGGTTTCTTAACTTTTTCTTTACTTTTTTCCTTCATCTTGAACTCTCCTTTCGAATAAGACAACAGCCTTAGTCATAGTAAATTTAATTAAAATATCTCGAATGTTTTCTTTTCCCTGTGGAAGTTTACTTTCCAAAGATTTTGTTACAGCATTTATATTTTCTTCTAATTCTTTATCAGTCATGCTCATTTTCCCGATGGGTAGTTTTACTGACATTTCTTTATTTTTTACTCTTATAGATTGGCTCATTTTTTCAATCATAGATTTAATAGCATCTTCAGATTCGGTCGTTATAATTCCTGCTTGAGGGCTAGGCATTTTGTTCATTGGACCAAAGACTCTTCCAAAGTGCGTAGCAATCTTACCCATCATTGGTGCACTAGCAATAAAAGAGTCGTAACTATTTGCTAAATTTTTCATTTGGTTTGTTTCTTTGTATTTTGAGAAATCTTCTTCAATTATGGTATCGATAAGCTTAGATTTTTTCATTAAAAATGCTGCAAATTTTTTCTTGGGTGCATGAGGGATAGAAACAAAAGTGTTCAAAGCTTCCTTTCTCGTATCAAAATTTTTTAAATTTACAATTATATCTAAAGTTTGGTCAAACTTTCTTTTCTTTTCTTTTCGCAATTCTTCTAATGCTTTTTGTATTTCCATGATATATTTACTACAGAATTATAATATTCGACCAATTCCCTAGTTTTGATCTCCTACATTCCGTAGTAAGAGGTAGGGCAGAATAGGCTATTTAAAAGTTGTGCTTTGGAGAATTAAAGAAAAAATGTTCAAAGCACAACTTTTACCAAAGTTTATTATTCAAATCGTTACCAAAATTCTTTATTTCTTAGCAACCTGTTTAAATAAGCAGTTATAAAACTCATGGTTTGTCCCCGAGGCACAGAGGAATGAATTTCTCTATAAACTGAAAATCTTTTTTCTAAGTTTGTTTCAGGTATTCTCTTTGCCTCTTTTCGTCCTTCTCTATCAATATGGGCAAGTTCTTTTGCCGCGTGAATTCCTAAATTATGGGCTCTGTTAAGAGCTGGAAATTCAATGTGAAGAGAATCATAGATATCCGTATCATCTTCCCTTATACTACCATTAAAGAATATTGGTTCTATTCCTAAAGTTATGTGAACTAGAGGCTCGGGTTTTATTTCTGGCACTTCGTGAATTCGATAACCTTCAAGTTTTCTTGCAATTTCCTCTGCATCTTTCTCACTTTTTGCCTCATAAGCCACAAAATAAACTCCCTTCTCCCATCTTGCCAATCTAAGATGTTGGTAACAAAGGGGCTTGGTAATTCTTCTAATAATTATTTCACTTTCATTTCTTCCTTCACTTTCATCTTCCTTTTTTAATTCTTCAACTAAGCCCCCTAAATCTAATGGCTTCAAAGGTCTCCCGGTTTTTCCGAACCTACTAGCATTAAAAGCCTCTAATGCTCTTTGAGGATGATCAATATCAAATCTTGTATGTTGGAATCCCGTAACTGCAAAACCGTTTGGCGTCTCAATTATTCCCGGTTTTGCTATTCTTACCAACCTAATACCATTTTCGACACTAACAAAAGCCCGTTTTAGTGAGGCCCCAAAGTATTCACACATTCTTTCAAGTGCTAATTCTGAGGATGACGGAGAGTACTCTATAATTCTTCCTCCGTCGTAATCTGCCTGTCTCATTATCTATCGGCTTGTTTCAGATAATTAAAGATTTGTGTCTTAGAAAGCATATTTCAATTTATCACATAAATCCTTATCAATATTAGAAGTTCTTTGCCTAACATGGGCTTTAGTTTTACGTTTAGGCAAGTTGAAAGTAGTCCGGATGTCGGTAAAGTTATAGACTTTATTTCCTCTCAGCCTTTAAAATATCCTAGATATGATTTGTGGGTTCAAAAAACAGAATCAGAATTGCTTGCCAGTCAAAAGAGGGGAATATTAGCTCTTAGTGACGGAAGAGTGGTCGGGGACCTAATCTATCAAGACCACAAAACTCTTGCAGGATTTTTGGAACTAAAAAATCTTCGAGTTCATCCTAAATTTAGAGTTAGGGAATTTGCCAGATTTATGCTTAGGCAGGTAGAGGTCCAAGCAAGAGAATCACACTACGCGGTTATCTGTGATGTTCGGCCCGAGAGAAGGGACGTAGTTTCCTTTCTTTCTTCTTGTGGTTACACTCCCGTTCTAGAAGGGCCACTTTACGATCCAAATACTTCCGATATTTCTTTTGTTAAACCCCTAAGAAAATCCCAAGAGAAAAAAGTTTTAGTTGTGAGTAGAAGTTATCTTGAAAAGAATATGTTATAGTTTTTTAATTGCTAATTACTCCAGATAATCAGCCTGATCCCAATCATATACTAGATATAACTCAAGATCGCTTGGTTTAATTTGTAATCCTAATCTTTCCTTTATATCTTCTACTAATCTTGGTCTTAATGTATCAATTTGAGATGGGGATGGTAATTTTGTGGCATGAGCTAAATAACTTTCATTAGCTATTACATATCCAACCAAAGCTTGACCAGTTTCATCTCCTAAATTTTCCCCAAAATGTCTACTACCCATTCCTTGGGTATGACCTAATATTCTAATTTTTAATTCTGGTCTTTCTAAGTCTGCTCCACCTAACCAAGAACCCTCATCAAAATCTGCACTTCCTTCAAGATCTCTATCGGCTGCTACGGTCCTGCCATTAACTCTATACAGTTTATCTTTTTCAACTAATTCTGCGGGGGTAGTTATTCCCAATACATTATGAATTTCTCCTTGTGTTCCCATGAGACCTAGCACTTTTCACTATTTATAATAATTATGGTGGTTAATTATCACATAAATCCTTAAATAATCCAGTCCCTCTTTTTCAAAATGGAATTAGTCGCACTTTTATCAACTGGAAAAGGCTCTTGGGGTCAAGTCGCCGGTCTCATGCAAAAAGGAGAATGGGAAAAGGTTATAGTTGTAGGAGTCCCATTTTCAAAAGACTTTAAGGTAGCAGACATTCCGTTCGATTTTGTTGAATTCGATCCTGAGAGGGGTCTTGTTGCATTAAAGAACGACCTGCATAAAAAACTTAAGGAAAAAATTGACGGGGTAGAAGTTGCCCTTTCAATTGCATCAGGAAACGGAAAAGAGCATATGGCTCTCCAAAGTGCCCTTTTGTCTTTACCTGTTGGAATCAGATTCGCCGCGCTCACCAAAGACGGCGTGGTAATAATTTAGTCATCATACTAACAATTATAAATCTCTACTATTTTAGTTAAACATGGCAGGAGAGGTTGTGTCAAACTTGAGTAATTTACTAGGTTCATTGCCACCATCATGGACGTCGTGGGTAAAGAGCATATTAATTTTCTTCGGGGTTGTCAGCTTTTTCTTTATAGCTTATTTAGCCTATATGATAATTACAATAGTGCTTAGTATAAAAAGAGAAAGAAGATTAAAAGCACTAGAAAAAAAGATAGATAAAATTTATAAAACAATTGTTAAAAAGAAATAGAATTTCATCACAATAATTCTTAAATAGATTAACCTTTATTCAATTAAATGATGGACTATTCAAAGGTTCAAGTAGGAGATCTTTATTTTGATATCGGCCTTTATTTTTTGGAGGGGTTTGGAGAAAGAAGTCCAAAAGATTACTTAAGAACTATTAAAGAAGTCAACTCCCCCGATAATGGTTCACATACATTATTTGCAGTAACTTTCCAAGATCAAAGAACGCCCGCAGTAATCTCCCAGACGAGCTTGTCCAGAGGTGGCGGAAGTCATGGAATTTTTCTTAGAAGAAATGAAAAAGGTAAATTAGAAGTTATTGCAGCATCTGAAACTGTCTCAAAAATATTGATTTCAGAAGATTAATTTTTCTTCAATACAATTTCAAGAATTGAAACATTAATCATTTTCCCTTCTTTATTCTTGAATTCTTCACTTCCAATTTTTATTTCTTTTACAGTGACATTTTGGGCTGTTAAAAACTTTCTTCTTGCAACCTCTGCAACATCTACTGCCTTAGAAATAAACTTTCCTCGCGACTTTACTACGACCTCTTCAGCATTATATTTTGTAAAGCGCATAACAACCCCAGTTACATAGCTCATAATTGGCTTACCACCAATGAAAATAGAGTTCTCGTCAGATCTGTTCGTTTTTTCTGTCATCTTTATTAGTTGTCAACTCAATTGCTTTTTTAGCATTTCTTTTTTTGATTCTTGCAATGTAACCTGCAATTTTGTTTCTAACTTTTTTTGATGGAAGTGACCTTCCAAGGGCCATTTTACTCTTATCAAAGGTTACATCAAAGGATTCTGGTGTAATTGCTAATAGTTGACGTGAAGTTCTTTTCACAAGCATAGACTTAATTCTTCCCATCTTTAAGATTACTAAGAGGGGTTTAAAAAGATTGCTCTTGCAGTATTAAAATATATTTTGAAAGAGCAATGTTTTTACCAAAAGTATTATGGTGGGTATAATTTATTAGATTTGGGCAGTTATTGGCAATTTTATTGCCACAAGAGATATTATGGTTACCCCATAGCCTCAATTTTTACTAGATTATTATTCAAAACAAAATTTTCTATGGTCTTTGTTGGTTTTTTTCTAATTAAAATTAAACAAGGCGCTTTGCCATGAGTTGCTCTTTGAACTGCCATATCTATCTCCTCTTTTGTAATACCGCTCTTATTTTTAGCAATAAGTAAAAAATCAATTTTTCCGACGTCAGAATCTACACGAATTTTTGCCACAACTTCCTTTTTATCAGATTGTATCTCCTCTAAAAACTCTATTTTTTTCTTTTCTAAAAACTCTTTAACCTCATTAAAGAATTCAGATTTTTCCCTTCTTTCTTCAGGAAATATATCTAATGTTTTCTTTTCTATTTTCCTTTCCTTCTTCTTTTCTTTCGGTTCTTTGATCGTTTTGTTTAATTCAATAATCTCAAATCCATATCTTCTTGCTTCTTCAAGTTCTACATTCATTAATCTTCCAAGTCCATGTTGGTAATCTACAATAAATTTCATCTTTGGATTAGTTTTTGCAAAGTCTTTTATTTTTTCTCTAACTTTTCTAATAATCTCCTCTCTAGATTCTCCTTCTTCTTTTAAGTCTCGATTATAAACAAATCCTTTTCCATGCTCTTTTTCTAAATGCCTCAGTGTTTCATAAATTTCATTCTTGTCTCTTCCACTATATTTATAGATAAAGTAATTTTCAAATTTTTCAACATCCTCTTTTAAAATTTCCTTTCTTATTTCCTCCTGCTTTGGCAAAAGCATTTTCCTAACCTCGTCTTCGCTAAAAAAAGCATATCTCCACATAATTTGCTCATCTAATTTGAATGGGACAGCAAAATCTTTTATGCCTCGTAGAGCTACTCTTATTGCAGGAGTTTCCGCTGAATCCACCAAAACCTTTTTCTCCCTTAACCTTTCAAAGGCTTCTCTTTCAACACTTTTCAAGCTTGAACTCATTTTTTCAAGCATATTCTCTTGTCCTTCTAAGAAGTAAAGTGGTGAAGAGCCCACCCTCATATGGCTTGCCCTAATTCTTTTCTCCCCCAAAACTTCCGACAAGATTGCTGATGCAAAGAAAGGATCCATCTCGATTACTTTAGAGATAGTAACGGGCAGTGTTGGTCCATTTTGCCGTAAGAATGTTATTATCTTCTCTTTTTTTTCCAAAACATTAATCATTGAATTAAACTCTTTTCAAAAGTTATAAACATTTATGTTCTATTCTTTAGGTTCTATAAAATTAAGTCCTAGTCCAAGAAACTTCATAGTAAGAAACATCTTCTTCAGAGTCGACAATAGCAACCAAAAGCTTCTTATTTACCGAATGAGCAACTCTATTCTTTGAAGCAAAATCCTGCCAACTTATTTTCGAGTTTTCAGAATCCACATAAAGAACCCATTTTGAATGGTCTCTTAAATTTTTAGCACCCTTTTCATAAACTCTAAAATCAGCGCCAAATTTCAGAGCAGATTTTACAATATATCCTTTTTTTCGTAGATCCCTAAAAACTAAAAATTTTATCCTAAATCTTTTATCCAATTTTTCAAATTTTTTCAAAATTTCATCCAAACTAATACTTTTTCCACGGCTATCAGAAACCTGCATTTTTTCAGATTCAAAAAGATAAAAAGCTTCGACTAAAGAATAAATAATCTTCTCTCCAATTCGCTCCCCCATCATTTGAGTAGAAAACAAATCATGAGCTTCTTTAGAGTTTGATTCTACTCTATTTGACAAAAACGTCGCTTTAATTTTCATAAATTACCAACATAAAAATAGATTATAAAGGTTTAGTCCTCTGAGTCTTCTCTAACAGGTTCTCTAAACTGTCCGAAATCCGGACCCTGAGTGGGATTATATTCTCCCTTACCTCTTGAAACCGCGTAGACACCACCATCTAAAGAATTTCCGTCTTTTTTAATCCCTAATGGGGTTTGAGGAACAACATTTACAGAACTATGCCCTGTTATAATTTCATCAAGTGCAATATCTAAATCAATGGATCTACTACAGCCTCTCAAAGCATCCAAAGCTAACTTTGCTTTATCCCCCTCTCCTAAATCAGATTCATATTCTCTCCAGACTCTAAAAGCTTTAATGGGGTCTAGATATCTTACAAAATTCTCTGGCGTTATTCTAGGCGCTCTATGCCTTACAGATTTACGAACTTACAATTTATAAACTCTTTGAAAAAAGTTCACAATTGATTAGTAGTGTTTGTTTTGCCTAATATAAAATAGCCTCGAGAAAAATTCTATTCTCATCCTGCCAGTGAAATAAGATATTATCTCGCTTTACTCAATAATATAAAAATAGCTCTGCCAGGACGAGCGATTCGCTTTTTCAACAAATGTTTTAGATATCTGAAAATGCAAATCGCGAGCAGAACCCGAGAGATTATGTCTTTGACAAATTGTTAAAATTCAAAGACATGATTTCGAGTTGCCAGGTTCGAAATATAGCCCTGCCAGGATTCGAACCTGGGTCCCAGCCTCCAGAGGGCCGGATCCTTGACCGCTAGACTACAGGGCTTTGATAAATTTAGAAGAAACACCTCGTTTAAAAAACTTTATAAACCACTTTTTGTGAGTAGTTGTATGAAACGAAGTTCAAGAAGGTGGAAGAAGAAAGGCCAAATGAGATGGAAGTGGCAACGTAAAAGATTAAAGAAGGAAAAGAGAAAAAGAAAGTTAAAGAGAACTAGTTAAGCGTAACATCTAAAAATTTATAAGTATTATTCCTTGATGTAATCTATGAAAGATATAGTCAATTTTTTATTTGAAATAGGAATATTATCCAAGACTCCGCGAAGTGGATTTCATTTTTTAGGAAGTGGGCAACAATCGGTTTCTGAACATCTATTAAGAACAGCATACATAGGTTATTCTCTTGCAAGCCTTTCTGAGAATGTTGATGTAAGCAAAGTATTGAAAATGTGCCTATTTCATGATTTAACAGAAGCAAGAATATCGGACCTTAATTATATTCATCAAAAATATGTGGAGAGAAAGGAAAAAGAAGCTCTGAAGGATTTAACTGATACCTTACCATTTGGACAGGACATACAAAGTTTATTGGTTGAATATGAGAAAAGAGAAACACCCGAAGCAATAATAGTAAAAGAAGCAGATAATTTGGAATGGATTTTTTCATTGAAAGAAGAGTATGATAGAGGGAACACTCGCGCGAAGGCATGGATAGATTCAGCAATAAAAAGGTTAAAAACTGATGTGGCAAAGAAGTTGGCCGAAGAAATATTAAACACTGATTCAAATGATTGGTGGTTTAAGGAAAAAGATAGCGATTGGTGGATTAATAGGGGGAAGAAGTAGGTTAAAGTTATCTTGACAACTTTAGCACAACAATTCTTATAAACAATCTTAATTTTCGTAAACTATCATGGTGGAATATAATTCTGAGGTGTGGACTGAAAAGTATAGACCTAAAAGATTTGAAGAGATGGTAGGCCAATCAGAGATTATTAAGAGAGTAAAATCTTTAGCCAATTCTATGAACATTCCGCATCTTCTCCTCGCAGGTCCAGCAGGAACTGGAAAATCGACGATGGCTCTTATTATAGTAAAACAGATTTTTGGTGATTCTTGGAGAGATAATTATTTAGAGTTAAATGCCAGCGACGAGAGGGGAATTGATGTCGTCAGACAAAAAGTAAAAGATTTTGCTAGAACAAAGGCAATAGGAAATGTCCCGTTCAAAATAATTTTTTTAGATGAAGCAGACGCATTAACCAATGAAGCTCAGCAAGCCCTACGAAGAACAATGGAAAATTACACTTCTACGTGCAGATTTATTTTATCTTGTAATTATTCATCAAAAATTCTTGACCCAATTCAATCAAGAACTGTTGTCTTTAGGTTTCAACTTCTTGAAAAAAAAGACATAAAGAAAAGAATAGATTTGATTGCAGAAAATGAAGGACTTACAATAACTGCAGATGCCTTTGACGTTTTATATGAAAGTAGCGAAGGAGATTGCAGAAAAGTAATAAACTTATTGCAAGCAACCGCAAGTATTTCTCCAAACATAACTCCAGATTTAGTCAGCACAATAGTTTCAAAAGCAAAACCTTCAGACATAAAAGTTGTCCTTGAATATGCCCTGTCAGGAGATTTTCATAATTCTAGAGAAAAACTGCTAGATATAATGCTCAAAGAATCAATTTCAGGTACCGACGTTATAAAAGCAATACAAAAAGAAGTTTGGAATCTGCCAATTGAAGATTCTTTAAAGGTGAGATTAACTGAAAAAACTGGTGAAGCAGAATTTAGGTTGATAGAAGGTAGCGATGAATTCATCCAGCTAGAAGCATTAATTGCCAGTTTTGTTCTTGCTGGAAAAGGGGGAGTCAATGGGAACAGTAACAGAACATAGTCTAGGGTTAGCTCTTCGAGATTATGGGACAAAGGATCGACGTCCAGAAGAATGTCTTCCCCAGACATTAACACCAGGAACAGTTAACGAGTTTTTAAAAGAAGGCCAAAGAGGTTATGACGTGGGGCAAGAAATGCCACTACGAAGAGCCAAGGGAGAACAAAGCGTATCAAGACCCCTGGCATCAGTTTCTATTTTAGAATCAACCCCCTTTGAAATGGATGGGAAAACGTGGACAAAAGGAAAATATAAGGTAAGAGAAGTTTATGACCCATCAGACCCAACAGTATATTTTGAAGGGTGTCAAAAGAGGAGACTTCTTTAAATTAAAATGATCGAACCGCAAAACATCCCTTGGAGTGAAAAATATCGTCCTAAAAAATTTAAAGATGTAAAAGGCCAAGAGCTAGCAATAAATAAAATAAAAGATTTCTTGGAAAGTTTTCCAAAAAAAAGAGCAGTAATTCTTCATGGGGCTCCTGGAACTGGAAAAACGAGTTTAGCATATGGGGTAGCATCAGAAACCGACGCCGAAATCTTAGAGCTTAACGCGAGCGACTTTAGAAATAAAGAAAAAATAAAATCAATAATTATGCCAGCCTCAGAACAAATGAGTCTGTTTAAAAGAAATAAAATAATTTTAGTAGATGAAGTTGATGGAATTTCAGCAATAAAGGACCGGGGCGGCCTAACCGAACTTCTTTCAATAATCGAAACTACATCATTTCCAATAATAATTACTGCTAACGACATATGGAAAAAAGATTTCAATGAACTTCGTTCATCTTCGGAAGTTGTTCAATTAAAAGAAATAGATTATAAGACTATTAGAGAAATTATGATTTCTATTTGCGAAAAAGAAAACTGTGTGGTAAGTTCTGACGTTTTGACTTCCATTGCTATAAAGGCAAGAGGAGATATTAGAGCTGCATTAAACGATTTACAAATAATTTCTAAATCAGAATCAAAGGAATTACTAAAAGATTTTGGGGAGCGAAATAAAGAACAGTCAATCTTTCAGGCGATGCAATATGTTTTCAAAAATGCAAAGATAGATGCAAGCATGTTAAAAGTTTTTGATGAAGTGAATATGCCCCTGGACGAAATATTCCTGTGGGTTGAAGAAAATATTCCTATGGAATATAGCGGCCTAGAACTTTACAAAGCATTTGACGCACTTTCATTAGCAGATGTATTTAGGGGAAGGATTAGAAGAAATCGTCATTGGAGATTCATGGTTTACGAATCATTTCTCCTTGGACCTGCAATTGCAAGTGTAAAAAAGAATAATCGAACCGGATGGGTTAGTTATCGAAAGCCATCCCGTATCCTAAAAATTTGGCTTCAGAATCAAAGGTCTCTAAAGAAAAAATCAATTTCCAAAAAATATGCAGTTTATTGTCATATTTCTACAAAAACTGCAATGAAAGACTTCATGCTTCTAAAAATGATTTTAAAAAATGAAAAAGTTAGAAAAGAATTAAGACTAAGCGAAGAAGAAATTGCCTATTTGGATAAGCCCGTCTGATTATCAAAATATATAATCGATTATAATTTTGTTTATTAAGGAAGAGATTCTGGGGGGTTTATGGAGAGAGAATTTTCTGAGTTGGAAAAAAAAGCTTTAGAGGTTTTTGTAACAAGTGCCGATGATCCAATTTATGCCATTAGAAATACAGTGCCCATAGAGGTTTTTGGTGCATTTGGTTCTTATTTTAGTCGTAATCCAAAAGATTTCCGAGAACATTTACTGGATTCTCTTTATGGTAGAGTTCCAGGAGAAGAAGTTGATAAGAGTTCAAGAGAGGGAGTTTTACAAGATTTAGCAGAAGGTAAATATGTTGATCCCTCTCAAGCTTTGGTGAGCGGACTAGCTAAAGCTCAGGATTTTTTTAAAAGATGGTATGGAAAATATAGCCACAAAAGTATAGCAAACGTTGTGCCTATCGGACTCGTGGGAACTGGGGTGAGTCAACTTTTTGCAAGAGAACTTGCCTATGACCAATTAGCGTTTTTTATTGAACAATCCACTAGATATGTTGAGTGGAAAAGAGAAAATATGCACTTAGATCAAGACATTATGGCAAGTCCTCAAAGAGAAGTTTTCTTAAGATCCATAGACGCCTCTGTCGGAGCCTATCACACTTTAGTGGCGCAAGCAGCTCATCATTACCAAAGAGAAATTCCTTTTGAATTATGGAAGACTTGGCAAAGCGATAGAACTCTTAAATCTTCAGAAAGAGAAATTAGAGCAAAATATGATAGAGAAATAAAAGGGGCAGCATTAGATCGTGCAAGATTTTTATTACCTCAAGCATGCACGACTAATATTGCTTGGGTCCTTGATGCGCGTTCCATGGAATTTGACGTTTCTGCGTGGAAAGGTCACCCAGTTAGAGAACTAAGAAGAGCAGCAGAACTTATAGAAAAACACGCCGGGCAAATCGCCCCATCCCTTCTCAAATATACAGAAAGAAGTGATTATTACGCAGACGATCTTTGCGGATACGGGGGAGATTTAGAAAGCAAAGAACCTCTGGCAGAATTTTCTAAGGGAGTTAGCGTCATAACTGCAGATCCAGATTCTTTAGATAAAACAATTGCCCATCTCTTGAAAAGACATAATCGTGGCGGGACTTTCTCTCAACGCCTAGGAGAAGCAAGAAATATGAGCTTTAAAAGAAAAATGGAAATTCTAAAAAGAATTGTAAGAGGAAGAGGAAGTCACGACGAGTGGGTAAGTATGGATGAAGAATTTGATTTAGTTAAAACATCTTTTGAAATTAGAAGTGATGTTGGTGCAATAAGGGACTGGAGAAGACATCAAAAATGGGATAGAAGTGAACCATTAATAACTTTAGATAACGGAAGCTATCGTCCTATTTTATTTGATGAAATGGGTCCGAAAGCCGTTCGTTTATATGAAGAGACAATGGAATTAGCCCATGATGCTGAACGGGAAATAAGGAAAGGAGGAATGCCATATCAGGCGCAATTTGTTGTTCCAATGGGTGCTCGCCATTCAATTACTATGTCTGGAGGATTAGATCAGGCACAATATATGGCTTGGACAAGAACGACACCGGAAGGAAATTTTTCTTATAGGGAGGACTCTTTTAATCTTGCAGAAGCTTTAGTGAGAGTACATCCTTGGATGTTAGGATATGAAAGATATCCAGAAGGAAAAAGATTCAAACAAGTATACGACGAAGCGCCTCTTAAAGGAGGTTTGGAATCCGAAAGAATAATGAATCTGCAATGGGGACAAAGTGCCCTTCATCAGTAGTTTTGAGATAACATGACGCCTGGAAAATTATTTGTAATTGAAGGAACTGATGCTTCAGGAAAAGCAACTCAGACAAGAATGCTTCTTGAGAGGCTTGCAAGAGAAGGAATTCCCGCGTCAAGCATAAGTTTTCCCAGATATGAAACACCGACAGGAAGAATTGTTGCGGGACCTTATTTAGGAAAAGAAGAATTTGGAAAAAGTTTTTTTCCGGAAGGAGCAGCTTCGGTTAATCCAGAAATTGCATCCTTATACTTTGCAGCAGACAGAAGGGCTGCACGAGACGAAATGTTAGAAATTCTCGAATCTGGAAGACATCTGGTTCTGGATAGATATGTTTCGTCTAATATGGCTCATCAAGGAGGAAAAATTGAAGATCCTGAAGAGAGAAAAAAACTTCTTGATTTTTTAGAATCCTTAGAGTATGGCTTATTAAAACTTCCAAGACCCAATGGCACGGCTCTTTTATATGTCCCGACAAAGATCACTCAAGAATTAATTCAAAAGAGAGGCTCTTCTGACGGGCACGAATCAAGTCAACACCATTTAACAATGTCCGAAAAAGTTTATATGCAGCTCGTTTCTAGGGGTTTTTGGGGAATAGTGGAATGCGTAAATAAAAAAGGCGAAATGAGAACTCGTGAAGACATTCACGAAGAAGTCTTCGGACATTTCAAAAGCTTATTAGATTAATCAATAATCCTATAAAACTAAACATACCCAGCAACCAAGATTCTAATTTCGAGGGCTTCTTTACTTGCACTATGCCTTTTACAAAGATTATGCAAAGCCCATTCAAGAGAATTAAATAAAACTTGAGTGGAAAAACCAAAACCGGATCTCATTTCAAGACTTTTCTCGCCTTTAGTTTCCCCACCATAAAAATCAAAACTAAATCCTTCATAACCCTCCAAACTTTTTGCTCTAATTATTTTAGTTCTAATTTCGCTCATAATCTCTTTACAAGATGATCTTAAATCGGTTTCAGAGACTTCCCAATCATATTTGTGAAGATCATAAATAATCCCAGAACAACGTCGAGTATTCTCCTCTATCCTCCTAAAAACAAATTCTCTTTGAGGAATGCCTTCCATCAAAATAGATAAAGGTATTCAAATCTTAAATAGCTTCCTAATCCAAACTTCTATAAAATCCACTTCCTTATCCCCATCATGCGCTGTCCATACTGCAATTATCCAGAAACAAAAGTTACAGACAAAAGAGATTCTGGTTCACTTTCGAGAAGAAGGAGAGAGTGCATAAAGTGTGCAAAAAGATTTACAACATATGAGCGGGTTGAAATGGACTTAAATGTAATAAAAAAGGATGGAAGACGAGAAAAATTTTCAAGAGAAAAATTATTCAAGGGAATTGCAAAGAGTTTAGAGAAAAGACCTTTCACAAGTGAACAAATAGAAGAAATCGTTGATGATGTTGAGGCAAGGATATACAGGATTGCAAAAGATAAAGATATCAAAGGCTCAAAAATTGGAGAAATAGTAATGGCTAAACTAGAAAAAGTTGACAAAGTAGCATACATAAGATTTGCATCAGTTTATAGAGAGTTCAAAAGCATAGATGAATTCAAAAAAGAATTAAAAAAATTAAAATAATTTAATTTTTTAGCAAAAATCAACATTTTTATAAAAATATTTTTCAAAATAAAATAATTCAATTCAAAAGTGATTACAAATAGCATACAACTAGTATAATACAATTTTTTCAAGCTCGTCGATAAAACTTTTTTTCAAAACTATCTGTTGTATGTCAAAAGCATATTGAAAATTACATATAAGCTTAAATAGTAAAATGTTTTGCATTCCTCTAGTCCACAACAAGAAGTATGCGAAAGCAGTAAAAAATACTACCCGTTGTGGTCATGAGGAAACATAAAAGATGGTGAATGGTGAAGACAGCGAGGGAAATGGTTCTGGGAGAATCGCTGTCACCACGTTAGCGCCTAGAGATGTTAGAGAGATAGAGCCGGCAACTGTTAGACCTTTAGGAGATGTTGTTGGAAGCAAGAGAACTTACGAAGGAGAAAGTATAACAGGAACAAAAAGATATTTTTCAAAACCCGAAAGTTCACCATACGATGCAGTCAAATGGACAGAAACAGAAGTTCCCATAGTAGATGATCAGGGGGGTTTATTGTTTACGCAAAGAGCCACCTTCCCAGAATTTTATACTGGATTAGCGAGGAAAGTTGTTGCTTCAAGATATTTTTATGGAGAGAGAAATACTCCTCAAAGGGAAATTTCTGGAAAACAATTAATCGAAAGAGTTACTGAAACTTATGGCCAATGGGCCTTAAGACAGGGATATGTAAGAACGGCAGAGGAAGCAGATACCTTTAGAGATGAATTAGCTTGGCTTGCTTTACATCAAGCATTTGCTTGGAACTCTCCAGTATGGTTTAATGTGGGAACAGATAGATATGAAGATTTTAAACCCGAGGAACAAAGAGACGGATTTGTCCTTGGAGAAGATGGCACTGCTATAAGAAGACCCGTAGGAACTAATAATGAATATCCTCAAACATCGGCATGTTTCATTCAAAGCGTCGATGACACTATGGAAGATATAATGGACCTTGCCGTTAGGGAGGCACAGTTATTTAGGCACGGTTCGGGAACGGGAACAAATCTTTCTTCATTAAGAAGTTCTAGAGAAAAAATATCTGGGGGCGGAACTCCTTCTGGGCCTTTAGCATATCTCGCTTTTTATGACAAGGTTGCAGGCATAGTAAAATCTGGTGGAAGAAATAGAAGAGCTGCAAAAATGGATATTTTAGATATAGACCATCCAGATATTAAAGAATTTATAACTGCTAAAAGAACTCAGCAAACATACATTAATGCATTAATGGATTTTTTAGGTGTTAGTTATAGGGATGCTGCTGATTCTGCCCTATATCAAAATGCTAATTTATCTATAAGGGTCACAGATGAATTCATGAAAGCAGTTAAGGAAGGAAGAAAGTGGAGAACTCGTCCAGTACATAATAAAGATATGGAAGCTCAAATGCCAGAATATGATGCAATAGAATTATGGAAAGAAATAGCTCGGTGCTCTTGGGCCTGTGCTGATCCAGGATTACAATTTGATACAGAGATCAATAGATGGCACACAACTCCAAGAACTGCTAGGATAAGGGCTTCAAATCCTTGTTCAGAATACATGCAAATGGATGACACCTCATGTAATCTTGCCTCAGTAAATATTATGAGTTTTGCAAAGGAAGATGGTAGTTTTGAGGTTGAAAGATTTGAGAAAGCTATAGACTTGCTTACAGTTTCAATGGATTTAAACTATGATGCTTCTTCATTTCCAACACCAAGAATTGCAGAAAAATCAGGTTCTATAAGGCCCCTTGGCGTCGGTTATACAAATCTAGGTAGTTGGCTCATGTTTATGGGTCTTCCATATGATTCTCATCAAGGAAGACAAGCCGCAAAAGCATTAACTGCTTTGATGACAGGACAAACCTACCTCACTTCAACTAGAATTGCGGAAAGGGTCGGTCCATTTCCGGAATATGAAAAAAATAAAGAAGAGACATTAAAAGTTTTGAGAATGCATAGAGAAGAATTAGGAAAAGTTGATAGAGCGAGTCTTCCAAAAGGTTTGGAAACTATATTAGATGAAGCTCACCGAGTCTGGAATGAAACTATCGAACGGGCAGAATTATACGGGGTTAGAAATGCCCAAGCAACCGTTCTTGCTCCGACAGGAACAATCTCTTTCCAAATGGATGCAGACACTCTTGGAATCGAGCCAGATTTAGGGCTTGTAAAATACAAAACTCTTGCAGAGGGCGGGAAATTAAGAATTGTAAATAGGATGGTCCCAATTGCATTAAGAAGATTGGGCTATGAAGAAGATCAAATTCATAGAATTGTAGAACATATTGCCGGTCATGAAGATATTACTAAAACCCCCGGATTGAAACCAGAACATTTTGAGTTGGCTAGGAAACATAAATCTCTTGGAAATTTAGACGATAAACTAAAAGAGGCAGGATACAAACCCCAAGAAAGAAGGGAAATAATGTTTTACGTAACGGGTCATGAAACTGCAGAAGGAAGTGAAATTAATCCGCAACATCTGGCTGTATTTGATTGCGCAAGCAAGCCCACGCATGGAACAAGATACATTTCTCCCGAAGGACATATAGAGATGATGTCTGCCGTTCAACCATTTTTATCTGGAGCAATTTCTAAAACTGTAAATCTTCCAAGAGAGGCGACAGTAGAAGACGTCGAGAGAATACATATGATGGCGTGGGAACGAGGATTAAAATCAGTTGCTCTTTATAGAGACAATTGTAAAAGAGGACAACCCTTAGGATTTGGAACAAGTAACTTTGAAAATGAAGCGGCAATGATTGAGCAATTAAGAAAAAGAGGAGTCAGTTTAGAAGATCATGTTAAACCAGTAAGGAAAAAATTACCAATAACTCGAGGAGGAGTAACTCATAAACTAGCTTTCGGAGATGGTCATGAAGCATATATTCAACCAGGATTTTATCCTCGGGGAGACCTCGGAGAATTATTTATTAATATGAGTACTGAGGGAAGTATGGTTAGAGGAATAACAGACATGCTTGCAGTAGCAATTTCTCTAGGACTACAATATGGCGTTCCCCCATCAGCATATATTCATAAATTCCAACATCAAAAATTTGATCCAAGAGGAATAATGATGGAAGGAGATCCCGAAATAAAAACAGTGGATTCTTTTGCTGATTATTTATCACAATATTTAGCAAAAGTAACAGATCCCGAAAGAAGAAATCAAATGTTAAGAGAAGCTATGCCTTTCCTATTTCAAGGTTTAGTCTCGGGAAAAAATCCAGAAACCAACGGAAATAACGGAGAAAACGGAAATGGAAGAGCCCAATCTACAGAAAGTAGGGGCGGACCATGCCCGGCATGTGGGTCAATAATGATAAGAAAAGGCAATTGTCTTGAATCTTGCCCAAAATGTTCCTTTGTAGATCCAAAAGGGTGTGGCCAGTAAAATAAAATGTCATCAGAAAAAATAAAATTTCAAAGATTAAGTCCCGATGTAGTTATTCCTGAATATAAAACAGTGGATTCTGCTGGTTTTGATTTTACCTATGTTGGTGAAAATTATTCTCTCAAACCTGGAGAAAGAAAGGCTTTTGAGACAGGATTAGCTATGCAAATTCCTAAAGGTCATGAACTGCAGATTAGACCTCGAAGTGGATTAGCATTAAATCATGGAATTACGGTATTAAATAGTCCAGGCACAATTGATGCAGATTACCGAGGAGAAGTCCAAGTTATTTTAATAAACCATGGAAGCGCCGTTTATGAAATAAAAAAAGGTGAAAGAATTGCTCAAGGAGTTTTGGCTCCTGTAACAAGAGCGACTTTTGAAGTTGTATCAGAATTAGAAAAGACTGTTCGAGGTTCCGGCGGATTTGGACATACTGGAAAATAATTCTAGAATTATGGCCCCGACGGGATTTGAACCCGCGACACCAGGATTAAAAGTCCTGTACTCTACCAGGCTGAGCTACGGAGCCATGCTCTTACTTAACGGAGAAAAATTAATTTAAAAAGGTATCTTAAAGAGCTCATTTATTCGCCTTTACATAATTATTTGATTAATCCTTCTTTTTTATCACACATTTATTTATATACAAAAAATTATTCTATTAAACATGCACGTATCTGTGAGAAAGGCTTTTGATAGAATTGAGGCAGCGCAAAGAAAATTAAATGAAGCTCGAAGTAGATTGGAAAATTTAAAGACACATCAAGGTTTAAGTCCGATTGAACGTTTCGTAGTTTCAAATTTTGATGCTCATACCAGTAGAGAAAAATATGAACTAAGACTTAAGGCCTTTGAAGATCTTGACGAAAGATTAAGAGGCTCGAAAGGAGAAGAAATTGCAATAGTTTGTGAGGCAGTAAGAGTTATTGAGCACGCAAGAGGAGGCACCCCCGGGACTCACGGCAGATACAATGTTCGACTTGACGTTTATAACGGAACTCTTTCAGGAAAAGGGCTTGAATTTGGAACTGCCGAAAGATTATTTGGAAATAAGTTTGTCAAAGAAATATTCGGAGATGTGGTTCCTGCGGTTATTTTCCCAACAGGGGATGTTCATACATATTCTCTTCGTGAAGGGCAAACATCTCGTCCTGGAGAATTTCATGTTTCTGGCAGAAGACAACCAAATTCCAAAGTAGAAAAGGGCCCACCTAAAGTTGGTATTCCTTATTTACCACATCTTAGCGATTCTCCTAAAGAGATGCAGTCTTTCTTATGGCCCTATGCTTCACAAATTTTGTTTGGGAAAGAAGCTAAAGACTATATTGATGACTTAATGAAACCTCCCCTGGTTTAATAGGAAATTAATTTAAAAAATCTCCCACCACTACTCTACAATAACAAGAGCAAAGTCCAAATTTCCTCTTAAAACCCTTGCAAGCAAAGATTTTTAAAGCTATTTTTGGTACTTTGCCTATCTAAAGACCTACCCTACCTCATGCATATCCTCCAACCCAAACACACGAAATTAAGCTTGGATGAGACAGAAAAAATTCTAAAAAAATTAAACATTTCTCTTGCACAGTTGCCAAAAATATCAAAAAAAGATCCTGCACTACCAGTAGATTGCAAAAGGGGAGACGTTATAAAAATTGAGCGAGAGCAAGAAGTCGCAGAAGTTTATTACAGGGTGGTTATCTAATGGCAGAACACATTTTAGTAAAAGAATTTTTGAAAAGTCATTCTTTAGTTGAATCGAACATAAAATCTTTCAATGATTTTATTTATAATAGGATGCAGGAAATTGTAACAGAACTTTCTGACTCATTACCCGACGAGGATTTTGAAATAAAATTAGGAAAAGTGCGTGTTGGAAAACCAGATAAAGTAGAATCAGACGGTTCAAGCAGATTAATTACCCCAGCAGAATCTCGCCTTAGAGCCCTAACATATTCAGCACCTGTTTGGGTTGAAATGACAATTAATTATGCAGGGCAAGTTGAAACTGAAGAAGTTCAATTAGGACGAATTCCAATTATGGTAAAAAGCGCAGCATGTAATCTTCATGAAATGTCTGAAGATGAATTAATAAAAAATTATATTGACCCAAAAGACCATGGTGGTTATTTCTTAATTAATGGAAATGAAAGAGTCATGGTTATGTCCGAAGACTTAGCATCAAATCAAACATTTATTGAATGTAAAAAAGCAAATAACCGCCTCATGCTTAGACTTTTTAGCCAGCGTGGATCTTACAAGATTCCAATATCCATTGTTGAAAACAATGAAGGAATAATTGAAGTTTCTTTTTCAAGATTTAGAGATATTCCTGCAATAGTTTTATTGAAAGCTCTCGGATTAAACCAAGACGCCGAAATTGCAAGACTTATTGGAAAACAAACAGATAGTTTGGTTGTAAATTTATATGAATTCTCAAGTGTTAATTCTCAAAACGATGCTTTGATGTGGATGGCTGAAAAAGCATCACTACAAGGAACAACCAAAGAGATGCTTGATAGAGTTAGACAAAGAATTGATTCTTATTTCTTATCTCATGTAGGGTTAGACAAAGAATCTCGTTTGGAAAAAGCAAAAACTCTTTGTAAATTCATTAAACAGTTTTACATAGCTAAAGAAAACCCGCAAGAGTCATTAACCGATAAAGATCATTATGCTAATAAAAGAGTTAGACTTTCAGGAGATCTTTTAGCAGATTTATTCAGAGTTAATATGAACATACTCCTTCGAGAAATCCAACACACTTTACAAAAAATAGTAAAAAGAAGAAAATTTTTCTCAATTAAAACAATAGCAAAGTCTACATTATTTACTCACAGAGTTGAAAGCGCAATTGCAACAGGTGCTTGGATAGGCGAGCGAAGCGGAGTTACTCAAAATATGGATATGAACAATTCTTTTTCAGTTATGTCTCAATTGCAAAGAGTTACATCTACGCTTGCAGGAGAACAAGAAAACTTTGCAGCAAGAACAGTTCATCCAACACATTATGGAAGATTCTGCCCTATTGAAACTCCTGAAGGAACAGAGATTGGCCTAAGAAAAAACTTGGCACTTCTTGCAAGAATTTCTACAAGAAACCAGTTTGATGAAAAAGAAATAAAACATGTTTTTGATTCTTCTGGATTAAAAGAAGATGAAGGAGAAATAGACATTTTTTACAACGGTAGATACATGGGTTCAGTAGATGATTACAGATACTTTATCAAAAAAGTAAAAGAGACGAGAAGAAGTTCAAAATTACCAATTGAAATGTCAATAAGATTTGATAAGGCTCTAAAAACAGTTTTCTTAAATTCTGAAACTGGAAGAGTTTTAAGACCGGTAATAATTGTAGAAGATGGTGTCCCAAAGCTACGAGATGAACACTTAGAGTTAATCAAGAATGGAAGCATGACTTGGGAAGATTTAATCAAACAAGGAATAATTGAATACCTCGACGCAGCAGAAGAAGATAATTGCCTTGTTTCCGTTAGAAAAGAAGATTTAACAAAAGATCATACTCACTTAGAAATTGATGAAATCGATTTGTTCGGAATTAGTGTTTCATTAATTCCATTTGGAAATCACGGACCACCAGCGAGAATGGTTAAAGGTGGTTCTAGAGCATTTAGACAGGGTCTTGGACTTTACGCAGCAAATTTTCCAGTAAGAATCGACACAGATGTTTCTATTTTGCATTATCCGCAAAAACCACTAGTTAGAACTTTTACATATGATACTTTGAATGTTCATCCTGCTGGACAAAATGTAGTTTTAGCAGTAATGCCTTATGAAGGTTACAATATGGAAGACGCAACAGTCCTAAACAAAGGATCAGTTGACAGGGGTTTTGGAAGAAGTAGTAGACTACGACCATACCGTTCAATTGAATTGAATTATGCTGGTGGATTAAAAGACCAGATTACTATTCCAGAAAAAGATGTTTCAGGTTACAGAACCGAAGAGAGTTATAAGCATTTAGAAGACGACGGTGTTGCATATGTTGAAGCAGACCTTACTGAAGGGGATGTAGTTATAGGAAAGACTAGCCCTCCAAAATTCTTAAGCGAGGCAAGAGATATTTCTATTCAAACCAAAAAAGAAAATTCTGCATCAATCAGACAAGAAGAGAGAGGAACAGTTGATGGGGCATTCATAACTTTAGATAAAGAAGGAAACAAAATCGTTCAAGTTAGAACTAGGGAACTACGAATCCCTGAAGTTGGAGATAAATTCTCTGTACCTCATGGACAAAAAGGTGTAGTTGGTTTAGTAGCCTCTGAGGAAGACATTCCATTCACAGTAACGGGTGTAAGACCTGACATCATTTTCAATCCACACGGTATTCCATCACGTATGACTGTCGGTTATTTAATGGATGTTTTGGGCGGGAAAGTTGCAGCACTATCGGGCAGAATCGTCGACGGATCTGCATTCTCTGGAGAAAGTTTGGACAGTCTAGAAAACAATCTGAAAAAATTAGGATTTAGAGAAAGTGGAAAAGAAATAATGTATAATGGAATAACTGGGCAGCGTATGCAGATAAAGATTTTTATCGGAAGCATGTTCTATTTAAAATTAAAATACATGGTAGCAGACAAGCTTCACGCAAGAGCTTCAGGTAAGATTGCACTTTTAACAAGACAACCAATTGAAGGCAGATCTAGAGGTGGAGCACTTAGACTAGGAGAAATGGAGCAGGAAGCTCTTGTTGGACACGGAGCATCATTACTATTGAAAGAGCGATACGACTCTGATAAAGTTGTAATTCATTTATGCACAAAATGTGGAAGCATTGTAATAGATGACCAAATCCACAATAAAAAAGTCTGCAGTTTATGCCACAGTAATCAAGTTGAACCTGTTGAAGTTTCATATGCATTCAAATTATTAATTGAAGAATTACAAGGTTTACACTTGATGACTAAATTTGAATTAAAAAACAGGTACGAACAATGATAAGAAAAACAAGTATTAATGTAAATGGTTATACTCCTAAGAAGAGAAATTTTACTAAGGCAAATGAAATAGAGGTAATAGGTTCACATACAAGAGCTGATGGGACTTCAATTGGTATGCGTTCTGTTGATGGATTTTATCTAGTAAAAGAGCGTGGAATGGTAAGACAAATAAGATTCTACGATGTAAAAACAGATGAAGAAGCTGTTAGATTAGCAAAAGAAGATGGATTATTTAGAGGCATTCTATTAGAAGTAATGTTAACAAACCCAATAGGACCAGAGACATACTGTGATCCTCGCTGGAAGGTTTACGACCCTTTTAGTTCTCCAGATTCAAGAAAAATAAATCTCGCCGGAGGCGACCTAGTAATATGAACAAACCAATAAGAAAACAAATCAAATCACTAAACTTTTCATTGATTAGTCCTGACCAGATAAAGAAATTATCGGTTGCAAAAATAGTTACACCAGAACTTTACGACGTCGACGGATATCCCGTAGATGGTGGTTTAATGGATCTTCGACTTGGAGCAATTGACCCGGGAGTTAGATGTAGAACTTGCGGTGGTCGATTAAAGGAATGCCTTGGACACCCAGGTGCAATAGAATTGGCTAGACCAGTAGTTCACATAAAATATATTCCTATTATTGATTTAGTATTACGTTCAACTTGTGAAGCCTGCGGAAAAGTTTTGATAAATGATGAAAAATATTTGAAAAAATCTTTAGTTGAAAGAATAAAAAAAGCAAAAGATGAAAAGAAATGTGGTCATTGTGGAATTGTTCAAGAAAAAATAAAATTAGAGAAACCAACAACATTTAGATGTGGTAGAAGAAGATTATTCCCTTCAGAAATCAGAGAAAGATTAGTTAAGGTTCCCGATGAAGATCTTAGAATCTTAGGAATCAATCCTAGAACTTTAAGGCCCGAGTGGTCAATTTTAACATTATTGCTTGTCCCCCCAGTAACTGTGCGACCGTCAATTACTTTAGAATCTGGCGAGCGATCTGAAGACGATTTGACTCATAAACTTTCAGATATAATCCGTTCAAATCAAAGACTATGGGAAAATTTGAACGCAGGTGCACCAGAAGTTATCATCGAAGATTTATGGGACTTGCTCCAATATCATATTACAACATTTTTTGATAACTCTATTGCAAAAATTCCCCCAGCAAGGCACCGAAGCGGTCAGCCATTAAAGACAATAACTGAAAGAATTAAGGGAAAAGAAGGAAGAATCAGAAAAAATTTAGCAGGTAAAAGAGTAAACTTTTCAGCAAGAACAGTTATTTCTCCAGACCCAAGTCTTAAATTAAACGAGGTAGGGGTTCCTCTCGAAGTAGCAAATATTTTAACAGTAAGTGAGCGAGTAACTTCTGTCAACATAAAAAGATTAAGAGAATTAATCAAGAAAAAAGAATACCCTGCAGCAAATTACATTGTTAGACCTGATGGAAAAAAGAAAAGAGTAACAGACGATTTAATTAACGAACTAGTTGACGAATTAGAACCGGGTTACATTGTTCAAAGACACCTTGTCGACGGAGATATAGTCCTTTTTAACAGACATCCATCGTTACATCGAGCTTCATTAATGGCTCATTTTGTAAAAGTAATTCCTGGCAGAACTTTCAGACTTCACCCTGCTACCTGTAAACCTTACAACGCAGACTTTGATGGGGACGAAATGAATATTCACTCACCACAAACTGAAGAAGCTAGAGCAGAAGCAAAAGTTTTGTTGAATGTTGATGAAAACTTATTTTCACCAAAAAATAATATGAATGTTATGGGTTGTGTAAAAGATGCTGTAACTGGAAACTTCAGGCTTGCAGAAAGTGTAATTTCAAAAGAAGATGCTTCACAATTATTATTTGAATGTGGTTCAGAAGTTCCATCACTAAATAAAATGAATGATGGAAAGGACATATTTTCAAAGGTTATTCCAAAGGAACTTGTTTCAAAAATTTCTTTTTCTGACTTTAAAAGTGAAAAAGGAAAAGCATTGATGTTGATAGACAAAGAATTTGGGAGGGTAACTACAATGGAAATTTTAAGAAAAGTTTTTGCTCTCGGAGCAACATTCCTTTCTCGTACTGGATTTACCTTATCTATCGACGATTTGGACGTTCCAGAAGCTACGAGGAAAAAAACAGAGAAAGTCATTGAAGAAGCAGAAATCAAAACCCAAAAGATAATTGAAGAATATTACAACAAAGAATTAGAATTAATTCCGGGAAAAACTGCCGAAGAAACAAGAGAAATAAAAATCCTAACAGTATTAAACGAAATTAGAACCCAAATCGGAGACATAGTAAAGGATGGTTTCCCAAAAAATAATCTCGCAAGCAAGATGATTAACTCTGGAGCTGGAGGTAGCACTCTAAACATCACGCAGATTGCTTGTTCAGTAGGTCAGCAAGTATTAAACGGCCGAAGAATTGACTTTGGTTACACTGGGAGAACATTATCCTTCTTTAGAAAAGATGATTTAAGTCCAAGAGCTCGAGGATTTATTTACAGTTCTTTCATGAAAGGATTGAATCCTGAAGAATTCTTCTTTGGTTCAATGACTGGTAGGGACGGTCTGATGGATACTGCATTAAGAACTCCTAAATCGGGTTATTTCTACAGAAGACTTGCAAATGCTCTTCAAGATCTGGTTATGGCATATGACGGAACAGTTAGGGATGCCTCAAATAATATAGTTCAATTCAAATACGGAGTTGATGGAATAGACATTTCAAAAAAACACTTAAATGAAAAAGTTGCTCCTGGCGAATCAATCGGAGTTGTAACAGCTCAATCTTTTGGTGAAGCCTCAACACAGATGGTTTTGAACGTATTCCACGCAGCCGGAGTAGCAGAGATGCAGGTTACCCAAGGTTTACCTAGAATTATAGAGATATTTGACGCAAGAAAAATGCCAAAAACTCCAACAATGGAAATTTATTTGGATAAAGATCACAACAACGAAAAAGATGCTAGGATCATAGCAGAAAAAATCAAAGAAGTAAAATTAAAAGAAGTTGCCTCAGAAATAACAATAGACTTTGGACAAAAGAAGATAAAGATAGGAATAAATTCTGAAGCACTTAAAGCAGCACATCTTTCATTAGACAAAGCAATAGAGGCTATTAATGAAAAAGGATTCAAAACAAGAAAACTATCTGATGGGATAAGTCTTGAATTAACCGATCAAAGTTTCAAAGAAATTTATAAAACAAAAGAAAAGATCAAAGAAGTAATTATTTCGGGTGTTAAGAAAATCTCTCAAGTTTTGGTAGTTCGAAGAGGCGGAAATTTCGTAATATTAACCGCTGGTTCAAACTTAAAAAGCATTTTGAAATTTAAGGGAGTCGATGCACACAAAACCATCTCAAACGACATTCATGAAATCGCAGAAGTTTTAGGAATAGAAGTGGCAAGACAAGTTATAATTAACGAAGTTGAAAAAGTAATTGTTTCACAGGGTTTAAATGTTGATAAGAAACACTCAATGCTCGTCGCTGATACAATGACTAATGTTGGAGTAGTTAAGGGAATAACAAGAATGGGAATAATTTCTGACAAGAGTTCCATACTTGCTCGAGCAAGCTTCGAGACCCCTGTAAAGCAGTTCGTTCAAGCAACAAAAACTGGAAAGAAAGATAAACTTGCCTCAGTCATAGAAAATATAATTATTAATCAACCAGTTCCTGTAGGAACAGGTTTGCCAGGTCTTTTAGTAAAGGTCACAGGACCATTAGCAAAAAAAGATTTGTCTAAAGCAAAAGAAAAATAAATAAAAAAATTAACAACAATGAGCTTAAAAGAATTAAAAGAATCAATCGAAAAGGGAAATGCCTTCTTTGGATTGAGACACGTTTTGAAGAATCCAAAAAACCTCAATGAAGTTTTCTTGGCTAAGGATGCAAGAAGCGAAACCGTAAAGCAATTAGAATCTTTAAACATAGAATTTACAGTCTTAAAATCTAAAGAAGATTTAAGAAGAGAATTAGACATGGATTTTGAATGTGAGGTCTTCTCAACTGGCAAGAGTTCAAAGCAAAAGAAAAAGTAACAATGACAACAACAATAGATATGAAACTGATGAGGTATATTAATTTATTTTCTAAAATCTCTAATGTTCCAACAACAAAATGTTCTGTTTATAACGACCAGATAATCTTTGCAGTTCCTGAGGCTCTTGTATCACAAGCTATCGGTCCTGGGGCAATAAATGTTCGAAGAATGAGAGAAGTTTTAGGAAGAAAAATTAGGATTGTAGTTATGCCGTCCTCGTTAGACAATAAGCAAGAAATTGGAAAATTTATTCAAGAAGTTGTTAACCCAATAGAATTTAACAAAATTGAAATAAATGGCGACGAAATAGTTGTAAGCGCCGGCCGTCAAAGCAAGGCAGCTCTCATCGGTCGTAACCGTATCCGAGAGCAAGAACTAGGTAACATCGTCAAGAATTTCTTGCACATCCCAAAACTAAGGATTGCTTAAATTAATCACAATAATCCTTAAATAGAGTCGCCTCATCAAATTTTTATGGCTAAGAATCCTGATGTAGCTATAGCAAATTCCTTTCTTCGCAAGTTTTTACTTAGAACACATTATCCAGATAGGGCTGCAGCCGCCTTAGAGCGACTTATTTTATCAGAGAGAACGATCCAAGAAATTAGGCTTGATAAAAGTAGACATACGCCAGAAGCGGTCCTAGTTGCTTGCGGAAAAGATCCAAAAGATTTTATTTACAAAGGCAAAAGTTGGGAAAGTTATCATTCAGATAATAGTACTCAACATTATTCGGTAAGATTATGTGGTTTTGGAGTAGACCTAACTTGGGAAGAACTTCCTAGAAGAATCGAACAAGAAAATAACTGGGGTGATGTAAAAGTTTTACCAGTAATTGGTTTGCCAGAGCTGTTAAGACAAAAAGATTTAGCCTTGCATTATCATGATATAGCATTTACCGACGCTTATTGGATTGACAAAAAGGGTGGATACAAACATGTCGCTTTTTTAGCTAGAGATGGGGGAAAATTAATCCCCCGGTTAGAAATATGTGAGAGTGGTTTTGGAGACTCTGTATTATTTCCTATTGTAGCCAATAGACATATCGCCTGTAGGAGATAAAATTTACATCATAGACCCCATCGTAAAAAGTTATCTTTTGAACAATTTTGTCCATACATCCCAAAAGATAACTTTTTAAATCACTTTTCCACCTAATTACTACTATGGGTTTACTAAACGCAAGAAAATTAAAGAACTCTCGAAAGAAATTTAGAGATAACAAGCTTCCTTATAAGAAGAAAAGATTAGGGATCAGATTAAAGTTTGACCCTATTGGTAGATCTTCTCAAGCTAAAGGAATTGTAACTAAGAAGACACAAGTAGAAGCAAAGCAGCCAAACTCTGCTATGAGAAAATGCTGCAGAGTTCAGTTGATTAAAACTGGAAAAGAAGTTACAGCATTTATTCCAGGAAACTTAGCACAAAAATTTGTAGACGAACACGACGAAGTTTTAATTGAGCGAATTGGTGGAAGACAGGGAAAAACAAAAGGGGACCTTTCAGGAGTTAGATTCCAAGTAATAAAAGTAAATGATCAACCATTAGACCGATTATGGATGGGCAAGATCGAGAAGGGTAGAAGATAATGATAATTCAAATATTGACTGTTTTAATTTCAATTGTTTCAAATTTATATTTGGGAGGATTGAGTTAAGATGGGTGGATTTCCAAGAGTTGGGGATGATAAAGAAAGAGAGGAGATGCAAAGAGCATTTGATGGTGTGCCTGGCATGGTAGAAGAACAAGCAAGAACAGGTACCCAAAGCAATACTTCAGATTTAGGAACACTTGTTAGAGAACGTTATAACACCCAAGACTTTAAAGAAATTTTTGCAGATTTTGTTTCTTATGGCGGGTTGCACAGAACTCCAAAAGATACGAGAGCATTTACAGACTACGTACTTAAAAACGCAAATTTATATGAACAATTAAAATCAGGAGCAGATTCGCCGAAGGCGAGATAGTTTTATGCAACTAAAAATATTTGGACTTTTTGACCCTACAGAAGTTAGAGTTGAAGACCCGGGTTTAAAGAAAGTAATAAATCTAAATCCAAAACTTATGATCAAGTCTCATGGAAAAGTAAAATGGGATCCAACAAGAGCAAAAGTTAATGTAATTGAACGATTAGTAAATCTCTTGCAGGTTCCTGGTTCTCGAGGTAAGAAACATAGAATCATAACCAAATGGATAACTGGAAAACATTACAAATGCACAAGCATCGTAATTGATGCATTCAAGGCAATAGAAAAAAAGACAAAAGAAAATCCTTTAAAAATTTTCGTAAAGGCTATTGAAAATGGAAGCCCTCGAGATGAAGTTACAGCAATAGAATATGGTGGTGCTAGATACCCCCAAGCTGTCGACGTTTCCCCAAGGAGAAGGTTAAACCTCGTCCTCAAAAATATTGTAAGCGGTTCATACGATAAAGCTTTCAATAAAAAAACAACAATAGTAGAAGCACTTGCAAATGAAATTATGAAAGCTGCAGAAAATTCCCCAGAATCTTTCGCAGTTTCAAAGAAAAACGACGCCGAAAAGCAAGCTGACGCTGCGAGATAAAATGGTAGATCCAACAATTAAACCTCTAGAACCAGCATATATACAAGAAAGGATAAAAGCCCCAAGAGATTTTTCAGAATTAGCAGATTCTATGTCTACACGTTTAAGATTAATAATAGAAAAGGTTCGTCAGACAAGGACAAGTATCTCTGTTCCCGACCTTAAAGAAGTTAAAGGATATCATAATTGGTGGGAATATGCTCAAAGATTCAGGAAATTCAATAGTAATGGCTCCCTTTCTCGTCTAGCTTATGATTTAGACCCTAAATCGGATTACTCCGTTTGGTATGGGCTTTGCGAGGTTGCTGGCAATCTGGGAGCAATAGCATATTTATTAGACAAGGAAAGTGAGCGTCCAAGATTTACTTGGCAAAACGCACAAAGAGCCTTACCACAATATGACTCCTCACTCAGAAACTTAGAAGGAATAATATTTGAGGGTCAACCAAAAAAGGAAGCAGATACGGCGAGATAAAATGACTTCTGCAAAATTAAATAAAGATAATAGGAATTAGTTTATCGAGTAGAGATAATGATCCTAAAACTTAAGCATATTTTCTTTCTAGTTATTGTAACTATTTTCTTTCATTTCATCTTTAATTTTTACAACTTATATTCTGTAGCAAAATTCGATTTGATTTTGCACGTTCTTGCAGGAATAGTTTATGGGCTAATTGCAATTTTTTATTTTCAAAAAAAGTATAATAAAAGAGATATTTTAGTAAAAATAATTTTATTTAGTCTACTAGGAAGTATTTTATGGGAATTAATTGAATACGGTTTTTTAATCTTCTTTACAAAATATGCTCTTCTTCTGGATATATATTCTTCCAGTTTATTAGAAGCATTAATTGATATTCTTGCAGGATTAGTCGGAGGAATTATTTTAAGCCTTGTTTTTTGGAAGTCCAAACAACTCCCAACACCCTAAATTTTCGCCCCTTATCTGTTTTTGAAGATTATGTCATAAAGGACAAACTTTTTAAACCATTTTTCCAACCTCTATAAATGGTAACTGAAGAAAAAAACTTTGAGAAGATAAAAAGAATTATTAGAAACCAGGCTAACATCAGAAACATAGCTACTTCTGCGCACATTCACCATGGAAAAACAGCCTTTACAGATAACCTTTTGGCAGCAGCTGGAAAGATTTCTGCAAAAAATGCCGGAGATTTAGATGAAGGAATGCAGACTTGGCAGCATGCAGACGAGCAAGAAAGATTAATGACAGTAGACGCTGCAAATGTTTCTATGGTTCACGAATTTCAAGGTAAAGAATATTTAGTAAATCTAATCGATACCCCGGGTCACGTAGACTTTGGTGGTAATGTTACAAGAGCAATGAGGGCAATTGACGGAACTGTGGTTTTAGTTTGTGCTAGTGAAGGAATAATGCCTCAAACAGAAACAGTTTTACGACAAGCATTAAGAGAGCGAGTAAAGCCGGTTCTATTCATAAATAAAGTTGATAGATTAATCAAAGAATTAAAATTAACCCCTGAGCAAATGCAACTACGTTTTAAAAAAATTATTGATGAATTCAATAAATTAATTGTTGAAATTGCTGAACCAGGACTAGGAGCAAAGTGGCAAGTTAATGTTATGGATGGTAGTGTAGCTTTTGGAAGTGCTCGAGATAACTGGGCAATGACTGTTCCATTTATGAAGAAGAAAAATATTACTTTTGCAGATATTTATAGAATCTATGACGAAAAACTAAGCGAAGAGGAAAGAAAAGACTGGGTTTGGAAAAACGCATCTTTATTTGATGCAATGATGGATGTTGTAGTAAAACATTTGCCGAGCCCTCTAGACGCTCAAAAATATAGAATAGGTAGAATCTGGAAAGGAGACCCAGAATCAGTCTTGGGTAAACAGCTTACTTCATGTGATCCTGAAGGTGAACCAGCATTCGTTATTACAAAAATTGTAATTGATCCAAGGTACGGTAAAGAAATTTCTGCAGGAAGATTATTTTCAGGAAAATTAAAAGTGGGCCAAGAAGTTTATATGAACCTAGCAAAAAAGAAACAAAGGATTCAGCAAGTTTTAGTTTATGATGGTATCAGACCAGAACAAGTTGATGAAGTTGGTGCAGGAAATGTTTTCGCAATTTCAGGAATAACTTCTGAAGTAGGTGAAACAATTTCAGAAAACCCAATTGAACCATTCGAAGCTATTACACATTTATTTGAACCGGTCGTTACAAAATCTGTTGCAGTAAAAAGAGCACCAGATTTACCAAAACTTTTAGAAATTTTAAGGCAAGTTGGAAAAGAAGACCCTAGTTTAAGAATTGAAATTAACGAAGAGACAGGAGAATCTTTAATTTCTGGAATGGGAGAATTACATTTAGAAATTATTGAAAATAGAATTAGAACAGAAAAAAATCTTGAAGTTATTATGGGTCCTCCAATTGTAGTATTTAGAGAATCTGTCACAAAAGAAAGCCCAACATCTGAAGGCCGTTCTCCAAACAAACACAACGTGTTCTATCTAACTGTTGAACCATTAGAAGAAGTAGTAGTCAAAGCAATCGTCGATAAAACTCTTCCTGAAGGTAGAATAAAGAAAAAAGATAAGAAACTAGACGAAACATTTGTAAGCATTGGAATCGAGCGAGAAGAAGCCCAGCAATATAGAAATATTTTCAAAGGGAATGCACTTTTGGATAAGACAAAAGGAGAAGTCCATATTGGTGAAGTTATAGAATTGGTTTTAGATTCTTTTGAAGATGTCATGAAACAAGGACCATTGGCCAGAGAACCTTGTTTAAAACTAAAAGTTTCGTTAGTCGATATAAAACTTCATGAAGACGCAATTCACCGGGGGCCTGCTCAGGTTTATCCAGCAATCAGGGAAGCAATTAGAGAAGCATTCAGTAAGGGGGGTCCAGCAATTTTTGAACCAATGCAAGTTCATCAAATAGAAGCCCCAACATCTTTCATGGGTGCAATAACCTCCTTAATATCTTCAAAGAGGGGAAGTCTTATAGGAGTTGAACAAGAAGCTGCTACAGTAGTTATTAGAGCAGAACTACCCGTTCAAGAAATGCTTGGTTGGACGTCTGACTTAAGAAGCGCAACCGAAGGAAGAGGTTCATCTAGCCTCGTCGACCAGTCTTTCAAGAAACTTCCAAATGAATTCCAGACCAAAGTTATCAGGCAAATTAGGGATAGAAAGGGTCTAGCTGAAAATCAATAGTTTTAAAAAAAGAATATTTCTAGGAATTTTATGAAAGAAAAATGGATAGACTTTAGATTAAAGTTAAACGATTTAGAAGAAAAAGTAGAAAATAAACAACTTCTTTCTCAAGAAGAAACTTATCTTCAGAGAGGAAGAAGAAGATTAGGGACGGGAAGAATTATTATAGGAATTTTATCCGTTCCTATTATGATGTTTACTAAATACTGTTTTGGTAAATTAGCAACTTCAGAAACAGAAAGGATAATTGGAAATATAGCTGCTTATCAATTATTATTCCCTGCAGGCTATTTTATGCTCATGGGTGCAAAAGATATTTACAATTCATTAAAAGGAAGAGCTAATCAATAAACTTATCCACTCCATAAATTAAATGAATACACATTAACGAAATTCGCTAAAGTCGAAATCCACCCACTCCAAAAACTTTAAAAACCCTCTTTTTCATAAGATAATACATGGCAAAAACAAAACCAGGAATGAATGTTGTTTTCGTTGGTCACGTAGACCAGGGTAAATCTACTGCTGTAGGTAGAATCTTCTATGAAAATGGAGCAGTTTCTGAACAAGATTTGAAGAAACTTAAAGAAGAAGCAGCAAAGCATGGTAAAGCAGGTTTCGAGTTTGCTTACGTTATGGATAATCTCAAAGAAGAGCGAGAAAGAGGAGTTACTATTAATTTGTCTTACAAGAAGCTTTTAACAAACAAATACGAGGTTACAATCATTGATGCACCAGGTCACAAGGACTTCGTCAAAAATATGATTACAGGAGCATCTCAAGCAGATGCAGCTTTCTTAGTCGTTGGTTGTGAAGATTCTGTTCAACCCCAAACTAAAGAACATGTATGGTTACTTAGAACAATGGGTGTAAAGAACTTAGCCGTAGTTATTAACAAAATGGATGTTGTTAAATACGATGAAGCTAGATTCAAGAAAACTGTTGAAGAAGTAACTGCCGTTGTAAAACAAGCAGGTTACAAACCAGACACAGTTCCTTTCATTGCAGCTTCTGCATTGCTAGGAGAAAACGTTACTAAAAAATCTGATAAAATGCCATGGTACAAGGGACCAACTATTTTAGAACAGATAGATAATTTCCCTATGCCAGAGAAACCAACAAATTTACCAATGAGAATGCCTATCCAAGATGTTTATGAAATCACTGGAATAGGAACAGTTCCTGTAGGAAAGATTGAAACCGGAATTATGAAAATCGGTCAAAAGATTGTAATTCTTCCAGGTAGATCTGGAGTTGGTATTCAAGGTGAAGTTAGATCAATCGAAGCTCACCATGAACAATTGCAAGAAGCTGGAGCAGGAGACAATGTTGGTATCAATATTAGAGGTATTGGTAAGAAAGATGTTGCTAGAGGAGACGTTATTTGCGATGCTGCAAGTCCAGCAAAGATAGTTGAAGAGTTTGAAGCTCAAGTAGTTGTAATCAACCACCCAACTGTAATTGCTAAAGGCTACACACCAGTTTTCCACGTTCACACAGCTCAAGTTCCATGTCAATTCGTGGAAATAAAAGCAAAACTAGATCCTACAACCGGACAAGTTGCTCAAGTGAATCCTGACTTTTTGAAAAACGGAGACGCAGCAATAGTTCGGATAAAACCAATGGGAAATCTAGTATTAGAAACAGCTGACAAGAACCCTCATATGGCTCGATTCGCTATCAGAGACGCAGGTGTTACAGTTGCAGCAGGCGTTTGCAAATCAATAGTGGAAAAAAAGATTTAATTTTTTCTTTTGAGGGATGATTTTATTTTTAGAAAATAGTTAAACATTTAATAAAGAATTTCTTGTCTTAGGATATGCAAACTAAGAAGAACATCTTTAATTGGGTCTTTTATGATTTTGCTAATTCTCTAGTTATGATAGTTTTCTTTTTGTATTTTGCTCAATGGGCAGTTGTGGACCGAGGAATAAGTGACCTCACTTTCAATTTAACTTTTACGATGTCAGCAATTCTTTTACTTTTAACTGCCCCCGTTACAGGAAATTTATTAGATAAATCTTGGAGAAGAATAACGGGTCTACGAATTACCACCATATTTACAGCAATATTTTATGGAGCCTGTGCTTTACTTGCAATTAATAACAAAGATACCTGGGCTCTTATCTTTTTTACATTAGGACTTTATTCATACTTACTTTCATTTACATTTTACACTCCTTTGATTAACGATATAGCTAAAAGAGAATCCAGAGGATTTATCTCTGGTCTTGGAATAGCCGCAAACTATCTAGGGCAGATAGTTGGATTAATAATTGCCCTACCTTTTGCCAACGGAAAAATTTCATTTTTTAACGGAGTGGCTAGAGCAGAAACTTTACTCCCCTCCGTAATCTTATTCTTTCTTCTTTCCCTACCCATGCTTCTGTTCTTTAATGAACCAAGAAAACTTTTAGTCAAAACAAAATTTATTCAAGCGATAAAAGAGACTTTTGCATCTACAAAAAACTTAATTGTAGGTTCTAGCGTCGGATTTTTCTTATTATCCTACTTTTTATTTAATGATGCAATTATGACTGCAGTAAATAACTTTCCAATATTCCTACAACAAGTATGGAACATTTCAGACACAACGAAAACTTATCTTCTATTGGCAGTAATGGTTACTTCAGGTATTGGGGCAATTTTATCAGGAATTTATGCAGATAAAAACGGACACAAAAAAACAATGATAGGGATTTTATTTGTATGGATGATTATTTTTCCATTTATGGGGCTTATTAGAAGCTGGTCTCTCTTCGTCGTAGCTTGTATTTTCTTGGGTTTATTTTTTGGAGCAAATTGGGCAGTTTCAAGGTCGATCATGTCGTATGTTGCACCAAAAGAAAAAAGTAATTTAGCCTTCGCTTATTTTGGATTAGCAGAAAGAGCCTCTTCATTTGTTGGCCCTATAATGTGGGGATTAATTGCTACTGGCTTGCTAAACTGGGGCGTCGTTCGTTATAGAATTGCTATGGTTTCTTTATCGATATTTATAATTCTTGGAATTTTGGCAATGATAAAGGTCAAGAGCGATCGAAAGTAATTTACAATATAAACTCTTAAAAACATTCAAACCGATTTTAATTAATGAGGATTAGAGTTGAGTATACTTTAAGAAAAGATTTAGTTTCTCTAGATGGTTCTGATATTCAATTTATGGAAAGACCCATGACTGATGAAGAGAGAATGGCAAAAGATTATGATCATTTCAAATTTTTATTTACAACAGACAGAATAGGAGATGAAGGTATTCTCAAAAGAATGAGAGTGGACAATCCTTGGTTAGATTCCTTTATGAGAAAACAAGGTTATGTAACAAAAGACGCTGAAGAAAAATTTATTGATCGAGTTCTAGGAAGTGCCCTAGAAAGCGCAATAGAAAGAGATGAAGGAGCAGAAAAGATAAAAAAACTCAAGGATGGAAAAGAAAAAGCAAGAAAAACCAAGATTTACGAGCATAGAACCAAAGTAATTCTTCTTTGCTTTGCTAGTTCTGGTCCTGGAGAAATAACCTTAGAAGGAGAAGGCCTGGGAGGACACGCCCTTAGTGATATTATAGATTATAGATCCTTAGCAACTTATTTTAGCACTGGACGGTCCACCTCATAATTTGTCACATAAATACTTAAAAACTACTTGATATCATAAAATTTATGAGATTAGAATCAACAACAGAAACTGAAGGTTTAGTAAAAAAAGTAGAAGTTGTAAAAGTAGAAGATATGAACTCTCTTTCTATAGAATTTGTTGATGCTAAAGGTTTAAACATGAGAGTTAATATCGCTCCAAGAGATTATAGTTCAATATTAGATTCCTATAAGGCGGCCCTAGAAGGAGAAATGGTTAGATATACAGAAAATACAAGCATTGCAACTGGTTTAGGATTGAACTCAATAAGGATTTTAGAGATTCTGACAGGAAGGTTAGCAGGAAAAGCTTATATCTTTTAACAATTTATCATATAAATTCGACACTACTGAATTAGTGTCTATAACTATTGTAATCTATCACAACATTCTTTATTAATCCAAACATTCTTAAGTCAAATATGCAAGTTAGAGAAAAAGATTTAGATGAAATAAAGGAGAAAATTGCTGCAACAAACACGGTTTTAAGCAAAATTTATTATGTAGAATCTGCATTAAGAGAGCTAAGTTTTGGGCTCGACATAAAAAGATATCTTTACCAAGCCTTATCAGATCTTTATGCCGAAAGAAAGATGTTTGATAGAGCAGCAAAATCAATGTCCAATAAAGCTAGCATGGAAATAACTTTTAGAAATAAAATTGAAAGTTACCTGCAAGCAGGAGAACTTTATTCACAAGCCTTAAAATCGGACGATGCAGAAGAGATGTTTTTGCGAGCAAGTAGGGAAGCAAATGATACAGAAAAGCAAAGAATAAAACTCACCAAGAAGAACATTTACTTCAAAACTGCAAGAGAGCTTGAGAAAAAAATGAAAAGATCTGCCGCAGCTAAATTTTATGAAAAACTTATAGCCATGAATTTAGAGCCAATAGAAAAAAAGGAAGTCAAGGAAAAATTGACAGGTATTTACAAGAGTCTAGGCATGTTTCGGGAGATAAAACTTCTCGAAGGCATTCAATAATATTTAAATTATTTATTACTTAACGTCCAACAAAAACCTATTAGCCAGTCACATCTAAGAAATTTTTAAGAAAAAACTAAAAATTATTATAAATCTTCAGCTTCTTCGTCCAAATCGAACTCGCCATCGTCGAGGTCTTCTGGGTCTATTCCGTGTTCTTTCAACGACATTTTTTTATTCTTTAGAAGCCTTATTGTCATCATCGTCATCACCACTCATCTCAAAATCATCGAGCTCATCAAGCTCAGATTCATCTTTTGCGTCGTCTTTTAAAATCATTTGGCCTCTTTTTATTTATCTCTATCGAGGGGCTGGAGTATTTAAATATTTGTGTAACAATTAATTAGATAATCAAATTAACGTCGATAGAACAAATATATTTAAATGATAAATCTTGAAAAATCTAAGAAAGATATTTCCATCTTTCAAAAACCCTCTTAGAAACACTTAAAAACCCTAAACATTTCCATTCCTTGTTAGAATAACTATCAAAATTATTCACTATCACATTTATATTTATTGTTGACTCTTAAAAAGAGCCTTCACGAGAATAGGTAGATTTCTAACTAATTAAATAATAGGAGAAAAAGAAAAATGGCAAAAATTAGTCCAACATCGATTAAATACTCGATAATTGCAGATTTTGTAGCTGAAGGCCCATTTCAAAAACCAGACGTTATTGGTGCGTTATTCGGTCAAACGGAAGGTTTGCTAGGAAGCGACATGGAACTTCGAGAGTTGCAAAAAGAAGGAAAAATAGGTCGAATCGAAGTTGAGTTGAAAACTGAAGGTGGGAAAACCACGGGAGAAATTATAATTCCATCAGCTTTAGACAAGACAGAGACAACTATTATTGCAGCCGCTCTTGAAACAATTGACAAAATTGGTCCAACAGACGCAAAGATTTCAATTAGAGAAATTTCTGATGTTCGAGGTTCTAAAAGAGATTACATAATGGAGAGAGCAAAAGCACTTCTTTCAAAGATAAGCAACGAAGGAATGGATTCCACAGAAATAGGAACGGAACTAAGAGATTCTGCAAGAATCTCAAAAGTAACTGAATACGGTCCTGAAGGCTTAGCAGCTGGCCCGGATGTTGATTCAAGCAGCGAAATAATTGTAGTTGAGGGAAGAGCAGACGTTGTAAATCTCTTAAAATGCGGAATCAAAAATGTAATAGGGATGCAGGGAACAAAGTTTCCTCAAACTATTTCCACATTATCCCAAACAAAAGAGATAACTCTTTTTGTAGATGGAGACAGAGGCGGAAAGTTGATAGCTCAAAATGTTTATGACAACGCTAAAGTTGCTTATATAACAAGTGCACCTGATGGAAAGGAAGTAGAAGAATTAACGGGAAAAGAAGTTTTGCAGGCTTTAAGAAAAAAAGTTAGCGCAAAAGAATTCTTGGGAATCGGTAATTCTTCATCATATCAAAACAAAAGTTTTGAAAGACCTAAAACAGAAAGTGCGCCGGTAACAAGAAGAAACCTAACAGATTCAGACATTTCTAAGCTACGAGAACTTGCTAGTGAGATAAAAGGAAAAAACGTTCTAGTTATTAATGAAGATCTAGAAGTTGTAAAGAATGTTCCTTCTTCGAAGCTAGAGTATCTTAATCCAAGCGACGCATTCGTTATAGCAGTTTCAAACGCTACAACTCAAATTATAAGAGACGCTGAAAGGCTTAATGCTAAGGCAGTCGCAGCAAAAACGTTTGGAAAAGTTGATAATGCAAGCGTAGAATTGATTTCAATTTAATTTTTATTTTATATCAATCCTCTTTATTTTTTAAGAGGATTTATTCTTTTATCGTTCATCGAGACTAAAAAGTTTAAATACCGTTGAGACCTATCTAAAAAGTGGTAGAAAGTGGTGTTAGAAAAAGAGAAAGTATTGGAAGTCTTGAAAGGAATTATAGTTCTTCTGCTCCGGAGTTGAGTAAGAGAAAGATTATCATTTCAGTGGTACTAACTGCTATCATTGTATGGCTAATAGGCCTTTATTTTCAATCAGCCTCAAAATGTTACGATCAAACCTGTTTTGATGAAAAACTAAAGACCTGCCAGAGAACAACATTTGTCGGAATAAGTGACGGAGTAGTTTACGGGTATTCAATTGAGGGCCGCTCGGGAGATGTTTGTGTAGTTGATGTAAGACTTCTTCAAGGGCAACTAAATGAAAAGAATTCACAAGTATTAGAAGGAAAAAGCATGTCTTGTGAATTACCTTTTGGGGTAGTTATCAAACCTGAAAGTGATATAAAGAATTGTCACGGACCCTTAAAAGAAGGTTTGCAAGAAGTCATAATCGAGAATCTTCACGCCTATATTGTCGGGAATCTTGATAAAATTAATGATGAAATAAATAAATGATTTTATTTTTAAATTCTAGGAACAACATAAGGTTTTCTTAACCTACTAATCCAATCTGCGTGTGGTTCATATCCGGGAGTTTTCATTAGTTCTTTAACAATTTCGGCCTGACCAAGTCTAACAGAGGAAACGACATTGGTTAAGTAATAGGTATGTTCACTAAACCTATTTCTTTTTCTAACACTTGGTAGACTAACTAAAGGAATATAAATACCCCCGATCCATTCAGAGGGCTCTAAAGAATAAAAACAAGACAACCTAAACAAAGGAGTAAAGTTTTCAAAATCGGCCTTTTTTAATACTCCTAAATTCATGGCTACGGGGGGTTTATCTTTTCTAATCTGTTCATACTTTAATAACAAAACCAATTCCCCTTCCGGAGATTTTTCAATTCCCCTAAATTCTTTCTCAGAAATTTGACTTCCATCCGGCAAATAAATTTTTACCATTTTATTTCTTCTCACCTTTTTTCTTTTTAACTTTATCAATTAAAAAATCTAAACCAATTCCTAAAGCGCTCCCTATAGTGTAAGCAATTAAATCATAAGGATTAGCTCCTCTGCTTAGAAAAGGATTTGGCAAAAAATCTGTTGCTTGAGCCAATTCTCCATAAAAGCATATAAGAGTTGGAACGAGCGCACAAGTTAATTTAGGGGCTCTAGTATATTCTCCTTCCAGAGATTTTCCAACTTCTCCAGGTTCTAAAAAAGATTTTGTAAGAAAATATAATGCCACGGGTGCCGCAACATCAGCAAAGTATTCATGAATAAAATTTTCAGCAGGACCACGATAGGCTTTGCTCATCAATCCAAGAAATCCTGGTATTAAGAACATTTTGTTAGGAAAAAATAATCTGGATAATTCTTTAAAATTTCCTTTGAAATTATCCCAAATTCCTTCCCCTCTATCTTGGACTTTGGTTTCAATACCTTTTTTCCCGCCCATCTTATCTCCTCACTCTAACAACTCTTTTTCTTAAAATAATTTTCCTTCTTTTAGTGGGTGCAGACTTTACCAATTCTTCAGCAGACATTTTTTCCTCACTCTTCATTTCCTTCCCTAAATTTTCTTTATTTTTCTCCCCATTTAGTTCTTTTTCCAAGTCTTCTTTTTGTTTTCGTTCTTCCTCAAACATATGCCTTCGCAGGTCATCAATTCGCTCTAAAATCTTCTTTGATTTTTCTGGATCTTCCCTAACAACGTTCAAAATATACAAAATTTTCCTTAAAATGTCATCATATGACTCTCTTTTGTGTTCTCTAAGTTTCTCTATTCGTAACTTCGTTTCTTCAAGTAGTTTTATTGTCGTTATCGTCGACAAATCCACTTTTTTCTTGCCTGTATTTTTGTTACTCATTTTTACGACAGGAAGTATACTTTTGTATACTATTTAAATTTTTTGTCATTCTAGAAGTACAACAAATCATAAGGTTTAAATACCTATCAAATGTCGAAGTATTAATTAAATTAAAATGGAAAACATGAAAAGAAACACTCTTTCAGTTCCGCTTTTTGTGGCTTTAACTTTGTTTTTAGTGGGCTTTGCAGCTGCAGGAGAACTTGCAGTTCCTGGTTCAGTAGAAACAAGATTTAACGACATCGTTTTAAGCTCTGCTCCATCCACAACCTTTGTGGCTGGCTTTGCTGGCGAAGTTGTCCCAGTTAGAGTTACATTCACTGCAGATACAGATATGGCTGACGTGAGAGTAAAAGTAAGTATGGAAGGTTTAAGGGACGATGTCTCTGCTTCAACAGATCGATTTGATATTGTTGAAAATACCAAATATACAAAACTTTTCTCACTTAGATTACCATCAAGTGTTGACGAATTGACAGAAGAGTTCACACTCTATCTGGAAATTGTTTCTAGCAATGACCGAACCGAAGTTGAATATACAGTAAGACTTCAAAGAGAATCATATACTCTTGAAATCTTGTCTGTTGACTACGCTTCAAAGGTCTCAGCTGGAGACGTTTTCCCAATCTCAGTTGTAGCAAAGAACACTGGATTCAATGATGCAGATGACGCTTACGTTGTTGCATCTATTCCAGCTCTTGGTATATCAAGCCGAGGCTACATGGGAGACATTGTTGCTCAAGAAGACGACGACAATGGGGAAGATGACACTGATGCATCATATCGAACAGTATATTTGAAAGTTCCAAGCAACGCACCAGCAGGTGTTTATGATTTGGAAGTTCAAGTTTACAACGAAGATAGCTCTACAACTGTTAAAAAGTTGATAAGCATCTCTAGTTCAAACCCTGCATCTCTATTAGCAACTGTAAAGAACAAAGACCTTCGAGCAGGAGAAACAATAACCTATGAAATGGTTATTTTAAACACTGCCGACGACGTTAAAGTGTTCAACATTCAAACTATCTCAGGTGATAACCTGGAAGTTTCTGCCCCAAGCGCAATCGTAATTGGTCCAGATTCAAGCCAAACAATCACCGTGACAGTTACAGCAGCTAGCGATGCTAGACCTGGAATTTACACTTTCTCAGTTGACGTTAACGGAGAACAAACTGTTTTCGGAGCTAATGTTACAGGCAGAAGTGCCGGCGTATCATTGGTTGCTTGGACAGTTATCTTAGTTATCGTATTCGTTGTTCTATTAGCAGTACTTCTTGTTTTGGTTACAAGACGAGAAAAGCCAGTAGAAGAAGTGGAAACAAGTTACTACTAAACTTTTTTATTTTTTAATTGGAATTTTTTTCTTGATTCCTATATTTTCTTTTTTAAGAAAATATAAATAGATAGACCCACGCGAGATAAAATGACAAACAATTTAGAAACAGTTGCTGAAAGAGAACCATCAAAACCATCAAAATTAGCAAGTTCTTTGAAACATATTTTTGTCCCATATTATACAATTAGACAACTTGAGATAAAATCAGATAAAAATAAATCAACAAGCATTGCTAGAGAAGTATTTTTAAAAGCCAGCGTAGATGTGATAGACATGTTAAGAATTGCAGTTTATGCAGCAATACCAGTTTATGGATTGTTATATGGTGTTCGTGAAATATTCGGAGGAAGCAATATTTAAATAAAATGGCAGAAGAAAAAACAGAAAGAAGATCATTAGAAAGGTTGACGCAAGATGAAGATGGAACTATAAAATCTCAAGATGGTGAGCCAATTAACACATATCACTCTTGGCCTGTCGGAAAATTGATAACCCATGTCGTTGAAAATCCATGCCTCGATGTTTCTCAGGTAGTTGATGAAATGATAGAAAGAAATTCTCCCCTTGTCCCAAGAGATGCAAATGCTTATGTTGTATCTGATTTTAATCCAGATACGCAGGCAATTAGAAACAGAAGAACGACTTCAGTCTATGCAGTTCAGTTTTATTCTATTGGTGAATCTTTTATAGGAAAAATAATGAGATTAGAAAAACAAGATCTCACAAGAAGATAAAATGGCAGAAGAAGCAAAAAAAAGAACTTTGGAAAGATTAACTGAAGATAAAGATGGAACTATGATGGACGAAGATAAATCTTCTGTGTTTGAACCTCGTGATTATTTTCGTACTGGAAAATTAATAACTCTAGTTGTTGAAAATCCTTCAAGGGCTGCTTCGGAAGTAGTTGAAGATATGGTAGAAAGGGGCTCCCCTCTTGTCCCAACAACCGCAAATGCATATTTAGCATCAGAGTTTAATTGTGATACTCAAGCAATTAGAAATGGAAAAATGACTTCGGTCTATGCAATCCAATTTTACCATGTTTGGGCATTTGATTGATGAATGGGAGACAAAAATAAAAATGACAGAAAAACAAAGAAAACAAGAAGAAAATTCTAAACTAATAGCATGTGTTATTCAAGAATTTAACCGCACAACACAGTTAGGTATAGAGCACGGCAGGCCTAGAAGCACAATTATCATCACACCTACACAAGTTATGTATTTTTCAGGAGATACTCTTGATAGTGTTGATCCAATTAGAAGTTATGGAGATCAAGTAGAAAAAGAGATAAAAAAATACGTAGAACAAATAAAAGCTGGAGAATTTTGTGGTTTTTTTACAGTCCAACATACTTTAGATTATAGTGGAAGAAAGAAGATATAAAATGACAAACAATTTAGAAACAGTTGCTGAAAGAGAACCATCAAAACCATCAAGATTAGCAAATTCTTTGAAACATATTTTTGTTCCATTTTATAGTTTTGGAAAAGTTGAGGACTACCTATATGAAGAGAGAGAGACACAACACCCATGGATAAACCAATTTTCTGGAACACTATTTTGTCTAGACATAGCTAAAATCGGCGCTTACGCTTACGGATTATATAAAGTTGGAGAAGCAATATTTAGGTAAAATGGCAGACGAAGCAAAAACACAAAACAACAGAGGATTAGAGGTAGTTATAGAAACAACCCAAAACACTGCAAGCGTTTCGAGCATTCAAGGGAGAGAACAATCATCCTATGATCTCCGTACATCTGTGGGGGTCTGTAACGCCTTAATGGAAGCTAGAGAACAATTTCAAACATATTTAAGATTCGCAGGAGTAGGAGAATTAGTTAGTTCATACAGAATAGTTTTTACTGAAATCAAATCAGAAGAACCTAAGAAGAGTTGATAATCTTTAGATCAAATCCACAAACTCCCATTAAAACGGCAATTCGCCTTTACTATCTCTTTCTCTAATAGCTCTTCTTTCATAAGCCCTTCTTTCATCTCTTCTCTTAATTAAAGCAGGGGCTTCTTCACAGACAATCCTATACTCCTCTCCAGCAGCCTCGTCATCCAAAGGTCTAAATGTAAAACACCTCTCTCTTAACCATTCAATATTCGTAAGGCCTCTTTTAAGAGCATCATATGCAGATCTAAAATAAATTATTGCATCTTTATGTCTTCTGTTAGAATCTGGGTTTCTAACTAAAAAATCAGCAACAACTCCGGGTCTTTCCTCTCCACTGCAATATTCTAAGACTTCCCATTCACCTTTTCTAATTGCTTCTGCCGTTAATACCATGGAAGTAAAATCTTGTTCTCTTCCTTCTTCAATCATTTTTGTTAAATTAAGATAATAGCCACCATTTCTCATTATCCAAGAATCAGAAACTCTTGGAGAACCAAGACAACTACTATGATAAGTTTCAAGATAGCCATGTTCTTGTGAGTAATCAAAAAGTTTTTCTGGAGAATATTCTGGAAAAGCACGAACTAAATCTTCTAGAGTATCAAACTCAAATCGTTTACCCTTAGGAATTATTTCTCTTATAACTAATTGATATTTTAGAGGTTGTTTTTGACCTTTAGCAAGGTTCAATTTTTCAGCTTCTTCCTTGGTCAATTGGTTACAACTTTTAATTTCTAAAACTTTCCAACGTGATTGTTTTAAGGTCTCCTCAAAAATATTTCCCTCAACAGTTTCTAAGACTCTTCTCTCATGAGGAGAATTAAAGAGGTTAATTTCTTCTCCCTCCTTAAAAGGTTTTGAAGAATAAACTGTTTCAATTTTTCTTCTCCCTCGGGAGCTTCCATTTGGAAGATTTACAATATGCGCTGGCGGTATCCAAATCCCTCTCTCTTTTCTTGGAGTAATCTCTAATCTAGGCAGGCCAAGATTCTCACACCAATCATTAAATTCTCTCTCATCTCCCCTGCTTAACCTCAATAGATATTTAGAGACACCAAGTATCCCTGTGTGAAAACGGCCCCTACCAATAGCAATTCCAGGTATTGATCTCCACATAGGAAACCCCCCAGAAGAAGGGTAATTTCCTGCCTCAACCTTATTTAATCTTTCAACAAGATCTGGAAGACTTATTCCAGGATGATCAAATAGAGTTGCAGCGACTATATACTGGTCGTTTGGAGCACCCATAAAAAACTATTCAATTAAGGCTTTTTATTTATTTATGAGGTGAAATATACTTTAAAAATTACAATCCTTTTCAATATTACACTTCAAGTCTAACCATCTTCTAATCTATCTTCTTTTGTATAATAAACATTAAATAGATTATATTTTATATTAGATAATGGATAATTTGGACAAGGCAACGCATATTGCAAGATTTAGTTTACATTACAAAGGCGGAAGAGTTACAGATTACACTCCTGCATGGGAAGATTTGGACTTTCCAATTGAAGGGAGAGGTTCGGACGGAATAGTTAGTGAAGAAGTCGCAAGAAGAGAAACAAACCGCAAGTTTGAGGAAATGCAAGATTTCTTCGGCGACAATGTCCGATATGTTTGTTTAGTGAGAAATTAAGGAGAAGGAAAATGAACGAAGAAAGAAAAAGCGAGGGTAATAATTTAGGGAGCAGATTGTCTGAAGAAGAAATCAAGCAAGCCACAAAATCTTTTAGATTTATTAAATGGGCGGGTATCTTATTCACTGTTGGTGCAGCTTATCTTGCAAGTGTTGATAAGTATGGTTTTGAGAAAACTAATTATAACATCAAACAAGAAGTTGAAAGAACTTTAAAAGCAGATTATAAATGGCATTTAGCTTTTGGAAATTAGGTTTTTCTTGTAATTCCTACACCTTCAAACTCACAATCTTACTAATATTCTCTTGCATGCTGACACCATAAAGCGTCGTAGCCTCACTAATCAGTGTGTCATTATGTGTAATGATGATATATTGGCCGCTTGTCATATATTTCTTGATTAGCGCAGCTAAAAGCTCGCTATTATGCTTATCTAGGGCAGCGTCAATCTCATCTAGAATATAGAAATGATATGGTTTATACTCTTGAATCGCAAAGATTAGGGATAAGGCTACAAGAGTTTTTTCCCCACCAGATAGGCTTGCGATATCAAAATATTTTCCTCTTCCAACCCTAATCAGAATATTAAGCCCCCCTTCAAAAGGCTCCTTTTGATTTTCTAACTCCAAAAAGACCTCACCCTTTTTGGAAAGTTGCGAGAAATTTCTAGTAAAATATTGGTTTACAGAATCTAGTGTATTCATAAAAGATTTTCTTTTCTTTTTATCAATTTCAGCAACGATTCCCATTATTTTTTCTTTTTCCATTTCTATTCCTTTTATCCTATCTTCAATCATTTTACACTGCTCTTGCACTGTTTCAAACACTTCCAAAGCTCTCATGTTTACACTGCCAATTTGCGAAATTCTAAACTGTGCCTTGGAAAGTCTATCTTTTATTTCATCCATCGAAGCATTAATTGGTTCAAACTCTCCAAATGCCTTTATTTCAGATTGAAGAGACTCAACTTGAGCCAAAACTTTAGCCCTCTCAATTTTTTGAGAGTTTGTTTTATCTTCAAGATTTTTAATTTCATGTGTAAGCCCGATAACTTGCGTTTCAACAGCCTTTTGGGAATCCGAAAGTTCTGTTTTTTCTTCGAACAATTTCTTAAATTTATTATACAATTTTTCAATTTCAATATTTTTTATTTCCAAATTTTTTTGCTTGTCTTCCATTACCGAATTAATTTTCTTAAGCTCTGTTTTAGAATCATCCAAATCTCTTAAAATTGCCTTCAAATCCGTTTCAATTCTATTTTGTTCCCGCTGTTTTATTGAAACCTCAGAGTCTACATCAACATCAGCAAAAGAAATTTCAGATAATTCCATTCTCGATTCATCATATTCTTCTTCAACACCCTTAAGTTTGGATAATTCTGTTCTTTCCTTATTCAGCTTTTCATTTAAGGCCACTAAATCATTTTTTAATCTGCCTTGAATCTCAGAAATCTTTTTTATTCTCTCCTTTTTCTCTTCGCTATTTTGAATTTTTATAATATCTACTTCAATTTCATTTATTTTTCTTGAAAGTTCCCCAAAAGCTCTTTTTAATTCCATAATCTTTTCAGAATTTTCCCTTCTTTTCTCCAAATTCTTCTCTAACTCCTTTCTCGCATTTTCAATTCTTTGGCTGGCAGTTTCAGATATATTATGTTTATGACTCTCAGTTACTTCCTGCTTGCACACATAACAAAATTTCAAACCAGTTACTTCTTCTCTTAATTTTGTTTCTCTTTTAATGTCTATTTCATAGACCGCATTTTTTTTGTCCAGTTCAAGAGTCTCCAGTTCAAGAGTTTCTATCTCTTGCCTCGTCCTATCAGCTTTATCTCTAGTTTCAGATTTCAATTTCTTCAAAGCCTCTATAGATTTTCCATGCTTAACTTCTGTAAACATAGACTCGATGCTTTGTTCAATCATCGAAACCTCTTTCTTTGATTCAATTACTATCCTTTCTTTCTCAATTCTTTGGCTTTCCAAAGTAGAAACCTCTGACTTTAACACATAAAATCTTCTTCTTTTCTCTTCCAAAGAATCAAGCTTAGTTTTCAAAAACTGGTGTTTTTCTTTTTGTTTGGCAATAGATGGGCTAATCGTTTCAATTTTTGATATTTCTCCTCGCAATTTTTCAATTCTAGATTTAAACAAATTAATTCTATCAGTGTTATCTGAAATTCTTCTTTCAAAATTTTCTCTTCTAACTTCAAGACCGGCCAGCTCTGCTCGTAAGTCACTTATTTCATTGTTTAATACCTCTTGTTCCCGATTAGTTGAGGCTTGAACCTTATCTTCTATTTCCTTAATTCTTAATTTAATTTCATCAATTTCTGAATTTTTTTGGCCTATTAATTTTCTAGTCTTTTCTATCTCCTTATTAAAACCCTCAATTACCCTATCAATTTCCAAAACCTCTTTTTCTTTTTCTTTTATTCCTCGGCTTATAAGTGTCGCCTTGCATTTAGAAATTGTTTCTTCAAGTTTTTGAAAAGAAAGCGCTTCCTGTCTTTCCTTTTCTAGATTTCGAAGATGTGCATTTCTTTCTCGTAGTACCGCACTAGCCTCTTTTAATTTTTCATCTGTTTTTTCTAGTTCATGAAGAGACTTTTTCTTTCTTGATTCATATATTGAAATTCCTGCAACTTCCTCGATTATCCCCCTTCGTTCTTCAGCTGTAGACTTTACAAGAGACTGAATTTCCCCCTGTAATATTATATTAAAACCATTAGGATCAATTCCTGCAGTAGAAAGTAGCTCAAGCAAGTCGTTTCTTGTTTTTATTTCGTTATTTATCTTATATATAGAAAGCCCATTTTTTCTAACAGTTCTCCTTATCACTATCTCTTCAGTATCAAGACCAAATTCTTTTTGAGAGTTATCAAATACTATCTCTACAAAGGCCTCATTAGACCCCTTATACATTTTATTTCCAGAAAAAAGTAAATTTGCAGCTTTTGCAGCTCTAATCGATTTTATTGAAAGCCGACCCAAGACAAAACAAAGCGCATCTGTTATATTCGACTTTCCGCTTCCATTTGGCCCTACAATAACATTCATTGCATTTTCAAAAGGAATTTCAGTACGCCGTGCAAAACTCTTAAACCCGTGCATCACCATCCTTTTTACATAAGTCATGAATTGTTTAGGAATAGAGCCTTTTTAAGAATTATTAGAATAACTTCCCTTGTTTTTCATCACCTATAAGCTTCTTAGTAGTCGCCCAAGAAAATCTGATAAGATCTTTGTATTTAGGATTTTTGAAATTATTCTTTAAAAATTCTTTAGTTGCAGGATCTGCAGGGTACCCGCTTCCAAAATCAACACCTAATTTTTTCTTTAATTCTTTAATTTCTTCTTCCCTTCTTTCCTTTGCTACGATTGACGCAGCTGAAACAACCACATTGTTAACATCAGCTTTATGTTCGCATTTTAAATCAATCATTTTGGGTTTCATCAATAAATCGAAAACATCTTTAGTCCAACTTTTGATATTAGTAGATGGGCAATCAACAACAACCTTTACGGGCTCATCAAGTTTTTCAGTTAGTTTATTTATTATCATTGCAGTTTTAATGGCCTCCAAATAGTTTAAATTTGTAGATTCATCAATTTCAGCAGGTGTAGTCAATTCGCTATAGTATTGAAATTGACTAACAATATTATCCCTAATCTTTCTTCGCTTAGTTGGGGGTAGCATCTTAGAGTCTTTTGCCCCCATTTCCCGCAAAATCTTTCCATCGTTATTATCTACCATCACCCCAGCTAAAATCATTGGTCCTAAAACCGGACCCCTTCCGGCGTCATCAATTCCAATAATTAAGCCCATATAGATTTAATTTAGAAAGACTTTATAAATTTGGTTAGTTTAACCTATTATTATGAAAAAATGCTCTTTGGCGGTAGCTATGTTTTTCTTAATTTTATTTCAATTAGCCGGAGCTTTAGCTTATACTATCCAACTTGAACAGGCTTCGGATAAGATTATAACGCGAGAAGGAGAAAATAATAGCTCCCTAAATTATATCGGGGCTGAAGATTTGGAAGTATCCGAAAATAGTCTTTTCTTAATAAAAAAAATTAATTTCAAGAGTAATTTTAATGAAACAGAGGTCGTGTTAATATTAGATGAGGGATATTTTGTAGAAGAAGAATCCACATTCCCAGAAGGTTACACTATTGAAGATGGGAAAAATCAGATATTGACTTGGAAAAGAACTAATGTGTCTCGTAGCGAACCCCTAGCAATTTTTGTCCAGATAGAGAAAAGAAATTATAACCTTCTCTATGTCATTATAACTCTAGCTATTTTAGTAACCTTGACGATTTTATCCAAGAAATCTAAAATATTTAAGAATATTCCAGTGCTAGACAAGAAAAATATTGATAGTTCTCATCTTTTAGATGAAGAAAGAAAAATTTTAGAAGAATTAAAGAATGCTGATAGAAATGAACTCTGGCAAAAGAATATTCAGAAAAACTTAGGCCTTTCAAAGGCCAAAACATCGAGGCTGATTAGAAATCTAGAAGCAAGGAACCTTATTAAAAAAATTCCTTTTGGAAACACAAATAAAATTTCTCTTAAATAAAACCTTGTTTCAAAGTTGTTTCATCTTGTTTCAAGGATATATTAAATAGATATTTGGGCTCCATTTTTTATCCTTACAAAATCAAATTTTTGAAAGGAGGTTTAAAAAATGAACAAAGAAACAAACAAAACAAAAGTATTTGCTGTTTTAGTCCTGATGTCTTTTGTTTTATCAGCTATACCATTTAGTATGGCTGCTACTACGGGAGCCAATGCAGATCTAGAATCTTCAGCAAATATAAGTTTGGACGAAGTCGACGCATCTTTAGAGGAAGACGTTAGTGGCTTTAAGGTATTCATGAGTGAAGTCGGAATCTTTTTTACCGTTAATCAGGAGATTAAGGCAAAAAAGGAACTTGATTTAGCAAGACTACGACTCATTCAAGCAAAAGTTGCTGCTAAAAACAACAACACCGTTGCAATGGAAAAAGCGCTAATCGCCCACCAAAAGATAATTGCTAGAGTCGAATCAAGAATCGAAGCAATTGATGAAGGAACCAAGACCGAAGTAGAGTCTAGAGCCTCATCTAAGATGTTTGTGGGGATTGAACGAGCAATAGAAGTTCACGAACTTCATGTTGTAAGAATGAGAGCTTTACTTGAAGACGAGAACTTAACCATAGAACAACGAACAAGAATCGAAGCTTCCATTGAAAAGACCGAAGACAATATAGAACATCTTAAAGGCGTGAGTGAGAGAAAAAAGGAAAGACTCAAAACTCGATTGATGGCTATAGTCAACTTGTCTGAGGATGAAGCTAACGAAGTAATAGCTGAAATTGAAGCAGACCACAGCATTGACGCTTTGAAAGGCTTAAAGATAAAAGTTCGAGAAGAAGGAAGAACTAAAGCAAAAGCCCGAGAAGATTTTGACGACGATGACGAAGAAGACGATGATTCAGAAATTGAAGCAGAGTCAGAAACCGAAGTTGAAGTTGAAAGTGACGATGATGTTGAAGTCGAAGTCGATTCCAATGTTGGGGTAGGCACATATTAATTTTTAATCTGGCTTTTTTATTGTCAGACTTTTTCTTTTTTATTTTTCTTTTATTTTCATTTAATTTTCCTTTAGTTTATTAATTATCAATCCAAATCTTTAAAAGTCTTAGTTGTGCTATTTTAACTATAGCGGGGTGGAGCAGCCTGGTTAGCTCGGCAGGCCCATAACCTGCAGGTCGCGTGGTTCAAATCCCGCCCCCGCTATTTTATATTTTCATTTGAAGCACGCTACGTCACGTAGCGAATTCTTCGCTTTGAGCAACTATCTTTTCTATTTTTATCTCAAAAATTTTTAACACATAATTTTATAAGTACTCTTTTAATTTTAATTAAAGCACCTTGAGGGGGTGCCGGAGCGGTCAAACGGGCTAGATTTAAGCTCTAGTGGCTTCATGCCTGCGGGGGTTCGAATCCTCCCCCCCTCATTTCGAACACCCGCGCGGGGGCGAAAAATTACTTTTTTGACAATTAATCCAATACAATCAAAAAAGTGGTTTTGAGTAGAATCCCCCTCATAAAATGCAAGATTTTTAAACCCCATATTCTAAAGTTGAATATGTCAAAATCAATATTCAAAAGTACTTGGTTTTATGTGGCTATTTTGGTTGTTGCAGCAATAATTTATTTCACAATTCCTAAGGTCGGCAACGGAGAATATGATACTTTTGCTACTTGTTTAAGTGAGAAGGGTTTGATAATGTACGGGACAGAATGGTGCCCACATTGTAAAACTCAAAAAGCTCTTTTTGGAAGTTCTTTTGATTCTGTAAATTATGTGGACTGTGACTTAAACTCACAGGAATGTCAGATTCAAGGAATTACTGGATATCCAACATGGAAATTTGAAGGTAAAAGTTATTCCGGCGTCCAATCTTTAGAAAAATTAGCAGCCTTAACCGGTTGTGAATTCACAAAGGATACTGTTTAGAAAGAATCAGTAAATTAGTAATTTTATAAAACTGTCGTCGCTAATATAACTGCACAAATCAATGCAAGAACCATTCCGATTTTTTGATGGTGATCTAACCTTTCTTTGTTTATATAAACTCCAATCAATACTGTTAAAATAATATAACTTTCTGAAATGGCAACCGAAATTGCGATTTGGGAAAGCACCATAGAAAATGCGAAGGCTATCCATGCCATGTTATCAAATATGCACATCCCCCACCAAGTTATTTTCTCCTTTTTGTAATGTTTTATCATTTTTTTAAAATCGGAGTCTATAAATATAAATCCAAACGAAATTATTGCCATGAAAGCGTTTAGAAACCAAGTCATCATCAGAGCATTTGAAGCTCTCGAGCCGAGCCCAATAAGGAAACTTGCCCCACCCATGAATAATGCTGCAATAAATGCTATTAACGCACCCCTTTCAAGCCAAGCTCTTTTATTAAAATGCTCAGATTTTAATGCTACTAATATTAATCCAATTATTAAAAGAGAAATTAAGATTATTTGCCTAAAAGAAATTGATTCACCAAGTATAAAAAATGCAAGCAATGCAGCAGCTGGAATTTCCATAGACCATATAGGCTCAACTATTGAAAGTTTGCCCCTTTTTAGAGCTTCTAAATCTAATAAAGATGCCACAAAAAGAACAAAGGAACCCAAAAGTAGAATAAATATTTTTGAATTTGTAAAAAGTAAAGGAATATCTTGGTATACAAATGGTAAAAGAACTATAGCCCCGAAAAAAGTAATTATGAAGAGGGTTTCCCAGTCGCCAACTTTTCTAGTTGATTTTTGTATAAAGAAATCTCCAAAGCCCCATCCAATCATGGCCACAAAGGCAAGTATCACCCCAATTTCAATCATTTATGTATAAACAGTTTATAGTATAAAAAGCAATAGGACAGGAAATAATTTAAAAGCCTGTGGCCGGGATTGAACCGGCGACCTCAAGTTTACGAAACTTGCGCTCTACCAACTGAGCTACACAGGCCTATTACAACTGAGAAATCTTTTCTTTTAAATTTTCGCTATTCGAATTTTATTCACTATTTTGAGGATTGCAAAAATTTAACTAAACTTTGTTTATGTTCCTTTTGGCATCTAAAACAAACATAAACTTTCTTTGAAGATTCACCACTTCCCACCTTTATTATTGTCCCATTTATCTTATCAAGAAACGTCGTTTCTATTTCTTCTTTGCAAATCGCGCACTTTTCGCTCATATATTCTCTAGTTCCACTAATTTTATAAAAGCTTCCTTCTAATAATCTAACTATGGAAGGATTTGATTTAACAAGATATCAGGATGGGGAAGAAAAAGAGAAAATCAAAAAGATAATGGGAAAAGTCTTGTCGGGCAGATCTGATTACGAAGCAATAATTGAAGAAAAAAAAGAAGAACACAAAAGATGCAAGAAGTGCAACTGGGGACTTGAGCCCTCCACAAAGTTTTGCCCCGAATGTGGTGAGCCTGCAGGTCTAAACAAATAAAGACATAATTCTTAGACGTGTGGGCGAATAGAGAAATGTTAACAATATTCTCCGACTCTTTCACTAAAACCACAATCATTACATTTGATTAAGTATACCCAATCTTCATCACCGTACATCATTCCGAGATCTACGACTGTATAACTTTTGCTCTTGCATCTTTTGCATTCAAAATTAGTAGAATCCACAAGCCTAAATAAAGCATCAGTTTATAATCTTTTTTATGCTTAAATTTAAAATACTAGTATTCCAATCCAAAACATGAAATTAGCTGTAATAAACAAAGAAAAATGCAAACCAGAATTATGCGCTCACGAATGCAAAAAGTTCTGTCCAATAGAAAAGAAAGAAACTGATAGTTGTATTGTAATAAAAGAAAAATCAGTAATAAATGAAGATACTTGCATTGGTTGCAAAATTTGTGTGAAAGTTTGCCCCTTTGGGGCAATAGACATAGTCAATCTCCCGACAGTTTTGGAATCAGATCTTGTTTTTAGGTATGGTAAAAACAATGGTTTTGCGCTATATAGCCTCCCAACACCCCGAGAGGGTCAAATATTGGGCTTACTCGGAAGAAATGGGATTGGAAAATCAACGGCAGTAAAAATCCTTTCAGGTCAAGAATCTATAAACTTAGGAAGAAATGCAACAGACCAAGAAATAAAAGATTTTTTCAAAGGAAATGAGCTTCAAAAGTACCTGGAAGACTTAAAGAAAAAGAAGATTTCATACAAACCCCAAAACCTTTCAAACTTATCTGTTAACTTAAAGGTCATAGACCTTCTCAAGAAAAGAGGAGAAGAGGCAGAAATAAAGAAACTAGCCAAAAAGCTTGAAATTGAAAGCATCTTAGAAAATAAAATGGATAAGTTATCTGGTGGAGAACTTCAAAGAGTTGCAATTCTTGCAGCCTCACTAGGAAATTCAGATATTTACTTTTTTGATGAGCCCCTAGCTTTTTTAGATATTAGTCAAAGATTGAAAATTAGTGATTTCTTAAAAGAAATTTCAAAAAACAAAACTCTAGTCGTTGTAGAACACGATTTATTAGTCTTAGATTATTTAACAGATAATTTAAATGTCTTTTATGGAAATCAAGGAAGCTTTGGAACTGTTAGTGGAATCAAACCAAGTAAATACGGAGTTAATTCTTACCTTGAAGGTTTCTTAAAAGAAGAAAATCTTCGAATTAGAGACAAGCCAATAAATTTTAATTTTACAAAAAATTCCCCGTTATCTGGTCCAAAAATTGCAGATTGGCCAGATTTTGTAGTTCAATTTGATTCCGGCTTTAAACTAAAAGTTCAATCTGGAGAGATACATCAAAATCATTGCGTTGGAATTCTCGGGAAAAATGGAACGGGGAAAACTTCTTTTGTCAAAGCTCTTGCCGGAGAGATAGAAACAGATAAGGGAAAATTAGATCTTGATTTGAAAATTTCTGTTAAGCCCCAATATCTTTTTACAGATAGTGATGAGAATGTTAGGGACATAATGTTCAAAGAAAAAATCACAAAAAAAATGGATGGCATGTTTAATCTATCTTCAATTCAAGGTAAAAAATTAAAAGAGCTATCTGGTGGAGAACTTCAAAGGCTTAGTATAGCTAGATGTCTTTCAAAAGATGCAGATATTTATTTAATTGATGAGCCAAGTGCGTACCTCGATGTTGAAGAGCGAATTTCGGTAGCTCGATCAATAAAAGACATAATGTCTGAAAAAGAAAGAACAGCCTTTGTCATCGATCATGATTTATTACTAATCTCCTATATGGCCGACTCAATAATCAATTTTGACGGAACCCCAGGTATCGAAGGAAACGCAGACAAAATAACCGATTTTGAGTCAGGAATTACAAGGCTCTTGAAGTCCTTAGACATAACTCTTAGAAAAGACGTAGAAAGCGGACGTCCAAGAATTAACAAAAAAGGCAGTGTCAAAGACCGAGAGCAAAAAGAAAGAAATGAATGGGCTATTTTTTAATTAAAAATAAAAAGATTTATAAACTTAAGTTTATAACTATAACCTTATATGGATATCTATAAAGAAAAGTTTACAAAGTTAGAAAGAGAGATAATAAGATTTCTTTCTATTAATTCAGGAAATAATTACAATCAGAGAGAAATTGCTCTTGCCCTCAAAGTTTCTCCAACTGCGGTTGCAAAATCCCTCAAACTTTTAGAAAAAGAAGAAATTATAGAATTAAAGAAAGGTAAGAATACGAAACCTCAAGTGATAAGTCTCAATTTTCAAAACAACAAAGTCTTTTTTATAAAAAGGGTGGAAAATCTTAAAGCTATTTATGATTCAGGGTTAGCCGAGTTTCTTTTTGATAACCTTCCCGGAGCAACTGTAATACTGTTTGGAAGCTACTCCTGGGGAGAAGATAGTTTTGGTTCAGATATTGATATAGCTGTTGTTGGAAACATGACAAAAAAGAAAATAGATCTTTCAGTCTATGAAACTAAACTAAACAAAAAAATAGTAATCCAATTTTTTGATAGTTTCGATAAAATTAATAAAAATTTAAAAGAGAATATCTTAAACGGTATTATCTTAAAAGGGGGTGTTAGACTATGAATCTCCCTTTTGATTTCAGTTATTATTTAAAAGAAAGAATAGCAAGGAAGCAATCTCCTAATATTTCACGGGCAGAATTTTTGGTTAAAGAAACTCAAAAATCTTTCATTGGTCTAAAGAACCGAGTAGAAAAACTAACTATAGATGAGTTTAATGCAAATTCGGTTATAAAAGACATCCATGATATAATAATAGAAAAAATAAGAGCTAAAATGTTTCTTGATGGTTATACTGCTTCTGGAAATTTTGCACATGAAGCAGAAGTTGCTTATATGAAAATCCTAGGCTTTTCTAATTTTGAAATATCTTTTGTAAATGAGCTAAGACAGGCAAGAAATGGAATAAATTATTATGGCAAGATATATGAAAAAGAATATGGGCAGTCTTGTTATAACTTTCTGATACAATTAAATCCTAAATTGGACAAGTTACTTAAGGAGAAAAAACCGTAGATAAGGGAAATGACACCAAATTTAATAAATCCAAAATCCCTGCCCAAGATATGAAACAAGCAGTTATTGATATTTTAGCAAAGGAAACAAATATCCCTAAAGAGGAAATATCTAATTTAATAGAAATCCCCCCTAATGAAGATCTTGGAGACTATGCTTTTCCTTGTTTTAACTTAGCCAAAGTTATGAAAAAGAACCCTATAGAAATAGCCAAAGACTTAAGTGAAAAGATAAGAAAGGCCCTGCCAAAAGAGATTTCAAATGTAAATCCTTCGGGAAGTTACATTAATTTTTTCATCGATAAAACTCTTCTCGCAAAGCAGGTTTTAGATAAAGCAAATTCCAAGGATTTTGGAAAAATAGTTTCAAACAAGAAGATAGTTGGAATAGAATATCCTTCCCCAAATACAAACAAAGCTCTTCATATTGGGCATTTAAGAAATATAGCAATAGGGGAGTCAATTCTTAATCTAAATAAGTTTGCAGGAAATAAAGTTTATCATCTGAATCTTTACAATGATAGGGGAATATTGATTTCAAAATCAATGCTTGCATATGAAAAATATGCTCTTGGAAAAAATCCTAAGTCAGAAAAATTAAAGGGCGATAGGTTTGTTGGCCAGCTTTATACCCAGTTTAGCTTAGAATCTGAAAAGAATCCAGAGTTAGAAAAAGAAGCACAAGAAAAACTAAAACTCTGGGAAGACGGAGATAAGAAAACTATTGATTTATGGAAGAAAATGAATTCTTGGGCTTATGATGGGATGCAGCAAACATTTGACACTTTTGGCTTGTCGAAAATTGATAAAAATTATTATGAAAGTGAAATTTATAAGGAAGGAAAAGAAATAATTAATTTAGGACTAAAAAAAGGATTATTCTATAAAAAAGAAGACGGGGCAATAGCGGTTAATCTAGAAAAAGAAAAATTAGGAGAAAAAATACTGCTTCGTGGCGACGGAACTTCAATTTACATAACCCAGGATCTATTTTTAGCAGAAAAAAAAGTTAAGGATTTCAATTTGGACTCCTCTTATTATGTTGTGGGAAGCGATCAGCAATATCACTTTAAGGTTTTATTTTCAATTTTAGAAAAACTAGGGATTTCAAAAGATTGGAAACATTTGTCCTACGGGATGATTTCCTTACCATCGGGAAAAATGAAGTCAAGACAAGGAAATGTTGTTTTGGCTGATGACCTCATAGAAGAAATAGAAAAATTAGCTAAAGAAGGAATATTAAGTAGGGGCTATAATGGAAAAGAAGTAGATAAGAGGGCAAGAGTAATAGCTCTTGCTGCAATAAAATATTCCTTATTGAAGACAGATATAAATAAAGAGATAGTCTTTGACCCATCTGAAGCAATTTCTTTTGAAGGGGACACAGGCCCATACCTTCTTTATTCATACGCGAGGGCAAGTAGCATTTCAAGAAAAGTAAAATCAAAGAAACCATTAAAGATTTTAGACTTAAAAGAACAAGAAATTAAACTTTTAAAAAAAATAAATTCCTTCCCTCAAATCGTAAGCAAGGCGTATAAGGATTTAGCGCCTAACTTAATAGCAAATTACTCTTTTGAGCTTTCAAAACTTTTCAATGAGTTTTACCACGAATGCCCTGTTATGGGTAGTCTCGAAGAGGGTTTTAGGCTGAAGTTAGTAGAAGCATTTAGAATAACTTTGAAAAAATCTTTAAGTCTCTTAGGAATTGACGTTTTAGAGGAGATGTAAAGAAAGATTTAAAAAAGAATTACATTCTTGTTTTGTAATGAAGAAATTAAGGTTGTTTGGATCTGTGTTGGCTTTAAGCATAGCTGGTTTATCTTTTAGAAATCCTAAAAATTCAATAGAAAATTTATTTGATGAGACTTCACAATCTGTTAGTTGGGGACATGTAGCCCATATAAATTCCCCAGCAAAATCTTACGGATTTTACGGATGTACTGCGGTAATATTTGATTATGGAAATGAAGCCTTGTTCTCTCACGCATTAGCCGGCTATGACTTGATCGGAATAAATTTTAGAGGAAGATTAGATGATAGGGCACCGGTCAACGGATATAATGTGGTAGAGAGGATGGTTGAAGAATCAAGGAAAAGGGGATTAAATTTGAGAGATTGTGAGGCCCTAATAGATGCAGGTAATGAAACAGAATTAAGAAAAATTTTAGAGGATTTGAATAAAGAAGGAATAAAAGTTCGAAAATCAAAATTATGGTCTGTGTCTAATGGAACTCCCATTAGAAGAGATGTTTACTTTAACCCTTCAAGAGATTTGTTAGTAATAAGAAAAACAGAGTAAACTAAATAAAAATACCCTTAGTAACTCAAACATAACCTTTATTTACTACAATATCTTGTATAATTCATAGGAGGTAAAAAATGAATTGGTGGCACGTTCTCGCTGGAGCAGCTGGTGTAATCGGAACCTTAGTTGCAGGCTCGTTTAGTCAATGGCTTGTAGCACTTGCATTCCTGCTTTTATTAGTCGAGGGATTTTCAGGTAAGTAAAATAATTTTACCCCTATAAAAATAATTTTTATTTTTTTATTTTTAATCTCTTTCTTTTTTATTAAGATTTTATCTTAGCAGGGATTGTGTTAAATTTTTAATCTCTCTTTGCAAATCCCCAATACTCGTTGCAAAAAAAGATCAACTTCTTTAGCACCGGGACTTATTTTACTTTTTCCATCTCGAACTAGCAAAGCATTTTTGACTAATTCGTTGTTTGGTTCTCGGGCAAGCACCCACTTACCCCCATCAGTCTTCGAACCGAGCTTTTTATCCTCTGCATACATCCAAGCCCTAGACGCGTTGAGAATAGAATATTGTCCCATCGGATCGTGGAAATTGTCCAAAGTTTTTTTCCTATGCCATTTAAGGATATCTATCAGTGTTTGTAAAAGCATTTTGTATGGTACCGGGCTGAATACCTCTCGTGAGTCTAAACCAAAGATAGTTCTCGCTTGTTTAGAACAAGTTGCAAGAAAAATCAGGACTTCAGAAGTACTACCTTTTTTATCAATTGAGGTATCCCAACCTTCTCCGGTGGAGAACCAAAATTCGTATTCAGGCTCTGGTGTTGGATGTTGGGCCGTACTTTTCGTAATAATCATTAAATCTAGTCCTGCTGAAGGAACAGGAATTTTTTTATGTTCGAGTTCAAATCCTAAGACATTTTTTTGATTGTCAGGAATAGGTTTCCTTGTAACAGCAATAACATCCAAGTCACTTTTATTATCCCTATAGTCTTTTTGAGCACTAGAACCTTGAAGATAAACTCCCACAAGATTAGAGCCCAAAACAGCACCTAGTTTTTTAACTAATTCTTTAAGGTAGGTTTTTACTTTCTTTGACATATATCATTACCCTTATTTAGTTTCTGTTCTATCAATATAACACAAAAATCACTTCACAGGTTTAAAATTCTTCCAAGCTATATCAAACAATTGTTCTAATGCGCCTGCAAAGAACTCAGTATTAAGCCAAACTCCCACATCATATGTTGGATGAACTTCCCCATCATTCAAAAGCATAAACATTAATTGTTCACCATCAACAAGCATGAATCTTGCCTGCATTGTTCCTGCATCTTTGACCTCGGCAACTTTCGAAAACTCCTTAGCTATCTTTCTATTTTCATTATTAATTGTGGCGGCGATCCTAACCTTTACCCCTCTCTTCTTCGCTTTTTCTAGGCTTGGAAACAACACCTCTAATTTTCTGCTTAATCCATCAGATGTTGTTACAAGAACAATAGATTCCTCAGCTTCTCTGATTAACATGTCCATATGATTGTAAATATTCTGTCTTCCCTTTAAGGAACCAGAAAGATCTGTTGGTTCAATAAACTTTATCCCATCAGTAAACAAACCATTGAGTTCTTCTAAGACTTCTTCATTCTTTAATTTCTCTAATCTCTTAGATTTTTCTTTAGCCTCAACAACTAAATTCTTTTTTACCCTTTCAATTACTTCTTCAGGCTTTAAAGCAGCAAATTTGATTGGTTTTCCCAGTTTCATAACAATAAATCCTTTCTTTTCCAAAGATTCTAAGATATCATAGGTTCTTGATCTTGGAACATCAGAAATAGAAGACAATTCCCCCGCTGTAGAAGTCCCTCTTGAGAGGAGTGCAGTCCAAACCTTTACTTCATAAAGATTTAAATCAAAAATCTTTCGTAGCCTGCTCAAAAATTCCTCTTTGACTATCATATCCAAATCAGGTTCGTTCAGTATTTAAATGTTTCCTGCTATTGTCCTACATCTAAGGGGTAAAAATCAATTCGTCGACGATATTATGAAAAATAAAATTTTTAAATTTTATTAAAACCCACCCAGTATTTTTTATCTTTTATCTGTCCTTCTTCAAAAAATGAAAGATTCTTTGAAGCCTTACCAAAACAAATTTCCTTAGCACCCACTCTAGATTTTATAAAATCCTGGTCTTCAACTCGCAGATTAAACCCAAAGTCCAAGAATAAACTTATTTCATCTTCCTTAACTAGTCCGGCATTCTTTCTCATTGCCTGAATTTTCCTAGAAATTTCCCGGGCCATCCCTTCAGATTCTAAATCCGGGGTAATCTTTGTGTCTAGTTCGACTTTTATTTCATCAGATTTTGAATTAATTTTCAATTCTAGTTTCTTGATATTCAATTCATCTTTAATTATATCTCCTAATTCGTTAACTTGATTATCTTTTAGGTATACCGTTGCCTTGGCAAGGGGCCATTTTACAGGAATTCCTGCCTTATCACGCTCTTTTAGCCCAAGAGACACAATTTCTCGGGCCATTTTCATCTTCAAATTCAATTTTTCATCAATTTTTTTCAAATCTACTTTAGGCCAGCCTTGCAAATGTGCCGATTCTTTCGTGCCATACAATTCTTGGTATATCATTTCCCCCATGAAAGGCATTATAGGAGCAATCACTTTAGAAAAATTATCTAAAACATATTCTAAAACTGCTCTGGCATCCTTATCATCTTCATTAAACCTGTCTCTTGACCTTCTAATGTACCAAGTTGACAAATCTTCAGTAAATTCTTTAATCACAACACACGCTTTTATTGGATTGTATCCTTCTAAATAACCCCCAACATCTCTGATCAACTCATTTGTCCTAGAAATTACCCATTTATCAAGAATATTTTTTGAATTAAGGTTTCCTCTTTTCAAATTTTTATAAAGTCCAAAAAAGTTCTTAACATTTGAAATTAAAATTATGACTTTTTTGTAAACTTCTTCAAGCCCCTTCTCAGAAAACTCAACATTCTCAGCTAAGACAACTGGAGATTGCATTAAATAAAATCTAAGTGTATCTGCCCCATATTTCTCTATAACCTTCAAGGGATCCGGATAATTTCCCTTTGATTTCGACATTTTTTCCCCGTCTTCAGCCAAAATCGTTCCAGTTGTCAAAACATTCTCGAAGGGGATTTCATCAAATAAAACCGCAGATAAAACAATCATGTAATAAAACCAAGTTCTGGTTTGGGCTATATATTCTACAACAAATTGTGCAGGGAAATTAGCCTCAAAGAACTTTTTATTTTCAAAAGGATAATGAAACTGCGCAAAAGTCATTGAACCAGACTCAAACCAACAGTCAAGAACCTCTGGAATTCTTTTGTATCTCTCTTTGCCAATCTCCAACTCAACATCATCTAAACAATCCTTATGCAAATCAATTTCTTTAGGTAACTTTACTGCATATTTTTTTAATTCTTTTATTGAACCAATAACAGCAATTTTACCCGAAGGCGATCTCCATATAGGAATTGCACTTGCCCAATATCTATTTCTTGTGATATTCCAATCAGGAGCACTAGTTATGTTATTTTTCATTATTCCTTCTTTCAAGAATTCTGGATACCAATTTATTTTCAAATTTAATTTTAAAAGCTTGTCCTTTATTTTTTGAATATTCACAAACCATGCGGGTAGGGCTCTATAAATCAATTTTGTATCGCATCTGTAACAGAAAGGATAATCGTGCTCAATTTTTCTAGACATTATTGCCTTGCCCGATTTTTTCAAGTCAATTACTATTTTTTCATTTGCATCATGTACAAATTCAAATGCATAATCTTTAACGGCCTCAGTAAACCGACCCTTTTCATCGACGGGAGAAACAATAGGAATATTATACTTCTTTGCAACTAAATTGTCATCTTCTCCAAATGCAGGAGCAATATGAACAATTCCCGTTCCTTCAACAACTGTTACAAAATCCCCCAAAATAACCTTAAAAGAATTTGGATTATCTCCAAAATAATCAAATAATGGTTCATACATCATTCCTTCAAGCTCTTTTCCTTTCACTTGTTTTTCAATCGAATATTCACTTTCAGATTTGTAAAATGCACCGAGCAATTCTTTCGCCAAGATGTAGGTATTTCCATCCTTAGAATCTTTTACAAAGACATAATCTAAATTTGGGTGAACCGCTAAAGCCAAATTTGATGGCAGGGTCCAAGGAGTCGTAGTCCAAGCCAAAAAATAAGTTTTTTCTTCATCTGTTGATGCAAATTTAACAACAACCGAAGTATCCTTTACTCTTCGATAACTATTATCCATAGTAATTTCAGATTTTGCCAAAGGTGTTGAACATCTTGGGCAGTACATTAAAACTTTTTCTCCCTCGTACAAATACCCCTTTTCATAAAACTGCTTGAAAGCCCACCAAACAGACTCAACATAAGAAGTGTCCATTGTCTTATATCCCCCGGCATAATCAACCCACCGACCGATTCTATCAATATAGGTCTCCCAATCTTTTGCAAATTCTAAAACTTGGGTTCTGCATGCATCATTAAATTTCTTCACTCCGATTTTTTCAATCTCATCTTTTCCATTTAGCCCTAATTTTTTTTCAACAACATTTTCAATAGGAAGCCCATGACAGTCCCATCCCCAAACCCTTTTTACATATCTTCCCTTCATGGTAAAATATCTGGGGAATAAATCTTTCAAAATAGAACCAAGTAGGTGTCCATAGTGAGGTAGCCCCGTAGCAAATGGTGGCCCATCATAAAATATGTAAGGTTTTCCTTTTTTTGTTTTAGCTAGAGATTTTTCAAAAGTTTTGTTCGCTTTCCAAAATTTAAGAATTTCCAATTCTTTTGCATTCATGCTTGAATCCTCAGCCATTTTGCACCTCATCTACTGCACAAATGGATTCACGGAACATTTCTAATGTTTCTTCAGCCATATTAAAGGAAAACCCGCGAGTTATTTAAAGATTGCTGATAAGTTCGAATATTCACCCTTTACTAAGATTTTTAAATTCCAATCTATCAGACCTTATATGGCAAGCATAACATTAGGCGATGAAAAAGTAGACGTACCAGACGACTCAAGGATCCAAGAACAAGTTGAAAGCTTAGGAATTCCATTCAGCTGTAAAGACGGTCGGTGTGGAACATGCCTTATAAATGTCCTAGAAGGCAAAGATAATTTGACAGATTTAAACGATAAAGAGAAAGAATTCGGCCTTCTTGACAAGTCAACAAGACTTGCATGCCAATGCCACATAAAATCAGGCAACATCAAGATTGAGAGCGGGTATTAATTATTCTTTAATTCTTTCAACGCACTTTCTTCATATTCACTCATTTTTCCCGGAACAATAATGCAATAAGGTTCATGAACTTTTTTTATCTTTTCTGGTGTTTCGTAAAAAATCTTTTGAGAATTTAATCCAGCATGACTTAATATAACAATTTTTTCTTTCATATCAAATCCCGATTCCTTTAATTGTTCAATAGCTCGATCATATTCAAGCCCTATATCAGCCAAAATCAAAGTGTGTGCTCCAATTTTTTCGTTTTCCCCCAAATAATCCATAAATGACTTGGGCTTATTCTTATGCTCTTTCCAGTCAGGTAATGACGCAACTTTTCCAAATTTATACAAAGATAAACCGGTTTCAGCAACTGCCGTCAATATTGACGCATTATGAAAGACCTTACACTCAATTCCTTGCTTTTTGCAAGATAAAACAAGTTGGGTATGAGTAGTAGCTGAAAGTGCATCCCCATAAACAAGCAAGGCAACATTTTTATCCTCGGCATTTGCCAAAATCTTCTCACTCTCGACCATTTCTCTATTAACCGGTTCAAAATCAATGTTTAATTCCTTTAGTAAATATGGAAACTTAACAGTATAATTTTCCAGATAAATTTTATCACATTTCTTTAAAATTTCCACAGCATCAGCTGAGATAGAATTCTTATCTAGTCCCAAACCTATTAAATAAAATGTCATAAATGAAATGAGAAATTTAGGGTTTTAAGGTTAACTGTTAATAACCTTTAGGTGGTTTAGTCTTCTCCCCTAATAAATTAATATCTAATTTCTTTATTTGATCAAAAACACTATTAATTTCAGCATCTAATTCCTTAAGGTTCATTCCTTTTAACAAAAGACCATTTTTGATATGCTCGATAGTTAGGTCAAAATTATTTTTGAACTTTTGATTAAGGTCTTTCCACTTTATTCCTTTTAATGCCTCGGAAAATTTAGAATTAAATTTAATTTTGCCTATATGCATTAAATATGCGATAGAGGGATACCCTAGACTTCCATTAAAATAAGAATTATTATCATTACACATTATCGCGTTTTCTTTCTCTGAATAGTTTATATTATAAAATTTATTCCCGCTAGAAGAATATACCTTTACTTCTCCATTTTCAATCCTTAATCTATTATCGGCCAAACAACCAAGTGCCTCATAAACTTTAGATACATGTGGGACTTTCCATTTCATATTTTCCACCAAACCAAAACCAGTATGAACATAAACGCAAAACCAAGCCCGGCAGTTTTATCAAGAGTCAAAAAAACCGCTGTCAAAATTGCAAGAACCCAAATAAAAAAAGGAAAGTATGGGGACCTTGAATAAATATTCTTTTCGAACCTAGTTACATTCGCGGCAATAATCCCAAAAGGGATTGCTAAGATTAGTAATAAATATTCAATCATAAGTTTCTTTTATCTCCATAAATTTATCACCTTATTCAAAACATGAAATGTTTTGACTTAATCATAAACCTTTTAAGTAACAAGTAGTTTTAATCCTTATGGATTTAAATGTCTCAGGCGAGGTCTTGAAGTGTTTCAAATTCCGATAGGGATTTGACTTTAGTTTTATGGATTTCGTAGATGATATAAAGCACGGGGCAATTTTCATTTACCCGACAGATACAATTTATGGCTTGGGTTGTGATGCAACGAACAACGAGTCTGTAGAAATGATTAGAGAAATAAAGTACCGCGATAAGGAAAAACCCATGAGCGTAATAGCTCCTTCAGTTGAATGGATAAAAAAGCATTGTGTTGTCGAAGACGCATTAATAAAAAAATATCTTCCAGGACCATACACTTTGATCCTGAAAAAGAAAGATCCAAATTTTTTGAAAGAAGTTTCCAGTAACGATTCTTTAGGCATCAGAATTCCCGATTCAGAATTTACGGAATTGGTCCAAAAAGCAAATGTCCCATTTATCACAACATCTGTCAATCTTCAAGGAGAGCCATTCGCAATAAAAATAAGTGACATTAAAAAAGAAATTCTTGACAAAGTCGATATTGTAATTGGTGTCGGGGTTCTTGATGGAAGGCCATCAACCATAGTTTCCGAGGGGAAAGAAATAAAGAGGTAAATTTGACATGAATCTAATCGACGTTCACTGCCATTTAAGTTTTGATAGATTTAAAGAAGATTTAGACGAAGTTATCAAGAGAGCAAAAGATTCAAATGTCAAGTTCATTGTTTCTTCTGGTGTTGGGCCAAAGACCAATAGGGATGTTTTGGATTTGTCCAAAAAATACCAGGGAATAGTTTTCTGCAGTTTTGGAATTTACCCAGTAGATGCGGTGGCTCCATTGATAAAGACCCCCAACGACGACGTAGCTAGAGATATAGAAATTTTTGATGTTGACAGCGAATTAAACTGGATTGAAGAGCACCAAAAAGAAATGGTAGCAATTGGGGAAGTGGGCTTAGATTACAAAATGGTCGTAGAAGAAGATGCTAGAGAATCTCAAAGAGACATTTTTAGAAAAATAATAACCTTAGCAAAGAAAATTAACAAACCACTGGTGATCCATTCAAGAAATGGTGAAGAAGATGTTTTAAAGATATTAAAAGAAGAGAATTTCAATAAAGCAGTTATGCATTGTTTTAGTGGCAAGAAAAGATTAATCAAAGAGGGAGTTACTCAAGGAGTTTATTTTAGTGTTCCACCGGTAATTACTCGACTAGAACATTTTAAGACTCTTGTAGAAATTGTCCCGCTTACTCAAATCTTAACAGAAACAGATGCACCCTATTTATCCCCCGTTGCACAAACAAGAAACGAGCCAGCAAATGTTACAATCACAATAAAAGAAATAGCTAAGATAAAGGGCATTTCAGAAAGTGAAGTCGCTGACCAAATCTATAAAAACGCGAAAACTTTGTTTAAGATATGAACAAAAAGAGGACTGTTCTTAACAAGGAGTTCAAAGCAGAAGTTGATGAAGTTTTGAAAAAATTTAAAGAAGACTTATACACTCTTCACGACCTCGCAACAAAAGACGAAAAAACTCAAGTTTACAATCATCGCTTTTTCATGAATCTTTTCGAGCTTGAATTTGAAAAGGCAAAAAGGAAAAACCAAAAATTATCGATTGCAGTAATAGATATAGATTTTTTTAAGAAACTTAATGATACCTACGGGCATTTATTTGGTGACAAAGTTCTTTACGAACTAGCTCAAAGACTTCAAGAAACAATTAGAAAATATGATGTTCTTGCCAGATTTGGCGGAGAAGAATTTTTTGTGCTTCTTCCAGGAACTTCCAAAAAAACAGCCAAGATAGCAAGCGAACGTATGAGGAAAGGAATATTGAATGATTCTTTCTTGAAAAAATACAACGTCTCAGTTTCAATCGGCGTCACAGAATATAATTCAAAAGACACAATGAAAAAGATGATTAAGAGAGCCGACAATGCATTGTATCTTGCTAAGAAATCAGGTAGAAATAGGGTTGAAGCAATATAATTAAATTGACTAATATTTTTTCTTTCTTTCTGTATATCCACAATTTCGGTCACAAGTGTAGATTAAATATTCTACTGGTTTGGTAGTATGTACGAATCCAACACCAAGAGCTATGCCTAAAGAGGTTGATTTTAAAAAATCTGTTTCACTTTCAGTAAGAATTGTTTCAACCAATTTACCTTCGTCGCATCTTGGGCAAGTTTTATCTGTAATTACCATAATTAAAAAGTTAATTTGGTTCTTTATAAATTTATCACAATAATAATATTTAAAAGGATTCTTCAAATAGAAAATTTATGATTAAACTGGAAGATATTGAAAGAATAGAAGGAAGAAGAGCAACTTTATCAGTTGAATTATTACCTGATGAAACAAGACCCTTTGAGCCCAGAGTAGGGGTAGTTACAAGAAGTCCTAGAAGAGATAGAGATGGAAAAGCGATTTTGGCTTTAGCACTTAGAGATGATAAAGCCCCCGAGACTCAAATAAGTTATATTACTTTACGTCCTACAAATCTAATGGTAGATGAATATTTCAGAGATTGTCAGGTTAAGGATATAGATTCTAATAGTCAAGAAGTAAGAATTTTAGTGGGGCATTGTGACATAGGAGTTTATAGATTATCAGACGACGAATCTTTTATCGCCGACGATTTGTTAAGAAAATTCGGATTATAAAATCACATTAATCCTTCTTCGTCCATTCCAGATTCATCTTCTTCAACTTTCTTTGACTTCTTGTCGGAAGCCTTTTTATCAGGTAAACTCTTTTGAGCTGCCGCAGGATTTTCAGTTACAATCGGATTTTTTAAATCAGCGGCATTAATCGAATTAATCATCTTTTTGAAGTTTTCAACTTCTTCACCAGGTATTCTTGTTCCAGATTTTGTAAATCCCGTGTATTTTTCGCTTTTTACAAATTCTCGAATAGTTAGCCCTCTTCTCCCACCAAAATCATCGATTCGAATAACTATGCTTGTTTCCGGGTTCTTCTCAATTCTTCCTATGTCCTTTTCCATAATTAACCAACCTTCAATTATTATATAAGTATTTGGGTAGTAATGTAGTAAACTTTAAAACACGCAATTAATCAATTATTATATTGGTTATCACAATGGAAGGAAAGAAAGTAGATATAACACCCCTTTTTAAAAAAGCAAAAATAAAGACAGATCAAATAAAAATAGTTGAAAATGAGGGAATGTATCCTTACAAAGAAAAGATAGAGGATAACTGGGCTTATTTTACTGCTGTAGGAATGAAGTATCTAAAAGAAATTTTTAATAAAGAATCTAAAAAGATTGAAGATGCAGGAATAGTGGGGATTTGTAGCGGTGTAGAAGCAATAGCCCTAAAATTTATTTTCAAAGATGATTTAAAACATATGATAGTAACAGATATTGATAGTGAAATTCTAAAAGGAACTATGCACAACCTAAATAACACGGTTAAAAGTTCTAAAATGAAAATAACGCCTTTAGTAGGTTCATTTTGTGAGCCAATAGAAAAAGAAAAATTGTTTGTAGACTTTGTTCATGCAAATATTCCTAATTTACCATCGACTGGAAAAGAAGATTTATCAAAAGGGGCAGAAAAAGGAACTTTTTTAGACTCTTCTCTTTACAACCAATATAATCCACCTCAAAAATTTATCAAATGGGCTTTAGGGGCTCAATATGCTTATCTTCAAAGTGCGAAGAAAGTTTTGAAGAGGGGTGGCTCAGTAATTACAGAGTTGGGCGGAAGAGTTCCACTAAATGTTGTAAAAGAATTATTTGACGAATGTGATTTAGAAATGAGCGAAGTGATAGTCGGCTTTAAAGAACAAACAGAGGCCTTAATCGATTTTATTGGTTATGGCAAATTTGAAGAAGAATATGGAATAGAATTTGAATTTTATCTGTATAATGAATGTAAAAAGTTAATTGAAGAAAGAAATATAGAAAATCCAACTTCTTCTGTATCGGGGAAAGAGATTAAAGAGCTTTTAAGACCTTACAAGATTTCTTCAAAAAAAGCCTTAGAGTTATATAAGAAAGGAATTACTATAGGTCATACAGTTCATTTGTTTAGAGGAATTAAAAGCTAAGGTTTTAAAGCATCATAATAAATAATATAATCAGGCCACCATCGCATAATGGTATTGCAGCAGGTTGCTAACCTGCGCCGGTTTACCGGCCTCCAGGTTCGATTCCTGGTGGTGGCGTTTCGGGAATGAACACAACACTCTATTCGTCGTCATTGTTTACAAAAGATTTATATATAAGTATGACTTAAGTTACTAATGGCTACGATTACATTGGCAATACCAGCAATCCTGGCAGTTATCTTTGGTATTCTTATTTTGGTTTGGCCAAAGGCTCTAAACTATGTTGTAGCTACATGGCTACTTATCTACGGAATACTGCAGTTATTGTCTGGCGTTATATAATTTTTATTTTATTTATTTTTGAAATAATCTAGGAAATAAAATTGAAAATTTAAAATTGAATTATGACAAACACAAAAATATTTTTTATGGCAAGTTTGCTAGTTTTAACTCTAAGTGTAACTATGGCGGCCTATTTAGACGTTGGTTCTGATTCAGACACTCAAGCCAACGTGGGGGGAAATTTGCAAATAGCAGTAAAATCAGATACACGGGCACAAGTAGATGATGAAGATTCAAATGATTCTGATGATGAAGAATCAGGAACTATTCTCGTTATAGCCGGGGTGGATGTTAAAACCAACTTAGAAGTTTCTGCTAATGCGATTGTCAAACTTTCAAATGGAGAAGAAGCACAAATAAAAGTTACACCAACAGCTGCCAAGGAAGAAGCGACAGCCCAGGCTCGAGTAAATGATTGTGATGATTCAAATGACTGCGAGATTGAATTAAAAGAAGTCACTTATCAAAGCAAACTTCGTGCAGCTTATGAAGTTAGTGCAGAGAAAGAATACAAGTTAATTGGAATCTTCAAATCAAGAGCCGAAGTTGAAACTACTATAGACGCTGAAACTGGGACAGTTATTTCAGTAGACAAACCTTGGTGGGCAAGCATTTCAAGCGAAGTAAGAGGAAGCGCAGCATCACAAATTAACGTTTAATTAAAGGAGTTATAAAATAAAATGGAAAAAAACCAAACAGCACTGTTGATTATTTTAATCTTAATTGTAATTATAATCTTCGGAGGAATTGGAGGTATGGGAATGTATTCTCCAATGAACTTTATTTTTGGAACGACATTAGGAATTATCGCTTTCATTGTTGGAGTATTATTTTGGGTTCTAGTGATTACAGCACTAGTACTTTTGATAATGTGGCTATCAAAACAATTAAAGGAAGATAAAAAGTTCAAAGGGGAGGTTAAAAGAAAAATCCACTCATTCGCAGATGCAATCTAAAGCAGGTCTAATACAATTTATTTTAATTTTTCTTTTAATTGCAATTCTTTTAGTAGTCTTAGGATTTGGTTTACTCGTCGGGATAATCGCCCTTTTCGCAAGATTTTTGCTTTTTATACTTTTAATAGTCCTCATAATTTACTTAATAAAACGTTTGGCAAGAAAGTAGAATTATCCTCCTTTCACAATCTTTATAAACATCTAATTACCTGATATTTTGTAGGTCAGGTTGGCGTGTTAGCCCCACGCTTTAATCGCAAACGGGCTTTATGGCGATACTGATAGGCAAGGCGTTAGATGAAACGATGAATGTCATGGATTAGACGTTGAAGTTTTGTCCTTTTCGATCTTGCCTTAGTGAACCGAGTCAGACGGAGGAATCCGAGCAGCTCTAAGTTAAGGTCTAGGTGCTTAAAGGGTCACAGAACCGAGGAAAATTTTTGGCCTCTTCATTGGTGATTCAAAGCAATTTGCCGTGACCTACACTATCAATTTGCTTTTAGGAGTTATTTTACATTACAATTTCTTCTACCTTGTATTTTTTCTTACCTGACGTTCTCCTCAAAAACATATTATCAACAATATTTTCAAGAACCAAAAGTAAATTTCTATCATTAACTGTTATTCTATTTTGCTTATGAGTAGGATGCTGTGAATCTTGTAGATTATGACTATACTATTTTTTCAAGCCATCATAAGCTGGTATTGCAGCTTCTTTTTCAACGAAAGTAACTTGGTATGCCATCGCTAAGATTAAAATCAAAAGTTTATAAAATTTTCCAAAAGAATTTATCTAAACCATTAGTCCCTACCAAAATAAGCCCCGCTTTTAAGCGCTATCCATTGCAACTGCCATTTTGAAATAAAATCATTTAACTATTTATATTTATCTTTCAAACCCCAAACTTCTTAAATCAACATTTCAACCTAATCTTATGACATTAAACTTTGAACCTGAAAAATTAGTTGCAGAACTAAAAAAAGCAAATCCTAAGAAGGTCTTAGTTCAGCTACCAGAAGGAATAAAACAAAATGCTTTTGAAATTCAGCGATTAATTGAAGATTTGGGAATTGAGGCAGTTTTCTCTGGAGAAACTTGTTGGGGCGGTTGCTCAATTGCAGTTCACGAGGCAAAAGACTTGGGAGCAGAATTAATTATTCATTTTGGCCATGCTGAATTCATCAAGTCAGATTTTCCAATAATTTACATGGTTGTTAAAGACGAACTTGACTTAAGACCAATCTTGAAAAAATCCTTAAAAGCAATCAAAGATTACAAGACTTTAGGGCTTTCATATTCTATTCAACATAAGCATGATATTGAAGATGTAAAGAGATTTTATGAACAAAATGGCAAATCCATAATTTTATCTGAAAAAAAAGGTTTTGCGGCTGTTGCCGGCCACGTCGTAGGTTGCGAGTATGGTGGTCTTAAAACCATTCAAGATAAAGTTGATGCATTCTTAATTTTAGGAAATAATTTTCATTCAATGGGAGCTGTGCTCGCGGTAGAAAAACCCGTAATTTTACTTGACGTTTACAATGATGAAGTAAAAGAGATGAGTGGGGAAAGAGAAAAAATAATAAAACAAAGAGTTATCGCGATAGATAAATTCAAGCAAGCCAAAAAGGTTGGGGTTCTTGTAGAATTAAAACCCGGACAAAAATTTGGTAGTCCAAAGTTTATTCTTGATAAATTAAAAGATGCGGGTAAAGAAGTAATCGTTATAACCATTAATGAAATAACCCCCGATAAACTCATGAACTTTTATGATATCGATGCATTTGTAGAACTTGCATGCCCCAGAATCGCCATAGACGATTTTGCCAAATACAAAAAGACTCTTGTCACATTCAAAGAAGCTCTTGTCGCCACCGGGCATAAAGATATAGAAGAGTTGATGAAGAACGGGTTTGTGTAAAAAGTCAGCTTCGCTGATTTAATTTCAAAGTCTTTGACTTTGATTATTCTCATGAAGACTGGGTTTGTGTAATTACTTTCTAAAAGTAACTAACTGATAAGATTTAAATACCTTAAAAATCTGAAATAATTATGACAGAAGTATTTAGAGTTGATGGGGAAGGAAAAAACAAAACTCTTATTGTAAATCACCGAGGAGAAGAAGTCTCATTTAGACATGTATCTGATGGAAATAAATTTGGTGAAGGTCAAGAAAAGCTTTTAGAAAAGAAACTTATCTTTCCAACAACTTCAGAAGTAGTATCTTTAGTTTATGGGGCCTTAAAAAGTAAAAATGACATAGGTTATTCTCAAGAAGCAAGGGAAGTTTTAGATCATTTTGGTCGATCAATTATTACATTTACTGGATTAAGACCGACAGGTACAGGAATTTATGTTCAAGATAGACCTCCAGTACATGTATGGAAAGAACTATGGAGAAAAGAAGATTCTAATTTTGTCGCCTTGACGGTTGATGACGGAAGAACTCTTAAAGGAAAGTTAAGGACAGGAGATAGTTCTGTAAGATTTGTTTCATGGGATTCGGAACTTATAAATAAAATAAATTCAGGACGTATTAACGCCCAATATTTTTTAAATAATCCTTTAATTAGAACTATTTTGGGAGATGAAGAAAGTCTAGAAAAATTTTTACTAATTTATAAAGAAAAGGGTAAAGGGCCTTTCATGTTTCCACATGTTCATACACCAAGAGAGGTAGGAGCCCCTTTTAGAAGAGGAAGTTGCTGTGGAGATGCCAAAAGTTCTATAGAGATTAGCGAAACGGGAGTTACTCATAATTTTGGGAGGAGTCATACCTACGGAATAGTTCCTAAAGAAAACTAAACATCTTCTTCACTCACAACCTTATTTTCCTCTTAGTAGCTTTTATTACTTTTTATCAAACAAATCTTTATTAATCTAAAGCATTTGATCAATAAATGGGTAGTGGGAGAGAAGAAAAGAACGAATTATTAAGACTTCAATCTATTCTTAGACAAATTCCCAAAGGCGAATCATCGGTAACAAGAATTCTTACTCCATTTGATTTAGCACAGTTTATAGTTTCATCAAAAGATCAAGGATATGATTGGCAATTTTCAAAAAGAATACCCATAGACTTATCTAAAATTAGAGAAGAAATTTATGATTCTTGTTTAAGGGCAGGAGTTCCTACAGAATCACTCAAGGGTAGCGGGCTACAAGATGCTATAGAGCACTCAGTAAGCCTAACTGAACCTTTTGATGGGATAATTCGAGGAAGAGACTTACATGATGGAAAAATGATGGTTGAATATGCGCTTGACACAAAGGACCCAAAAAAAATAGCTACACAAAAATTTTTAGTTGCAGCCGCAACACATCCAGAAGTTAAGGATCCAAGATTAGATGGTTTTCCTTACGAAAGACATTATTTTTGCGTAAGGGCAAGAGGATTACCAGAAAGAGAGTTTGATATTGAGCCAGAAAGTTACAAAGTAGCTGTAGCAAATGTAGCAAAAAGAATATGTGATAACTACGATAGATCTTTAATAGAACTTTACACAAAAGAAGCTATCCATCCAGTCCTAGTTGATCTTAGGGAAGAAGCAAGAGTACGTCAAATGGTTAAACTAACCTTACTTTTAGATAATCTTGAACTAGTTATAAAAAAGCAAAAAGAACTAGCCCGATTATTAAGACAGTCAAAAGCAAAAAGAACAAGATTAGTGGCTTAACTAACTCACAGAATTTTCTTCTTCTTCACTCACAACTTTTTTTGCCTTCCTCTTATAACCTTTAGCTCTAACAATTCTTTTTGTTCCAACAAACTTTCCTTGAGAATCCTTTTTACCCCGAATTACTTTTTCAGTCTTTTCAACTTTCTCAACTGTATGATCAACGAACTTCCCACTAGCATCAACTTCTATTTCTCCACTCGCGAGTTTCTTTTTGAACTCTTCTTTCTTTTCTTCTCGTTCTTTGTTCGACGGACATTTTGTATTAAAGCAAATTTTCCATGGAGCTCTCCCCTTTTGCAAACTCAATACTAATGGGAATTTGCATTCAGCACATAGCTCCAAATTCCCTTCCTTGTCCCTCACAGGTTTCATCATTCCTCGTGGTGGTAGCGAATATATCGTCTTGCATTTTGGATATGCATTGCAAGAAACAAAATATCGATGAAATCTCTTCCCAAACATAACTCTAAGGCGGCCTTCTTTGCAAACAGGACAGGTTGTCATCGTATTATCTTCTCGCTCTGCTTCAATAACTGCCTCATTTGCATCTGCAAGTTCCTTTCCAATCGCTTCTAAATGTTTCGTCATATCGTTTGCAATATCAGTCACAACTTTTTTCTCTCGCTCCAATATTTTTTCCTTTTTCTTCTCTAGATCCTTGCCAGAGGTTTCAATTTCTTCAAGTTCGTCGCCCATTTCTTTAGTCAATTTTTCATCTAAAATTATCGGAGCATATTTATCAAGTGCTTTCACCATTTTTTGTCCTAGTTCTGTAACTTCGATTGATTTTTCTTTAACATAACCTCTAGAATACAAAGTTTCAACAATAGAAGCTCTTGTAGCTTTGGTTCCTAGTCCCCTTTTTTCTAATTCTTTAACTAGCGATGCTGCAGAATATCGTCCTGTTGGTTTAGTTTGTTTTTCTTCGGTCCTAATTTCCAAAACATCAACTTCCCCATTCATTGTCACAACGTCTTCTTCTTGAGTAGAGTGCGGATAAACAGCCATCCATCCTTCTTTTAATATTTTTGTCCCATTTGCAGTAAAATCTAAATCATTAACTGTTACTTTTACATGTTTATTCTCTAATTTTGCATTTTCAGCAAATCCGGCAATAAATCGCTTAGCAATTAAAGTGTAAAGTTTCCTATCACTTTCGGTTATTTTCTTTATTTCCCCCGTTGGAGAAATCGCTGGGTGTGCCGGGTCTTCTTTATTTCCTTGAATTGGAAATTTGTTTATAGCATATTTTGTTAAAGTTGTAAATTTATCCAAATTTCTAAGAATTTTTGAGAAATCTGTTCCAGCGGGATATTTCTGACTAGAAGTTCTAGGATATGAAATAAGGCCGGCCAAATAAAGTCTTTGAGCAATTTTCAAAGTTTGCGAAGGTGTATATCCAAAATTCTTGTATCCTTCAGTTTGAAGGGTAGTCAAATCAAAGGGAACCGGTGGTTTAACTTCATTTTCTCTTAAAGTCGTTTCTGCAATTCCTTTTTTCCCTTTCAAATGTTTGAATTTTAAGAGCTCACTTTCCTTGAAAATATCTTTTGGATGTTTTACTTCTAATTTTTGATTTTTTATATCTTTAACCTGCAAGAAAATTTGCCAATAAGTTTCTGGTTTGAATTTTTCAATTTCAATTTCTCGGTCATTTAATATCTTCAGTGCAGGACCTTGAACTCTTCCAATAGAAAGAATCCTAAATGCCCCTGCGGCAGTTATTGCTTTCATAAGCCCCCTAGATAAGTTTATTCCATAATACCAATCCAAATAATGTCTTGTCTCTCCGGCAAGTGCTGCCCCCCAATTAAGTGTTGGCATCATGTTTTGAAAGCTTTCATTTAAGGCTTCATTAGTTAAAGAAGAAAATTTCATTCTTTTAGCATCTTTCTTTTCGCAAACAAATCTAACTACATTCCATCCGATAACTTCTCCTTCAACATCAAAGTCTGTTGCAACTATCACCTCATCAGCCTCCTTAGTTAAAACCTTCAATGTATCCAAATATCTTTTTGTAAAATCTCCGGACTTTCTCATATAAGATGGCTTCCACTCAACATCAAAATTTGGAAAAGGCCCCCTAGCCTCTCTTTGTTGAACCCCATAAAGATGACCAACAGCACATCCAACAACATACTTTTTCCCCTCCCGGGAAAATTCAAAGTAGTTAACACCATTTTTTGAGGTTCTTTTATCTTCGTTAGAATTACTCAAAGCTTCGGCTATCTTGGCAGCCGCCTGTGGTTTTTCCGTTATAATCAGTGTAGTATTTCCTTTTTTCATAATCAAACTTATGGAAGGGGGATTTAAAAATTTCGCTTTTCGTTAGATTATACTATTTTGAAGAAATGCAAAATTTTTACTTAAAATATGCTTAAAATCAAATAAATCAACCAAATTTTCAATCCTAGATATTAAGGGGCATTAATAAATTCGTCGAAGATACCTACTAGCAAAATCTTTTAAACAACCTAACATTTATCAAAATATGGTAAAATTTTCAGATGTAAAGAACTGGGATGTTAAGATAGAAAATGAGATAACAGAAGATTGGAAGAAAAAAGAGCTATTTTCTTTTAATCCAAAAACTAAAAAGAAGATTTATTCTATTGATACACCTCCACCATACATTAACTCCCCCATCCATATGGGGCATGCTGTGACATATTCTATGATGGACTTTTTTGCAAGATTTCAGCGAATGAAAGGCAAAGAAGTTTTGTTTCCTCTGGGTCTAGACAGAAACGGGCTGCCCATAGAAATGGCCGCAGAAAAAAAATTTAAAATTTCAGCATTTGAGGTTGGAAGAGAAAAATTCATCGAATTCTGTGAAAAACTGCTTTCTGAATCTTCAGCCGAATCGGTTGATTCCTTTGCAAAACTGGGGATTTCTTTTTCTTCATATAAAGAAGGAGATAGTATAGGTTCAATTTACAACACAGACTCACCAATTTATCGAAAATTAACTCAAAAAACATTCGTCGAGCTTTACAAAAAAGGCCTCATCTATGAAGATACAAGAATAAACAACTGGGACACAAAGTTACGAACAACAATCGCAGATTCAGAAATTGAGTATAAAGATATTCCATCAAAGTTCGTTCATGTAGAATGGGAAATCAAGGGAACAAATCAAAGAAGATTAATAGCGACCACAAGACCGGAACTAATTGCAACTTGCGGGATGATTATTTTTAACCCCGACGACCCCCGTTACAAAAAGTTGGAAGGAAAGATAGCCATATCCCCAATTTTTGGAAAAGAAATCCCAATAAAATCTCATCCTCTTGCACAAGTCGATAAAGGAACAGGCCTAGTTATGATGTGTTCGGCTGGTGATCTATCAGATATTCAATTCTTTAGAGAAATGGGTCTTGTTCCAATAATTGCTATAGATAAAGATGGAAGAATGAATGAAAAAGCAGGTATTTTGAAGGGCTTAAAAGTAAAAGAAGCCAGAGAAAAGATGATTGAGTTATTAAGAGAAAAAAATCATATACAAAAAATAGAAGATATAACTCATCGAACTCCCGTATCAGAACGTTCTGGTGCAGAAATAGAGTTCATTGAAATGCCAGAATTTTATTTAAAACAACTCGATTTCAAAAAAGAAATTAAACAAATAGCTAAAAAAATAAATTTTTACCCAAAAGAGTCAAGAAAAATTTTAGATTCTTGGATTGATTCAATTTCAATTGATTGGCCAATTTCAAGAAGAAGGTATTATGCAACCCCCGTCCCTCTTTGGTATTCAGAGGATTTAGTTGCCGTTCCAAAGGATTCTTATGTTGAACCCTGGAAAGAATCTCCAAAAGACAATTTCGAAGTAATTGATTCAAAAACCAAAAAAATTGTGGGAAAAGTATCGGACTTTAAAGGCAAAAAATGGATTGGAGAAATTAGAGTTTTGGATACTTGGTTTGATTCTTCAATTTCAGAATTGAATATGCTAAAATATGGAAGCGATGAATCTTTTTTCAAAAAAGCCTATCCAGCGACACTACGGCCCCAAGGAAAAGAAATTGTTAGAACTTGGCTTTATTACACAATACTTCGAGGATATTTAGAAACCAAGAAGCCCTGTTTTGAAGATGTTTGGATTCACCAGCACATATTAGATAGTAGTGGTCGAAAAATGTCCAAATCTTTGGGAAATGTAATTGACCCTCAAGAAATTCTAAAAAGCGATGGAGCAGAAGCTCTAAGGTTATGGGCAGCAACAGAAGGAGACCTATCAAAAGGAGATTTGCCTTGTTCTAGAGAAAAAATATCTTCGGAGAAAAAAACACTAAATAAATTAATTAATATTGCAAAATTTGTTTTATCTTTTGAAAAACCTAAAGAATCTATAACGCCTACAAAACTTGATAAACTTTTTATTGATTATATTGAATACCTGACAGATTTTTGCGAAGAGTCTTATGCAAAATATGATTTTAACAACCCTTCAAAAGAATTAAAATATTTTTTATGGGAAATTTTTGCATCACATTATTTAGAGATAATCAAAGCAAGAGCATATAACGAAAACAAAATATTCACGAATGAAGAATCCGAGTCAGCAAGGTATACTCTTCATTTCCTTCTTGAAAGATTAATTACTCTCCTTTATCCAGTAATTCCACAAATAACATCAGTTATCGCTGGCGAATTCAAAATAGACCTACTTAATGCAGAGTGGCCTAAGTCAAAAAAATCAAAACATGATAAAAAATTAATTGAAAAATTGATGGACTTCAACAAAGAGATTTGGAAATCAAAAAAAGAAAAGGGCATTTCATTGAAAGAATCAATCGAAGGAATTTCAATTCCCAAAGAATTAAGAACCTTCGATAAAGACTTAATTGCTTGTCACAAGATATAATATAACATGGAAGAAAAAGAAAAATTAAGACTTGAAGAATTACTAGAAGAACTAGAAAGTTATAGAGGACGCCATACAGAATTAATTACCGTATATGTTCCTTCTGGAGCAACACTTACTCAGACAACCAGACAACTTGAAGAAGAAAAAGGAACTGCCGCAAACATAAAATCCAGCACAACTAGAAAAAATGTGATCACAGCATTAGAGCGAGCAATCCGAAAATTAAAAGAATTAGGACGAACCCCAACAAATGGCCTTGCAGTATTCTCTGGAAATATTTCAAAATCTGAAGGTCAAGATGACTTTCAAATTTGGGCATTTGAACCCCCTAAAAAATTAAATGTTAAAACTTACAGATGCGACCAAACATTTATTTTAGATCCGCTAAAAGAAATGCTTGAAACCGAAGAAGTTTATGGCTTACTTATTATTGAACGTAACGAGGCTTCAATTGGTCTCCTTGATGGAAAAATTATAAAGCTCTTGCAAAATATGACTTCAGGAATTCCTGGAAAAACGAGGGCCGGGGGACAATCAAGTGCCCGTTTTAGCAGAATCCGAGAATCTATGACCAAAGAATTTTTTGTTAGAGTCGCTGATACAATGAAAACATTATTTTTTGACAATAAAAAAATGAAGGGAATTTTGGTTGGCGGCCCAGTCCCAACAAAAGACGAATTCTTAGAAAGTGGTGCTCTTGTAACGATGCTGCGAGAAAAAGTTGTGGGAGTAAAAGATCTAGGTGGTACAGGAATGCACGGCCTTGAAGAATTAGTTGAACTATCCAAAGATGTTTTAGCCGAGCAAGAAATAACTAAGCAGAAAAAAATATTAGATCAATTTTTTGAAGCATTGGGTAAAGACCCTGAAAAAGTAGCTTATGGTTTAGCTGAAGTAAAAGATAGACTCACAAGAGGGGCAGTAGGCAAATTAATCATTTCAAAATCTTTGGACAGAAAAGAAATTAGAGAATTTGAAACCTTGGCAGAGGCGTCGGGAGCAGAAGTCCATATAGTTACGCCAGAAACCGCACAGGGCGTCCAATTCGATAGTTTGGGCGGGGTCGGCGGATTATTAAGATTTCAAGTTTATGATTAATATGTCGTGGTAGCCAATTGTGGAGAACCCTCACTACAAAAACATTCTACAGTCTCCGGATTAAAAAAGCAAGGTTGTCCATCTCCACATGAACATTCATTTAAGTTTGTACATTGTGCCTGAACATAAGCCATAGATTGTTCCGCTGTTATGCATTTACATTCATTTCCTGGAATAACAGAACAAACATAATCTGGTGGGCAAGTTCCACCACATTGGAATTGTTGCCCCGTAAGAACTGGGCCCTTAATGGGCCCGCAAGTATAGACTGGAGGAACACCACCCCCACCACCAGCACCACCCCCGCCCTCAGATTTACATTCACTAGAACAACCATCCCCATTAGCTTTATTCCCATCATCACATTCCTCTCCAGGTAAATTAGAAATTCCGTCACCACAAAATTCTTTTGAGCATTGAGAATCGCAACCATCCCCATTAGCTTTATTCCCATCATCACATTCCTCTCCAAGTAGATTAACAGACCCATCACCACAAAAAGGAGCCTTTTGACATTCACATAATGAGCAAAATTCTCCATTTTTGCAAACATTTCCATCAGTAGCGGATTCATCACATTGTTCTATTTTTGGCTCAAAGTTTCCATCCCCACAAGTTTGGAAATATTTACATTCACATAAGTTTTCTTCACGACTAATTCTACAAAAAGATTCTTTTTCAACCACATAAGTATTTCCCCCCTGAGTTCTTGGGCGGCAATTTTCTAAAAGACCAATATCACATGGTTCGTCTCCTTCTAAAATTGCATTGCCACATGTTTGAGTGGCGGATTCTTCAGTATTCGATCCAAAGACTTCTGCTAAATCTTCATCTACCCCAATACTCCTTAAGATGGTGTATTCTCCATCAAGCCCTATGCCCATTATCTGTCGCTCTCCGGTTTCTTCATTTTCAATTAAGTAAGTATCTTCTCCAATTTCACCTGTTATTCTAAATCCGGTAGGAGTTTCCAACTCACTTATCTTTTTATTGAGGTTTTCATCGCTTACTTCTTTTCCTGGAGAGGTATAAGCAAGATAGACGGTAGTTCCTACAGAGGCGACAATAATGGAAACAGCAAGGACTACTAAAAAAATCAGCCCCCTCTTATTTTTAATCATGTTATTATAACTCTTGGCAGGTATTAAAGTTTTTCCAAAAACTTTAATACTCGAATTCCTTAACTTTTTTATGAACGAAACTTCAGACGAAGAAATTAACAGTAATGAAGAGACCTTCGTTTCAGACTCGGCTGTTGAAGAATTGGATAAAACCTTTGAAAACAAAGAACTTGAAGATATAGAGAAAGTAGAAGCAGTTTTGTTTATATCTGCAAAATTGCTGACATTTCAGGAATTAATCACTCTAACAGATGTTAATCCAATAATGTTGAAAGGAATTTTACACACACTAGAAAAAAAATATTCAAAAGGAGCGATAAGACTTGTTAACAGGGGAAATTCTTGGAAAATGGATGTTGCAGAGAAATATAACTATATAATCAACAAACTTGCAACAGGTAGTAGCGAATTTACCAAAGCAGAGCAGGAAACCTTGGCAGTCATTGCCTATAAACAGCCAGTAAAACAATCAGTAATAATCAAGATAAGGGGAAACAAATCATACGACCACATTAAAAGATTTAGAGAACTAAAACTTATAGATTCAAAAAAGATAGGCCACACATACGAACTTTCATTATCGGAGGATTTTTACAATTATTTCAATGTAAATCAAAGAAGTGGTGAATCTTTGTCCATCGATGAAATAAATAATGAATCTAAAGAATAACCATGGAACTCCTTTCAATAATCTATCTTCTATATGTATTCATCGCATTCTATTTTTTGGCAATTTACATACTTCTTTACGTTCAAAACAGAAAAAGGTTATATGAAGTAATAGAGCCAGAAAGAGAATATCAATTGAGCATAGTAGTCCCATGCTATAATGAGGCAGAAAATATAGGAAAAAATATAGAAGCCCTTTTAGCTTCAGACTATAAAGGTTTAAAAAAAATAATAGTAGTGGACGATTGTAGTACTGATAATTCTTTTGAAATAATAAAGCAATATGCAAAAAAATATTCAAGAGTCATGGCTCTTCAAACACCAAAAAATAGTGGGTGCGCCGCAGGACCTAAGAATTTTGGGAGTCAGTTTGTAAAAACAGAGCTCATAGGATTTAGCGACGCAGATTCTTTCCCAAAAAAAGACGCAATAAGTAAAATGGTCGGTTTTTTTAATGATTCCAAAATGGGGGCCGTTACATCAAGAGTTTTAGTTTCTAATACACACAACAAACTTTCCAAGATTCAAGCTATAGAATACAAAGTAATAGCACTAACTAGAAAGCTTTTAGGATTTATTGATTCAATTTATGTTACCAACGGTCCATTGAGCCTTTATAGAATCGAAGGTTTTAAGGAGGTTGGCGGATTTGACGAAAAAAACTTAACGGAGGATATAGAACTGACATGGCATTTCGTTGAAAAGGGCTGGAAAGTTCAAATGAGTCTACCCGCAGATATTCACACTAAAGTTCCAGAAAAATTAAAAAATTGGTTTAAACAAAGAATTCGCTGGAACGTTGGTGGTATTCAAACAGTTGTAAAATACAAAGGAAAAATTCTCAAAATGGGAATGCTCGGGTCTTTTATAATTCCATTTTTCTTGCTATCTTGGTTTTTAGGAGTCCTTGGGCTTTTCTTTTTAGCTTATAGGCTAACAAATTTCTTTATCTTGAAGTTTTTAGTTCTAAAATATTCTTTGTCCTCTGAAGTTGCAATTATCAGAGCAGGAGATTTTTCTTTAAATCCAAGCATTCTTTTCTTTTTCGGGCTTTTCTTCTTTATGATAACCCTCGCATTCACCCTAGTATCCATTTTGCATTCAAAAGAGAAAAGATTTTCACTTATTGATCTCCTAGACATTTTCATATACTCATTTTTCTACTTATTGACATACCCACCGATACTGATATGGTCATTCTTCAAATATCTCAAAGGGGAACGTAGATGGTAAAAATAATATAAAACCAAAATTTTTAAGCAAAATTTCGTCCTTTTTAGCCCCAAGAAAGATAGTTAAAGAGTAAAATTTTTAGATAAAAGTAACATGTTAAAAAGTAACAAAAATGTCTTTTGGGAAGCTTTAGTCGTAACAGTTTTAATTTTTTTAATGGGTCTTTTCTTAGGAATGTTAATAGAAACAGGCAACTCTAATAAAATAAGTAACTTCTATATAAATTCAGAAATAGATTTGGTTGACGGTCTTGCAATTTTAGAGCTTTCAAAAGATATTACAATAACCTGTGACGCTTTAAAAGAAGAAAATATAAATTTTGCAAATAGGATCTATGATGAGGCCGTCCTTTTAGAAGAATATGAGTCTGCAGGGATTCTAACAGACAATTTGAAAATTCTTCATAAACAATATGACCTTCTTAGAACATTAATTTGGATTGGGAATCAAGAAGCATTCAAACGTTGCAATAATTATGGAATGATAGTCTACTTATACGAATATAATACTGAAGATCCAGAAAAAACTGCTACGCAGAATGTTTGGTCAAAAGCTCTACTCGACTTAAAAAATGAAAATAAAGACCTTTTGCTTATCCCTATAGCAGCAGATCAAAACCTCTCTTCTCTAGAAGTTTTGATTAAAAGTTACAATATAAAGTCATTCCCGGCAGTCGTTGTAAACAATAAAGATGTTTTATACAAACTTGAAGACTTATCAAGAATAGACTTTCTTCTAGACAAACATACTGTTGAAGACTTAACCTAATGTCTCAAAAGAATATTAAATTATTTCAAATAAAAATAAATCATTAATAATCTTACAATCAATTATGTTTCAGAATAAGAGAAGACCAAACAACCCCCATAGGGCCAGAAGCACATTCACAAACATTTCTTAAGACCAAATCTCAAAACCCCTAGAATAGACATATACATCAAAACACAATATACTTTAAAAATCACTGTTCTTTTCCCTAAATCAATATGGAATGTTTTATTTGTGGCATAACCTCGGAAGTTGCACCGCTTTTCGAAGGAATTTCTAGTTCTGGCATGATAAATATCTGCAGAAAATGTGCAGAAAATGAAAATATTCCCATTATCAGAAAGCCTTCAGAAAATCAGCTTGAACAGGCAAATAAAAACTACACTGTAAGGGAAAGAATGGAAAGAATTTCTACTCCAAAAAGAGAAAATGTTACAGAGATAAGCAAAGACCAGTCAATCATTCAAAAAAATTTAAACAGGCTAAAAATTCCTCCAAAAAAGGAAACCAGAGAAGAAGTTGTTGATGATTATTATTGGGAATTAAATATGGCTCGAAGAAGAAGAAAATTGAGTATAAACCAAACCTCTGAAATGACCGGAATAGCCCCCGAAATTATAGAAGGTATCGAGAAGGGAAAAATTCCAAAAGATTTTGAAGACATTTTTACCAAATTGGAAAAATTCTTTGGAATAACACTTCTACGAATCAGGACTGAAAAAGTTAATTTTAGAGTTAAACAAGAAGATGAAGCAAGAATTCTTCGAGAAGTTGAAGAAAAGATGAAGGGCGGGGTAGAAAAAGAAGAACATCTTTCAAAGATATCGAAGGGAGACCTCTCAAAAATAAAAGATCTTTCAAGAATAACAATTAGCGATCTTCAAGACTTAAAGAAAAAGAAAGAACAGCGAGAGCAAGAAGCAAAGAAAAAAGAGATGATTGACGAAGATTTTGAATTGGATTTGGACGAAGGGCGTTCTTAATTCATAAACTATTATTTACCCGAGCCACCTAATTCTTCCAGGCCTTGGTTCATAAATTAAACCTTCTTCAAGCAGTTTTTTCAAAACTTCTTTCACCAAAGCCTCTTTTGCTTCAACATCCATAATTATCTTTTCAGTATCGACTCCCCCCTGCTCCTCGCTACTTCTAATAATCTGCATTATTTTATCTCGTAGCGTTGCATTCTTTGGGTCTGGAATGTCCTCTTTTAATTTTTGAATTTCCAATTTTCGTACAAGTAGCCATCGGGGATCAACAGATTTTATAATTTCTGGCAGGATATACAATTCAGCATTCCATTCTCGAAGATTTCCAACAATTTGTAGAGTATCTCCCTGATTTATCTTTTTTAAAAGTTCGATATCATCTCCAAAAGCCTTTATTTTTATTTGTCCAGATGCATCGTCAATAGTAAGCGACGCGTATTTTTTCTCTCCATCTTGAATAAATTTGTCAACACAGTTAGCTAAAACATTTACCCTCACAACTTTTTTTTCTCCTAGCTCCAAAAATAAAAATTTGCTTTCTTCCATTTTTGAAGTTCCCTTCAAAATGTCCCCAATTTTTAACTTAAAAGCAACATTTCTCTTTTTAAAGTCGGTTGTTGGATTAGCCGCGGTTGTTCCCGTCCCTTTTTCCTCTTCCATTTTTTATTGATGTTTAATTCGATTTATAAGAATTTGTCTTTTTGAATGGTATGATTGCTATTTTGAAAAAAGACAAATTCTTACCAAGAATTGTTATACTGTTAACAACACCTTCTTTCTATCGTACATATATGGATTTCTCGTTCTTCTTTCATGGCGTATCATTATCCCTTCCATTTGTGCCAGGCTATACAAACACACATCTATTAATTCAGAAAATGTCATTGTAAATCTTCCCTTTTTCATCTCATAAATGGCATGAGGTATAACACTTCGTAGTTCAAGATTCATAGAATCGACTTCTGATCTTTCCATAAAAACATCTTTTAACATTCCTTCTCTTGCCTCGTCATATTTAGAAAGAAGATTTTTTTGTAATTCTTCAAGAACTAATAAATCTTCTATGCCTTCGAAAGCCATAATTAGAAATGATAAATCTAGATTTATAAGAATTGTTGTGGTCTAAACAATCATCACATTTTTTGTATAAAACCTCTCTTAGGCCTAAACAAATCTCCCGTCTTCAATAATTTTCCAACAGCCTCGTCAACTTCTTCTTCTTTCATTTTGCCAGCCAATGCCTTAGTCAATTCTTCATAGGGGACCAGTTTACCCAATCTTTTTTCAAGCTCTTCCATTGCATTCCTAACCTCCACAATCTTGCTCCTCTGCGAAGAAGAAGTTCCCCCAATTCTATCAATATCAATAGTTTTTGTCTCCTCATCATATCCTACTTCCATCAAATAACTTCTAACTAAATTTATTGCTTCATCGGCATCTTTTTTCTCCACTAATTTGCTTAGCCTCATTCTAGCATGAGCCTCTGCAAGTCGAACAATTGCTTCAAGCTGTCTAGCCCCAATAGGAATAGGCTTGCTTATGTTATCCCCCCCACCTAGTTGTGGTTGATTTCGTAGTCCCACATAAAAATCTTTTATAGATTCAACTGCTTGTTCAGTTAGTGTCGGATTATATTTTTGTTTTGAATAGGATATAAACTTTCTAAGAATTTCTTTATCAATTAAGTTACTTTGTTTGACATCTTCTTTATGTTCCATCAAAACATGGCTGGCAATTGATATATCCCGTTCTCTACTTGGAATGTCCCTCATAATAAAAATTGCATCAAATCTAGACAGGAGGCTAGGAGGTAAATTTACCTGTTTGGGAATGCTTTGAGTATGATCAAATCTTCCAAATTTAGGGTTTGCAGCCGCAAGTACCGACGTTTGGGCTCGCAGCGTAGCCTGAATAGTTGCTTTTGAAATTGTTACAGTTTGCTGTTCCATCGCTTCGTGCATCGTGCTTCTGTCTTCTTCATCCATCTTATCAAATTCATCAATACAAACAATTCCTTTATTTGCTAAAACTATCGCACCAGCCTCCAAACTCCAACCCTTTAACAACTCATCTTTTACAACCGTTGCAGTAAGCCCGGCCCCCGTCGATGATTTACCTGCAACATATCTAGCTTTTGGAGCGACAGCGGCAACAAAACTAAGTAAAACAGATTTAGCCACACCCGGATCTCCAACCAGTAATATATGAATATCCCCCCTCCTACTTGTCCCGTCAGCTCTTGTTTTTTTTACTCCACTAAAAAGCTGAAGAGCCAAAGCTTTTTTTACATTTTCATTTCCCCAAATGGAAGGAGCAATGCTTTTAATCATCTTTTTCAAAATTTCTGGGTCCGCTGCCAATTCCCTAATCACTCTTTCATCTTCTTCAGAAATCATAATATCCTCATAACTTTCATCTAAAGGGACAACATTATTTGCTTCAACAGCCAAATCAAATCGGGTAAGAACTGCCCCAGATGAAGAAGAAATTGCTATTTCTTTTAATATTCCAACAACCCTAACTCTACTTCCGGGGGTAGTTCTTTTCTCCATTTTTGGGTCAACTAAATCTTCTTTCAAAAAAATTGTCATTCTTTTTGGCTGTTCCCCACCGCTCAAGTTTTCAGAAGATTCTTCGATAGTTAGTGATTGCGCGTCAACCATGTCTTTAGCAATTTCTTTAAATCCCCCACGACGTCCGCAGGAACAACGAGAAGGTTCTCTAAATTTTTTATCAATTTGTAAAACAGAAATTATTGTTCCACAACTGGGGCATTCAAACTTAGCATTGACAACTTGAGGCCTGACTTCACTAGTGGTTCTAACAATCCCTTCAATTTGAATCATTTTTCCCAAATGTTTCGCTCTGATATTTTTAATTAAAATTGCTTCCCCTTTTGAAAGGCCATCAAATCTAGCTCTAGAATTTCTTGGAGCCCATTGAAGTTCCTCCAGTGCCACCTCAAGAAGTTGTACAGTTTCTTCAGGCTTATCTATCAAACTTTGAGCTAGTGCAGGGGAATGGCTAGAGAATTCCGCAAAGTCGATATGAACAACATTTTCCCCCCTCTTTCTAACTTCTCCAACGCTCTTTTTATTTGATTCAAAAAATTCTTTTGCCTCTGATAAAAATTCATCTTGTTTTATAGCACCTCTCTCCTTTTCGCTCTCTTCCTCTTTTTCCATTTCAACCATGTAATAACCAAAAGTCTCTCTTATTTAAGGATTATTAGCATCTAATGTTATTCATTAAATTCTATGTTTTCAAAAACTCTTTTCGCGAGCACGCGACATTAGTTATAAACAAATTCAGGCCAAGCTATAATCCCCCCCTCGTCAACGGCCCGATAAACTCCTACAAAATCCTCTTTAAAGAAAACCGCAAACCTTTCTCCAACTTCAAATTTTTCCTTAGCATACAAATCCTCTTTACGAAGTGGCTTTCCGTGTCGTAGGCCAAATAAAGCCAGCTCTTTGACTGAAACACTTTTCATAATTTTACAAATAGCCTCGCGAGCATCAACGAGGTATTTTTCCAATTCTTTATTTTTTCCCGATAAGTAATCATCGGCCATTTTTTCAAATTCGTCTAACCGAATTAAAGTCGACTCATCAAATATCCCTGCAGCAGTCCGTCGTAATTCTCCCATATGAGCCCCCCCAATAAGTTCCCCCAGGTCTGAACAAATCTTTCTAATATATGTTCCACCCTCGACCTTGCATTCAAAAAGAAAATTCTTTTTATTTTCACTTGCTTCAATGAAATTAAAATAGAAAATCTTTCTCTCTCGTTCCTCCCTTTTAACTGCAGATTTTCTCGGAGGTGTTTGCTTTATTTTTCCCATAAATTTTTCATTAATTAATTCTTGAAGCCTAGAAATTTCTTGTTCTTTATGAGTGTGCAAAACACCGACGTAAGTTTTATCATGCTTTATAAAATAAGCCGCAAGTTTACAAGCTCGACCTAGCGTTATAGGAAGAACCCCCGTAACTTTTGGATCAAGAGTCCCCATATGAGACGCTTTGGATAGTCTAAGTTTTCTCATTATAAATTCAGTAATACCAAAAGACGTCGGCCCGCTAGGCTTATCTATGTTTATTAAACTAAATTCAAGAATCTTCTTTTTCATTTTACGCAATCCCGATTAACCAATAGAACATCAAAGCCAAGAATACAAATAATATTAGGTAAGTCATAAATTTAAATGCTCCTTTTGCAAATCTTTCAGAGCCAGTTATTGATAAAATTGCTAGATAGAAGAACCTGCCACCATCCATCATTCCAAGTGGAAGCATATTAAACAAAGCCACAAGGAGATTTATTACCATTACCCACCAGAATAAATCTGAAATAAACTTAACAAAATTCCCATCAAATTTTGGAGTATAATATGTTGAAGAATTCTTAAATGACATAAAACTACCAATAAACTGCCTAAATATTCCGCCATTTGAATAAGTTATATGTCCAACACCCAAATACGCTTTTGTTGAATCAACGGGGTGGCCAATCAATGTAACATTATACTCATTTTTTCCCGCGTCCGTTTGAGTTGTAATCTTTACAACATCCCCTGGATTTTTGTTTTTCAAAAATTCTTGAAGGCTCTCCTGATTGATTATTTTTACATCGTCGGCTCCAACTATAATTCCTTTAATTTGGGCCAAAAAGGCTGGAGATTCACTATAGGCAAAAATAGAACTTGTCTGATTATTTTCTAATTGGGCTTTCAAGCTTTCGTCTAAATAATAATTTCCTTCAGCAGTTACTGCTTTAGTAAAATTTCCAAAAGGTTCAAATGACCTAATATCATCCTTTGAAATTTCAGATATTCCATAAGTATTGAAAACATACCCACTAGCGCCAAAAGTAGAAAGGAAGAATAAAATATAGAACAAATAGAAAATTAAAGCAAAAACTAAATTAGCAAATACTCCGGCACCAAGAACAGTCATCTGTTCGCTAATCTTCTTCTTCTCAAAACTCTTTTTTTCTTCTTCAACAAATGCTCCTAAAATTGGTCCCAAAAATACTAATCCTGTAGACTTTATCTTTATTCCAAATCTTCTCATGAAAATCCCATGGGAAAATTCGTGAACAACAGCAACGATAGCAAGTGCCACCAAAAAGTATGTAAAATAAAATGGTGGGAAAAAAGATTGAACACCAAATAACTGGGGGAAATATGGGATTAACGGAGCAATTGGCGGAGCCTTTATCACGTCGGTAATTTCAGGATGAAGGATGTAAATTGAAAGAGTCTGTTCAAGCAACCATAACATTGAAGCCATTAATATCAATCCTATGAAAATAATTGGCCCCTTCAAAAAACTCAAAGTTCTCTTAAAATTATCTCCTATGTAATGTATTGCTTTAATTCCTAGTTTTGTTCGATACATAAAAATAATTCCTTCCTTGCTCAAATTTTTTCTTCTAGTTCGCAAGAAAAAGACAATAAATATTGTAAATGCAATTAAGAATATGATATCATAAACAAAAAAGCTGACCATCTTTTGATGAGGATATAGCGGTTTAAAAAGATTTCAATTTATTGTATAAATGTTTAAATATGATTAATCATCTATCTTTTGATGTCTGATTATGATCCTAATGATGCGAAGCATGAGGTGGCTATGGCTTTTTTATACGAAGATGCAAGAATGATAGCAAGAAGAGATTCCTTACATGAATCTTGTCCAGATCAATTTTTATTAACAATTGAGGGGCAAAGAGGGTATTCGGTTCATGAGACCGCCAGACGAGCTCATAAAGAGGGGCTAAGAGCAACAGCAAAAACAAGAAATCTTTATCACATTTTAGAATTGGGCCTTTCTCCTTCAATGATTCCAACAGCACTAGCATTAGATTCAAGATAAATGTTCTAAAGATTTTTCAATTAACCTGTAGGCTATAAATCCTTAAAAACGAGATCCATTTACTTATTTTATGAATGGTGGTAAAAGAGGACCCTTGGCTCTCATGGCCTGCAAATCTGGAATTCCTTTCGCTATTAAGGTTTTAAGGGAATTGAATAGTTACCTTATTTCAAGCGGGAGGGCCAGCATAAATTTGATAGCTTCGCAGGAAATTTATTTTGCAAATACTGAAATAAAAACTATGATTGATGAATCGGTTAGGGGATGCGACCTTTACATATTCCAAGATGTTGAAAATTCTACTGATAATCTTTCAGTAGATCAAAAAATTCGTGCATTAAAGACGGCAATTGACGCAGCTAGAAGGGCAGATGCTCATTACATTACTGCAGTCCTGCCAGTTTTCCCCTATTCTAGGCAAGATAAGCAAATTGGAAGAGAATGTATAACTGCCGCACAAATAGCTCAAGAAATTGAAGATGCAGGGGCAGATAGGGTAATTACTATGGATATTCATAACAACGCCATTGCCGGATATTTTAGAAAAGCGAAATTTGAAAACCTTCACGCTTCAAAAAATTTAATCGATTATGTAAAACAAAATATTCTCCTGGACAATCTGGTTGTTGTTTCTCCAGATGCAGGTGGAGCCAAAATGGCTAATTACTTTGCTCAAAAATTAGGGGCAGGATTAGCAATAGCCTATAAAGAAAGAGACTATAGCAAACAGTCATTCGTCGAAAAAATGACTATTTTAGGAGATGTTTCGGGTAAAGATATTTTTATTATTGATGATATGATTTCAACAGGGGGAACTCTTTATAACATTACAAAATTATTAAAAGAAAAATTTAATGCCCGCGATATTTATCTTGCCTGTTCTCTTCCTCTTTTTAATCCGCCAGCAATAGAGCGATTAAATGAGCTATTCAAAGATGGCTCGATAAAGGAAGTAATAGGAACTGACGCGGTTTATCATGGGGAAGATTTCAAAGAAAAAAATCCATGGTTTAAAGAAGTTTCAGTTGCAAAATATTTTGCAAAAGTGATATTCAACATCAACGATTATTTATCGCTTTCAGCGTTGTTGAGTTAAAAAATCTAACTAGCCAATTACTTCTTTCTCACAGGCCTAAAATCTTTCTTGCCACATCTTCGGCATTTGCCCTTTCCAGAAATTATTTTTAAAGGTTCAAGTTTCATTCTTTGTTTGCATGATTTGCATACAAAAGCATTTTTGTAAAGTCTGTTTTGTACTGCAAGGATTTTTGTTGCCATTGTAAATAGTTACAATTTTGATTTAAAAAGTTTCGCTTTCTCAATATCTTAACAATTTCATAGGAATGCAAAACTTTCTACCTAAAGTTAATGTCTGAGTCTTTAGGAACTTTCACCCTTAGGCGACTATCTAATTAGCTCTCTTTAAAACTTTTTGACCTTCTATATCCCAGTATTCTATTTCAGAACCAGCAATAACCTGATCCATTAAATCTTCCGGAATTTCTAAGTCCATATTTTCAAAGTTTTCAGAGTCCATTAAATTTGCATGATTCCCATTTACTGATAGAACTTGACCCTTTCTTTTATCAATCATTGGGCATTCAAATTTCTCATGTCCTGGAACTACTCCGACTTTTTTCTTGCCGGTTATAGCAGAAACAGCTTCAAAACGCACTTTTGCGTGGCCATGTTTTCCCGTCTTAGAAACATCCATCTTTTTAACCTGAAAGGGCTGACCATCAATTTTTAAGAATGTACCTGCACGCATTTCAGTCGCATCAATTACTTTTGTAACCATAACTACCTTATCTGAAAGTTGGTTTAAAAGTTTTCGCTTTTCGAATATATTAAACTATTTTAAAGAAATGCAAAAACTTTTACTATAAAGATGGGGATAGATAAAACACTAAAATCAACCCCGTCATTTTAACAGCCACCAGACTACAATAATATTTATATAAAACCCAATCAATTATTTCTTATGGATGAACTTTATCGTTGTAAATTCGTATTTCCCCGTGGGGATGTTGAGGATGTTGAAATTGAAGAATTTCAAACGACTTCCGATATTCTTGCAAGGTTAGAAGCTGATAGAAGATTTAAGGAGAAGAGAGCAAAGTATGGTCCTGCTGTCAAATTTGTTTTTCTTTATAACGTTTCTAGAGAGCATTTTAGAGAATCCGAAGATTCTGCTAATGGTCGTCCTTATTTTCCATCTAATCTTCGCGGTAGGGCCTCTGGAGATATCCCTTCTTTTGGTTGCTAATCTCATCATCAACCTTAAAAACCCACTTTATCAAATATTATAATGATAAAGAAAAATGATTTTATAGAAGTAGAATTTACTGGTAAAATTTCAGGAACTGATGAAATCTTTGATACAAACATAGAAAGCGACGCAAAAAAAGCTAACCTTAATCTAAAAGACTTAAGACCTTTTATTTTGTCAGTTGGTCACAAAATGTTGCCTCAAGGTTTTGACGATGACCTAATTGGAAAAGAAACTGGGAAAAAATATATTGTGCAAATTAGTCCTGAAAAAGCATTTGGAAAAAGAAACAAAGAGTTTGTTAGAATGGTTCCAACAAAGCTATTTTATGAACAAAAAATAAATCCGCAGGCTGGAATGCAGCTTGCTCTCGATGGTCAATTAGTTAAAATTTTATCTAGTTCTGGTGGTCGAACCCTCGTTGATTTCAATAATCCTTTAGCTGGAAAAAACATAAATTATGAATATAACATAAAAAGGGTCGTTAGTGATACTAAGGAAAAAATAGATGCCCTTCAAGATTTTCTATTTAGAAAAAGATTTGATTTCGAAATTGAAGGAAATGTTGTCAAATTTAAAATAGAAAAAGAGTTAGAGCCAATCATAAAAATATTCTCTAAAAAATTTGAAGAAGTTCTTCAAATGAAAATCGAGTCAAAGATAGTTGCAAAAGAAGAAAAGAAAGTAGAAAAGACATCTGAAATTAAGAATAAAGTAAAGTAATCAATCATTCATCCTAATAAAAATTAGAATACATATCAATCATCTAAGAATTTAGTATATTACTTAATCGTCTTATCCGCACTTATTTTATTACATTTTACCCCATAAATCCTTTTAAACTAAAAGTGTTTCAGTTCTTCAATGGAAGATATACTAAAAAGGGGGGATAGAATTTCAAGTTATCCTTACGCACCAACTGCTTCAGAGATAGATAGAGAACTCGAAGAAATTTTAAAGAAACAAGCAGCAAGAATAAAAGTTGTGGGCGTCGGTGGTGGTGGTTGTAATACTATTTCCAGAATCAAAGAAATTGGAGTAAAAGGTGGAGAAATTATTGCTATGAATACGGACGCACAACACCTCCTTTTTTCACAAGCCGATCAAAAAGTCTTAATTGGTAGAGAACTTTCCAGGGGTCTTGGTGCTGGTTCAAATCCTAGAATTGGAGCCGAAGCAGCAAAAGAGCAAGCTCCCGAAATAAAGAAAAGACTTGAAAATTCAGATCTAATTTTTGTAACCTGTGGTCTTGGTGGTGGGACTGGTTCAGGTGCCGCCCCAGTTGTTGCTGAAATAGCAAAAAAACAAGGAGCCTTAGTTATAGGTGTAGTCACATTACCTTTTACAGTTGAAGGCGCAAAAAGACTTGAAAATGCTATGGAAGCACTTGAAAAAATGGAAAGCATTGTTGATACCTTGATAGTTATCCCTAATGATAAATTGTTAGAACTAGCTCCAGATCTTCCTCTTCCAACAGCTTTTAAATTAGCCGATGAAATTTTAACCAATGCCGTAAAAGGAATAACTGAACTGGTTACAACTTCTGGTTTAGTAAATCTCGACTTTGCAGATATCAGAACAGTTATGTCCGGTGGCGGAGTTTCATTAATAGGTGTTGGAGAATCAGATTCAAGTGACCGAGCAATAGAGGCAGTAGAGAAAGCTTTGAATAACCCACTTTTAGATGTGGATATTAAAAATGCTGGAGGTGCCTTAATTAATGTAATCGGGGGCCCGGACCTCTCTCTAGATGAATACAAACAGATAGTTCAGCGAGTTGGAGAAAAGCTTGCCCCAGATGCAAAAATAATTTCAGGTGCCCAAATTTCTCCAGACATGGATAAACACATTCGTGTAATGTTAATTATTACGGGTGTAAAATCTTCACAAATTTCTGGAGAACGCTTGCCTCTGGAAGAAGCGAAGCGTCGAGAAATGGAAGGCGAATTGGGAATTGAATTCTTTGAGAATGAATAATAAATAGGCTTAAAAACCCCTTCTCCATAAAAAATAATATGGATAACAAACCAGGTTTCAAACAAAAATTATCATCTTGGTTCTTACAGTATCAACGAGTTTGGAGGTTGCTACGAAAACCAACCATGGCCGAATATAAAACAATCTCAAAAGTTTCAGCAATAGGAGTTCTTGTCATCGGAGCTTTAGGTTTTGTCATATCCGTTGTAATGACTTTAGCTTTCAGTTAATCTCGATAAACTGTTTCAAAATTGCTTTAGCAATTTTGATTTTAGTGACTTTAGCTTTCAGTTAAGTTTAAAAACAGAATTTTTCTTTAAATAACATCTAATTCTTAGATCCTTAGGAATTAGCGGCGCACAACAAAATGACAGAAATAGATTTTGAAGACGAATTCAGTTATTTAAATGAAAAAGAAGATAGTTCTAACTCTGCTGAAAGTTTTGCCCCAAAAATTAAAGGTTCAAAAAGAAAATCTCTTCTTCCAGAAGACGTAATTAAAGAAAAAGCTCAAGAAGCTCAAGAAGCCAAGGAAGCGGAAGAAAAAATAAAAGCTTCAGAAAGACCAAAAAGAGAATTTAATTCACTAATCTTCGTCGTTAAAGTTACTACAAATAAAGAAGATAAAGCTCTAGAACTTATTGCGGACAAAATAAAAAAGAAAAAAATAAATGTTTATGCAATAGCCAGACCACATGGTCTACGAGGCTACATATTTTTAGAATCCCCCGATAGAGAAAATGCAGAAGAAGCAGTTTTCAATCTTCCTTACGTAAAAGGAATAATTGGAAAAACTTTAACTTATGAAGAAGTAAAGCAAATGTTAGAGCCAGTAGCTGCAGACATCAAAATAGAAAAAGGCGACATTGTCGAAATAATCGGTGAACCTTTCAAAAAGGAAAAAGCAAAAGTTGTCAGAGTTGATAAGGTAAAAGGAGAAGGTGTCGTTTCACTTTTGAGCGCAGCCGTTCCAATTCCAGTTACAGTTAAATTAGATAATCTTCGAGTCATTAGAAGAGAAGAACTTGAAGAAAATGAAGGAGAATAGTTTTTTAAACTATCATTTTTAAGAGATTAACATGACACTAATCAAATTATTGGTTGAAGGCGGAAACATGACTCCTGGCCCCGCAATAGCTCAGCAACTAGGACCTATGGGAATTAACCTAGGAAAAGTAATTTCTGACATAAATTCGGCGACATCAACATTCAAAGGAATAACAGTTCCAGTAAATTTAGAAGTTGATCCAAAAACAAAAGGATTTACAATTAAAGTATTGACTCCCCCAACCTCAGAATTATTAAAAAAAGAATTAGGAATTGAAACAGGATCTCCAGCTAGATTAAAAACAAAAATTGGAAATCTTGCAATAGAACAAGTAATCAGCATTTCAAAATCAAAACATGATAGCATGTTATCTAACGAATTTATTGCCACAGTTAAGTCTGTAATTGGAACATGCCTAACAATTGGTACTTTAATCGAGAACAAAGATCCAAAAGAAGTATTATTGGAAATCAAAAATGGTAAATATGCCTCTGAAATAAAATCACAAAAAACAGCAGTTTCTCCGGAGAAGAAAAAAGAATTAGCTGACTTCTTTGCTGGGGTTGTTGAAGAACAGGAAGCTAAAATTAAGGCTGAACTTGCTGAAGCTGAAGCTGCTAAGCTTGCTGCTGAAGCAGCTGCAGGAGCAGTTCCAGGAGCAGTAGCTGCAGTTCCAGGAGCAACACCGACGGAAACAGCAGCAGCGGCAAAACCAGCAGAAGAATCAAAGAAAGAACCGGCAAAGAAAGAGGCTCCTAAGAAAGAAGCTAAAAAGAAATAACTTTATAAGTGAAAAAAATTTAGCAACTTAATGGGGCTATGGTCTAGCCTGGTTATGATTCGAGGTTTGGGACTTCGCGACCCCGGTTCAAATCCGGGTAGCCCCATATAAATATAGGAAAAACACAAAAAACAAAATGGCAGTAAAGAAGAAAAAAATCGGTAGCGCAGGAAGATTTGGCGCAGGATATGGGAAAGTAAAAGAAAAACTTATAGCTGTAGAAGAAAAACAGCGAAAAAAACAAGTTTGTCCATTCTGTGGTGGCAGAGCAAAAAGAGAAGCTAAAGCTATATGGTTATGTAATAAATGTGGTAAAAAATTCGCAGGAGGAATTTTTTATCTTAAAGGCAAGGATTAAAAACCTTCAACAAGATATAATAAAATGACTATCTACAAATGTTTTGATTGCATGGAAAAAATAAAATCCCAGGATTTGGAAAAGAGATTTGTTTGTCCAAACTGCGGTTCTAGAGTTTTCTATAAGCCAAGAACTAAAATGAAAAAAGTAAGTTCAGATTAATAATGGCAAAAAAAGAACATGATCACGATCACGACCATCATGATCACCCACATCACGACCATGATCACAATCATCAAAATCCACTAGATAGTTTAGATGAAGAAACTCAAGCTCAAATCCAAGAACTTCAAATTTTGGAGCGAAATTTCCAACAACTTTTAATGCAAAAGAATGCATTTAGTATGGAATTAAACGAAACTGAATATGTAATTGAACAAGTTACTAAAACTTCTGGAGAAGTATCAAGAATTGTTGGCGGTCAAGTAGTCATAAAGTCTACGAAAGATGATGTTTTAAAAGAAATGAAAAATAAAAAAGATTTATTGAATCAACGAATGACTTCCATCGACAAACAGGAAAAAGATTTTTCTAAAAGAATAGAAGATATAAGAGAAGAAGTAATGAAAAAAATTCAAGGGTAATATTCTTTTTACAATATAAATGTTTAAATACTATTTTGTTTGAAATTAGTCATGGGATGGTTCAATAAACTAAAGGGGAAAAGTGAAGAAGAGGTTTCTGACTTCATAGAAATTGATTTAAATCACGATAAATCCGATTCTAAGGTAGTTGTAAAAACATTCACATTAAGGGTTTATGAAGATGTCAACCCAATTTTGAATGCTCTTAGAAACGGTTACACAATTGCAGTAATAGATATTAGGACAATAAAAGCAAAAGATGTCGTAGAATTAAAAAGGGCAATTTCTAAAATAAAAAAGACAGTTGAAGCGCTCGAAGGAAAAATCGCCGGCTTTGGCGATAACGTAGTCATCGCAACACCTTCTAGGGTTTTCGATATCGAAAAGGGCAGTGTCGAAGAAGCTCCCAAGAAAGACGATTTAGAGAGATTCTAAAATATTTTTATCACAATAATAATTATATAGTGTTTTATTTTAATTTTTTTATGTTTGAAGAACGTTCAGATTTTCCAGAAAGATTTGTTCAACCAGTTTTTTCTGGTAAATTGGTCGCCGGAAGAGATCGTGAGGGTTTTGTGTATCATGAAAGAGAGACGGTAAGGGCTGTCAGAAGGTTATCAGGAGTTTATGTTGAGACAGGGTTTGAGGATGGGCCGTCGATCCCTCTCGTTGGATATTTTGGTCTTTCAAATCCAGAGTTTGAGGGTTCTACAGATATTTGTGGAGGAACATTATTAGTTGCACCTAGAATGATCTACGGAGAATGCGAAGTAACAGCAGGATTCTATCAGAAAAGGGATGATGGAGAATCAATAAGAATTCAAGCAAGACCGCTGCATTCATTTGACTGTGGAAAGAGAGTAGAACTATCGCTTACTTATGACCTGGACAGAGTTGGCAAAACAGATATTTGGCAAGGCGTTTGGAGTTTAGACAAAAGTTTAATCGAACATAGAGCCCCACCAAGAGGATTAATCCGATGCGAAATCAAACCCTTTGATTTCTAACTCCCATTAAAACCCCATAGTCTTGCGTGAGAATGCTTTCTTGCAATTGCTAATTCTTTTTCTTCCCAACCAGCTCCAAGAGTTCTATATTCAACATCTCTTGCATTAGCCTTTGCCCTATCAACTCCAAATTGCATTCCTGTGGAAATTCCTAAATCTTGATAAACAACAGTAACAATTCCTGGGAGTGATTCAATCAATGATTTTCCCGCATTAATTCCTGTTTGCCTTTCGCCAGGGATATTATCATCCAATATCCCCGGTTGAGTATAAAATAAATGTGATGCAAAAGGAACTTCCCCACGTAGCAAACAATCTCGAACACATGCCCTAGCATAAAGAAGATTTCTCCTTATTTCTTCCTCACTTTTTCCCGCATAAGGTGTTTCAACATCAACAAATCTTGTCATAGAAATAATTCAGGTAATCTATTTTTAACAACTTCTATATTACACTATATATAATATATCAAACAACTCTTGTGAGATTTTAATTTTCAGATAGCCCCGAGGATACTGAAGACAATATAAGAGATGATAGTCACAATGACAATCCACCCCCCGATAATAGCATCCTGCAAGGCGGGGCTTAAATCCTTATATCTTATTTTTTGTTCCATTTTTGATATTGATTCTTTTACTTAAACCTTTCAACTATATTCTGGCACTAGCAAACACGGTCTTGAGCGCTGCAATTATCGTTGCAGGGACAAACAAAACCATCAGTGTAGCTAATATATTCCTTAGAAGATTTACAACAACGTTTTGTTTTGCGACAAACAAAAGGGGTTCAGTTCCAACACCACCGACGATTACGATTGTAAGGCTTGCTAATAAGAATGTAGAAGAATTTTTATCACTGACGCTAACATAACCAACAATCAATCCAATCAAAATAAGAACGGAATAAAAAAGTCCATCTGCATATTCTAAAGATTTATTGAAAAATCCAAGTATCACTGCTAAGATAACACCAATCGAGAAAGCGTAAGCACCCATAAGGTTTTCTCTGGATCTAACCATGTATTGCCGACGATGAATTTGTATTTAAATCTTTCTTAAAACTAGAAATCAGTTAAAATGAAGTATATACCTGGAGTATAGAAATCTTTTTAAAGTGCTGTAATTACCAAGTTACAACATGATTAGCAGAAAAGCAATTTCAATCTTTGGAATTTTTGCAATTTTAGTGCTTAGCTTAGCATTTTCTAGCGCTGTTTCACCAACAGTTTCAAGTCTTTCTATTACAAGCAATGCTGGTTCGGATAATACTTACTCATTAGGAAACCTTATACAAGTTACAGTAGTGTTCAGTGAAGCAGTTACTGTAAATACTGTTGGGGGCACTCCTTACGTTACTCTTACAGTTGGCTCAATAAGCCGTAACGCTAATTACATTTCTGGAAGCACAACTACTAATTTAGTATTTAGCTACACAGTTCAAGCAGGCGACACAGACTCAAACGGAATAAGTATTTTAGCAAATAAACTATTTGCAAACGGAAGCACTATTAGAAATGGAGCTTCTGAAGACGCAACTCTTACTCACTTAGCTCTAGCAGACAATTCTTCTCATAAAGTAGACACATCAACAGTATTCAACCCATGCCCTGTAGGCGTTGTTGGGAACTTAAGAATCTCTGACTTCCAAGTTAATAACTTTGGTGAAGGAGACGACGAAGAATGGCAACCTTTAGACAAAGTAGAAATTGAAGTTGAAATTGAAAACACTCACTCAACAGATGATATAAAAGATGTTAATGTAGAAATAATCATAAAAGATTCAAATGGGAATGACATAACAAATGATTTTGATATAACTGATGAAAAAATAGACGTTGGCAGAATAAGAGATGACGAAAGCGAATTAGTTACATTCGAAATACCAGAAGTTCCAGCTGACTTAAGCGAAGGTAATTACAAAATATATATCAAAGCTTACTCAGATGGAGATGAAAACACCCAGTGCGTTGATGAATCAAGCGACTTTAACAGTAACCAATATCACCAAGTTGAATTCACAAGAACAGATGATGTTGCAGTTGTTGTAAGAGGTATTGACGACAAATTAACAGCTTCATGCGGAGAAAGAGATGTTTTATTTTCATTCCCTATATATAACATTGGAACAGACAAGGAAGAGAAGGTTTTAGTAAGTGTCTCAAACAGAGATTTAGAAATAGAAGAATATGTAGTGGTTGATAATCTTAGAGAAGGAAAAAAGAAAGATGTTGATTTCTTTTTGAATTTCCCAAGCACAGCTACAAAAGAAATCTATGACTTAGATATTGTAACATACTTTGATTATGACGGAGACGGAGATGAATTGGACATATCATCTTATGATTCAAACTCTGCTGACGATTTAGACGAAAACTATGAACAAAGAGTAGAGCTTTTGGGATGCGTAGGAAATGCTCCAACAATCGGCGCAACTCTTGATTCAAGTGCAGTTGTAGGTCAAGACTTAATAATCACAGCAACCGTTAGAAACAATGGAGCTGCTGCAGGAGATTTCGTAATCTCTGTTTCAGGAATATCTGGATGGGCTGACTTTGTAAGCGCAACACCTCAAACATTGTCTTTGAGTGCAGGTTCATCCGGAGAATCATTAATCAAACTTTCTCCAACAGCAGGCGGATTCCGTACATTTATGATCGAAGTAACATCAAACGGAAAGACATACACTCAACCAGTTTCAGTTACAATTGAAGAAAAATCTGGCGGAATATTTGGTGTAGACTTAGATAACAACATCTTATACTATGTGATTGGGGCTTTGGCAGTATTAATCCTAGTCTTCATCATCATGATAATCAGAGTCTCAAGAAGACCTTCTGCTGATTAAGTTTATTAATATCTTCTTCTCTCTCTTAAAATAATAACATGAAATCCTTAAGAAGTTTAGTTTTGAGAACGACATTAACTTTAGGTTTATCTGGATGTGGAGATCAGCCAATGATTACAGAAGATCTTTCAGATAAAGTAATGAAGACTATGGCAGGAGAAGATGGGATTATTACCAATCAAGAAAAATCTGAATTCTTAAGGGAAATGAAAATTTCTACACCCATTGATGAAAATGATACCCTTTACTTAGCATTAGGTGGGTGGAGTAATAATGTCTACCTTATCTATAAAGGGCCAACTAGAAGCAAAGAAAAATTAGGGGAAGCTACTCAAAAACAATTTAAAGATTATATAAAAAAGTATTCTAAATAATCACGATATCTATTAAAACTCTTAATTCTTTTTCTAATTAATGAAAAAAGAGATCCAATTCATCGTCCTTCGTTACATTCTAATCCTCCTGGCAGGCCTTGGTAACCTCTATCTCTTCTATAAAATCCTCACACCATTAACCGTCAAAGCAATTTCAGCAATCCTTTCAACCCAGGGTGAGGTCTTTGTTAAAGGAGCCTCAATAATAACAGAAAATATCACAATCCTTTTAGTGCCTGCATGCATTGCAGGCGCAGCATTTTACCTTTTATTCATCCTAATTTTATCTACGCCAAATATAAAATCAATCAAAAGAATTAAGATTTTGTTTTACTCATTTGCAACCCTTTTCATCTTAAACATAGCAAGAATAATTCTTCTATTCCTAGTATTGAACCAACCATATTTTGAAACGATTCATTGGATTTTCTGGCACCTCGTTTCAACGATTTTTGTCGTCGGAATATGGATCTCAGCCGTTTATATTTTCAAAATAAAATCAATCCCAATTTATGATGATGTTAGGTATGTTTTAGGATTAATAAAAAGAACCTAATCACTTTTATGAGGTCTAAAATCCAAAATTACTATGTACCAATCTCTACCATCAGCAGAATATTGTTCAGCAACTTTTAATCCTATTTTGTCTAAATGTGCATGTAAGGATCTAGGATTATTTGCTCCAATTTCTGAAACTCCTAAATCATATTTCTTAGATAGTCTTTTTTCTAATTCTTCATAAAGTTTTTCCAGTATCCCTTTTCCACGATAATCTTTATCGATACAAACTTGGCCCAAAATACAATACTTGTAATCATTCAAGTCTTTACCTTCAAATTTAATTGATTTAAATCTTTCAACAAAAGGGTCTAATAACCGGACTTTCTTTGCATGATTAACAGACATAGGCATAAGATATCCAACCACCCTTCCTTTTACTCTAGCAATAGCGATTCCTTCTTGTTTCGCTATTTCTTCTAAAAGCTTTAGGGGTGTTTCTACACTCACAAATCCTTGTTGTTTTCTTTCTTCTTTAGATATATTACTAACCAAATTTTGTTTTTGAAGTTTTATAATATCAGCTAAATCTTTTTCTTTGGCAATATCAATTTCTATTTTAATCCCTTCAAAATTATTTTTAGGTTCCATAAATGCATCTTTATAATTACCTTTTAACCGCTTTCCTCAACGGCCTGAACAGCTAACTCTTTATTCACCTTTAATTCTTCTGCAGCTTTCTCTTCCATTATGTCCCCAATAGTCTTGGTTATAAATTTCTCGACAGGAGAAATATCCTTGCAGTCTTGCACATAAATTTCATAGCAATATTTATTGTCGACAGATTGAATAACTCTAGGTTCCCCGATGTCTATAGAAATTATTGTGCTTTTTGTATTTGATTTACAGTTAATATAAGGTCTTTTAGTTTCTTTAGAATATTGATAATCATTTGATGAAACGGTTAAGTTTCCCACACCAATCCCGCTTCTAAGGAAACTACCCAGGTCAATCATTACTCTTGCAACATCCCCTCTGCAGGCGTCAACTTCCTTGCTCAAAGAAACATATCCACCAAGTTTAAAATCAGTAAAATTACCTTCGGTTGTTACATTATTTTCTCGAGGATCTTCTCTTAAATAAACATTATAATTTATATCCGATTCATCCAGTGCCCTAAATCTTGCATGGTAAACCGTTAAACCACTATTTCCCTCTATCTGCCATTTTACTTGGGCATAATCAAAAGATTTTTGACTTTGAACATAAAGATAGGGAATTATAAAAGCTAAAAAAATAACAATTATTATTGCAATGAACCAAATTAACTGACCTTCTTCATGTTTTATAATTTGGCTAGAAGATTCTTTCTTTACCTCTTCTTTTCCAAACTTTATAGCCTTCACTTCTTTATTGCTTTTTTTTGTAACCATTTTTAATTTACACCTAGTATTTTATATAAAAATGCATCGGCTGCTTTAATACTTTCTCCTTCTAAATAAACACAACTCTCATTTTGATAAACACCCGTTAAATTTTTTCCTTCTTTGTAAACTATTAATTTTTCACTACATGTTTTAACAGGCAAATCTCCCGTGCATGGTTCTCCCTTTAAACAAGCTTCTTGAGCTCTAAGGACATAAGAGTTTAGATTTTGAAGTATCTCTCCAGCAACAGGGCCAGAATTAACAAAATAAACCGTCTGTCCAGTATAATCATTTAACGTAAAACTTGTCGTTACAGGAATATCACTAACTTCTGAAGGCAAGAACTGAAAATTAAAATTAATTCCATTCAAATTTGTTGTCCAGCCAGTGCTCGTTCTAATAAACTCTAACCCCTTTTCTTTCACTTTCCCCCCTCCTGAAGAATTTCCATCCCCGCTAAAAAATGAATAACCCAAAGTCGATAAAACCATAATACCCATCAAAACAAAGCCCGTAATTCTTTGATTTCTTTTCTTCTCTCGTTCAACGTCTTCGGGAGTCCTTATTTTTTTAAGCATGAATAATAGAGAAAACTAACCTTTAAAACCATTTCGATGCTATTTACCGACGATAAATCAATAATAAATCATCAAATCTACCAATAATTGACAGACCTAACAACCCCCCTAAGAACCTAAAATTTTCGCTTTTCGAATTACATTTAACTATCTTAAGAAATGCAAAAATTTTACAAATCATTACTAAAAGTTTAAGTTATCTAGCTACAAGCAGAAGAAGAATAAAAAAAGAAAAAGAAAAAAAAGAAAAAAAGGGAAAAAATCCCCGTTTGAGTTTTAAGCAACTACTAAGCTCGCTTGTGTTGCAGAAGAACCTTTGTACTTCTTGCCTACAGTTGTATCAACAGCGTTGTTTACTAAGTAAGTAGAAGCTTTGGTTGTATCAGCAGCGTCATAACCAGCAACTAATAGAGCAGTCTTTCCGTTCCTGTTAAAGGATTGGATTAAGAATTCTCCACTAGCAACACCAGTACTAGAAGTGAATTGATCACCTCTGTAAGCGCCACCAAGTAAATCTGCAGCAACCGAGTTTATAGCAGAACCACCAACTACAATTAAGTTCTTTGAACTAAATTGTGAGCCTTCAGCATCCGTGAAAGTCATAACTCCAGCTTCTCCTGTAGCGACAGAAGCAGCTAGTTCACCAACATAGATTTGCGCGTAAACTTGTTCACTTGGAACAGTTATAACGGCAGTTTTTTGGTCTGAGTCATCAGCATTCTTTGTAGCTAATGTTCCATACCAATCTACATCTTGTGTTATATCACTATCACTAGATAACGTAGCAGCAGCGTGGTAGTATTCGGCATCCTGTGTAAACATGATATCGTTTATACCAGCACCATCAGTACTTGTTCCAGCAGGAGCAAGTTCAGATTCAACAACAAAACCATGATATTCGTTATGATCGTCTTTTCCTTCAAAGACCATAACTGCAGGGCCTGTTATGTTAGCTGACGTTGTATCCGTTTCTGGATTGGACAAGTAAATAAATGTCCTGTTAGCCGAAGTAGCTTGCGTCATGTTATAGGTAAATTCACCTATAGTCAAAACTGTGTAGTTCACTCCACCACCGGTAGCTGAAAGATTTAATGCAGCACCGTTAGTAGGGCTTCCTCCAGATACACTCCACGAAGGAGAGTCTGTACCTGCTCCTAAATATGAGAAGGTAACAGCTGTATATCCATCTCCATCAGGGAAATTGATAATAGTATCTGCAACAGCAGTTGTGCCGTTCCATGCAGCTAAGCTTACGTTTAAAGGTTCATATAGCGCAATCAAATTTCCACCTTCTGTTTGAACAGTTGGATAAACAACCCAAGTATTAACTGTGGATGAATCTCCTGATGGGAATTTTACATGTGCGTAACCAGTATCACCAGAACCAAGGATTTTAACAGCGTATGATTTTCCATCAATTGCTATTGTTCCTGTAGTTTCTGCTGTGAATGTAGCAGCGTATGTAGTTCCGCTAATAACGTCTTGAAGCTTCAATTGATCGTTTGTGTAATCAGTTCCAGTATTGTTGTAGATCTGAGTAACTTGTAAAATGTGACCGTAGTCTTCATTTCCAAGAACAACATAATCATCTTCTGTGAGGTTTGAACCCTCAGCAACGAAGATTGAGAAGTTGCTATCGTCAGAAAGTCTCCAATGAGCTGGTTTTCCGTGTGGAACATTAACCTGATTAGCAACATAAGTTGCGTTATAAGCGTAGTCTAAACTTCCTTTGTTTCCATCAGCGTCTGTGAAAGTTAAAGAAAGTGTAGTATCACCAGAGTTTTTGATTTCGATTGTATCTCTGCTTGTATCTGCAAGAGGGATATTCAATCCTGCGAAATCAACTTTGAAACTTCCAAAGACAGGGTCTGAGAAAGTTTGTCCAGGTAATACTGCGTCGTTACTTGAGTCTGATCTGAAAACAGCAACAGCTAATTCTGTCGTAGCATCAGTACCTCCAACAATGTAAGCAGTTGTACCATCAATAGGGTCATCATCTGAACCTTGTGTAACTGTTGCACCATTAGTAAATGTCAATTTGTTTGAACCTACTAATAATACAGCATTTATGGTATCAAGAGCTGTGGATTCTGTTACAGATTTAATTGCAACATCAATTCCACCAATTTTCTTGGATTGGCCTTCAGTAACTTCTTTGCTTTCTCCGTTTACAGCAACTGTAGCAGTAGTACTTGTACCTGTTACTAACTCAACTGTGTAGGAGGTTCCATCAACGTCAACTGTAGCAGTTGGGTTTGGATTTGGTCCTCCTGCAACCAAATTAACTTCGGATGCAGATGAGAATAACACTATACTTGTAGTATCTGTAGCAGTACTTACAACAAAGTCTCTTCCAAATAAATGGATTGTTTCACCCTCGCTATCTGCGTGAGTAAAGTTTGTAGCTTTCATTGTAACGGATGCATTATATAATGGGTTAGAGTTAGAACTACCCATACTTATACCAACAACCGGATCATTACTGCTTTTTGGCTGCTTTGTAAAAATAACTCTTCCTGAGTTATCTCCTCCAGCAGCAGTTCCAGCAACTAGTTTTACTGTTGAAGTTAATTTTGCATCAACATTTCCACTGAAAGTGGAATCTCCTAGAACGACTGGAAGGTCTGTCTTTGTCAAAGTAGATTTAGCTGTGTTCAAAGATGCGTTTAACCAGATTCTGGTTCCACTTGTATCAATAGAAACAACATCACCACTTGTCGTGACATCACCACCTATAACACCTGCCGAAGCAGAGTCTAGGTCAGAAGCAATACTTGAAGCTGCGATATTATCCGAAGGTGCAGCGTTTGCACCAACAACAATAGCAGTGTTACTTGTAAATGGGCTTGGGTAGTTTGCAGCCGCAGCTGCGCCTACTGTAGCACCAATTAAAGCAGCGCTTCCCAAAACGGTTATAGCTTTTCTAAATATTCTATTCATTATTATTAACCCCCTTTCAGCACTATTAGGTTAGCCGCCAAATTCTTGGCCTCGATTGAACGAGTTCGGTACTAATAGCCTGGCCGGAAAACTTTTTCTCTTAGGCATTTAAGCCAAGATCAAAGTCCATGTCTTACAACTAGGGAGCGTCGTAAGTCGAAATCACTAGTTCTCTTTTAGTACTCTGAAAGTCATTGCATCGTTGTAAACAACGACGCTTATAGTTATGTTCGGGAATTTGTTTTATAAAGCTTGCCCTCCTTATTCATCTAAATGAGTGGTAAAAATACCCTTTTTACGAGGTTTATTTAAAAACCTTATGTTACTTCCAGATAAACACAACAGTATTTCGACCGTTCAAAATCTAATAAAAATAAGCCCCATTTAATATAGGGTCTAAAATCACACCTATCTGGAAAGGATAAGATTTATATAGATTTTATACCATTTATTAGCATGAAAAAGAAAAGGAGAACCAAAATAAGGTATGTGGATGTCAACGCAAACAAAGAAAATTTTGTTTCTACCATTATAGGTGGTTCAAAAGAACACGATTTTTCGGATATATCATTGCTTAGGCAACTTTTAAGCAACGAAAAGGCCAGAATTCTATATCAAATAAAACATAAAAAACCTAAGTCAATATATCAATTAGCAAAACTTTTAAAAAGAGATTTAAAAAGTGTGAGGCAAGACGTTCATTTGCTTGAAAGATTTGGATTCATTGAATTTTATGAAGAAAATGTTGGCAAAAGAAGCTCAATAAAACCCGTCCTTTCAACCGACCGCCTTCAGATTTTTATTGAGGTTTAGGTCCAAGTTTAATTTTAGGATTAGGCAGCACCACAAACCTTCAATCTGACAATAAGGCTCTTGCTTCCAGAAATTAAGTTTCGCTGACTTGAGGATATCTTGGGGCTTTTATCACAAGACCCATCTTTAAAGATTAAGATTCCAGCCCCATCTTTTTCAAAGAAAGAAATTTCATAGCCACTAATAGTAGCCTCACTTTTCATAACTTCAGATAGCACATCTTGGATACTTTCATTTAACACTTCGCAAGCAGGCCGCTCTCCTAAATTAGAGCATTTCTTGTTTTGATAACAGCTTTTAAACAAATCTTCAAAAGAGTCATACTTTGGCTCAAATACAATAGCACATTCAGTTGTATGCCTCATCAAAGTTTCAAGCAAGTTCCCAGTAGCCAAGCTTTCAGATTCGCCAGGTTCATTATTTCTAACGGATATGGTTAAGAATATCATTAAACCAACGACAACAAGTACCACTATCAAAACAAATCCGACCATTTCCTGTTGTCCTCTATTGAATTTATTCATTTATTTTCATTCCCACAACCAATTTAGCAATCTCGCATCTTTCATAAATAAAGTCATTTTCGCTTAATTTCTTACATAAATTGACAAAGCTAGAAAATTCTCTTGAATCCTTCTGTTTGTTATCAAAAACCTCAAAATAATTACAGTTCAAAGCAGGGCATCTAGTAACCTTATCAAAAGCTGGATAGATCTTGTACACTTTTATTGAAGAAACTGGCCAAAAAGTCTCATATGCTTTTCCAAAATCAGAAGCCATAATCATTAGCTTGTCTTCATCAATGCAAAGTCTTCTGCTTTGATCACAATTAAGCTCCGCCATGTCAGATATTACTTCCAAAGAAGATATCGCTTCTTCTTTGCTCAATTCTTCAAAACTTTTTTTCACATCTTTAAACTGCCAGTTTATGAAGAACAATCCGACAAAAACAAAAAGCAAAAACACCGCTAATATCATAAACGTCATTTGCTGGATTTTCATTTGTCCCGATTTCATTTTGAATTCTCCAAGATTTTATATTGCTCAGAATAAATCGACCTAAATCCTTGATTTTCAAACAATTTTTTAGCTCCAGAATTAAATTCATAAACTCTATTTTTTAAAAGTTTAATTTTTTTACTTCTTGCAAAATTTTCCACTTTTTCTATAAGCATTTTTCCTATGCCTTTTCCTCTATAATTTTCCTTTACAGCTAAATCGTCTATGTAAATGGCGTTCTTTTCATTGAATATTCCCCTAAGGTCTATAACTTCGGCTCTCAAACATCCAACTACTACCTTTTCATCAACCGCAACATAAAGTCTCATTTTTCGCTGATTAGTAAAACATGGAGAAAAATATTTTCTTGCATCAAGATTTTTTAAATATCCTTTATCTAGAATTTTTGATTCTTTTATACCATGAGTTATCCACATAGGCCTCACCAGTTTTATAATAGGATCTAATTCACCCGGTTTAGCCAATCTTATATCAATTTTCATTCTCACCATACACCACATAGCTCCCTTTCATTTTCATTCTCAATACCTTTAGCTTCATCAGCTAATTCAACTAAATCGTTAACATCTGCATTAATCGTTGAAGAATACCAAAATTCAAGGTGCGGTTTCATATTTGTTCCACAGCCTCGAGAATTCAATAGTTCTGCTTTCTCTGACAATTCTTCTGCGATTTTAGCAGTTCGTTGCATCAATCGCTCAACATTGCAATCATAAATTCCTTTATCAGAAAATATTGCAGCATACATTAAATTTCCAGAGTAAGACATGCTTATCCCATACTTTTCAACATGCCCGGAGTTTTCGTCTCCAATAACATTTATTTCGCAATTTTTTCCACCCGCACCAAAACAAACTCTTATAGGCGTAGCAAGAGTGCAATTTGGAGATATTTCAATATTTGGAATATTTAATCCAATTATTTCTTTTTGAATATCTGTAGGGGCATCAACAAAACAATAATTTGCAGTAGTTAAAAAAACAATATCGGCAACTTTATACGGAAAATTAAAAGGCTTACTAAAAACATAATAATCTTTTCCAGTATTTTTGGTATTAGAAAAAATGTATTTATTATAAATTGAAGTAGCCCCCCCAGCAGTATTCCATTCTTGCCCGATGTCTGAACGAGTAGAAACAGAAATATCATTCTTGCCAAAAAAAACTTTCGCTGGTTCACTATCTTGATTCGGAGTCGCATCTGAACTTGCAAAAGTTTTTCCATCATCTTTCTGACTCAAACAAACATTGTTTATCCAAGTTTCATCATTAAATTCAATCTTTCCAAAAGACCCAGAAGCAAACCCTGCCTGCAGGGGATTAGTCAATATTGAAATTTCTCGAGCAACTTCTGTATCTGATTTGAATCTTTCAGTATCAGCAGTTTTAAGTGCTCCAAATATAGCCAAGAAAAGTATTGCAGCTCCAGCAATTAAAGCAAAAAGCCAAACAAAGTTGAACTCACCACCCTTTCTCATTGTAAGATAAAAGAAATTAGCTTTTTATAGTTTTCAAATTTTACCCAATAATCACATACTTTCCATAAAACTCTTTTTTTATCTTTAAATCCTCAGTAGCCAAAAAGCAATTAGGATTATTCACCTTGGTTATATTAACAATATCTAAATGATTAGTCATTCTCCATTCAAGTTTTTGAGCGAATTGTGGAGGAACTAAAAAGGTATTGGCCTCATAAACATCATAATTTTTAATCATTTGATACTGCTCCTTATAATTCCCCTTTATCGGCGCTGACAAATTTGCAAAGCAAACATGGGTGATACCCGACGGCAAATCTATTTCAAAAGTTGATTCGCCTGATTGGCTTGCCCATGCACTATCAACGGCTCCTTGCAAATCTTCATAAAAAACACCCACGTTTGCGCTTTTTCCAATATCTAAAAAGCCTCCAATCGCAATGAAAGCAATGACAATAAAAACTATGATCAAAAATATTGCAAATATTATCTCAAAAGGCATACCGAGAATTTGTTGCCCTCTCTTATCCACCTTCATATTCAAAGAAGTTAAAAGATGTTTATAAAATTGTGGTTATTATATTTTGTAGAATATAAATAACTAAATAGGCAAAAAAATTATTATAAATATGACAACCACAAAAAAAAGTAGTTCTATAAAGGTTCTTTTGAGACATCGTGATAGGGCTCTAGAAGATTTAGAAGAAGCAAAAAGGAGATATAAAGAAGCTAGAATAGAAGCCCAGACAGAATGCCCTCACCCAGTTTCAGAAATTTTTGAAGGTCATTATCCTCAAGAAAGTGATATGAGGCCCTCAGAATTTAGGGTTTGCACTGGTTGTGGTTATGCAGAAGATGGTTGGGGTTGTGGGTATAGTTTTTTGGGAAGAGGGAATTATGGCAGCGATATCAAAAAGGTTTCAAGTGATGAAGCCCTGAAATATGTTAGAGGAAAAGTTATCCCGAATGAAGATCATTCTGATGTAAGGCTTGGAAGAAGGACTTTAGATAGTGTTCTAAGGTATGATAATTTAACTACGAGAATTTAATTCTAAAATTTATAAATAAAAATTAGGAATAATTAATTATTCTACATCATAACTTGCATCTATTGGTGCAAACTCGGCATCCGCCGCCGCATTTATCAGGATGCGGTTTAACTGCTTCCATGACTTTATAAGAAGAATCTCCTCGACCACCACCGCTAACAGAATAATTAAGATCACTAGACCTACTACTCTCATATTTCAAATTATAATCCATCATTAATCAATCAAAATCTAAAGTATAAAAATACTTGGATAAAAAACGTTTAGTAATAAATCAGATCGTTAGGCATCTTGTTCAACCCGCAAAATAAAATCAGACCTAACCATGCCCCTAAGAATCTAAAACATTTACAAAAGTATTCTAAATATATCTTTTTAAAACAAATCTCTTCCAGGCCTTACGACTATCGAACAAGACGCTTCTTCATTTCTGAATTCGTCTCTGCATTTGATATAATAAGTTTCGTCGTTCTTCCATTCAGCGACGTGAACAGTTGAATTTGCAAAAGGCATTTCAGTTCCTTCTTCAAATGTGAAATCACAGTCTTGTTTTGAATATGCACATTGGCTATTTCTAATAGTTACAATTTTGAGGTTGCCGCTTTCTTGATAAGCTCTTGCAATTACAGGCGCACTTGTATCAATATCAACATTGAAAGTAATATTTTGGGTAGCTACATTTCCACCGCTATCAACACATTTGATAAAGTAATCATGGTCTCCAGCACTAACATCCTGTCTTTGTGTATGTATTCCATCTGCCTTGTTTGTATCAAAGAACATTATGTAATCATTTAAGTTTCCAGTTTGCGAATAATAGCAAATAGCCTTACCAGCATCGCATCCAAATAATGTTTCGGTGTAAAGTTCAATTGGTGCAGGACTCACTCCACCAAATATTGTTCCGTTTGGAGCAGTATTTCTCATTTTCAAAGCTCCGCTTCCATGAAGGTTAAACATAAAACTTTGTTCATTTTTGTTTCTGTCATTCTCAGTCATTCCAGGTTGGTCTTTGCATCGGACATAAAAGCTAGTATTATCTCGAGCTATTCCGGTCAAGTTTGCCGAACAAGTAAATAATTTTTCTGCATTAATTTGATATAAGTTCATTGAACATTCCATTTCATTTTGCATGATATCATAGCTTTGGTCAGTATGGCTCCATTTACAATCAGCAGGTTCATCTGTATAGAAATCAACATTTGCATAATTCACATTTTCAGCAACACAACCATTATTTATTATCGATGTAGCTTTTATTATTGGGGCAGTTGTATCGGGGGTTGGATCCATGCAGAATCGAACGTTGTATTCTGCAGAATTGAAATTTCCATTTTTATCCTGACATCTAATAAAGAAGTTCAAATCTTTTCCATTATCTAAAACAAAAGGACTTCCTTCAAATGCTTTAGCTCCTGGAAGAGCAAATACTTCGCTGTGATTGTATAGGTACATATTATTCCCACCCATGTAAGAAGCCATTTCATCAAATGTCGTAGTGTGATTAAAGTCTATCTTACACTGTGCTGGTTCGTTAGTTGTAACTCCAAATTTAAGAGGAGTAAATGCTTTCAAGCATCCGTCGCTACTATCTAATCTTGTTATTTTAAATCCTGGGCCTGGGGGAGAATTCTTTACATCAGTGTAAGAATGTCCAAATGTTAAATCAATTTCATTTGGAGTAATTACTGGAGGATTTACATCTTGCGGGTTTACATTTACACATCTTTCTTGTTCAGTTCCAGCATTTACAATCTCACAATTTTGTCCTAAACTTCTGCATCTGTATTCAGAGCAAGGTAGACTATCATCGTTACAAATTTCACAATCATTTCCCCCATTTGGTGCTTGCCATGCGTTGCATTCAAAAGAAACTATTTTTACTTCCACATCTTTATACATTAATATGAATACAAGAGCCCCAACACCTAAGCCTACTCCAAGTTGCGCAATTCCTTCTAACCCTGCAGAACCTGCAACTTTAAATGCAAATGCTCCAGCACCTAGGCCAGCAGAAAGTGCTAGCGTCTGATCTGAATTAAATCCGATGAGACTACCAATTGCTTGTCCAGCTCCAAATCCTATTCCTGCCCACATTAATCCGTCGAGAAGTCCATCGCCCATCTTGCTGAATATGTCTCCAGTTTTTCCGGCATTTTTTCCTGGAACTTCTGGGGGGGTGCCCGGGGTTTGTGGTGTTCCAGATTTAGAGGGATTGCCAAATTCAAATTTGTGAACCTTTCCACCTATCATATTGAACCAATCATTACCTATCTTTCGTGCTTCCCCTTCCTTTAAGGTATTAGCCTCTGCAGGAATCGATGCTCTATTAATACAAGTCAAACATATCCATTTACCATTACTTCCACTAGGAACAGGAGAACTATCAATCTTAATATTTCTTCCAGCAGGAGTATTAGTATTAGTTGTTGCAACTTGGGGTTCCTCCAGACCATCACAAACAGTAGCATCAGGGACCCCATCTCCATCCGTGTCCACTTCCTTACAACCAGCACTCACAAACTCTCCACCACCCAAAATAAAAGCAAACGCAAATATTGAAATTATAAAAATACTCAACTCAACCCCGACTACAGCTCGTTTATTTCTAATTATCATTCCCTCATTTTTTCAAGCGCGTCAATAACTAGACCGCTGAATCCTCCTTTAATAATATTTATTGAACTAGGAGTAAGGGTCATTTCCTTTCCATCATTTTTCCAAGAAAATCCATCGTCTGTATAAACGTCATTATAATTAACATAACCACCACAATCTCCTAAACTAGTACAAACTTGATTTACACCTAATGCCCATTCATCTTTCAAACATTCTTTTCCTTTGACTATTTCTTTTCCACCAAATAATCCTTCTTCATATACAACAGCACACGCAGCACTTGCTTGTCCGCAGACTGCTTGACTATTTGCATCATCCCAGAAATTAAGTCCTGGTGGGAAGTTTGGAACACAAATTCCATCTCCTCTATTTGTAGTTGTTTTAGCTTCACTTCCGTCCCCAGCGACGGCATTTCCAGTAATTCCACTACCAGTTGCACTTGGATTGTTGAATGTATTTCCAGTTGTTGGATTTGAAAATCCCGTTTTTTCTCCTTCGCTAGCTCCGGCACCAGTTAAATCCAACCCTTTTACAGGAGGTAACCACATGCAATCTCTTTTATCAATATTGGTACAATCTTCTTCTTCAACTTGTAATGTGCAATCCTGCCATCTATTTACTCTGCAAGCAGCAGTTCCAAATTCTCCGTCAGTAGTTTCAATTGAATCTTGCAAGCAAATTTCATTTCTAAAATCTTCACACGCTTCAACTTGAACATCTCCATCAACACAAATTTCTCTATAGTGCCTTGAACCTGCTTTGTCTATTCCACTTCCAACTTCACTATCATAAACACACCAGCTTTCTCCATTTACTCTTTCATTTCCTTCTCGGTCAATGCATTCAGTTCTTTTACAGACAAAATCACTATCCTGTGGTTTTCCAATCCCCAGTATCCCGCTCCATTCGCTACAAGTAGTTCCAAGCAAATAGTCGCAATTTCCACAATTATTATCCGAGCCATCATTTGGGTCACAGACAGCATCAGCTTCAATCACTTTCCCTTCGCCCCAACTTTGTTCCTTATTAGAAGAATAAACATTTTCTAAATTTCCACAAGAATCTTTCCAATACACTTTTCCTTCATTACAAGTTGTTGAAGTTTGTCTTGCGCAATTTGTATTCAATTCTTCAGCAGAACATAAAAATCCTTCATAGAAAGTTTTCTTTCCAGGTTCTGTTTCTTGCCCAACAGCTATAACTTCTTCAACAGCTCCGCAATTTTCTCGAGTTGTGAACTCGCATGTTTTGTCAAAATCTTTTTCGAATACACAAGCTCCCTTTTCTTGGCCTTGAGCTTTAGCAATGCAGGCAACTTCACTAGTCACCGAAGGGTCATAATTATTTTCAACCCCATAATATGTTGAAAGTTGTTTACATCTAACTAATGGAACATATGCTGCTTGATCAGCAATTATACAACAACCAAGCTGACATTGAGGAACTTCTTCGATTTCTCGCTCATCCCAAGTTCCCCCATCGTTATCACATACATTTTGAGGTGTATTTTCAGAACAAATTCCTTCGCTGCTATCATAACAAGTTCCAAGTCGGCAATATGATGTTGTCTCACAAGAGGTTGGAGAAGATTGGTAATCTGGATCGCACATACTAGCATCAGCATTTATACAGAAAGCCCCGTTCGTTGTTCTTTCACAGCAAAGACTAGGAGAACTAAGAGTTGATGCTGATGATACAAAAATAAAACTAAAAGATAATACAATTAATATTGCAAATATCAAAAGTATTTTATTAAATCCTATTTTAGTATTCACCATCTTATTATACTATTATATTTCCTGGGGGAAATACAAGACTCCTACTTGCAAATTGGAATTTATTTTTGAATAACTCACTTTCAATAACATATAATGTTGTTCCTTCTCCCTGTTTCATTTTTCTAATAATATAATCTGGGTAAAGTATCATCGCCGTGGTTACTTCATAGTCCCCATAATGTGCTTCACTTTGAACAATTGAGGTTGCAAGCATAACCATTTCATAGATAGCCGATGAAGTTTTTATATTAAATGTTTTGAAAGTCTTTCCCCCAGCAGTTGTTGGAGCATCAATATTGATTATAACTCTTTCAGGCTCGATTAATACATTATATTTTAATTCTCCGCTAGTTACCTCATGGCCTTGAGATTTTAATTCATCAAGAGAATTCGAGTAACATAAATCAATTCTTTCTCTAAGATGTTTAGAAAGTTGTTCTTCAAAGTGTTGTTTCAAAAGAGCTTTTTGAACAGTGCAAGTTTTATAATATTCATTTGTGTAACATAAATAAACAAAATCTTCTCCATTGTATTGATAACTAAATCCGGGATTTGCAAATCCGGCAGTTAATCCAATCTCTTCAATTCCCTGATTGACTACATCTTGGACACAACCTTCAAACCCAAAACTGCCCACCGATTTAGAAATATAATTTGGTTTTACCCATAAAAAGAATATTAATATTACCGAAACAATAACTATTGCAACAATGATAAATAGTGTAACCTGGCCCCTCTTTTCATTACCTCTTTTCATTTTCATTTAAACCTTTTCTTATTTATAAATTCTATTCTTATCTAGTTTCATCATCGTATGCTGTTCTTAACTAGATCTCACCTGAATAGAACAGCCACTTGGAACATTTCCAAATTCATCCATACATTTAATTGAATATGTTTGTCCATGAGTTGAACTAATTGTATGGACAAGTCCATTTCCTGCACTGTTTCCACTGCTCCAAGAAAATCCGCAACCAGAAGTTGAATATTTGCATTCTGCTTCTTCTGTTGTTATAATATAAATATTTCCGCTAGTTTTCCAGACTCTTGCAATTTGTGGGGTCGATGTATCCTTAATTATCTTGAAATTAGTCTCTGCAGTATCAAAGTCTCCAGTTTCATCCTCACATTTAATATAATATTTATATTCCCCCGCCAAAAGATTTTGGGATTGTCTATGAATTTTATTTGCCCCTGTCTCAAAGAAAGCAATCATATTGTCATAACCAATTACAGAATAATAACACTGGTGCCAACTTCCTCCATTACTCGTTTTAACTTCTAATTGAATATGGTTTATATCAACAGAAGATTCAAAATCATTTTCTGGTTTTACATAATCTATCTCAATTTTTTGCACAGGCTTTTCCAAAATGTATTCATAACCTTGCAGGTTTGCAATTCTCTTATCTTCATTTTCTCGCTCCTCTAGCCAAGGCTGATCCATGCATCTAATATAAAATTTATTTTCGGTAGCCGTCGTTGGCAAGGTAGCCTCGCAAACATAACCATGAACTGAACTTTGGTGTAAATATTCATCATTGCATTCAAAAGAGTTACTCATCAAAGAATAATCCTTATCTACAGAATCCCACTTGCAAGTTGAAAGTTCATTTGTCATAATTTTTACTTCTTCACTCATGTCATCAAAACCAACTAATTCCCCATTTGCTGGTTCACTTGCTCTGATAATTGGGGCGGTTGCATCTTCTCCTTGATTTACGCAAAAGCCTATAGTATACTCTCCCACGCTTTCAATTCCATGTCGGTCAATGCATTTAATGTAAAGCCTTGTGTCTGCACTCCAAGTAATTCCATGACTTTCTCCATGACTAGGATCTTGCAATGGAATTGTTACACTATGCTCATATGCAAATATGTTTGAACCAAAGTCTTCACTCATTTCGTCAAAAGATTTAATTTCTGTGTCAGCCTTGCACCAAGAAGGTTCATCGGTAACCAAACCAATTGTCAAATCTGTGTAAGCATCCAAGCACCCCCCATCTTCAGAGGTAATTTCAAATCCACTCGTGGTTTCGCTAATTACATTTCCCTCTCCCGTACTTATTTCAGTGTCTCGACTAATCGTGGGAGGTGTTGCATCTTGCGGATCATCTTCTATGCACAACTCTTCACCACTTCCCTCGTTTATGAAAACACACGCGGTTCCTAGGCTACTGCATCTGTATTCTGAACAAGGTTTGTTAGGATCTCCATTGCATTCTTCACAAGAATTTCCACCAATTACTGGTTGCCATGGCTTGCATTCAAATTGCACTTCTATTGGGTCGCAATCATCTCCTCCGAATAATGAACCAATTATCATCAAAATAATTCCGGCAGCTAAAATTGCCGTTCCAATCCCTGGCAAACTTCCGGTGGTTAAAAGTGTTGCAAGAGACGAACCAACTAATGACGAACCAATTGTAAAAAGCAAAGACCCTCCTTCACTTAATTCTAATTCTTCAGCAAGCATCTGTCCCAAGAAATATCCTGCAGCTGCCCCCATTGCAGCAGTAGCAAACGAACTTAAAGAAAATCCCGACGCTGAATTTGCACCAGCCCCACATTTTCCAGTAGCGCATGGGCTGAGCTCATTAGTTCCGCCACCAATATCGGCCATATCAAGTCCACCAACTCCAACAGTTTCCGGTGTATCAATTAACCCAGCCCCATATCCAAAATCCCAATCAGCAGGGTAAGGCGGCATCGGCATGGGAGGAACCACTTCTTGAGAGGGGACAGGAGGTAAACAAGTTCCATCTGCACAAGGATCGATATCAAGACCCGTTATAAAATTTCCAGTAATCCTAGCAATCACACTTCCAGTAATTCTGGAATTATCTCTTTCTTTATTTTTAGATTCCCATTCAGCAGCAATTCCTTGGTATGTTTTTCCACCAAGACCATATCCTTCGTAAAGAAGTGTTTGGATGAATTGTTCATTTCCCCCAAGTCCATCAATCTGTTCATCAGGATTTACAGCTTCGGCAGATTCTCCGCCACCAACTTGTGACAATTCAATTAAGTTGCTTATGTAAGTGGAATCAAGTACAGGAGCATTAGTTACGTCGTAGCTTGGAGAATATTCCCCTAAATAATTTACATCAGCCCCACAGTCGCCAAGTCCCCGACATAAATTATTCATCTTCTCAGTAAATTCCTTACCTAGGCAATTGCCATTCGAAACTAATTTGCACCCTCCAAAAGTTTTTGGTTCATATTGAACTATACAATTTGTAGTTGCAATTCCACAAGTAGCTTCGGCAGATGCTACAGAGCCCTCATTGTTTATATCAAATCCAATTGGGTATTGTGGCGTGCAAAAGTCAAATTTGAAATCATCATCAATGTCAACTTGGTTTACAAAGCAGGCAGAATTCAAATCACATTCTCGCAGTCTTCCACTAAAATCAGATTCTTCAAATATTAATAAGCAAGAATCAAAATCTTCATCACTGGTCATCGCAGCCTCGGCAGCAGCTCTTTCATCATTACATTCCTGGACTTTTTGTTCATTTGTCATCGTAGAATCAGTAGATCCCTCTGAAGGTAGGCATGCCTTCCAGTTATCAAGTATTTCAAAAGATTCAGCGCATTCACCTTCTGTTAATCCTTCTTCGTCATTATTATATCTAAAACAAGTGTTAGCTTCATTCAATTCACATCTTGCGTTTTTCATTGGAATAGTTTCTTCCTCGTCGGCAAAACTACTCTGAACACAAATTTCTCCCCTCATATCCGCACAAGGATTTATTTCTACCTGTCCACTGCTGCAAGCATATCTCCAATGCCTCGAGCCAGGCAAATCGTTCCCCTCTCCAATTTTCCCATCATAAACGCACCAGCTCTCTCCATTTTCATAACGCTCTCCATCAAATTCGCAAGTTGTGTCTCTGCAATAAAATTCTCCATAATTTGGAGTAATGCTTTCATCTGAAACGGGGGCACAAGTTCCTCCAAGAGCCGCCTCACAATTTCCACAACTTTTCGAATTTGCGTTTCCATCAGTTGCTCCAAAGTCACAGCTATCAACAACAGATACAACCGAGGTCCAATATTCAACATCATTTACTTTAGAAGAATCATAAATATTTGCATGATTTCCACAAGAGTCCACAAAATAAACCTCGGATTCACCGTCGATGCAAGTTGTTTCAGATGTTTTCTCACAAATTGTTTCTAGAGAAGGATCAGTGCACAATTTATTTTCATTGAAACTTCCCCCAGCTTTAAAACATTCAGCCTGAGTTTGGAATCTGCAAAGACCATCTTCAAACACGCAAGCACCAGATGGTTGGGCTTGGGCAGTCGCATAGCAAGTAAATTCATCAAGGTCTGCGTCCCAATCAATATTTTCGCTACCCGTTGCAAATTGAGCGGTACGTAATGTGCATTTTGCTATATTTTCAAAATATGTTCTTGGACCAACAACACAACAACCCTTTCTTGCCTCCGGAATATTATTACAACTTCCTTCTTGCCAGTTTTGCCCGGTTAAATCACAAGTAGTCTTCAAAACTCCTTCGTCGAAATTAATCTTTTCATCATCAAAGCAGCACCCTCTTCGACAAAAAGAAGTTTCAGGTTCAAGAGTTTCGGGGTCAAGACATGTCTGATAAGGAGCAAATTGAGCCCCCTCTTCGCAATTTGCAGCAGTAGTCGTAGCACATTGATCCCCGTTCAACGCATACGCACAACAACCAAGAACCTCCGCAGCCGATGCAAGAGGAATCATTGGTTCCTTTAATTTAGCAAATAATCCAACCAAGACAGCTTCAAGAGCAGAAACTTTTTGTGCTCTGTAATCAGAAATAATTTTTAAAGAATCTTGATTAAGGCTTGCAGTCCCCAAATTTAGCATATATGAAAATGAAAATATAGAAACAATCATTACAATCAATTCAAAACTACAAATAATTTTCTTATTCATCTCTTTTCCTCTTTTTATTAATTTTAACTAATAAAATAACCAAGCATACAATTATAACTAGAACTAAAAAAAGCTCAAAAAATATGTCATAAGTGATAAAACATGGAGCGGAATTTGTTGGAATCTCTACACAAGGAAAAATTTTATTTAAGACTTTCCCGAAATATGAAGTGTAATTGTTCATCACCAACAAAAATGCAGAAATTATAATTGTTATACCTAATATTAGTCGTTTATTTTCTTTTTTTTCAACATTTTTCATATTATTTTTATGAATCATTTTACAATCCTGGTTTAGGTGCACAGCTCCTTACTGCAAATTTAAATCGTTCTTTAGTTCTAACATGCTCGATAGAATAAACTTTGCTATCTTTCGAATATGCTTTCTTTATATTAAACTCTGGGTGCAAAAGCATGTAGCCCCCATACTCAAAGTAACAATATTCAGACTCACCATTAATAATATTTCTTGATACATCAATAAGATCATATGCCGACGACAAAATTTTAAAATCAAAATTAGAAAATTCCTGACTTGATGTTCCATCACTAATTTTTATATCTTTTTTTAATAAGACCTGAATAGAACCGGGAAGCAAATCAATAGAATAAGTTGTTTCTCCTCCGGTAACATCAAATCCTTTGCTTTCTTCTTCCACCCTGAAATTGTCAAAACAATTTTGCACTTGACTTTTTGTAGACTCTTTAATTTCCTCTTCAATTGATTTTTCCAATGCAGGTTTTAAATTGTAACAAGGTAAAAAATAATCTGCTTGATAGCATAGATGATTATATTTTTCCCCCAAATAAGAAACGGTTTTCGTCGGCTCAAGTTCACCACCATTTTCAAGGATTATAGCAAGGGAATCTTCAATCGCCTCTTTTACACAACCCTCAATAGACTGTTTAGGTGTGGTTTCTTTTGGTGAAATTAATTCATTTCTTCCAGTAAAAATTATTGCAGCAATTATTCCAACAACAAGTACAATAGCGACGATAACAAATATAGTTACCTGACCGGACTTATTATTTCTCATTTTTTCACCTCCTCTCTGGCAAACTCTTCAATTGCTGCCTCGATCAAATGAGATTTATTTCTGTATTTTCCTTTTTTTAGAATTTTATCAAGAATCTTAATGGTTTCTTCATCCACTGTCGCCGAAATTCGTTCTTTAGTCATATTATTCAGTAATACTAAATATACTTGATATTATTTAGTATTACTGGCTATATAAAAGTTTAGTCTGTTTAGAAAAATTAAGTTTTAATATAAAAATATCTTAATACCCAAATCCGCCATGTTGGGACAATACTTCTCTAGCTTGACTACCTTTAGGAAAATAATCTTCATTTACTATGTGGACATATCCTAGATTATCAGGCATTTTTTTCAAAAGACCAAATAATGTAAGCAATCTGGTTGGTAAGGAACCCCCAAAATTTCCATCTCCCGCTTCAAATATAATGGGTTTTTTAATGCCTCTTCTTCGAGAGTCTCTTACCAAGTATCTTGGTTGAACTACCCATGACTCTTTTAGATATCCCATCTCTCTTGATGTCCACTCGCTGGTTAATTTTGGTCTGTATCTGATTCCCAAATCAACTTTACGACCCAAATCTTCTTGTAAAGTGGAAACTAAATCTCCAAAAAGTTTTCTATCTTCTGTACAAGGAATGTCGGGTAGAGAAATACCTCTAAATCCAAAAGTTGGTAAAGAACTAGCCACGATTTCTGCAACTCTTTCAACATATTCTAATATATCATCTTTAGAAGGCGAAACTCGCCTACTGTCTGAAGACTGAGGCAGTATTCCTTCGAGCATGAAAATTTGTATTAAAAGGCCTATTTAAGAATTATTATACTCTTCTTTTTAATCATTCTCTACTCTTGGCGCCAAAATAAACCCTAATCCCATCCGCTCCCCTGGAAAATCAACACGCAGTGGATAGTTATCTGAGAAGTTTATTACAACCCGGTCAGCCACTTTGGAAGCTTTAACAAACTTCATTAAATATTCCAAAGAATATTTTGACCTAGCTATGCCCTTTATGGTAGCTTCATCTCCTGAAAATTCAGTTCTTGCACTATTAATTTTACCCTCGCCCTCAATCATAAAAAACCCTTCTCCGGCAATGAAAATGCAAGAATCAGCAACGACTTTAGCATCTTCTATGGCTTCTGAAAATGAAGTAGAATCAAGTTCAACTTTAGAGCTAAAATCCAAAGTGGGAATATCTTTATCCTCACGCTCAATTTCTATTAACCCTAAATTAAACACCCTTTTTACTTTATCAAAAATAGTGATTTTCAACTGATTTTCATCTTGTTCAAAAACGACATTTGACGAGGTAGAAGCCCTTCTCATAACTCTCTTTAAATCTTCCAAATTGATACCCCAGACCTCATTTCCTGCCTGGTACTCAGAAAAAGATTCCTTTGGTAACTTAAATATAACAAGCGCAACATTTGCAGGGTCCACAGCAACAATACTCATACCATCAGCAAGTAGCTTTATTCGAACCTCGGTTACAATTTCAGAAATAATATTTATAGCCTCACTAAGAAGTTTAGGCTCACCCAATTTTAAGATCATTGGAGAGAAAAACTCCCCTAGTTTTTAAGGATTATTGTGATAGAGCCCCCAATAATCCTTAAGGTATAAAATAAAACCTTTATCCTAGCACACCCAAATTCCTAAATACTTATTATTTCTTGCTCTCTTATGGCAGAAGAACCAGTAAAAGAACCCCCAAAAGAACAGGCACTCATACGAAAAGTCCAGACAATAGCTCTGTCTTATTATTCGAGAAAGGACATACAAAATGCGATTTTTGAGTTTTGCAAAAATAGAGAGTCAATAGCAAATTTCAATAACGAATTCTTTGCAAAGCGCCCAGATTGTTTTGATTATCCATCCGACATATTAAATCAGGTAAAAAATGGGGCAACATCATTTCATTGTTCTCAAGAAATTTGGAGTGACCCACTGGAAATCAAAACAGAAATGACTAAAGAGCAATATAATGAGTTAAGAACTGGTTGGGATTTTTTAATTGATATAGACTCAAAATATTTTGATTATTCAAAAATTGCTGCGCAAATTTTGATCAAGGCACTTAAGCACCATAATGTTAAAAATTTCGGAATAAAATATTCTGGTTCTAAAGGATTTCATATTATTATACCTTTCAAATCTTTTCCAGATGAAATTTCAGGAATTAAAACTAAAGACAAGTTTCCAGAATGGGCAAGATTAATTGCAATATATTTAACCTCCCTCATTCACGATGAATTAACTAGAGAAATTTTAAAATTAACAAAACAAGAAGATTTAGAAGAAGGCAAAGAATTATTTGAAACCAAATGCAAGAAATGTGGCAATATTGCAACAAAAAAAGAGATAGGAAAATATGTTTGCCCAAATTTTAAATGTAAAGCGCAAGTTGAAAGCATGAAATCAAACCGAAAAGAGATGATTTGCCCTTCTTGCAACGGTAGAATGAATAGGACGGCCAAGGAAGAAGTTTATTTTTGTGAAAATTGCAAAATAAACTCTAAAAAATTCCCTCAAAGTTTTGTCCAAATCGCTAAAATGAAAGAATTAATCGATTCTGTTGATTTAGTTCTTGTTTCCCCCCGTCATCTTTTTCGAGCTCCTTATTCTCTGCACGAAAAAACAGCCTTTGCTTCAATAGTTATAGACGAATCACAGTTAAAAGATTTCAAACCAACAGACGCCGACCCATTAAAAATAAATAATGTAAAAAATTATATGCCAACAGTCATTCCTGGGCAAGCAAAAGACCTTCTAATGCAGGCACTAGACTACGCCGAAAAAAAAGAAATAAAATCTCCCCAATTTACTGGGCAATCAATCGATTTGAAAGGCCTAAAAATTACAGAGGACATGTACCCACCAATAATAAAAAAACTTCTTAAAGGCATTCCGGGGGATGGAAGAAAAAGAGCTCTTTCAATAATCCTTTCTTTTTTTAGTAGTCTTGAATTTCCAAAAGAATTTATTGAAGAAAAAATAAATGAATGGAACATTAAAAATCATCTTCCATTAAAAGAAGGTTACATCAAATCCCAAGTCGATTGGTATTCTAAAAATAAAAGGTTGCCCCCAAATTATGATAAGCCAATATACAAAGAATTCGGAAATTTAGACCCCATAGAAATGGCAATAAAAAACCCAATAAACTACACGATTAAATTGGCAATGAGGGCGTCGGGAAACAATAAGAGAAAATAATAGATTAACAATAAAAAGGACCAACTAGTAGTAAAAATTTTCAACAAAACTTAAATAGTAAAAAATGATAATCATTTTATGACAAAGAAATCCACTGCACCAGCAAGAACTGCAGAAAGCAGATTAAAAGAACTTCTAAAAGGAGCTAATCCTACAAGTATTACCATTGCCACCGGAGATATTTGCTACGGGGCACAAGGAAAAATGTTTAAGTTATATTCAGACGGTTTTGAACTTGACGATAAAGTTAATTTAACTTTATATGTTCAACCTAGAAATCTTATTTTTAGTTTTTGATATTGATAAAGCTCTTCCTCGTTGACTACCCCTCTCCAAAGATTGCTATAGCTAACAATCTTTATAAATAATCAATCCTTCAGTATAAAATGAAAAAGGGTGGTGCACTACTAATATTATTCTCAATATTTTTTATCTCACTAGCCTCAGCATTTAATCAATCAGATATAACAAAAGGATTTCAGTGTTTGGAAGAAAAGGCTGGTGACTGTTCTGCCCTATCAAACCAAGAATTAGCCCTAACAATTTTAGCAACCCCAGATAATATTTTCAGCAAATGTGTCTCAGAGTTAAAAGCTAAGAAAACAAATTCAAATTGGGGAAATGTTCGGGATACAGCTCTTGCAGTTTTGGCGTTAAATCACGCAAAAGAATCAACCAAAGATGCTGAAGAGTGGTTATTAAATCAAACAAGAACTCCAACAGACCTTGAGTGGTATATCCAGCAAGATTCAAATTCTGCAACCGAGTGCGTATTCAGTTATAGTGGTCAAGATTATCCAGTAACAATTGGCGAAAACAAAAAGATAAGTGCCGACGCTGGAACATGTCTTACGAGAGCCCAATCAAACTTTTGGTTTAAAATAAATCCATCATGCTATGATAAAGAATTTTCAATAGAATGTGATAAAGCTTTCATTGGAAGTCTTTTATACAAAAGCCCAAATTCAGAGACCATTCATGTTTTAGAAGGAACAGAATCATCCCCGGCATTTGGTTCAATTAAATTAACAGTAAATTCAAAATGTTTTGGTTCAAGCTCTTGTGATTATGAAGCAACTGCCTGGGCAGTTAGCGCACTTCTTCGAACAGGGCATGTTATTACTAATTACTTGCCATACCTAATAGCACAAAGTGAAACTAATGAAAGATTCTTGCCAAACGCATTCATTTACATGGCTACAAATTATAATGACTATGCAACAAAGCTTGTTTCAGAAGTTAAACTAGGAAATTATTGGCTTGCTTCAAATTCTGCTTACAATAAATTTTACGATACTGCTCTTGCACTAGTTTCTCTTGGCAGTTCTTCAGCAGAACAAGTCCAAAAATCAAAAGACTGGCTAGTCTTTTCACAAGGAACAAACGGTTGTTGGCAAAATTCAATTAGGGATACATCGATTGTCCTTTGGGCATTAACGGGAAAACCCGGCAAGAGTAGTGGGGTAGGTAATGCGACCGGTTCAACTTCTTATTGCAAGGATGCAAATTACTTTTGTATTCCAACTGCTGAATGTCCTAGCATCGAAAATGTTGGGGCTAATTATTTTTGCCCATCATTATCAGAAACTTGCTGTATAAAAGAAAATTTGAAAACCTGTTCGGCTCTTGGTGGTTCATTATGTGGTGCTGACGAAGTTTGTGTTGGAAATGAAAAGAAGGCTTTAGATTCAAACGCATGTTGTACGGGTGAATGTGTTCCTAGACAGCTTGAAAATGAATGTGAAGCAAATTTCTACACTTGCGCAAATTCATGTTCAGATTCTCAAGAAGCAGTGAGTCTATTTGCTTGTGACGGCGGTCAAGTTTGCTGTAAAACAAAAACAGAAAGTGAAAGTAGCGGAAGTCTTTGGTGGTTATGGCTTTTGATAATATTATTAATTATAGCAATATTAGCTTGGGTATTCAGGGCTCGACTTAAAGCATTTTGGTTCAAGATAAAGAACAGAAAGAAGGGCGGATCAACGTCAACAACTTCATCAGGCCAAGGTCCAAGAGGCCCACCAATGCCACCAGCCCCAATGTTTGCATCTAGGCCTAGACCCCAAATGGTAAATCAAAGCAGTTACAGAGGTTACGACCGACGAGATAAAGAAATGTCAGACACATTCAAGAAACTACGAGATTTGTCTAAATAATTATGTTTTATTCAATTCCTTCAATAATCTTTCTAAATCTCCAAGAGTTAACCAAACATCTCCTATTAGCTCAGTTTCCATTTTACCACTCTGATACCTATGCAATCTTTTAGCAACCAGCTGGGCAGTCTTCCCATCAGTAACTTGTATGGCTAAAAGGCTATACCAAATTGTTTCTGTAGGGTTATCCGCTCTTTTAACATTCTTTAGAACTTCATCCCAACTAGTTCCTTCATATACTACAATATCATCCTTTTCTTTTTTTAACAGATACTGATCTCTAGTCATTTATAATTAAACTCTTCAAAGTTTAAAAATTCATCCTAAATTCTTTTCCATGATCTTCGAATCCAAGTCTTTCATACCATCTATGGACTTCTGGTCTTGAGTATCGGCTCGTGCAAATTAATTTATAACATCCAGACTTTTTAGCTTCTTCAATGATAGCTTTAACAAGGGCAGAACCGACACCGGTTCCACGAGTAGACGGATCAACATGTACATCTTCTAAAAATCCAAAAGGCTCTTTGTGTAAATCATTGTATAAAACATAAAGATAAGCTCTCCCAACTTCCCTACCATCTCTTTCAAAGCTTATTCTTCTTCCACGAGCACCAACTTCCCTGTTTACCAAATTCATTAAATTATATCCTAGCCTAAGTATAAAAGCATTTTTATAAAATAACAACCACATAATTTATTAATCCCCCTCGCCAAATCCTTCAATGAAACGAGGTACATTCTTATTTTTATTAATATTAATTCCATTAGCATCAGCAATTCCCGGAGTAACCTTTCAGCATAATGAAACCATTGCAGGAGAAACAATTTTTGGTTCAATTGAAAACCCGGGTGGGTTTGCACAAGATTTATCATCCCAAAACATTAAATTTTTTGAAGGAAGAAAAGAAATTTTCATGGAACATGACGTTCTTTTCAACAATAATTCCTATTATTTTTACGTTTATTCCACACGAACAGGAAACTTCACAATTAAATTTTCAGATATATTATACAAAGAAGAAGGAATATTAAAAGAGTATAATAGCGAAATGCCATTAGTCATCACAGATGGGAAATTTTTTTCGCAAGCCGAAAATAAAACAATAAAACAAATCCTCTCAATCAAACCAGGCTTTTTCTTTTCTACGCAAGTCCCCTCGATTAAATTGACAAACAAAGGAGATATAATCCTAAATATAACTTTTAATGAAGAAGAAATATCTTTGCAACCATTCGAAACAAAGTCCGTAGAATTTGAACCAACAGAAACATTTTCTTTTGCAAAATTTTCAACTTATAAGGAATTTTTGGTTCCAATAGTCTATTTATCCGCTGGAGGTATTGTATATACTGCCCCAGACAACCCGCTTCTAAAAGCAAGCCCAAATGTAATTTTTGCAAATATCATTTTAGGCGAGACAAATGAGCAGATAATTCAATTATTTAATTTAGGCGACGAAAATATGACCGAGTTTAAAATTTCCGCTAGCCAATCTTTTGTAGATTTCAATACTTTTGATGAAATACCCGCCAGAGGAATTCATAATTTGAGTTTAGAAATAACTCCGGATAGGGACGGATTTATCGATGGAGAACTAAATATTTCCTACTTACAATCAAACAAAACCCATCTTTTAAGAATCCCGATAAGCCTATACGTTCTTCCAAAAGGTAGTTCTACAAATGATTTCAAAGAGACAAACCAAACCTGCGAGGTAGCTGGCGGAATTGTTTGCGAAGAATCCTGTGACGGCAGTGCCAAGTTTACCAGTGATGGTCAATACTGTTGTTTTGGTACTTGCGTTCCTTATGATATAACCGATTCATCAGGCGACGATAGTAGTGGTGGGAGTGGGGGCAGTAGTGGTTGGATTTGGGCAATTATCATTTTTGCAGTCTTAGGGGGAGTAGGATTTTGGATTTATAAAAGAAAGAAAAAAGTAAAAAACCCAAGCGCCGAAGATAAAATCAAAGAATCAAGCGAAAAATATTCAAAAAGAATACAAGGTGGGCTTGAAAGATAACTAATAAATTATATTTAATCTCTCTGCAGCATCTTCTAAATCAGACCTTGAAGTAGGAAGTCTCATGAATCTAACTAATTCGTCTAGTTTAGAAGAAGAAATAAGATACCCCAAATTTCTACCAGTATACCTAAAACCTTCTTTTCTTAAGTCAACTGCTAAACCACTTTTTTTGAAAGCCTCTAAGAATTCATTATATCTCCTTCTAATGCCTAATTCCTCAGACATTAATGAAAGCTGGCGTGCACTATATCCGGGTTCCCCATATCTTGCTCTGAATTGAGCATGCATTCCATCTACCATAAAAATTAATTATAATTTATCTTTATAAACTTTCTTAAATTAACCACGACAATTTTTATAAACTTTCAATTTGAAAGACTTTTATGGAATTAGCAGATTTAGTTTACGAAAAAAGACCAGAAAAACTCTTCAAAAGACTAATAAGCATATATCAACTTTCTCAAAGGGAAATAGATTCTATAAAAAGATTCCAAGAAACAAGAAATCTTGCAATATCTTATGAAACAAGTTCTGGAACAGGATTACAAGGTTCAAAAGATAGAGAAAGAGGCGAAAAAATGGTTCAAGAATCTTCGAGAGTTTTTGAACCAATAATTAGACAACTTTTTATCCCTCAAGGATTCGAAGGTTATATTCCAATGGTCTTTTATGGTGATGAATTAAATGTAAGTTTGAAAGGACCCAATTTAGAGTTAATGTCTGTGGAAAATAAGCCAGTTAATCTCGAACCAGGATTTTGGATCACTAATCCAAGAGAGGGAATTATAGAAGTGGAATCTCATCTATCGATGGCGGGAGATTCTAGAAGTTATGACCATTATTTACCAATTTTAGCAGACGCTTACAATAGAATGACTAAAGGTCGAGCAGATGGCAGAGAAATGCCCCGCATAATTATGCCCGGAGGTGTTTTAGAAGTAGGAGAAGCAATGTTAGTTAAGATGGCAGCAGATTTGTTGAAGGAGATGTGTAAAAAACATTTTCCAATAGAAAGATTACATGATTTATGCACACTAAAAACGGAAGCCGATTACGAGTGTGGTGAAGAAGACGGTAGAAAGAATATTATCGTAAGAACACTCAGAGAAGGTTATGATAGATTGATCGATAGGTGTTTAAGAAGAAATAATTAATCACTTCTTTTTCTTCTTAGAATCTTTCTTACCTTTTCCAATACTCTTAGACTTCTTCATTTCTTTTTCCTTCTTTCTTATCTCTTCAACTTGCTTTTGACCTAATGGAACCCCACCAGCCCTTACAATTTCTAATTCCTTAGTCATCTGGTCGATTCTTATTTTTGCAATCTTTGCAAGTTCATCATACCTATGAAGTCTTCCTGACAAATTGTTCAAAAGTGCCGTTGCCTCGTGCATATCAAGACTAACTTTTGATGGTTCAATTATTTCAACAGAAGAAGGCATAAAATCAAACATGGTATCAATCATTCGTGAGAATGTTTCAGTTTCAAAATCAGCCTCGGCAAAGCAGGTGTACATTCCTTTTGCATCTTTTACTTCTACAGGTTCACTTATTTTAATAGAAACAACCTTGATATCTTTCACTTCATTTAATATCATAACATGCTTACTAAGCATTTCTTTAACATAAGGCGCTGGAGACCCCGCCATCTCAACAATCATTATTGCTCTAACCATTTCAAGAGAAGAAAAAATAGACTTTTAAGTTTATTGATATAAAATAATGCAAAATAAATTAACCAATATTAGCAATTAAAATTAAAACTAACCTCCCGTCTAAGAACACAAAACCTTACTAAACACGCTTCTTAATCAACAATAAGATAAAAAATATCAAAAATAAGGAAAAAACATAAGACAAATATTTAACAACTTTTGAGCTCTTTGATTCATAAACTAAATTTTTCTCATCTTCCATTAATTCTTCATCCGATTCTTTTGGAGCAGAAAGTAAAATTGCCCCGCCAGTTACAATTGAACTAAAATTTCCAGTCTCTTCTGCAATATCATCATCATCCCTCTCATCGTTACTAGATTTTTTATTATTGCTTGAGATTTCCTCATTTTCATCATTAGAATTATCTAAAGGTACATTATCTTCTTCAATTATCTCACCTTTCAAAACCTTTATTGAAAAATTGAATGATTCAGTAGAACCAACCTTTCTTAGTTTAATAAGACCGTCCAAGTTTCCCGATTCTTCAATTATTACTCTCACATCTTCTTCACTTCCAGCCTCTATAAATTCCTTTAAATAATAAAAAGAAGACTGAAAAGAGCTCTTATCGGAATCATAAAGCTTAGCAATATTCTCCCCATTTTTCTGCAGATCCAATTTAAAGTCATACACCCCATCAGCATCGAATATTTCTAAGTTACAAGTAAATTCAACGTTTTGAGTAACGGTCTCCGGGCAATCAAAATCAGCCGTTAAAGCGTAAGCATAGGGAATTGCAAGAATCAACAAGATAATTAGATATTTCATAAATTTCCACATTTTAGAAATTTATAAGGAATGTTATAGTGAGATAGTTATCATTATTTAATATATTATGGCGCCTATTGTTACAATAGCATTTATGAAAAACCATAATATCATGTTTATTAAAATTACTTTGTCTCTATGAACTGCCCCATAAATTATCCAAGGAATGTTAAGTAAAACATAAGAACCCCACGTCAAAGCCGAAACTCCGGAAGCGCTTTGATAATAAAATATTTTCCATATCTGGGGCAAAGTCATTATTGGAGAAAGAATAGCAACAATTAACATTAATTTATCAAGGAAATTTATCCAAGGGCTTGGGTGGGGGTATTCTTTCAAATTCTTATTATGCGCCCTTTTTCTCTTATGCATGTGGTGAAGACCACCTTCAAATTTCATCTCATTCGCTCCTCTATTTTCTCAAAGTTAGTATATTCAACCCTTATTTTATTCTTTTCCTTTACCTTTTTAGCAACCAAAAACTCCGCAAATATCTCATTTTCCATATACCATTTAGCTTTTAATTTTTCTTCCCTCGACAAATTTCCAGAAACTTTGACTTCTACCCCTATAACTTTGTATCTGCCCACACCCATTTTTTGCATCGCAATAAAATCTGGAAAGCCACTTCCAAGCATCATAGCTTTACTAAAAGGATTAAATTTCTTTTTCGCAGGAATTATTTTTTTCTCAATCAAATCAACATTATTGCTCCATTTATCAACAATCCAACCTTTACCTTCCAAATCTTTTCTAACATGCAGTTCAAATTGAGAACCGCTGGCCTTAGATTTCTTGCCTTTTTCAATTTCCGATTTCTTTTTCAGAATCAAATTTCCTTTCTCATCAAAATCAGACTCATACTCAAACTCTTTTGTGGGCGTTGGCAACTCCATAAAATAAGAAAGAGCCTAATTGTTATAAAGGTTTATGTATCACCGAGCCTATTAACCAGATGGTAAAAGATACTTTTTTATTTTATCTTCATATAATAACAATTATTATCTTTAACTTATCCTTTCTTTTATTTGACTATAGACTAATAATCCTTGGAGTTTTTTTGTATTACCTCCAGATCTTTATTTTTGGAAACTGTATATTAACTACACTTCAATTTGGTAAAAGTAAAAATAACAGCTTTTATCATTATCTGCTAGATAAACTTGGCATTAAATTAAGAAAAGAAAACGTCAATTTCTTTATTATTTACGTAAAACCATCACTTGTAATCATCATTTCATTAATGTGGCAATTAATACTTAATTTTACACCATTAATATTTTAGATAAATCTAGAGATCCCGCGCCAAAATCGTTCTTCTATTATTTGCTAAGGCTCTGCTTTCAGCCTTTTTTATCATCTCTTCAACTTTCTTTTCTAGTTCGACCTCTACCTCATCAGCGACGGATAATTCCGTATAATTCCTAATTTTGCTTTTATTTATTAGCCCCATTATTTGACTAACTTGAAATCTTTAGTTAATTTTTCAACAAGAGATTTTTTGCCATAAATCAAAACCCCAAGATATTCTACATCTTTTCTATTTTTGTTTGATGTAATTTCAATTACTTTTCGATCATCCGTTGTTTCCATCATTTCTCGCGTGAACTCAGAAACATCCAATTCATTCTTTCTAGCCACATCAGCTAATTCCATTAATTCCTTATTTGAATGACCTTCTTTAATCATGATAGCGTGCTGAATGTTTAGTGTAATCTTTTCACCATCTTTTGTGTGAATTATATCTTGCATTAAAAGTTGTCTTCCTCTTCTTGAAGCAAATGAAGCATTCAAGTGAGCAACAGTATTCATTTCCTGCCACTTTTCCATATTTAGTCCTTTATTTATCAAAACAACAGCCATCATAGATTTTTGAGCCTTTCCAGTTTCAGCAATTTCATGTTCTTCCGGTCTCATCAAAGGGAACACAACACATTCTCTAAGAGGTCTACCAACCAAGAATGCAAATAATCTCTCACTTACCCCAAACCCACATGCCGGAGGCATCCCATATTTTAATGCTTCAACAAAACCCTCATCATGCTCTTGTGCATCAGTGTCTCCCGCCTCTTTTAATTTTCTCTGCTCTTTGAATCTTTCTTCTTGGTCTAAAGCGTCATTCAATTCACTATATCCATTTCCTACTTCACTTCCTGCTAAGATTACTTGAAACTGTTGAACCTTTCGAGGGTCTTTTTCCATTCTTTTTGCTAGTGGGGTGAGTTCAACAGGTTGTCCAACTAAAAATCCGGGACCAGATATTTCTTTTCGAACACTTTTCCATAAAAGATCAATTAATCTCCACTTATCGACGTGCGTTTCATATTCAATTCCAAGCGTATCAAGTTTTTTCATAATAGTTTCCTTATCAGATTTGTAAATATCAATTCCTCTTTTTTCTTTTATTAGTTTTTCAAAATCATATTTAATCCATTTTTTTGCCAAATCAACCTTATGACCATTATATTCAAATTTTGTTGTCCCGATTGTTTCTTTACAAACTTTTTTGTACATCTCTTCAACCAACTTCATTCCATCTTCATAATTTGCATATCCCCAATAAAATTCCATTTGAGAATAATCCTGCAAGTGTTCAGCATCCATTCCTTCATTCCTAAATTGCCTCCCAATTTCAAAGGTTTTCTCATAACCTGCAACAAGAAGTTTCTTTTGCCAAAGTTCTCCCATGGAAATTCGAAGGAACACATCTAAATCTAATGCATTATGATGTGTCGAAAAAGGCGTCGCTGCCGCTCCGCCAGCAGAGTTTTCCAAAACAGGAGTTTCAACCTCCAAGAACTCGCGCTCAATCAAAAAATTTCTAATACTTGCCCAAAACTTTTGCTTTTTAATAAAAAGTTCTTTGACATTTTCATTCATGATTATATCTAAATATCTTTTTCGTAGTTTTTCTTCTTCATCCTGCAATCCCTTATGTTTGTCTGGCAATGGCAATATCGACTTAGTAAGCAAATGAATCTCCTTAGCTAAAATAGAAATTTCTCCTGTTTTAGTGTTTACAACTTCCCCCTTAACACCAACAATATCTCCTGAATCAATTTTTTTAAGCATTTCAATAGCGGTTTCGGGACTATCTCCGGACCTAACCATTATTTGAATTTGCCCCTTCAAATCTTGCAGGGCAAAAAACGAAAGGCTTCCAAAATCTCTTTTTATCATTACTCTGCCCGCAACAACTTTTTTCTTTCCAGACTTTTCTTCTTTCTTAAGTTTTGCAAATTCTTTTTTTATGTCAATAGAATATTCCTTTTCATCAATCAATTCAAATCTATTAGGATAAGGATTAATTCCTTCTTTTCGCAAACTTTCGATCTTCTTTATTCTCTCATCAATCATCTGTTTTTCTCTACCTTTAGTCTCTTCCATTTTATATCCTCAAGATTTTAAAATCTTTAAATTCTCCCGACCATTTTTTTTCTTCAGTTAAAACATCTCTAATCATAGAATGCGCTGGCCCCTTCTTGATAACTTCAGTTATCCTCTCAATAGATTCCTTCTCTCCTTCAAGAATCACTTCGACACTTCGGTCATCCATATTCCTAACAAACCCTTTAAGTCCTAGTTTATCGGCATTTTCCTTCACAAACTGCCTAAAAAACACTCCCTGAACCGTTCCATGAACGACCAATTTTGCAGCTGATTTCACCATAATTCAAAAGAATAATCTTTCGTTTTTATACTTAATCATCCCAAAATTCTTTAGCAACTTCCCTTAAAACACCCCTCACTTGGGGCGGATAAGAATCAAATTCTTCCTGAAAAACTTTAACACCATCATCGCTTAATCTATAATGTGGCAAACTAAAATCGTAATACAAATATTGATTAAAAAAGAAGAAAAAATTATCAATCATTCCCCCATCATCTGTAAAACCCTCAAGTCTAGAATATTTCTTTCCGGTTTCATCAAAGCGCCTTCTTAAATCTTCAATTTGAAATGGATTCCTATCAGGTTTAAGTAAAAGAATCCCCATCATAATTTCACTACCCCCAACTTCTTCCAAAGTTTTTTCCAAAGGGATAGTTTTCATAAAAAAAGAAGTTTAATCCTGAATATAAATTTAATTATAGCCTAATAGACACTTAATGTTTTATGAATGTAATAACTCTTTAGATGGCTGGTTCAACAAAATTTATTATTAATTACCCCCGACCATTATTATTCATTACTAGATCAGTCAATCCAAGTTAGGTATCTTTGAGCAAAGCTCAACTAATTTTTCTATCCATTTCATTATGGACAATTGTCACAACTTGGCTAGCAAAAAGAATTTTTGGGCTAACCGAAATCTTATCAATTCGTTTCAATAACTTTCTTTTTTCAGCAGGAAATCCATCTTGGTCGCCTAAAATAAGCACTTCATTTCCCTTAAATTCAAATTCCCTAATATCTTCCCCACCCCCATCCAATAAGAATACATTTTTTCCACCTTCATCCATCTCTTTTACAAGTGCTTCAAAACTTTTTCGTTCAATTGAGCACCCAGGATAAATCTCCTTTAATTCTCCTCTTTCTTTTGGGGCTTTGTATAGCATTCTTTTAATTAGACCAGCAACGTCTTTTTTTGAAATAGGCATGTCCTCGTGATATTCAAAAATAAGATGCATCCCGGGAAAAGGTTGTCCATCAAAAATCATATGTAACTTTACATCTTTTCTAACATCATGACTTAAAAAAAATACGGCAATAAGCACATTGCAAGCAATGTCGAGGCGTCCAGCCTTCATCAAATCATCTCCAATAAGATTTCCAGCCGTCACAGCATTTTTCGAGTAATAAACGAATTCTCTCATTAAATTAAATAGCTAAATGGTTTAAAAATCTCTTCCTTTTCTTAATCTTCATCCTCTCAATAGCATATCGAAGAGTAGTCCTTGGAATTTTGTTATAGTTTCCAATTATAAAATCTTCAACTTTTTTTGGTTTTTTCTTCCAAGATTCTCGTAGCATCCACCCAACAGCCTTATGAATCAAATCTTGCCTATCCTCTAACAAAATCTTTGATATCTTTAAACATTCATCAACATAACCTTTTTTGATAAAAGGCAGCGTCGCAACAATCGAGATTCTTCTCTCCCATAAATTATCCGATTTAGCTAATTTGTATAAAACCCATATTTCTTTTTGGTTTTCCAACAGATAATTTCCAACTATCTTCGGGGCAGAACAATCAACCAAATCCCAGTTATTCACAAGTTTTGCATTTTTAAAATAAAAGTTGAACACCCTCTCCTTATTTTTTTTATACAATTCATTTAAAATAATCAATCCGGAAAGACGAACTTCATGAATTGGTGATTTTAAAATATTTTTCATTTCATTCAAACCAAATTTCCCATAAAACTGTTTTGAAGCAATTCTAATGTCTGGAACACTAACCCCAATAAAAATATCATCTTTTGAATATCTTGGTTTGAAAAACCATTCATTTGATTTTTTTCTTTTCAAACTAGAATATTTTTTCAGCGCCGATTCTAATTGTTTCATAATTAAATTATCCCTTAATTAATTTAATTAATAACCTTTTTATGTTTAATCCCGTTGATATGTGATAATTGTTCTTCCAAAAATTAAACCCTTGGTAAATCTTACCAACCCATTCAAATCTCCAAGATTAAAACCCTCTCCAGGTTGTATTTGATAATCTGCATGATAATAATCTATTCCTTTTCTATTATTACTTCCATTTGGTTCCCCCACTCTGGTTCTTACAACATTTTTAATTGCGGGGTCAGATGATAAATAAATCCTAGAATCCATCAACTGGGCAGTAGTTTCCTTCCTCGGCTTCCCTACCCTATAAGGCACCCCTGCCCTGTCTAATACCCCAACTATCTCCTCAAAGCTTACTCCGGAAACCTTTCTTAGTCCTTTAATTGCCATTAATTTTAACTGCCAACATTTTAGCTATATTTAGTTTTAACCAAAAACCAAAACTCCCTCTTGTTTCATTACTATCTAAATCAGAAAGAATTCTATTTGTATAAGAAAAACTAGAACTTTCAAAATCTTCTGATTTCTCTCCAAAAGAAGACCTATCAGCCAAAGTAGAACAATCAACAAGCGCAGTTCCTTTATCAGAAGAAATAAAATCTTCAATTATACCATCCTTAAAAGTTAAGCCTTGAGAATGGAGCCTTCCCAAGAAGTTTAGTAAACCTACCATTTCTCTTATACTGGGATTTTTAGTCCCATAAGGTTTTCCGGGAAAAAATTCTTTAACAATACCTGGAACAGATTCTAAATCGCTAAAAGTATACAATCCAATACCCCGTGCTTCACATTTTGCCGGAAGTTTTACCTTTTTTCCACCAATGTGAATCTTTACATAAGCTTTAGGCTCAGGAACTAAAAAGCCCCTACTTCTTAACAGTTTATAATTTTCAAATTCCTCGCTAGATACATGGGCGCTTTTAGGAGAATAAATCTTGATACACTCTCTTTCACCAAGCCTTAAAACAAGCCCCTCCACTCCATGCCCAACAATTCTTTCATGGGGTAGATCTTCCCAGTTAATAGTTTGATCGTATTTCATATGCTAAAAATCACTTCTTCAAAACTTGTCTTCGAGGAGTAACTTTCTTTTCATGAACTCCGGTCTCAGTATGCTTAGTTTTTTTCGCTGAAGCTTCTTGTCTTGCAAGACCAGCCTCAACACTTGATTTTTCTTTCTCTTTTACATCAGTCTTTTGTTCTTCAGTTTTCGTTTTCTCTCCTTCTTCAATGTGGTCGTTTTCTTTAACGTGTTTAGGAGTTTTTACATTTAGCTTGTCATCTGCGAGTTTTCTCTTTTGATCTCGGGCCATATCAAATTTAACTTTTTCTGGTATATCTGCTAATTCTACATAAACAATTCCACCTATCTTCTTTGCTTTAACTTTAATTTTATGCCAAGGGTTTGCAATTCCCCTAAACCACATTTCATTATTCAAATATTTGTCAATTTTTATCTTTCTTGTATCTCGGTCTTCCACTCTCATGTGTTTTGCAAGGAATTTTCGTATCGACCAAATTGCTTTTTTTGCTCTTCGGTAATATGCGACTTTTAAAATATCTTTTCTAAGTGGAATCACATATTCTCGTTCAAGTTCGACAATATCTTTCTTAACTTCAAGACCTTTAGAAGATTTCTTTTCAACAGCAGGTTTACTAAAAGATTTCGCTGGTTCACTATCTTTCTTCTTATCAGAACTTGCAAAATCTTTTCCAACTTCCTTTTTGACTTCTTCATGTTTATGATCGTGCGCGTGATCATGTGCATGGTCGTGTCCTTCATGATTATGGGTTTCAGTTTTTGTTTCAACTTTCTTTGCTTCACTAGGTTTAGCTTTCTTTTCTATTTTCTTTTCTTCAATTTTTTTAGCTTGTTCTTCTACCATTTCTTTATCCTAACTGCGTCTTCCTTGCAGTTCTAGGTTTAATTTTCATTTTCGTTCTTCTCCAAGATCTTCGAACATGAGTCATAGCTGAAGGATGAACTCTTTTTCCCTTGCCATATTTTTTTATAACTGTCCAAAATGGTGCCCATTTTGTTTGCTTTCCTCTTTTATCCAAATAAACTTTCTTCAAACTTCTAGCTTTTAATTTTCTGCTTACCATCTTATTCTTCTTCTCCCTCGCTTTCTTCGTTTATTGTTTCTCCCATTTCTTCTTCTTGAACTGCGACCATTCCTTTAATCTTAAAGCTTTCATAATCTGGGCCGATTTTCTTTTCTACTTCAATAGAATCCAAAAAGTCTCTTCCCTTTTGTGTAAGTCTTCTTCCAAATTGTAATTTGCTCATTCTTTCAACAAGTCCTGCCTTTTCAGCTTGCTGTAAAATTAATCTGATTATTTTTCCACCAGCTTTTCTAAATTCATCAGGAACTACTCCTCTGTCTTTTTTAGAACCATATTTTACTCTAAGACGACCAACTCCAACAACACCTTTAATGTAAAGTTGTCGTAGAATTGAAGCAGCTCTGATAAACCAAAAATCATATTTGAATGGTGGTCGTTGTTTCGCTGTTCCACTTTTTACAAAATAAGCCCATTCAGGAACACTAAACTCCGGAATTTTCTTCAAAGCCTCTGCTAACGCTGGTATGTATTTATCTGGATTCTTTTCAAATATTGTCTTTGCCATTATTCTATTTTCCTAGTCGAGCCTTTCTTTCGAAAGTAAATCGCACAGTAGTGCTTAAACTCTAAATGTCTTGAGATTAAGTGGTTTAAAAGGCTTTTGATGGTTTATTTTTACTAAACTTTTTCTACCTTCTTTCTAAATCTCATCACCGTCAAAACATATCCGATAAGTCTGTACTTATAAGTTGGACCCAAGTGTTCAATCAACTTCTTCGCTATCTCGTCAGCCTCGGCTTTGTTCCTCGTGGCCGAACGTAAAATTGAAATCTTAATCATTCGCTCATTTTTGAAAACACCTTTAATTTGCTCAATAAATTCAGGAGTCAACCCATGTTTGCCCATTTGGAATCTCTTTATTGGTTTCATTATTTTATTAATTTTAGAACCTTTATAACCATTGACATTTCAAAATGTAAAGGCCGTTGACGAGGATTTATAATACTTAAAATCTTAACTCACTCATGAATTGGGGTGTATTTGTAGCTGCGATCGCAAGTTTTATTTTTGGATGGCTATTTTATTCAAATGTTTTGTTTGGTCCCCTTTGGCTTAAACTATCCAAAATAGATAAAAAAGAGCAAAAAGAAATGGCGAGCTCACCCATGGCTGGAAGAATGATTACAGCATTGATTTCTTCGATAGTAACGGCTTGGGTTCTTTTGTTTTTTATGGGTAAACTCACAATCAATTCTTACTCTGGAGCTATTCCTTTGGTATTCAAAATCTGGTTAGGATTTTTGGTTAGCACAACTTTAATCGGCGGGGTTCTTTGGGAAAATAAATCGGTAAAGTTATTTTTCTTGAATTCTATTTACTGGCTTCTTAATTTAATAATAATCTCTTTTGTTTTACTTTCTTTCTATTAAAGAATTTGCAATTGTTCTAATCTCAAAATATCCCTTTTTTTAACCTTTATCGTATCCTCTTTGTTCCCCACACTCCAAGTTCCTTCTTTCATACTTTCATCTTTATTCATATCCTTCTTCAAAAAAACATTTACTACAACATCTTTTTTGTTATCTCTCCAGTCTTGAGAGTGTTTAGCACAAAAAACGGCAGCTTCCTTTATCTCTTCCTTTGTTGGTTCTTCACCAACATTCACAAAAGGGCTTCCAGGAGACGCCGTATGCAACATCGTATCATTTTTTTTGGCTGTTTCAACTAATTCATCATTGGTAGCAGAATCTTTTCCCATGAAAATTTCCCTACCTGTCGATAAAACATATTTTCGAAATGTCATAAATAAAATGAGTAAAATAACTTTATATCCTTTCCCAACACAGATAAGAGTGTTATCAATAATCTTTTAAATCTCTCAAGACCCTTATAGAGTATGGAAAACAACAAGAAGCTAGGGATTATTTTGATGGTTATTTCCTTGGTTATTGGTTTAATTTTTGTCTATTATATATTAAACTTAAGCGAAAAATCTGTAGAGCTCGGATGTTTCAATGATGAAGATTGTATCGCCATTGAACGAGGGTTATCTGTCTCCCACATAGCAGTGGGCATTCTTTCTTTTATACTTTCGTTGGGCTTTTATTTAATTGTATTCAATAAAGAAAATATAGTCAAACAGAAAAAATATGATATAAGTAAGCTAAATAAGGAAGAAAGGGGAATATTTTCTTTTATAAGAGAAAATAAAGACGACGGAGTCTACCAAAGTAGCATAATTGAAAAGTTTGGCCTTCAAAAATCAAAAGTGTCAAGAATTTTGGATAAACTAGAAAGACTTAATTTGATTGAAAGAAAGAGAAGGGGGATGACAAATATCATTTTATTGAAGTAGAACTAGTTTCACGTTATCTTTATAAGGAGTATTTTTGGCTATTTTATAATGAGGCGAATTAAATGAACCTAAAAAGTTCCTTTTCAGTTTTGAAGAATATCTTTTCCAATTGGAAATATGTCTTTATTACAGTAATTTTTGCATTCATTTTTTATATGCTAAATGTTTTGATCTTAGACATCACAACAGTTCATGCAGTTTCAACTTCAGTCGGATTGTTTAGTTCAATAAAAACACTTTTTTCGTTAGCATTCAACCTCGTTTATGTAATAAGATTAAGTTCCTTTATTACAATAATTCTAATCAGCATTCTTTTTGGAATTTTCGTAAGTCTTTTAATTTGTAAAACTAATTTAAACATACAAACAAAAGAGAAAAAAGCTAGTTTTTTAGGCTGGTTTGCAGTTTTCCTGGCATTCTTAATTCCAGGCTGCACCATCTGCGGTGTTGGACTTTTATCTTTGTTTGGATTAAGCGCAGGAGCGTTATCTTTCCTGCCCCAAAAAGGCCTCGAAATATCGTTGTTATCAATAGCGATACTTTTATTTACCATCTTTAAGTTATCTGAAAATATGTACGCTTGTAAAACATTAATATTTAATAACTCTAAAGAAGACTCAAAAGATATGAGGAAGTTGAAAGCAAGTTTAAAGAACAAGCATGCAAATTTCACCAAACTTAGAAAGTTGAAAGGAGGATCAATAAAATAAAATAATGACAGAATCAATAACAATTAGTAAAAACACTTTATGGAAAGTGGCAACCGTCGTTTTAGCAATTGTAGTAATTTGGCTTTTATTCTTTAAGGGTGGAAGTTCAAACAATTCAAACGACAATGTTAATGCGGACACGGGCAAACCCGTGGATACAAGTGCTTTAGAAGATTCAACACTTTTCCCTAGTATCGGTCCAGAAAATGCAAAGCACACCGTTATAGAATTTTCAGACTTTCAATGTCCTTACTGTGGTATAGCAAGTGGACTTCCAGGTTGGGCAGACCAATACAAAACCCAATATGCAGACCTTTACGGAGTTTCAGGTAATGTTAAACAAGCTGCCGAAGATGGAGACGTTAGATTCATCTACGTTTCAATGAGTTTCTTAGGCCCTGAATCAGTTTATGCTGCACAAGCTGGACTTTGCGCAAACAAGCAAGGAAAGTTCTTTGAAATGCACGATGCAATTTTCAAAGCACAAACTAGCGAAGAAAATAACGGGAAGTACAATAAAGACAAGCTTAAAATCCTTGCAAAAGGAATAGCAGGTCTAGACACAACCGATTTTAACAGTTGCCTTGACAATGATGAAACCTTAAGTGATGTTCAAGAAGTTTCAAGTATAGCAAAGCAATTTGCTAGCGGAACCCCAACATTCTATGTTGATGGAGTAAAGACACCCGCATCTTGGTCACAGATTTCAGCTTTGATAGATTAAATCAATTTTTTTTATTTTTTAATTTTATTCCCTTTTTTCAAAAGGGAATTCTTATTTTTTATCTTCTTAGAAAACTATTTAATAAACAATTCCCATATCTCAATATAAGGAGGAAATAAAAATGCAAAGTAAATGGTATGCTTGGCTGGTCTTGATTCTAGGAATTTTATTGATTCTACCTAAAATAGGAATTACTAATCTTGGAGATTTGACTAGTGGATTTACCTCCTGGTTAATCCCAATAATCATTATAGTCATCGGAATAATCGGATTAAACAAATCTTATAAAAGATAAGATCCCAAACGTTTAATTATCTTTTTTATTTTTTATTAAATCCCCAAAAGGGGATTTAGAATTTTTTAAGAGATAACCAAGAATCTAAACCCGAGGATGGCCTTCAATATGGATATCTCTCGTTTTGCTTAAAACCTCATTCTTAAACACCCCATATCTAACTTCACTAGTTCTATGATTTGTTCCAATACGTAGTCGACTTTGAGGAGGCAATTGCAAGAGGGTCTCTAAACTTCTAAGGCTTTTCAGTTTGACCCGTACATCTCCATTTTCAGAAGATTTTTCAGAATCATAAGAAAAGTAATGGACGCTTCCCATTAATTCATTGTTATACCAAATATTGTAAATCATGACAAAAGAAATTTCGAACCTTTTTAAAGATTACCTCTTTTAATTAAAACTCATCTTCGCTTCCAGCTTTCTTAGAAATTTCTTTTATTCGTTTTAATGCAGCTCTAACGTTCTTGTTAAGTTGGACCATTGAATCATCAAGCTGAGCTTTATTCTTTGTTCCGGTGCACACCAATTTTCCATTTGAGAAAAGCAAAAATGTTGCTGTTGGTTCAGTCAATTTGTAAACTAGTCCAGGAAACTGTTCTGGTTCGTATTCAGTATTTTCTAATTCAAGTGCCAATGTGTTAAGATTCAAATCCAAATCAATAGCACCACTTGCTACAATATTCTGAACCTTTATTTTTGGCTTCATTGTTACATTAACGCCAATTTTTCTTAGTTGCTTAATTACCTGTTGAACAACTTCTTTTACCTGAGCAACAGATTTTGTTCCAGTGCATACTAAATTTCCAGAACTAAAGACTAAAACCGCAGATTTTGGTTTTTTTATTCGTAGAACCAAGCCAGGAAATGTGTCAGGATTATATTCGGTATTAGGCTGAGTCCTAGCTAATTTTGTAAGTGATACATCTTTACCCAAAGAAGTCGTAGCGACAATATTTTGAACCTTCAAAGAAGTCTTTCCCTCTGCCATACTTGAATATATGCTAAATTCCATTTATAAAGGCTTCGAAGAGAAAAATTTCGCTTTTCGACTTAATTTACTATCTAAAGAAATGCAAAATTTTTCTGAATCTTTATGACTCATTAGCCTCTTCTCTCACTTCATCTATCGTCGCTATATCGCCAACCCCGCGATCTTCCCGTATCCTTGAAATTCTAGGAAACCGCAAGGCATAACCTGAGGTGTAAGTTGGAGACTTTTGGATATTTTGATATTGAACCGTTACAACTATTTCTGGGCGAACTGTAACGCTCTTTCCATGTTCTTCGACAATTAATTTCTTTAATTTTTCAGTCATTTCTTTATAGCTAAGTTCATCTCCATCTAGCTCCTTTAATCCCGTTGAAACCTTGCCAATTTCTAAAAATACTCCCTCATTTTGGCAGGACACATCAAAAGATGTTAACCACCCAGCCCGCTTTCCATTCCCCCATTCCGCCCCAGTAATTACTAAATCAAAATCTTTGTCTTCAGGTTTTATTTTGACTGCATAACCAACTCGAGCTCCTGGCTTATATGGTGAATTCAAATTTTTGCCCATTAAACCTTCCTGATTTTCGGCTAATGCTTCTTCATAGAATTTGGTAGCCTTTTTTATGTCATCAGTTATAATTTGTTTTGCCAAAATTATCTTAAACTTTTTTTGATTAACAATTTTTTGTAAGAGTTTTCTTCGCTCAATAAAAGATTCATCAATTAAATTTTTATCATTAAAATATATTATATCAAAAATAGTCAATTCAATTGGAAAAGCCTTAGCCATTTCTTCAACATGATATTTTCTTTTTATTCGCTGGCTTATTGACTGAAAATCTGTATACTTCCCTGTTTTAGAATCATATCCAACAGCTTCAGCGTCGAGGATAAAATTTGCACCTTTTACATTTTCTTGGACATATTTTAAAATTTCTGGAAATTGGTGTGTAACCTCTTCAAGTCTTCTTGTAAAAATTTTGATTGTTCCACTTTTTTCCTTATTTATCATAACTCTAAACCCATCATATTTATACTCAAATGCGGCAGGCCTTCCAACAATTCTAAACGCATCTTCAATATCATGAGCTTTTGGAAAAAGCATGACCTTAACAGGCTTTCCAGGTTTCAATTTTATTTTATCAAGTTCGTCTTTGCATGAGCTTTCAAAAACTTCAGCAAAATCAGTGGCCTTATCATATGCCTCTTGAACCGCCAGAACATATTTCTTTTTTTCTTCTAAGTCTTTTGGTTTAAAGCAACTTATAGCAATTGCATCTCTAATAATTCCAGAACCAACCCCTATTTTAAGGTCAGCCAAAATCGTTCTAATTATATATTTGGCTTCAACAGGGGTAGCAGAATGTAAAAGTTCCACAATCAAATTAATTTTTGATTCAACTGTTCCCTTTCCACTAAATGTGCATATCTTCCGTAAGTTTACCAAGACCTTTTCAACACTTAACTTGCTTGAAAAAAGTGCTTTTTGTTTTTTCATATCTTTCATAAGAAATTCAGCAGACTTTCCTAAATCTCCAAACTCTTTAAACTGGGTAACCACATCAGAATCAGCTACGCCCGTTGCCTTAGCAATTGCCCTAATTGCAATTTGTGTTGAAATTCCAGTTTCCCTCGCGTCAAAATCAGCAAAAATCTTTCCTTGAACTAAATAAATGAACTCGGGATTTTTTCTAATCTCGCCCAAAAAACCGGCCAAAATCTCGGTTTTTTCCAACCCCTTAGAGGTATTCTCCAAAGCATGATAAATCTCACAAATTCTTGAATAGTCCATGTATTAAAATAAGATTTAGAGTTTTTATATCTTTAATTTGAGTTCAAAGTGGTAATTATTAACTACTCTGTAGATACTACAAAAAGAAAGATTTATAAATGTCAATAAACAAGTAAATTCATGAATGCAGACATAGACTTTTATTTGAAGGGGGCTGTTGAGGAAAGGTTGCCTCAATTGACTAGTCCTGCGTCTCCTTTAGAATTAAAGAGCAAACATGAGGATTTTTGTATAATTCGTTCTAAAAATCCAGTATTAAATGGCTTTTTTGTATATTGTCCTGTGGATTCTAAGACTATGTCTGAAGAACCCCTACATATTGAAGCCCAGAGAGCTTTAGGATTCATGGCCGGAAGTATTTTACATTATAGGCATTGCATTCTAAATCCAGAAAAAGTTAAAGCACTTAGAGGAATAGCACAATATCTGTCTTCAGGAGGTATTCCGGTGTATATGACCGCAGTAGATGATGCAACTGGCAAAGAAATACTAATCAAAGGGTCTAATCCAGAAACTAGAACAGAAATTGAAAACCCAGAGTTCAAAAGTAAGGAATTATCAGATCTTTTAAAATGATCTTATTTTTATTCACTTTATATTCTTAATTGAATAATCAAGGCTTAAATTAAAATTTCGCTTTTTTGATTTTACATTACTATCTTTCAAGAACGCAAAATTTTAAATAGAAACAAAAAGAGGTTTTTTCATGATTAAAGAAAAATGGTATGAAAGAAAATTTTTAGGCGTTGAAGCCTGGCATTACTATATGGGTTTAGCCTCTATAGGAGTTATTACTACAGGAATTTTAGTTAATAGTAGAGAGGAGCCAAAAGACGTTACAACAACCCTAGTAAGAGTCGCACAAAAAGATAGTGAACCTAGAGAAAATCAATCCCTGGTATTTTATGATATACTACCTTCTTTTAATGCTTCAGTTGAAGACTTAGGAGAAGTAATCAGAAGATATCGCGATAGCGGTGCACTAACAAATTATTCTTTAGAAAAAAGAACAGAAGATGTTATTGTAGAAGAAAGAGATGCCAATAAGGACAAGATTTGGGATGTCTCAACATATCAGGCCCAAAATAAAGCCGGTCGCTGGCCAGTTATCGGCTTAAATTCCAATTCCTGCGAATACAAAAGTCTCCTGAATAAATTCGGAAAAGGAATTGCTCCAAGCACTCACGCTATTAGCTTCTACGAAAAATAGCTATTTTTCTTTTCTAAAAGTTTAAAAGAAGAAGAATTATGAGCTCTCATGGATAAAAAGAAAAGAATGAAGCCCCAAAAGGTAACTCCAGAAAAATTGGCTTTCGCTAATTGGTTTCATAAATATCAAGAAAAAACGGGTCGTGTAGTCGAAGTAGAAGATTTCCCATGCTCTGTTTCTTTAGAAGCTTTCTTGTCTGTGCATCCAATGGAGCTTGATAAAGAAAGGAGAAAAGAAGTAGAGGTTGAATATGAAAGACGTTTTATGCAAGCACAAAGAATTTATCATGAAGAAATAACATTCTCAAAGATTTATGACTTTTTTTATGAAAAACTTGCACCCAGAGTAAGTAATATCCCCAAGGAAACGACAAGGCACTAAATTTAAAATTACAAACATTTATAATTGAAATTATTTAATTTGTTTTATGGAAATAGTTGTTACGGATGAAACTTTTGAAAGTGAAGTGATTGAAAAATCAAAAAAAGTTCCAGTTCTTGTAGATTTTTGGGCGCCTTGGTGTGGCCCATGTAGAATTTTAGGCCCAATTCTAGAAAAAATTGCAAAAGAATCAAAAGGTAAATTTATTTTAGCTAAAATAAACGTTGATGATAATCAAACATATGCTCAAGCTTTTGAAGTTATGTCAATTCCATCAGTAAAGTTATTCAAAAACGGAATTGTTGTCGACGGATTTATCGGCGCGTCACCAGAAAAGGTTGTAAAAGATTGGATTAATGAAAGAATATAATTTTTATTAGTGTGATTCAAGATATCCTTTAGCTGCTTCCTCAAATCTTCTTCTAAACTTTTCAGCTTGTTTAAACCAGCCTTCTCTTCCATCTTCCATAACAAGTCCGGTATTGAATCTAACCTGAAGACTCCCCGTCGTCTTATCAACCTCGAAAAATATTTCAGAATATCGGTTCCATCTTGAGGCAATTTCACACTTCAAACTTCCATTTTCCTTTAATTTCTCTAAAACACCCCCCGGTGTTCTCTCAGACATCGCACGCTCAAAATTCCAATCGTATCCACAATGATCTTCATACAACCTAATAATTTCCAAAAGGTGTTCTTCAGTTAAACCTTCAAGTTTCATAAAGAACAAAAAGAGAACTTCTTTTTAATCATTTATATGCTAAAAGATAAATATAATTTACCTTCTTCTTGGAATAACAAGCCACAAAATCAAATAAGCAATAAGTGCCCCGCCAAATGAAACTATAAGAGCTAAAACGGCAATCAATCTTATTAATACTGGATCAGCATCAAAATGCTGCGCAATTCCTGCGCAAACACCACCAAAAACAGAATCTTTTTTGCTTGCTCGATATAACCTTTCGTACTTTTTAGCCATATTGTTTTATAGATTTGATATTTATTAACTTTACCTAATTGCTATTTTAATAATCATTATGAATATTTGGGTAAATCTTTGGAGCTCTTTTCTTAGAGTTTAATAAACCACGAGCCTTTCTTCCAGCAGAGGTTAATCCTCTAAGAACTCGATGTTTTTGATTTTTCACAAAGGGTCCTAAGTCCTTGTCGCTTAAGATCTCTGGGGCCTTTCTATCAACCAAAATAACTTCGAAGAAATAATGTACTCCATCTTTTCCGATATTATAAGAATTCAAAACTTCCATATTTGTAAATTTCCTTCCAGCTCTTGTCTCAGCAATTTCTTTATAATTCATCTTTAAGTCTTTTCTTATATGCATTCTTTTTGTTCTTCTTCCCTTTTTAGGCCTCATTCTCTTATGCCCACCCCTATTCAATTTTACTCTAACAACAATCACTCCTTTCTTAGCTTTGTAACCTAGACTTCTAGCTCTATCAATCCTAAGTGGCTTTTCAACTCTAACAATGGAGCCACCTGCTCTCCAAGTAATCATTCTCTCTCGTAGAACCTTCATATCCGGCTTTTTCCATTCTTGTCTTAAGTATTGTGTTAATCCCATTGTTTTTAGAAAGCAAAAGTTGGTTTTTAAATGTTAATGTTTGTTATTCCTTAATTCTAAAATGAGCCCGCCAGGATTTGAACCTGGGACCCCCGCCGTATCAGAGCGGTGCGCTACCGGGCTGCGCTACGGGCTCATATCAATTAACAGAAAATATTTGTTTATAAAACTAAGTATTAAACCTCTGCCTAAATAGAAAATATTTTATTAATTAACTTTTATTTACAACAAAATGCCCAGACCTGGCCAGGTATGACTCCAAAGTTTAAGTCTCCACCATCTACAAAATAATTTGCCGCGTTACTCTGAATCACACCACCTGCTTGAAGTGGGGGCCCAGCACCAAGAATAAATTCCCAACCAGCACCAGGATTAAATGAGGGACTTGTAGCAACAAATCCGGCCGGACATGCCATATTTTGAGCTTGTACAATACAGTAATTTCCGGCAGGCCAATTATTTGGTAAAACATTGTTAATGTAATCATTCAATGTATAAGTTGTCTCTCCAATCGTCACCTCTATCTCTTCATCAGAATGTCCTAAGATATCAGGGGTACTCCCAGAACGATATGCATAAACTCCCGCACCAACAGCTAATATCAAAAGTAAAACGAGAGAATAAGCTGCTTTATTTGTTATATTAATTTGTATTTTCATATCAACCCCTCTTTATCCCACAAGCATTTCTCGTTTAAAATACTTTCGTCTCTAAGCCTTTATTTCGAGGAATAATTTTTGATTTCTTAGATAATATCCTACTATCTCAATGGTCATTGGAATTTCTTTCACATAACAATATTTTTCAGAATAAGCTCTAATCTCAACACCAGATTCAAGAGTTGTGATTATGACGTCTCTTTTGCTTTTTACTCCGGGCATTGTTATTTCATAGACTATTCTGTCCCCAAGTCGCTTTATTGAAGATTCTGCCTCAATTTTTGGAAGTTTGCTTCTTCTTTTTATTTCATCAATTGAAATTTTTTCTTCTATTTCTCTTCCTCGTTCTTCTTGAATGATCTGGCTAGAAGGATCATTTCCTAGACCAGTAGATATCCTAATCTTTATTCCCGAAGGCACCTTACCAGGAGCTTGCCCATTACCATTCATCTGACTTTCCAATTGCTTAATCAAAGAATTAACAATTTTGTTCATTCCAAAAGGAAGTTTTATTTCCCCTTCAACAGAATCAATTTTGCCAAAATCATTTTTGCCAATAGCCCCATAATCCTTTTTCTCTTTTAAAACCTTAAAAGAATTTCCACAATGTGGGCAAAAGTTAAAACTTCTTTCAACCTTTTTTGCGCAAGCCATACATTTCTTTTTGAACATAAATTCTCAAATAACCTCATCTATTTAAATATAATGTCTAAATTAGATATTGTGTTCCACATTTTTTACTAAATGTTCCAAATGATGGGCTTCCTGTACAATCCCCCTTGCTGGGGCAAATTCTCTAATTATGTATTGTGGTGAAAATTTCTTGACACTTCGAACTTCTTCAAGATATCTAATTCCAATCATAGGAACCAAGAACCTCGCAATTCCAGAAACTAAAAAAATAAACAAAATAGGATTCATAAAAGTTATTGGCAGTATTGCAAGTATTGAACCAATAGAAGCCCCAATGAACAATCCGATTCCCCCAAAGAAATTCATAAATGAAAGAGCATAACCTCTCCTTCTGGATTTTATAGAATCATAAATATAATTATTTTCTGCTAAATCATATGCCGACCATGCAAAACCGCTGATCATCGAAGGAACTAACAAAAGATAAATTTTAACTGAAATCTCTGTTACAAAAAGAGTAGATGCAATCCATGCAAAAGGAATCAAGAATATTACACCCGAACTAATCTTCATGAGTAATACATTACCAAATTTATCAGATATTTTTCCTATCAGAGGCATGAAAATTAATCTAAAGACTACAGAAGCAACAGTAATGATCATAAACCAAAAATAAGAAAGCCCCAAATTTCTAATCATATAGACTGCAAAGAAAGGACTTGCTATTGCTGCAGCAAGTTTAAAGAAACTATTGTATAAAACAAATTTTCCAAAAGAAGTTTCTCTCATTCTCTGTATAAAAATCTTAAGAGTCATATCATCTTTTTTTCTGATGTGAATTCTTGGCTCATATTGTTTCAATAGCAAATTTTTGCTCCACATTCTAAAAATACTAGACATCAAAAACAATATTCCAAACCCGAGCAGAGTATATCCAACAATATCTCCACTAACCTGCCCAATTTTTTTGAAGCTATCAAGTATTATCGCCCCTAAAATCATAAAAAATAAGCCAAATAACCCTGCAACGTAATTTCTTTTTGAGAAATAATCTCCTCTTCTTTCTTCAGGAACTAGTGACCCCATCCAAGAGAACCAAGCAACTTGATGCACTGAAGAAACTGAATAATAAATACCTACAAGAGCAATCAAAGCCCAGACCATATGGGGAACCCCAATGTAAAAAAGATATCCAGTCAAAATTATTGGGATCCATAAAAGAGTTTTTATCCACGAAGTAATATTTACCAATTTGTTTCTTGAAAAATACCTAAGAAGATTTGCACCCTTCAACTGAACTATGTTTGGAAGTAAGCTAATAACTGCGTCAAGAATTCCAATCTGGCTGGATGTAGCGTTCATGGCCAAAGCAAAAGGAGAGATATAAGAAAGACCTAAAGAAGTAGAACCAGAATTAACCGCAGCCTCTTTTAGGCTTATGTTCAAGCTATTTTGAATCTTTTTAGCAACAATCGGGTGCTCTACACCTACCTCTTTCATCAATGCTTATGCCTAATATGTTATAAAAAGATATCTTAAATAAAAAAGAATAAAAATAATTTTTTTATCTAGTCCCCTAGAGTTGTATCAACCATAACGCTTCTTTCTTCGTCTCGAGCTTTTGATATTTTTCTGCTTGCTTCAATCAATGCATTGTACATTCCTTCAGCAATGGCAGGTGAGAATCCTAAAGATTCCATAACACCCATATAGTCTGTGGTAGCAATTCTCTTTCCAGGTTGCATTCCAAAGTAAAGGTGTCTTTCACGCTCAGTTCTCTTCTCATCAATCAAGACTTGAAGCTTCGCTCCATAAGTTGGAAATTGCCTTGTAAACTCTTGAATTCCTTCTTTCATTCCTCTAGCTTTTTCCCTGTCCGTTTCTTCTAGTCGTGCATAAGTTCGTTCGCCTTCAAATCTCTGACCATCAAATGCTTCAATGTTTACACTAGAAGCTATTTTTGGTTTTTGTCTCTTAAGCTTTCCAGACATGCTCGACACAGGTATTTCAATCCTGTCGGTTGCAATAAGCTGGAGCAATTGTGCTTCGGTTACTGTTTCTAAATTTTCTGTCATTTTATTTTCTCCTATGATTTAGTTAAAAGATAATAGAATAAGCACCTCTTAATTTTATGAGGTGATATTAATCACCACAAAATATATAAGTAATTTAAGCCAGTAGTATGCATGGACGAACAACAACTCATTCAATTTGGTCTAACATTAAATGAATCCAAAGTGTACTTAGCCCTGATAGATTTAGGCCCAAGTCTTGCAGGATTAATATCGCGAAAAACTGGGCTTCATAGAAGAAATGTTTACGACACAACAGAGCGTTTAATAAAAAAGGGCCTTGTAGGTTATATAAAACAAAATAATAGGAGATTATTCCAGGCTAGTTCTCCACAAAGATTTCTTGACATAATTAAAGAATCAGAAGAAAGCATTTCTCCAATTGTAGATTCATTAATGCAAAAATATTCAAAGAAAAAGGAATCTGAAGAAACAAATTTTTTCAAAGGTCGTGATGGTTTAAAGGGGGTTCTTGAAGATCAACTAAACTACAAAGAGATATTAATTCTTGGAGCAAACCCGAAGGCCGGTGAAATTATTCAATTTTATTTCAATTGGTATAATAAAAAAAGACAAAAGAAGAAAATAAAATTAAAAATTATCTCACATGAGCCCACGTTTAGCAAACTTCCTCTTAGCGAAGTCAGGCTCATCCCCCAGAAATATTCCTCCCCCCTATCAATAAATATTTACGGAGATAAAACAGCAATAATTCTTTGGTCAAAAAAGGCTCCACTAGCCATAGTGATAAAGAATAAAGAAATTACTGACGGCTACAAAAACTATTTTGAATTGATGTGGAAATCTGCCAAGAGATGATATTAAATGCAGTCTGCGGGAATTGGACCCGCGTCCCGAGATTGGGAATCTCGCATTCTGCCACTAAACTAAGACTGCCTTAAAGTTAGCCATATGACTAACTTTAAATATTATTCTTTCTCACTTCAGTTATGGCAGATAAGTTTTACATAACGACGGCAATAGACTATGTTAATGCTAAGCCACACATAGGTCATGCATTTGAAAAAGTTTTAGCGGATGCTATAGCCAGATGGCATAGATTACTAGGAGATAAAGTATTTTACCTAACCGGAACGGATGAAAATGCACAAAAAAATGCAACCGCGGCAAAAGAAGTAGGCATTCCAACAAAAAAGTTTGTGGACGAAAACTCAAAGAAATTCATAGAGCTATGCAAACTTCTAGACATTTCAAATGATGATTTCATTAGAACAACAGAATCTAGGCACGTAAAAGTAGCTCAAGAAATATTCAAAAAAATTTATGATAAGGGAGATATCTACAAAGGAAAATACGAAGGATTATATTGCACTGGTTGCGAGGGTTTTAAGACCGAAAAAGATTTAGTTGACGGAAAATGCCCAGAGCATAATAGGGCTCCAGAGGAAATTAGTGAAGAAACTTACTTTTTCAAGTTATCCAAGTATGAAAAACAGATTACTAAATTTATAAAAGATTACATAGTCCCAGAAAGCAAGAAAAAAGAAATTCTTGCTAGACTAAAAGAGGAAGGTCTAAAAGATTTATGTGTTGCAAGAAAAAATCTTGATTGGGGAATAGATTGCCCAATAGATAAGAACTTCAAAATTTATGTCTGGCTGGATGCACTTGGAAACTATTACTCTGGTGCGAACGGCAATTGGCCTGCAGACCTACATGTTATCGGAAAAGGAATAAACTGGTTTCATTCAGTAATTTGGCCGGCAATTTTGATATCTGCAGGAATAAAACTTCCAAAAAAACTCCTAGTTCATGGATACTTAACATTCAATGGACAAAAAATTTCAAAATCTTTAGGTAATACTATAGACCCAATAGAATTGGTAAACAAATACTCAGTAGACGCAGTTAGATATAATCTTTTGCGCGGTTCAACATTCGATGATTTCGACTTTTCAGAATCCGCGTTAATTGAGCGAAACAATAACGAACTAGCCGACAAATACGGTAACCTCATCTCCCGTGTGTCTACTCTCGCAGAAAAATATGGCATTGAAAAGTCAAACACGAAATTAAAAATAGATCTAAAAAGAATAAAAGAATTATTTGAAAACTTTGAAGTTGACAAAGCCTTGGCAGAAATCTTTTCATTCATAGACCAATTAAATGAGTATACTCAAAACAAAAAGCCATGGGAAACCCACGACAAAAAAGTCCTGTATGATCTTTTATTTGGAATAAGAGATGTTACAATCCTCCTTCACCCATTTATCCCTAACACCACCCAAAAAATAGCGGACCATTTTGGATTTAAAATTTCCTTAAAGGAAGTATCAAAACCTCTAAAATTAAAAAACATAAAAAAAGCCCCAGTTTTCTTCAATAAAATAGAACAAGCTCCAAAACCCCAACAACCCGAGCGATCTACAGGGAAGGCGAAACCAAATCTTAATAAATCACAAGCCCTAAAGGAAATTATGGCTGGCATTGCATCAATAGAATATTCTGATTTTGGAAAACTTGATCTACGAGTTGGAAAAATTGAAAAAGTAGAAGAAATAGAAGGTGCAGACAAACTTTACAAATTAACTGTCGACATCGGAACAGAAAAGAGGACAATTTGCGCAGGTATAAAGGAGTATTATTCTGCCAAAGAACTAAAAGGAAAATTAATAATCGTACTTGTAAACTTGCAACCTAGAATCTTAAAGGGCGTGGAAAGTCAAGGTATGCTTTTGGCAGCCGGAAACAAGGAAGCAAAAACATGCGTTTTAATAACTCCTGATAAGGAAACCCTCCCAGGAACAAAAATTAGTTAATGTAAAAAGTAGGTTAAATATGGAAAGAAAATTCATAAATTTTTCATCCAAAACTATCATCGTTGTAACTTGGGCATTACTGGTTATTTCAATAATAGTCGATTCGCAAAATCGCGTTTTTTGGAGGGCTTTTATTTGGCTTAGTTTTTTAATTATTTCATATTTTTCTTATTTCAAAGTAAAATCATTAAGCCTTTTGACAAATCTTATGATTTCATTTGCTATTCTTACGGCAATTTTTGGGGAATTGTACTTACAACTTTACTACTCCTTTGAATATTATGATAAAATTCTTCATTTGTTTAATACGATCTTAATATTTTTCGTGTTTAATAGTTTTCTAAGAAAATATATTCCAAATGATAGCAAAAAAAGATTAAAATATACAGTCATAATAACAATCTTTTTGGTTTTTTTCTGGGAATTAGCCGAAATAATCTTTGATTATTTCTTTGATTCAGCTCTTGTTGGAGTATTTTCTAAAAATCCAACCGAAGAATTAGTCTTAGGAAACAGAATGGAAATTTTAGCTCCTTGGCTTGATACATTATTTGACTTAATATTAAACATGGTTGGAATATTTATCGCTTACTTAATTACTAGAGAATCAAATCCCAAAAAGTCTGGATAAAAAATTCTTATCTTCTTTAACTTTTTCCCCACTTATTTTTCTAGCTATCTCGTAATACCTTCTGCTAGCCTTGCTTCGAGGGTGAGTATGAATCACTGCATCTCTTTGATTTAATGCTTCCTTCACAGATTTATCTTCAGGAATAACCCCAATAATTGGAGTTTCAAGCATTGATTTTATACTAGACAGTGGCATTTCATACTTAGCGTCATTATGTCTTGTCACAATAACACCATTAACAGTCTTTCCCATATTTCTTGCTACTTTAACTGCTTTCAAAGCATCTGTTACTGCAGGCATTTCAGGATTTGTAACTATAATTATTTCATCTGCACATTGAATTGTGGCAATAACTTCTTCTCCAAAACCAGCCGCGGAATCTATAATCACGAAATCAGCACGATCTCGTAATTTGCCAACCTTCTCAGAGAATTTCTTTAAATTAAACTTAGTAAGCTCCTTAACAGATAAAGAAGAAGGAATAATCTTAGTTCCAGAAGAGTGTTCATAAATTGCGTCTTCAATTTCTGACTTTCCCTTTAGAACATGATTTAAGGTTATTGGAACAATTGGAGCCCCCAAATGCAGGCCTACATTAGGTGTGTTCAAATTAGCATCAATAATGATGACTTCTTTTCCCAATTTATTCAGAGAAGCACCTAAATTAATGGCGGTAGTAGTCTTTCCAACCCCCCCTTTCCCCGAGTTTATTGCAATGATTCTTGCCATTTTTCAAATCGTCGTGGTATTACCAGAAAAAGTTGGTTTAAAAGGTTTGCTCTTAAACGATTAGAAAGAGTCTAAAAATAAAATTTTTACCTTAAATTTTCTCAATCTGCTAGCAATTTTCTAATTTCTGTAATAAATTCATCAACCTTCTTGGAATATTCCATCAATAAATCCATATTTATCTCAACAGTTTTACCGACATCCATTATCTTAAGGGTAACATTCTTTCTAAATTCCCCTTCTCTTGTCTTATTTAGCTCAGGAATTCTTTTAAAAAATACATAAAGGGGCAAAATATCCTGAATTGGAAGAGATTTTTTGAAATATTTTTTTATAAATTCAATTCGTTCTTTTGGGCTTTTGGGCTTATTTGGGATTTTTTTGTCTTCAACACCCTTGTCAAGAATTTTATCAAAACTGAGTTCTATCATACTTTTCCATCGGGCTATCAAATTGAGTATAACGTCACAAGTTTTTGTGTATTTTAGACTTACGTAAAGAAGATGGTCGGCGCTTGTTTTTTCTTTGATTATTTCTTCCATAAAACACCCAAACTAGAAAGATTTCATCACACTTCTTTTTATCTTATCTATGACCATTTGAACACTTCCTTGCAAATCAAGATACTAAAAGACCCTCGCCTTTTTATATCTGTCGAAAGATTAATGAAAACTTGTTTATTGCTAGTTCACAAGACCCCATAAAGTCCCCTAACCGGTCAATAGTTAGAAACCTATACTTACCATCAACTAAAAGAATTATGTTGTTTTCCCTCGAGAATTCAACAGGAGACATCTTTTGAGCCACTTCTATTTCAAGTATTTTCATCAGGTTATCAATTGTTAACCTATCTAAATAATTCGGACCAATATTTTCAACAAAATCTTTTATTTTCCTCTTTTTTCCAAAAAAAAGGTAAACCCTGATGATATTTGAGGTAGCTTTGGCTAATTCATTTATCACTCCAACAATCAATCTTTTTTCACTATAACTTTTATAATTCTCAAAAAGCCGCTCTGCAACAGCAAGATGATATTTTGCATTAATGTAACTTTCTTGAATCTTGGTAGTATTCATATTTAGAAAATAATTTTTGTCTATTTATTAATTATTGTGATGAAAATTAATGAGTTATTTGTTTAGTAACCAGCGCCATAAGGTCTCGTTACTGGCGCATCTTTATGTTCTCTTTTACAATGAATCCTGTAAAGCAATTCTCTAGCAAGAATTCTATCTTGAACTGGTAAGTCGTCTGTAATGTCTAAGAATACATCACCATCAAAGGTCCTTGCTCCATAAACTTTTAAATTCTTAAGTAAAACTTGGCCACGAGGAGTAATTTCCAAGATTTTACGAGTAGCTCTCTCAGAGGGTATAGGAAAACATTCACCCTGAGCAGTATGAACGACATAATTTTCTGTATAAATGCTAATATTCGTAAAAATTCCTTCTTCTAGACTTAACCTTTTAGTAGAACTGTCCTCCTTACTACTTACCCCACTAGCCCCACTTAAATCTAATCCCATAAAACCCCAAATAATCACGCCTTTTTAAAAATTATTATACTCTTGTTTATTTAATACTCAACTTCTTTATAGCCTGTGCGATATCACCATCGGTTTCTTCCAAAGCCTTTTTTGCCTCTTCTTCACTTTTTCCACTTTGTTCTTTTACAATATAAACATCTTCGTCGCTAAAATTAGACGCCCCTTCTTCTTTTGCTTCGCCAGCAACTTGATAAGTTTCTTGCCCATTCATCATAATTTTTGTAACAGAAGGCTCATCAATTACAAGATTTCCTTCAGTCATTTCAAAAACTACTCTTTTAACATTTAAAGGGGTTTGAGAAATTCCCATCTTTTTCATCATTCCTTCTATTTTTTTAGGATTAACGCCAAACATTTTAAAAGAACAAGTGCAAGGCCGCAACGAAAGCAATGACAACAATTATCATTACAACGACCGCACCAGGCCCAAATTTCAATTTAGAATCATATTCTTCTTTAAATCTAACAAGTCCACCAAATCCGGAGGGGAGTGTATTTGTATTATCTGCTGCCATAAAATATCGAGTTTTGAAGAGTTTATAAATTTTCTCTTAAACTCTAGAAGCAGTCAGTGAAGGAATATTTCTAAGATCATATGACCTATGTCTTCGCATCCAAGAACATACTCCCCACACCATTTCAGTATTATAAGTATCAACAACTGTATAATTTCTTTTCTCTTCTAAATTTACTTCGATCAATCTAGAAGTAAGAGGAACGAGATTTCCTTCATGATCTCTTAAATCGGGCTTTTTGTCTAATCTTTTCCCATTCACAATCTTTGGTTCATCTTCTGCAAAAGATATCGGGGGCATTGTGGCAAGAGCTTCTAAATCTTGATACAGTTGTCTAAATTCCTCCCGCGAAAGAGCAGAACCCAAATGGGCCGCTTCAAACCTGTATTCAACTTTCATAAAAAACCAAAGAACATTTTATTTATAAGTTTTTATATACTAAATAAGTTTTGCTAAAACCTTATCCTCTTCCTTCCTATTTCTTCCTATAGTCCTTCCAAAAGTCACAACAATATAATTTATGTGTCTCCAATACTTTTTTGGGAAAAGTTTTTCCAAATCTTTTTCAATTTTATGGGGGTGCTTATTTTTTGTCCAGCCAAGCTTTCTAGATATTCGAGTTATATGGGTATCCACCCCAATAGAATCAGATTCATGTGCTACGGCCAAATAAACATTCCCTACTTTTCGCCCTACTCCCGGCAATTCTAGTAACCCACCCAAGTTATCAGGAATCCCATTCTTAGAAATAATCATACAAGTTTCTTTTATGTGTCTAGCCTTCGTCTTATGATAATTAATTTGTCTGATTACTCTCTTGATGTCTTCGACAGAAGCACCAGATAATTTCTTTGGCGTCGGATATTTCTTAAATAAAACTTCACAAACCTCAATTGTTTTTTCATCTCGCGTCACCGCAGATAAAATTGTAGCAATTAAAACTTGCCACTTCTTCGGCCACTCCGCAGCCAGCCGTAATTCTTTTCCTTTAATCAATTTCTTTAGAGCTTTGAGTTGGCGAACTGCGGTTTTTGAATTCATAAAAATTATTTTTTTCCAACAACCCCAATCTTTTTCACTTTACCCATATAAGGCTGCAAAGCTTTTGGTATGTTAATAGAACCATCTTTATTCTGATTATTTTCTATTAATGCAATTAAAGCCCTAGGGCTAGCTACAACAGTATTATTCAAAGTGTGAGCATAATAATTTCCCTTCCCACCATTTATTTTTATTCCTAGGCGTCGGGCCTGAGCATCAGTTAAATTTGAACAGCTCCCCACTTCAAAATATTTCTTTTGTCGGGGCGACCATGCTTCAACATCGGCAGATTTAGCCTTTAAATCTCCTAAATCCCCACTGCAGCATTCAAAAATTCGCACCGGTATATCAAGAGTCTTGAAAAATTCAACACTTAACTTTAACATTTCATCATAAAATTTGTATGAATCTTCAGGCTCACAAACAATAACCATTTCTTGTTTTTCAAATTGATGAACTCTGTAAAGTCCTTTTTCTTCCAATCCATGCGCACCTTTTTCTTTCCTAAAACAAGGCGAGTACGAAGTAATCTTCTGAGGAACTTCATTTTTACCTAAGGTCTTTTCCTTAAACATCCCAATTAACGAGTGTTCGCTCGTCCCAATTAAATAAAGATCTTCACCCTCAATTTTATACATCATTGTATCAATATCACCAGCACTCATAACTCCTGTAACTACGTCACTACGTATCATAAATGGGGGAACGACATATTGATATCCATTTTCAATCATAAAATCCCGAGCATAAGCTAAAACAGCAGAATGAAGTCTTGCTAAATCTCCCTTTAAATAATAAAATCCATTCCCTGAAGTCTTTCTAGAACTATCTCTATCCATCATCCCAAATTTTTCCAATAAATCTGCATGATTAAATACTTCAAACTTAGGAACTAGGGGTTTTCCAACAACCTTAATGACTTTGTTTTCCGAGGCATCTTTCCCTATTTTGACAGATTCATGCATAATGTTAGGGATCTTCATCATTTTTTCTCCTATTTCTTCAACCAACTTTTTCATTCCTTCTTCAATATTAGCAATCTCTTCGGGTATTTCTTTTGCCTGTTTTATAAGTCCGGTAGCCTCATTTTTCTTTCCCTTTTTCATTAACTGGTTGATTTGCTCACTAATTTTATTCCGCCCACTCCTTAAATCATCAGCTTTCTTCTTTTCACCCCTCCACTTGGAGTCTAGTTCCAAAACTTCATCGACAAGTTTCAATTTGTCGTTTTGAAACTTCTTTTTTATGTTCTCCTTGACCAATTCAGGGCTCTCCCGAAGAAGTTTTATGTCTATCATAATACTATTTAGATGAAGTGGTATTTAAAATTAAGGGACGGCAAAAGTTCTGCTCTCGACAAATAAAAAATAACACAAGTAGAAATTTTGGGAGTCTCCTGCTACCACTCCAAAATTTTGTGTATCTACTAAACATGGACGAAACGTTTGAGAAAGGCTTATAAGTAGACCAAAACTGCAATATATAGGTTAAAATATATAGGTTAAACAACAAGATGAGCGACAGTTTCGATTTATTTTTCAGAAGGAAACCAGCAATGATGTTAATTGCTTTAAAGAAGGTTTCTAGAGCTAAATACGGGAGTCAATTAGCAAAGGAAGTTGATTGCACATATTCTCACGCAGTAAAGATTCTTCAAACTTTGGAAGAAATGGGCCTAGTCTCATTCGAAAAGAAAGGCAGAATCAAAGTTATCAACCTCACCAAAAAAGGCCGTGATGTTTCTGAAAGCATAGAGAATATTAGAAAGTTGGTTGGTTAAACAGCCCCAAGCTCTTTTCTCAAAAATTCATGAACTTGCGGGAAATCTCGAGAAACATCTTCTAATTTGCTTCTCGATAATCCTCTAATTAAATTACCAATATAACCTTTTGGAGTTCTATGACTCTCATAAAAATCTAAATCGGTTCTTTCCCTTTTAATTAAAACATCTTTCTCTTTTAGTTTACTGAGTAATCCTCTTTCGTCAGCAGAAAAAATGGCACATAAATCAGCAATAAATTCAGCAAATCTTAAATCAGAATCACTTAAATCTTCTTTTTTATAATAAGGATTGACACTTCCATGAAAATAATGTCCTAACTCGTGACACAAACTAAACTCTGATTTTATTTCCCAAAGTTTTCTTTCATTATTATTGCTTCTATCTCCAACATTATATCTTGTAGCGTCAACATAGACAAAACAATTCCCCCTCTTATCATAGCCCAACCCCCCCTTATTAAGAAGAGGCCACAGCACAATTCTAATAGGGGCAAGATCTTCTTCTTTTACTAAAAAATGATCTCTAAGAAATGCAGCCTGTTCTTCACAGCTTCTTTGAATAAAACGTCCAGCTTCATCATACTGGCTTTCACTTACCCCATTTATTTTCATAGGTCTTACAATAATATCCATACAATTCTTAATACAATACTTTTTTAAACAATTCTAAAATACTATAACTAAGTAATGGCCTCTTCGAGCCCATACTCTTATAACGTATGGTTTTGAAGGAGTCAAAAGAGTAATGGCCTCGTAGCTCAGCCTGGTAGAGCACTGGACTCTTAATCCAGGTGTCGGGGGTTCAAATCCCCTCGGGGCCACTCTTAGATCAGGGATTTGAACGTTCAAATCTCAAACAATTTGCTTTGAACAACAAAAATTAAAATATCTGTGAGATGCAAATTGTGAGAACTCGGGGCCATAAAACTATTCCCTAATTTCTTGCAACCTTAATTCAACGAAATCTCCCACGTCTCTATATTCGCAACAGATATTGCCAGAACCCAAAAATTCTAAAGCATCTTCTAAATCTAGATTATAAGTTCTTTCTGGTCTTTTTCCAGAATTTTTTAATTTCTCAGCAAGGCTAGTACCAACCCAAAAATCTCTTCCATCAGGTAATGTCTTACCCAGACCTTTTTCTTCAGAATATTTAATCAACGCCTCTCTAGGAACAACCAAAGTCATTTCGGCAATAAAATCTGGTTCATTTTCATTCCAGTAAGTAGATTCAATCCTTATTTTGTCCATGTAGGGATCTATAAAACTCATTGTAATCTAATCATCAACTCTAACAGTGTTATCACACTTTGTGCATTTGTAGAATTTTGATTCAGGTTCATCTCCAGACCTCATTTGTTGAACCCAAAAATATGCCTTAGTGTTCTTGCACTTCTCGCACTTGAAATCTGTTATGGGATCAACTGATTTTTGATCTCCTTTTATAACTGCAACAGGAGCATTTGTTTTCATCTCTTCGCTTATTTTTAATTCAACTTTACCCTTAGCCATATAACTGCATTTAGGGCAGCCAAACTTGGATTTCTTCATAATAAGCAGTGTTCCGCATCTCGGACAAAATTCCATTGGGAATAAAGCTCCAACATCTATATAAACTTTTAGGCAAAAGTTTATGTTGGGGCCATATCGTTGCCTTCAGCAAGATAGTTGATAAAATCAATAATACAGAAATATTATACTTTTGTTAATAGATAATTATGGGTAGAACAAAACCATTTGAATGTTAAGATATTACTAAATTAAGTTTAAGCGAGCATTTTGGATTTATCCTGATGCAAGCAAGCAGCCGTCGTTATTCACAAAATCCTCTTTCACTAGCGGGTCTGCTCCCCTCGAAGAAAATCAGTTTTAACCAGCCAACAGCAGGAACTTTAAGCAGAGCCTTTCCAACAATTTGGTCTTTTTCTATTCTCTTTTCAACCAACAACTGGTCAGAATTAGTCTTGTAATTATCTCCTTTGGTAGAATAAGTTTCACCTACACTTACAACTCTATGTATCAGTGGATATCTTGATCCACCATTAAATATTATCACATCTCCTACTTCTATATCATCTGCTCCGACAACAAAGATAACATCGCCTTTAGAAAATCCATTTTGAAACGGCCAGTTGGTTGTATCTTCCAGAAATACTCCCAAACCCTCGTAAATTGGACTTGTAAACGTTTTTTCAAAACCATTCTCGTGATGATGCATTGAACAGCTTTCAACTATGACTAAGGGAAGACTTGTCCCCGTAATCAAAGAAAGACCAGGAAAAAATAAAAATTTAATGAAAATGAAAGCAAGAATTAAACTTACAACCAAGGAAGCAAAATTATCTTTCTTCAAAAATTTCCAGAATTTTTGAAAGATGTTTTCTTCTACCCCCTTTTCCTTAATCTCTTGCATTCGGTAACGAAGAATAAATGATTTATAAGTTTATCACATAAATAGTTTTAAAGATTGAAGTCTATCCAGTTTTATGGTAGAAAGTAAAGAAAGAACCAACAAAAGTAAGGATTTAAGTCAAAAAGTATTATCTGTAATTATTATTAATCCACCGAACGGATTTATAGCGAGAGATAGCAAAGGTCAAGAATATTGTATTCATTGTAATAGTTATGCGGTCGCAAGAGCAGGTGAGGTAGAGATGTGTTATGATTGTAACGCACACCATGGATAATTTTTAACAACCAAAATATTTAAATAGTATACATTGGTCTGTATACACATGATAGATATATTTAATAACAAAATACTTTGTAGTTCCTGCGGTCATGAAATGAAGAATGGTCTAGTTTCTAAGAACGGATTTAACCTTAGAATAAAAAGATGCAATGAATGCAACGAAACTTTGATTCATCCAACCGACCGGCATGAATACGAAGAATTTATGAAACTAAAAAAGAAAGATTTTGAAGTAAAAATGAGAATGGTTGGAAATTCTTATGCTGTTTCAATCCCTCGAGAAATAGTTGATTTTATGAGAGAGCAAGAAAGGATGATGGATGACATGGTAAAATTATCATTTGATCGGGTTGGAAGAATTAGTCTAGCATTTAATACTCCCGAAAATGAAGAAAAGGAAGATTCATATGTTGTTAGTGCAAAAGAAGTAAAAGTAATTAGAAACGGAAAAGAAGTTCTTCACGCAAAAAAATTCACAGATTCAAAACATCCCGAGCGAAATAAGACTGAAGTTATGAATAAAATAAATGAATTGGAAGAATCAGAAGAATCAGAGGAAGAAGAATGAGTAGCCCAATAAAGACAAAGGATGATAAAGCATTAAGAAAGACAAAACTACGAGTCGTAGAATCTCTTCAGGATGACGCGTATAAAGGTATTGTTAGAATTGATTCTCGAATAATGAAATCTTTGAATCTTGAAAGGGGAGACATAGCTTTGATTAAAGGAGAGCGAGAAACTTATGCAATAGTTGATAGAGCTTATCCAGCAGACATGGGCGAATTAATAATTAGAATGGATGGAATTGCAAGAAAAAATTCTAGAACAGGTATTGGTGAACAAGTTGAAGTAAGCAAAGCTATTTTAAAAGAAGCAAAAAAAGTAACAATTGCACCAGCACAGCAAGGAATAATGGTTCAAGGAGACCCAGAGAATCTAAAGAGAGGACTTCTTGGAAAACCAATTACTAAAGGAGATATCGTAGTCCTAGGTGGAAGTCAGCGAAGAAAAGATTTGTTATCAGAAGACTTTCAAGATTTTTTCGGAAAAGATTTTGGAGAAATATTTAATCAAATGGGCTTTGGAGGAGTCACGGGTTCATTTACTCAAATCAGATTTGCAATCGTCTCAATAACTCCGGCACAACCAGCAATAATTACCGAAAATACTGAAGTAACTTTGAGTCCTAAGGCAGTCGAAATCACCGAAGGTTCGTTGCCAGAAATAACTTATGAAGATATCGGCGGACTTTCTGAAGAAGTAAAAAAAGTTAGAGAAATGGTAGAACTGCCATTAAAAAGACCAGAAATATTTTCCCGCCTCGGAATTGAACCTCCAAAAGGTGTTCTATTATACGGCCCCCCAGGAACAGGTAAAACCCTCTTAGCAAAAGCAGTTGCAAATGAATCTGATGCACACTTCATTTTATTAAATGGTCCAGAAATTATGTCCAAGTTTTATGGGGAATCAGAAAAGAAAATAAGAGAAATATTTGATGAAGCAGAAAAGAATGCTCCCTCAATTATTTTTATCGACGAAATTGATTCGCTCGCCCCAAAAAGAGAAGACTCAACCGGCGAAGTTGAAAGAAGAGTAGTTTCACAGTTATTGACAATGATGGATGGTTTAAAGACGAGGGGAAAAGTTATTGTTATTGGGGCAACAAACAGACCCAATGCAATAGACCAAGCACTACGTAGACCTGGCAGATTTGACAGAGAAGTAGAAATTTCAGTTCCAGACAAAGCAGGTAGACTTCAAATTTTAAAAATCCACACAAGAGGAATGCCTTTAACCAAAAATGTTGATTTGGATATGTTAGCCTCAAAAACTCATGGATTTGTTGGAGCAGATTTAGAATCTTTAGCTAAAGAAGCAGCAATGAATGTCTTAAGAAAAAATATTACTAAATTTAATTTAGAAGAGGAACAAGAAATCCCGGAAGCCGTTTTAAATGAGCTCCAAGTTTCGAAAATAGATTTTGATGAAGCATTAAAAGTTGTCAGGCCTTCAGCAATGAGAGAAGTTTTAGTTGAAACCCCAAATATAAAATGGGAAGATGTCGGGGGAGTTGACGACGTAAAAAGAGATCTTAGGGAAGCTATAGAATGGCCTCTTAAATTTCCAAAATCATTTACAAGAATGGGAATAAGACCTCCAAAAGGAGTTCTATTATACGGTCCCCCAGGAACGGGTAAAACCCTCTTAGCAAAAGCAGTTGCTAAAGAATCAGAATCTAACTTTATTCAAGTAAAAGGGCCTAGCCTTCTAAGTATGTGGGTTGGAAAATCTGAAGAAGGAGTTAGAAAAATATTTGAGCGAGCCCGACAAGTAAGCCCATGCATCATTTTCTTTGACGAAATAGATTCGCTCGCAGGAAAAAGAGGACAAGGATTTGGTGGAGGGGCTAAAGTAACAGAAAATGTTCTAAATCAGTTGCTAGCCGAAATGGATGGAATAGAAGATCTAAGCAACGTTATAGTAATTGGGGCAACAAACAGGCCGGACATGCTTGATCCAGCCTTAATGAGGCCCGGTAGATTTGACCGAATTGTTTATGTTCCAGTCCCTGATGAAAAGGGTAGGCTTCAAATTTTAAATATTCATACAAAGAGTATGCCTTTGGATAAATCTGTAAACTTAAAAGATTTAGCAATGGAAACTGATGGATACACAGGAGCAGATATAGAAAGCCTTGTGCGGGAAGCAGCAATGCTGGCTTTACGAGAAAATATAGATATCGACAAAGTCACAAAGAGTCATTTTGAGAAAGCCCAAGAAAAAGTTCTACCCTCAGTTTCAAAAGGCGACCAAGACAGATATAAGCAAATTGAAGCAAAGTATCTCAAGAGCGCCAAAGCCGCTCTAATTGACGGTAGCGCTGGATATACTGGATAAATAGACCACAATAATTCTTATAAAGAATTTTTATATTAGAAATTAATGAGTTTCAAACTTGGAGATTTGTTTTCATCAAAAAAACCACTAATAGGGATGATTCATCTGGCAGGAAATGGTGAAAGTGAAGTAATAAGAAGAGCATTGGAAGAATTAGCTATTTATTCAGAGGAGGGAATTGATGGAGCGATAATAGAAGATTATGTAGGCTCTCCAAGAGATATAGAAAACGTTCTTAGAGAAAGTGAAAGATATTTGCAAGAATTAGTATTGGGAGTTAATTGCCTTAGTGATCCTTATTCAGCATTTAAATTAGCTATGGTATATGGTGCAAAATTTGTTCAATTTGATAGTGTTCAGGCACAACACTTAGACTTAAAATTATATGAAAAACTAAGAAGAGAATTTCCGCAAATTGCAGTTCTTGGTGGCGTCGGATTTAAAGAATCCCAACAACCAACAGGAAATTCTTTAGAAGAGGACTTGAGGCAGGCAAAATCCCGATGCGAAGTAATAGTGACAACGGGCAGCGGTACGGGAATAGAAACCCCCATAGAAAAATTAAGAGAATATAAAGCCAAGCTAGGACCTTTCCCGCTTTTCGTAGGTGCTGGAGTAACAGCCCAAAATGTTTCAGAGCAATTAGGAATCGCAGATGGGGCTATTGTGGGAAGTTATTTCAAACTAAGAGGAGACGTTGAAGCACCTGTAAATAGAAATAGAGTTAGAAAGGTGGCTAGACCAGTAAGAGAATTAATATAAATTTCTTTAATATTCAAAGATTTCGCTGGTTGTATTAGATAGTTAATTTTTTATTCCACTGATTATTGGAAAAACCCCCATACCAACTTTTTCTACAGGACCTCTCGTTTCTTCAGTTTCTATGTCTGTAAATCCCTTCATATCAAGTATGTTTCTCCAAATTTCTAGATCTCTTCTCCAAATTTCTTCGTCGATTTCAGAATCTTTAGGGATTATATGATTAAATGATAAAATTAATGATCCTTTTGGTGCAATAACTTTTTTGAAACCTTCAATTTGCTCTTTCATGTACATGATCCTATAAACTTCACCAGCCACACCATAAAATTCAGGTACGCAATCATGCATAGATGATAAACAAGTCAATACATCAAAATCTTTAAGACTAGGATCTAATCTATCACGATTTCCCATTTCAAAAGAAACATTAACGGCCCCATTTTTCGAAGCTCTTAATTTTGAAGCCTGGATCATATGTGGTGATAAATCAACTCCGACGACATTTCCCATTAGAAACTCTCTTCCCAAGAATACGGCTTCCAATCCAGTGCCACAACAAACATCCAAAATTCTTGGTTTTTCGTAGCCTCTAGACAAAACTTTCCTAGCCACCCTCTCTAGTACCCATTCTCTATAAGGCCTCATTCTGGAGCCCAAAAGATCGTATCTCGGGATTTCATTATCTCCGGCTCCTGCAACATAGTCAAAAAATTCTATTCTTCCCTGAGGTGTTTTGCAAAATTCACCCCACCAACCTTCTTTTTTCAAATCTGGCGTAGTTCTCTCTACAAATCCTTCAGCATCAAGATAATCCTTGATTCTCTGTTCAAGTTGATCGGTTGTTATTACCATATTTTTCAGAGAATTAAGTGTCTTTATAAAACTAATGAAAGATTCGTCAGCTGAAAATCTTAGTTACTTCCCCATCCACCCTTCTTCAAAAGTCGTCACAACAGCTTCGTCACCAGTTATCAAAAAAGTATTTTCAAATTGGCTGACAGGCTCCTTCCCCTCTTCGATTAAAAGTGGATAATGGTGGACTATTCCTTGGTCAACCAAATTTTTCATTGCAAATTTTATTCCTTTTAATCCTGCTTTTTCGAGCCATCGTGTGCAAAAAGGTCTAGTCTTATAATTTTCTTTTATGAAATCCAAAACTTCTCTTGAACTTTTATCCCTAACAGAAACGTCGTTTTGAAGCGCATAAATTCCTCCGCCTTTGCCTTCGTAAATCTTTCCAGTTCCTGTTGTTACAAAAGGTTCAACTGCAATTGCAATGTCCTTCAAGATGGTTTTATTTTCATTTTTTATATTTTGAATTGTAAGCCCTGCATGAATAACATTTCGCTCCACATTATGGCCGCAAAGATTTCTAACAATGCTATAATCTGTTTTTTTTTCTTTATTGAATTCTTCAAGTGTTTTTTGTGCTGAGTGTCCAATTTCTCGAACCATTATTCCCGGTTTCACAATTTTCATTATATTATTTAAAATATTTTTGTTCAGTTCAATCATTTTAGCATGCTCTCCGTTTTCAGTAAAATCAAAGCATATTGCCGTATCAGCAATGTATCCATCAACATGAATTCCCATATCGACTTTCAAAAGCCCCTCGACGACTTCTTTACTTTCCAAATCAGGAGTGAAATGTGCAGCAATCTCATTTAAGGATAAATTAACGGGAAATGCAGGTTCAGCCCCCAGTTCCTCAATCTTATCGTCTATCTTCAAAGCAATATCAATTAATTTTTCTCCTGGCTTCACTATCTCTCGCACATATTTTTTTAATTGCGCAGCTATCTTTCCTGCTTTCTTGTAAGATTCAATTTCATGTGGGCTCATATTATCTGACTCTTTCTTCGCCTCTCCTTCGGCAAATAATTATATAAAGTTTTTCCATCAATTGAAAATTTTCCCGTTCCAATGAAGTCTCCTGAAGCTTTTGATTTAACGGCTATAAATTTTCCTTTCATCTCTTCATTCCCAAACTCCAAATCACGACCCAAGAACCATTTTTCTTCATTGTCTTTATCCAATTCAATTATATTACCCGTTATCTGCTCCTTCCACAAATGGAGCCCGTCCAAGCTTAGTCTTACTTCCATAACACCATGCCTATCCATTAACTCTTTTCCAACATAAAGCCCAATTAATTCGACAGGCAGGTGAAAAAGGAACTCATTCAATTCTTCTCTTGTTAAACTTGAAGAAAAAGCTCTAACTCTTTCATTTCCAGATTTAATCAAAAGCTCGGGGACCTTTTCCAATCCCAATTCACCTAGTCCTTCAACAAATTTCTTCTTCTTTGTTTTATCTAATATTTTTATGTTCATCTTGTTTCACATCCCCGCTCACTTAACTTTTTAATTTTCGCAACAAAAAAGCCATCAGTATCATTATCCTGCGGATAAAGCCTCAAGCAATTTTTACATTCCTTGCTTAATTCTTCGCCCATCCAGGAAGTAACCCCAGACCTAAACTTTAATGGCAAGTTTATTTTCTCAACCGAAATATCAAAATTTTTAATTAAATGACTAACAATTTCTTCATCTTCTTCAGGGGCAAGAGTACAGGTTGAATAAATCATTTCTCCTCCAACCTTCAAAATCTTAAATGCAGATTCGGCCAATTTTCGTTGCATCGCCGCAATCTTTTTTATCATATTTTCATTCCACATCAAAAATGTTTTGGGGCTTTTACGTAGTGTCCCCTCCCCACTGCAGGGAGCATCAACCAATATTTTGTCAAATCTGATTTTTGATTTTTTTAGCAGGTTATTGCATAAAGCCACACCATCTTTTCTTGTAACAATCACGTTCATAACTCCACATCTCTCAAGGTTCGCACTTAAAATACCAAGGCGACCCATACTTACTTCATTTGCAACAATTAATCCAGAATTTTCCATCATTGCAGCCGCTTGGGTTGTCTTGCTTCCCGGACTAGCACATAAATCTAATAAAGTTTCTCCGCTTACAGGCTTTAAAACCATCATAGGTAGCATTGAACTAATTTCCTGAACATAATAATATCCTAAGAGATGCTCTTTAGTTTTTCCAATTTCTCCTGGCAAAAGTTTGCTTTTGATTATCATGACCTCTGGAAAATCGCTAAATGGTTGTTCAATTTTCCAACCATAACTTTCAAGCCTTTTTTTCAAATCCGAAACAGAAATTTTCAAAGTATTACAGCGAATGCTATCGGGGGTCTCTGTATACGAAATTTCAAAAAATTTCTTTGTTTCATCCACTCCAAGAAGCATCTTCATACGTTCAACAAATCTTTCTTTAGGCTGATATCTATCTTTAAGATACTTTGAATACTGTTCATGTTCATCCATTTTACTACTTATCCAAAGCCCTTTTAATTCTTTTGTAAATAAAAATATGATTGGCTCTAAGGATATTACCAATTAGGTTAATTAATTATAAACCTACAATAAATTTCATTATTATTTCACAAATGGTCTATTAATCATAAATTTATACCCATTCACACTACCTAAATGCTTAAAAGAGTAGTTTAATTATTTTGTTTTTAGGATGATTAAAAATTTAGCAAAAACTCCTAAAAAAAGAGAGTCAAAGTTTTCTGGTTTGATTGGTCTTTTAGTTGAATTGTTTGATAAAGATGACAATATAGAGAGTATACTAGACCCAGTAAACGGGCCAATAGAAGGAATAAAGGGGGATTTAGTTATATTAAATGTAGGGGTGAGAAAACTACCAACAAAAGAAGAACTGACTGATTGTTTATTAAAAAATAAAATTCCATTTGACAAAGTCTATGATGGCGATCCAAGCCCAAACATGGGTTTTTTATACAATTCAGAAGAAATAGGACAAAGAATTTTTATTAACTTTTATCACCCTCGAGAACATTATTATTAGTATAAAATCACCACAATAATTCTTAAATAAGCCTTTGAGAATAAATTTTATGGGTGAAGAGGATTACAGTCGTTATTCGGGAAAGAGCCCTATTATCAAACCAATCATCAAAACCCCAATTAAGAATACAATCAGTTCCAATATTATTCTTTTATAGCTTCTTCGCTCTTTATGAATTTCTGGTAAAATATCTGTTGTTGCAATGTATAAAAATCCACCAGCAGCAAGAGAAATAAAATAGGGTAAAAGGCTGCCTATGCTTGTTAAAAAGAAATATCCAGTAATTCCTCCTAGAATGGCAAGAGCAGCAGAAATAAAATTAAATAAAATTGCTCTTCCCTTTGAAAGACCACCTCTAACCAAAATCACATAGTCAGCAATTTCTTGAGGTATTTCGTGCAGACCCATGGCTAGCGTTGTTGCAATTCCAGTAGCAGTAGAAACCAAAAAACTTGCCGCAATCAAAACACCATCGACAAAATTATGGATCGCATCTCCAGCAAGATTTAGGAAGACTACTGGCTTTATTTGGTGTTTATGCTTTGCGTAATCTTCTCCATGGTGGTGCCAGTGCATAAAAGACTCAATTACAAAAAACAAAACAACTCCAACCAAAACCCAAACGAGGTTTCCCAGCATTTCAAAAGCTTCAGGAATTAAATCAAAAAACACAACAGACAAAATTGTTCCAGCAGCAAAAGAAACAAACAAACCCAAAGCCCTTCCAGAAATTTCTTTTTTCTTAAATAATGTAAATATCCCCGCAAAGGATACAAGACTAACAATTATGGTCGCTATTAAAATCTGCCAAAAAGTCGAAATCATAATCCTTAATAGTAAATTGATTTAAATATCTTATTCAAAACAGCTTTTCCTGTTTAGCAAAAAATTCTACTCTTCAACTATCTTTATTTTATTTAAAATCTGAAAGAGTAGAATTTTTTCCCCCATCCAAAATCTCTCTAACATCAACCCCAAAAACATCAAAAATATTTTCAACAGCAGGTAAAACTTGGTTATTTAGATAATAATCAATATTATAATCAGCTTTTTCATCAGGCAAAAATACTTTGTCCCCAATTCTTTTCGTTTTTCCATTAACTTCCCCAATAAAATAATAAATCAGCATACCACTTGTAACTTTTTCTCCACGCTCCATCATTTTTTTCGCAGCAACAACATGAGGCCCCGTCGACAAATAATCAGAAACCCCCTTCTTTATCTGAGTTCTAATCATCAAATCAGATAATGCAATTTTCCTATTTTTCAAATCTTTCACAACTTTCTTCAAAAGTTCAACCGAACCTTCAATCTTTCCATCTTTCAAGATTTTCTCTAAGATTTGGCTTTGTAATCTTCTTGTTAAAGTGCACCAGTCTCTTCTAACAGTTTCAAATCCTCTGATTTTTAGTTTGCCCTTTCTATCAATCAATGCATATTTTTTCTTTGCCCCCCCAATTCCTGAACGGGGGGTCACAAAAATTCCCCGGCTATAAAAATCTTCCAAGTCTAATTCCATTATTCCCGGTAATTTCTTATTTACTTCTTCAAGTAACTCTAAAATTTGCGAATCTTTTTTGCCATCTTGTAAAAAAGCAATAGAATCAGTGTCTGAATAAATTATCTTGTAGCCGCTATCTTTTATCTTTTTCATTGCGGCGTGTATATTCTCTCGAGCCATTTTTGCCGTCGCTGCTGCGGCTTCTCGCGAGTAATATCTTGCCCCAAAAAATCCTTGATACCCATAAGATGCATTTGCAAGTAGCTTATACGCATTGCTTCGAGCTTTAGCCATAGCAGAGGAATCTTTGGCAAACTCTTTTTTAGCAGCTTTTCTTTTTTCAATCAAATCTTTAAGCAAAATCGGAAAAAATCCTTCATCTTTTGAAAACTCTTTTCCATTAAAAGTTGATTTCGACAAGTTATAAGTAACAATAACAGAAGCGTACATGCTTGTAAAATCAAACATTACAATATTTTCATAAAGTCCCGGGATTGGTTCCATAACAAATGCCCCCTCATACTTTCCGTAACTTCGGCGTTCCCCTATATCATTTCCAATAGGTTTCTTTTCAATTATTTCGTTAAATTTATCAAGATTATGAATTAAATAACTTTCAACATGGCTAGACATGCTTGCACGACACGTATCAAATAAGGGCTCTTTTGTTATTTTTGTAAATTCATACAAATCAGGCAAAATTTTTTGGGTTAAATCATAAGTTATCTTGGAATCTTGTAGGTTATAAGAAAATAACTCTTTCCAGTCAGAATCTTTCATGTTGGCTAGTTTCTTAAAATCAAAATCTTCCTTTTCTTCTCCTACTAATTCCTTGGCAACATCATTTAATCCCAAAGTTTCTGATTGCATATATTGAGCAAAAACAGATCTTATGAATCTATATGCGTCCACATGAACTATTCCGGCAATTTTTCCGACGGGGATTCTGCCTCTTGAAAATTTTGGATCTTTCCCATCAAGTCCTAAATTAAAATCAACCTTCTCCCTATCAGCCGCAGTTTTCAAAAAAGGCAAATCAAACCCATCGCTAAAATATCCAACAAGAATATCAGGGTCAAACTTATGAACCTCTTCAACAAATTTTTCAATCATTTCACCCTCATTTTTCAAAGTTTCAACATAATCAGGGGCACCTTTGCATTTTTTCCAAGTAAGAACCTTCTTGTAACCTTTAGAGTATAAAGAAATAGATAAAACACTCGATTTTGTAGCATCCATACCTTCAGTTTCAATGTCATAGGCCAAAATTAGAGGAAGAAAATCAGGTCCCTCAATTTTTTTTGAAGATTTTAACCTAAATATTTTTTTTAAAGAAAATCCTTCGCCAAAACCTCCTAAATCATCAACTCCTAAATTTTCAACTTCTATTTCATACCATTGAAGAGGTAAAATATCTTTTTCCTTAATGTACTTTGAAATTAATGGAACATCATATTCTCTTCTATTTTCAATTTCCTTCATGTCACCAATTTCACTTGCAATTGCATGAGCATCTTTATGATTAGTTACAAATACCTGAATTGCTTTTACCTTATGCCCTAAGAAATTCTTTTCCACAACTTTAGTATTCAAGACTTCGGATGTTCGAGAATCTCTTTCAAACTTAACATTCTTTATTTTTTCGACAACCTTTGAAGCATCTCCCTCAAATTCCTTCTTTAAAATAATCCAAAAATTTGAGTCATATGAATCAACCACGCAAATTTTCTCGCCTTTCCCATCTCGTCCTATCATCCAAACATAGTTTCCACCTTCAAAATCAAAGTAATCATAGTCTATTGGCATGAATTTTAGTTTCATGATGAATAGAATAAACTTCGATTTATATTACTTGTTGGAGCAATAATGGGGTTAAGTGTTACTCCTTTAAAATTACAGCGAACCATAAGGCTTATATATTAGATACTCATAGTAGATTTATAAGAAATAGAGGATGAAAACCTTTATAATCTTAAAATTCGAGAGTTCAAAATGACAGAAACAATAGATCAGCAAAGACACGAAGCTTTGGCTAATCGAAATGCTCTAACTTACTTTAGATTATGCAATGAACTAGGAGTTGAAGCAGAAGCTCCAGAATTATACGAGGTTGGTCAAGTAGAATACGAACAGATTAGACCAGCAAGAAGCGAAGAAAGCGGCCTAGTAAGAAAAGTTAATGTATCTTCAAAAACCCAAGGAAAAACAACAAGCCCAAGAAGACGTAAATTTGATTATGTCGGGTTCAGGGAAGCAGTTGAGAAAGCCGGATTCTATCAAGCATTAAATCCTTTTGTTAATCTAGGTCCTAAGGGGGCGTTATTAAAAGAATTTGGGGTAGACACAGTACGTAGGGCCGGAAGAACAATTCCAATAGAAGAAGCAGAAGGTACAATACTTGGTGCTGTCTTCCAAGATCGTTACGAAAGAAGTTTGAGGATTGCTTAAAATGGAAAAGGGAAGTTATAGTTCAACAAACTTAGGATGTTCAGAGACTTCTGATTATGACGATTTCTTAAAAAGTATAGTAGTTATGACTTCAACAGGTAGCTGCGATAAATACAAAGTAATAGTGGGAAGTAGGGTTGAGGTGACCGGAAGAACAACAACACCACCATATAGAATGTTAGCAGTATTTAGGGCTGGAAAAACAACCCTTATGAAATATTTTGAGAAAGACCCAAGAGTTCATCCTAACGATTGCGATGGCAGATTAGACCTAAAAAGAGAAACAGAAGATTTTGCGCAAAGCGTTTCGAAGAGTCTGTCTGGTAAGGGTTTACGAGTCAAAAAAGAAGGTTTAGTGCTTAAATTGTCTAAGGATTAACCACCCCAAAGTATTATTAATTTATTATTCTTGATTTTCCCATGGGTGTTCAAATATCAGATATTATTCCGAGACGTGAGATTCCTATAAGTGAACTTAAAGGCAAATTTGTTGCAATAGATGCATTCAACACCCTTTATCAATTTCTAACTACAATTAGGCAAGTTGATGGAACTCCTTTGATGAACAAAGAAGGTGAGATAACTTCCCACCTATCTGGGCTATTTTATAGAAATTTAGCTCTTTTAGAAGCCGGAATTAAGCCAGTCTATGTCTTTGATGGGAAACCGCCAGCACTAAAAGCAGCAGAAATAGAGCGTAGAAAAGAAGTAAAAAGAGTAGCAGAAGGCAAATTTGACAAGGCAAAATTAGAAGGAGACAAAGAAGCTATGGGTAAATATGGTGGCAGATTTGTAAAGATTACAGATAAAATCATTCAAGAGAGCAAAGACTTGTTAATAGCTCTCGGGATTCCCGTAATTCAAGCTCCTGGCGAAGGAGAGGCCGAAGCAGCAGAACTTTCAAGGCGAGGCCAGGTTTGGGCCGCAGCATCGCAAGATTACGACGCACTCCTTTATGGAGCCCCATATTTAGTAAGAAACCTAACATTATCTCGAAAAAGAAAAACCTCTGCAGGAATTTATGTCGATGTAAACCTAGAATTAATAGAATTTCAAAAAGTTTTAGATGTTCTTCAAATAGATAAAGATCAATTAATATGCTTGGCAATCCTTGTTGGAACAGACTATAATCCTGGCGGGGTAAAAGGTTTAGGTCAAAAAAGAGCATTGGATATAGTCCAGAAATACAAATATCCAGTCCAAATATTTGAATATGTGGAAAAAACAAATCAATATGAACTTCAGTTCAACTGGCAAGAAGTCTTCAAAGCATTTCACGAATACAAAACAGACTTCAATGAAGAGATAAAATTAAAATCACCAGATGAAGAAAAAGTAAAAGAAATTCTTCTAAAGAATGCATTCTCAATAGAGAGGATAAATTCAGGACTCGAACGCCTCAAAAAATCCAACGAAGAAAAGAAACAAAAAGACTTGAAGGACTTTTTTTGATTTGTTATACTAATAAATCGTTAGTTTTAAATCCTTAAACACCTAATCAAATTAATGATTATCGGAGTATTATTAGGTTTAAGCATTTCAGTCTTCTTATTTTCAATATTAATTCTAATAATTGGGAATGCAAGTCCTGTCACAGCCGCCATCATCGGAAATTCTTCACAAATTTTTTATCCATTGTTAGCCCTTACAATTTCTTTTATAATGATTCTTTTGATAGTTCTAACAATTATAAAAAAACACTCAGACAATTAATTAGCAATTAATTAACCCTTTGAATTCATCCCACTAACTTTTGCGCTCAAAATTTTCTCGTTTGATTCAGCTTTCTCCAAAACCTGCCCCATTTTATCTTTCTTGAATAATTTATTAAACAGTTTACCAAAAATCCTAGGAATTTTTTGTGCAAAAATAAGCAGCAAAACAAAACCAATAGTTGTCAGTACCCCTAAAATCCAAGACAAACCCCAAGCAGATTCAATTAAAGAAACCATGCCCTCTGCAATACTCACATAAACTTTTTTAAGTAAAAAGAATATATAAACAATCCATCCAAAAATTTTAAATTTGGTTCCTTGGAAATTAAGAACAAATACGGCAAACAAAAGCATTAAATAAAAGTTGGCTGCAAAAAGCCACGATATGGCCGGAACAATTCCAAATATGACCGATAACCATGGAGCACTATCTTCAAGCCATTTGTTTATAGCGTCAATTCGTTGTTCAGCTTTTGATTTTACTGGGTTAAGTATGCTTCCATTAAAACTTCCATCATCATTTATTGGAATACTATTTATTGCCTTGTCTATCTTCTCTTTATCACTTTCATTAAATCCCCCAATTGGCGGATCATCAGCTAACGCAACAAATGATGAAAATATAATAATTAAAACAAAAATGCCAAACCACTTTTTCATCATCAATCATTCAGGGTAAAAGAACTTTTAAATCTTATGAGAAGAAAGAAAAGTGTTTTAAACATATTTTGATTAAGTTTAACATGAAAAAATTTATTCCATTGATTCTCCTCCTAGTATTATTAACCTCTTTCGTGGTGGCTGAAGAAGTCGTAACACCTAGCGATCAAGATAATCCCCTTAAAGAAAAAGCTCAAGAAGTTATAGAAAAGCCTAGTGAAATAGGTATTTCAAGTGGTTTACAAAGTTTATCTAATACTGTCTTTAATTTAGATGAAGGTAGTCAATTGACTTTAGTTCAATTTCTTTTATTAACTTTAATTTTAATATTCTTCTTACTTATTTTTCATAGCATAATTAGGGGTGTATTTTCATTTAACGGGGCTATTTCTTGGATAACTTCTTTAGTCTTAGCTTCTGTTTTCTCCATTCTTGGGGGAGTAAATTATGTAGCTTCTTTAATTGCAGGCTTTAGTTTTGAGAAAATAGGCATCTTCACATTGATTCTTTGGGCTATTGGCTTATTCATTTTATTTTTTATCTTAAACAAGATATTCAAGAAGATAAAACAATCATCTAGGCTAAGTAAAGCCACAGAAGAAGGCAGGGTTGTTGGAACAGAAATAGCCAAGCTCAAAGCAATATCCGATGTTGAAAGAATTGGTGAAGATATTTAGAGGTTTTAATCAAAGAATTTTAATTGACAAACAACAAACCTCCAAATGAAAACAATACCCTAAGAAATTCATTCATTGATATAACTTAACTTGTTTTCAGTTCTTAATTAATTCCAGAAAGCTTTTTTATAGTATCTTCAATTCTTTTTATTCTCTTTTCAGCTTCTGCAATATCTCCATCTGTGGAAGTATCATCTGCAACAACATCTTGATACTCTTGCAACTTAGTCTTTAATTTTTCTACCTGCCTAAGAGCAGCACCACCACGGGCAGAGGTCACTGCCGCTTGAGCCCTTTCCGCATAAAAAATTCTTCTCACTTGACTATCAAAGAAAAGCATGACTAAACCAAGACCCCCAAATATCATATACACCAAGTTTCTTGCACCAGCCCCAGAAACTCCAAAGCTTGTGGTAGCAACCAAATAGCTCATAAACGCAAAATAAACCAACCAAATAACTTTACTAGCTAAACGATACTTTATCTTCATGGTTATAAAAAATAAAGCAAGGAAAGGTATTCCTACAAGTATTGTCGCTACAAGGGCACTAGAAGGTGCAGTTAAAGATTGCCATAAATTATTTGGCATAAACCTGACACCTATTATAGCAACGATAGTTCCAACAATGAAATTAACTAATCGTCCACCCTTAGATCCAAAAAGATTAACAGAGTCAAGAGTCGAAATAACAACAACCATCACTAAAATGAAGGCCAAGATTGCCAAGAAATCTTGATTAGAATCCCCACTTGAGCCCAATAAAACCCTAAAGAAAGGACCAATAGCATCAATTGTTGATTCGGTAGTAGAGTTTACAGCTTGAGCAAAACCACTGTCATTGAATATAATTGCCCACCCAATAGCACCTATAAAAAGAAGGATAATCCCAATGAGAACCCAGCTAAGAACTGCCTGTCCTCTTTTATTATTCATGTCTCAATTAGATTATCTTTATTTATAAGCTTTTCTTTCATTCATTACACTAGTTTAAACAAATCTTTTTAAACTTCTAAAGGCTTGAGAGAACATGAAAAAGAGTTTCGTATTTTTGTTTTTCTTAATGACTCTTATTTCATTTGTAAGTGCTCTTGATCCTTTCTCTGGAACAATAAGGGGGCTAGATATCGTAATTAATTGGTTCAGAACTATAGCAGATATGCTTCTTAATTATATCTCAATTATTTTATTTGATTCACCATTTTATGGAGAATTAATTTATACAAAAATGCTTCTTTTTTTCTTATTGACTACTGTAGTTTATTTGATTCTTAAGAAAAATAAAATAATTTCGGAGAATAATAGTTTAAATTTCATAGTCTCTTTAATAATTTCTATCTTAGCTGTCAGATATTTACCAAACGATTTGATTAATGGGATTAGAATCCCTTATGGTGCTTTAGCCGTCGCTATTTTGGTATTTATTCCATTATTAATTTTCTTTTTCTGGCTTCACGGAAATAGTCATATAACCAGCTTTGGAAGAAGAATTGGTTGGGTAATATTTGGGGCGGCATTTATTGCCTTGTGGTCTAATGATCCAAACAGGATTCCAATTACAAATACAATTTATTGGATAGGTCTAGGATTTGTAGCATTATCACTAATATTTGATACAAAAGTTCACGAGTGGTTAGGGCTCTCAGATTATCGACAGTCCAGTCATGCAAGTAGAGAAGACTTAAGAAATCGATTAAGACTTCAATTAAATGAAATGAGAGAGCAACTAGTCAAGTATGAGACTCATGGAATGGACAAAGCTGCCGATGATATGCGAGAAAGAATAAAGAAAATGGATAAAAGACTTAGGAAGACCTTCAAATAATTAGTTTTTATCTTCTTGGAGATTCAACAATCTTTTTGTTCCTTCTTTCTTAAAAATCAAAAATTTTTAATTTCCTCTTTGATACCCAACAATCTTTCTATGTTTTCCGGTTCCTTCGTATATTGGGACTTCTTCAAAATCATTCGAAGCTTTTCCTTTATCTGCTCGAAGTGTAAAGAAAACACCGACGACTACTAACACAATCCCAATAATAGATATAGTAGAAGAACCCAAAGAACTAAGTTTACTTGCATCAATTCCGAAAGCTCCAAAGCCCACAGCCATCGCAGCAAGCCCCCCTATAGCCATAACATAACCCACCAATTTTTTCATTTATTACCTAATCTTCCATCGTTTATAATTATTCTCTTTTGTAAATCCATTATCAATTACTATCAAGAAAAACAAAAAAGTTTAAAATTACTTTCCTAGTCCTATCAATCCAGTAATCAAAGCAACAAGCCCCACAATCAAAACAATCCACAGTATCCCACCTTGAAGAACGGATAATGCAGCATCACCAAAGCCAACCCAGTTGGTCATCCAAACAAATACTGAAAGCAAGAACAAAATCAATCCAACAATTATCGTCAATATTTTATTCATCATTTACTATCATGTCTCCTCTATTTATATTTTTTTATCTCATACTTATTAAAAAAATTAAAATTAAAATTAAAAGAATTATAAGTCCAATTAATATCCATAGAAGGATACTGCTGGATCCTAATTTGTTGCTATAAGAGTAATCACTACCCTGGGTATTGTTATATCCATTTCCATCAAGGGTTATTACCTTACCCGTAGGCATCAATATTTTGTTTCCACTGCTTTGACCCAAATAAGATGGTTGACCACTAGAACTTCCCGAACCAATATATATTGGGTTATTATTGCTACTATCATCGTCATCATCATTTGAACTGCTTCCACCACTTCCACCACTTGAACTCTTTCTTTTCTCAACATTATCTTGATTATTTATGCAGTCTTGGTCAGCTAAATCAATCTTGCCGTCGCCATCATTATCTATTCCATCTTGGCATTGTGACTTTGGATTTTCCTCATCATTATCATTTGCATCTGTGCATGAAAAGTCATTTTGGTAATCAACAGCACCATCATTATCATTATCTATTCCATCGTTACACTGTGGGTTTGTTGGACTTGGAGGCAATACGTTTGTTTCATCATTATCACTTACTGAAGAGCATCCCGGATCACCTAAATCAGTCAATCCGTCACTATCATTATCTATTCCATCACTGCATTGTGATAAGATTACTACATTTGTTTCATCATTATCACTAGCAGAACTGCATCCCGGATCAGCTAAGTCTACTAATCCGTCACTATCATTATCTAATCCATCATTACATTGTGGGGGAACAAGACCGCCAACTTCGCTATTGTCTTGAGTGTTATTGCATCCACCATCAGCTAAATCGACTAATCCGTCGCCATCATTATCTAATCCATCTTGGCAAGCTGATTTTGGATTTGTTTCATCATCATCGCTAGATGAACTGCATGAAAAGTCATTCAGGTCAATATATCCATCTCCATCATTATCTAATCCATCATTGCATTGTTTTAATGTTGGGGCAGGGTTTTCTATATCACAAATATCTGAACATCCATCACCATTTGCTAAATTACCATCGTCACATTCTTCTCCCATTTCTAAGACATTATTTCCACAAACAGGGTGGTCATGGTGAGGCTCTATATGCTGAATATTCTTGAATAAGACAGTTACACAATCTTGACTTTCAGGAACAACTACTGCACCGCCTGCAGGAGTTACACTGTATAACAACCAACCGAATGTAACATTTTCAGAAACAACATTTACGCCAGCAGGTACATTATTGAATCTAGCTCTGCCTTGGCTATTTGAGTATGCCACTTGTTCTCCATTATTCAAAGTGAATCTAAACTGTGGGACTGGATTGATTAAATCTCCAGCAATATCAACAGTCTCTTTTACAACATCAATGCATCCAATTCCAATTTGACAAGTGTTTGAACATCCATCACCATTAATCAAGTTACCATCATCACATTGCTCATTAGAATCTTTTATTCCATCTCCACAAACAGGAACCACACAATTATTTCTGCATAAATCATTATTATTGCCGTTTCCGTCGTCGCATTGTTCTCCATTATTCACAACAGAGTCTCCACAGAATGTATTTTGACATTGGTTGTTACATAAATCGTTATTATTACTGTTACCATCGTCACATTGCTCTCCTACATCAACTATTTGATCTCCGCAGAATGGAAGAGTGCAGTCATTTCTGCAAGAATCATCATTATTACTGTTACCATCATCACATTCTTCGCTTGGTTGATTTACAGTTCCATCTCCACAAACAGGCTCTTCAATTTCTTGAATATTTTTGAATAAGACAGTTACACAATCATTTCCACTTGGTACAAATACTAAACCACCTGCAGGAGTTACGCTATGCAATCCCCATCCGAATGGTAAATCTTCCGAAACACTATTCCATCCTGGAGTTACATTATTGAAAATAGCATAACCTAAATTATTGTTATAAACAGTTTGCTCCCCACCATTTAATGAGAATGTAAATTGTGGCGTAGGGTAAATTAAACTTCCTTCGATATCAATTGCTTCCTTTACAATTTCAATGCATCCGTCTTCAATGTTACAAATAGAACTGCATCCATCTCCATCCATACTATTTCCGTCATCACAAGCTTCCCCTGCGTCTAAATTTCCATCTCCACAGAATGGTTCAGCTTCTTCTATATCACAAATATTTGAACATCCATCACCATTAATCAAATTACCATCGTCACACTGTTCATTTGAATCTAAGATTCCATCTCCGCAAACAGGAACTACACAGTTATTTCTGCATAAATCATCATCATTAGAATTTCCATCATCGCATTCCTCTCCAGGATTTACATTTCCATCCCCACAGAATGTTATATAGCATTGATTATTACACAAATCATTATTGTTATTATTTCCATCATCACATTGTTCTCCTGCGTCAATTTGTCCATCTCCACAGAATGTAATCATACAATTATTTCTGCATAGATCATTGTCATTGCTGTTTCCGTCATCACATTGCTCTCCAGCATCAACCTGTCCATCTCCGCAAACAGGAACCACACAATTATTTCTGCATAAATCGTTATTGTTATTATTTCCGTCATCACATTGCTCTCCTACATCAACTATTTGATCTCCACAGAATGGAACTGTGCAGTCATTTCTACACATATCATTATTGTTATTATTCCCATCATCACACTGTTCCCCGACCTGATTTACGGCCCCGTCTCCACAGAATGGATTGGTTATATTTTGTAAGTTCTTGAATAATACTGTCGCACATTCACCATTCTTAGGTACCCAGACATAACCACCTGCAGGGGTTACACTATGTAATACCCATCCAGCAGTTAGAGTTTCATTAACCCTATTTAATCCTGGAGTTACATTTTCGAATCTAGCGTGGCCAGAACTATCAGAGAATGCAACTTGCGCTCCGTTGTTTAGAATAAATGCAAATTGTGGGACTGGGTTTATCAAATTTCCATTCAAATCAACAGCTTCCTTAACAACATCAATACATCCAATTTCTGCCCTGCAAATATTTGAACATCCATCACCATTAATGTTATTCCCATCATCACATTGCTCATTGAATTCCAATATTCCATTTCCACAAACAGGAACGGTGCAATCATTCTTACAAGAATCATTATTGTTCAAATTTCCATCATCGCACTGCTCTGTAGGTTGATTTATGATACCATCACCGCATAATGGTTCAATTTCTTCATTACAGATATTAGAACATCCATCACCATTAATCAAATTTCCATCATCGCACTGCTCTGTAGGTTGATTTATCAACCCATCACCGCATTCAGCAAGCTCACATTGGTTGTTACATAAGTCCGAATTATTGAAGTTGCCATCGTCGCACTCCTCATTTTGTCCATCTCTATTTGGGGTTTGTTTTATTTTATCCCCACAGAATGTAACGAAACATTTATTGTTACAAGCATCCAAATCATTAGTATTTCCATCATCGCACTGCTCAGTTAATTGATTGATTAATCCATCTCCACAAACTGGAGCGGTGCAATCATTCTTGCAAGAATCGAAGTTATTAGAATTCCCATCATCACATTGTTCCGGCGATTCCTTAATTCCGTTTCCACATATCTGCTCACAATTATTAATCTGATAATTTACCTCAATTCTATAAAGGAGCCCGGCAGGGTTACTTCTATAGGTGCTTTTCGGCATTGCCCAATTTTTCACTTGACATTCTAAAGTGTTTAATCCAATATTAATGTAATTAGTTATGTTATATGTGTCTTTTGTAACGTCCCAATAATTAATTTCACTAGGGTCTCCAAACGTATTTCCATTGAGTTTGCATGAATAAGAATTGTCGGCAGCGATTATTATTTTTGCACTTAGGTTTTCAGCGCCGAACGTTACGTTAAATGTTTTTTTGAATGTAACTGTTTTATTTAACTTTGGATTGCTTACTTTAAATTCATCCCATATCCATTTAGCACCAGGGATACTTGCATTCCATCGAGGATTTTGGTTGTAAGTGAGCACTGAAGGTTTTCCATTTGCAAGCAGCGTTGAAGTATCGCTTACAACAACCAAGCTTACATTCTCTACGCATAAATCAGGAAGTTCGCAAGAGTTTGAACATTGATCCGTATTATTTGTATTTCCATCATCACACTGTTCACCTAGTTCTTTAATTCCGTTTCCACATTGAGGTGAAGGGCATTGATTTGGCAGTAAAGGTGCTGCCCAAATTCCAGCAGTATATGCATCGGGATTTATTACCTCTTCATCCTCATCGAAACCGATAGTAGGAAAGATACAAAGAGAACCACAAACCGGAAAGAACCCAATACCGAAATCTATATATGTAGTAACAACCGAACCAGAATTTCTGTATCTATTTAAAGTTCCATAAGGGACATATCCTTGGGGAATATTCCCCACACAAGATTCTTGTCCACATTGAGATACATTAACAAGCACAGATTTACTATAATCTATTCCACTGCCAACTATTAGTTTTTTACAATGAATAAATAAATCTCTATCGTCAGCATTTTGATTATTGCCTTCTGCATAATCTTGGTAGTATACTCCATCCATTACATAATTCAATGGGCAGGCGTAGTTGCCTCTTCCTGGTATATCTATAGTGTATGTTTTTGTAGAATCAAATAAGCTTCTTGTTTTAGAAGGGTTATACGCCTTTGCGCATTCGAAACGTTCCAAATGTCTATCCTTGGAACGATCATCAGCCACAACTTTTATAATCGTTTCATTAGGTCCGCATAACTTTAACCCCGAACCCGTATCATCAACTTGCAAAGTTTGAGAAGAACTATAATCTATTCCACCATCCACACAAAGAGTGGTTTGTTCCTGTGCTAGAGCTAATTGTATAAAAAAGAGGGACAACACAATACTAATAAAAATCATTAATCTTTTCATTTTTAAGGCCTCACTATAGGAATTAAATTTAAACTGATATTAGACTCATAATTTGGATCTTCAAGAGGATCGGCATCTAATAATTTTACTCCGTAAATGTCTAAGGTTCCCCCTACATTTTTTCCATCAATAACAATAGGTGCGCTTCCCTCGATGTATTTTCCTACAAATGTTAAAGGCATTCCCCCAAGAACAGCACCTTGCATTAAACTTAAAGGTTCAGAATTATTCAACGCATATAAACCAGGAGCAAATAATCCTAGTCCATGAGTGTCTGTATAGTAGCTTCTTGCCTGACCTCTCCCATTTTGCCCCTCAATTAAAAAAGAGTTAGGTAGATATCCCCAAGTCGCAACAAACTGATTTGCAGGTATAGCCCCACCATTTACTTCGAATAATTGTGGATTATCTACAATTTGTTCTAGTGGCAAAATTGTAACATTTTCCGGAACAAAAGGAATAGAAGGGGGAGTTGGAGAAACGTCTGGGTCTTCACCACCAGTTACATCTCGATCAACACGTATGCCACAACCAGTTAATTTAGGTAATAATAATGCACCAGCAGTATAAGCCAGAACTCTTCTACCTAAGTCTCTCCTGTTATATTTTCCAGAATTACCATTTTTCATACCACTACTATTAAATTAAGACTATTTAACAATTTCTGAAAAAATGTATTAGAAAATAGTAGTGAATTAATTTTAGTTAACCTAGTTGACAGACCATATAAAAATCCCTTCAACTATCGCTGCAATTAAAAATAAGGGAATTATTACTAACAAGAAAAATATTAGAGATTTTTTTATTTCTTTTTTCAAAGAAATATTTTTTTTCAAAAAACACATTCCTAATTTTAGTCCAACCCCTGCAGAAAATAAAAATGCAGGAAGTTCAAAAATTCCATGTGGCAAAAGTCTCCACAAAATAAAAATATTTTCATTTCCTACAGCTCCCCTAGAAACAAATCCGAGCAAATAGCCATTTACAATTAAAATAATCAATGGGATAACTCCCAATCCAATTCCAAGAATCATGGCAAAAAAACCTGCCCGAATATTATTAAAAAATATTAAGAAAATAGTTTCAAATAAACTTTTTTCCGCAAATAAACTTTTTAGTCCCGTTAAAAGTTCTATTATTTTATCCTCAAAAAATACCGGAAATAAAAAACCAATGATAAAGAAAATAAGAAAAATAATTAGAGCAAAAAATATATATCTTTTTGACCCTCGCAAAAACTTTAATGAATCTTTGTATTTTTTTCCAAAGAAACTTTTCATTAATTATATACCTGCCTAAGCATTTTAACTTTTTGATGGTATCTTGCAGTTATGTAAAACCCATACAATGCTCCGGCAACAAAACCACCCAAGTGGGCAATATGGCCGACGGTAATTCCTCCAATTTGAGGATTAAAGATTACTAATCCAACCAGTAAAATTCCAAAAACCCAAAGAGGCATAGGTATTATAAAAAATAAAAGGACTTTTTGTTTTGGAATCAATACTGCAAGAAGTCCAACAAGACCCATAATGGACCCGCTTGCCCCAATTGCAGGAATATTTAGGTCCGTTCCAGTCATATAAGAAACGGCAACATGTAATATACCGGCAAAAATTCCTGAAATTAGGAAAACCTGTAAAAATCTTCTTCTTCCAATGAGGGGCTCTACAAACTTACCTATAAAAAATAATGAGATCATATTAAAAAATAAATGGATGGGCAATGTATGTAAGAATAGGCTTGTAAAAAGAGTCCAGATAAAATATTCTCCGACAACTAATGAGGGAGTTAATGCTGTAAATCGAAATATTTCAAGAGGGTCAATAATAAAAGAAAAAATAAAAAAGAGGAAAAAAATTGCAACATTTATTCCAATAATTAATTTAGTATAATTATAATCTACTTTCATGAACCTCATTTTATTTCCCCTTCTTAGATTTTTTTACGGCTTTTTTCTTAGATCCCTTTTTAGCCGATGACTTCTTAGTTTTTTTCGTTTTTTTCTTGGCTTTTTTCTCCTTTCTTGATGTCTTCTTTCTTTCCTTTTCCCTCATATATTCAAGTTCTTGCCTTATCATCTCTAAATCTCTTTCCGTTTTTGTAATTTTTGCTTTTGTTTCTTTTATTACATTAGCATTGTCTCTAAGCTCATAGACCTCCGCACATTCACTGCAGGTAAATCCGTCTTCCAAAGCTTTTTCTTCCGTCGCTTCAATATTGCAAAATTTGCAATAGTAGTATCTTTTGGTTTCCCTGTTTTTCAAGTCATCGGATAATTCTCTAATTTTTGAAACAAGAGCTTGCTCAAGTTTTAAAAAACATTTTTCAGATTCAAGAGTCCAATAATAGATGTACCATCCTTTTCTCTTGTCTTTTTTTCTAATGAAAGTAACTAATCCTTCTGCAGAAAGTTTGTATAAAATATTTCTAACCTGATTAATAGTTAAATCCATTTTCTTAGAAACATTAAATTCATTCACATCTCTTCTACCAAACAAAATATTGACAATTCTTCCGTTTCCTTCCCCGGCCATTATCTCAACAAGTTCACTTAATAGTTTTATTTGAGATTCCTTTGAAGATTTGCTCTTAACCTCGATTTTATCCTTTTTAACGGAGGTGTTAGTTGATTCATTTTCCTTCTTTTTGATAGTTCCAGCAGATTTTCTTTGAGTCATCAACTTTACTAGAAACTATTTCTTTTAAATAACTTTGCCATTTTAATTTTTTAGAAATGCGTCATAATCCCCCAATTAGTCATTCTAAAATGACTATAAACCTATAAAAGTAAATATCCCGAAATACTATCATGGGATTTTTTAGTAGAAAAGAAGTGGTTCCGGAACTTCCACCAGCTCCAAGGCTGCCAGACCTTCCAAACATTATCGAAAGAAAAGAGTTGCCAGACCTTCCAGTTAATATGGAAATTGCAAGACCTTTAATTCCTAATAGGATAATTCCGGCAGAACCTGAAGAAAAATTTGATCCTTCCTCAAATATAGAAGTAGAAGAGTCAGTTCCAAGACTTCCAAAGAGATTAATGGAAAATATGGACTTTCCAAAGAGAAGAGTTCTAGAACTTAATGCGCAAATCGAGAATAAACCAATAACAAAATCTATGGACCCTATCTATGTCAGGATTGATAGATTCCAGTCATCCAAGAAAAATTTTGATAAAATAAAAGAAAAAGTAACCGAAGTTGAAAAAGTCCTTAGAAAAATAAAAGATGTAAAAGAGAAAGAGGAATCCGAGCTTGATGAGTGGTCTTTGGAAATTGAAAAATTAAAATCAAGGCTTTCCGAGATAGATTCTGATATCTTCAGCCAATTGTAATGGGTTCTAAAAAAGAAGACTTGTATGTTTTTATAGGAAATGATACTTATAGGGTTGCAAAGTCTCAAATTTTAGAGTCACAGGCAGATCTCTTAAGAGTGATGAGACGCCTTCAAAACTTAAAATTTTTAGCCAGACAAAAAGCCGATCTCAAAACTCACTTACACACACTTTTCGAAATGTTAGTTGGAGAGGTTAATCTAATGGAAAAGAACTTACCAAAACCACTTCTGCCAAAAATAATTCATGAAGCATCCACGTTAGGTATGGTCCCTGAAGAGATAAAAAAAGATTATTCAAAGCACGACGAGATTGACTCAGAACTTCAAATAATCAGAGAAAAATTAAAGATATTGAATAGTTAAGACCTATCAGACCTATCTAAATCTGGATTCGTTAAATAAATCAAAGCCATTTGGATTGCTTGTTTGGCCTGATCTTTTCTTGTAACTCTTCCACCAGTTAAAATTCCTATTAATCCTTCCTCATTTCCCAATTTTTCTTTTGTAGTAAGTTCTGCAATCCTACATGCAGTAGGCAAATCAACATTTTGCTCCCTCATAATTCTATCGACTGATTCAGGAATCTCAAAACCACAAGAAACCCCCAGATAATTTCTCGTCCCATCATAAATTGCACAAACCGCAAAGTCTACTTTTCTCATTTTAGGAACTTTAATCAAACCACTTTCTATTCCAAAACTATAATTATATACACCTGATGCAAAAGCACTTTGTGCTCGATTAATAGCCCCCGTAGATATCTCATCTAAAGAATGTGGTTGCTCAGGTACACCCGATACCGAACCAAAGGGGTGGATTTGACAATCCTCAAACATTTCATAATCTCTCAGCGCTTCTTCAACGGCTGCGAGTTTTGCAGGATTTCTCGACCCAACAACAATTCTCATATAATCTTTTTTGAATCATTTTATTTAAACTTTATTGCACCCAATCCCGACTCAAAAATCCTAATTACCTTCTATTTATCATAAACAAGCTCTATTAAATCAGGATCAATAATCCCCGATTTTCTGTTTCCTTTGAAATAATCATATGTAAAATCTTCGGAGCCTCTAGAGACATACAATGGAAATATTATTTTTCTACCTTTATCTATTTCTCTGTCAAGTAAGGAAGCACTCATATTTCCTCTTTTCCCTCCATGTCCTTCACCCATATCTTCAATTTGGATTCTATAAATCCCCCTTTCTGTTTTAACATCTAGTATATATTCATTCTTTGGGGTCATAGTCTCTTCAACAACAGTTCCTTCTAATCTTTCGGAATGTCGAGGATCATCGCATCCAGCCATACCAAAAAAAGATACTCCAGATAGTGCTAATGAAGCAAGAATTTTGTTTTTCATAAAGTAGGTCTGAAGATAGAATATTTAAATATTATTATACTGCAATCACAACCTTAAAAAATACCATCTTCTTCTAACTCTTATGAATCGCCAAGAATTAATAAAAAAATACCTAGATTTTTTTAAAAAGCACGGGCATAAAGAAATTCCTAATTCCAGCCTCATCCCGCAAAACGACCCAACAGTTCTTTTTACAACAGCAGGTATGCATCCATTAGTTCCTTATTTACTAGGAAATTCTCATCCGGAAGGCAAACGTCTCGTAGGGATTCAAAGGTGTATCAGAACTGGCGACATCGAAGAAGTTGGAGACGCAAGCCATCATACATTTTTTGAAATGCTGGGAAACTGGTCTCTGGGAGACTATTGGAAAGAAGACGCAATAAAATATTCTTACGAATTTTTAACTAAAGAACTAAAGATTCCTCTTAACAAATTATCTGTAACCTGTTTTGGGGGCGAAGAAGGCATTCCAAAGGATGAAGAATCAGCACAAGTCTGGAAAAAGTTAGGAATGAAAAAAATAAAATTCTTAGGAAAAAAAGATAACTGGTGGGGCCCAGCAGGAATAACAGGGCCATGCGGCCCAGATACAGAAATGTTTTATGACAGTCTTGAAATTTGGAACGATGTGTTCATGGAGTATAACAAGGACAAATCGGGAAAATATTCACCACTCAAACAAAAAAATGTCGATACCGGGATGGGTCTTGAGCGAACTCTTACAGTTTTAAACAATCTAGATGACAATTATTTAACAGACGTTTGGAAACCAGTCATAGAAAAAATAGAATTGGTTTCTGATGAGAAGTATGGTAGTTCAGATGAAATAACTAAAGCAATGAGGATAGTTGCAGACCATATCAAAGCCGCAGTTTTCATAATTAATGACGGAGTTACACCAAGTAACACAGAACAAGGCTATGTCCTTAGAAGGCTTATCAGGAGAGCAATCAGGTATGGAAGAATCTTGGACATGGAGAAATTTGTAACAGAAATTGCCGATGCAGTTTATCCAATATACAAAGATTATAATTTGAATGCTGAAAAAATAACAATTGAGTTAGCTAGTGAAGAAGAGCGTTTCTTAAAAACTTTGGAAGCAGGTCTTAGAGTTTTTGAAAGATTAGTTACAGATAAAAGAGAAATTTCAGGTAGCGATGCATTCCTTCTTTACCAGTCTTATGGCTTTCCTATTGAAATGACCGTAGAATTAGCAAGAGAAAAGAAAATAGAGGTTGATATGAAGGCCTACGAAGTCGCATTAAATAAACACCAAGAATTATCACGAACCGCAACTGCTGGAAAATTCAAATCAGGCCTTGCAGACCACAGTGTAGAAACCACAAGACTTCACACAGCAACTCACTTGCTTCTCGCAGCAATGAACAAAACTCTGCCAAAACCAAAAAATCAAAATGAAATATTACAGCGAGGAAGCAACATCACAGCAGAACGTGCACGTTTTGATTTTACATATGAACGAAAATTAACTGATGAAGAAGTCAAGAAGATAGAAGACTTAGTTAATTCTTGGATAAAAACGGGTGCAGACGTCCAGCGAAAAGAAATGAATTTAGAACAAGCCAAAAAATCTGGGGCCATGGGAATCTTCGAAGACAAATACAAAAAAGAAGATGTCATAAGCGTCTATTCCATCGACCACGGCAAAATCAGCCACGAACTTTGCACAGGCCCTCATGTCAAGAGCCTTAAAGAACTTCAAGGCTTCAAATTTAAAATCTCTGAGCAATCTTCTGTTGGTGCGGGAGTACGAAGAGTTAAAGTGACTTTGGAGAAGAATTAATTATTTTTTATATAAATCTTTAAATATTAACAGAAGTTCATTTAACAATGGAAGATTTGTTCGTCCTTAAATATCTACGCGAGTCAGATGATAATCATGGATCGATCATAGGCTTAGAAATGTGTATACCAACTCCTAGATGGCTCAACTTTAACCAAGAGGACGTAGTAAATTATGGAAGTTTCTTTTATAGGGGGCCAATAGAGGGTCATTTTACTTTGCATGGACATATTGACGATATTATCTTCGGCGTAGCACATAGTCGCGAAGAAGCAGAAAGAAGAATTCATGAGGAAGCAAGAAGGTATGCAAAAGGAGAAGCAGAAAAAAGCAAATTAAGATTAGTCGATGTAACAAGAAGAGAAGCAGAATCTCTTTTAGAGAAATAATTAATAATGAAAATAATTTTAACAAATCATGCAAAAAAGAGACTAATAGAAAGGAAAATAAAAATAGAAGAGGTTTTAGAAACTATAGAAATGCCAAATTATACTATAACAAAGGGGAAATTAAGGGAAGTTTTTAGAAAAATAAATAACCAAACTCTCAAAGTGGTTTACTCCGTTGAAGATAAATATATAAATGTAATTAGCATAATGTGGAAATGAGAATAGAATATGATAAAAGCGCTGATGCAGCATACATTTATTTTAAGGAGATAAACAAAGGAGAGGTAGTCCAAACAATTTCTTTAAATGATTCTGTAAATGTTGATTTAGATAGTGAAGGTAAAACTTTGGGAATAGAAATTCTTGAAGCAAGTAAAAATTTACCAGCGAGCGCGATAAAATCAGCAGTTATTACTGGCTGATTATCTCTTTCTAAGTTTCCTTTCAATTCTTCCTAGTCTAACTAAAATCTCTTCAACTTCTTTTTCAGATTTTCTATTTAACTTGTAATCATACTCGGCTTTTATTCTGTCCTTTTGTGATTGTCTGTTTTGACTCATCAAAATTATTGGGGCTTGCAATGTTGCTATAGAAGACAAGATTAAATTAAGAAGAATAAATGGGTATGGGTCCCATCTCTCTACCCAAGCATAAATATTTACTAAAATCCAAAAACCCAAAAAAAGCAAAATGCATATGATAAACGTCCAGCTTCCAGCATGTTTTGACAATGAATCAGCAGCTCGTTGCCCTAAAGTCCTTTGCTCATGCAACGGATGATTTAATACCACCACTTTTTCCATGTTTTATAGAGAAGAATTCAATTTAAATATCTATTCAACAAAAACCGCAGGTCTTCCAGGCAAAGCCTTTCTCGACCTATTTTCAGGGTCATACTTCCCCATATCATTTGTTGCAAAAACCTTAACATCTACCCCAACACCTTTAGAAATTTTCTTTGAATCAATTTTCCCTGCTTCGTTGGGTATTGCATACAAGTAAATTTTCTTTGCATCAGAAATTTTTGTCAAAATTTCTTCGACATTTTCAATAATTTTTTCATTTAAATCAACATTTTCCTTTTCTACTATCACCTTTCCAGCCGTAGGCCATTCACTCATTGAAATAAATCCCTTGCTGCCAATCTTTTCATAAAGCTCTTCGGTTATGTGTGGGCAAATAGGAGAAAGAAGTTGCAAAAATTTAACAAGAGTTTCCTTAGAAGCCACATTCTTTTCAATTACATCAAATAATTCTCTAATTTCAATTGTCGCTTTTCTGTATTCAAAATTACCATAATACTCCGTCACATTTTTTATTGTTAAATTGAGCTTATTTGTAACTGCATCATTATCTTTTCCATTCTTCCAAGAAATAAAATACTCAAATATTCTATTTACAAATCGGAGACTCCCAATAATCCCTTCATCACTCCAATCAATATTCTTATCGGGACTTGCTAAACTGCATAAAAAGAATCTTGCAGTATCCATCCCATATTTTTTGGAAACAGTCTCCGGCAAAACCACATTGCCCTTTGACTTGCTCATCTTTTCTCCACCTTCTCCATGTAACATCCCTTGATGGAAAAGCCGCTTTGCAGGTTCACCAAATTTAATCAAACCCAAATCTCGTAGAAACTTTGTATAAAATCTTGCATATATCAAATGCATGCAAGCGTGTTCTGAACCACCAATATAAGTATCGATAGGACACCAATATCCAACCTTAGAAGAATCAAATATTTTTTTGTCGTTATGTGGGTCGCAATATCTCATAAAATACCAAGAACTATTTACAAAAGTATCCATCGTATTTGGTTCTCGTCTAGCCCCGCCCTTACATTTCGGACATTTTACATTTAGCCATTTCTCATTTGTTTCAAGAGGATTACCAACACCAAATTTAACTTCTTTAGGAAGCTCCACTGGCAAGTCTTTTTCAGGAACGCCAACTATTCCACATTTAAGGCAATGTATTACTGGAATTGGTGTTCCCCAATAACGCTGTCGCGCAATCCCCCAGTCTCGCAACTTAAAGTTTACAATCTTTCGAGCCAGTTTTTTCTTAATTAAAAATTCAGTTATCTTTTTCTTTGCTTCTTCATTATCTAAACCATTAAATTCTCCGGAATTGACTAAATTCCCAGATTCGCTATAGGCACGATCATTAACATTTTCACTAGCAATAACCTTTCTCATTTCAAGACCATATTTTTTCGCAAATTCGTAATCTCGCTGATCATGAGCTGGAACAGCCATAACCATTCCCGAACCATAATCAGCGACGACAAAATTTCCTGCATAAACTGGAATTTTGTCTTTTGTTAAAGGATTAATGGCAAACGACCCAGTAAAAACTCCGGACTTTTCAACATCTTTCAAATCTTTTTCAGATACAGATTTCAATTCTTTCAAAAACTTGTCAACTTCTTTTTTTTGTTTCGCAGTCACCAAAGTTTCAAGCTTTGGATGCTGCGCAGAAACAACAACAAATGTTACCCCATAAATCGTGTCCGGTCGTGTTGTGAATATACCCCACTTTTGATTTTGAACCTCAAAATCAATCTCCACCCCATGCGACTTTCCAATCCAATTCTTTTGCATTGCTTTCGTACGCTGCGGCCAATTGAGTGATTCAATTTCTTCGTAGAGTTCATCTGCATAATCTGTAATTTTCAAAAACCATTGTTTCAATTGTTTGATTTCAACTTTTGTGTCTTCATGTCTCCAGCAAACCCCATTTTGAACTTGCTCATTTGCTAAAACAGTATTACATTTAGGACACCAATTTACTGCGGCCTCTTTTTGATAAGCAAGTCCCTTCTCTAACATTTTCAAAAAAATCCACTGGTCCCATTTGTAATATTTAGGATCAGAAGTCGATAAAACTCTTGACCAATCATAAGAAAGTCCAATCTCTTTTTGTTGTCTTATATAATTTGCAATTGATTTTTTTGTATAATCTGCAGGATTAGTTCCCTCTTGAATTGCAGCATTTTCAGCAGGAAGTCCAAGAGCATCATAACCCATAGGATGCAATACATTGTAACCTTGCATTATTTTAAATCTGGCAAGAATGTCACCAATAGTATAATTCCATGCATGCCCCATATGTAACCCCGAACCAGAAGGATATGGAAACATCTCCAAACAATAATATTTCTTTTTCTTTGAATCTTCTTTTACCTCAAAGACTTTTTTCTTTTCCCATCTTTCTTGCCATTTCCCCTCTATCTTTGAAAAGTCGATTTCACCCATGAAATCCCTAAGGCTATATTGTTTTAAAAGATTGCTAAGTTGGTATTTCTCTCATTACATACCAAACACTTTGGTTTTCTAAAGGCATAAATATGGGAAAGTAAATTCTTCTTAATACTCCTTTACCCCTAAGCAAGCTAGCCCGTTCAACCAAAAATTTGTAGCTTAGTGCGTCTTCGGCCGACATAGGCCTTGAGTCTGGATGAGAATGGTATACTGTTAATATTTTATCCCCATCAAGCAATTCGTTTAAATCTAATTTGTTCGTGCCCATATCAGATATCACACCACTAATTGTTCCAAGGCGAGACAAAACCCGTGATTTTTCGGGCCCAGAATATTCTATTTCTCTCACCACCCCACCCCAAAACCCCAAAACCCCTGTGATTTCAGGCCAATGCCCTCGATAAATAATTGATCGGTATTTTTCCTCAAAATCTTTTTCAAATTGTTGTCTTGGTAAATCCCTATTTGCCCTCTCCCTAATGAATTGTTCTACAGGGGTTAATTCTTTTGGGAGGGCCACACTTTCTGGTGAGTAAGGAAATCCCACATGTCTAAACCATCCTTGTATACTCCCCAGTTCTTTTTCCACTTCAGTGATCATAAAAATTCATAATATGTTAGCTTTAAAGATTTACTCATTAATTCTAAAAACAATTAACCCAAAACAGGAATATTTCCGGTTCCAGAGCCACCCCTAGAAGGTCTTAATTCAGGATTTTTATCATATATCAAATCTCTTATATTTTCTGATGTTTGAAAGTCTCTAAAACATTCATCTAGTGTTCTACCTACACGACTATCAGCTTCAATAAAATTACCATTTAAATCGAAATTTTTAGAGTATATGATCGTTCCCCTGTACGTGCTCTCAAATCTAATTGGAAAATAAACGAAAGCTTTATCTTCCAAAAATTTAGGCGCATGAGTATAAAACTTCCCCTTAACACCATATTCAAAAAGATCATCTAAAAATGTTCTTGTTGTCATAAGTAAAACACACCCATTTCTTATTTAAAGATTTATACACTAAAACACATAATTTATAAGTAACTTAGATTTTTATTTTAAATGCTCGTGTAGTCTAGCGGCCAAGGATACTGCCCTCTCAAAATTCAAAGTTCCGAGTAATAGTCGGATAAGTAGACTATAGAGGTGGGAAGATTTAATCGATGAGATGATATCTTCGTCTGCTTAGACAAACCAACTCATATGGAACTTTTGGAGTACGGCGGAGACCCGGGTTCAAATCCCGGCATGAGCATCCAAACAATAGTTGACGGGATGTTGAAGCCGGAGGGTGAAAATCACCGGCATGAGCATTTGGGATTTGATGGAAAGCCTCTATATTAAAAGACAACAATCCTACCACATTAATCATTTATTCTAGTATCAATTTTTAGTAGTAATTAGTTCTATATTATCAGTTAATACCTAATTTTAATAGATAAGTAAGAAATATTTAGTCCATTATAGGAATATATGAATATATTAACCTTAGAATAGAGTTCTATGAAAGACAAAAAACAAGTATTTTATTCAATTTTATGCATATATTGCTCTTTAAGGAAAGCCTCTATATTAAAAGACAACAATCCTACCACATTAATCATTTATTCTTTTAGTTAATTTAATTGATTCATCTAGGTGACATTTAGTCCATTATAGGAATATATGAATATATTAACCTTAGAATAGAGTTCTATGAAAGACAAAAAACAAGTATTTTATTCAATTTTATGCATATATTGCTCTTTAAGGAAAGCCCCTATATTAAAAGACAACAATCCTACCACATTAATCATTTATTCTAGTATCAATTTTTAGTGGTAATTAACTTTTATAGTAACTAAAAAGAGTATTTTTTAGTAATTAATATCTATTTTAAATATAGAAATATTTAAAAACCCTTTTTACTATACCCCCTTATGATAAATGAAGATTTATTTCAGAAAATGAAGAAGTTCGAGGAAGAATTACTGAAAACAGATTTTTCTCCTAGACAAAAAGAGATTCTTTTCCAAGAAAAAGCAAGAATGTTAATCAATGAGAGTAAAGAAACTAATTCGGGCTCTCAAAAAGCCCCGAATGCTCAACAGATAAAAGAGATGCCAGACTCATTCTCTTCAATGGTTAATAGGGCGGGAATAAGTCAACATATGGATTTTGTTCTCTTTGCAGTCTATCATAGGATAATTAATTTAGGCAACGAAAATGTTAACATTAAAGATATAAATGAAGAGTATCAGTTGGCAAGAATGAAATCTTCCAATACCAGCGTTTTTTTAATCAATCTAGTCAGAAGGGGTTCTTTAATGTCTCAGGGAAAAAGAGATGGATTGGCAAGTTTTACAATAACTCGTGACGGTGTTAAATATGTTGAGGAAAAATTAAAAAATGGAAAATAAAGAAACCAAAGTTAAGGAGAGAGAAATTTTAAAAAAAATATTTATAAAAGAAGAAGATACCCTAAGAGATTTAGATTTGATAGTAGAAGAAAGCTCAAAGCATTTAAAGATAGATATGTCTAGTGAGAAAAAAGTACTTCTTGAAAAACATATAATAAAAATATCTGATAAGATAAAATTAATGTTGATAGGGTTATATCTTCTAAATAAGAATGATGGATCATTTCCTTCTTCAATTAACTTAGCTAATCTTAGCAAATCTTTAGCAGTAAAGAATACATCACTTTCAAAACCACTCGGCATTTTAATTAATGAAGGTTATGTTAAGAAAGAAAATTCTGGTGACTATTCGATTGAACATCATAAGATAAAGGAAATTTTAGAAAATCTAAAAAATGAATGAAGAAGAGATAAAAACAGAATTTGGAAAGATTTGGAATAAAATTAGAGAGTTAGAAGAAAAAAATAAAAAATCCGGAATTAATGTCGGGTTAAATCAAGAGAGCATGCCAAATAATTCTTTGGAATCAGAATTAAAGATATTTTGTAAAAACAATGATCTTGATGAGAAAAGATTGAGATATGAAATTGATTTTCAAGAGGTGTATCCTCATATCATCAATCATCCTAAAGAAAAGGTTAGAACAAAGTTACAATTCAAAGTTTTAATTTTATTAGCACCCCTATATCTCCGAGTTTATGGAAAAACTCTTTCAGAAAACACCATACGAGGCATATTTGAATTAAATAGGGTTCCTCTAGAGAGAATGGATAAATTATATAACTCTCCACCATTCAAGAAATTTTTCACCAAATCTGCAACAAATATAAAGCTTAGTTGGGCAGGAGAGCAAGAAGGAATCAATAAACTAAAAGAGCTAATTGAAAATGAAACAAACAATCGAAAATGAGTTATCAAGAAAAATTGATCAAAACATTGTAAAAGAAATATTAAGAGAATTTGAAGAAGTACAAAATGACTTTAATCTTGAAAATAATGGGATTTTAACTTCCTCGGGGAGATTTGCAGATATGGTTTTGGCCTCCATTCAATATTGGTACGATAATACAATAATAAATTTAAACACAATAAATTTTGAGAGTCTTTACACAAAAATTATTGGATTGCAAAGAAGAAAAAATGATAGTGAAGAAGATTTATTGCTCTTAGAAATTCCAAATGTTGCAAAAGCAATTTACACGATACGAAATAAAAAAAGAGGGGCACACAGAAAAGATTTTGATCCAATAATGCAGGATAGAATATTTATAAAATATGCCGTAGATTGGATAATGTCCTCACTATTATTTATCTTCCATACAAAATCTGAAAGGGAAATTAAAGGCATAATCGAGAACATTGTACAAAAGAAAGTTCCATTAATTGAATATTTTGAGGATGGAGGAGTCCAAATTCTAAGAAAATTGTCCTTCAGTCAAAAATTATTAGTCTTACTATATGTCCAAAACGGAATTATTACAATTGAAAAATTAAGAGAATTATCTCATCCGAAGTACCCTTCAGAGTTCAATACAAATTTTGACAACTTACAAAAAGATCAGCCCAGAATATATGTAAACAAAGGAAGTGTTAAAATTAACAAAAATGGGATTAAGGAAGTTGAGGAAAAAATATTAAAAGAAAGATGAAAAGTTAAAAAATGAATTTAAAATTCTTGCCAAATTTCCATCCCCCAGTTACACCAAAACTTCTTTAAACAATCATTTCTCCCTCCATCCACTCTATGACAATCAAAAACATCATCATCAAGGGGGCTCGTGAGCATAACCTCAAAAACATCAACTTAGAGCTTCCAAGGGAGAAATTTATAGTCATAACTGGTTTGAGTGGTTCAGGTAAATCCACCCTAGCTTTTGACACTCTGTATGCAGAGGGTCAACGTAGATATGTTGAATCCTTATCGACTTATGCCCGTCAGTTCTTAGGGCTAATGAATAAACCAGACGTAGACACAATTGAAGGGTTGTCCCCCGCAATTTCAATTGAACAAAAAACAACTTCTAAAAATCCTAGGTCTACAGTTGGAACTGTAACAGAAATTTATGATTACCTAAGATTACTTTTTGCTCGAGCCGGAACGCCTCATTGCCCAGAGCATAATATTCAAATTGAATCTTCAAGCCCTCAAAAAATAAGTGAACGAATTTCTGTCGACATCAAAGGAACTGTCACAATTTTATCCCCAATAATAAAACAAAAAAAAGGAATCCACGAGCAATTAATCAAAGACTTGAACTCTGAAGGCTACGCAAGAGTTAGAGTAAATGGTAAAATTTATCGTAGCGATGAAAAAATAACTCTCGCCCGATACAAAGCTCATGACATAGAAATAGTAATTGATAGGGTAGAAACATCTGATGAAACCAGACTTACCGAAGCGATAGAAAACGCGGTAAAGAAATCTGAAACGGGCCTTATTGAAGTTTTAACTGAAGATGAAAATAAAAAAGAAAAAATTAAATCTTATTCATCAAAAATGTCTTGTCCTAAATGCGGGCTTGCCTTTGAAGAACTCCAACCAAGAATGTTTTCTTTTAATTCCCCCTTTGGAGCATGTGAAGAATGTCATGGTATCGGATTCAAAACAGAATTTGATCCAGAATTAATTTTTCCAGATAAATCGTTAAGCATTGTAGATGGTGCGATAAAACTTTATGGAAAGATGGATAATTCTTGGAGAGTTCAGCAGTTAGCAGTCGTTGGAAATAAATTGGGCTTTGATGTAATGATGCCAATAAAAGATTTCTCTCAAGGCCAAATGAAATCTCTTCTTTATGGTTCAACAAAACCAATTTATGGAAAATGGAGTAATGGTGCTACAATGAATATGGGCACTGGGTGGGAAGGGCTTGTACCCCAGTCCGAAAGACTGTATAAACAAACAGAATCAGATTATCGAAGAAGAATTCTCGAGAGATTCATGAGAAGCAGAAAATGTCCTGTCTGCAAAGGAAAAAGGCTAAAAGAAAAAATTTTAGCAATAACAATTCAGGATAAATCAATTATAGAAGTAACTGACATGTCCATTGAAAAGTGCATAGAATTTTTTGAAAGCCTCAAATTAGGAAAAAAGGAAGCAGAAATTGCAAAATTAATTTTAAAAGAAATAAAAGATCGACTCAATTTCTTGCAAAGTGTGGGGCTTGGATATTTAACCCTTTCAAGGAGAGCAGGAACATTATCTGGCGGGGAAGGTCAGAGAATTCGATTAGCAACACAAATCGGTTCTAATCTTATGGGGGTTATGTACATTTTAGATGAACCTTCCATTGGTCTACATCAAAGAGACAATCAAAAATTAATCAACACCCTTCATAAACTACGAGACTTAGGAAACACCCTCATTGTAGTGGAACACGACGAAGAGACAATTAGAGCCGCAGATTATGTTGTTGATATGGGCCCGGGGGCAGGAGTTCACGGGGGAAATATCATTGCAAAAGGCACCCCCGCAGAAATTGAAAAAAACAAAGATTCAATCACGGGACAATACTTATCAGGCGAGCTAAAAATAGAAGTCCCAACCAGAAGAAAACAAAACGACAAATACATTCATCTTTTAGGTTGCAGTGAACATAATCTAAAAAATATCGATGTAGCTATCCCTACAGAAGTCTTAACTTGTATCACTGGAGTTTCTGGTTCTGGTAAGTCCACCTTAATCAATGAAATTTTATACAAAGGAATGATGAAAAAATTAAAGATGGACACAAAAGCTAGACCAGGTAAACACAAATCAATTGAACTAGATTCAATGATTGATAAGGTAATAGTAATTGACCAATCTCCCATCGGAAGAACGCCTAGATCAAACCCTGCAACTTACACAAAAGTTTTTGATGAAATCAGAGAAATTTTTGCAAATACTAAAGAAGCAAAGATTAGAGGATATGGCCCCGGAAGATTTTCTTTTAATACTAAAGGTGGAAGATGTGAAAAATGTCAAGGAGATGGAACAATAAAAATTGAAATGAATTTTTTGCCAGACGTTTATGTAGAATGTGAAGAATGCAAAGGAAAGCGTTACAATAAAGAAACTCTTCAAGTTAAGTTTAATGGAAAAAACATAGCTGAAGTTCTTGAATCCAGCGTAGAGGAAGCCCTAAAACTATTTGAAAATCTTCCATCAATTCGTAACAAACTTCAAACACTTAGCCAAGTAGGCCTCGAATATATAAAACTTGGACAAAGTGCCACAACTCTTTCAGGGGGAGAAAGTCAAAGAATTAAACTCACAAGAGAATTAGCCAAGCGTAGCACTGGCCGGACACTCTACTTGTTGGATGAACCGACAACGGGCCTTCATTTCCACGATATTAGAAAGCTCCTGCGGGTCATGGAAGGCCTTGTAGAAAAAGGAAACACGATGGTTGTAATCGAGCATAATCTCGATGTAATAAAATATGCCGACCACATAATTGATCTAGGTCCAGAAGGAGGAGAAGCCGGAGGCCAAGTTGTAGCAACGGGCTCACCAGAAGAAGTCGCAAAGAATCCAAAGTCTCACACAGGAAAATTCTTGAAAAATATTTTGAAAAATTAAGCGTGTGGACCAACCCTCAAAGTCATGTCCGGATTTCTTTCTGCCAATCCTATTTTAACTGCTTCGTCCAACGTATAATTTACTATTTTAGTTATGTCCTCACCGAACATATCCATATCGGCACAAAAACTTGCCTCTCCTTCAAGGCCCATAGGTTTCAAACCAGAACCACCCATCCTAAAAGATAAAATCTCTGCTTTTTGATCTCTCCTTATTGCCATTCTATTTTGGCCTCTAGCATCCAATATGTATCCATCTACTGCCACACCTAATCGAACATAGCGACCATTAAAGCCTCTTTCAATCATACCCGGAATTCTTCTGTGACACTCTTCCAGTTTATACATATTTTTCTTTATTCGATGTCTTTCTAAAATTCTTCCTAAAAAATTTGCTGGTGGTTTTATAGAATTAGGATATAAATCGCCAAATTCTGGAGGATTTAGTTCAACTAGGGCTGCATATCTCTCACCAAAGCTTATAAATCTTCCATCTATACTTCCGAAGGGCAATGGCATTCTCGTTGATGGCAGAGCAAGAGTACAGCCAGAGACGTTTACTGCATTTGGATCATCATCATCTTTTCCTTTCCAGCTCTCACCACCGTCTCCTTTTCTAGTTTCGCTTGCTCGCTTTCTAGAATAATCAAGAACATCATAAATTGCCTTTCCATCTATTACTATTATCATACAAAAATCATAAGATTAGTCTTTTTAACTTTTTATATAGTAAACTTCTAAAACTCTTCTTATCTTCAATATTTATGATAGACTCATCAAACATCCCAAGTAACCCCGGCTGTTACCTATTCAAAGATGAAGAAGGTAGTATTATTTACGTCGGAAAAGCAAAAGATCTAAAGAAAAGGGTCGGTAGTTACTTTGCAAAAGAGCACGAGGACACGAAGACTAATATTCTAGTCTCAAAAATTAAAGACATTGATTTTTTTGTAACCGATAACGAAGTTGAAGCCCTAATTCTTGAAAATAATCTCATAAAAAAACATAAACCAAGATATAATATCGATTTAAAGGATTCCAAAGGTTACGCGTACATTCAAATTACAGCTGAAGAAGTTCCTCGACTTCTTGTCTCGAGGGTAAAATCTGGAGAAGGAGAATTTTATGGCCCATTTACTTCTGGAGAATCTAGGGATTATGTTATTGAAGCTCTTAGAAGAATTTTCAAAATTAGAACGTGCAAGAAGCTACCAAAAAAGGAATGTGTGCGATATGCTATAGGATTATGTTCAGCTCCATGCACAAAAAAGATTTCACTCAAGGAATATTTGGAAGACGTCAACAGTGCAAGGATGGTTTTGAAGGGCAACACTAGAAACCTAATAAAAAAATTAGAAAATAATATGAAAGATGCCTCTCTGAGACTAGATTATGAAAGGGCAATGAATTACCGAGACCAGATTAAAGCAGTAAAAACCTTATCGGAGAGACAAAACGTTGAACGAAACAAAACTTATGATGAAGACATAATTAATTGGGTAATTCATGAAGGCAGGGTCCATCTTTTAGTATTTAATGCTAGGAAGGGAATTCTAGAAAATAAAGTTGAATTTGAATTTGAACACCACGAAAACTTTATTGAAGAATTCCTTGTTCAGTATTACTCTGAAAATGAAATTCCTAAAGAAATAATGCTTCCCGTTTCAGTCGATAAATCCATTGAAGAATATCTAACCAAAATAAAAAATGAGAAAGTAATAATCTCAACCCCCGAAATTGGTTCAAAAAAAGAACTTCTTGATCTCGTCAAGAAAAACATTGAAATAAACTTATTCGGCGACAAAGAAAAGTTAGAGGACTTGCAAAAGAGATTAAACTTAAACGATTTTCCTAAAGTCATTGAAGCTTTTGACATATCACACCTATCCGGAACGCTCACCACAGCCTCAATGGTTCAGTTTAGAAATGCTAAGCCAGATAAAAGCAATTATAGAAGATTCAAAATAGTAACAGTTGATAAAATTGATGACTTTGCAAGCATGGCAGAAGTTATTAGAAGAAGATATTATAAAATAAAAGTCGAAAATCTTATTCCTCCTAACCTAATTCTTATCGACGGTGGAAAAGGCCAATTAAGTGTAGCTTTGCAAGAACTAGAAAAACTTAATCTCAAGATCCCAATCATTTCTCTAGCAAAAAGAGAAGAAGAGGTATTTATGCCCGGAAATAGTGAACCAATAGTCTTACCAAAAAACTCAAAAGCATTGCACTTATTACAACAGATAAGAGACGAAGCTCATCGCTTCGCAATTAAATATAATTCGCTTTTGCGAATTAAAAAGATACGAGAGTAAAATGATAATTAGAAATTATAAATCACGTGATTTCAAAGATATAAAAGAAATAATTGATGAAGTAAATAAGGTAGAATGTTGGCCTTTTTATCATCCGAACGGATGGAATGAAGAAAGAATCAATGAAGAATTCTCACCACTAGACAAATATAAAGATTCAATTTTTTTTGTAGTTGAAAATGAAGGAAAAGTAGTTGGATTAATAGTGGGGCATAAATTCTCCCCTTTTCTTAAAAGTGAAATAAATCATCTAGAAGAATTCTTTAAAGAGTTAATCTCAAAAGAAAATATTTATTATGAACGAGATATTTTAGTAAATCCAAAATATTACAACAAGGGGGTTGGAAGTTTACTTTTTGAGAAATTAAAAATTTATGCTAAAGATAAAGGTTATAAAAAATTAATTACTAGGACACCACCATTAAACCAAAGGGGAAGAAATTTCTTTCAAAAACAAGGATTCAAAGAGATACTAAATGATGATAAACCCCCAAGAGTTTATTTAATTAAGGAGTTATAAACATGAACATCCCATTCCTCCAAACAAAGTTTAAGCTAAAAAGCACCTACAAACCAACAGGCGACCAACCTAAAGCAATTAAGGAGCTTGTCGAAGGCTTCAAAGGCGGTAAATCTACGCAAACACTTCTTGGAGTAACGGGTTCGGGTAAAACATTCACAATGGCTAATGTAATTGCAAGTCTAAATAAGCCAACACTAATCATTGCCCATAATAAAACACTTGCAGCGCAGCTCTTTGAAGAATTTAAAGAATTTTTCCCCCAAAATCGAGTTGAATATTTTATTTCTTATTACGATTATTATCAACCAGAATCATACCTACCTGCAACAGACCAATATATAGAAAAGGATGCTTCAATAAATCCACGAATTGAACAAATGCGTCTAGCCACGACTGCATCCTTGAGATCGCGTAGCGACGTTATAGTCATCGCTTCAGTTTCTTGTATCTACGGATTAGGAAACCCTAAGAATTATTCTACAATGGGTGTAGATGTTGGAGTAGGCGATGAATTATCTAGAAAAAAATTAATCCAAAAGTTAGTAAATGCCTTATATGAACGTAATGACAATGATATTTATCCGGGAGCATTTCGAGTAAAAGGTGATATCTTAGATTTAGTCCCTGGTTACATGAATAATATTGTTCGCTTCGAATTTTTTGGAGACAAGGTTGAAAGAATATTCATAATAGATAAAAATACAGGACAAAAATTAGAAGAGCTAAAATATTTTTATGTTTATCCAGCAAAACATTATATTATTCCCGAATCAGAGTACGACCGAGCAATAAATGACATAAAAATTCAGTTAGAAGATGACCTAAAGGATATGAGTGACCCTCTTCTCCGTTATCGTTTGATGCAGCGAACAAAATATGATATGGAGATGATTAAAGAATCGGGAACCTGCAAAGGAATCGAAAATTATTCAAGACATTTTGATAATAGAAAGAAAGGAGAAAAATCTTTTTGCCTCCTTGATTACTTTGGCTCTGACTTTCTCATTATGATTGATGAAAGTCATCGAACTATTCCCCAAGTTGGTGGAATGTATGAAGGAGATAAATCAAGAAAGAAAAATTTGGTAGACTATGGCTTTAGATTAACAAGCGCATATGACAATCGCCCCCTTAAGTTTGAAGAATTTGAAAAATATCTTAAAGGCAACCAAGTTTTATTTGTTTCAGCAACCCCGGCAAATTATGAATATGAAAATAGTCAACAAGTAGTTGAACAAATCATTAGACCAACAGGCTTAGTTGATCCGGTCGTAGAAGTTCGCCCGGTTGAAGGCCAAATTCCCGACGTGATAAAAGAAATAAAAGAGACAATTAAACAAGGTAACAGGATTCTTTTAACTACTCTCACCAAAAGACTGGCAGAAGAAATAACTGATTATTTGGCAGAGCAAGGAATAAAAACCAGATACCTCCACTCAGAGATTGACACTTTAGAGCGAACAGAAATAATTAGGGAACTACGTCTCGGTAAATTTGATTGTCTCGTGGGAATAAATCTCTTAAGAGAAGGTATAGACATCCCCGAAGTAGGTTTTGTCGGAATTTTGGACGCAGATAAAGAAGGATTCTTGCGAGATGCTAAATCCCTTATACAAATTATCGGTAGAGCTGCAAGAAATTCTGCTGCCAGAGTTGTTCTTTATGCAGATAAAATGACAGTTTCCATTGAAGAGGCGCTTAAAGAAACAAACAGAAGAAGAGAAATCCAACTTGAATACAACAAGAAGAACAAAATAACGCCCCAAACAATAATTAAGCCAATAAAAGATAAAGTTGTAGAAATAAAAGATACAAAACACATTCCAAAATCAGAAATTCCTAACATAATTATCGAACTTGAAGCAGAAATGAAAGAATCAGCAGAACTTTTAGACTTCGAAAAAGCCCTCGCAATCAGAGATAGAATTAAGGAGTTGGAGAATAGACTAAAATGATTTCGTCAATTAAAGCACAATAATCCTTATAAATTCCTTTTAGAACCATTATTTATGGAATCAGTTAAAGTTAATCTAATATCTACTACGAGAGAAGGTTCTAAAAAAGATCTCTCAGAACTTGTTCAGGTAGACATCCAAGGAGGAGTTAATAAAGAAAGAGTCTTAGGAGATGTTAAAGCTTTTTTTGATCAATACAGAGTTTGCATCTCAAGGGAAAATGTAAATGATAAGATAGTAGCTTGGTGTTATGATCGGGGCTCGAAAGGAAGAAGACAAATAATGATTAATGCATATAACAGTGGACAAACTGCTGGTGTAGACCTAACATGGATAGAAAGAGATGAAGCCCAAGCCCCATCAGACAATCCGATCTTATTTGAAAGAGTAGATAGTTCGAGGGGAAGGGTTAATGTAATATATGGTTCAAAAGACGCAATGTATTTTGTTCATGTTAATTCTAGCTAAAGGTAATTCTAATTAATTCTCCTTTTCATCAGACAATGACGAGCACCCCGAGTCATTAGGGTAATCTTTTGCTCCGTCTTTATCATTATCGACTAAATCATTGCACTCAACTGTTTCTATGCAAGATGCATCATTGCAGTGATATCCAACAGGGCAGATTTCTTTGACCAATGTAGCCACGCCACTTTCACTAGTGCAGTATGCTTCATCAAGGCTTGTTAATCCAGTACATCTGTCAACAATACGGATATTTGAATCGCCAATGCTGCTTGCTTCACCCTTAGAATAAATATTAACTCCCCCATCAGTATCCGAGCATTTGTATACAACTGCTCCAGTGGTATTGCTGCCAACATAAAAAAAGTAAAAGAAAACACCAGCTAAAAGAAGAAATATCAAAAACCCCATTAATCCCCTTTTGTCAACCATCTTTTATTACATGCACTAAAGCCTGGCTAATTATTTAAACATTTCTAGTTAGAGCCATCATCTCATCTGTTATAAAATACGTTGGTTTTTTTCCAGAGTAGGTTAAATAAAGTTTTTCCCTTGCCCGCGAAATAGCCACGTAAAAAAGTCTTTTTTCTTCTTCAATTTTATCATAAGAATCTGTTTTAATCATTTCAACAGCAGGATGGTCGCTTGCTTTGCACGGGAAATTCGCTTCATTGCATCCAATCACAAAAACTTCTCTTGCTTCTAATCCTTTAATCGCATGAATTGTAGCAAGTGTAACTTCACCAACTTTAGAAGTAACTGGTTTCATGACTTCGTCAGTTTTTACAATATGGGCAATATTGTTCTTAGCAAAAATTTCGGATAATTCAAACAATTGTCTATTAGTCCTAGCTAAAACAAATATTTCTTCTCGGGGAGTCGAACTTTCAAGAATTTTATTTAAAACAAATCTTCGTTCTCCCTCTTCAGATTCAAAATCTAAAATAGCTATTCTTGATTCTTCGTAGTTTACACAAGATTCTAAGTTTGGAAGATCCAAGTCTTTTATTGCATGATTCATAAATTGGACAATTAAAGGAGCACTCCTATAATTTTTATCCAAGCTTATAACCTGTGCATCTTTCTCCTTTCCAAATTCTAAAACATAACGAATTTCGCAGCCCCTCCAGCCAAAAATAGACTGCCGAGGATCTCCAACAGCAAATAAATTATTTGGATTCAAAATTTTCAGTAGTTCTATTTGTGTCGAATTTACATCTTGATATTCATCAACTAACACATGCTCAAATTGCGGAACGGACAATGGACTTTTTTTTAAAAAAGAAACAGCATCAAGCAATTGGTCTGTATAATCTCGTAAACCCTGAATTTCCATATGCTCTTTTAAATATTTAACAATTCTATAAATCATATATGCATTTTGTTTATCTGGTCCCTGTGCATCCTTACTAAAGTCATAATTTTCAGTTCCCGTCACCTTGAGATATTCCATCACCGAAAAGCAATCATTCATAAAACTGTTCTGCAATTGGACTTTTGTCTTAAATTTTTGTTGAACTGGAGAAAAATAGTTATTGATTGCCTCATCTATATCCATTCCAATGCTTGCAAGTGCCATATTCATTGCAAGTATCTTATCAGAATAATTTTGAACTCTAATTGGCCTCCCATAAATTTCCCTTCCATTTTTTTGCAAAATACCTTCACAAAAAGAATTAAAAGTGTTTACTCGTACACCTGTAATACCATACTTTTCAAGCCTTCTTTCCATTTCAGCCTTTGCCTTTCTTGTGAATGTTATAGCTAATATGTTTGAAGGATTAACTCCTTTGTACTTAACCAAAAATTCAATCCTCTTTGTTAAGACTGTTGTCTTTCCAGAACCAGCCCCTGCAACACATAAAATCTTTTTTGCTTCACTTATTATTGCTTTCTTCTGATTATTATTATATCCTTCAAGAAATTCCTTTAGTTCTTCAAATCTCTTTTCTTCACCTTCACTAATCTCTGTTTTGTGATGCTCCGTTTTTTCTTTAACTTCTAAGATGGTAGGGTTAGAAATTTCTTTTCTCCCCTTAGCAGTTATTCTAAGAACTTTTATAAAACGATTGTAATCGCTAGTTACAAATTCTATCATCCCTAATTTTACAAGTTTATCAATTTCAGATAATATTTTATCTTTTCTCCAGTTTAATGCATCAAACCCATTTAAGTCATCAAGTCTATTTTTTATAATGGACTTATTTTTATAATCTCCGCTCAAAAAATCAGCAAGCAGATTTTTTCCCACATTAAACGGCAACTCCTTTACAGCTTCCAGAATTTTCAAGTACTCCTGAGAAGAATTACTCTTAATCTCTTCAATCACAACCTCTTCCATGTTAAAATGATTATATTGGGATTTTTAATTATTGTGATGGTTTAGAATGGGGGTTTATCATCAAAAGAAAGATTATCATCATGAACTTCCTCATGTTTTTCAAGCCTAGTTTTCCCTCTAACCCTACTTTTTCTTTTTGTCTTAGGCATGGCCTCTTTTATTTTTTCCTTGGTAAATTCCATTTTTTCCAATGTTTCTCCAGCCCTAAAGTCTACCGAACCTTTTTTTGGAATAAGCCTAAATTTTCCCCTGCCTTGCCCATCTGGATCCGGCACCAAAGAAATTCCCCCCAACTCTTTTTCAATATAGTCAGTTGCAGAACTATGGTGGCTTGTTACAAAAACCCTTGAACCATTCTTAACTAATTCTGGCAATAATCTTTTTGCTATTTCCCTGGAAGTCGGGGCATTTGATGAATCTCCAAGTTCGTCTAAAATTACTTGATCTCCTATGTGGACAAATTCCAATCGATCTTTCAGATGATGTAGGCTTCTTGCTAATTCTGAACCGCCATGACCTTCATCTCCCTTACAAGAGATAAAATGACTACTTGGAGTAACTGACACTCGAGCTTTTCTTGCAGGAATAGAATAACCAGCATTAATAAGTCCATTATTAATATGAACTGTTCTCCATGCTTCAGACTTCCCACTCCAATTTGGTCCTTCAGCCTGTATAATTCTTTTATCAGGAGTTAGAACGAGAGTATTTTCTTGTAGCTCTTCTCCTTTTTCTTTTTTTCTTCCAGACAAAACCATTCTAGTAGGAAGAAAATCATAAAGTTCCAAAACACCCTCCCCGTCTACTATTTCTGGAAAAGTCATAGGAACGCCCCCATCTGTCAAAGTTCTATGCATGTAAGCCCCCTGGTACAAATGTTTTAGTTGAAGCATAGTTAAAAGTCCTGGAACGGCCAGCATCTTTGCAGTGGCTTCATTCAAAATATCCATCCTTTGTCTTGCATACCACGAAGGAAAATCTTTTATTTCTTCATCAATGGGGTCTTTAAACTTAACAATTCTTCTAAATTCCCTTTTTATTTTTCCCCTTTTTTCTTCTCTTCCAACTTCCCTCTCAACAATATCTTTATGTATTATATCAAAGACATCCTCGGGACGAACTCCTGGTTTTAGCATATAATGGATTACATCTCTATATCTTTCACTATATCCTGTAAAAATTCTTCGCTCAGTTACTCTTCTTTTTACTCGCAAAAGCTCTTGAAAAAGGGTGTCTCCTCTAGTTTCTTCTGTCCATTCCAAAAGTTTTCTAAAAGGCCCGCTCTCAGGATTTAATTCAGCTAAAGATTCAAGAGTTCTTAACAAATTACTAATTTCTTCAGGAGTGACATCACAGCTGTAAGCGTCTAAAGCTTGGTGGTGAGAATAAACTCTTTGACCCCGAATTATCTCTCCCACTCTTTCATATAAGTCTTTTCTTCGAGTCATTTCTTTTACGCCTTCTTGTCTAAACCTAACATCCTGGGGGGTATTTGGAAGGTTTAACAAATGGTTTGGCCAAAAAGGATTATTAAAAGAATAAAAAACTTTTCCGTCCAGATTCAGTCCAAAAAAAGAAGGGATTGAATCATATTCCTCATCAAAACCAAGAAAAAGTTCATGCACATCAGCAACAATAAATTGTCCATCAATCATACCCGCCAAATTCATTGGATAATATCTCCCCTTTTCTCCCCCGATTTGCAAAGCTTTTTCTAAATCTCCGTCGACACAAAGCATATTTGGAGAATTTCCATGACTGTCATTAAGTTTTCTTAACTCATCATCCATCAAAACCAATCAAGAATCAACCTTAAAAGAATTTATATTCTTCAAACCCCGTAAACAAGAAATATATCCGGAGAGATTTTTTCAAGATTCATTTATATTTTTTCCAAATAGCCATTATGTCTTCGACAGTCTTAGCACTAATTAAACTAAATCTCATTTTTTTGGCTTCATTATAGCCCTTAGTAAACTGCATTGCCTGATATTTTATTGTCTTAAAAGGAATCCCATATTTGCTCGCAAGCTCAATATACTTTTCAAAACTGTTCTCCATACTTCCACCAGTGAGCTTACTAAATATTGCTGGATTCCCCATAGCTTCTCTTCCAATAAATACAAATGGGAAATCTGACAATGCCTTATCAATATTCTGCTCATTAACATTCCCAGAATATATTATTGGAACTTTCACAGAATCTCTTAATTTCAACGCAAAATCATAATCTGGTTCTCCAGAATATCCTTGGTCTAGAGTTCTAGGATGAATTCCTATAATATCAACATATTTTTCTGCCAATTTAGCAATGTCAAGAGCTTGAGGAGATTTTCGTAGTTTAATAGAAATCGGTTTTTTTGTGTTTCTCCTCATAGTCTTTAGTATCTTCTCAATATTTTCAAAATCTTTATGCATGAATGCACCATGGCATAGTTTTTTTGATAACTTTGAAGGGCAACCCAGATTAAAATCCCATAAACTCACCTTCTCATCATGTTTTTTTATAAAATCCCTAAAGCCTTTATTTGTCGCCCCAAATAATTGTAGTGCTGGCTTATCATCAAAATGTACCTCCTTCAAAGAAAGCGGACTAAAAAGACCAGTATATGTAAGGCCAGCTCCTGCTTCTTTGCACATCAACCTAAAAGCTATATCATTTGGTTCTAACATCGGAGATAAAAATATCCTGTTTTTTACTTCTAAGTTTCCTATTTTGTACATAAATTTATTATAAAAAAGCTACTTATTAAGGTTGTTAATGTTTAAGGATGGAGTCTTTAAGTATATTTTTAGATATCATACTCAAAAACCTTATCATAAGGAATTTTCCAAGAAACCGTTTCTTTTACTGTTGCACTCTCCATTATCTTTCTAAATAGTCTAATGCTATTTCCATGTGCTGAAATTGCAACATTAACTTGGTATTTTTTCATAAACTTTTTTAAATCCAAGATAAAAGATCGAACTCTTTTTTCAACATCAGAGAAACTTTCACCTTTTGGTGGTCTATCTTTAGGATAATATCCTCTGTGCCAGCTTTCATACTGATCTTGCCCATATTTTCCAACTATTGTGGAATGTAATTTTCCAGAGATCTTCCCATAATCTCGTTCAATCATCCGGTTGTCTTCCACAACTACAACGCATTCTGGATGATTTTCTAAAACAGGCCTAAGAGTATCTTTCGACCTGGAAAGTTTTGTCTGAAAAGCAACTTGAAACTTTTTGTTCTTTAGTTTATTAGCAATTGTTCTCGCTTGCCGCTCACCCAAACTAGTCAATTTAGCATCAAGTAGTCCTGTAAATCTGGAATCTCTGTTAAAAGTAGTTTGCCCATGCCTAAACAAATAAATCTTCAAACCACCTCTTTTCATTTAAGTATAAAGAATTAGGAGGTTAAAAAGATATTTGTAATAAAACCGTCATAAAAGATGATCCCAGATAAACTCAAAAAGAAAGATTTATATAATCCTATATAATCTTATATAACATGGTAGTAAAGACATTCAATGTTGATGAAGGCGTTTATGCAAAGTTTTTAGAGCTTTGCAAAGAGAATGGAATTAGCTTGAGCAAGCAAATAGAGATGTTTATGAAATCAAGAGTTGAAAATAAAGAAGAAGTCCGAGAAGAATATTTGCAAAAATTAGAAAAGATAAGAAAAGGAAAGTTTATTAGAGTTAACAATCTTGACGAGATATTATGAATTATGAATTAAATCTTGGTGATAATCTTAAGAAAAAATTTGCCAAACTCAAAAAGAAAGATAAATTACATGCAGATATTTTAAAAAATAAAATAAAACACATTCTAGAGAATCCATATCAATTTAAACCATTAAGAAATGAAATGGCTGGAATAAGAAGGGTTCACATTGGAAAGAGTTTTGTTTTAACCTATGAGATATTGGAAGGATTAAAAATTGTCAGGCTTTTAGATTATGATCATCATGACAAAATATTCGAAAAATAAATCCCCTCAAACTGTTTTAACTTAATCTATCCAAAATAGCCTCGATCAATTGAGCCTTCAACCCCGTTTTGATTTTCATCAAAATTATCAACCACTTCCTTGACTTTAACCTTTAGAACCTGCCACTCATCAAATGCCTCTTTTATAAATTTGACTTCTAATTTTTCAGAGTAAACAACATCAACTTTCATTGCTTTTATTTGAATTTTTATTAATGTTTTAAATATCTCTTTTATTTTTTCCTTATCTTTTTCATTTAATCTTTTTATAACAGAGAATAAAAGCATTGATTGAGAGGACGGGTTTATCAAATTCTCAAAAAAATGTGAGTAAGCAACGAATTTCTCGACCATTGCCCTTCTAATATCTCTGATTAAGATAGCAGATTCTTTTTCCAAGAATTTTTCTACATCAAAATCTTCAACCAGTCTTTGAAATTCTGGAAGGCCGTTCTTTTTTTGAATGATTTCATACTCTTTTTTATAGTCTCTATCTGTTTTTTCCATTGGATATGAATTGGGAAAGCATTTATAAATTTAAGTAAAGAGGAAGAGTAACGCGCCTGTGTAGCTCAGTCCGGTAGAGCGTTACATTGGTAATGTAAAGGTCCCGAGTTCGATCCTCGGCACAGGCTTGGATATCCAAACTATTTTGTTAAGGGGGGTCGGAGGAGGAGAGTTCGATCCTCGGCTGTGGCTTAGATATAAAGATATTGTTACAAGATTCTTTCCTTCAAATCTTTCCTAATTTTATATCCTCTCTCGGCATCTTTTAAAATGGCAGTATCAATCTCTTGGATAAACATCTTTTCTTCTTTGTAGCCTAACTTTTGTAAAACGCCCTTGATAGGCGCAGTTATCTGGGAATGGCCAATTGCTTCATCCATGTCCCCACCAGAAGTTTCAAGATTACCTACAGCATTGACAAAAACTAGTATCATATTATTTTCAACAGCCCTAGCCGTGCATAATGCATTAACATGAGCTATTTCTGCATCCTTGTTATATTTTGCATAGGGGGGGAAATCTGCAGATTTATACCATAAACTCGGGCAGAAGACAATACTCACCCCTTTCTTCACAATCCTTCTGAATATTTCCGGAAACATCAAATCCCAGCATATTGTCAACCCAACTTTTCCGAATCTTGTGTTAAATACACAAATTTTATTTCCAGGGACAATTCGTTTCCTTTCCGTTAGCCATAGGTTAACCTTGTTATATTTTCCTTTAATCTTCCCCTTTGAATCAATATAATAACAGACATTAAAATTGCCAATTTTATTTCTTTCGATTATTGAACCGGCTACAATATCAATATTGTATTTTTTAGCTAGCTCTTGAAACCTTTTCTTGTATCTGCCTTTTGAATCTGCATGCTCAACAATCTTGGTGTCATTTAACCCACCACTTAAAAAATCTTCAGGAAATACAATAATATCCGCCTTATTTGAAGCTTGCTTCACAAAATCCTCAATCCTTTGGAGATTTTTTTCTGGTTGCCACTGGTTAATCTTAAATTGAACAACAGCTATTTTGACTTTCATTTTGCGACTCTTAATTTTTCGATTTCAGAATCAATTTTCTTTTCTAGATTACTTTCCAGGTCTACCTGTTTGTAGCCACCAAGTAAATCTCCAAGATAGAGTGTCTTCTTTTCTCCGCTTTCTATTAAAACTTTATCCTTTATCCCATCATCATTTACATCAAAAAAATAAGTCTCCCTTTCTAAAATTGGTAAATCTTGCCCTTTTCTAGGATATATTATTTCAGCCCATACTACCATCGAAAGAAAGGAGAAAATAATTGCAGGCAGTACTATTTGAGCAGAGCCATACTTAAAAAAATCCCCCACCACTCTTGAATAATTTCTCAGGCGTTCATCTGGTAATCTAAGTTTAGCCACTCTAAGAGCCTCTCTGAGAGCAGCATCACGTCTTTTCGCTTCAATTCTGACTTCTTTCTCTAAACATCTTACAATCTCTCGCCTTTTCTCCCTAGCTACCTTATTTTTTTCTGATTGGTAAAACACCTCATTTGGACCATAAAATAGGCGTGGATAATCTAAAACACCCCGAATCCCCGTATTAACTAAAGAAATCAAACCGTTCCTTATTGATCTATATATCTCCATTTTATTATTTATTATATATATTTTAATATACTATATTACAGTATATACTTCCCTTTTAAGCATTTCGCTGCTAGAATTGCATATATTCAGCCACAATTTTCCTTTTAAGTAAGAATTATCTATATCTGTAAAATAAAAATAATAAAAATAATAACCTCCCCAAAAACCTTTAATAAGTTTGAAGTATAAATATAATTATGGCAATGCTTACAAGAAAACTTGGCATAATCTTAATGATTGTTGGCGTAGCATTTCAATTCTTGAATATTATAACCTATGGCTATTGGGGAATAGACATTGATATTTTTGGGGTCATGATATTTGTTATTGGTTTGTTAATAACTATTTTTAGATTGAAGAAATAATAAAAATCAATTCATCAAAAATCCCAAATCAATCTCAAGCCCAACAACAGGTGAACGAATATTCCAATTTCTCAAGACCCTCGGAGCAATTTCTCCAATAACTCCTATCTTCTTTCCATTAACCTTGACAGCACCAACCCTTCCAGCGATGTAATTATTGTCTTCGGTGTTCTCTATTGAATATTCAATATCAAGCATTTTGAATAAATAATCTAAAATCTGTTTTGCATCGGTAAAACTAATTTTTTCATCAATTAAGGCCACAGCTAACCTTTCAGTTTCCTTAATTCCCGTCTCAAGACTCACATCTTTCTCAAACACCCTTCCAACCTCAAATATTTTTTGAGGATAAGAACAATCAGAATTTTGTGAAAATATGTGAAGGAGATTACTCATTAAATCAATTCGCAGTGTATTTGCTTCAGTTTTAGAGGCTTCAACTTCTATAAAATCTTTGTAGTCATAATGCATTTTCTTAGCATCATCCTTAGAGATAAGATGGAATGTGGATGTCTCAAGTAGCCCCGTTCCAGCCAAAATTTCAGATAAAACTTTTTTAGTTCTCTCGTTTTTGTTTTCAAGACCTATTGTAGAAATTTTAGGAATCTCGGCCTCAAAGTTTTCATAGCCATAAGCAATTGCAACTTCTTCAGTCAAGTCAATCCAATGCAAAATATCCGTTCGATAACTAGGGATAAGCGCAAAACTTTTGCCCTTTTCATTTTCATATCCCAAACCCATCTTTGCCAAATAATTTTTGATTTCTTTTTCTTTTAATTCCAACCCCAATGTTTTATTTATGTCTTCAATTTTGAATTGCATTTTTGCCATTTCCATATCAGGTGTAATCATATCTTTTTCTTTATGGTCTTTTATTTTCATAGAATAAATTTTTCCACCCATGAGCGATAGTGCTAAAACTATTATGTTAAGACATTTTTTCAAATAGTAAAGATTATGTCCAGAACATTCAATAAAAACCTCTTTTGTTTTCTCACTTACTCTCCCAGTTTCTTCACTATTTATTATTGGGGGCATGCTCAAAATCTTGCCATTAGCATCGCTAAAAATAGGAAATACTTCTTTTCCCTTTAATAAATCACCATAAGCAAGCCCCGCAGGATGATTCTTCAAAATCTGATTTCCCGTCATCGAAATTCCGTTTGAATCAAGCGGAACAAAACTAATTTCGCTAGGTTTTTTCGCGCTAAATGTTATAGGCAATTTTATCTTATCAAGAGGATAAATTCCTATAGCAACTTTTCTTCTTTTTCGCCCCAAAGAGCCATGAAGCTTTTCTTGCAGATCAATTATTTCTTTTATTCTATTTCCATCCAGCTTCAAATCTTTTACAATTGCACAAACAGTATAAGGCCTAACATCTTTTACAGACTTTTCAATTTCAACAACATAATTTTTTTCACCTTCATTAATTTTAACCTTTGCAATCGATTCTTTTTCATTGAATTGATTAAAGGCAAGCGCAAAATTATGCAAATTAAGTAGATCTGGCCTGTTTGGAAAAATCTCTATGGAAACTTCTTTATTATTTATTTCTTCAACAGGCGTTCCAAATAAAGTTATCTTTTCTTCAACTTCTTTCGTAATTTTTCCAATTTTATCTTCAAGTTCTTTTCGGTCTAATGTTAGGATTGTCATATTTCAATTTTCTCTACTTCATTTAGTTCAAAAAATTCTATATCCTTGCCCATGAAACCAAATCTACCATCAAATTTTCTTTTTTGGAGCAGTAAGGGCATCCAATGTTTGTCATCAGGCCACATCTGATCATATGGTAATTTATCCGCATCAAACCATTCAGGTTTCATTTCTTCAGTTTCCCTAGGCGTTCCTTCATACTCAGTTGCTCTATAAAAATAAGCTAAGTGGTCTTCATCACCGTCGAGAAAGATAAATCTAACTTTTCCAACCAACTCAGGATTAATTAGTGTAATTCCTCCTTCCTCTCGTGTTTCACGAACTACGCAATCTTCTAAAGCCTCTCCCTCCTGTAGTTTACCGCCAAATCCATTCCATTTTCCCTCACCAAACCCCCTTTTTTTCATAGCAAGCAAAACTCTTGGTGGTTGGTATACTATAGCTAAAGTTTCTACCTTCATTTCTCCACAAACTCCATTATTTCATTTATACTTTCAGTTTCATTAAAATGTCCTTCGTTATTTTTCACAACTATTTCAGCATCAAGCTTTCTTTCAAATAGTTTCATATTGCTCAATGGAACATACGGGTCGTCTGTTGAAAATATTGCTAACAGTTCATTAATTTTACCCTTAACTTTTTCAAAGTCTATTGGGGTTTCTAACCAAGGCTTCGCAATCTCTTTTGAGCCTTCCTCTTCTTCTAATCCAACCAAACTAATCCAAGGCGCAACGAACACAATTCCTTTCACAATCAAATCATCCGAAGCCTTCTCCAAATACCTCATAATAGTCTGACATCCAATTGAGTGTCCAACCAAATACGTATCTTCACCAATCTTACCATCAGCCACCTCCTTTAATTTAGCAATCCATTTTTCAATTACTGGCCTTTGCGTATCCGGCATCTCCGGGGCAATAAATTCTACACCTTTTTTTTCACATTCACTTCTCAAATAATTGGTCCAAGGTTCACTTGTTGGATTTCCACCCCACCCATGAACATAAATTAATTTTGTCATCCTTCAATCTCCTTAACAAATTTATTTATTTCGTCAAAGTTCCCGTCATTTTCTATTAGAATATCAAAGACCTTCTCAAATTCTTTCTTATGCATTTCCTCACCGGGATTTAAAAAACCAAAACTTAACAAACAATTATCCTTAGTTTCTGCAACCATTCCCAAATCATCAAGGCTATCCCCAATTAGTAAAATATTTTTTCTTTCCTTTATTCTTGCATGTACTTGAGGAGATAGCTCTACTTCATTTTTATTCATTCCGTAAATAATTGGCTGTTGAATTGCTACCGCATTTCCCTTTTTGTCCCAGTTAAAACGATTAGTAACAATATGGATGTTATCATGCATTCTTCCTTCTCGCTCCAGCAATAAAGAGATTGCATCTCCGACCCCCGAAGAAGAAATAATAACTAAAGGAATTTCGCGTTCATGAAGCATATCTAAAAATTCCAAAGCACCCTTTCTAAATTGAAGATTTTTATTTTGTACAATATGTTGAAGATGTTTCTTATTTAATCCGGATTTAATCAATAAATCAAAATGTTCACTCCACCAAGTATACAATGCCTTCTTTTTTTCTTCAATAGGTATGTGTGGGTCTCGCTCAATTGGGTAATACTTTGCAAAAAGAGCCTTCGATTTTTCCGCATATTCCCTGCTTATGTAATCTCCATCACGCAGAATTGAAATAATAGATTGAACTGCTTTACCATCAACAAACGCTCTGGTCAATGTCTTATCAAAATCAGCAACTACGTGCATTTTGTCCAAACCGCCTTCCTTAAACCTTTTTATTTTTTCTTCTAACTTCATTTTCTATTTCCTCCAAAATTTCATATCTCTTAATTTATTTATGTCGTTGCTATACATGTCCCTTAAATCTGTAATCTTGAAATATTCCATTATAATTCGGTCAAATCCTGGACCCCATGCAAGGACCGGTATGTGTCTACCAAATATGGGAATCGTAACTTCCGGTCTAAACATTCCAGCCCCACCTAGTTCGACCCATTTTTTATGTACTGGGTGGTACACATCAATCTCTAGCGAAGGTTCAGTATAAGCGAAGAATCCTGGCCTAATTCTAAGTTTCTCATATCCCATTTTCTTGAAGAATTCCCTTAAGTATCCAAGCAGTTGTCTAAAATTAGCATTTTCATCGACGACAATTCCTTCTGTTTGATTAAACTCAAATCCATGCGACCAATCCACCGTTTCATTTCTAAAACATTTTCCCAGGGCAAAATATTTTGCAGGAAATTCTTTTTTCGCAGCAATATCAATTAATGTTTTGATAGATAAACAAGTTGTATGTGTTCGTAGCATCACTTTCTTTGCTTCTTCTTCACTCCATTCATAACTCCATCCAAGGCTACCATCAACTCCCCCTTCATGAGCTCTTTTAACTTCTTTGAGGATTCTTTTATCGTTTGGTAGTTTGCCTTCCATATTTTTTAAATAGAAAGTATCCTGCATTTCCCTAACTGGATGATCTTGAGCTGTAAAAAGCGCATCAAAAACCCAAAAAGAAGTATCTGTCATATTTCCTGTCATCTCTTTAAATCCCATGTCTAACCAAATTGATTTTGCATAAGCTCTTGCTTGATTGACGAAATGTTTCTTCCCCCCATAAATTCTAGGCACCCCGCTCGACAAATCATATCTTCTAAATTTCTTTCCCTTCCAAGAACCTCCAGTTATAATTTCAGGAGTAAGCTGTTCAATTAAATCAGTTTTTAAGTCCGACTTTGAAATTTTTTCCCCCAAAGCAGTCAATTTAACTTGGAAAGTCTTCTCTTCAGTAACCTCAACAATGTCTTTTCGAGATAGCAAATTTTGAAATATTTCTTTATCATGACCATCTAACTTTTCAAAAGAAACTGGCAATTTTTCCAAGAATAACTCTTCATCCATTTTGTTGGACATATTTTCTCTATGGCTCAAATGAAGCTTTCCCTCTTTAATTTCAACAAAATTCTTTTTCTTCAAAATTCCCAAAGCAATCTTGGCTTCATTATCATTAAGCCCGCAAGCATTCTTTATCTCCCCAATAGCCAAAACCTTCTTTTTGATAAGTACATCCAACAAGGCTCTTTCAGGAAGCTCTTTTTTCGAGTAATGCAAACCCAATATTCCTAATCTAACACTTTTTTTGCTTGTAACTTTATCTTCAACCAAGCCCTTATTTTTCAAAAACCCTATGGCTCTTAGTATCGTCGTTTTATCTTGGCCCGAGTCTGTAGCCAATTCCTCAACGTCTGAATATTCTCCATTCAAATGGGGAATCAAAGCTCTTTCAATTGGAGAAAGTGATTCAATGATGTCTTGATCATCCATAACTTAGCAGAAATATTTGAAGTTTTTAAGGTTTAGTAACCGCCCTTCCCCTAGCAAGCCCTTTCACTTTTTCTTCCCACTCACCAGGGCTATATTCATGAATATACATTTTATCGTCCCACCCATCATACGGGATTGATGGTGGTTCTGATGTAGGCCTTCTGATTGGAGCTTCCTCTTCTTCCATACCCATGTCTCTAGCAGTACATCTAAAATCTGCTGATTCATTTTCATGTGGGTCTTTATTATCACTGGCATAAAAAACTCTTTTACCTCCAGAATTAACGGTGTAATAATTTCCATCCCCAAAATAATATTTTCCCTCTTCAACTTCAACTACTAATCCCTCTCCACCAAAAGTCCAAATTGTATGGGCTGAACAATCCCTTTGATTAACTGTTTTCCCAGATCCACGTTTTAAAACAAGAGCATCAAGAGTCTTAATAATCTTAGACCTAGAAAGATGAGTTAATTGTTTTGCAGTTATCTGTCCCGACATAAATAAAAGACAACAAAACTAGTTTAAATTAATTATGGCGCTACAATATAGATTCATAAAATCATTGCTTTACTAGTAAAGCAACCTATGTATCTCTTCTAAATACCTTAAATGTTCTTTCCTAGCATCGCTTAAGCCTTTGCTATTGGCACCAAGAACTCCTGTAAGTTCCTTTCCAGCGACTATTTTTGGAGTTATTACATAATCAGCGCCTTCTTTGTATAACCTCTCTGCCTCGCTTATTCTGCTCCCAGTAACAATCACTTTAATCTTCGGATTCTTTTCCTTTATTTTCTTAAGCAAGTATAAATTATCCTCAAAGTTAGGAATTGTAGATATAACCGTTTTCAAATCTGCACTATAAGCCAAACGGATAATTTCTGGGCTGGATATATCCCCGTAAATGCAGCTTATTCTTTTCTTGGATAATGCAGCAATAATTTCTGGATTATAATCTATCACTAAAAGTTTCTTTTTATTTCTAATTAATTTTTCCAAAATAACTGAACCCATTCTATGAGCCCCAATCAAAAGAACTTCTTTTTTAGAATAATATCTTTTTTTAGTTTCTTCATTTTCAGATTTTGAGTTGTAAGTAAATAGTCTAAACAAGTGATTCTTGAATCCTATCAAATAAGGTGTTGCAGACATAGTTACAATTGTGCCAAGTATTATTGTAGATAAAATTGACGAATCAAGTATCCCTAATGAAAATCCTATAACTCCAACCTTTAATGAAAACTCAGATAGTTGAGCCAAAGAAACGGCAGTTAAAAAGCTGGTTTTAGTTTGATATCTAGTTATTTTAAGGAGTATAAAACTTATAAGGGGTTTTATAATCAAAGCCCCAACGATTAAAAATCCAAATAAAGTTAATCTGCTTCCAACTCCTTCAAATACTACCTGCATTCCAAGTGCTACAAAGAAAAGAATAGCAAAGAAATCCCTAATAGGTAAAATTCTTGATTCTAATTCTACTTTAAATGGAGAATTAGCTAATGATACCCCTGCGATAAATGCCCCTATAACGATAGATAAGTTAAGGACATATGAAATTATTATGAATAAGAATAAAACAGCTAAAGAAGATAAGAAAAGAAGTTCTCCAGATCTTGCAGCAAATTTAAATGTTTTATTCAAGATATATTTTTGCATAAAAAATCCTGCAAGAATGATTATTCCAACTTTCAAAAGAGGAGTGCTTAAATCTACTGGTAGAATTTCTCCATTTGTAAAGAATATTATTGCAATGATGGCAACGATATATTGCAAAAGCAATATTCCTAAGACCAATCTTCCATGAAGAGTTACAAGTTCCCCCCTATCTGAAAGTATTTTTACATCAACCATTGTAGAGCTGAAAGCCAGCACGATACCGATGTAAATTGCTTGCAATGTAGTCAAAGCAAGCCAGTCTTTCAAAAGGAAAGTCAAAAAGAAAATAATTGCCATTTGCAAGATTCCAACAAAAAGAATCTTCCACACATTTGCTTCTTTTATCTTTCTAAATGAAATCTCTAGGCCCGCAGTAAAAAGCAAAAATGCTATTCCAATTTCTGAAAGAGTATAAACTAGGCTAACACTTCTAACTAAACCCAAAACTAAAGGGCCAATAATTATTCCTGTAACCACATAAGCCAGGATAAGGGGTTGTTTTAAGAAACGGGCCAAAAATGCCAGGGCAGCTGAAACAATTAGTATTATAGCAATGTAAAAGATAGTAGCTTCGTTTTGTGGCAAGTTAGTAAAATGATTAGAAATATTTTCTACAATGCTTGTTACTAGCCCGGTTATTCCCACCATCTTTTGTGTAGTTATTTAGATAAATTTATTTATAAGGTTATTGAAGATGACTGCCTAAATTATCTTGGTAAAAAATGGTACCATTTATGTCCTTCTCGTTTCATAAAATCATCAAATTCTAAAAGATAACCAACATCTTTTGTAGCTTGTCTAGCAGCATGTCTTTGACACCAAGAATGTGCCATTGGTTCAATCAATCTGTCATCCCAACCACGTTTTCCTAAAGCCCTTTTTACTTTTTTGTATTCTCTATATTTTAGCATTCCCATAGTTAGATTATAACTTGTAATAGCTAAACTTAAAACTAAACCGGGTATATATCCCGCCCTAGCATCTAAAACTGCCACTCCGGCACCTAGAGCGCCAAAACTATTAGGTGCAATTCCTACATTAAAATAATTTATTATGCTATTTAATGATTTCATAAGAATAACTTAAACTAGTTATTTTTAAATCTTTCATAACTGTCAAAATTAATCATTTACCAAAGGCAAAATCAAAACTTCACACTCTCGCTAACCTGTTGACTACTCATCCCTAAACTCGTCCCGAAAGATTGTCTCCCAATCACATCAAAAACATCATTTTCGCTTCTTCCTAGCGAAGCAATCTTTACGAAACATCCCACCTTCCTGCAAATCTTTATGTTTTGGATTATTCGAGAAACTCTTCGAGCCTTATCTTTACCAGTCAATTTTGAAACCTCATTCATCGAAATAACCACTGCTATCTTTTTCTTTACGGCTTCTTTAGCTACAACATGGTTAATTCCAGAGTCTCTCTGTTTCAAAGAGTCTCTTTTATCTCCCGCTTCTGGAGAAACCAAATAACTAATTTTCATTGTTTCAACAACTCTTCTATTAAATGAATCATCTCCGCCATAAACAGCGATGATTTTATTAGAATTTTTAATTGAGTCAATGATTCGTCTAGTTCCCTTCTCATCAGACCTAATCAAATACCCGCCACAATCATCATCTTTTGAAACACCTTCTTTCGATGAAATTTCTTTTAGGTAAATCGAATCAGGAGTCTTGAATAGGTTTAGATCTTGCATGTTTTAGAAAAGAATTGCAGGTTAATAAGTTTGATGAAATTAGTGAGTTCTAGATTCTAAACTTTTAGCTTCCAATCTTTTGATCAGGGCTTCTTTTTCTGTCGCCTTCCTCAATATTATTTCTTCAACTAAATCTTTGGGAGATTTATGTTCCTCTTCGGGTCTTCTTCCCGCTAAAGGCATAGGAACATCTTCCCCAAACAAAGTTACTTCAGCACTTTTTCCATCTTTTTTGTATCTGACTGTAACCCCGTAATGATTGACGTGCCAAACTTGAAGATCTAAGTCTCTTTCTCTGTTAACTAACTCGGTTCCATAACTAAACTCTGGACAATCTCTTCTCACCCCCGTACGTCCTTGATCCATAAAAATAGAAAAGTGAAGCGGGTTGTAAAGATATTCTGCAGGTCCAACATAAATTACTTTTCGAAACTGATTTCTTACCATGCCACTCAAGAATTTAGTCGATTTATATAGATTGTTATAATCTAAAGCATATTTAGATTAATCTTACTTTTTACAAGTTTTATAAATCTTTAAAAACCTCAAGTTTATACTAAACAAATGACAGAAACAAAAATTTTATCCCCTGGAGAGATTAGGGGCATGAGAGATTTGAGAAGATTGGGTAATCCTAGAGATCCTCCATCATGGCTTACTCCCGATTTCATTGTAAGTTGCATGATGAATCCAACGACACAACGAGGTTGGTCTCCTCGCGCTGGCGATTGGTATTATTGTTCAAGAATGGGGGTTGTAAGAAAAGTTGAATCCCTGCCAAAATTAATCTCACAACATAACAGTTTAGGTGATGATTGTCAACCGGGTTCATTACTCTCTGACGGATGTGACTTGTATCTTCCAGATCCAGAGATACTTGAAAAAATGAAAACTAGATATTATTAATTAATAGTTTTAGTATTAATTCTTGTCACCAAAAAGCCGATTATACATTTCCCATCTGACCACGTAATCATCAACATCATATAATATTACCTCACCAATTTGAAACCTATCACCACTATCGGGAATTAAATTATGGAGCCTATCAGTATACCCAGCCTTTATATCTTCAAAGAATTCGCGTGGTATTCCTCTTGATTTTGATGTCTCAAAAATACGAGCCCCAGCTATACCACAGTATAACTCAAGAACATACGAATCCGTAATAATCATAAATCAAAAGAATGTGTTCAATTTATAAGTCTTTAGTCAACAATTTATCCGCTAATCAAACTCCCACCAAACTCTTTCTTTCCTCGAAGAATTTTATCAATCGCACCAACAGAACCAACAATATAGGTTGGGATTCTTTTTTTATAAATTTCACGGGCTGCAGATTGGTCCAAAACAAAATGCTGCCCTGCTTTATATTTTATTTTTTGAGCCATTTCGTTAAACTTTTTCCAAGTAACTCTTTTTATAAATCTTGCATTTTTATTCGTCTTAGGATTTGCGCTATAAACTCCCCGAACGTTTGTTAAATTAATAAAAGGGCATTTCAAATAAGAAGCAAGGTCGGCAGCAGTCCCATCACTTGTATTCTTGTCTTTATAACGTAAGGCCCCCGCAAAAACAATCCTGTTCTTCATAAGCAAGCCCTTAACTTTTCTCATATTTCTCGGAATTACTTCGTTTGCCTCGCGACCAAAAATCTTTGCCATGAATCCGGCATGTAGTCGCGTTACAGCAATTCCTTCCAATGATTGTGATTTTAATTTCTTATGTAGTTTCCTAAAAGAAGAAATGTATCGGCGAGCAGTGCTCCCCCCACCAGTCACGACGACAAACCGATGCGTCGGATGTGAATCAATTAATTTCTTAAAGTTTTTTAAAAACCCTGTATCCACATCATCCGGCACAATTCTTGAACCGCCCAGACTTATTACCCATAACTTGCCCTCTTTCATGTTTTAGAAATGCGTTGCAGTTTTATATAGATTATCTTTTATCTCACAGTAAACAATTTATCATCATCAACATCAAAAATACCAAGACGAACACCACAGTCTATCCATCCATGAGCATAATTTAATGCCCCATAGGCATTAACCAAATCACCCTTGCTCTCAAAATGCTTTGCATCATTAACATAATTTCTTGCCATTTCAATTATTTCAGCTGCATCGTCTTCTTCATCTTGAATAATATTTTCTTTAACTTTTTTCAAGGCACTTTCAGTTACTTCAAAATATTTCGCTAACTTCTCAGGCGTTATTTTATCTTGCATGTTTTTAAGAAAATTATCGAGGTTAAAAGTCTATCGATCTGTTCTGGCGTCTTGTCCATCTCTCACTTTTTCAAAATCTGCTCTCGAAGTTATAGAATCATATATTCCCCTCATTTGTTTTTCGCTAAAGTCTTCATAATTTATTGGAAAACCAGAGATTACAAAACCATGTACTAAATGTAGTTGATACATTGTTTGTCCAGGGCGAACAAAATCACTTACCCAGCTAACCAGTTTAAGAGTCGTCCCATCTTGCAATTTTTTCTCAAGTGCCGTTTCAATCATTTTTATTTAAATCCCCTAAATTTATCATAAAATCATTCTTTATAATCTTTATTATGTTAACATTCTTGCCTGTTTTCAACAGGGCACTCGCTTTAAAACGGTTTATGATCGCCTAGATATTTAGATGATTTGTTCAACCAAAAACTATTTTTCAAGTAAATTATACGGCGTATTTTTCTTTATCACAAATCTTGATCCAATTATTTCAGAAACAACAGCGTTTATTGAAAAGTTTTCTACTGCAGCCCTAAAAACTCCTTCGGGAAGTGGAACATGGGCCTTATCAGCAATCTTTTCCAAAATATCTTTTATCTCTTTTGGAGAAAGTTCAATGTTTGTTGTCTGCACTTGCCCATATCGAATAATTGTAATCTTCTTCGATGGCCCGGCACATTCAATTGAAGAAACAGAACTGTCATTCAAAAGATTATTTATTCTGCCATAATCATCTGCCATAACTTGGGCGCCTGCAGGGGCTTTAGGTGGCGTCATCATAATTGGGGGCATCAAGTTAGAAGGTCTACCAGGAGAAATAATTTTTGGCATAAAAACCGGCCTTCTTGCAGGAATAGTCTTCTCTCCTAATTGTTGTCGGACAATTCGCTCACCAAACTTAGGAACAAGGTCGGCATGAACAACTTCTCTAACTCTAGTCACTCTCTTTTTTCTAATTGAACGAATTACCATAAGAGTCAAATTTCTAACATAAGGAGAATAACTCATTAGACTTATTTGTTTATCATTCGGTGAATTTACTGCTGAAAAGGATTTTTCTTTCATTTTGTTTTTTAGCACTAAATTCATAGTCGAGGAAGTGGTCTTGGCTTAGAAAATTGATTTTCACTTCTTGGAGGCATATTATTTGTTGGTTGCATATTGCTTTGTGGGGGAGCCACCATATTACCTTGAAGGGGTTCAGTTGATTCTTCGTTTCTTCCACGTAGTTTTCCTTCCATCATAACTAAACCTTTAGCGATGGTTTTATTTTGGTCAAGCAAATTATTTATCTTATCTAGTAGTTCCTTATCATTAACTTTTCCACCTTGTGCAAAACTTAAAGCAGATTCTTCATAAACCCGTAACAAACTTACAATTTGTTCCGTTAAACTTCCAAATTTAATAGACAGATTAGTCATTGCGTTTTGAAGCCCAACAAAATTCTCAATCAAAAGCTCTTCTCGCTCTCCAGCAGTCATTCTTTTCTTTTTAGGGGCTAATTCTTTTTTCTTCGTACTTGGGTCGTGTTCTTTTATAACTGTTTTCTTAGAACCATCTGAAGCTACAGTTTCAGTCACAACTCTTTTTTGCACCACTCTTCCAGCCATATTTATATCTAATACGAAGACGTTTATAAAATTATCTTACTGCTAGTTCATCCATTAATCTTTGCCTTTCAGCCTTATCCGGTACCATCCAGTGAAGAGCATACTCTAGTGCTTCAACACTAGTTCCAACTTTTTGCATTTTTCTTGCTAACTCATTGGGATCTTTTCCAAAAACAATGCCATCAAAAGGGATGTAGAAAATTTCCGCTCCTACCTCACTTAGTGGTCGGTGAGTTGAACCTTTTGTATAAAAAACAATTGAACCCTCACCATACGTTCTTATTCTATTCCCACTCATGTCAGCATCAAAATATTGTCCCGTCACAACATAAGCAAATTCTCCACCAGGATGACAATGAGGCCCCATACTGAGACAGTTAGCAGGCATGTTTAACCAAGTAGGATTAAATCTTCTCCCTTGTTTTAAAAAATCTTCAGGATTTTCTCTTGCCTCAAGAATAGAATCAAAAGCCAGTTTACTAGTATCAGCGATACTGCCCATCCATCTTCCAGAATTAAGATATCTCAAATGTTCAAGATTCTCTTCTTCAGGATTTATCAACCGAACTTGCCCCCCGACTATTTCAGTCCCAGTCGGATCAATTAATTTATCCACAAATCCCATAGTTTTAAAACAAATTAGAATTATTTAAAGATTTATATGTTCAGAATTTATTTTCTACGCGGGAGCAAGACTATTTTCACTTGCACCTTCCAAAGTTTCTATCATTCTTTTGAGTCCATTAGGGATATATTTTCTTATAAGATTCATTTGTTCAACTACCGCCGTCACTCCTCTTATTGTACTTTCTCTAGAAAAGCTTCCCCTCTCAACAATTACTGCCCCACACTCTCTTTTTTGAAAATCCTCCCATAAAGTAGGTGTCGCCTCAGCCCCTTCTTGCATAAAATGAACTTCATAGTCTCGCCTAATATATCCACGACTCGCTAATGTATAAATTATTTTATTTCCCATAAAATTAGTTTTTATCTTAGATATTTAAATCTTATTAGAAATGGGCCCAGGAGGAATCGAACCCCCATCAACCGGGCTGGAGCCGGTTACCCTACCACTAGACCATGGACCCTTTAAACTATTTAGAATTAATCCTTTTTTAAAGTTATCAACTACTCCAAGTTTATTCACCTTTCTTTTTCCTATGAACACAACCAGCCCAGCAACAAGGCCTTCTCTTTCCATTCATCAAATCTTCGCAAGTTCTTTGAATTCTTTTTTCCCTCGTTTCTTGTTTCTTAGCATCAAGAACCCAACAAATCCATTCATTTTTTGCAAGAGGTGTGATGTTCTCCCAAGCTTCCAAGATTTTAGAAGAAGAACTAATTGCTTTCTTTAAGTCACTGGGCATTTTGTGAGGAAGATATTCAGAAATTTTTTTGTTCATTTAGTTCATAATCACTCCAATCTTTTTAATTTCTTCTTTTTACTGGACTATACAAAAGTTTATGAATTTGATAACTTCTGAAAAGATATGAATTCCAGATGGTTAAGATACGGAATTTTAGCAGCAGTTGGACTTAGTATAGGCTACTCTTTGAGGGGAAATTCCAATGAATTAGTTTCTTCAAAAAACGAATCTTCTTTAGAAGAAAGAACCGAAGAAATAAAGATAAATTCTAAAAATAATCCTGAAAAGAAGACACAGATACCCTCGTTAGCAGCAAATACCAATTATTTACAAAATATTGAAGAAAAGAAAAAAGAGTTAGAGGAAAGAATTTTGAAATATGAAACTGAAAATACATTATTAAAAAAAGACATCGGCGACCTTCGCAAGTTTGTTGGTATATATGACCACTCTGGGTTGAAAGAGCCTGAAGGCAGAAATCTTGAAGAAAAATTTCGCAATGGTTCTGAATTTTATCTGTCAAGCACCCAGAAGAACTATGAGAGTATATTGGAGTTGATTGATAAGGCGATTGCAGATTATGATTTTAGCCAGCCAGGAAGCCCAATACCATTCAAGACACCAGATGGAAGCTTTTTCCAGATTAAGTTTTACACCAAAATGGGGATGATGGGCATCTGGAGGGAAGATAATAAAAGGTCTTACCGAGTGGATGTTGATCTTAGGAGGAATATGACTTCTGTAGAGCCGTTTTCATTGATGAACAAAATAGAACTAAGATTAGACAATCTTATGAAACCTTATGAATCAGGAGTTGCGAAATATATGAACTTGGAATTGACAGTTACTGCCAATCAAAACAAAAATTTTAGATCATTCTTGAGTCTTAGTTATAATGAAACTACAGACACTATCATGGATAAAAAAGCAACTTCTACCAATTCGAATTTTGCTATAGCCGAGATTGCAGTCCCATCATCCACGCAGAGATTTGCAGGATTGCTCAAAAATGTCATGCAGAATATCGATAAAGGAATAGATAAAAAATAATGACAAAGATAAGAAAATATATTGCAGGAGCAATTCCCGTCTTGACTTTAGGATTAGGATTCATGATCGGAAGAGATTATGATAATAGCTCAAAAATTGAAACACGAGAGGTAGAATTATCTTCTTCAAATGGCAAAACATCATTTCAAGGTGAGAAAGGCATAGATTCTAAGATCTATCGTCCCTCATTGGAAAGCAACGGAAAAAATATTACAAATGAGACAATTAAGGTTCTGCAGGGCAATCAAAAAACTTTGGAAGAGAAGATCTTGAAATATGATGTTGAAAATAAGACATTGAAAAGTGAATTGACTAAGCTACGCCATGACGCGGGAATTTATGACTTCTCAGATTTAAAAGAACCAATAGAAATTACCTTAGAAGAGAGGTTTGCAAGATCTCCAGCATATTATCTTGGTAACTTCGACAAGAAGTATGAGGATATATTGTCAATGGTGAATATTGCGATAAAGGCTCAGAAGAATGTTCATAATAGGGGATTTTTTGGTGGGGGAAAGGACCCAAGTGCAGCAATTGATTTTTATAATTTTGGCGAACTGACAATGATCAAAGATGCTGACAGGCCTGGTCAATACTTTGTTGATATTGAGCTAAAGAATGAGCTGGTTGACTTTGAACCCTTCATGAACTCACAACGTTCTAGTCAGATAGGTATAACCGTGGACAAAGTGGTAGACGAAAATGGTGCAGCAGAGCTTTTTACTCTGGATCTTCAGAGCGAAATTCATAATATCAGGATATCATACGATGCAAAAGAGATGAAAGGGTATGAGATAATAACGTTTAGAAAGATTGAACTGCCGATTCTCGAAGAAGAAAATAAGAAATATGAAAGTGTTCCCCGCTCAATTACTCTTGCGAATAGTATTATTGAAGGCATAGAATTAGTTCTCAAAGATAACAAATAATAACTAAAAAATATTTTATCAAACCAGCCCCTTTATCTCTTCAATTTCGCCACTCGAAATTGCCGCGCCATTAAACTTGACACCATAAAGCAAAGCATCAAGGGTGTCTTTATTTTTCTTTAAAGGGATAAGGCCTTTCTTGAAAGCGACATATAAAATCTCCGGAGAACGAATAAAATTATATTTTTTCATAGATTTTACAATTTTCAAATCCATATCAAGTTCAGTATGCAGTTTACTTTCCATTAATTTTTCCAAATTTTCAGGAGACTCACTGATTAATCTAGTTGTTCTTTCATCAACAGCAATAACACATTCAGCAGAGCATAAATTTGCAAAAGCTAAGCAAGATGCTTCCCCTTCTTGAATTATTTTTATCTTCTCACCATTTTCATGAAGCTTTAGAATACTACCAGTAGCTACAAGTATCTTTTTTGTTTCGCTTCCAAGTTTGTTATCTGGAACGATCTCCGACGACATTTTCAAGACCCCACGGTCAATCAAATCCTTCACTTGTATCGATTCAAATTTGTATTTTTTTATATTAAATGGATTGTCAACAACTTCATGTTTGACTTGAGGTGTAATAATAAACTCCCCATCAAAACCTTTTTTCAATTTTTCAATGACATAAAGCAAGCCCGACATTGTCAAGGATATAATTGGGCCAGAATCAAATACTAGGTATTTCATAATGTTTTCTCCAAGATGTACCAAGTAAATCCAAATTTATGATTCTTTAAAGTAGAAACTTTTTTGTATCCTAACTTCTCATAAAATTTTAAGGCCTCTTCATGTCTTTCACTAGTTTCCAAGTAGACTTTATGACATCCTTTCTCTTTGCAAATTTCTTCAAATTTTTTTACTAATTCTTTTCCTACTCCCTCTTTTCTTTTATCTTTTCTTACAATTATTTGAGAAAGATATCCAACAGACCCCGTAATTTTCATTTTAAGATATCCATAAACATCATTATCCTTAATGAAAGAATATTCTAACTCTTCTTCATCATAAACATAATTTTTTTCTTTATTGAATTTTTTCCATTCTTTTGAAACAAAATCTTCAACTAACTTCTTATTCTCCTTTTCAACTTTGTTAATCATCATCCAAAAAAATCCTCGGCTATTTTAATTCTTTTTTTCACGGGAATGCTCTTGCTTATGTGAGACTCACTAATTGAAGACTGCCCAATGTAAGAAGCCATATCCCATAAGTTTACTCCCAAGAGTTTTGCAGTTTGTTCACTAGAGAGCCCGTGCTCATAAAGTTTGAAAGCTTTATTTATCTCGGCCTTTGCAAAAACATCTTTTATGTATTCACTTAAATCCCCATCAATTTTATTTAACGAATTTCTTATTTTCCCAAGGTGAACTCTAGCCTTTTCAATATCATTTTCTTTCAAATGATTTATAGCCAAATCTAAATTCTTCAAAACCGTCGAATAAAATTCATCCCATCCATCCATATTCTTATAGAATGGTCGCTCCATTATTTTACCTAAAGAATAAACAAGTACGGCAACAATTACGTTATCTGGGTCCTGATAAATTGTTGCAGAGTGAATTGTTTGGTTAGACAATTCCTTCAATTTGTTGCCCTCTCCAGAAGCAATTAAACTCTTAGTTTCAACGAGAATTCTAAGAATGTTGCTTACCTCTTTCATATTTTTGGGAGGGCAAATAGTTATATAAAATTATCTTTTAACAAGATCACGAGGTTAGCCTCTAACTGCCGATTCAAGAGCTGAGGTGTATCTTGCATAACCTTGAACCTTCCAAATATCATCATCACAAACAAATCTTTTTCCATAATCTGGTGCAAAAGTAAGACCGCCCTCATCTCTATCTACTTGTGCAAACCTTAATAATTCATGATTTGGGTCTTTTGCTTTCAAAGCCTTATAAGCCCCCATTAACATATGAAGTTCAGCAGAAGTGTCGCTACCTATGTCTCCCATCTCAACCAAACAAAACAGGGTATTAAAAAGATTGTTGTCTCTCAGAGTATACATTGCAAACCCTTTAATATGATAAATTATTCTAAATATCATGAAAATCCTCATCGACACAAATTTCATTTTGAGTGCTATAAAGAAAAAAATGGATTTTGAAAGACTTGCAGAAGAACTTATAGATGAATCTATAGACTGGATTGTCCCTCAAGACGTTTTAAATGAATTAGGGAACATTAAAGACCGAAAGGGAGAAAAAACAGAAGATAAAGAAGCGGCTGCTCTTTCCTTTGAGATTTTGCAAAATTTAAAATCAAAACCAAAAATTGTAGAACTTTCCGGAAATAATCCAAACATCGATATCAAAATAATAAATTATGTTCTTGGAACCGACATTGTTTTAGCAACATTGGACAAAGGCCTAAAATCAAAGATTGATAACAAGATTCTAACTCTTCGAGGAAATAAGAGCTTAGAGATTATTTAACTTGGGCAGAAAATCCTTTTTCTCTTATTCTATATTGATTCCATTGATGATCGCAAGATTTGCATAAGCATCTATCCCGTTCAATTACAAAGCGAGAAACTCCAGAACCAGGCATGCCTTCACCAACCCCAGAACTACTTAAGGCGGTATTGTTTGAGATAAATTCTTTGTCCTCTTTCGTCGCTTTAGGAATTATGTAATCATAATGATACACTTTAGATTTGCCAGAAAATCCGCACCACCCTTTAGCTATATCAATTTTATCAATTATCTTTTTTGTAAAAAATTTATGGCATTTTGGGCACACAAAATTACCATAGATGATTAAAGACAATATTGCTATTCCGAGCACAATAGCTATAGCTGTAATAATCCATTGCAAATTTTCTCCACCATATTTTGCTATTAGAAGAATAGAAATAACCCCTACAAAAAAAAGCAATATCGCCCAAATCTGCCATTTCTTTGCTTTTTGGACCATTAGAGATAATTATCTCTTGGAGTATAAATAGGTTTGGAAATACTAATTATTTTTGTAGTAGGTAATTTAGTATGATTATATAGTAGTTACAAAGAGAAGGTTTAAAAGGGCAAAAACACCCAATATTTAATGGGATATCACGATGTAATAGTTGGGTTGAATAGATCTGGATATAATTTATATTCTAATCATGACTCTGAAGGAAACTCCCTCGAGAGCGTAGAAAGGGCAATACGGTGGGGTTTAGTAGTTCCATGTACAGAGTTTCTTAGAAGGCAAAGAGAAAAGGATCTTTCAGACCAGGTTTTAGCTGTTGGTCCTGAAGAAGCAAGAAGATATACTTTAATGTTGGCTCCAATTGTTGCTGACCCGCATTCCCTCAAACAAGTTTTAGGAAAAATAAATCAATCCCAAGAGTCTGGAAGATTTCCAAAAAGCCAATTAGGTAAATTTATCTTTAGAATAAGCCCTGATGGATTAGTATTAACCCCTAATAATTAGTATTAATTACAAAATCTTTTCTTCATTATTGATTAAATTCTTATTATTGGAGTACTATATTCATTTCGAAGCCTTTAAAAACCTAAAATTGGTAAGTAAAATTATGTTCTACGAAGTTCTGGTAACGGACCATGTTCGAGTTGAGCCAAACAAATTTGGCCTTGATACTGGGGAGGCTGTCAGAGCTCAGCTTGAAGAGTCTTATTCAAGTTTCCAAGATAGAGACATAGGAACAGTAGTAGCTGTTTTGGATGTAATTGATGTAAAAGAAGGAATAATCATTCCTGGCGACGGAGCAGCATATTATGAATCAACTTTCAAACTCATTGTTTTCAAACCAGAACTCCAAGAAGTAGTTTACGGAATCATTGATGAAATCACTAACTTCGGAGCTTTCATAAGCCTCGGAGTTACAAAAGGAATGATTCATATCTCTCAAACAATGGACGACTTTGTATCCTATTCTGATTCAGGAGTTTTAACAGGAAAGGATGGAAAGAAGGTCGTGGCATCAGGAGACAAATGCATTGCAAGGATCGTTGCAGTTTCATATAAAGGTGAAGAACCAAAAGTGGGCCTTACTATGAGGCAACCAGGTCTAGGAAAATTAGAATGGGTAAAAAGTGAAAAAGACACAGCCACAAAAAAAGCTAAAAAGCCTAAAGTAGCTAAAGCAACTAAATCAAAGGAAAAGAAGGAATCCAAGTAAAATGGTAGTAAAAGAAAAATCATGCTTAAACTGTAAGACTATTTATTTAGGTATAAGCTGTCCTAACTGTGCGAGCACTCAAAGCTCCGATGCATTCAAAGGTAGAGTCCACATTTTCAATGCAAAAGATTCAGAATTGGCCCATAATATGAATCTAAACCACGAAGGAGAATTTGCGATAAAATCTAAATAAGAAAATATGGAAACAAAAATATTATCAAAAAACAAAAACCCTTTCTTAAATAGGGAAGAAATAGTTATGGAAATTAAGAGTAAATCAGCTCCCAGTATGGAAGCTGTAAAAGATTCAGTAGGAAAATCAAAAGATTTGATTGTTGTGAAAAATATTAGTTCTAATTTTGGAAACCAAACATTTACTGCCAATTTCGTAGTCTACGATTCAGTTGAATCAAAAGACCGAACAGAGGTTATTCCAAGGAAAGTCCGAAAGAAAGCAGCCGAAGACAAAAAGAAGGCAGATGAAGAAGCAAAAGCAAAAGCTGCAGCAGAGGCAGTAGCTGCAAAAGAAGCAGCATCTAAACCAGCAGAGGCGGCTAAACAATAATATGGCAATCAAATCAAAAATCAAGGGAAAGAAGAAATACAAGAATCAACCTACTTCTAAGAAATACACAAAATACAAAATAGAAGGCGATAAACTTATCAGGGCAAGATCCTGCCCAAGATGTGGCCCTGGAATCTTCTTAAGCCTCGGTCAAAACAGAGCTTACTGTGGTAAGTGCCATTTCACAGAGTTTAATACTTCAGGTCACGCCCCTCAAGGTAGCCCTGCAGCAGTAGCCCTTAATGCAGCAAATGCATCAAAAGCTCCAGCAAAGAAATCTGATAAAAAGAAGTAATTGTATTCTAAAATTTATTTGGGATGTTAATTTTATGCCTCCCTAGAATATTTGAAGATGTCAATTTCTATTTCATCGAAACGATAACGGTACTTCTTTCCAAGATTTCCCCCAAAAGAAGCTAACCGTGGATGATAACAACATCTTAATCCTATTTGGTCATCCATAATATTGTCCGGTCTTAATGGGAAATCTCGATTTGTAACTGTGGCACAATAAAGTCTTTTTCCAACAGGGGGATATATTGACACAACTGAATTTGAATGCTCAACTCTCATAACCTTATCTCTTCCTTTTGGTTCTGCTAGAATTTTAACTTCATAGTCCTCGTCACATGTCGTGAATGTGATAGGTAATAATATTAGAACTCTTTCAAGCTCACCTTGATCAAGTTTTGGAGTTGAACCCCCCACATATTGATAAGTAGTTCCGTTCGCTCTTATTGTAGATTTAACGTTGTCTTCAGTCATCTTTTACTCCCTAAAACTTCCAACTTCCACCAATGAAGAAAGAATGATCATCATCCCCAATAGCAGGATTTTCGTATCTGTAACCGCCTTCTAAACTAAAGTTTCCATCTTTGGATTCATATAACTTAGTTCGTAATTCCGCACTAAACATATCTTTACTTGAATCATCAAAATACATTTTATATCCTGCTTGAAGTTTTACATTTTTGAAGAATCTTTCATCTAAACTTCCGAGTCCAACTGCAGCATTTGCATCTAAGAATCTATCAGTTCCATTATCTTTGTATTTTATATCTGCTCCAAATCTTCCAGCCTTACCAGTTATTGAGTCAGCAGCTCCAAACAAATCAAATTTTCCTATATCAAATGGGAACGTTACATCATCAACAGTAGTTGTAGTGTTAAACAAAGTATCTTGAACTCCTACTAAGAATGCTCCTCCAGCAGGTTTTTCCCCAAATTTTATTCTAGCTTCCAATGTGTCATTTCCAGAATTTCTGTCAGTATATTTGAAATGACCCTTCAAAGAATAACCTTCTAATGCACTATCTGTAAATTTATAATCAAATGCTGCATCAAAAATATCTTTATCTTTTGTATGTCTTCCACCAACACCAATATTTGCATTATCTTCTACTTTAAACATTAGTCCATATCCATAATCGCCACTACTATTTGCAGTTCCTTGAACCTTTAGTCTGTCAAATCTTAGTCCTAATGCGCCTGCATAAATTCCCTTCCCATCTACTTCCTGGTATTCAGCATTCCAAAAATCTAATGCGCCACCTTTGTAAGAACCTTCAATTAAAGCTCTAGAATCTGTGTGATCAGTAGATTCATCAGTAATCCTTCCAAGGTTAAGCCTATATGCCCCGCCATCTTTGAATATATCTCCTAATTTTAAATCTGCTCCAATTTTTACAACAGGGCTTGTTTCTAAATATGCAATCTTACCAAAATCTCCCTCTAAAAAATTCTGTGTAATATATCCCAGTTTATCTGAATAATTTCTTGAAGTAAGACTAAACTGTGGCGCCCTTTTCTCTTCTTTTGGCGCTACAACATCGCCAGCTCTTGCTATATGCATTGGCAGTAAGGAGCCTGCTCCAAGCGCCAACATTCCTAGCAATTTGCTCATTTTGTTTTTCATTTTATTTTGTATCACTTATTTAGTGACAACAAAAGTAGAAAATACCCAGATATAAACATTTTTATTAAACTATATATACTAGTATATTTCTATATATATTTTAGAAAAGTTTAAATATTGGGCAAGTTTTGAGAAGTTATGAAAAGAAAACTGGTAAAGCAAGGTTCAAGCACCCTAATGATTAGTCTGCCCTCCAAATGGGTAAAACTTAATAATTTAGACAAAGGTAGCGAGATAGACCTAGAGGAAAGGGGAAGAGAACTGACGATATCACCTAGCATCAAGACTATAGAAAATAAAGCCAAAGTGGAGGTTGCAGGTTTTGATTTGCTAATAAATCGTATCTTAGTTTCGTTATATATTCGAGGTTATGAAGAAGTCGAACTAATCTTCAAAGATAGAGAAGAGATAAAAAAATTGAAAAAACACGTAATTGATGAACTTCTTGGATTTGAAATAATAAAGCAAACTCAAAATAGGGTAGTTATAAGAGATTTAACAGGTTTTGAGAAACAAAATATTGATGATATTGTAAAGAGAATATTTTTTATAATTGATGGAATGTTAGAAGATTTAATTAACGCAGTACATAAAAAACAAAGTTTAGATGATATATCCAGCCTTGATTCAAGCATCAACAAACTAGTTCACTTTTCATTAAGAATTTTAAATTCCCGAGGACATAGTAACCAAGAAAAAACAACTTCTTTTTATGGTATAATCTCTATTTTAGAGCAAATTGGAGATATAATAAAGCAATTAATTAATGATTTAAAAAAAGAAAAGATTTCGTCTTCTCAAATAGGAGTCATAGAAAAGATAAAACTTTTCCTAAATAACTTTGAAAAAATTATTTTTAATTTTAACAGGGAAGATGCAATCAGGTTTGCTAGACTATATGAAGAAATTAAACAATCATTAAAAACCAAAGATAAAATTGATTTTAGGCTAAGTCAGCTTAATGAAGCAATTATAAGAATGAATAACTATCTTCTCATGAGCGTATTCTAGTTAAAATTATCTATCTTGATGATAATATGCAAGCCACATATCAATAAATTTCTTTTCATCTCCATCAAGATATTTTCTGTATCGTAAATAATCACTACTTCCCGCCTTTTCCTTTGCCCCATCTAAAACTAAAGGACCATTTCTTGAAACTACCATTACGTCTTCAATATCAACTTTATTGTCTTTTGTTCTGCAGTGATTTATTGCTGCTTCAATTGACTTAGCCACGACAGGATGAAATGCTTCTACTTTTTCTTCTAGTTTTTTTCTTTCATCCTCTCTTTCTTCTTGCGTTATAAATTTTCTATATACTGTTTGCTGATAATCTGTAATTCTATCCCCGGTTCTTGCAGCATGAAATGCTTGGGAATAACATTTTAAGAAATAAGCAACAACTTTACTTTTTGTGGCTAATTTTGAATATCTGTCAAATCCCTGAAATAACATCCCATCAGGAATTCTTGTTTCTAACGCTTCTCTATTGTCTTCTGCTTCAAATTGAACAATCTGACCATCAAGCATTTCTTCTTTAGGCTGATATAGCAGGCCATGCATTTCAGCAGTAGGTATTTCAGGTCTTTTTGGAATTTGAGAAGCACCATAAATTGAGATACCCGTTAATCCTCCAAGAATTAAACTAGGAAGCCCGAATCTTCTTGCGTATCTTTTAAATTCATTCCATGCATAGGCCTTATCTAGCGATTTTTTCAAATCATGTTTTAAGATACTTCCATCATAGAATCTACTAGAGTCTTCAATGCTTAGACCCCTTAAAAAGAATTTTTTTAATTTTTTGTCTTTTATTCTTCCCTTTATTCTTTTCTCAATCATTTCTTGAAGTTTTTCCACACTTAATGAAGAAATTTCTTCGTAGCTTAATCCTTCTAGAGGATAAGTTCCCGTTTTTAATTTGTAAATTAAAGCTGTTGCGCTCCAGACATCAGACCTTCTGGTTGGATGACTGCCTTCTTGGAATAATTCAGGGGCTCTTGTTAAAAACCACCCAACATTATCTCTAGGAGATTCTGTCATTCCAAGTCCTTCAATAGTAGAAGTTCCAAAATCGTTTAACAACAATCTTCCCTCTAAATTAACTGCAAAATTTCCCGGATGTCCGTCACCATGAACTCTGTCTAGCCCTGCACGAGAGTGTGTTTCCTCATATGCAGTTGCAATGTCCAAAGCATAGCTCTCAAAAGTTTCTTCACCCAACCTTTCTTCCCAGGTGAGTACACGTCCCTTACTGTCAAGAGGTCTAGCTTTCTCAACGTGATCTAATATATTATCCAAAAATCTACCATAATGAGGCATTACAATAAATCTTTTGCCATTTTCATCTACTTCAAGTCTTCTTGGAACAACCCTCGAACATGCAGACAATTTAACAGCTTCACTATCCATAGCTTTATTCTCAGTCAATTTTCTTTTCTTCATTTTTTCCTTGGCCTTATCAGATGGATCAAAAACTTTTATTGCAACGTCCTCTCCAGTCAAATTATCTCTTCCAGCATAAACAGTTCCCCAAGAACCATAACCATAAACTATTCCGGTATCAATAGTATACCTTGAAGAATGAATTATTCCCTCTTGAGGATTTTCTCTATCTTCTCTATTTGCTACGATATCTCTTAAATCAGTTTCTGGGGGAGATACTATCTTGTTTCTAGGTGGATTCATTTCTTTACCTCCACATTAAATCCTAATTCTTCCAAGGCTTCTTCCAAAACATTAATATCCAATTTTACTATTGTTCCTGGCTTTAGCCTTTTTTCAAGAATTCTTGGTATCACGATTATAGCTTGATTTCCGTGCTTCGCTATCTTTTTTGTTATTGTAAAATTATCTTTTTGGTTCATTTTATTATAAATTACTTTGTTTCAAAGTAATCCCTTAATCCATATTTAGTTTCAATTTGCCTATTAGCATTTTCCATTGCTGTTTTGTAAGCCATATTGAATGTTTCGATTGGACCGCTCAAAGCAAATACAGTTATGTTATCTCTTATGCTTTTTTGACGAATTTCTTCAATGTCATGACTAATATATAATCCTGCAGAAACAAGTCCAAGAACCCCTGCAGCAACTGAAGATAAAACAGCACGAAGTATTCTTTTTGGTCTTTCTAATCTTTTCTTTGTTGGTGCAATTTTTCTAGAGTGAAAATGGGGTAAACTCTCTTCACTTTCTAAACCATCTTTTCTTAGTTCAGCATTTAGCCTAGACATCGTTTTTTTACCCAATGTTGAAGCTCCTTCCACCTTTTCAACTAATCTTCTTCTAGAATCAGTAACTAATATTCTATGATCATCAACTTTAGTAGAATAGGGCTCTGTATATCCTTTTCCAGGTATAAACTCCATCCCAAGAGCAGAATAAACAAACTCGGGCCTTTTACCAAGTCCATGTTTTTCATGAATTAACAAAGCTGCATCATCATACGGTTTTTCTCTATCGTGTCCAAATTTAGCTCCAGGTAATGATAAAATCAAACCTATTTCAGTTATAGCATACTCGGCTATATCCCCTATTTTTGACGTTCTTTCTAATAATCTTTTTGGGATACAACTTAGGATAGCTTCTCTTATCTCTCTATCTTCATCAAATAATCTTCTTACATAGTTTGTAATATCTCTTTGAGGCTGATCATAAACATCATCAAAGAGAGAAACTCGAGTATTTTCTATTCTTCTTGCAGCTAATATTCTTTCTAAAACGCTTTTTCTTTGCCTTCCTTTTTTTTGTGCAATTCCTTTAGCTTTCCGTTCATCCAATCCATAAAGTGTTTGATAATTTCTTACTTGCATGGAATCAGCCACAACAATTAAATGTTTATCAGCAGATTCAGAAGCTTCTTCTAAATAAGATTGAAATCTCAAAGAAATAGGATGATCTCTTTGATTAGGATTTGAAGATATTCCTATACCCGACCATGTTAGTTTCCTTTTTTCATTCATTTTTTATACATATTTTATGTATTTAGTATAGAATTATTGATTTTGAATAGTATTTAAATCTTACTATTTTGTTGTCATTTTAAAATAACAACTAATCTAAATGACATGGCCATATAAAAATAAAAAGAAGTAAGTCTATTAATATTCATGACTCTAATCAATTTGACAGAAGAGTATCTTAAAACTCCTCAAAGATCTTTGATGTATTCAATTTTTGTAAGATTTGTGCCACATTTGTATTATGCTAGTTCCCTTTCTGAAATTGAGAGGGGGTTTAAAGAAAAACCGCCAAAAAGAGGGCTAGGAACCAGAAGGGCATTTATCCTAGTTGATAATGTTAAAGTAAGAACAATATGGCCCTATGAGGAAGAACCCGTTTCACTTTTTGGATTTGATGAGGGACTTAGTTTTCCACTTTTTGAAGTAAGAGATGCAACAGACAGAAGAGTAGCATCTTGGAGGATTGGTTCAAAAAGATACTTAGAGGAACAAGAAAGATGGGGGTTTAATACAAAAAATTTTGTAGAAATTCCAAGAATCGAACTTTTTTATAAGGAAACTTACAAAGATTCTAGACCTGGTTATGGGGACTTATCCATCATCCAACTTAGGAATCCCAAAGAGAGAATTAAAGAAAAAACTTTTGAAGAAGAAAGAATTGAGTTAATTCCCAGTTTCGCTTAAAAGATAAATAAAATATGATGGAGCCGATATCTAGCTCCCTATTTTTGTAATGGATTTATTCCATCAATATTCTCGTGCCATGAATAAAATTCAACTTGGACTTACTCGAGAAGAATATAATATGTTAGACGACCTAGTATTTAACCTTATGGGTCGTCACCTCTTCTTTACTCTTTTTAGTTTAATTGCCTTGACAAAATTAGTCATCTAGGTCTCACATTACTTATCTAATAAGTATAACCCTAGGAGACGCGATAAAGCGCTCAAATAAGATGCCTTACCGCCTTCTCCTGGGGAAAAAGAGGTGATAATATATACAATATCATCCCCTTTTTAAAGTTTTTGGTCTTGTTGTAATTGAGTAGTGACATCAAGGTTAACAGCGAACTTTATAACTAAAAACTTCTAAAACAATGAATGGAAGAGGAAAATTTTGTGAATTCAGATAACAACCTAGACGGCGAATCAACAAAATCTTTTGGAGAAAGTAATAGTAAAATCGGTTCAGATCAATTTTTTGATATGATAACAACCGACGATTTGGGATGGCAGGCAATTATTTATGACCTTATAAAAACTGAACAACTAGATCCATGGGATATTGACATAGGGGTTTTGGCAGATAAATATTTATTAATAATTCAACAAATGGAAGAAGCAAATTTTTTCATTTCCAGTAAAGTTCTTCTTGCATGTTCTCTTCTTTTAAGATTAAAATCTGAAATTCTCGTAAATCATTATATCCAAGATTTAAATCAAATTTTATATGGTGTAAAAGAAGAAAAAAAATATGAAATAGAAAGAATAGAAATTGATGAAAATGAACTTCCAATCCTTGTTCCAAAAACTCCAATGTCTAGAAACAAAAAAGTTACATTGACGCAGTTAATGCAGGCACTTAACCAGGCAATCGAAACAGAGAGCAGAAGGATAAGAAAAGAAATAAAGGGAAGGTCTGCTGCAAAAGATGTTTTGACAGTCCTTCCTAGATCTAGTCACGTCCCATTAAATGTTAGAATAAAAAGTATTTTTTCAATAGTAAAAACACACATCAAAGGAGAGAACGACTCAATGAGATTTTCAGAGCTTGCCCCAAGTAAGGAAGAAAGACTGGCCTCTTTTGTTCCAGTTCTTCATTTGTCAAATAACAAAAAAATCCATCTCTATCAACCAATTCACTTCGAAGAAATCCATATGAGTTTCAAGATGCATCCCGAAGAAATAAAAGCCTTTGAGCAAGAGATAGGATTCGAATCGGGCGAATCATTCGATGGAGCAGAAGTAGGGGAAGAGTTTGAAAAAGAAGAAATGATTATTGAAGGATCAAATTTAGAAGAAGAGACTACTCCCAACTCTTAATCAATTCACTTAGCCCAAAAAAACTTTCTTTCCCACTCTTCATATTTTTAACTTTAAATTTGCCTTTTTTTATTTCTTCTTCACCAACAAAGACAACATTTTCAATTCCTCGAGAATTGGCATATTCCATCGCCTTAGACATTGTTTTATCTAACATCAAAATTGTAGAAATTCCTTTTTCTCTTAAATTAGAAACTAAACTAATCGCTTCTTTGTCTTTATCTAAAGATATGACTTGAACTTTTATTCTATCTCCAGTAACTTTTGATAATCCAGAAATTCTCTCTAACCCAAAAGAAAATCCAAATGATTGAATATCTCCAATTTTGTATGCACCTCCAGCGCATATGCTCTCTCGTAACTCTTTAGTCTTAACTTCCAAAATAGTTCCATTGTAATAAGACAGGCCTCGGGCAAGTGTAGGCAAAAACTCTAATTTAACACCATAATTCTTACACAATTTTTCTAGTTCTTTTATTTCTTTATATGAACCATACTTTTCAAAATTGCCCTTTTCAAAAACTTTCAAAATCTTTTCAGCACCAATTTTTTTTAGATTATCTGCAACTTCTTTCTTATCTAGTTTATCAAGTTTGTCTAATTCTCTAATAACTTGTTCCCTATTTCTCTCCTCAATTTTTTCAGACACCATTATTTCGTTAAGCAATTTTCTATTGTTAAAATAAATGACAAAATCAATTCCTAATTTTTCAAATACCTTCTTTATCAAAGAAAATGTTTCGGCTTCATCTTTAAGAGAACTCCCTACAACATCAACATCTAGTTGAGTAAATTGCCGGAATCTATTCGCCGAAATAGGTTCATCTCTAAAAACTTCCCCAATTTGATATCGTTTATATGGGAGTTTTTGATTTTTAGCAAGCCTTTTTAGTTGAAATGTAAACTCATATCGGAGAGCCAATTTTCTTTTTCCCCTATCCTCAAGCTTGAATATTTCAGATACAGCTTCGTCATTAGCATTTTCTCCTCGAACAAATTCCTCGCTTTCAATTAGCGGCGTCTCCGCAGGTTCAAACCCAAATAATCTAAACTCATTTTCGATGATGCTTCTAATCTTAGCTCTTTTCAGCGCTTCTTCTCCAATAAAGTCTTGAAATCCTTTTGATGTGTTTGTGTTCATTTTTTCTTCTCCAATTTTTTAACTAATTCATCAACTTTTTTAATAATCTCTTTTACACTTTCTCTTGTAGTCTCAACAAGATCCTTTCCTTCTATAGCATCACTTACATCCCACTTTATTACTTTATCTTTATACCACTTATAATCAAATAAAGATTCAGGAACATTATTTGCAACTATTATTATCATCTCTTGGTCTTTTAACAGATCCATATTCATAGTTTTTGGTTTTCCATCAATGGAGATTCCAAATTCTCTTGCAACTTCAACTTGATCTTTGTCTAGAGGCATAAAACCCGCAATTAATCCTGAACTAGTGGCTGTGTAATCTTTATTTTTATTTATTTTGTTGAAATAAACTTCAGCTACACGACTTCTAAATCGGTTATATCTACAAACAAAAAGTATTTTTTTTATATTCATCTTCTCTTCTCCTTTTCGTTTATTGTTGATTCATTCTTTTCTCTTCCCCCAATTAAAAACTCCTTAAGATAATTGATTATAAAAAGAATAGCTAAGAAAACTACTGCTAAAGTAAGGAAGTTTATCACTTTATTTTCCGGTTGTATCTTTAAGAGGGCCAAATAAGCAACGAATATGAAAGGATAAACTAGCCACTTCACAAATTCCATAACTGTTTCTACAAAAACTTTTTTACCTTTTTTAATCTTCATTTTTTCACCTCAATTATTTTTTGGTCAACCGTAAACTTATTTCTTACATTGTCTTTTAAGTAATTGATTACTTCTTTTTTTAATCTTTGGTAATCTTCGGGATAAGCATCAAAAGAAATCTTTAATATTTCAAATAAATCTTCATAATCTTTAAATGAGATTACTGAAGGGATAGTATATTCTCTTATTCTTCTCCCATTTAATATTTTTAATAATTCATCGTAGGTAAAAGTATAATCTTCTCCAACCAATTTTGAGAATGCTAATTTCAATGGGCCGTAATCTGCAGATTTTCCATTTACCACAAAGTAAACTGCCCCATCATCTTTCAAATAATCAAATATTTTTTCAATTGCTTTTTTCTTGTTCTTGAAATAGTAAATAACATGAGAAGCTATAATTACATCGTATTTTTTATTATTCTCAAAGGTTTCCCAATCTGCTTCAATTAATTTAATTCCTCCAGGCATTGGAGCGTTAACTTTTCTTCTTTCAACAATATCATAATTCTCAAATTTATCGCAAAGCATTTTTGCAAAATAAGGTGAAACTCCCAACCCTATCTCTAAACAAGAGTCCTTATTTTCTCCAACCAGTTCCTTTATCTTAGATATCAATACATCTTTTTCATTAGAGTTATTAATAAGGTTAAGATACCAATCTATTTCAAATTCCACCTTCTTTAGTTTAGTCACAGTTCACCCTCGTTCGATCCCCGAACTTGAGGGCGAAAGGAGGGAATCGAACCCTCGTCTCACGGACCACAACCGTACATTCTACCATTGAACTACAATCGCCATATTTGTATTTAGTTAATTGAGAATTTATTATTATAAAAGGTTTGGTGTCAATAAAGATATTAGAAATTTTGAAGTTTGGACTAAGTTGATCTTCGCAATCAAATGTGCCGATAACTCCAAAGGTTTATCATGAAATGATTAGAAAATTTGAATTTTTAAATCTGTCGATTTTATGACTAATGGTCTCCCTTCAAAAATTTTTCTAATTTTCCTCTCTTTAAATCTTCATCTCTTTTTTCTTTAGCTTTCTGAAGGTTTCTTACTAATCTTTCAACTTTCTTATAAATCGGTCTTATTCTTCTGTTATTTGAATAAGAGACCACCGGGTCGCTGTTAATACATAGATCAATAAAATAGTTTTCAAATTCAGAAGACTCGTATTCAGAGTAGTCTGTTGGACTCCATCTAGAGCCAACAAGCATAGACACTTCAATTTTTACACCCCCTGTAGAAAATGTATAGGTGTGTCGAGCGTGTTGTGAACCCCTCGCACCACTCCCTTCCTCTGCATAATCTGTTTTATATTTCCATTTATCTCCTGGAACTTCTGTAATTTTTTTAATAACTTCTTCAAGAGGTATTTTCTTTCTAATATTCATCTTTTTCCCACACTAGATTTAATTTCAGTTTCTTTTTCTAAAACTAATCTTATTAATTCAGACAGTCTGCCAAGTCTTTTATCGACTTTGTCACCATAAACTCCATCAGTAGCATAATATTCTCTGCATAAAGTTTTACATAAAACTCTATTTGCACCAACAGCCTGCTCGTACTGTCTTTTTTCTATTAACTCGTCTCTTTGGCTACAAATAGTATTATAGATTTCTTCAATAAATCCTTCTTTTTTATCTTTTTTTCCCATTATCTATCACCCCTTTTCCTCTTTGATTTTTCTTTAGAAGGGAGACATATTTGGTAAGTTAATTCTCTTACTGCCTCTTTATACTCATTGAAATATGCAATATCACCAACCTTTTTATAAAACACATCACGATATGCCACAGTATCTGCTCCAGATTGAAATAAAATTTCCTTCCCTCTGCCAAACATTGCGAGGTCTCGACTACTCAAAGGCCTATCTAAACTGCATGTTACTATTTTTTGGAATGGACATTCTTCTTCCATAAATTCTTCAAAAAACCACAAAATAACTAAATTTACCCTACATAGGTAGGAAAAACAAAGGTTTTTATAGTTTGTCTAGTTTATTCCTAAATGTGGGTTGCAAAATTCAAAGTTTGGCACAAAACGTGTAAAATAAGACCTCTTTGCCATAAGCATAATGTTACTGATTTTGTTTATGTCATCAAGAGCTGGACAGAAAAAGATAAATTTTGTTATACACAGTATCACATACTTCAAGGAAGTGATGAAAGCAAAAAGAAGTTTGTAAAAGATTTTAAGAAAATTCCAGGCATAAAGAAATTAGAATATAAAGGAAACTGTATGTTTACATTAAGGCAAGACCCCTTAACTGAATCATTTGACCCAATCTTTAATCCTAAAATAATTCAAGTAAAACCCGTTATCCAAAGGTCGGATCAGTTTGAAGAATGGGAACTTGCATCTTGGGAAAAAGAAGATTTAATGAATATATTCAAGATTCCTTCATACGAAGTAGAGTTATATTCTATAGAAAAGAAAGATATTCCGGAAGTTGTATTTGCACAACCCTCGCCAATTTTAACAAAAAAACAAAAACAAGCAATACAACTTGCTATAAAAAATGGGTATTACAATTTTCCAAGAAAAATTGATTTAGTACATCTTGCAAAAATATCCAAGGTAAGTAGACCATCATTTCAAGAAAGACTTCGTAAAGCAGAAAAGAAAGTTATGCCGATGTTTATCTAAGATTGTGGTTTAGAAGAAAGTTTGTGAAATAATCCATTTTAGAAAATTTATGATTATTGGACTTGCCGTAATTATCGTTAAAATAATTATCCAAATAGTAAATATATTCATGGATTTATTGTATTGAGAGGTTTTTTCACTATTTTCTAAATTAATCATAGAAATAGCTAAATCTACTCCTTTAGGGGTAAGTCGATAATAATCTCTTTCTTCCCTCTTTTCTAATTCGTATTTTTCCTTTTCAATTATTTCATGATTCTCTAAAATGTTAACAGAATTTTTGTCTAAGAAATATTCAATTTTTCCATAAAAAATATAGTTTGGATATCCTCTCAATAACTCCAAAAGAGCTTTTTTTAACTTTCTAAAAGAAGTTTCCTCTTCCATCTTTATTCACACCTGACATAAAACAATTTTCCTCTTGGAGGATAATCGTAGCAATCCCTAAATTCATAAGAGTCTAAATATTTGACATGTCTCCAATCCCCATAGTCATTATTCATTCTGAAAAAACCATTATCATATCTATTGTTATAATCATAATCATAATTATATCGGTTCATGTGATTATATCTGTAATCATTATCTTTATTGTCGTAATATCTTCCGCGCATCATACGATTATTATTCATCCCACCAATAACTATAACATCCCCCCCATCATAATCAACATAATTGTGATTATTTTCCCAATACTTTTCACTATTTCGATAGCTGTATCCATGTCTATAATCATAAGTTGAATATCGTTCGTCATTATTGTAGTTTACATAAATTGTTCTAGTTAGGGCAGAATTTTCCTCGCTATCATAATAAGTTTTTGAAATTTGCTCTTTGTAGTAATAAACTCCATCATTCGGATTATAATAAGATCCTGCAGAAACAAATCCAGATAAAAGTAGTATTGCTAAAACGGGCAAAAATTTCAAATTCATTTCAATTTGTGCAGCAAGGCTTGAAATTAAAGCTATCTAAGTAAATTGTCCTTGGAGATGATGTTTTAGTTTCAGCTTGATAGTTATTGTAAATTGGAGCTCCACAGCAGTCATTTGGAACATAATTCTGGCTATCCAAATTTATTATTTTCTCTCTCATGACTCTTTGTGCGTCGTAATTATTATAAACGGGAGTTTCACAGCATGAACTTGAAACAAAATTTTGAGAATCTAAAAACCTTTGACTTTCAAAGTTCATTGAAGGCATTGAGAAAGAATACATATTATATCCAGGTGTACTGCATGGAAAATATTCAGCGCTTGCAAAGCCAATAAAAGCTAAAGCAAAAACAAATGATGTTAACAATAGTTTATTCATAGAAAAGTAATATCAACAGACTATTTAAAAATTATCAAAGAAAATCTCTATCAAACGAGAGTGAAAATAATAGTACTAATTTTATCTCTTTCTCTCAAATAGCCAACCAAGAAGGTATCCTATCAGATAACCTACCCCGCAAAAGATAAAGAATGCTACAATAATATTAGCAAGTGAGGGGCAAGTATCGAAACAAAATTGGCTAAAAAGATAAGTAAGAAAAAGCCCAATTAATAAAAAAATATTTCCCCCAATATATCGGCCTCTCATTCTCATAAAGAACCCAAGCATAAAGGCTTAATTAATTTTACTAAAGAGAAAATGCCTCAATATTTCTATCTCTTCTTATGTAATATTTTTTGATTATTAGTTTTTTTATCTTAATAAAAATTAAAATGATTAATACCACTGTTAATACTAAAATTAACCAAGATAATTTATATTGATAAAAAAACTTACCTATTACTTCTTCTAATAAAAACCTAAAATTTCCTGTAAAAATATAAGTTAATATCAGTGCAAAAGGTAATGAAAATAAATAAGCAAGAATTTCTAATTCCTTTCTACAAGATGTATAAGCTATAAAAGATATTATAATTGAAAATATGCCTGATAGAAAGATTAGCCTAATCATTAAATTAATTTCTGAGGGGGGTTTTCCAGATGATGATTTTTGAACTTCTATATCATAATTAGCATAAAAGGCAATCGCTAAAAGGAGAGTAAAAATTATAGTTATTAATAATTTCATATTTTGCCTTAATCTCTTTCCCAGATCGTTATCTTTTGAAGGTGTCATATAAATCTTTACTGTGGCAGTATAAAAATAAATAGCCTAATCAAAAGAATAGTTTCAAAAATATTTTTTTATCATTTCCCCACCCCCCACAACTTCGGGGACCTTTACAATTTAGATATGTTGTAATTAATCTAAATCCTTATAAATCACAAACTATAGAGAATTTTAGATTTTTAATAAGAGAAATATGGGAATTGCAAATTTTGAAGCACTGGGAATAAAGACAGACCTTGGAAAATACCGTTACAAAGATGAAGGATACGTAGACTCGATAGCTGAAAAAGCAGCAGAAATTTCCAGAAGCTACGGATATCTGTCAGCAAAGAAAAGAGTAAAAAAAGACGAAAGAACCCTCGGAAGATGCTTTAGGCAGAATGAATCAATTCATATTTTTTATGTAAGACAAGAAGATCCTATAAGAGACTTAGGAACAAGAGCACACGAAGAAACACACGCATTAGATCTAACAGGAAGGTTTGGAACAGTACTAAGAACTATGAGGGGAAGGTTAGGAGTTACTATTCCTAGACTACTTTTATTAAGTGAAGAAGTAAGAGCATACACAGGAAGTATCTTGGCATTATTGACAAGAGGATATTTGCCCGAAGATATAGAAGATTCATATCATGATCAACAAGTATTCAATAAAGCGTGGAATGCTTATGATTTAGGAAAGGGGGGAATATTAAGAAAGATGGTGGTGAAAGCATTCTCAACCTGACAACTCTTATAGATTAAATGTACGGGTCGCTGAAAAATACCTTGCATTTATTTCTTAACTTTTGTTAGGATTAGATAAAATTTACCATTAACCACTATTTTTGATTTTCGGTTCTTAAGCCGTTTTCTTACCTCTTTAAGAAGTTTGTCTCTCTCATTTTTACCTAAAGATAAAACCCATGAATAAGAACTTATTAGGGACATAAATTCTTCAAGGCTATAAACATTTTTGTTTTTATAGGTTTTAACTATCATCTCTTTGAATAATTGTGCATTTGAGAGGCTATTCTTCCTTCGGAGTAAGGTTGCATTTTCGTTAGTGTTCTTTGGATAGTTCTTACAATAGCTCAAAAACAACTCATAGAGTTTTAAGTGCTTAATCGTCTTATCTAAAGCATTTATTGGCTCCCAAAAAACTGCAACATAACCATCTTTATGGACCAATCTATTTGCTTTTTTATAAACAACTTTTTTATTCATCCAGTGTATCGATGTCCCGAATAAAATTAAATCAAAAGAGTTACTGTTAAAATTTGCTTTCTCAAAAGAAATTTTTTTATATTTAACCGTTTTATATCTGGACGTCAGTTTCTTTGCAGTATTTAGCATGTTTTGGCTAATATCTATCCCAATTACATCATAACCTTTTTTTAAAAAAGGTATTGTAGATTTTCCAGTTCCACAACCAGCATCTAATATTAAACTTCCTTTTTTTAAATGAGCTCCTTTAGTTATATCTTCAAATAATTTTTCTTTATAGTCTCTCCTTCCAAGATGATAATCTTTACCAATCTTTCTAAAAGACACACCTAATTTTCTATTAAACACCATCATTAATGTAATTCAATGCTCCTGCCGGGATTCGAACCCGGGTCTCCGCCGTGAAAGGGCAGTATCCTTGGCCTCTAGACTACAGGAGCATCTTCATTTAAAAGGTTAAAATTCGTTTTTAAAGTTTCCTAAGAGGGGTTTGTTAATAACTATGAAGTTATTACCCTATAAGGTTGAACCACAGACCTAAAAATCTAATACTTTCATAAATGAACAATTAAGTCTTAAATAAAAATAATTTAACATAATAACAAAAAGTTTATTACATTGCTAAATCGTCTGAAAAGTTAAGAGTGAGCCCTCACAACATCATCTCTTATTTTGATCTGAAGACCTAAATCTATTCTCAATTTCCCCTTCAATATTCTTAAACATTTTATGTAATGTTCTTGCAAAATCCCAATCACAAGCACTCGCCTCAAAAATCTTGGTCGGACCAATAAACTTTACATGTATACTGTATTTGTTTCTTTTCCCTTCCTTTGAATAATCCTTCAGATGAACTTTAATTGACGACAAATTCTTCAATTTCATTTCAATTTTTGCCAAATATTCTTGTGTCAATTTGTCAAAAATATTCTTTTCTTCACCACTTAATACATCAAAACCTATCGTTTCAACTGATACCATTTAATAAAAGTAAGTGTCAAAGATTTAAAAATCCATCGAATAATACCTTGATACAAACAAATAAAAAGGTATTCTATCAAGAAAACTTATGAATGATGGCGAAGCAGACAAGCAAGTCAGCGGCCTTATCTTTAAGGAACTGATTAAAAGAGGATATTCTCTCGATGGAAAAACAAGAGTTTGGGACGTTGCAGATTCTAAGCTTCTCTACTTAAAACCAGATCAAGCCCAGGGATATCTAGATTTGCTAGATTCAGTTTATGTTGGTGGAAATATACCAAAAGAAGATAGATTAATTAATGAAAATTTAAGGGAAATATCAGGAGCAATTGGTGAAGAGCCCATTAATCTTGTAGACCTTGGATGTGGTGACGGAAGGAAAGCAATACAAATAATAAAAGAAGCAAGCAAAAAAGCAGAAATTAGGTATTGCCCAGTAGACATTAGTTCTTACATGGTAAAAAAAGCCATTGATAATATCAAAAATATGAAAGAAGTAAAAGAAGTTGTGGAATTCCAGTGGAACATTTCCGATTTCGATAATTTAGAAAATATCTCCATTCTTTTAAGGCAGGGGAAACACAAAAAGAACTTTTATCTTCTTTTAGGAAATACTCTTACAAATTTTGAATTTCATGACCTTTTGTATCAAATAAGAAACAGTATGAATACGGGAGACCAAATTTTAATTGGTAACAGTCTCAAAAGCGAAAATGCCGAGTTGCACCTTAAAAAATATCTTGAAAACAAACCTTTTAACGATTTTTTAATAAAAGTTCCAGAGAGTTTAGGATTTCAAAAAGATGAATTGGAAGTAAATGTTAGATTCAGAAGTCAAAGGATAGAATATTATTATACAATAAAAAAAGATAGAACGATAAAAATTTCTAATAAGGAGATAAGATTTTTCGAGGGAGATCAAGTAATAATCTGGGTAGTTTATTTGTACACCTTAGAAGAGTACAAATCATTCCTTAATCTTTACTTTGATAAGGTAGATGTTAAAACAACTCCAGACAATTCATACGCTTTAGCTCTTTGTAAAAAGTGATCAGATAACTATTTTCTTAGCATTTTTGCCAATTCTGCATCTTGAAAAATTATTGCAATGGTCTTGGATCTTGGTGAATTTATTGCTTCCATGATTCCAGTCATATCAAAATCAGAAATATTTTTCACATTATAAGAATTGTCCCACCCCTTATTCAATTTTTCAGCCACATAAGCATTGATAATATAATCATTCATTATTGCCAGTCTATCTGCAAGCAGCCCTGTCCCAGTTTTTACTTTTATTCCAAATCTTCTCCATAATTTTGCATGCCATTCATCAAGTTCTGTAGACTCATGGGAATTGATTGTCCATTTTATCCGTCGCATTATTGGTCTTAATTTCAATACATCTTCCTTTGATAAAACATTTGGATAAGGTACATGTCTAAAGTAAAATGTTACATTAAGTTTTTTCTCTTTTCTTATTAACTCTTCCATAAAATCTATTGTGAATTTTATGTACTTTGAATGGTTTTCAAAAACTATTTTCTTAAAAGTTTTTATCTCGCTCTTATTCTTTCTTCCCTCAAATTCTTCTTCAACCTTCTGTGTAAATTCTCCAAGTTCCTTCACCCATTTCCTATTTAGGGCGTAACCACTATTATCTTTTTCAAGTATATCATTTTGAATTAATTCTTTTAGAGCTTTATGGATCGCTTGATAGGTTATTGAGATATTATCATCTTTTTTTAAAATTCTATGAATTCCCTTCGCTGTTATCGGCCAATTTGCAGATATAATATTTATTATTTTTTCTTTTGTAGGACTATTTGCTAAAGATGGCAGAGTCATTCCATATTTAGAGTAGTTTATATTATAAACTTTTAGGTTGATTTTTTTTAAACCATAGATATATTAAAAATAATTTCATCAGAGTTAATGCACGCAACTACCCTAAAATTAACCAAAGTAAACAAATCTTTTGATAAAGATAAGTTTGAAGTTTTGAAAGATATTAATCTTACTGTTAATTCTGGAAAATTTATTTGCATCTTAGGTCCTAGTGGCTGTGGTAAGAGTGTGCTCCTTTATTTGATGGCTGGTTTCATAAAACCCTCCTCAGGCTCCATTCTTTTTAATGAACACCCAATTACGGGCCCTGACATAAACAGAATGCTAGTTTTCCAGCACCACGTCCTTTTTCCTTGGAAAACTGTTCTAAATAACATTCTCTTACCTCTTAGTAACTTAACAATCGATCAAAAATCAAAGGAGTTTCTTGCTTCAAAATACATGAATCTTATGGGTATCCAGCAATTCAAGGACTGGTACCCACATAAGCTTTCCGGAGGGATGCAGCAGCGTGTTGCATTGGCTAGAGCGTTAATTTCTAATCCAGAGGTTTTATTGTTAGATGAACCATTTTCATCATTAGATCCCGAATATAGAAAATTTTTGTCCTCCAGCCTGGAAAAAATTTGGCTTAATACTAAAAAAACAGTAGTCCTAGTGACCCATAGCGTCCAAGAAAGCATAATGCTTGCTGATGAAATCTATCTACTTTCAGCTAGACCAGCGAGAATTAAGAGGATTTATCGGGTTAATATTCCAAGACCAAGAAATCAGCATAGCAAAAAGTTTATTTTGCTTCACAAAAAAATTGAATCTGATATGTTCAAGGAATTTTCTAAAGCTTCGTCAAACTCGTTTTTAGATGATTCATTATCAGGAATTATTAAATTAAATGGGAGAAGCGGAATTTTATGAGAAAGGTTTTCTACTTGTCTCTAACCTTATTTGTCCTACTCATTCTCATTGTCTTATTTAGAAATTCTTCAGATTCTCTCGAATCCAATACCATAAGGATAGGTTACAATGCAGAAAGTTTGTATCATGGCCCAATAATACTTGCCAACGAAATGGGTATTTTTGAAAAAAATGGCCTGGAGGTTGAGATGATCCCCATAAAGTCAGCCAAAGAAACCCAACAAGCATTATCTGTTGGTGCTATTGACGTCGGTTCTGCAGGCGCAACAAATTTCTTCATTTCTATATCAAAAGGAGCCCCTGTAAAAATCATTGCCCCATTAGCTTCTTCTCCAACACAAATTTTTGTTAGGCCTAATGAACTAAAATCAATCAAAGAATTATCAGGAAAGACTATTGCCTCCCAAAGAGGCGGGGCATCAAATCTGGCTTTAGGTTATGCCCTAAAGAATGAAAACGTTAGTTTAGATAGTGTAGAATTTGTGGATATTGAAAAAAGTGTTCGCCCTATTGCTTTAATGAATAAAAAAATAGTTGATGCTGTAGCTGCCGGAGAATATGAAGAAAAAATTTATTCGGACCATGGTGCTGTTCTTCTTGAAGAATGGAAAACTTTAGGTTATACAAACAAGTCATTTCCAAGAACAGTCATAGCTGTTAATACAGATTTTATTGCTTCTAATAAAGAATCGGTTGGTATATTTATTGATTCCGTAATTGAAAGTCAAAATTTTATCAATGACCACCCAGATGAAGCAGCTTTAATTATCTCTAAGCACATGAAGGATAATAGTGAAGGAATCATCGATTTTTCACTAGAAGATATTTTAGAATCGTGGAAAACCCTCCATTATGTTATTTGGTATGACTCGCAAGAACTTTTGAAACTTTCCACCCTTGCCTATGATATTGGAGACCTTGATTCGCTTCTTTCTATAGAGCAAATTTTTGATAATAGCTTTAAAGATAAATTAATGGAAGGCCAAAATGAAGTCTACGCCCCATAGATTGAAAAAAATAGTTTTAGGCTCAATTCCTTTCATCTTCATTCTTATAGTCTGGACATTAATTTATTTTTTTAGTGTTAATTCAAGGTGGATTATTCCTTCCCCCTTAGACGTAGTTTTTACGTTCTGGAGTCTTACGGTAAATGGGGATTTCCTAAAATTAATTATTTTTAGCCTTCTTAATTTGATTCCCCCATTTATTCTTGCCTCTATTTGCGCTCTCATTTTGGGAACCGCAATGGGTCTAAATAAAAATATTCGTCGTATATTTTATCCCTTCTTGTCTGCCTTTTATTCAATTCCTTCACTAGCATGGCTTCCATTTATTGTTTTAATATTTGGATTCACTCGCCAGGCCATTTGGGTTATAATTTTTATCTCCAGTTTCACAAAAATTGTTTTTAATGTTATAAGTGGTATAAGGTCTGTCAATGTCGATTATATTTTGGCAGCAAAAAACTTCGGATTTAGTAAACAAAAAATCATCTTTAGCATACTTTTGCCCTGCGCATTCCCTCAAATTCTTACGGGGTTAAGGGTCGGTTATGGGTCTGCTTGGAGGTCCCTTATAGGTGCAGAGATGCTTGTTGTTTCTCTAGGTGGTTTGGGTAAATTTATCTGGACCTCTCAATGGTTTTTTGATTTTGATAAAGTTATCGCAGGAATAATCCTAATATCCCTGATCAGTATTCTTGTAGAAGTTTTTATTTTTAAAAAATGGGAAAAGAAAACCATTGATAAATGGGGTTTTTCCCCAGACGATTATCCATAAGAAACAACAAATATAATATTCATTCAAAAATCTTTTATACCCAATATCATTCTTTTTATCATGAATAAGCAAATAGTAGTAGTAGCATCTGGTTATTTTGACCCAATTCATATAGGCCATATTGAATATTTGAACTTAGCAAAAAAACTCGGTGACAAACTAATTGTAATTGTAAATAATGATGCTCAGGCCGTATTAAAAAAAGGAAAACCTTTCATGAGCCAAACTGAGCGAATAGCAATAGTAAAAGAACTAAAATGTGTCGATGAAGTTTTCCTTTCAATCGATAAAGATCCTTCAGTATGTGAATCCTTAAGAAAGATTAGACCAAACATTTTTGCTAAAGGTGGCGATCGAATCGTGAGTAATATTCCAGAAGTTTCAGTTTGCAAAGAAATCGGCTGCAAAATCATCGACGGTCTTGGAGCAAAAATTCAATCTTCTTCAGAATTAATAAAAAATTCTTTAAATAAATGAGCCCACCAAGATTTGAACTTGGGACCCCCGCCTTTCTTCGATTCCGAAGTCAAGTTAATGCTCTCGACGAACTTTAATCATATAAGAGCGGTGCTCTACCAGGCTGAGCTATGGGCTCACTTCTAAAATTAATCGTTAAATTGAATATAAAAGTTTTCGCTTTTCGAATTGTGTTAGATTATCTTGAGAACGAGCGATTTGCTCTTCGTTATTTTTAATATTTTCGAAGAATAAATCGCGAGCCATGCAAAAATTTTATCTAAAAAGATTGGTATTCGTAAGATTTATAACTTAGTTTATTTCCCCAACTAAATGGGAAATCCTCACTTACTTCGAAGAATAGGAAGAGCATTAGGAAGAACAGAGGAAACAAAACCAGAACCTTCACAAACGAGAACAGATCTTGGAACAGTTGTATCTAAAAGCCCCGGAAAAGAAGAAAGATTATTAAAAGTCCAAATAGGAAAAGAAGAAATAGAATATAGAAACCTATTAGCCTGGATAGATTATCGGGTAGGGCAAAGAGTAGAAGTAAGACGAACCGACGTATACGCAGTGGCCTATGATTATGCAGGGGAAGATTTCTCAAAAAAAGTTGAAGTACGCAGGGCTCTTGTAAGAACGGAAGTTTCTATAAACCCTACTTCAAGAATACAATATTCTCATTGGTAATTGAAAGCCTTAAAAACCATCTTCTCAAAGACAAGAGAGATTCTCTGTAGTAAACAACATAAATCAATATAAATCATAAATTAATTTTAATCAGATGATAATTGGAATCACAGGACCAATATGCGCTGGCAAGAATAGTGTCTCTAAAATTCTTGAAGAATATTATGGGTATATTCCTAAAAGTTTTAGTGAAGAAGTAAGATTAGAGGCATATGCAAGGGGTATTGAACCAACAAGAAAAAATCTTCAAAGGCTTGGAGCAGATCTAAAAGAGCAACAAAGTAAAGATTATTGGAGCAGAAGAATCTTAGGTAGACTATCTAAGAGGACTGGTTATGTGGTTGATGGATTCCGATCTTCTGAAGAAGTTCAAGCATTTAGGTCTTTTGGAGATTTTATTTTGCTAGGAGTTAGCGCATCATTTGATGTTCGTTTTCAAAGGTATGTTAAAAGAGCCAGAGAAGGTGACGATCTCTCAATAGAGGCATTTAGAAAAGTAGATTCATTTGACAAAGGAGAAGATGGGTCGCGGAGTTCAGAAAGTGCTCTCGTCTATAGGTCTATAGATCACGAAATTACTAATGATGGCAAGGAAGAAGAACTGAGATTAAGAGTTGAAACTTTTATGAGTTCCATATCAGGGTAAAACCCTTAAATTTAAGATTAAAATTCTGCTTTTCTTCTAAATAGTATAATATATCGAAAAGCGAAATTTTAAAACCCCACATAATTCATTACTAATATGTTAATAGGATTGGTCGGAAAACCTTCATGCGGAAAATCGACATTTTTTAAAGCAGCAACGATGGCAGATGTTGCAATTGCATCATACCCATTTACAACAATTAAGCCAAATCATGGAATAGGTTATGTTAGAGTTCCATGCATATGTTCAGAACTAGGGGTAAAATGTAATCCTCGAACAGGTTTTTGCAATGGTGTAACACGATTTGTTCCAGTCGAACTAATGGATGTTGCCGGTTTAGTAGAGGGAGCAAGCGAAGGAAAAGGCTTAGGAAATCAATTTCTTGACGATCTTCGACAAGCAGATTTGTTCATACAAATCGTTGACGTCTCAGGAACAACAGATCTAAAAGGAAATGAGGGGAAAGGAGACCCAGTAGCAGATGTTCAAATGCTCGAAAATGAACTGAATAAATGGTACAAAGGGATTTTTGATAGGGTTTGGGACAAACTTTCCAGAACAATTTCAACTAATAAGCAAAACTTCCCAAAAGAAATTGCAAAACAATTTTCTGGCCTAAAAGTTACTGAAGATGATGTAAAAATGGTTCTTTCAAAATTAAAATTAGATTCAGGAAAAATAGTTTCATGGACCAAAACAGATCTTGAAAATTTTACAAAAACTCTAAGAAATTCTACAAAACCTATGCTTATAGCAGCAAATAAAACAGATAAACCCGGCGCTATTGAAAATCTTGAAAGATTAAGAAAAACATTTCCAGACCTAAAAATAATTCCTTGTTCAGCAGATTCAGAAGTTAGTTTACGAAGTGCAGCAAATCATGGATTAATAGAATATACTCAAGGAGATAAAACATTTAAAGAAATTCCAGGGAAATTAAACGATGCTCAAAAAGAAGCACTAAAAAAAATAAAAGAAAACGTTTTAGATAAATTTGGTTCAACTGGGGTCCAAGATGTCCTTGACACTTCAGTCTTCGATTTTCTAGGTTATATAGCAATATTTCCAGCAGGTGCAAAACTTGCAGACTCCAAAGGAAACATTTTGCCCGATTGCTTTCTTTTAAGAGGCGGTTCTACCGCTCTAGACTTTGCATATTATCTTCATACAGACATCGGTAAGACATTCATAAGAGCAATTGATGTTAGAACAAAAAAAGCCGTCGGAAAAGACCACCCTTTAAAAAACAGAGACGGAATAGAGATTATTACAAGTTAATAATCCCCCTTCAAAACCCCTCTGAAACTAGTTTTTCCAAAAGCCTTTTATATAAACAACAACCAATTATTGAATTATGAATAAGAAAAATATAAAGTACCACATTTTGATTATTTTATTTGCAATAGCTGCAATTTTTTCAGCTCTTCTTTCATTTGTTCCAGTTTCAAAACTTTGCGATTCACAAATTGGAGTAACGGCCTCATGTTCCGGAGTTTTATCTTCGGCTTATGGCCAAACATTTGGAATTCCCAATAGTTATCTGGGCCTTTTTGTATTTTCAATTCTTTTTATTGTAACATTTTTTCAAATAAAAAAACCAACGAAGCAAAAAGAATCTATCCTAATCTTTGGAATAGTAATCAGTTCTCTTTTTGCCATCTACTTAATTTATCTGCAGTTATTTATTCTAAACGAAATTTGCAGGTTTTGTATGGTTGTAGATATTTCAAGCGTTCTAACTCTCATAACTATCGGCGTCTTTGGATTGGATTAAACCCCTTGAAGATAGTCCCCACAAATTTATAACTTGCAATATATTTTACAATCTATGAAAATAGTGGTGAATGTTCAACCAAATTCCGCAAGGCAAGAAATTAAAAAAATTTCAGTCAAAGAATACAAAGTTTTCTTGAAAAAAGCCCCAGAAAAAAACAAAGCTAACGATGAGTTAATATCCTTGCTAAAAAAAGAATTCAAATGCCCTGTTACAATAATTCATGGAAAAACCTCTCATACTAAATTAATAGAATTAAAGAATGGGAATTAAATACGAATCTGCCGAAGACGTCAAGCAACTTGCTCACGATTTAGTAAATCGCTTGGGTTGGAAACATATCCAGTTAGAACATTTAGGATTCTTAAGGAGCCGTGGTTCAACATCAAGAGGGACAATTGCCCGATGTCATGCTCTTGGAAAAGCAATGCAGATAGGCATGGGTCGAAAATTATCTTTTTATATGATTGAAGTCATAGCAGAGCGTTACGATAGGCTTCCAGATTCAGAAAAAGTAAAAACAATAATTCATGAGCTCATGCACATTCCAAGAAGTTTTGGGGGCGGTTTCATTCATCATGACAAAGTCCACGACCATTCAGTTGGAAAAATCTACGACCATTACACAAATTTAAAACAAGAGGGTAAGTCCTTGAAATGGTATTAGTATATTATTCCATAAACGGAAAAAAGAAATCCATTAATGCAAAAATTTGCAATCCCTACTTTTCTTTAGGTCTTATGTTTAGGAAAAATTCGCCCCCGTTATTATTTTCTCTAAAAAAAGAAAAGAAATTTGCTATTAGCTCAATATTTTGCAAGCCATTCATAGCTATCTGGCTCGACGGTAAAATGAGAGCTACAAAAGTTTTAGAAATAAAAAATTGGAAAATGAGTTTTACTGGTTACGGTAAGCATCTTCTCGAAGTCCCAATTACTCCCAAGAAATGATAAACTACCGACGATAAAACTATAGAAACATTTAAATACAAAACTTAATTATAGGTTAGATACATTGTGAACACACAAAAAGGAGGTTGATATGGGAAAAATTTTAGTAAAGAACGTTGTTAAAAGAAGACCGGGCCATTTATATTATGTTGATGGTAAAGGTAATGTCTGCGAGGCTGTAATGGCTAGAGGCGGAAAGAAGAAAAAGAAAAAGTAATTTTATTTTTCACAAAATCATATTTAATGAACTCCCTTAGGGAGAGGGGGAGTTCATTTTTTTTATTTTAATTCAATATTTATATCCAATAATAATTCTTATATACATCATTATCAATCTTAATCTATGACAATAAAAACATCATTTAATCATTTACAAATTTATGTTTCTGACAAAAATATTTCTTTTCCTTTCTATAAGGAGTTATTAACCTATCTTGGTTACGAGGTGATTGATGACAACGGCACTCATTTAGGATTAAGAAATGAACCCACAGATATTTGGCTAAAAGAAGCCCCAAAAGAAAATAAATCAAAAAGTTATAATAGAAAAAATGTGGGAATTAATCATCTTGCTTTTAAGGTCTCAAAAAAAGAGGATGTTGATAAGTTCTATCAGGAGTTTCTCATTCCTAAGAGAATAAAACCCCTCTATGATAGCCCTAAGAACTTTCCTAAATATACTGATAATTATTATGCCGTCTTCTTTGAAGACCCGGATAGGATTAAGTTAGAAGTAGTCTTCTTATAAAAATCTTTGAGAAATATTTTACCTTATCCAAAGTATTTCTCAGTATAGAATCTAATTAACTGTTCAACTTCGGGAATGCATGATTTATCCTGAATTCCAACTTTTGTTTTCTTCTGAACATCTTCAAATGTTCTAGCACCTTCAAGTACGGCTTCCTCAATGTCTTTATCAGTTATCTTCAAAATCTTATCAATAATCTTCGCACCTTCAACAGTTACTCTTGCATTTTGGTTTGTTCTTCTAAAATAATCATTTACTGCACAGCGTAATGCTTTATCTCCTAAAACTGAACAATGGAATTTTCGAACGGGTAGTCCAGTCAGTCTATCAACAATATCTTGCGGCTTTATTTTAAGCGCGGTTTCTATTTTCATTCCACCATTTTCTGTTAGCATTACAGAAAGCATTGACGTGCTTCCAATGGCCGAAGCGCAACCAAAAGTTTGCCATTTGCATTCTTCAATAACTTCCGTCGCTGGATTAATTTTTATCCACATCTTCATCATATCCCCGCATGCAGGACTTCCTACTTGCCCAACCCCGTTTGCAACTTTCTCAAATTCATTTACCATAACTTCATCTCGAAGGAAGTTTTTAGGATTGAAGAAATGTTCTTTTACAATCTCATTATAAAACCATTTTTGTCCTTCTACTTTCGCTTTAACATCAACGTGTGTCTTCATATCAGCTGTAGGTGTCTTCATTTCTTCACTCATTTTGCTATTACTCCAATGCTTATTTTTTTATTTGCTTCACTTAAATATTCCGCAAAGTCTTCAGCTTTCAAATTAACGGGAGAAATCCCCCGTAATTCCTTTACAATTCCAGGAAAAACCTTCAATAATTTGTCTATTCCTTCTTCTGTCGTAGATTTTCCTAAAGTAAATCTCATGCTTCCGTGAGCAGCTTCATAAGGCAACCCCAAGGCAAGGATTACATGGCTTGGGTCAAGGGTTTTACTTGTGCAGGCACTCCCAGTGCTTGCGCATATTCCTTCTTTGTCCAAGTATAGAAGAGCCGCCTCACCTTCAACATCTAAGACGCTGATGTTAACATTGTTGGGTAATCGTTTTGTTGGGTGTCCGTTGAGAAAGGACTTTGGAATTGTAGAAAGTATCCCATTCGTTAATTTTTCAGATAGTTTCCCAATTCTTTTTACTTCACCCCCCTTTTCCAGCGTAGCAATTTCAAGAGCTTTTGCAAAACCAACAATCAAGGGAATATTCTCTGTTCCACTTCTTTTCCTATTCTCTTGTCCGCCCCCATGAATCAATGGAGTAATCATAACTCCTTTTCGAACGTATAAAAGTCCAACACCCTTAGGGCCATAAACTTTGCTTGCATTCAGGCTCATCAAATCAACTCCAAGCCCCTTTACATTCAAATTCAAATATCCCGCAGCTTGGCATGCATCAGTATGAAATAAAATCTTTTTTTCTTTACAGATCTTAGCAATTTCCTCTATTGGTTGAATTGTCCCAACTTCATTATTTGCATACATAATGCTCACCAAAATTGTATCGCTTCTTATCGCCTTCTTCAAATCTTCAATCCTTATCATTCCATATCGGTCAACGTCTAAATAGGTTACCTCATATCCTTCACTTTCTAAAAATTGGCATGTTTCCAAAACTGCATGATGTTCAGTCTTTTGAGTTATAATATGTTTTCCTTTATTCATCTTCTTGCCATATTGGTGAGCGATTCCTTTGATGGCCATGTTGATACTTTCGGTCCCGCCACTTGTAAAAATAATCTCGTCAGGTGTGCAATTTAAAATTTTAGCAATTTTTTCTCTTGATTCTTCAAGCGCTTCCTGCCCTCTTAGTCCTTCAGTATGCATACTTCCAGGATTCCCATAAATCTGATTAAAATAAGGTAGCATTGCTTCAACAACTGCTGGATCAACGGGTGTTGTCGCCGCATTATCAAGATAGGTTATACTTTTTTTATTCTTTTCTTTCATTTTTTTGTCTCAGAACTCTTTTCTCTGTTTAACTCTTTGATTACTTCTTGCGGATCTAATCCGTGCCCAGCTATCCCCTCTTCTAATGTTTCCATATTAGAGCATGCACAACCAACACAGCCAAATCCCATCTCTGTTAATCTTTCTGCCAACTCCGGATCTTCATTTACTAAATCTGCTATTGACATTTCAGAAAATTTCGCTGGTTTATCGTCTTCTCTATTTTCGATAAGTGTCTCATGAGTAGAAGAAGCCAGCCCAATTTCTTTTAGTTCTTCACCTATTGCAGTCATTGTGTATGATATGTTGGCGTGCTATTGCAGTATTTAATTACTTCTTTGTTGAATTTTTTGCAGACAACACAAGAATCTTTTCTCATTTTCATAAGACTTAAAATTCTTTGAATTTCATGAACAGCAAATAAAGGATTTTGGTGAATAATATTTGCAGATTTAATTACTTCTTTTTTTATTTCTTCACTAAGCTCAACATTATTCGCTCTCTTATTAGATAAATATTGAGAAATTGCCGCCTTGCTTATCCCCAAAATATCTCCAGCCTTCTCATAACTAAGTCCATGATCTTCAGTTAAAGCTCTGGCTAACCCCTTTCTAATTGCGGGGATGATATACCAAACTTCAATCTCTTGTGGTAATGAGTACATGTTCACGATAGTTAACTATCGTTTTTAAATTTTTTGCTTGTAAAAACTTACCTTTTCTTCTTCAAATGCTTAAAATATTCTACTTGTCGAAGCCTTTTTTTGGCCCCTGCAAGAGTTTTATAAGTGCCCATATTTCTTCCAGATTCAGCAACGACTCTATATCCGCTCTTCACCTTTCTTATCATAAAATAGCCAATCAAAACAAATTAATATATTTTTTGATTTTTCAATAAGCCATAATCTTATAAATGATTTACCCCTCAAACCTTAATGAGAGCATTAACCTTAGTAATTGCCATAATAGTCATCGTAGGGGCCGTTTTTCTTTTAACTTCGGGAAATAACGACAATGGTCAAGTAAATGAAAATCCGACAGTAGATGAAACTGATATAAGTTCAGGTTCATCAGAATCTAATGTCTCGACCTCATATGATTTAAAAATAGATAATTTCGCTTTTAGTATAGAAACGCTTTCAATAAAAAGAGGAGACAGCGTTACGTGGACAAATGTTGAGAGTGCCTCTCATACAGTAACCTCCGACGGAAATACAGAACTTTCATCTCAACCCCTCTCTCAAGGTAAATCTTACACTCATAAGTTTAGGAGTCAGGGAACTTACACTTACCACTGTGCATTCCATCCTGAAATGAAAGGAAAAATTATTGTTTCTTAAACATACAAATTCTTAAAAGAGGTTTCTCGTTTTGTTTATTATGTGGAAAATAGATAGAGAATCTAGTACTCAAGGGGAGGCAAGCGGTTTTGCTGAAAACTGGTATCTTGGTAGCCAAGAATGGCCAGGCATAAAGATTGAAGATGAAAGGAAATTAGACTATGTTGAATTAATTGGGGGATGTCAAGGTCTTCCTCTAGGGCCTTTTTATATCTACGGCATAAGGAATCAAGATCAATTTTATGATAACGAATCTTTTTTATTTAGGGGAGTTATATTAACCTCTTCAAGAGAAAGAGAATCAACTGATCCGAAAGTTAATTTAGATAAAAAAATGCCCAAAAGAATGGTTACCATTCTAGCAGAAACAAAAGAATTAATTTCAAGAGCCGCAAAAATCTTAGGGCTGCCTTTGGAAGAAATAGTTTAAGATAACAAAGAATTAATTTTATTAAAAAAGAAAAAATTAAGGAGTAACTCTCCTAAAAAGACAACATTCAAAAGGCTTAAATAATAAGGATTATTGAAAAATTTATGGAAGATAAAACAGCAAAAGTGTATGTTGATAGAAATCTTGGAAAGATGCTCGGAAAAGAAGAAGGGGGATTAGAGAGAGCTCTCTTATTCTGCTCTCCAGGAACTCATGAGAATAAAAATGGCTTACCCATTACATCAGTAGGGTTTATTTATGATACAAGAACGGGAGAAATATTGGGGTTTGAAGGTGGCCTCATATATGGAGATGTTAGTTCAAAGCCACAAGATTGGCCAAATATGAAAAGGGGAAGTTTCGAACTTGTTGTTAGCCATATAAGAGAAGGTAATGGAGAATTAAAAGCAAAAGTTTTGAAAACCCACTCATATCTACCGGAAGACAAATTTCCCCTTTTAAATCCGAGTGCGTTTAGAGCTTTAGAAGCAGCGGCTGAAAAATATAATAGGCTATACGGTTTAAGGGAAGAGTAAGAGTTTTAAACTCCTCATTCCTCAATTTTCTATGGAGCCAATAACTTGGGTGATAATTGCGATAATCGCAGTCTTGATTATAGTCTTCTTTGTGTATTACAACCGATTTGTAACACTTTCAAACCAAGTAGATAATTCTCTTGCTCAAATAAATGTTCAACTAAAGAAAAGAAGCGATCTTGTCCCTAACCTCGTAAACATGGTAAAAGGCTACATGAAACACGAAAGCAAGATTATCACAGAAGTTACGAACGCGAGAAAAGCAATGCTTGGAGCAACGACAATTGACAAGAAAATGAAAGCTGGAAATAAACTTCAAGAAGCAATAAAATCTATTTTTGCAATAGCAGAAAATTATCCTAATCTTAAAGCAAACGAAAACTTTTTGCATCTTCAGCAAGAGTTATCAGCAATTGAAGACAAGGTTGCATACGCAAGGCAATATTATAACGACGGAATTATGACTTATAATATTATGACTAGCACCGTTCCAGGCAAATGGTTCGCAGGCATGTACGGCTTCAAACCAAAAGAATATATTAAGATTCCAGAAGCCGAAAAGGCTATGCCTAAAGTTGAGTTCTAAGCAAATACAAAACAATCATTACCGAACACAAATCCTTTTAAGTACCAATTTTCCTAAACCCTAATGGTAAAATTAATAAAAATAGTATTTGCTGTGCTTTTGGTAATTGCTGTTGTGGCATTTTTCTATAAGACCTACAATAACTCAAATGATCTAGGCGTAGTAATAGCAAAAGTAAATGATCAGGAAATTTATTCTAACGAGGTATTGGCAATCCAACAAATAACTCTAAGTCAGGGGCGTAGCATAACCAAAGAATCCGCGCTTACTCAGATCATAAATAAAGAATTGATTTTTCAAGAGGCAAAAAAACAAGGATACTATCCAAGTATTGAAGAAGCAGAGACAAACATAAACTTGCAGCTTCAAGGACAAAACATGACCTTGGATGATTACAAAAATCGCCTAATTTCTAGTGGAAAGAAATATGAAAATGAACTAACAGCAATACGAGGAGAAATTGCAATACAAGATTATTTAGATAGCCAAATAAATGAATCTATGTTAATAGTTACAGATGCAGAGGCAAGAGAATTTTATGAAGATTACAAGTCTAAAATTCCCGGAGAAATTTCCTCCTTCGAAGAATCAAAGGATCAAATAATCAAGACATTAAAGATAAAAAAACAACGCGAGGCAATTGATATTCTAATTAATGGTCTCAAAGTCAATGCTACGATAGAATATTTCTAAATCAAAATCTCAAGCTTTTAATACTCTTTTCCCTTCAATAACTTATGAAAGGAGGTAATTGTTAATGGGTATGTGCGCAAAGTGTTCAGGGATAACAGGATGGTTATTTTTGATCTTCGGTATAATATTCCTTCTTCGAGACTTTCAAGTCTGGAACTTTTGGAACATTAGTGTCTGGAGTGTTCTATTTATCTTGATAGGAATAATCTATTGGGGCTGTTCAAAATGTCATGATTGCATGGCTTACGAGAAGGCTACCAAGAGAAGATAAAATCAAATTTATTTTTTATTTTATTAAATTATAATCAGTTAGCAAAACAACAAATTTATATAAACGGTAAAGTTTTAGTTTTAGAATGAATAGAATATCATTTTACGATGAAATAAAGAGAAATAAAAGGCAATCATTTTTTCTCGTATTCTTTGTGTTAATTGTTCTATTAGCCTTAGTTTATGTAATTAGCTTAGCACTAGACCCATCATACACTTACATAATATTATTTTTTGGAACAATACTTTCAGTATTCTATACTTTTTTTGGATATTACAATTCCCATAAATTAGCAATACTTTCAGTCAACGCAAAACCTGCAGATGGGGCAGAATACAGGCAATATCACAATATTGTCGAGGGAATATGCCTCGCTTCAGGAATACCAAAACCAAAACTTTATGTTATGCATAATTCCCAAATCAATGCCTTTGCTTCAGGCAGAAACCCTAAAAATGCGGTAGTTTGTGTAACAACCGGAGCTTTGCAAAAACTTAACAAGCACGAACTTGAAGGAGTTTTAGCTCACGAAATCTCGCACATCGCAAATTATGATATCAGGTTTATGACCCTCGCTGCAGTTCTTATTGGGATGATTTCTATAATTGCTCAAATGTTTCTTAGAAGTTTATGGTATAGTGGCAATTCAAATAGCGAAAATAGCAAAGGCAAAATGATATTTTTGATAATAGGAATAATTTTAGCAATCATCGCACCAATAGTTACCTTACTTGTTCAACTTGCAATTTCACGACGTAGAGAATATGCAGCAGACTCCAGCGCAGTAAAATTCATGAGAACGCCAACAGGCCTTATCAACGCCTTAGAAAAAATAAAAAGTAATGAACCTATGAAAGTCTCAGGTGCAGTTGCCCCGCTTTTCCTTGCAAAACCAAACAAAACAAAAGAGATATTTATGACTCATCCACCGCTTGAAAAGCGTATAGCAAAACTTAAACTAATGTGAAGAATGTAAAAATGGTAGTTGAAACAACCCCAAAATATAAGGAAACCTTGGAAAGATTAATTGAAGAAATAAAAACACGAAGCAAGGATATTACTTCTTTAGCAGTTTATTCTAAAGAAATTCCTGCATTAGTCGAGTGTGAATCTTGTTGCAATATGACTGTTAGTGAAAGATTTACGATAGAAGTCATAGAGAGAGGAGATAATACCTCAACTTATTATTTTCACACTAACTGTTATTTGGATATTATGAATGGATTTATTCAGAAGAAAACGGACCGCCCAGATAAAACAGTTTGGAATTTCATTTTCCGTTTCTAACCCATTTCCCGTCGATAAATCTATCGTTTCTAAAAGAATATCCTGACCTGGGAGATTTAAATGGCAATCCCTTAATTATTGGTTCAACATAAACATAATTTCCAGGGAAATATTTTTCAACATTATAATGTTCCAGTATCTTTTTTGGATCTGCTGCATATAGTGCAATTGTGGGGTCATATGCAAGCCATACATCAGCACTTTTCACTTCAACCCACATGTGGCCCTCATTATCTTTTTTATCTTTTGCGTAAGCCAGTCTTATATCTTTTTCCTTATAATCATTATTAACCAAAACATCTCTAAATTCTTGAGACATATCATCACAATCATGCAAATATTCTTTGTAATCTTTACCAATTTTAATAAATTCTCTGTAAACATTTTTTTCAGTTTGAATAGAATCTTTTAAAGAATCTAAAGAAGATTTATTTTTAGGCAAAGAAACAGCATTGTTATTAGAACTACATCCAGCTAGCCCAAGTGCCCCAATAATCAAAATTTCCTTAAGTTTCATTTAATAATAGCTAACAACCCATTTATAAATATTTTTCGGGACCGAAAAATTATCCAACAATTATCGCACAGAAAATTTATAAGCCCTTAAAATATAGAATTCCATGAAAAGTATCGAATCAAACATAAACCGAGGGATTAGCAAATCCAACAAAGCCAATATTAAAGCTAATCAACATCGGTATGTTTCAAAAACTGAATTCTAAATTAGTTAGCTCTTTATCGAACATAGTCATTGATTCATTAACATCAAAACAGTTTAATCTATTAAAACAAATTTCATCTTCCAAGAATACTGCGAGTTCATTTGTAGAAGAAACATCTCACCCAAATTCTACTACATGGCATAACCTACATCAGCTAAAGAGAAGAAATTTAATTGATTTCGGAAATAAATCCAAAATTAAACTGACTTCATTAGGCAAAATTATTCTAATCTTCTCCCGTGATAGCTCAATGGTAGGGCGGTCGGCTGTAGCCCGTCAGGTTGCCGGTTCGACTCCGGCTCACGGGATAACTAAATACGGGAGGCTAAAAAATGTTAGAAGATAAAACTTTAGAAGAATTTGTTAATAAAAGATTAATAGACGAAGGACTTGCATCTGGTTGCGACCATTGGTATGCTCCTAGACCTGAATATGTAGAAGAAAGAAGAAAAGTAGCGGGAGAGGAATATCACAAACTTCAAAAGAATTGTTTATAAATCTTCTAAACCTAAAGCTAATATGGACAAACTAAACCTAATAAAACGAAACTCAGCTGAAATATTAAATGAAGAAAAGCTCACAGCGTCTCTAAAAAAGAAAAAGCCAGTAGTTTACTGTGGATATGAGCCCTCAGGAGATATTCATATTGGCCATTATGTAACAATCCTGAAATTAAAAGATTTTGAAGAAGCAGGCTTTCATGTAAAAATCCTCTTAGCAGATTGGCATGCATGGCTTAATAAAAAAGGAGACTGGGATTTTATCAATGATCAAGTAAAAAAATGGGAAAAAGTTTTCAAAAAAGTTGGTTTAAAAAATCCCGAAATTATTGTTGGGACCTCATTTCAACGAGATTCAAAATATATTGACGATGTTTTCAAATTAGGTGCAACATCAACACTTAATCGGGGCTTACGTTCAATGCAAGGTGTCGCAAGAGACCTAGAAAACGCTAAGATTACCCAAATAATTTACCCATTAATGCAAATAGTTGATATGAAAGCTCTTGGTGTCGACGCTGTTGTTGCAGGAATGGAACAGCGAAAAATTCATGCAATGGCTATAGAAAGTCTAAAAGAAATAGGTTACGATGTTCCAACATTTGTTCATATGCCTTTAATTCCGTCATTAAAAGGAGAGGAAGCAGGAAAAATGTCCAGTTCAGACTCATCAGGGCTAATTTCAGTAAAAGATTCAAAAGCCGAAATAGAAAAGAAAATATCCAAAGCATTTTGTCCGCAAGGTCAAGCAAACCCCATACTAGATATTGCAAAAATTATAATTTTCCCAGTATTTGAAAAATTAGAAATCAAAAGACCAGAAAAATTTGGTGGAAACAAATCTTACAGTTCATATGAAGATTTAGAAAAAGATTTCCTAGTCTCAAAACTTCACCCAACAGACCTAAAAAACATCGTTGCAGAAAAACTATCAATAATGTTTGATAAAATTAAATAGAGCCATTCATTAGTTTTTCAACGCCTTTCTTGACTATATCGGACAGTTCATCTCTCGTATTCTGCTGATAACCATCAGGAGAAATAGGTGGCCCTATTCTAAGGTCAACCCGGTGAAGTAATCTCAAATTTGAGTTATCAATATGCACGGGAACTATTCTTGCACCCGTCTCAATAGCTAAACCAGAAGCCCCACCATTAAATTTTCCTAGTCCCTCTCCCTTAGGAAATCTTCCTTCGGGGAAGATACAAACATCATAACCTCTGCCCAATAATTCTTTTCCGGCATTTTTTACAACTTCTCTAGCAGAAGGATAATTTTGTCCAGTTATCATAATATTTCCTAAACTTTCTGAAAAATAGTCAATAGCCCTCCATAAAGGACTATTTCCATGAGTTCTATAAACAAATTTCATTTCTCTTCCCCTTCTTCTAGCAATAGCTGCTTCAAGCAAAGTCGCATCAAAAAAAGTCTTATGATTAGGAGCTATTATCACGGGCTCTTCGGGTAAGTTTTCAAAACCGCTAACTTTAGTAAGATAAAATTGTCTGGTTAAACCAAGCATTACATCATCGTAAAATCTTCTAACAACATTTGGTTTAATCATAAAACTGATTAAAACAACCTCTTTAAAAAATTATGTGTTATGAGGGGTAAAAAAGGATATAGTATAAATTCCTGCCTAAAAAGTATCAGAATAGTCATATTTTCCTGCCTAAAAGGTAAGGTTTTAGTCTACCTCCCTCATAACTATTCTTAGTATTTTCCTGCCTAAAAGGTAAGGTTTTTAAACTATAAAAGCCATTAATTCTTATGAGCTTTGTTGAAATAAAGAAAAGTAAAAGTAATAGCTATGCTTCTTTTGTAAAAAAAGTTTATTTTATGGAAGATTTACTTGTAATAAAAAGGTCTATGGGATTACAGACTCTGAGCACGAACAAAGAAAAATTTTTATTAGACAACCTTGATTCTATCTCCCAAGAAGAATTTTCTTTTAGAAAAAAATATCTATCCAAAGTTGCAGAGCTTATAACCCACAATCTAGAGTTGCCCCGTGAGATTGAGTTAAAGTCTATTATCTTGAACAACCTTATTGAAGCAAAGAATTGTAACAATGAGGTTGATACTGAGTTTGCTAAAGAATTCATTTTTAATTCTAATAATATTGAAGGATCAAAAATACCCCCAGAGATAGTTCGAGAAATAATTGATAGGGGGGATACTAGATATGCTGATAGAAACGAGGTAAAAGAAGTAAAGAATTCGATAAAGGCTTATAATTATCTTAAAAATTCTTTCAAGTTTAATATTTCATCAATAAAAAGGCTTTATCATGTTCTCACTAAAGATTTAGAAATGCAAAAAGGAATACACTACCCGAAGGGTTTTAAGAAATTGCCAAACGTTGTTGGAAACTCACCCACTATAGCCCCAGAGAAGGTAGAATTAGCATTAAAAATACTTATTGAATGGTATAATAACAGTAAGAAAAAAGTTCACCCATTAATTCTGGCCTTCGAGTTTCATAAAAAATATGAAGAAATTCATCCTTTTCAAGACGCTAATGGTAGAACGGGGAGGCTTATCATGAATAAAATCCTTATAAGTAGGGGTTATCAGCCAATTATAGTCTATAAAGATAATAAAACGGCATATTTTAACTCTTTAGCAAAGGCAAGAGAAGGAAGAACAAAAAACTACTATCAATTTATGCTTGAACAAACAAAGAAAACTTATAATTTTTTAGAAGAAGTTACTAAAAAGTATTAGTTATTCAGTCTTTCAAATTAATGTTCACAAGGTGGATTTGTATCAAGGAGTCTTACTATCTTAAAGATTATATTGCACCTCAAATCTCTGTCCTTGATAACAAAAAACCTTAGTTACATTACTACTGCGTTCAGCATCACCATAAACATCATCTCCCAGCCTAACGTCTTTAATTTGTCCTCTAATCGGTTGGATATACACAATGTTACCAAGACCCATCCTGGCTCTTAATTTTGAATCTTTAGTAGTTACTAGTCTTATAGGGGTTGCTAAAAGAAGTCTTGCAAGATCTTCTGCACTTAAACGTCTGTCTGATTCTAAACGCATTTTTCTTATTGCAGCAGGATTCATAATTTTATAAAATGCTAATGAATATTAAAATCTTTCTACTATTTTAGTTATTTATTCAATCTAGTAACCAATTTATCAAGGCCATAAAAATCAGAAATAATATAATCTGGTTTTTCGGCTTCAATCTCGGATAACGTAGACCAAGAACATTTATTATATATTGATACAGAAATGCATCCAGCTTTCTTCGCATAAATGACATCAGAAAATCGATCACCTAGATAAATTGCTTCACTAGGTTTTATTTTTGCTTTTTTGAATAATTTTTTAAGCATTTCATTCTTTTCCTTAAACTTTTCAGAACCATAAACTTCACTAAATAACCCTTCAATTCTTAATTTTTTTATACAAGCCCTTAAAAATTTAGTTTCAGAATTTGAAACAACAACCAGTTTATACTTTTTAGATAATTCAAGTAGGGGTTTAACAGAAACGCATAATTTGATCCCCCCATGGAGCGCAGCGTCGGTAAAAAGCTTATAAAATCTTTTCCTAAATCTTTTCAAATCTTTTTTAGGCAGATTCATTTCATCAAAAATTCTAGCCATTTTCCAACCTAAATGTTTTTTTGCTTCAGATTTTTTATAGTTATATCCAAATTCATCAAGCGTCTTAATCAAAGACTCATAAGCAATATGCTTCGCATCAGAAATCGTCCCATCAAAATCCAAGTATAACCTCTTTATCATTTGATGATATAGAAAAAATTATTATTAAATGTTGTTAATGAGCAGTTTCTATCAATCTGGCAAAAATATCAAGTATACTTCTATAACCTTCTGGCGTTCTTGGGATCTTTCTTCCCTGATAAGTTCTTTGAGCTTCTTCAAAAATTGCCCGCTCGATAGGGTCAATTGAGGCGTTTATATCACTTAACTGTAAAAAATTTTCTATAGTTCGATCACTTCCAAATAAATCTACCCCTAAATAAGGCTCTTTAGGATTAAGAAGTAGGGTTAGGAAATAATTTGCACCTCCAGGATGTTTTCTTTCTCCTCTAGGCATTTTATCATTTTTCCAATTTGGTAATATTCTACTTTGGTGGAATAAAGAAATTCTCTCCTCTGCCAAACCCTTAACTTCCTCCAAATATCCCTCATAACTTTTCTCGTTAGGCATGCCCCTTATACTGTTTTTAAAATCTACGGCATATTCTAAAAGGCCACTAGGAGTCCAAACATCTCTCACCAAATCATAATCTCTTTTATCCATTTCTGCCAGATTTCTTCTTATTTGTTCTTCTTCAGCAGAACCTGGTAAAATTGTCTTTCCTTTTTCAGCACCAAAAATTGCTGCCCACATAGCCAGATCCTTACCGCTTGGCCCGCCTATTTCATCGATTATATCATTTTCTGCCTGAATTTCCTCATAAAACTTTCTAGGAGTCATGGGATAACCATGTTCAGCCGCCCATCTTTCAATTTCCGTTTCTAAAATGCTTTGTTTCATGTTTTGTTTTCCATTATTTAATTGCTTTCTTTTTACCCCAAATTCCTCTCCAAAAATCCATCCACTTACCAAAACCTAACTTTGTTCCGTTATTCGTTATAGCTGTAACTAAAGTTGCTACTCCAATAGCTTTCCCCCATTGTTCAATTGAAGCCCCCGCATTATACAATGCTATAGAATATGCAGGAATCTGCAACGATAAAATACTTAAAGTATCACTTAATCCTTTTTTATACCAAGGAGTTTCTTTAGTCAATCCAAATTTTTCAGCAGACCAATTTCTTAGCATTCCAGAAGGCCTCATACAAATTGCTTGAGCAAGAGAAGCACCGAGTCGAGTTTGTAAAACTTTTTCTCCATCCATTCCAGCAATTAGATATTCTCCAGTTGCCATAATTGGACTATAAAATATCAATCCAGCAGAAACATCAACTAAATAGTTAGTTACGGCATCTTTAGCTCTTTGATATAAACTTTTTCTTGGCGTATGAGTTTCACTATCAACAATTATATCTGATCCACTTCCCCCCACAATCTTATCTAAATTATCCATGAAATTTACCCCCTAGAAACATAATTATTTCCGTCTCTATAAAAAATTTGTCCAACAAAACCTTCTCCATCTTGATATAATGGTGATTGATAAGCTTGATTTAAAATTCCTGAAACTTCATCAGCAGTTCCTTCATTAGTTGCCCCAGGAAGTCTAGCTTGGATAGCATATCTTATTCCTGCTTCTTTAGCTTCACTTGCAATTTCTAATATTCCTTTATCTCCTTTTAATTGGTCCATTCCTTCCATTAATTTAAGTTCTAGTCTAGAGGGCGTTCTAACCAGATTCCTAATCTTAGGTAATTCTCCTTCAATTTCTCTTTTTGAAGCATTACAATTAAAGAAAGCGTATGCCTCTCCAACAGTTTTAGTATCTTCTTTTTTCATATATTCCTTAACTTCTTTAACTATTTAAATCCTTCCATTTGTAACTCCCCCTAAAGAACAACATATCATAAGATTTAAATATCCCAAAAACATCATTAAAATATGAAAATATTAACATATGAAGAGCTCGCAAGAAGTTGGGAATATGATTATATGGTCCTCAAAGGTACAAAAACCGCAGAAAAATGTTTAGAAAAAGAATTAGCAGCCTATATAGGAAGGCAGCTAGGAACAGTTTTGACGGCTATTAGAAATCCTAGGGGTATTTCTGTTCTTGACCACTTTCGAGGCAAATCTATCATTGATTTAGGATGTGGCTCAAAAAATACTGATGACGGGATAGGATTTGAACCAGACTTTTGTAGGCTGCTCCATGCAATTGGAATAGATGTTACTGGAATAGATATCAGAGATAATTCGCAAGAGGAATTCAAAAATAGAAGAGTCGATCTTAGAGACCCCCACTCTTTAGATTTTTTGGACAATCATTCAATAGATGTTGCTCATTCAAAAGCATTAATTGATTCACCAACACTTTTAGTTCCAGAAAGTGATTTGATGGCAACCTTAGTACCCCAACTAGAAAGAGTTGTGAAACCGAAGGGGGTTTTTATTTACGGAGATATAATATGATGAAAAAGAAGTCAATTCTTACAGGTATCCTGGGACTAAGTTTAGCAGGAGCATTATACTCTAATCTAAGCAGAGACGATATAAGTTATGGGGGAGATGACCCAGACGTTCCGCATTATGCATTAAAAGACGATATGTGTGCCATGTATGCTAGACTTGCTGCAAAAGATTTATCTGGAACTATATACAAACCAGCTCACGCCTGGACTATGGCAACAGAAAACCATCTCAAGGCAGAGGTCAAATCAGATTTAGAAAAATTAGCAGAAAATGGAACATTAATTTCAAAATCTAGTATCGTTACATTTTACAATCCCAAAAGTGGCCACAATGATGATGGAAGAAAAGTTACTCATGCAGCATTATACTTAGGAAAGAATATTTCAGGAGAATTAGTTTTTGCTCATCAATACCACGCAATTCAAAAAGATGAAACTCTAAACGACCTAAAACAAGACGGCTGGATCCCTAAACAAGTAATTGAGCCGAGAGGGAAATAAGATGAAAGACGAAGAAATAGCACATAGAATAAGAAAATTGTCTCAAATAGCTCTAACTGCCAAACCATCTTTTGATGAATCTCAAATAGCTCAATATGATTTTTTTAGAAAAACTATTTATGAGCCACGAAGAGTCTTTTATCCCTGCTCTGGAACTGATGCGTCCCCTATAAGAGGATTTCCAAATTCAGAAGTTGTCTTAATGGATAAAGACGAACAATCAGCTTATGTGATGAGATCTAATGGAATTGAACAATTTGTCCAAGGAGACGTTTTAAAATATAAACCTAGAGAACCTCATGACTTAGTTATAGTTCTTAATCCCCAATTGCCAACTAAAAAACTTACAAAATATCTCCCAAGAGGGGGTTTTATATTAGCTAACAACTGGCACAATAATGCTTCAGAATTACTGGAGCAAAGAAGAAAGTTTGAAGGTATCGGCACTATTTGGAAAAATGAAAAAGGGTTTTTTATTTTACCCCACTTTAGCAAGATAGAACCACATCAATTTGCGACTTATTTTTATGTATTTAGAAGAAAATAACTACCCTTTCTCCATCCTATCTAACAAATCTTTAAGCTTTGCTTTGTCGGCTTCTTTGTTTCGTAGGCCCGTAACTGAATAAATAGGATACTTAGCGATTTCATATGCTTTGACAGATCTCATATCTCGTAGCATCTTCTTTCTAATCTCTTCAGATACAAGCATCTTTTCTGAATCTGTATCTGAAATTCTTTTTGCAAGCGCAATAGTATTTCCAATTCCAGTGTATTTCAATTTATTATCTTCTTTTGAAGCAATAAGGTCCCCGGCATGAACTCCAATGTTAAATTCTATTTTGTCTTTGAATCTTTTATTGTAATTAGTTAAATCTTCTAGCATCTTAAGTCCCGCTCTTGCAGCTAAAATTTCATTTCCATAAGTTCTCGTAATTAATGGAGAGAATATTACGAAGATATGGCTTCCTCTCCAGTCAATTAAACCCTTTGATATCTTTGCTTTGTTTATTATTCTAGCCAACTCTTCTTTAGCATTATCATTTAAGGCCGCACTATTCTTTATGCTAATAGAAATTACGGCTGAGCGATGCTTTTCTCCCTTCATAACCAAAGCGGATTCAGCTCCCGATGTGCCCATATTCGCCAAATCAACCATGCTATCATCTTCAACATGATGCAACTTAGAATCCAAACTATTAGCAGCAGGAGATTTATTTGTAAAGATTAAACTATTTTGAACTCCGCTTTTGTAGCTATTTGGGGCCGTATTTGATTTTGAGTGGAATAATTTAGAAAAAAACCCGCCATCATGTGAACTATGATGGGAAATTGTTTTCGTTTTCTTATGTCTTAAGAATAATATTGATGCCGTTGCACCAATGATAATTATCAAAAATACCCAGATTATTGAATAATCAGAAAATATTCCAACAGACTCTAAATCCTTAACAGAAATAGCTCTTCCAGTAAGAAGAGTTCGCTCGTTAACAGATGTTTCCCCATCACTAACTATTATCTCATATTCCCCCTTAGGTGCCTTTAACTTAAACTGTTTAGACCCGTCAAGAGGTATATTCAAATTTTCAATTTTTTGAATATCTTCTCCAATTTTAATTTCAACAACTTTAGAATATCTAGTATTTCCAACATTAGTAATAGTCAAAATAGAATCAGTAATGTCAAATTCCGCCTTTTGAAACTCAAGTATCTTAAATTCTTTTTCAACTACTAGGTTAGAAGCGGTAAAAACGGCCTTCCACATTCCTGGTTCTGTGTAACTAGGAAAATTAAATGTTGCAAATTCCCCAGAAGAAAACGTCGTTTCAGATTCATTTAATGAAGGAGAAATAACCTTCAAATTAACAGAATCATTCATTTTTTCTCCAGATTGATCTAATATCTCTGCTCCTAATATCAAATCTTTTTCAGGAGTTACCTCAACTTCTGATATGCTTGCAACTAAAGAGGTAGCAACTCTATTAATTAAGAAATTAATTGAAGTTTCCCCTTTATTTAAAATTCCGTTCGTATCTTGATCATATGCAACCAAATTTAATGTGTAAGCATCAGCTTTTACATCACCAGGCATTGAAAAAATCTGTATTGCTGCCCCATTTTCTATTACCCCGGAAATTTCAGTAGCACCAGTAACTTGAAAGAACCCATTGAATGGAGCCAAGTCACCTCTTTGAGCATTAATTGTTAATTGAATTTGATCTCCCGGATTGTAATCTGGGCTGTCTAAGGTTCCAGAGATAGAAACCTTATTCGTTACTGTAAAATCTTTAGTAGAAACAGTTTGACTGCCCATCGACGCAACAACCCTGCAAGTTCCAATTAGTTTAGAAACATCATCAATTTCCAAATCAGCCTTATTCAAAATTTTATAAGGCACCGAATATGTTTGCTCTTTTGCCTTATCAAAAGCCCTTGCTGAAATCCTGACCAAATTTGAAGTCAAACTACCACAAATCAAATCAATGTTTAAATTCCCAGAGTCCGCTCCAATAATTCCAGAAACACTTACATAAAGCCGATCGCCCAAGTTGTAAACAGATGAAGGTTCATTCAGGGTAATGGCCGCAGAAGCAAATCCTACAATTAATACAAAAACCAACGACACCATCACCTTTCTTATCATTTAAAAATTAGGCTATTTACCTATTTAAACTTTTATTCAATATTCTTCATGAATAAACGTTTAGGAAATATCAAAATATCAAATTTTAATTAACGCTTCGTAATTTAATTTGATCAAACAAGCCTCTTGAACTTTGAGGTATTACCAAACCAGTCCTGAAGCGAGTGGCTTAATTAACAAAGGCACGAACAAATAGTCGTCCCATCATCACTACTCTCTTCCAACGAATTTCACTAAAAAGTTATTTAAAGAATTATTGACTGAAACTTTCATGGCAGGCATGAATAATATGAGTTTTGTTGGGATGGTTGGAGGAGCAATTTTCACCGTTCTTGTAGGACTTCGTTATTTTGCAATTTATCCAGATCTCGATAGGGCAATAAGCTATGGAGTTATTGGAATATTAATCATAGCCGTTTCATTTTTGTATGGTCGGCTTAGAAGTTTGGAAAATACCGTTCTTTCAGTAGAAAATTATTTAGCAGATAGACCTTGGGAATTGGGAGCATGAAGTTTGCCAATTTTTTATCTATTCCCCCCGCAAACTTTATGCGAGCAATAGGAGCTTAAAAAAGAAATTTTATGAAACTCGAAGAATTAACTGAACGAGACTTAGTAGAAATAGTTAGATTATATGAAGAATATTGCGGATTTAGAAGAGATTTTAGGCAAGCGTTGTATCATCATACACCTTCACAAGTTTTGGGCGGTTTAAGAGAACTAAGATTCTTAGAATATCGAATTGGTTCACGTTGGGATAGCAATTCAAAAGTATATTTTAAAGTGGATAGGGGCAAAGTTATTGTGTCATTTAATTTAAATTTTGATCCAAAAGACAGGGCCGGGCCAGAGTACGAGAAAGCTAAACTGGCAGGCGAAAGATTTGTAAGAAAAGTTAGAGAATATTTAGAACCGAAACCAAAGAGATAATTTTTCCCACCAAACAATTTATAACCCGAACCAAACTATTCATTGAATGGGGTTTGGAAAGGGATTGTTATTAACAATATTATCTTTCTTAATCATAATATTTCTCATTATTTCAAGTATTGGGGCAATTTCTTACACTCTTTTATACCCGAAAACTTACAGCACTGCCTTGGAAGAAGCAAAGGTTTATGAAAAAATTGAAGAAAGTTTTGATAAAGTTGAAGGCGGGTTTTTTATAAAAATTCCACCAGAGGGCTCCAAAGCTCTTTTTGAAGATTTGTTAAATAGACTATTTTCTTATATCCGTTCAGATTCAGACACCTTAAACTTAAAGGTCCAAGTTGATAAGGAAAAGTTGAGAGGATTTTTTATAGACAGCATTGAAAAATTATCTTTTTGTAGCCCAAATCAAAACCCATTCAGCGAAAATGCAAATTGCAGACCATCCGACAAAACTTCTGATGAATTTCTAAATGAAATATTGAAACAAAGAAACGTCACAGTTCTCGAGGGAGATTATGTTGACTTAGGCACAGTCTATGGCTTGGAGGATGGTTCGGATGGCCTAAATAAATTAAAAGAACTTAGGGGCGTTGTTTCAACATACAAGATTGTTTTGTTAGGGATCGCAATTGCTTTGGTTTTACTAATCTTCTTTTTGTATTTGCTTGAAAGAAATTCTAAAAAACATTTTTAAGAACAATTTCTGTAAGCTTGATTATTGCATCATTAATCCTTCTTTCTGTAAGCTCTCTATTTAACACCCACAAAAATAATATTTTACCGGGAACAAATAATCTATCAGGAGAACAAAATGAATTTATAACTAACGCAGGCCAAATTTTCATAACAAACCTAATTGAAAAGTTTTACATCTTAGCCATTGCAGGAATAATTGTTTCAATCGCTCTTTTTATCATCTCATTCTTTGTCAAAAATTCAAAAAACAAATCAGGCTAATTTTCTCCTAGCGTAATCCACATACTCTTTCCAATCAAGTATGGCCTTTTTATCACCCTCGCCGTCAATTGTTCTTCCTTCTAAAGTATTAAAATATCCCCATTCAGTTAATTCCCCCTTTCTAAAATCTGGATGTTTTCGAAGTAATGTTCTATAAGCTCTAAGACCTTTGACCGCTTCTTTGAAAATATCTCTACCTTCCTTACCAAAAATCCAGAAAGGAAATATACCCATCGCAAGATTCCCTAAGTTATGATTAAAGAACCCCCTGTCACCGTTATTTTCATCCCTAAGATCTTTCTCTAAATTAACATAAATTTGATAAGCCTTTCTATACTGAATTTCGGAATTTGTTTTAGACATCTAATCAGTGGAAAAGTATATTTTATAAACATTCCCTCCCTTTTTTATTTATGGACAAAGTGAAGGTGAATCCTTGGGACGTTGAGGGTGATGTTGATTATCAAAAATTGATAAAAGAATTCGGAGTTTCAGAAATCACAGATAAAATTTTAAATAGAATTAAAAAATATAACAAGAATCTCCCGGTAGCCCTTAGAAGAAAAATATTCTTCGCACACCGTGATTTCGAGCCTCTGCTCGACGAGTATGATAAAGGAAACAAATTCTTTTTATACACTGGAAGAAGTCCAAGCGGACCAATCCATCTTGGACATTTGATGCCTTGGATGTTTACTAAATGGCTTCAGGACACTTTTGGAGTTGAACTTTATTTCCAATTTCCCGACGAAGAAAAATTTCTTTTCAAGAAGAACCTAACAATGGCTGAAACGCAAAAATGGCTTCATGAAAATATGCTTGATGTTATAGCTCTAGGATTCAACCCTAAAAAGACGCACTTTTTAGTTGACACTATGCACGCAAACATTCTCTACCCACTTGCAATAGAAGTTTCCAAAAAAATAACTTGGTCTACAGTTAGAGCAGCATTTGGATTTAAAGACGACCTAAATATTGGGGCAATATTTTATACAAGCATGCAGGCAGCTCCAGTAATGGTTCCTGGAACCATTCATAAAGACAAAAACATTCCCTGCCTTATTCCTCTTGCAGTTGACCAAGACCCGCATTTTCGAGTTGCTAGAGATGTTTATCCTAGACTAGGTTTTCCAAAACCTTCAATAATCCATTCTATGTTTCTCCCACCACTCACAGGAGCAAGCGGTAAGATGAGCAGTTCTATTGAATCTTCAGCAATTTTCACAACTGATGACGCCAAAACAGTCAAGAACAAAATAAACAAATATGCATTCAGTGGTGGAAAAGACACCCTGGAAGAACACCGAAAACATGGGGGAAATCCAGACATCGACGTCAGTTTCCAATATCTTCGCATGATGTTTGAAGAAGATGACAAGAAGTTAGAAGAAATAGAAAAAAATTACAAATCAGGAAAACTCCTGTCCGGAGAATTAAAGTCCTACTTAATCGACAAAATAAACGCCTTCTTAAAAGAACATCAAAAGAAAAGAGAAGAGGCGAAAGGTAGAATTAATGAATTTTTGATGAAAATTTAATTATATAAAATGTTATAAACTTAATATTTTATTAAGCATAATGAGGTTAGAAATCCCATTTTACAAACAGACAACCCATTTTAATTGCGGTCCTATGGCTTTGCGTATGGTTATTGCATACCTTGACAAAGACTTGGGAGTAGAAATTTTGGAAAAAAGAGCAGGCATAAAAGAAGGAAAAGGACTTATGACTGCCCAGATTGCAACTGCCGCAGCACTTTCAGGATATAAAACAGACCTTTTTTCTAAGTCTATATCTTTCAATCCAAAAAATCTTGAGTTAGAGTTCTATAAAAAATACTCTGAAGAAATTCAAAGATCGGAAAAAGTAGTAGAAGATGCAAAAAAAGCAGGAGTAAATATAGAAGAAAAAACCTTATCTTCAGAAGAAATTTTAAAAAGTGTAAATGAAAAAAGTGTCCCTATTATCCTATTAGACTGGAATGTAGTTATGGGGAGGAAAGATAAAGGCTATCAAGGCCATTTCGTGCCAATAGTTGGCTATGATTCAGAAAATGTATATATTCATGATCATGGCACACATAATCCAACACCATTTTTACCAATAAAAAGAGAGATATTTGAAGTAGCGCGAAAAGCAAAGGGCACAGACGAAGATATAATAATTATCCACGGGAAATAAACCTCTCTTTCCCCCAACCACAATTTTATAAATCTCCATTCCCATCCTTTAAACATGAAGACCCTAAATCTGCATTCAGATTTCATAAAGTTCAAAGCTCTTAAAAAAGCCTTAAAAAACATAGATGAAATCGCGCCAAATCAGATGCTTGAAGGAGAAATGAAAGATTGCCTTGTAATTCTAACAGCAATAGAAAAAGGAGACACCCTTGATTCAGCAAAAGAGTTAGTAAAATCAATTGAAGATCATGCTAAGCAAGTTCAAGCAAAAAACGTTGTCCTTTACCCTTATGCACATTTATCCTCTAATTTGGCAAGTCCTTCATTAGCTCTAGACATTCTAAACGAAACTGCAAAAAATCTAAAGGGCTTCAAAGTCCTCCAAGCACCATTCGGTCATTACAAAGAATTCGAAATAAAAGTAAAGGGCCACCCACTTTCAGAATTATCCAGAGAAATAAAATCAATCGCTAATGAAGAATCCATTGCAGCGCTCACACAAAAAGAACGAGAAGACTTATGGAGAAAAATGGAGAAAATAAAAATGCAAGCTCTAAGAGGAAATAATAATCTGAAAAGCAATGTAGAATTGGGTAGAGAATTAGACCTATACATCGTTAGCGACGTTGTTGGCCCAGGTCTTCCATTATTTACTCCAAAAGGTGCTTCAATAAGAAGAGAACTTGAAAGATTCACAATCGATGAAGAAATAAAAAGAGGTTACGAACACACTTCAACCCCTATCATGGCAAAATCTGACCTTTACAAATTATCTGGCCATTGGTATCATTATAAAAACGACATGTTCACTTTAGATGTCCACGGAGAAGATTATGCGCTTCGGCCTATGACCTGCCCTTTCCAATTTGTTTTATACAAAAGAAAACCAAGAACCTACAAAGACCTGCCAAAAAGATATGCAGAAGTTGCCTCATTATTTAGAAAAGAGCAGTCAGGAGAATTAAGAGGGCTCACTCGTATGAGGCAATTTACCCTAGCCGATGCTCATATTCTTTGCACAGATGAACAATTAGAAAATGAATTCAAAGGAGTAGTAGATTTGATAAATTATATAATGAAAACATTAGGAATTGAAGTTTGGTACAGATTTTCTAAATGGGACCCAGAAAATAAAAGAGGAAAATATATCGACGACCCAAAATCTTGGGAATCAACTGAAAAGTCAATGAAAAAAATATTGGACAAATTAAAAGTAAATTATAATGAGGCAAAAGACGAAGCAGCCTTTTATGGTCCAAAATTAGATTTGCAATTTAAAGATGTTTATGGAAAAGAAGACACTTTAATTACTGTTCAAATTGATTTTGCTACTGCGAAAAATTTCAACTTAACATATATTGACAAGGATGGAAAAGAATCCCATCCTAGAATAATTCACAGATCTTCCATAGGGGCAACAGAACGAATGATGTCTTATGTGCTAGAAAAAACTCAAGGTAACCTCCCCCTTTGGCTTTCCCCCGTTCAAGTTAGAGTCCTCTCCATGAATGAATCATTAGAAGATTATGCTAATAAAATAAAACAAAAATTAATAGAACAGGGTATTCGAGCCGAAGTTGATAACACCAACGAAACAATAGGAAAGAAGGCTAGATCCGCGATAACAGAAAAAGTATTTTATCTGGCCACCGTTGGTGAGAAAGAAGCAAAAAGCAACAAAGTTGCAGTCCGAAGCCGTGATTCAGATAAAATCACCGATATGAAATTAGACGATTTTGTTAAAAAATTGAAGGAAGAAATAAGTTCTAGAAAGTTGTAAACGTTATTTTTATAAGTAACGATAGTTATTTAAATAAGTAATTCTAGTAAATAACATGATTTCAAACGAAAAAATAAGGTTATTAGATGTATGGAGAATTAATCCATTTAGGGAACTAAGCATATCAGAGATTATGAAAGAGGGCAAAAAAGAAACAAAAACTTGGGTTTTTAATTCTTTAAAGCTATTAGTCGGCAACAATATCCTAAAGTCAACAAGAAAAGCAAATCTTGATGTTTATAGCCTAAACTTAGAAAATCCCCTATCTTTTCAGTTATTGCAATATTTAGAAGCTCAAAAAAATCTAAACTTCTCACAATTAAAAATTATTTTTGATATAATTGAAAAGATACCTATTAAGAACTTTTCACTTCTTGTTTTTGGTAGTTATGCCATCAATAAACAAACTAAAGATTCTGATTTAGATATTTGCATACTCATTGAAAATAAAGAAGTAGAAAGAAAGATTAAACCTTACATTAATGATATCAAATTAAATCACCCTATAAAAATTGAAGAGCAGTACATAACATTTGAAGACTTTGTAAAAATGCTTTTGCGTGAGGAAGAAAATATCGCAAAACAAATTTTTATAAAAAGAAAAACATTTTATAACTCCGATATTTACTATCAGTTATTAAAAGAAGCATACAAAAATGGATTCAGACCATAAAGAAATATTGTATTTAAATAGAGCAAAGAATGAAATGGATTTAGCAAATGCTATTTTCAAAATTTCAACAGAGACAAAAGTAAAACTGGAATTAGAACTAAAAGAAGATTCTACATTTTTTAGCAATGTTATAAGTAACTCTTATTATTGCATATTCTACTCTGCGAAGGCACTTCTTTATTCTAAAGGTATAACTACAACCCCACCTGACGAGCATAGAAAAACCCTAGAAAAATTTGAGAAGTTAGCAACATCGGGACAAATTGACAAAGAGCTGGTTAGAATATACAAAGATATTATAGTAAAAGCAGAGGAGCTTTTAAGCATATTTGCAAAAGAGAAATCGAAACGTGGAAAATTTACATACAAAAAATTACCTCAAGCCAATCTTGAACCTGCAAAAGAAAGTTTACAAAATGCCGAAAAATTCTATAAAAATATCAATTTAATTGTGCGTAGAAACACCTTAAACTAACGCAAAGAAATAAAGATGAATTTATATAATTCCATTTTCTAAGAATTTAATGAAACTAAACGACCTCATCCAAGAGTTAAAAGAATCTTCTGCCTACAAAGAGTTTACATCAAAAAATCCCCAAAGCTATTTATGCGCAGGATTTTTTATCTTAGACCTAAAACATAGCAAGAAAGATCAAATTCAATTTGATTTCTTTTTACCAGATCAAAATAAAATCGCAGCATTTGAATACCCTTTTGACAAATCAAAAGTCTTTGATGACATTGTCCCCCAAATTAAACCCCTAGACACTAATATCAAAATAGACTTAGACCAATTAGATGATAAATGCGCACAAATTCTAAAAGATAACAAAACAAGTCTTGTTCCTAGCAAGATTATATCAATATTAAAAGAAGATGTTTGGACTTTAACCTGCATGGACGATATGCTTGGAATGTCGACGATAAAGCTCAATTCAAAAACAGAAGAGCTAATATCTTTTAAGAAAGGTAGTTTAATGGATTTTATGGGTGTAAAAAAGAAATAATTAAATTAAACAGCTTTTCCATGTTATAACATTGTTATAACAGTCAGTGGTCATATTTGTTTACACCTGTTTACAAATCTTTCCACCATCCATCAATCGCCTTTCCTAACAACAAACCCTAAATTCCTTCCATCATCCTCGTAACTTACAATCTTAAATCCGGCATCTTCAAGTATTTTCTTCATTTCAACTGCACTGAATAAATAAGTATATCTTGGATACTTTTTCTCTCCAACAGTCCAAGGAATAAAACATTCATTTACTTTGCCCGTTTTAATTTCTTTCATTTTATTTAGTCTGGGCCCACCTCGGCTCCAAACAGAAATGTATGCTTGCCCCCCCACTTTCAAGACCCTATAAATTTCTTCAATGCTTTTCTTTCTTTTTTTATCTGTATCAACACAATGCAAAACTGCAACGCAAATTGCATAATCAAAAAAATCATCCTCGAAAGGAATTTTTTCACTCTTCCCCTTTTTCAAATTTGCCTCAAGACCCATTCTTTTTGCTTCTTGCCTTGCAAACCCCAGCATTTTAGTAGAAAAGTCTACACCATAAATTTCAAGCCCTTTATTTTTCACAAAATTTCGACCACTCCCACAACCCACATCAAGCAGTTTGCCTTTTTTATTTTTTAAAAATAAAGCCACGCCTTTATCTTTTACTTTTCTGTAATCAAACCACTTAACAGCAATTTTATCCCATATTTTTTCTTGGTTCATGATTCTATAAACTAATAAATGTATAAATAGATTTTGGAAAATAAGAATAATTCCACTAAGCCCTCTTTAATATCGTGACGATTACAAATCGTTAATAGAAGCGAGTGCCTTGTCAAGGACAGGCACGAGCGAATTGTGAGTAAGCATTAAAAACTAAAGACCTTCACAAATCGTCGTAAATATCACTTTATCAACAACTATTTAAACATATTTTGCAATTTATATAAATGAAAAATAGGGGGGTGATATTGTCTAGTTTAGTCCTTATTTTCTTAATCAATTTTGCCGTAGCTTTAGATTGCCCCGACACAGATACAATATTCAAACTTTCTAACCCATCTAACGCCCACGCAAGCATTTATTCTGATACAGATTACTTAACTGACATTTGTTATTCAACATTCTTTGGAAGTTATTCGGGGGCAGTTTCTACAGTCCATGATTGTAGTGTTGGCCCAAAAGACATAATATTGCAGCTTTCAGGAAATTCAAACGCCCACGGCGCAACTTCACAGTGGGACACCCCAATTTGCTATGGAGATTTGGAATGCATTGTAGACATCTCGCAGGGTGCTACTTGCACTGATTCGACAAGAACTCCAATAGTCTTCATGGCAAGCTCATCAAATTCACATTTTTCGGATAGTTATTCAGACATTTATAACGAAAAAATTTGTTGTAAAGCTACAACCTCTAATTCAGAATACATCTGGACAGATGAAGCAGGTACGACAATATCAACTGCCCGAGTCGGAGATAAAATAAGAGCAACAGCTACAAATTACGCAGGTAGCCCCGATTCAACATTTGATGTCTTGGAAAAAGATCCTTTCTTTGATGATTCAATTTTATCAGATGTTGGGGGCAGTATATCGGGAGCAAATTTTATTTATGAATGGTTAATTGCTAAAGCAGATGTTCAAAAATCAGAGTCTGGTGATTACAGTTCATTCTTTTTCAAAATAAATGGCCAAGAAAGTTCTCCTATTCCCATAACATTCTGTGGTGATGGAGTAGAACAGGCAGCCTATGAAGATTGTGATGTTCCGGGTGATTCTTGCAGCGTCGAGTACGGTTCACAAAATAATTGCGGTTTTTGCAATTCAAACTGTCAAATGGAATTTGTAACTGGCGGAAGTTGTGGTGACGGCATAGTCCAATCACCTAATGAACAATGTGACGATGGAGTTAACAACAAGAACACTTGCGAAATAGGGCCCAGCGGAACATGTAGTTATTGCGATTCTATAACGTGTACTCAAATGACTTTAGATAGTAGCAAGGTTTACTGGACCGACCTTTCAGACAGGATAATAACAGAGACTAACCTGGGTAGCATTGTAAAAATGTTTTATCCTAAAGGTGCCACAAAAAATCCAGGCAAATTCCATGTTTTTGAAAATGACCCAATTTTAAATGACGAAATCGTTTCTAAAATTCCTGCTACAAATCAGCCAGGATATTTCGATGGAAAAATAAACGGAGAAGATTACTTTGCAGTATGGAAAATAGTCCAAGCAGATATTGACGCAGCAACAGATGCAGGAGATCCAGCTTTCGAATTCCAGTTTGAAGTAGGCCAAGGAGCAAATAAAAAGACCAGCGACAACTTAAATGTACTTCTATCAGCAAGTCAAACAAACGAAAAAATATCAATAAACCTAACTAATCCAGAATGTGGGAAAGACTTTATGCTTAACGACGAAGTAAATATAGCATTCAAAGTTATTGACCCAGACGATTCAATAGACATAACTCTAAGTGTTGATGGAACCCCAATATTCTCTCAAACAGGATCTCTTGGTGGTGGAAGTTACAGTCAACCATATACATTTAGTACTTCTGGAACAAAGCAGATAAAAGTTTATGCAAAAAGCGAGAGAGGAGAAGAAGCATCATTCATATCTAATGTCATTGTAATTGATCCAGCAACATCTGGAAATTATGTTGCTGCATGCATAACTAATCCAAAGAACTTTGAGTATATAACAACAAGTTCTGTTCATTTTGATGCCTCATCTTCAAAGGCTTTAAAATATCAATCAGGAACGAAAACCTTTTACAAATTAGAAGATTTAAAATTCGTCTGGGCATTCAGCGACGCAACATCAAACCCAAACACTCTTGGAACCAATAAACTTTCTTATGACTTCTACAAGCAGTTCAGTACGTTTGGCAAAAACTGGGCTAATCTTGATGTTCAGTTAGTGGCGGCTTAATAATTATTTTGTATAACAAATAATTTAAACCCTTCAACTCTTCAACTTTTATGCCAAATACTACAAATAAAATAATTGAGCTATCAAACGTAGCAAAACATTACATTATGGGAGATAGTGTTGTGAAAGCACTTGACGGAATAACTGCAGATATAAAGCAAGGAGAATTTGTTGTAATTGTTGGCCCAAGTGGCTCAGGTAAATCAACAATGATGCACATGATTGGAGCGCTTGACCTTCCAACAAGTGGGAAAATATTCTTAGACAATCAAAATATAGAATCTTTTAGCGAGTCTGAACTTGCCCAAATCAGAGGAAAAAAAATAGGATTCGTTTTCCAAACATTTAATCTCATAAATACTTTAACCGCTTTAGAAAATGTAACGATTCCTCTTATATTTCAAGGAATAGATAAAGTTGAGCGAACCAAAAGGGCCGAGGACATATTAGAAATGGTTAATTTAAGCCACCGAAAAGACCATTTACCAAGCGAACTATCAGGAGGAGAGCGTCAAAGAGTAGCAATTGCAAGAGCTTTAGCTAATGATCCTGAAGTAATCCTTGCAGACGAACCAACAGGAAACCTCGACAGCAAAACTGGAAAAGCCATAATGAAGATATTTCAAGACTTAAACAAAAGAGGTAAAACCATAATATTCGTAACCCACGACTTAGAACTTACAAAATATGCTACAAAAATCATAAAAATAAGAGACGGAAAAATAGAAAAATAACTATAAAATCAATCATATAAAAATTTATAAGGCATATTTATTGAAAGTTAACATGGAAAACAAATCAAAATTTCTTTTCTTATTAGTCGCTTTTATAGCTATTAATTTTGTATCTGCTGTTGTGGTAGACTCTGATTACATAACTATCTATCCTGGAGACGAAGGAAAAATCAGCATTGAAGTAGAAAATAATGAGAACTTTGACATAGAATCTGTTTCCCTAACATTAGAATTAAACAACCTACCCTTCACTTCAATTGGAAGTTCAGAGCATGACTATGAAGACATCAAAGAAGATGATAGCGAATCAGAAACTTTTACAATCAAACCTTCAACCGGGATAACTCCCGGCGATTATGACATTCCTTACAGACTTCGATATGTAAATGCAGATAATACTTCACAAGAGTTTGAAGCAAATGGTAGCTTTGGCATTAGAGTTTCAGCCAAAACAGACCTCGATTTTTCAGCAGAAACTAATGAAGTTGCGATAATCGGGCAGACCGGCAGAATAACTATTGAGGTGATAAACCAAGGACTAGGCGAAATAAAATCTTTATCTGTAGAAATAATTCCAAATGGATTTGAATTATTATCTAAAAACAAAAACTTCATTGGGACAGTTAATTCCGATGATTCAGATTCTGCAACATTTGATGTTTTGTATAAGATTCAAAATCCAACATTCAGTGCAAAAATGACCTATAAAGATTTTGACAATTCCGACAAGACAGAAACCATAACATTTCCCTTAAAAGTTTATACTAAAGAAAAAGCATTAGAATTAGGATTAATAGAAAAGCCTAGTTACACCTTATACATTGTAATAATTATTCTTCTTATTATATGGTTTGGATGGAGAAGAATAAAGAAAAGAAAAAAGATGAGAAAGGAGTAATAGGATAAAAATGCATCATCAAAACTCGTTTTTGAACAATAATTTTCTTTGTTTGGGAGGAATCTTTCTTTGCTAAAGAAAGAGAGTTCAATGAAAGACCACCTTGCTCTCGCATTTACAAATCTTAAAAGAAGAAAGCTTCGGGCGTGGCTTACAATTCTAGGAATTTTTATTGGAATTGCAGCAGTTGTTTCTTTAATTTCTATAGGTCAAGGTCTTCAAGGCTTTATAGACTCTCAATTTGCTCAGCTGGGGGCGGATAAAATAATGATTCAACCAGTTACTTTTGGACCGCCTGGTTCAGTTACCGACGACGATTTAGTCCTGCATGAAAGCGACTTAAGGGTTGTAAGAAATGTTGATGGTGTCGAGGATGCGCAGAGCCTAACTAGTAGGACGGGCATTGTTGAAAACAAAAAAGAACAAAAAGTATTATTTGTAAATGGTGTAAGTGAGGATTATTTAAAATTATTTGAGGGGGCATCAATAACTGAAGTTTTTGAGGGTAGACAAATAAAAGATTCTGACAGCTCAAAAATTATAGTTGGAAACAATCATCTTTATGGAAATCTTTGGGATAAAAAGATAGTTATTGGAAGCACTCTGGAAATAAAGGGAAAAAAATTCGAAGTTATTGGAGTTTTAAAAAAGCAGGGTAATCCATACGACGATAATTCTATTTGGATGGAAAAAGAAACTTTCAAGGGCCTATTTGAAATAAAAGATGACGAAGGAATGATTGTTGCCAAAACAAAAAGAGGATTTGACCCAAACACCGTAGCAGAAAGAATAATGGAAGAATTGCGAGACCATAAAAACCAAAAAGAGAGGCAAGAAACATTTCAAGTCCAGACTTCAGAACAACTTCTTGCAACTTTCTCCACAATTTTTGCAGTAATACAGGCAGTATTTGTAGGAATAGCAGCAATATCTCTTGTCGTCGGTGGAATTGGAATTATGAACACTATGTATACTTCAGTACTAGAACGAACAAAGGAGATTGGAACCTTGAAAGCTGTTGGAGCAAAAAATTCTGATATCCTTACAATATTCTTATTTGAATCTGGCCTTCTCGGTCTTGTTGGAGGAATAATTGGTATTATTCTTGGTTCAATTATAGGAAAAACCGTTGAGTATATTGCAACAAACGCTTTAGGAACAAATTATCTTCAAGCAATAATTAGCCCGGCATTAATAATTGGCTCCCTTGCATTTTCATTCATAATCGGAGCATTGTCTGGTGTCCTTCCTGCAATGCAAGCAGCAAAAATGCGACCAGCCGAAGCCTTGAGGCACGAGTAATTTTAAGAAAACCGCGCAAATTAAACTTATTAGATTACCATAACCGCGCAAAATGATACTTGCCTTTAAAAATTGAGGTTTTATAGCTTAAATCAACCGCGCAAATGTAAATATTTAAATAGTCAGTAATCCGCATAGTTCTATGGTGTGGGAAAAATTGAACTATACAAAGCAGGAAATAAATAGTGCAGGAAAAATTCTTATAGATAATCAAAGTTCTAAAGAAGAAAAGGACAGAGCAATAGATGTTTTAGACAATTGGAGAGCCGTTCATGGATATCCAATGCATGTATTTCAAATGACCCTAAAGAAGAAGGCTCTAAAGGTGGATAAAGAAGCATTAATATCTCAGCGTCTTAAACGTATTCCTTCTATAATTTCTAAACTACAAAGAAAATATGATGGACGTGAACCTTCAATGAAACTTTATCAAATGCAGGATATTGGCGGATGTAGGGCTGTAGTGTCAGATGTAAAAGCTGCAAAAAAACTCTATGAACAACATTATTTAAGAGGGGATCTAAAGCATAAATTAGTAAACAAAAAAGACTACATAAGCAACCCAAAAGAAGATGGATATAGAAGTTTACACCTAATCTATGCTTATAAGAGCGATAAAAATAAGAAAGAATTTAATGAGCTTTTAACTGAAGTTCAAATAAGGTCCAGATTACAACATCTTTGGGCAACAGCTGTTGAAACTGCTGGTTTTCTTACAAGACAAGCAATAAAATCAAATGAAGGTGAGTCGGCTTGGATAGATTTTTTTAAATTAGTAAGTTCAGCATTTGCCAGAATTGAAGGATGTCCCGGTGTCAAGGATACTCCCGAAGATAAAGAGCGACTAATCTTGGAAATAAAAGATAAAGAAAAAGAACTAAATTTCATTGAAAAAATGGAAACTTGGTCAGACGCAATAGATTTTATTAATAGAGAGATTAAAGTAAAGAACAAGATTAAAGCAAAATTTTTCTTGCTAGAGTTAGATATCCCAGGTAAAAAGACCATAATTAAAACTTATACATCTAAAGAAGAGGGAACAGCCATAGATGATTATTCTAAATTAGAAAAGAGACACTTGGGGGATAAAAATTATGACATCGTTCTTGTCGGAGCAGATAATCTAAATGACTTAAAAAAGGCTTATCCTAGCTATTTTCTGGATATAAAAGAATTTTTAAGACATCTAAATAAGATTACTTTATTAAAAGGATATATTTAACAAATATTAATAAATCGTTCTCAGCGTATCCCAAAACATTTAAACCATCTAGGCTCCTCTCCACTTTATGACAGATCAAGACCAAGTCCTAAAAAAACCCACAAGAACAATTTCAGGAGTAGCTCCAATAACTGTAGTTTTACCTCCACGTAGATGCGATCATGGAGCATGCACATATTGCCCGACATTCATAAATGCACCTCAAGCCTATACTCCGCAAAGTCCTGCAATAATTAGGGCTAGAGAAGATAAATTTGACCCTCACAGGCAAGTAACAAGAAAAGTAGAAAATCTGATAAAAATGGGTCATCCCGTCGACAAAATTGAATTAATTGTAATTGGTGGAACATTTCCATCATATGATCGAAAATTTCAATTTGAATTTATCAAACGTTGCTATGATGCATTAAATGGTGTAGACTCTAAAGACCTATCAGAAGCAAAAAAAGTAAATGAAACCGCAAGCCATCGATGTGTTGCTTTATGCATTGAAACAAGGCCTGATGTTTGTAGTGATAAAATCATAAAAGATATGCTAGAATGGGGGACAACAAGAGTTGAAATTGGGGTCCAAGCTCCTGATGACGAAATTTACAAAAAAGTAAACAGATGTCATAATGTTCAAGACGTAATTGATGCCACAAAAAGGCTAAAGACTGCAGGTTTCAAACTTGGGTATCATTTAATGCCTGGAATTTATGGAAGCAGCCCAGAAAAAGACATGCAAATGTTTAATGATTTGATTTTTGGCTCTCCTAATTTTAGACCCGACCAAATAAAAATATATCCATGCCAAGTTGTAAAAAATTCAACCTTAGAAGAGCAATATTACAATGGTGAATATGTTCCTTATAGTAAAGAAGTTGCTAGAGAAATAATAATTGATATGATGAAAGCAACTCCAAGATACTGCAGAGTTATGAGAATAATGAGAGAGATACCCCAAGCATATCTAGTCGCAGGAATAAAAGATTTAGACATGAGGCACGACATTGAAGAAGAAATAAGAAGAAAGATTGTCATAAATGAAATAAGATTTAGAGAAATAGGATTTGAGTTAAGAGATAAAAGAGAGATAGATCCAAACGTTTCAATTAAAACTACTGAATACGAAGCATCACAAGGAAAAGAATTTTTTATCGAAGCTGTAAACAAGGACGATATTCTATTCGGCCTTTTAAGATTAAGATTAGAATCAGATAAATCTATTCCTGCGATGGTTAGAGAAATCCATGTTTATGGTCCCACCCTAAAAATCGGCGAAGCAGCCAGCGAGGAATGGCAGCATCGAGGTCTAGGCAAAGAATTAATGAAAAAAGCCGAAGATATTGCCAAAGAATCAGGCTACAAAACTATCCGCGTCATTTCAGGCATTGGTGTAAGAGAATATTATTACAAACTGGGCTACTCATTAGACAAAGATGGCATTTATGTGGAAAAAAGTTTGCTTGGTTAAATTTTGTGAAAAGAATCGTAATTCTATTAAAACCCTATAATTCTGATATCAACGAAAGATATATAAATGTATAACCTTTGTGGGTATCATATAATATGGAGAAAATACCCCTACAAGTCCGATTGAAAAGAGAAGTTCATAGAAAGATAGCTTATGCTCAAGACTTAATCGTAAAAGAAGTTTACGCCAGATTAAATAATGCCATTCTTCATGGAGGCACAGCTATTTGGAGATGCTATAACGGAAACAGATTTTCAGAGGATTTAGATTTTTATTTTCCAAGAGACCTACAGAAAATTGATTTAATTTTCGAAAATTTGAAAAAAATAGGTTTTGATATTAAGAAGAAAAAAATATCAGATAATAGCATCTATTCTGAATTGGAATTAGATAGAACTGCTGTTAGACTAGAAGCAACATTTCAAATGGCCCATGGAATACTTTGTGATTATGAAATGTCTGATGGGAACTTTATCTCAATTTATAGCCTAACTAAAGAAGATTTTTTGATAGAAAAAGCAAAAACATATCTTAAGAGATTTAAGATTAGAGACTTATGGGATGTTTTTTTCTTGCTTAAAACCATCAACAATCCTGAAAAAATTCCAGAAATTGGAGACCTAATTAAAAATTATAAGAAGCCAATTGACGAGGCTGATTTAAAAGTTATTTTACTGGAAGGAATCATTCCAACTTCAGATGAAATGATAGAATACATAAAAAGAAAATGGGAAAACAAATACATTTAGAAAAAATTGAAAGATTATTTGATAAAAGCTCGGTTGTAGACTTAAAGTCAATTGAAAGAATCGTAGGAGTAACCAAGAGAAGTAATTATGCTAAATTAATTATCTTTAACTTGATTAAAAAAGGAATAATAAAGAGAATTGGTAAAGGAATTTATACAAAAAATCCAGAAATATCTTTAGCCGTTTTTGCTTTTAAGCCATCTTATTTGGGGTTGCAAAGTGCTTTAAGTCACTTCGGCATTTGGGAACAAGAAACTATTCCAGTGATATTAACAACCAAAAAGGTTCGAACAGGGATAAGAAATATTATGGATGCAAATATACTTGTTAGAACCATGAATAAAAAATATTTCTTTGGTTTTGAGTACATTAAGGAAGAAAATTTCTATCTCCCATATTCAAACCTCGAAAAAACATTTATTGATATGGTAGTTTTTAATCAAAAAATGAGTAATGAGGTTATTAAAGAAATAAAAAAAAGAATTAATAAAAAGAGATTAAACATCTACCTAAAAGAATATAGTCCTAAATTCAAGAAGATAATTGATAAAATACTCCTCAATTAGCATCCATCATCTATCCTTTCTTAGATATTCAAAAGGCATTGTCACAATTTTGGTAGATCCCTTTGCCGTTTCACCCTTCACATGCATTGTGGTTTCAACAATAGGGACATACATTTCTCCTGCATTATATCCTCTAAATTTACCCAAAGGTCGTAAAGCAGGATCAACAATTTCATTACCAACCCTAGCCCATTGATGCCCCATACCATTCATTGCCTTTTCTCCAAAATAAATTCCAGTACATAAAGTAACATTTCCTTCCCTACCTTCAATAATAAATCGAGATACTTCCCTAGCAACAACAGTTGATGAAATTTTTTTGCAGTCCATTCCTTCAGACCCATATAAATCTGACATTAATTTCAAATAATTTTTATCTTTCAAAATTGAATCAACAGCAACATACACATCTGAGCCCGTTGCACTCATTTTATTTTCCATTATATACTTCATTAAGTTCGAAGATTTTTCGTGACAAAACCATTGAGTTTGGGCTAAGTTTATTGCGTTTTCTTTTGTAAAATCAGAAAATAATTTGCCTTCTAATGAATTCTTTTCTCCCATTTTTTGAAAATCTTTTTTAGAAGGCGAAAAAGACCTGCCAGGATTTTCTTTTAAGAATTTTTGAGTTTGCAAGTACCCATTAAGCCATTCTCTCCCACTCTTAGTCCAAGAGTATTCAGTTTCCCTAACAGCAACAACTCTTGGTTTATCCTCTCTTTTGGAAGTTTTACATTGACTAAAACCAAAAACTAAAGGCACAGCTACAATTCCTGCAAGTGCCAATCCTTTTAGATAGTTCATAAAAAACTACAAACAAAGCCCCTTATATGTCTTTTCATAAAATTCTTTTAAAAAAATCATTATCTTTATAACTTCCATCTCATTCTAACATAAATGGCCTTGCCATTCAACCCAATAGACTTTATGCTCCATATTGACCAATATTTGGGTAGTTTTATCTCTGCATATGGCCCATTTACTTACATAATTTTATTCTTAATCATCTTCGCCGAGACAGGACTAGTAATCGCCCCATTTCTGCCAGGAGATTCATTATTATTTGTTTCAGGAATTTTTGCGAGTCAAGGAGCAATTTCAATTTTATGGCTATTTGTAATCCTTTCAATTGCTGCCATTTTAGGAGATAACGTAAATTATCTTATAGGAAAATACCTTGGGGAGCATTTGTTCACAGGTCACAAGCTAGTAAAAGAAAAGCACATTACGAGAACAAAAGAATTTTTTGAAAAATACGGCGGAATAACAATTGTGTATGCAAGATTTATACCAATAATTAGGACATTTGCGCCTTTTGTAGCCGGAGCAAGCAAAATGGACTATAGAAAATTTTTATTCTTTAATATTATCGGAGGAATTGCATGGGTTGCATTATTCTTATCAGCAGGATTTTTCCTAGGAAACTCATCCTTAATAAAAGAAAACCTAACTGCAATAATTTTCTTGATTATCTTTATCTCTATTTTGCCCCTAGTTATAAGATATTTAAGAAGCATCAAATATGGGAAAAGAAGACTTAATAAAGCATCTTGAAAACCAAAATTTCCCAAAAGAGATAATTAATGCATTCAAAGAAGTAGATAGAACAATTTTTGTTCCAAAAGATTTGAAAGAAGATTCTTATTTAGATACAGCCCTTCCGATAGGGTTTGACCAAACAATTTCACAACCACATACTATTGCATTCATGCTTAATTTGCTCGACATAAAAGAAGATCAAAAAATTTTAGAAATAGGTTCAGGCTCTGGTTATGTTTTAGCTCTTTTATCAAGCCTAAACAAAAATGGAAAAATAATTGGAATTGAAAGAATAAAAGAATTGGCAAAAGAATCAAAAAACAGATTAAAGAAATACAAAAATGTAACAGTCCATCACGGAAATGTGCTAACCGATTTAAAAAACCAAAAATTTGATAGGATAATAGCAAGTGCATCATTTGAAGATATCCCAAAAGAAATAATTGAAAAAAACTTAAACACCGGCGGAGTTTTCGTAGGTCCAGTAAAAAATTCCATTATAAAAGTAAAAAAAGAAAATGAAAAGTTAGATATTAAAGAATTTGGTGGATTTTCTTTTGTTCCGATAATTAAGGAAAATTAATTCTTTATGATTTTTACAAAAATAAAAACATCAACTTTTATTCAAATTTTTACAAGTATCTAAACATTGGTTATATTCAGTCACGCTTCCATATAGATCATACTGCCCCTTACATTTTTCTTCACAACTGGGAGGAAATTTTTTAATACACTTGTTCCAACAATCAGACAATTTATAGTCACAATTAGCTTTTTGAGAAGATTCTGTTAAGGAAGATATACATAGGTCATCATCTTCGTAGCATTTACCAATGCACCCCTCTAATAATCTTGCTTGTGAACTCTCCTTCTTCAAAGGTTCATTGACAATAAGAAAATAGATCATAAAGGCAACAACAATAACAATCAAAGCTACAATCACCAAAAACCAAAGAAAATTCTTTAAATGCTTTTCCATTTGTTTACCTTGCAAATAATAATTCTTTATAATTTATTTCTTCGTCCTCGTAATCCAAAATATTATCAAACCAACAACGACCAATAAAACAACTATGGCCAGAATTGGTGAAGTTGCAATTTCTTCTCCTGCAGCAGCCCCAGTCACAAATGAATCAAAATCTTTAGTTTCGGCTAAAACCAAATTAGACAAATACAATAAAGAGGCAAGTAACAGACCCTTTTTCATGCAACTTAAAGACAAAAATTCTTTATATAGTTTATTATTAATCTATCTCGAACAAAACATCATCAATTTCGAAGGTATTTCCAGCTTCATCTCTTATGATTATCTGCAAATTATGTTCTCCTTTAGAAAACGATTTGCTTTTTTCACAGGCTCCATTATTCAATTTCGAACATAGTCTTTTCTCTTCAAGATTATTCTGATTAAGATCTATGTAAGTAACTTCATCAAAATTTTCTTCAGTTATATCTATTCTAAACATTGCTTTTCTTTTATCAACAGAATAAGCAAAAGAATTGACAATTGGCCCTGTTGTGTCCACAGTAAAACTTTCTTTGTTAGACTGGTCTATTCTTCCAACAATATCTGTAAGTGTAAGCCAATATTCTATCTCTTGCCCATCAAACACCCTTAAATCCGCATCAAAGGAACACTCATAATTCAAAGAATCATCACTCAAACAGCTCTCCCCTATATCTACTAATTTGGTTTCATTTTCAAAGTAAAGTATCAATTCCTTAGGGTTTGCTTCTTGAAATTTCACCTCAAAATGGCCATTGTGCACACCACCCCTAGGGAAAACCTTCCTAATCTTTGGGTCTCTTGTATCAACGGTGAAATCAACGCTAGTCGTAACATTCCCATCTTTAAAAATAGCAACCAGACTTAATTCATGAAATCCATCATCAAAGGGTTTTAACTTAAGTTGTGAAAATCCGTATTCTTCACAGTTCCTACATAGTGTAACAAGTCTTCCCCCATTGTCTAAATATCCATATCTAAACTTAGACGCATTACCATCTATGCTTACATTTATTGGAACCATTCTTGACTCATAAATGCTATTTTGGACTGGAGAAAATATATTAAGCCTTCCAGGAATTATGTTTACTGTAACAGTCTGTTCAATTGCTAAAACAAAACTTCCAAGTAAAACAAACACCATCAAACCAAATAATATTTTTTTCAAACTATTTCCTCCTAAATTTTTTTCTATGAACTATGAATATTAACCCTATAATCGCTAAGCCTACCAAGGCATAAACTATAATCGATACATCTCTACCATCTCCACCAATTGCAGAACCCGTAATTCCTGAAGTACCAACTTCTTCGTCGCTACCATCACCGCTTGTTATCACTTCTTCATTTGATGCACTTGCCGAAGCACTTGAGCCAGTTGCTACTCCACCACCAGAACCACCGCCAGCCCCGCCACCAGCACCTCCAGAACTACTGCTAGAAGCAGTAACTTCCTTAGGCGCAGTAATTAGAACCTTAAGCCAAACTCCCATTTGAATTATCGAACTTCCTTCTTGTTCTTCTTCTAATACTAAAACTCCATGATACTCTCCAACATTATCTCCTGATAAACAAACTTCTACTTGTCGTTCACTTACACCCAATTCATTATCATAATCAATAGAAATTCCATGAGCCGAGGCATCTGTTTGAAATCCATTAATGCTCCATTCATCATCCTTATTTTTCGCCCAACCATCACTAACAGTTATCTTTGGAGAATCTGAAGTAACAGTTATAACTTGACATTCTTCTTCTGAAGTTTCTAAAGAAAAAGTCAAACTCGATGGAGAAAAGCCCGAGGCCATAACTACACCGAGTGTTATTATAAATAAAAAAACAAAAGATAATGATTTCATTTTAAGGCGTTGGAGCTGTAACTTGATACATTATCACTGCCTGTCTTTGTCCTGGCAAAGTGCCTGCTGGAACATTTAATGTTGCAGCTAAATTTGCGGTATGAGATACCGAGTTGCCATTTGGATCCGGGTCATTAATATTCACAACTATCTGCGTCTCAGATTCAAGAGGTAAAGCTGTTGAAGCATCTAAACCAGTCAATATGTTATCTGTATCAGAACTCTCAATTAAATTTACATTCTTAAAAAATGGTCCATCAGTACTGGCACCGCTTATGAATATGTTCACAGTCAAATCCTCTGTATTTGTAGCTCCGATAATAAGATCATAATTCTTTGTATCAGATCCTCCTGGAATCAAACTAGCAAAGGTAACATCACCAGAAACTTGAAGATCAACTACCCCACCAACAGTACTAAAGAAAGTATTGGAAGCAGCCAACGCAAATCCCAAACCTAAAACGAAAACAAGCGCAAATACTAAACTAAATTTTTTTATCATCTCTTTTTACCTCCTTTCAAAATTTTATAAACGCAAAGGCTATTCACGAAGCCTAAGCTTAATGATTAGAAAATATAATCAAACTAGTATATAACGGCTTCTTACTACTCTCTCTTGATGAAATTTATAGGCTAATCAAAACATTCTCAACTACAGCAGTATTCCCTGCCTTATCTCTTACAATTATGTCAATACTGTGATTTCCCGAAGAGAAACTTACTTTTTTCTTGCAAGAATTATTTTTTAAACTTGAACAAAGTCTTTTTTCCCTAGGATTGTTATCACTCGAATCAATATAGTTTATTTCCTCAAAATTGATTTCATCAACATTCACAATAAATTCAACTCTTTTCCCATCAATTGTATAATTAAATAAATTCACCACAGGGTCAGTTGTATCAACTTTAACAGGCGTTAATTTTGAATTGCCCTTATTTCCGGCAACGTCAGTCATATTGAATTGATATGAAACTTCAATTCCATCATATGCACTTAAATTTACATTAAAGAAACATTCTTGGTTTTTACCACCCACATTACATTGACTTGTCAAATTTAATGTAGAGTTCAAAGATAATAACAATTCAGCAACATTACTTTCAGTATATTTTATGTAAAAGTTTGAACCATTGGTAAATGAATTTCTAGTTGGCTCTGTCCTTGCAATCTTTGGAAGTTTACTATCAATGAAAAAAGTTACGTTTTCTTCATTTACTGCTCCGAAGAAGTCTGTTGCCCTAATCCCTAAAATATTTTCTCCTTCTCTAAACGTTATTTCCTTTTCTTTATAAAATCCAGAGCTATTACATTCCTTGCATAAATTTCTAAGTCTAGGATTATTATCCATATAATTTATGTATTGCAAGAGTTCAACAGTCCCATTTAATGATACATTTATTGGAATTCTCCTAGTATCATAAGTCTGGTTTTGTGGAGAATGAATCGTCAAGGAAAGTGCCGGGGTCAAAGCTATTGTGAACGTCCATTCCTTGAATGAATAACGACCAGCATTATCAGTTGCATTTACCATCACAGTATGATTTCCTACCGATAAATCGCTTGCAGGAACAAACCAAACTAAGGCATCTAAGCCATTCTGGCTGATATTTGTCGAGGTAACCAAACCCCCATCAACCTCCATATTTATCGTTGATAAGTTTATTCCAGAATTGCTCTGATAAATTTCATCTAAGTAAGCACTTATATTTGGTCGTAGATTATTATAAACTATTGAATTAGCTGCAGGCGTTTCATCTATCACTGGGTTCGTCAAATCAACTTTGAAAATCTGCTCTTGGTGTGTTTCATCTCCACAAGTAAATCCACTCCAATAATTCAAATCCAAGATTCCTGCAGTTACATTAGGTTGATTTGGAATATTTTCTAACTTGAATGGTGAAGAGTACAAGAAAATATCGTCGCTATCCCATTGATAAAAGATGCTTGCAGTATCAGTATTGAACAAAGTAAATTCTGGCTCAGTTATGTACCAGTTATTAAGTCCATCAGGATTTGCAGGATTAGTAGATAACATTGTTTTTAATCGAACATAAAAGTTTTCTATTCCGTTTCTAACTATAGCTCCAGATGTATCATTAGCGTAAACTGTCCAAGTTATATTTTGTCCCCCAACTAATGCCGAGTTATTTATTATAACAGAATAATTGCTTCCAATATTCGTCGCTGTTTTATTATAATTTGTGCCGTTAATTGTATAAGAAAACCAAACATCATCGATAGGCAAGGATGCTAAAGAATCATTAACAGTTGCTCTTAAGGTCACATTGTCTAATTCAGAAGAACATACAGGGTTTATTTTGTCTTTTATACAAATTCCAACATAAGGATAAAATAAAACATCTCCCCCGCTTACATTTGAAATTTCATCTCCCGTTCCAGTATTATAAGGTGAAAAGTCTGGTCCACAATTTCCCCCCCAAGAATTGAATGTTGCGTTGAAACTGGAAGAAGCACTATTGTTAAGACCTAAACCATTTCCTACAATTCTATTGTCTCTAGCAAGATTACTTCCACCGCTAGAACTTCCAATATCTATCCCATACAAAGAGTTATTTACAATTAAGTTTTATGCAAATTATTATTTTCAACTTTGGTAAAATTAGTTCCGGCAATCAAAACAGCGTCGTCAACATCAAAGACTTCATTATCTGAAACTAAGACACTATTTCCAGCATCAAAAAGCAAAATTCCAGAACCCGCAAATTCAGGAAAAAGGCTATAATGACCAGAGCTAATATTATTATTTACCACTTTTCCTCGTGCCCCGGAAATAATGAGTACTCCATTTGGAACCTGACTTGAAACATTTCCGGGTCCAGTAATAATATTATCCTCAAAATTAACATTGATATTGTTTCCCCTTGCATTAATTCCATTTCTTCCATAAAACTGGGTCGTAGAATCTGTCACATTAACCGAAACATTTGTTCCCCCAACGGCATCAGCCCAAATAGAGTAAGTTCTAACCGTCGCAGGTAATACAGCATTAGTATCCTCTACAGTAACATCGTCAATAACCCCACTAGTTTCCCCAAAAACAATTCCAGAAACATGTCCTGCTCCCGAAGGCAAAGCAGTAATTGATTCTCCATCCACTTTAAGATTCTTTATTGTTACTTTTTCAGTATCCCCACCATTTCTAACATCAATTATTCCTGCGATAATTATTCCATTAAAGAAAGCCCCGGTTTGAGTTCCCGTCGTATAAAATGTTGTTAGCACAGTATCTGAGGAAGGTTTTATCACAGTGGTATTCCCAGCTCCTTGAATTGTCAAACTCTTATTATTAATCACAACCTGTTCGTCGTAAGTCCCAGCCGCAACATCAATAACATCTCCACTACTCGCAAAGTTAACAGCCGCTTGTATCGTCGAGAAGTTTGCATTCAAACTCGCATTATTATCATCAACTATTAATGTTTGTGCAGACGCAAAAGAAATAAAAATTCCTAAAAAGAGAAAAATTCCCAAAAAAATATTTAATGTTACCCTTTTTCCCATTTTATTCTAGAGCTGTTCTTTTATTTAAAGATATACTGTATGAAATCATACTGCAAAAAATCATACTGCTTCCCCCCAGAAGTAAATATTTCCTGAATCATAATCTCCGTTGCAAGGTTCAGGCATGTCTAATTTGAATGTTAATGCCATTTCAGCACCGGGTGCTAATAAGTTTGCAGCATAGTATGGGGCAGTTGCAATATTTTGTTTAGGGATTATTTCTGCCTTGTTATAAAATGGGTTGGGATTATTGAAACCAATTCCATATGCAATTCCTTTGTATCCTTCAGCATCGGCAGTTGGACCAAAGTATGGTGCTGGGTAAGCCCCATAAGTAGAATATCCACCATTAGTTGCAAAATATCTAAAGTTGCTCAAACTTAATTGGTTTGTTGTAGGACATCTTGCTCCAGAGTGTGAAGAATCATAAAAGTCCGTTCCTGTAATAAACATATCAAGCATTACACCACTAGATGGTTCAGCACCATTTCCAAGAAGCAAAGTTTGCGAGTAACTTGAAGTTCCTGGTCTAACATTATCAAATCCTAAATCTCCTTCTATGTTTAAAGCAATTTCTGGATTCAAAAACCAAAATTCATTTTCATCCATCGTACCCAAAAGACCGTCAAGATCTTGCGCTTCCACAGTTACCCAATATTCACCATGCATAGAAACGGGTGTTTCAACTGTTAATGTGCATCTGAATGTATCACCAATACCTTGTCTAATTGCCTCTGCTTCATTAATATGCTCTTCTCCAATTCTTGCATTGCAAGACTCTAAATTTACATTAGAAGAACTAATTCTTTGACAGTTAACTTCGATATTATTACCTTCACCCTGAACTTTTCCTATAGTTGCATAAACATCAATTCCTTGGTCGATTTTGTTTTTGTCCATCACAAAAACAGTCCATTGGATTTGTTCTCCTTCAAATACATAATTGTTTATTCTTTCAACTAAAGGCTGACCTGGGCCAGATATTCTTCCTGGTTCAGTATTATCGTCATAAACGGCTCTAGAGTCGCATAACCAAACTCTTGGAGGAAACTCTTCAACATCAATTATTGGAGTTATTCCATTTGATTTTATTTTACAGTTTGTCGTACAAGTTGGCCCGCCATCACATTGTTCGCTTGGCTGATTAATTATTCCATCCCCACATCTTGGTTGTGTAACAACGATATTACATGTATTAGAACATAAATCATTATTATTTGTATTTCCATCATCACATTGTTCATTTGAATCTGTTATTCCATCACCGCATAAAGGAATCATGCAATTATTTCGGCATAAATCATTATTATTTGTATTTCCATCATCGCATTGCTCTCCATTTTCCCTTACACCATTACCACAGATTGGAATTTGTGGTTCGTTTTCACAAATTGAATTGCATCCATCACCATTTGCGTTGTTTCCATCATCGCAGGTTTCCCCAAAGTCTAAATTTCCATCCCCACAGAAAGGTTCAACAGTACATTGATTAGAGCACCCATCACCATTAATCAAATTTCCATCATCACATAACTCTCCACTTTCTAAAACACCATTTCCACAAACAGGATTCTGTTGAGTCAAATTTTGTTGATTCTTGAATGTTACATTAACACAATTATTTCCAGAGTTTACGTTAACCACACCGCCAGCAGGGGTTACACTGCTCAATTGCCATCCGAATGGAACATCCTCTGAAATTGTATTTGAACCTGTTGGAACATTATAGAATGTAGCAACACCTTGGCTACTTGTATGAACTGTTTGCTGCCCATTATTTAAGACAAATGTAAACTGTGGCGTTGGGTTAATTAAATTTCCACTTAAATCCCTTGCTTCTTTTTTTACATTTATGCATCCAACAAAAATTGGTTGTTGGACGCTGCAAATATTTGCCGTTCCTTTGGTTATATTGGTAGAATTAAAAATCTCGAAGTCATTTGCATCATTATTTGTGTCATCTCCGTCATCACATCTTCCTATGGATTGATTAGTTTCGGGATTAAAAGCATCCCCTTTGTCCCCAAATCCAACAGTGTCGATAGTAGCATTACCACATACTAAAGACACAGTATCACCTCCAGAGTTCAGTCTATTACTCCAATTAAAAGCCAAAAATCCGTTTGAACCAATTATCCCGCTAATAGACAATTGATTTGTAGAGTTAAAATCAACAAATTTACATCCAGATAGGCTAACCGAACCTCCGCCAGTATTGTATATTTCAACCCAGTCGGTTCCCCCAGTAAAAGGATTCGAAACAAGCTCATTTATTTTTAAATCATTAACAGAACTTTGAACAGAAACTGCAACTGCAAAAACAGTTAAAAGCAAGGCAAAAAATGAAAAAGAAGCTAACAAAAATTTCCCTTTCATCTTACACAACAAAATTTGCAGGAATTGCTAGTTTATTTGAAGCGGAATCTATGACATTTACTGTTAAATTATAGGTTCCTGATTTGAATGAGAATTTCTTCTCGCAGAATCCTGCGCTGTTTAATCTAGAGCAAATTCTTCGGCTGACTATCTTCCCATTGCTATCAACATATTCATAACTTGCTTCATCAAAGTTTTCTTCAGTTATGCTTAAAGAAAAGAAAACATAGTTTCCATTAATTGAATAAAATGAACCTAAATTATTTACAACTGGAAATGTTGTATCAACATCTAATTCCTTTTGTGATGATTCATCGCTATTTCCGACTTTATCTTCTACAACAAAATGATATCCAACAATTCCACCATCATAAGCACTTAAATCCACAAAAGTACTGCATATGTAACGGTCTGATGCCAAATTAACATTGCAATCTTCAACATTAAGCTCTTTGCTTTCATTTCCATAAAATAATGTTATAATTTCTGGATTTTTTTCCTTAAAGCTAACTTCAAAGTTCCCATCTGCAAATCCCTTCTTAGGTTCTATTCCCATTATCTTAGGAGCCTTAGAATCCATCAAAAAGCTAAATTCGCTTGTCCATTCATTTCCAGCTTTATCTCTAACAATAACAGTCAAATTGTAATTTCCATCAACAAAAGAAATACTTCTCTCACATATTCCATCTACTAGCTTATTGCAAATTCTTTTTTCTAAGGGTCTTGAATCTTGAACAATGTAAACAGCTTCGTCAAAATTCAATTCCGTTATATTCAATAGGAAGTCAACATCTCCTTCCTCAAAGTCTAAAGAGTAAAATGAATTTGGATTGTTTACAACTGGGGCCGTTTCATCAACACTTATATTGTACGCTTTTGAATTAACAGTTGTATTAGCAATGTCTGTTAATGTAAACCAGTAACTTATGTTACTTCCATCGTAATCGCCTAAATCAACATCTCTACTGCAGGTTTTTCGTTCCGGCCTATTTGAATCCACCTCGCAGTCATCTTCCAAATCAAAGGTTTGATCGCCAAATCCTAAGTCATCATTTCCAAAATGCATGGTTAAGTCTATTGGGTTTTCCTCATCAAAGGTAATTTCAAAAACCGAAGATACAAATCCGCTAGTTGGAGAAACAGATCTTATTTTTGGAGCTTTGGAATCAACTGTAAAGCTAATATTCTTATAAGCTATATTTCCTGAACCATCTCTTGCCTTAAATTCTATGTTATTTATTCCTTCATTAAAACTCTTTTCTCTTGAATATATTCTGCAATCACTGCAGATAGATTTCCAAGAAACAGTCGACGCATCCAGGTCTCTGTAATAAACATCTGCTCTTTCATTTAAACTAAAGTTTACCAAAACATTTTTTGAATTGTACACATTATTAGCGACAGGGCTAAATATTGTCAAATTAGGCGCACTCAAATCCAAAGTCCCGCCACTGCCATTTCCTCCAGAACTGTTAAATCCACATCTAGGAAGCCCACTGCATCTAGCAAATGATGTTGTGTAATTAGCGCCCTCACTTATAGCAACGCAAGCAGAACAAGATGGAGAATTACATGAATACATAACATTTCCAAAAACATCATAAAGTTTATCCCCATTCACAAAACATCCGTCAGCATAACCTAAGACAACATTTTCATCATTATCATTTGCACTCGTGCATCCAGTATCATTAGGATAATCAATGTTCCCATCAAGTTCATTATCTATACCATCATTACATTGTGCAGCAGAAACTAACCCTATCGCAAATATCAAAGCCAAAGTTAATACTAAGTTTCTCATTCCTACTATTTTATTTTGTTTTTCTTCCATTTTCTTTTCCATCATCACCTCTTCCGCCGTTTTTGGACCGCATGTCCACGATTATGAAGCCCTTTTTTGGGGTGGGCCGTAACCCCCGAAATATAAATTAAAAAAATAAAAATAAATTTTTGTTATTAGATAGCTTCTCCCCAGAAGAATATGCTTCCAGTATCAAAGTCACCATTGCATGGTTCTGGTAAAGACAATTTGAATGTCAATGCCATTTCAGCACCAGGTGCTAAGATATTAGCAGGGTAGTAAGGACCAGCAATGTTTGGTGCCTGAAGAATTTCAGCGTTGTCATAGAATGGGTCTGGGTTATCGAATCCAATTCCGTATTCTATATTCAAGTATCCTTCTGCATCAACATCTCTGTCTCCGTCAACAACATCAAATTCTTCATCGTCGAAAGAGCTGTAAGCACCATTTACTACATAATATCTAAAGTTATCCAAAGTTAATTGGTTTGTAGTTGGGCATCTTGCTCCTGAGCTTGCTGAGTCGTAAAAGTCAGTACCTGATATGAACATATCAAGTAAAACTCCACTTCCAGCTTCAGCATCGTTACCTACTAACAATGTTTCAGAGTAAGAATCTGTTCCAGGTCTAACATCACTGAAAGACAAGTCTCCATCAATTGCTAATGCAATTTCAGGGTTTAAGAACCAAAATTCATTCTCAGCCATTGTTCCAAGGTTTCCGTCTCCATCTGCAGCTTCAACTGTTATCCAGTGTTCGCCTTGCATAGAGATTGGTGTTTCAACTGTTAAGGTACATGTAAATATAGCCATTGTGTCTGGGTTGAATACAAGATTTTCTTCTTGGATTCTAGCATTACAACTTGCTAAGTCACCTTCACTACCTGTTAAAGGAGTTCCTTCTGCAGGTTGATCTTCGTCTCTTAAGCAGTTTACTTCAATATCGTTACCTTCGCCTTGTGTTGAGCCTACTGTACCATAAACATCAATGTTCTGATCTATTTTGTTTTTGTCCATTACTAAAACTCTCCATGAGATCTGTTCTCCTTCGAAAGCATAATTGTTTATTCTTTCTAAAAGTGGATCTCCATCATCTGAGAATCTTCCTGGTTCGGTTGCATCATCAAGAACAACTCTTGAATCGCAAAGCCAAACTAATGGTGCAAAATCTTCAGTTGTAATGTCTAGGCCAATACCACTACCTGTACTTACAGCGAAAACGCCAGGAATTACAGAAAGTGCTAGTGTAGCTATCATCAAAAGTCCGAATATATTTTTCATTATTTAATCAAACCTCCTTTCAACTTTTCAATTGTAAGAAAAGATGTATGGAACGGCTTTGACGTTTCTTTCAGCTTTTCAATTGTAATAAAAACTGCATTAAACATCTCAGATGTTTCTTTCAACTTTTTAGTATGATTTGATGAGATAGAAATGCTTTCTTTTTTGTTCATCATTGAAAATACTATTACGTTTTGTATATAAACACTATCGCAGTTTAATCTACATATATCTGATTTCACACAATTCAATCTATATTTTATACAAACTACGTCGAGGAGTACTATCACTTGATGAAAATAATAAAATGTTTGTCGACGATAAAATTGCTTATTATATAAATAATCTTCAAAGAAATTTTAGAATTAAGCAAAAATTTAGCATGGAAATTTAGTTGATAAATGAATTATTATTTCAAATCGGACAATTCACCCTTAGATAATAATCCTATAGTTAGGTAGAATATTAACAACTTAAAAGAATATATCCTAAATATCTGAAATGTTTTAATTGATAAAATCTGAAGACCTAACCAACCACCTAAGAATCTAAAGCATTACTAAACGGGTAAAAAATCAAACCTAACCAGTTATCAAAGAACCTAAAACATTACTAACTACCACTTTTACAATTTTATTTTAAACTTCTTATTTCTTTAAGAAAATCTTTTGCAGACATTCTTTTACACTTGCCTTGTTCTATATCTTTCCATGCTTCTTCAACTCTTTTTGCGACAATTATGTCTTCTTCAAGTTGATGTTTTTTCATGATACAAATATCCCCTTAATAATCCAATACGGGAGAACTCTTATTAATTGAAGGAATAATTATAGGCACTCTTTCATTTTTACCTTCAAACATAACATTAATATCTATTGCATTCATATTTCTAAATTTTATAACGTTAGCTTTGATACTTTCAATTTTTTTAAGTGAAACAACCTTAGAAATTAATTTAGATAAAACTTCTGAAGCATTAATGACTTCAATAGCCACTAAATTTTCATCTTTATCAAAGTCTATCACAAAATCCCCTATTTCTACTGCACCTGCAGATTTTTTACCTTCTAAATAAATAAATAAGTCATCACTTTCTTCATCATAATTAAACTTAAAATCCTTCATTTTCTTCCTTCTACAGCTCTTTGCCAGCTCCTATTTATTCCAATAATTGTAACTATAATAATCTTTCCATTAAAAACCACGGCATATCTATGATGATAATTTTCAGAATATGCAAAATAACAATTGTACTTCTTCTCTCCATCATACCTTGCTTCCTGCTCCTCGACAAAAGTGAGTTTAGTAGGATTTGAAATATTCTCCTTAACTTCTTCTACATTTATTCCTCTAAAATCTGCCTGCCATCTAGCATGATCTGTAATAACAAATTCTTCTTTTTTGTATTTAGACAATTTTTTCTTAAATTCAGTTAGATCCATAGATGATAATTAATAACCCCAGGAATTATAAAATTATCTAGACTAAAATATATACATCCAAGACCCAACAAGCCATCTAAGAAATTTAAAACATTACTAAATCTTTAATTGTTGTTTTGACTAAATCCTCGAAATACTTACATACTTCAAAACAACAATTCCAAACAATAAGAATATTACAACAGCTGTAAGAACTGGAATTTGCTTGTCCAAATCAGGTTCTTCTGCAGGTGCATTTAGAACTGCCCCATTCAAAGAAACAGAGTTATCGTTAGTATCATCATCTTGCGTAGCAACACTGTTTAATGCCAAAGGCTGCACATCTGAGCCAGATATTACGTTGTTGCTTCCGTCAGCGCAACCCGAAACATTAAATTTGTATTTTTCAGATTCACTCAATCTGCCATCATCAAAATGAACTGTAAATGTCAAATCATATTCGCCTGATGGGGCGTCAATAGGCACATATAACCCGTTAAACTCAAAGTATTGGACTTTCTCGTTATCATCACTCTTTATGACAAACTCATCCAAAGTTTTCTTTATCTTCATTTTTGGAATCTCAACAGTCACGTCAACATTCTCATCAGTTTCACCGATATTCTTAATTTCCCCAGTAAATTCTATTTCACTTCCACAAGTGATTCCATCATATATCTCAAATTCGCTAATGACCACATCATGTTCCTCTCTTTGTAGCCCTATTTCAATATATTTCTCAACACATTCATTTGTACCTCGGTCTCGTAGTATTGAAAATACTGCCAAGCTAGAATCAAAGTCTATATCATAGGAGTCGAATACTCCAAAGTCAAATTCAATTTCTTCTTCGTCTTCTTCATCAATTGACTTTCGCTCATTCTTATCCTCTATTACCTTATCCTCACCTAAATCATAAAAGTATGTTTTGATTTCAAATCTATGCGTATCATTGAAGTTGTGTTTTGAAATTGTCAAAACATTCAAGTCTTCATCAATTCCAAAATTATCCCCGTCATTAGGATCATCAATCTTTAAGTCCAAATTGCTACTAGATAAACCACATCTATCATCACTATCAATATCTGAAAATCCATAAATTCCTTTAACAGTACAGCATCTAGGAGTATCCTTAACAGCCAAAGTTTCTCCAGGGCACACCTGGTTCTCAGCATATTCAAATCCAGAAGCTTCTAAACATGTAAACTCGCCAATATTTCCAACAAATACATTCCACTCATGAGAATCCGTCAAAACCCCATCGCTCAAAACAACTTTCAAATTGAAATTTCCTTCAACATTTCCTTCATAAGTATATGTTTGAGAATTTCCTACCACTACATCATTTACTAACCATGAAAATTCCAAATTAGAACTATCAATATCTCTAACAACAACACTAAACTGCTTTGTTTTACCTAAAATTATTCTAACATCGTTTACAGGAGAATAACTTTGGATGAATGGCCCATCATTTACATTTTCAACTTCAACATTAAAGTCAAATAAGGTGCTTGAAGCACCATCACTTACTCTTATTTGACAAGATGCAGGTCCAAAGTAATCAGTAAAAGATTGGTAAGTAAGGTCAGCCCCATTAAACGAACAATCCAAATTATTTTCGAAGACCACACTGTAAGTCAAACTGTTTCCTTCCTTATCACTTGCATTAATCAAACAATTATAACCAAAGTCTTCAAGCAAATTTGTATCACAAATAATTGAATCAAATTCAGGCGCATCATTTACATTATTTACTACAACACTAACATTATTTGAACCAATATTAGACTCTTCATCAAAAGCATAAAATACCGAGGTTTCAACTCCAAACCAATCACTATCAGGAGTTAATGTAGCAATGTTCCCAGCGATTGAAACAGAAATCTTGGAGTTTCCAGTAACAACATAAGTTAATTGGCTGTCAATATCTGAAAAATAGTTACTCAAATTAATTGTTTTGCTTGTATCCTCATTCATTACTATAACTTCAATAGGACCATCAAATTCTAATGGGTCGTTTATTGGAAGAACTTCCAAAATAACTTCGTTTGTCAAAACTTTTCCGGAATATATATCCTTTACAAAAAATTTAATCCAGTCAGTTCCATACCAATCTTCACCTGGTGAAAACTTTGCAATCCCAGATATTAAAGAAGATAATAATATATTTTGATCTTCAGAGGTATTTTCAACACCAAATATCAAAGCATCGTCATTATCTAAATCAGAGCAATAATCATTTAAGTCTAAAGTATAATTAGAATCTTCCCCCCATACAACCGTAGGTATATTAGTACAAGTAGGAACCCTATTCAAAATTTTCACCGTAAAACTTCGAAGATAATTAAAGCTTCCATCGCTAACAGAAGCTACAAATGAATAATTTCCGATTCCATAGCCAGTTGTATCCCATTGGAAACCGTTATCGGTAACCTTCACAAAACGAGAATCATCAATGGAGTAAGTTAAAGTATCTCCTTCAGGATCAACTGCGTTTAAAGTTAGTGAAACGGTATCCCCACGATTTACTGAAATTGTTCCTATACTACTCAATGTTGGAGAATCATTTCTGCAGTTCTTTGATAAGTTTGTTGAACCAGGATTTACGCTTGCGTCGGAATCATTACAATCATCTTCTTTCAAATACCCGTCAGAATCGGAGTCTCCGCCTTTCAAAACCCAAATGAGTGAACCTTTGAATAATTGCTCACTTGTTGTGGTCCAGTAAGCAGTATCAGAAATTCCAAATAAAATTCTTCTTGGATTATCTTTTTGTGAGACAACAAAATTTCCCATCTCACTATTTGTAGTTCCTCTAGTCGTTATCGCTTTAGAAGTTTTTTGATAAGACAAATAGTAAAGTGTTCGTCCACTTTGGGTGTAAGGAGTGAAAGTTCCTTGCACACCTTCGGTTATCTGACCTGCAATATTATATGCTTTGTTTGAGGTTGTCTGAGCCTTTCTTGAAGCCCATCCAGAATAATAATTAAAGTCCATAACTAAAGACTTATGATCATTGGTTGGAACACCATTTATTCCTTCATTTCCGAGCAATATAAGTCCATAATTTGCAAAATTGGTTGTAGAAACTTTCGAATCATCAATAAGTTCATAGCTATATCCCAAATCTTGAATAGCACCTATAATCTTTTGATTAGGTGAAGATGGATTTTTCAAAACATAAGCAATATCAGCAGTCAATGCAGATACACTTCCAACTAAGAAGATTCCAAGAGCAAGTATCAATAAAAATTTCAGGCTTAATTTCACTTTTTTCGCACATTCTTTTTCAGTTTAGTTTTCGTAAACCCCTTTGAATATTCAGCTCTCTTTTTCAAATAAAAGAAAATAACAACTAATGCAATCAAAATTAGCAAAAGCACAATTATTAATAAAATACCACTGCTTATTCCCGAACTTTTTTCACCACCAGTAGTACTATCAGAATTTGTTAAGACTGTTTCCTCTTCTTCCGAGTTCCCATCAAAAAGACTATCAAAAAAGCCGGGACCTTCAACAGTATTTACTATTAGAGTAGAACTAAGCCCTACTCCTTGATCATCATCCACAGCAGTAAACTTTACATTTATATTGCTTTCAGTTTTTCCAGGCTCTCTTAAATAAATTTCAAATCTAGCGTTTCTTTCTTCGCCAGGAGCTAACGTAAAGTTATTATCAATAATCTTTATGTCATCAGCCAAATCTCCACCAGCAAAAAGTTCTATTCTAACATCTACATCATTATCATTTATTACTTTGATTGTTCGCTCCAATGTATCTCCAGTTTCACCATTAAGGATAGCTCTAGCATTTCCAATCTTAGCAGTTATTGCAAAGACTGAAGTCATTGTCATTAAAAGTGTCAAAAATAGTACTAACATCAAGGAGATATTCCTAAACTTCATAGTAACTCGCAAGTTAATACATTTATAAGATTTATTGTGCTTTGGTGATATTGAAAAAAATCAGTTCACTACTTTTCTTTGATGAAAAAATTAAGTCATTCTTTTAAACTTCACTGCCTAATCAAAGTAGTTTAACTAAAAATTTTATATTAAGTTTAATCAAAATATATGGAAAATTCAAAAAAGAGGCTAAATGAATTGGCAGAAAATATAGACGACAAACTAAAGAATTCCTTTAATTTGATAAAAAAAGATATTTTAGAAATAAAAAATAATTTGAAAGACAAAAATTTGTTGTCTCCTATTAAAAGTACTCAAGAAAAATTTGCTGTTGAAGTTAAAAGATATAAAGAAGAGACAAAATTAATTAGGGAGATACTTAAAAACCTAGATAGAAGAATTAGAGACCTCGAAAACCATAACGCTCTTGAAACCGAAGAGCCAAAATTCTGGGGAAACTGGAAAAGTTTGGATATTTGATTAATAATATATTCTTTTAACAATCTAAATGCTTAAATAATCATCTAAATAGGAATTTTAATGACACTTGAAGAAAAGATACCTGTAGAGATTACAGTTGATGAAAAGGGAAATGGGTTAGTAGTAATTCCCGAAGATGGTCTTCATGAATTCGTGCCTAAAAAAGTATTAAGGCAAATGGGAGATTATGTAGAAATTGTTACTCTATGTTGTAAAGATGAAGAAGTTCTTAACAATTTTCGACCAGGAGCAGATTACTATTCTTTAAGAAAAGTTGATGACCGCGTTACTGCTGTTACATTCTATGAGAGAATCCAAAAACAAACAAACCCATTTCATATTAGTAATTAATCCAAAAATATTTTCCTAACAGTTTATAAATCCCCACTCTATATTTAGTTCCTATGGATTCTAATTGGTCCCTATATGAAAAAAAAGAGGAAGGAGAAGGCGACGCAGAAGTCGGGACAGGGATTTTTGGTTACTCTGGAAAAAAGTTAGATCCTTTAGTCTTTTCCAACGGCAAAACTCAAAAAGACATAGTAAATGAAATTTTAGAAGAAATAAGCAAAGGAAACAAAATAATCTTCATAAAAGGAGTTTGCGGGACAGGAAAGTCTGCAATTGCCCTAAATCTTGCAAAGCATTTTAAAAAAACATCTATTGTTGTTCCCATAAAATCCCTTCAAGACCAATATGAAAGAGATTACACAAGGAAAAAATTCATTCTAAAAGACAATAATAAGCCCCTCAAAATTTCAATGATAAAAGGACGAGCAAACTTTCCCTGCAAGTTTGCAGGCGGCAAAGCCGATAACCCAGAGGCCCCTTGCACTGTAGAAATAAAAGAAAGAAACACCGAACTTCTTTTCAAGTACCTAGAAGAAAACCCAGCGACACAAATCGAAGACTTCAAGAATATTTCAGACATTAGAAGAGTTAATGTAGCCGCGACGTGTCCAATGTGGGCACCACTCATGCCTTCAGATGTTAACCCAAAAGGTCTAGGAGATTATAGAAAATTAAAATATCAAGCAGTTTGTGGAAAAGAATATGCAGTGTTTAAAAGAAAATCTGGATGCCCTTATTATGAACAATATGATTCTTATGTTGATTCAGATGTAATAATATTCAATAGCACCAAATATATGATTGAACTAGAAATGGGAAGAAAACCAAAAACCGATTTAGACATAATAGATGAATGCGATGAATTCTTAGATAGTTTTGCAAATGAGCGAAAAATAAATTTAAATAAATTGCAAGTATCACTTTCCAATCTTAAACCAATAGATCCTAAAAAGTTCGTTGCAGTAAAAAATCTCATCAAAATAACAAATGATATTTTGTTTGACGAACCGGGAAATAAGGTTGAAAAGTTAAGAGAATCAAGAATATTAGATTTAATAGAACTAGTTCTTGAAAATACAGATTTGGCAGAAGAAGAGGAATTAAGTTATTATAACAGCGTCGTAGAAATAGCGAAATCTTTTGAAAAAATAATTGATGAGACATATTGTTCAATAGAAAAAGTAAAAAGAAATGAGGATCAAAAAGGCCTTTTTAGAGAAAACTACCTAAAAGATGATACCACGTTTGTAACATTAATCTCAATAAACCTTGCCCAAAAATTAAGAGAGCTAATTGAAACAAACAATATTCTTGTCTTAATGTCTGGAACATTGCATTCAGAACAAGTCCTAAAAGATGTTTTTGGTCTTAAAAGTTTTAAAATAGTAGATGCCGAAACAAAAAGCCCGGGATTTGCAAAAAAACAAAGAACTGGTTTAGAATTAAATTGTAGTTTCGCAAATTTTCAGAATGGAAGCATAAGTAGAGATAGATACCTAAAAATAATGGATGTTTGCTTGGCAAATGCAAAAACCCCAGCCCTAGTTCATGTTAGTGCATTCAAGGACTTACCCACAAGCGAAGAAAACAGAAAATATAAATTTGATAATCTAATAAGCCAAGAAGAACTTTTGGAAATTCAAAGTAAGGGAAATGAACCAATAAGCGAATTTTTGTCGGGCAAGCGAAAAATTCTTTTCACAACCAAATGCTCTAGGGGGGTAGATTTCCCTGGAGAAAAATGCAATTCAATTATAATTACAAGATACCCTTACCCAAATATTCAAGGTCTTTTTTGGAAGATTCTAAAAGAAGAACAACCAGAAAAGTTTATGGAGTTTTATATGGACAAAGCCCGCCGAGACCTTATTCAAAAAATATCAAGAGGCATTCGATTCAAAGGTGACAGCGTCGAGGTTTGGAGCCCGGATGTTAGGGTTCTTCAATCAAATTTAGACTAAAAAAGCACAACCATATTTTTATAGGTTCATTTTCTATTTATTTAATGCCAAAAACCCGTAGTAGAAACATTTCTAATCTTCATGAAGATTTAGATTATTTAAAAAAAAGTGAAAGAGAATCAGCCATTAAAGAAAGAAGAGGCATTAGAAAAAAGTCTATTGAACTAATAACGGACGTAGTAATAAGAAATTCTTCACAGACTATAATGGAAGATTCTTTTCCAAGTAGAAACTCTCTATTGACATCAATTAATTCTAGCTATGAAAAAACTGCTGAAAAAATATTAGGCTCCATACTAAGAAACAAAACATTGGATAGCGCAGTTATCTTTTTTTGTCCAGAAGGCAGAGAAAATGACTCAAAAGTGAATTTGGGAAGAGTTGTTTGTGGGATCATAGAAAGTTATTTTGGCAGTTCAATAAAAGATGAAGATTCTTACACAAAATTTAGAGATTGGGCAATAGTTCAACCAGAATATTATCAAAGAAATTCGAGCATTTCTTTAGTAACCAAATTTAGAAATAGAGAATATAACGAAGAAATGGAAAACACTCAAAAGAAAAGGGAATTATCTTATTCTAGAAGTCGCGAAAGAGCAAAAAGAGTTTACGTAGACACAGGAGACCCTTATAAGGACTATTTAGCAACTTATCCCAACGAGGAAGAAAGACCAGGAAGAACAGAGCTTTGGAGAACTAATGAGGCATTATACAAAAAACTTTGTAAAACTGGCCAGATAAGAAAAATCCCCAGAAAAAAACCCGTAAAGAAGCAGTCTTAATATCCCTAAAGTCTTTTCCCGGTCGTTATTTCAAGGATAAGTCTATAGATATTAAGTAAAAATGCAAAAGCCAAAAAAGCGATTAGTTGACCAAATATTATTGAATATATAATCTCAAAACCCAGTTTTATTAAATGACTTGAAAGAAGAAAAAATATCGGCTGATAAAATAAAATTCCAAATAACGTTGCTACGGGGGTATAATACATGACATCATTAATAATTTTACCAACTGAATATTCCCCCCTCTTCTTTGTATCTCTAACTCTAAATACTAACCACAAAATGCTCGAACCAGTAACAGCTCCAACAACACCAAAAAAAGAAATGAAATAAGGGGTTGATCTAACTAATGAAGCCAAAAAGGCAAAAAGTGGAGCCCCGATTACAGCCCCAATTTCTCCAAATATTAATTCGGAGTTAAAATGTATTGTATCCTCTTTCATCTATCTAAAAATATGATTTTGCGTTTTTAAGGGTTGCCCTTAAAAATTAAAACGTAAAAAGTCCCTCGGGAACGCCCCCTGTTAAATGAACCAATCCGCCTTTAACCCCATAAGTTCTTTTTATTGTTGGGAGTTTACTAAGCCTAGGATATCTAAAGGTATTTTCCCATTGAGATAAATATGTTCTTCCACTAGTTTCATGTGGGGGAAATTGATGAACCCAATCCGATGAAACAATATATAATTCTCTTCTTCTAACATATTTTTCCAATTCTTTTGGACTTGTAGTCCTTATTTTTTTAACAGGCCTATCCAGCTCATATGTCCCTAGTCCCCAGAAAAAAGATTTACCTGTTTCGCCATATTGCAATTGATAATCAAAAGCAGTCCAACTAACCGCCCGCTTACCAGCAGGAACTAAGCAAAATTTTAGTTCAACATCTTTTTCTTCCCCTACCAAATCCGGACCTTTATACGGATTTACATCCATACCAAGTACACTAGCCGCCCACGCATGATTTACTCGAGGCATCACAGAATTAAATTTTCTGCACTTCATGATACCTTACTCCGTAGAATCATTAAAAAGACTATTGTGGTGAACAATACTTTCCAAAAACGCCCGCTCCAGGAATCGAACCTGGGGGCCCCGAAGGGCCATGATTTCCAATCATGTGCAATACCATTATGCGAAGCGGGCTTCGCATTAAGAAATAAAATTGATTTTTAAGCTTACTTGAAGAGTAAAAAGCCCACACCGAGTGATTCGCTTTTGAACTATTTTACATACACCTCAAATGCAAATTGCGAGCAGAATCGAACGTTCGATTCGACAAATACAAACGCCCACACCGCGTGATCCGCTTTTGAACT